>Ga0209215_1000014_pt1 | contig 228871 bp, 174 predicted proteins | sample TexAe_OM2H0_M2_FD_187938 | JGI IMG/M metagenome (GOLD analysis project Ga0209215, IMG submission 187938) | Forest soil microbial communities from Davy Crockett National Forest, Groveton, Texas, USA - Texas A ecozone_OM2H0_M2 (SPAdes) (version 2) | ecosystem: Environmental > Terrestrial > Soil... | reverse complement strand
ACGAGATCCTTAAGACGCTTTTTTTAGCAACGAGCGTGAGGGACCACCGGGCAAGCCGGTGGCCTCACGAGATCCTTAAGACGCTTTTTTTAGCAACGAACGTAAGGGACCACCGGGCAAGCCGGTGGCCTCGCTAGAAGCTTAAGAGGCTTTGTTGTAGCGATGAACGTAAGGAACCGCCGGGCAAGCCGGTGGAGAATTCTATTTCTTTCTGGCTTTTGCTTTGACGCCCACTTTCGTTTTCTTAGGCGGGGCTGACAATTCAACCTCACTGCCAAAAGCTTTCCTCGCAAGCGACACGAACTTTTGCATGATTGGCGACTCGTAGCCACCACTCAGCTGCGCGACTCCTAATTCCCAGTTGATCTCCGCTCCTTCAATCCACCAACGCACCAGCTTGCCACTCTCAACTTCGTCTTTGACCGATTGTAGTGGAACGATTCCAACACCCATGTCTTCCTCGACCATTCTGCGAATCGCTTGCTGACGACTTAATTCCATGGCCACGCGGATTGAAACGCCGGCCTGAGCAAAGAAGAGATCGATCAGCCGTCTTGTGTTGCCGCCGCGCTCGCCGAGAATCAGCTTCTCGCCGGCAAGCGTGTAAGCACTAATGGTTTTCTGTTTTGCCAGCCGGTGATGAGGTGAAGCAATAGCAACGAGTTGATCATCACTTAGCCTTTCAGTCTTTATTCCGCGAACGTCGACAGGCAACGAAACGAAGGCGATATCAAGCTCGCCGGCGAGTATCTGTTCCACCAGCGCCTCACTCGTTCCCGAAGCCACAGCGATATCGGCACCTGGATGCTGGGCGCGAACATCCTTGAGAATCTTTGGTAATTGATCGGTGAGGACCATCGCCGACGCGCTGCCTATTCTTAGGCGACCTTTCTCCGCTCCGGCTAGTTCAGCAATCTCATCCAGCGCAGCATCATGTTCGCGAAGAATATGACGAGCCCGCTGCAAAAGGTGCTCTCCCGCCTCGGTGAGAATCACATGTCGCGGTGCCCGGACAAAGACTCTCGCCCCAATCTCGGACTCCAATTGTCGAATCTGCATACTGATGGCGGCCTGAGTTACATGGACCCTCAACGCACCTGCGGTAAAGGTTCCAGATTCAGCAATTGATACAAAAGCTCTAAGCTGTCGAATTTCCACGTTGGACTCCACATATCAAGTAGGGTTATCGGAATAATAAAATCTTTTAGTTTCCATTATAAATCAGGCGCCCCTAGAATAATCAATAATGTTACACAACCCCATTACCTGGTCCGACCGAATCGATTAGTGAATACGGAACGTCGCACAGCAGACATCGTTACGGCCAGACGATTGAACACCCAGCACTCGGTTGTGGGGGTTGACGGTGGAGGCACAAAGACCGAAGCCGTAATCATGGACGCAAACCAGCGTGTTATTGGCGAAGGTAGATCTGGTCCATCAAATCCGTTAAGGGTCGGGTTAGCAGCTTCAGCAGCCGCAGTCCGCGAAGCAATCGACATTGCTTGCGCGATGGCTAAGCTGCGTCGCGGTGATCTGGTTGCTGCTGAAATAGGTCTGGCAGGTGCACGTCGTCACGAACTACGTGAACGCATGCGTGAAATGCTGACCGCGTTGGGCATTGGTGAAATCGAAGTTGTAACAGACGCGGACATAGCGTTGTACGGTGCTACCGACGGTGCCCCGGGCCTTGTGGTGATTGCTGGTACAGGATCGATTTGTTGTGGGATCAACTCAAGAGGTAAGAGCTTTTGTGCCGGGGGTTGGGGGCCAATCTCCGGAGACGAGGGAGCGGGCGCCTGGTTGGCGCGACGTGCTCTCCGCGCAATTGCTTACGCTTCAGATGGACGTGGCCCAACTACAATGTTGACCGACCTGGCATGTGCGTACTTTCACGTCACTACTGCAGACGACCTTACGACCGCAATCTACGCACCTACAATTACGAACGAACGTTTGGCAGGATTTGGGAAAGACGTTGTTGAGGCAGCAAAACGAAAAGACTCGATTGCGTTGGAAATTGTTACGGAAGGCGGAAGGGAATTGGGTCTTGCAGCGGTAGCTGTTATACGACAACTACAACTGGAAAAAGAGCGTTTTCAAATAGCTTATGTTGGTGGCGTTTTCAGGGCCAGCGGCGATTTGGTCTTGAATCCCCTTCGGGCTGAGGTCAAAAAGATTGCACCGCGAGCATATTTCGAACCTCCACATTTCGCTCCGGCCGTAGCTGCCGCTAGAATGGCGCGCGAACGAATTAATCACATCGCGCTTGCCGTCTGACTCGCGGCTAAAGAATGACTACTGAAACAAGCGACTCGCTTCCCGTAACTGAGCAAGACAACCCTCGTTCGCAGAACCTTAGTGCGCAGTCCACCCGTGAGATTGTGGGACTAATGAACGATGAAGACGCGCTTGTTGCGTCTGCCGTCAAAAAGGTCCTCGATCAAATTGCACTTGCAGTGGACCAGATTGTTGTACGCCTTAGCTCCGGAGGCAGACTTTTCTACATCGGAACAGGAACTTCGGGAAGACTCGGGGTGCTCGACGCTTCCGAATGTCCTCCGACATTTGGCGTTTCTCCAGAGTTGGTCCAGGGCGTAATCGCCGGTGGCTATGACGCGTGTCATCGTGCGGTTGAGGCGTCAGAGGACGATGCGGCTGCAAGTGAAGTCGATTTACGCGCTCGTGGGTTTTCCAAGAGTGATGCCATCGTAGGCATCGCCGCTTCTGGTCGCACACCCTATACCGTCGGCGCACTCTCGTTTGCTCGAACCCTGGGAGCGTTTACGGTCGCCTTAGCTTGCGTACCGGATTCTCCAATTACTCGTGTCGCAGAAGTCAGCATTGTTCCAGCAGTTGGACCGGAAGTCGTCACGGGATCGAGTAGGTTGAAAGCTGGTACGGCCCAGAAAATGGTCCTAAATATGATTTCGACAGCGACGATGGTGCGGCTCGGTTATGTCAGCGGCAATCGCATGTCGAATCTTCAAGCCCGCAACATTAAGTTGCGAGAGCGCGCAACGCGGATTCTTCAAGCAGAAACCGGTTTGAGTACGGAGAACGCGACCGCTGCACTTGAAGCGGCGAAGGGTGACATCAGGATTGCTCTGGTAGTCGCGAAAACGAACGCTTCTTATGAAGGTGCCTTAGAAGCGCTAAAAGATTCTGACTGGAAGGTCGAACAGGCAATAAACCGCCTGGTCGCCCTTTAGTGGCCTCTTTCGATTAACCACTCGAGCTCTTCTGTCGGAGCGCGTACGTCCTCGTGCGCTAAGTTACGCAGCAGATCTGACTTGCTTGACCGGATCACGTCGCAAAAGTCTGTAGGGAGAGTTAGCGCACGAGGACGTACGCGCTCCGACAGAAGAGCTTGAATGATGAAATTGAAGGAGCTACTGAAGGGTACGATCGCACTCTAAATGAAAGCACTCGATCTCATTATCATCTTCGGCTACCTAATCGGGATTGTTCTGTTTGGAACCTGGTTTGGGCGGAAACAGAAAACTACCAGTGATTACTTTCTGGGTGACCGTTCAGTCCCTTGGTGGGCAGTCGCGTTTTCAATTGTCGCAACGGAAACTTCAACCATCACCTTTATCTCCGTTCCTGGTATCGCGTTTGCTCGCGGGGGTAACTTTCAGTTTTTGCAACTCGTATTCGGTTACCTGCTCGGTAGAATAGTCATCTCCCTCCTGTTTATTCCTTCATACTTTCGCGGCGAACTACTGACGGTCTATCAACTTCTGGATCGCCGTTTTGGTGGGAAGATAAAAATGCTGGCCGCATCATTGTTCGTGGTGATGCGGAACATTGCTGACGGAATTCGATTACTACTTACGGCGATTGTACTTGCGGCGGTTTATGCCTCGTTTCAGCCAAATGCGAATGTGGAGACGATAACCGTTGCTTCAATAATACTGATCGGCGCAGCAATGATCATTTTCACCTATTTCGGTGGGATGGAAGCCGTCATTTGGGTAGAAGTAATCCAACTTGGCATCTATATCGCTGGAGCAATTGCGGCGGCTGTTATTTTGATTCAATCAATTAACGGCGGGTTCGGCAGTGCAAGCGCGTTAGCAGTGCAGTTTGGGAAGTATTCATTGTTCGATTTTTCTTTTGACCACACCAAGACCTACACCTTTTGGTCAGGCCTAATCGGTGGTTGCTTTCTTACCATGAGTACACACGGCACCGATCAATACCTGGTCCAACGCTACTTATGTACTGATCGGCCGCGTAAAGCAATTGTCGCACTGTTGACGAGCGGCGGAATAGTACTGGCTCAGTTTGTGGGCTTTCTCTTTATTGGTGTGTTGTTGTTTGCCTTCTATCACCCCTTTACGGATCCGGGTTATGCGACGGCGGTGTCGACGGCTTTTCCATTTACCGGTGGTGATCGGGTGTTTCCGGATTTCATTACCAAGTACATGCCAACTGGTTTATCCGGATTGGTGGTAGCGGCAATCTTTGCTGCGGCCATGTCGTCTTCGCTAAATTCGATTGCTGCAACCGCGGTGAATGATCTTTATCGTCCGTTTCGACAGGGCCGGGAAGACAAACACTACCTCAAGGTTTCGCATATTCTGACGTTGATCTGGGGAGTAGTTCAAATAGGTGTTGCGTTGATTGCTCGTCACCAGGCTGGCTCAGCTTTGAGCCAGGCATTGTCAATCGCATCACTTATTAATGGTCCAGTACTCGGCGTTTTTCTCGTTGGCACATTTCTACGTAGAGTTAGCCAGCCGCCGGCATTGATAGGCATGTTGGTGAGCATTGTGGCGATGCTTTATGTCTTCTTCGCCACGAAGATTGCCTGGACCTGGTACGTATTTCTCGGCAGTTTGATCACTCTTGCAGTTGCCTGGATTGCCAGTTTTGCCTTTAGCCCGGCGCCCGCGAACATGCGAGATGAATTGGCCCCGGCTGTAGCCTCCGAAGATTAGTCTTTGCTTTTAAGGAAACTTCAAGATGTCTAGATCGACTCGTTACCTTGCTCCTTTTTTGGCGGCTCTCCTTTTGTTCGGGCTTTGTGTGGTTCCGACGCGCACTCAGGAATTAACGACTGCGAAATCTGTTCCAACGGTCAGTCCATACAATAGAGAGCCTTCGCCGTCTGCGACCAAGTGGGCCAACGAACAGCTTTCTCGCATGTCCATTGAAGAGAAAATCGGGCAACTCTTGTCAGTCGGAATAAACGCGACCTTTTTGAATCAGGACAGCGATGCGTATCGAGCGCTCAAACACCAGGTCGAGGACAACAAAGTCGGTGGCATAATTTTATTCCGTGGTCCAGTTTACGAGTCGGTAATGCTTGTAAATCGAATGCAGCAGGTGGCCAAGTACCCGCTATTGATCTCGGCAGATCTTGAAGCGGGCGCGGGAATGCGTTTTGACGATACGGTTAACTTTCCCTGGAACATGGCAGTTGCGGCCACCGGGAATCCCGACTTTGCCCGTCGACAAGGAGAAATTACTGCGCGAGAAGCAAGGGCATTGGGAGTACAACAGATCTTTGCTCCAGTCGTTGATGTGAATAACAACGCAGCCAATCCCGTCATCAATGTGCGCTCGTATGGTGAAGATCCGGCAGACGTGGCCCGCTTTGCAGCTGCATTTACTGAGGGCGCGCAACGTGCTGGTGTCATTGCAACTGCAAAACATTTCCCGGGACACGGCGACACCGCAGTGGACTCTCATCGTGGTCTACCGGAAATAAACGTAGGTCGCGAGCGTCTCAATACCGTTGAGTTTGTACCGTTTCAGGCGTCGGTAAATGCGGGTGTCGGCGCCGTGATGGTAGGGCATATCGCGCTTCCGCAGATCGATTCAACGGCAATCAAGCCATTGCCCAAGACTTCTAAAGCAAAACCTACTGATACCGATGAAGCAGCTGAAATAGTCGACGAGAAAGCAACAATGCCGGCGACCATGTCTCCGGTGATGGGCCAGATCCTGAGAAAGGATCTTAAGTTTCAGGGACTGATCGTAACAGACGCGTTGAGCATGAGTGGTCTAACGATCTATTTCACACAGGAAGAGGCAGCTGTGCGCGCGCTCGAAGCTGGCGCCGACATGTTGCTCAAGCCTGCCGATGTCGATGCAGCATTTCGCGGTGTTCGAGACGCGGTGAAGAGTGGCCGTATCACCGAACAAAGAGTTGAGGAATCTACGAGAAAGATACTTGTCGCAAAATATGATCTCGGTCTGTCTGATCGGAGGACCACGCCAATCGAGACGATCGACAGAGTCGTTGGAAGCAAAGACGTGATGACTCTAGCGACCGAAATATCCGAGCATGCTATTACGCTTGTTCGCGATGAAGACAAGTCAATCCCACTAAAGAATCTGAAACCGGAAGCACGTATCGTAAATTTAGCGATCACCAATGGTGAAGATCGGATGTACGTTGCTAATCCGTTCGTTTCAAGAATGAATAAGGCGGGCAGAAAGCTCGAGACTATCGGACTGGATGATCGTTCGTCTGACGTTGAGGTGCAAAAAGCTATCGAGCAGGCAAAGTCAGCGGACCTGGTAATCGCTTCACTTTATGGTCGAGTTCGTTCTGGTCAGGCTAATAGTGCCGGCATTCCGGAGCCCGGAGCCAAAGTACTAAACGCCGTCATGGCTGCTAAGACTCCAGTGATTGGAATTAGCTTTGGCAATCCATATTTGCTCCAGGGATTTCCTTCGCTTAAAACCTACATCGTCACATATGGCGACATGCCAAGTTTGCAACAGGCAGCAGCTCGGGCGTTATTGGGCGAAATTGCTATTACCGGAAAGCTCCCGATTTCTTTGCCAGGACTCTATCCTCGAGGTACAGGCATACAGCTGAAGGCCTCAAAATAAATCGAATCAAGTTCCCTGTCGTCTCATGAAACTCACTCCATCATCTCTGGCTGTCCGTATCTCAATCGTCCTTCTTACTCTGTGTCAGGCGAACGTTGCTCAGGTTTCTACTGCAAGTCTGGTCTCCGTTTCACGCCTGGGCCAGATGGATGCGGTCATTCAAGAAAGTATTGCGCAGCACAAGCTGCCTGGTGCGGTTGTAGTTGTGGGACGCAAAGGGCGCATTGTTTGGCGCAAAGCATACGGATCGCGTGAAGTCGAACCTGTTCGTGAAGCGATGACGGTTGATACTGTTTTTGATCTCGCGAGTCTCACCAAAGTTGTGGCAACCGCAACCAGCATCATGATCTTGCTTGAACGTGGCAAACTTCGATTGAGTGATCCCGTTTCCACATACATACCGGACCTGAAAGGTGAGGGTCGAGAGAAAATAACCATCGAACATTTGTTGACTCATAGATCCGGTTACGCTCCCGACTTCGATTTAAGGGAACAATGGACCGGCTACGACGAGGCAATCAAACGACTCATCAAGGAGCCACTCCGAAATCCTCCGGGAAGCAGGTTTGTATACAGCGACATTGGTTACATCGCTCTTGGGGAAGTTGTTAACCGAGTTAGCGGCACTCGCCTTGATCAGTTTGCCCAACAAAATATCTTCACGCCTTTGAAAATGCGCGACACAGGCTTTCGCCCGAGAGAGGCTTTGAGAGTTCGAATAGCTCCGACTGAAAAACGTCGAGGTCAGTTGAGTTACCTCGGCGACAGCGGTGCAAATGCTGGTGAAGAGGGCGAGAAATGGTTACGAGGCGAAGTGCATGACCCAACTTCATTTCGTATGGGTGGTGTTGCGGGCCATGCGGGATTGTTTTCGACTGCGGCAGATTTATCTATTTACTCTCAGATGATCTTGAACGGCGGACAATATCGCGGCGTACGAATTTTGTCGCCACTCACAGTAGCTGAAATGACTCGGCCGCGCGTTGTTTCTTCGAACGGCGGAACCCGTGGACTTGGCTGGGACATAAACACGAGCTTCTCTACAAACCGCGGTGAGCTATTTCCGTTGGGCTCGTTCGGTCACACTGGTTTTACTGGCACTTCAATCTGGATCGATCCCGCCAGTGAGATGTTTCTGATCTTTCTAAGCAATCGCGTACATCCGGATGGAAAAGGCGATGTTGGACCACTTCGAGGGCGAGTTGCTTCGATTGTTGCTTCATCGATGACCGACTCTGACATCGTAGCTCGTTCACGGAAGGAGTCGGCTGACTACTATCAGGAAGTTGTAAACAGCCTTCAGAGATTTAACACCGAATTGTTAGTGGCGGCGCCAACGAAAGTTCTCACTGGGATCGACATTCTAGAGCGCGACAATTTCAAACAGCTTGCGGGAATGCGAATTGGTCTCGTCACAAATCATACGGGGCGCGATCGAGATGGGCGACAAACGATCGATGTTCTTAGCAAGGCGACCAATCTAAAACTTACCGCACTCTTTTCGCCGGAACATGGAATCAGAGGCCTCGCGGATGAGAAGATTTCAGATTCAAAGGATGACGCGACCGGACTACCTATCTATTCGCTTTACGGTGAGACTCGTCGTCCAAAACCTGAGCAGCTAAAAGATCTCGATGCTTTAGTTTTCGATATTCAGGATGTGGGTGTGCGTTTTTATACGTACATTTCGACGTTGGGTAATGTGCTTGAGGAAGCTGCGAAGGCAAACTTGCCCGTTTATGTACTGGATAGACCAAACCCCATCGGTGGACTTGAGGTTGAAGGTCCAATCGCAGATACAGACAAGCTATCGTTTATTGCGTACCACACGATTCCGGTACGTCATGGTCTAACCATTGGTGAACTGGCCCAACTATTCGTCAAGCAACGCAAGATAAATTGCCAGCTGCAAGTCATCAAGATGGAAGGTTGGAAGCGTTCAATGTGGTTCGATGAAACTAACCTAACGTGGGTTAATCCATCGCCGAATATGCGTAGTTTGACCGAAGCGACACTTTATCCTGGTATTGGCTTGCTGGAGACTACCAATGTTTCAGTTGGACGTGGTACTGACACCCCCTTTGAAATTGTTGGTGCGCCATGGATCAAGGAAGACAAATTAGCTGAGCACCTGAATCAACGGGCCATACCTGGCGTCAAGTTTGTACCAATTCGGTTTACTCCAAAGGCTTCGGTCTTCAAGGATGAGGAATGTGGCGGTGTCAATATTATTGTTAGCGATCGATCCACCTTCCGACCAGTGCTGACGGGAATTGAGATTGCTGTGGCACTTCGTCAGATGTACCCAACGGATTGGAAGGTTGATAGCTATCTCCGGTTGCTGGCGAATTCCGCGGCACTCGAAAAAGTTAAGCGTGGTGATCCGCCGCGCGAGATTGTGACATCATGGAATTCACAACTTGATGAATTTCGCCGTGCGCGCGCCGATATTTTGCTTTACGAATAGTCCTGCAATTCCGCGCATCAATTACACGAGCGTTTTCCGGTTCCTGCACGTTCGTGGCCCTTCTTCGTCGCGTAGCGACGGATGAATTTAGCCCGGCGTTTCAACGCCGGGTTGTGACCGCCTCGCGATTGCGTCGCGTAGCGAGGCTTGAACAAAGTCTCAACCGTCGCTACGCGACGGAAATTCTCAAACGCGATACCCGGCGTTGAAACGCCGAGCTAAATTCAATCGTCGCTACGCGACGAAAACCGTAACGTCTGGCGCGCGAAAAAACGGCAAATGTAGTCGCGTGAGGAAGTATGAGAACTAGAGATGGCAGCTAACGATTGTCGACGAGGGTGGCTTTCATCCATTTTCGTACCGAGTTGATAAGCAACAATTCCGGTGCGTTGCGTAATTCCTCGATGGTAATAGCGCGTTCTTTGATGACACCTTCCGCGAGCAGTTGCGCGCGATAAATACCTGCTAATAACCCCGACTCAACCGGCGGAGTAAATAATTCACCCTCAATCGACACCACCACATTCGCAATCGTAGTTTCCGTAATCTCCCCACTCTCATTCCAAAAGATCACGTCATCGCAGTCCTGGCGCTGGTCTAACTCCCGGCCGTACTGGTCTCGCGCTGTTGTCTTATGAAACAGAAGGCGATTCGCGGAATTCACAGGCTCTTTCGCTAATCCTACTCGATAGACTTGGTCCGGATTGTTCGCGAGCTCAGTTACCTCAGCTTCGACTGCACCATGCTTTGTCGTAATTACCTTCAGTTTCCATTTACCTTCAGCATGTTTCTCAGCAATACGTTTGAGCGTCGCTTCGATTTTTAGTTGGGGAAACTGAAAGCCAAAGAATTCAGCGGAGTTTTGCAAACGTTGGAGATGCCTGTTAAGCAGAAAGTACTGACCCTCCTGAAGCAAAATCGATTCGAATAGATCAAAGTCAGCGGTCCGTGTTTTCAGAAAGTTACTCTTCAATAAACATTCGTCGTATTCACTCTCAGCGGTGGAGTCATATGTCACTCCGCCTCCGACTCCAATCGTTGCTTTCCGGGTTTCGGAATCGAGGACGACTGTTCGTATCGCGACATTGAAGACGCAATCGCCGCCAGGTTTAATCAGACCGATGGTTCCTGTGTAAGCACCCCTTGGAAACCGTTCCAAACCCTTTATTAACTCCATGGTCCGAATCTTTGGTGCACCAGTTATCGAACCACAGGGGAACAACGCTCTTATCAATTGGGCCAAACTGACCTGCTTGTCGATCTTGGCTTCGACAGTAGACGTCATCTGCCAAAGTGTCTCAAATCTTTCTAACTCAAACGTCGCAGGAACTTTCACGCTCCCGGGAATCGCGACTCTGCCAAGATCATTTCTTAACAGATCAACAATCATTACATTTTCAGCGCGATTCTTTTCAGAGTTTTGTAGCCAGTAAGCGAGTTGTTCGTCTTCTTGTTTCCAACGACCTCGCCTGACTGTGCCTTTCATTGGCTTGGTGCGAACTCGATCTCCAGTGCGTTCAAAAAACAACTCAGGTGAGATCGAAAGAACCTGATACCGACCGAGATCAAGATATGCACTAAACGACGCGCCCTGTGCATTGCAAAGATCGGAATACCACAGGAAAGAATCGCCAACGAAATCGGCGAACAGAGGAAACGAGTAGTTGACTTGATAGGTATCGCCAGCCGCAATGTGCTCGCGGATGATCTCAACATTCGTTCCGTACTCACTTCGACTTACACCCGGTGTCCAATCAGAAACTGAGTAGGAGTTCTTGTGTGGAGGAAATGCGCTGTAGTCTGCGTAAATGCTCGCCCAGGCAAGCGGCAGCGAGCCGGGTAGGTGCGTCTTGAAGCTTTCGTCGAATGCGGGTGCCGCTTCGTAGCTCAACATCAAAGCAACGTAGGCGCCGTCAATCGCTTTGCGTTCGGCCATCTCTATCAACGGCAAGACCTCATCGAGCCGCGTGGCCGTCAACACTTGTGACGGTGATGCAAACGATACTGACCAGCCATTCAGGCTGTTTTCAACGCCAAATATTGCTGTCATCGCCTGTGGAAATCTTCTTGCCGAAACGACTGAATGGAATCAACTTTCGACTAAATTTAGCCTCGCATCTAGTATCAGTAATACTTATCAAAATGATAAGAATCTTTAGCTACCATTATCCCGCAACAAAATTTATAATCCCCAGACCGATGCGGAGTTCAGTTCGTATCGGGTCACGCGCCATATCTTTTTCAGGAAAACACATAAACCTTTGCGACTGGATTTCTCCTTCCAGCGTTGTTCGACTGTAGTGCCCTTCGGCCAGCAGTATTGCTGACCCTCGGGTATACGTTTGTTTGGTGTGAACTCAGTTTGTGTCCTACCCAATTCAGATTAGAAGAGAAGGAGTTAAATAAGATGACAGTTCTTCTAAAACTAATGGTTTCCATCGCCGTAGTTCTCCTCACATGTTCCTTTGTGTTGGGTCAAGGCACGACTTCTCGTGTGACCGGAATTGTACACGACGCGAATGGCGGAGCTATTGCCGGCGCGGTCGTAACGCTGACAAACGAGGGAACCTCAATTGCGTTTACCACGGAAACGAGTGAGAGCGGCGTTTATGCTTTCGACCTGGTCCAGGTTGGGACCTACACGATCACGATTGAGAAGCAGGGCTTCAAGAAGTTTATCAGTCAAAACAACTCCATCAACGTCAACCTTCCTACCACAGTAAACGCGACGCTCGAAACCGGTGGTGTTGCTGAAACTGTGACAGTGCAAGCCGCAGGTGAATTGGTGCAAACGAGTACGTCTGGAAATCTCGGTAGCACAATTGATCAGCATACATTGGAGAGCCTGCCAATCGTCGGGACGCGAGGCCGAAATCCACTGGACCTCTTGAACTTTCAACCGGGAGTCGTGTTCGGTGGCAACACCGGCGGCGCCGTGAACGTTAATGGCTCACGTGATCGCGCCTTCAACTTTACGCTTGATGGTATCGACATCAATGAGTCGACTGCTGGTGGCTCAAACTTTACTCCGCTTAGACCGAACCCCGATTCAGTTCAAGAGTTTCAAGTTGTAACCAGTAATTTCACCGCTGAACTCGGACGCAGTAGCGGCGCCAATGTGACGCTTGTAACCAAATCAGGTGGCAACGATTTTCACGGCAGCTTGTTTGAGTACTACAGAACGCCAAGGTTCGACGCGAAGAGTTATCCAGTTACCATTGCTGGCCTGGCCAAGGATCAATTTGTGCAGCATATCTTTGGCGGAAGCCTTGGTGGTCCGCTTTACAATCCAGGGTTTGGCGAGGGTACCAAAACAGGTTGGCTGAGGGACAAGGCGTTCTTCTTCGTCAACTTGCAGTTACTTCGTGCTTACGATACGGCGCTCGTTACTCGATCGGTCTACACTCAGGCAGCTCGACAAGGCTTATTTCGTTATGTTGTAGGACGAGCTAATGCGCCGGCAGGAGGAACCTCACCTCCATCGGTTGATGCAAATGGAAACGCCGTTCTACCTGCTTGCGTTGGGAGCCCTCCGACCAACCAGCCTTGCATTGCGTCTTACAACGTTGCAACCAATCCAACCGGCGTTGGTTTGGATCCAACGCTGACAGGAATTCTTAATTCGTCTCCGCTGCCAAATAACTTTACGACCGGTGACGGTCTGAATACGGCTGGATTCAACTTTGCTTCACCACAGCATGAAAAGCAGTACGACTTTGTTTCCAAGTTTGATTTCAACCTGACTGATAGAAGTTTGCTTTATGTCAGGTATGCTCAAGGCGCGCAAAACACATTTGGTGATTCTGCCAACGGCGGACGTCCAATCTTTCCGAATTCGCCAAATTTCGTCGATACCTTTAGAACGCCTAAGAATCTGGCGATCAATTGGCGCTGGTCTCCAACGGCGACTCTGACTAACGAGTTTATTTTTGGAGTTAGCAAGTACTTCTTCAGTTTCTTAACTCCGTTCCCAGACCCAAATCTGCCGTTCTCATTTCTTACGGTAGCCACTCCCAATACTAATTTTTCGTACAACGCTCGCGGCGTCCGTACGCTGCAGTTTGTTGACAACGTCACTTCTGTACATGGTTCGCACACCTTTAAAGGTGGCATCAACTTCCGCTTCAGTCGTCACAACGATGACCGCTCGAACGTTGCCGGTTTCGCTATCGAACCAACAGTGACGCTTAGCGGTGTGGCGGGCTTCACAGGACTCAATCTCCCTGTTTCGGGTGCAAACAGCATCAACGCAAACGATCTCGTCACGCTGCAAAATGGAGTTATTAATGAACTTGGCAAGGTGAATCAGGTCTCATTGGCGTTTGTCTCCAACGGGACCAGCTTTGCGCCTGCCGGTACGAGATGGCTGAACCAGGCCACCTATCCTGAGTTGGATTTCTATTTCCAGGACAACTGGCGCGTTAAGTCGAACTTAGTACTTGATCTGGGATTGCGTTGGGAAGCAAAGCTACACCCATCTGTTGATGGACGACCCACGCTTGTTCCGAATCAGCCGGCTAAGCTCGGAGCCGCTCCGTCAAATACTTTGAAATGGGTCCAGGGAGAGCTCTTTAGTAACGACTACAGTAAGTTTTTGCCGTCAGTCGGATTTGCGTGGGATCCATTCAAGACTGGCAAAACATCAGTCCGTGCAAATTACCGTTTGGCGTCAGACCGAATGGCTACATTCCTCTTTGGTTCGTTCATTTTCCAGAGTACGCCAGGTAACAACACAGCGGTGACCAACTCGAACTTTGGCGCCAACGGTGGTCTCTATCGCAACGTTGGTCCAGTTATCGCTAGCCTGGCTCCGTCTTCAACTCCGTCAACGCTGGCGCAGCCGGCGTCGTTCAGCACCAATTCTACGAACCTGATTGATCCTGACCTTGTGTTTCCTCAGGTCCACGAATGGTCGTTCAGCTTTCAGAGGGAGATTGGGAAGAACGTAATCGAGATCAATTACATCGGTAAACACGCTGTACACCTGCTTGGAGGATATAACGTCAACCAGGCAAACATATTCGCCTCAATTCCTGGTCTAAGCGAGACGAACTTTCTCGATGCCTTCAATAAAGTACGCGCGAGTTCGAGCTACAACAGTCCGATGATCAATTTGCTGATGTCGGGTAATGCTGCCAACAACGCCGGTACAGCCCGCTTCCGTGCGTTAAATACAACCCAGATCACAAACGGAGCCGTTGGCACTGCTGCACTCAACGTTTCGCAAAAGACATGCGTTGCGGCTGATGTGACAGCAGGTATTTGCACAAACGCTCAAATCGGTCAGCGTCTCAATGACTTGTATGGCTTTCCATTCCTGCTGCAGCAGTATCCGCAGTTCACCGGTGGTTTGAATATCTTTGATAGTAGTGACTATTCAAACTATGGAGGTCTCCAGTTTATTTTCAAGAGACGTATCAGTGCCGGACTCGGATTCCAGTTTGGTTACACCTTCTCGAAATCGAAAGACAACCGATCGTGGGATCCTGCTCTCAGCGGAGTGACGACAGGTTCAGTGCAATCCGCCTCGAGTACGCCGTTTGATATTCGCGATCGTGCCTTGAACTACACTTACTCTGATTTTGATCGACGACATGTGTTCCAGGGTACCTACACTTATGAGTTGCCGTTTGGCAAAGGTGAGCAATTTGCTTCAGACGCGCCGAAAGCTGTAAACGCTTTGATTGGTGGCTGGCAGTTCTCCGGGACCGTCGTGCTGATGTCCGGTCGGCCGTTTACAGTTTATTCGGGATTCAATCAGCTTAGCAGTGTGGTCAATTCGACGGCAGATTGTACAGGTTGCACAAGAGACGTCGGCAACTTGGTGCTCGAGACCGGAAGGAACTTCTGGTTTGACAGCGCAACCCGTGCTCTGTTCTCGCAGCCTGCTACTGGAACCATTGGCAATACTGGTCGTAACTTCTTTATCGCGCCCCTATATTTCCAATGGGATGCATCGCTCCTGAAGAAGATCAAATTCAACGAGCGCATGAGCTTAGACATTCGTGTCGACGCTAGAAACGTTCTAAACAATCCATCGTTTGACAACCCAACAGCTGTGCTTACTTCGACAATCTTTGGCCGCATCAACGATAGCGTCACAAACAATGCCCGAAGAATACAGCTGTCCGGCAAGTTCAACTTCTAGACGGTTGGAGTCGACTGACGATAGATGAGGCATTGCGGTCGAGTACTTTTACTGGTTTGTGTGCTTGCGACGTCATGGGCGATCGTTCGCACGGCGCATTCGAGTCACAAGCCAGTAATCGCCAGCTATGACCTCGTAATCAGAAACGCGCGCGTCGTTGATGGCAGTGGTAATCCGTGGTTTAAAGCAGATGTTGCCATCAAAGACGGACGAATTGCCAGGATTGGTCGAATCGGCGAATCCGACGCGACCAACACAATTGATGCCAGGGGCCAAATACTTGCCCCTGGCTTTATTGATGTTCACACACACGTAGAGTCCATCTACAACCTTCCTGCCGCTGAGAACTTCGTCCGCATGGGGGTTACTTCCCTTGTAACCGGGAACTGTGGCGGTTCAACTACAGAAGTCGGGGAGTTTCTTGGTCGAATCAGCGAGAAGCCTCTCGCAGTTAATTTATCAACCCTCATAGCTCATGGTTCGGTGCGCCGAAAGGTGATGGGTCTCGGTGATCGTCCACCAACTCCCGATGAACTCAACCAGATGCAGGCGCTGGTTGAACAGGGAATGAAGGATGGTGCGGTCGGGCTTTCTACCGGATTGATCTACGTTCCCGGTACTTACGCGAAGACCGACGAGATCGTCGCGTTAGCAAAGGTGGCCGGAAAGTACGGCGGTGTCTACGCGACCCACATGCGCAATGAGGGGGATAAAGTAGCAGACGCGATACGCGAGAGTATTCTGATAGGAGAACAGGCCGGATTACCTGTCGAGATTTCTCACTTCAAGATTAGTAATAAGAAGCTTTGGGGCCAGAGCCCGATGACGATTGGGCTCGTACGCGATGCTCGCGCAAGAGGACTCTCCGTGACGGTCGATCAATATGCTTACACTGCTAGCTCAACGTCGCTTGATGCCCGGTTGCCGAGTTGGCTCCGTGCTGGTGGATTAGAAGAAGGTAAAAAACGACTCGCTGATAAAGCGACTCGTGAACGAGTGATCAATGATATGAAGGACAGTTTGAAGCGGAGTGGCTTCAAAGACTTCGATTTCGCTGTGGTTGCCTCTTACGATGCTGATCGTTCGTTCAACGGAAAATCAATTGCCGAGATCACCAAACAAGTTCGTCATAAGAGTGACGTGCAAAGTCAGATCGAGCAGATGCTCACAATGTACGAGGCTGGCGGCGCCTCAATGATTTATCACGGGATGAGCGAAGACGACGTTAAGCGAATCATGTCCGAGCCGTTTACGATGATCGCATCCGATAGTGGAGTCAGGCAGGTTGACGAAAGTGTTCCTCACCCGCGTGGTTTCGGAAATAACGTTAGAGTACTGGGACATTACGTACGCGAGTTGAAATTAATCAGTCTTGAAGATGCGATACGTAAGATGACTTCTTTGCCCGCGCAGACTTTTGGTTTCCGTGATCGAGGTTTGATCCGCGAAGGCTTTGCGGCTGATTTTGTGATCTTTGACGAAAACACAATCGCGGATCGTGCGACTTACGATAAGCCACTTCAGTTTCCTGTCGGCATAAGTTATGTACTTGTGAATGGACAGGTTGTACTTGCGAACGATCAGTTAACAACTGCGCGACCAGGACAAGCGCTGCGAGGACCGGGGTTTCAGGGAACCTGACTCGAGCATCTTGGGGACGCTTTGTTAGGTGGTGTATTCTTAGGGTTGACGCCACGCGCGTAATAACGGGTATGACATCTCGGCTTTTCGACGAGATCTCAGCAACAGGCGCACAGAGATTGCCTGTATATAAGTACTGAGGCGTGCGAGTTCAACCTTCCGTACGTGTAGGCAGCGTTAAAGACCGTAATTGCTGCTAATTCTTTGCTAATCAAGTGCTCAGCGCGAATAGTCGGATTGTTGCGGTACCCTGACTGCAAGCCCGGCTTTTCCGAAAATCGAAAGCTAAGTCCAGAATTCTGAAAAACTTGTATCCCAGTTCCCAAAAGTGGTCGGACCTTGATGCTGGTATTTGGGCGCCTCAAATGGTCGGGTTAGCCAAGACCCTGCCTGTAATTGACGCGAAAACAGGATGTACCCAAACGCGAAGGTTTCTGGAAGAACTGGTCGACAGTTAGACCATCTGCTATCTGAATCAGCCATAAAGAGGAAAATCATGAAACATCACCTTGAGTTTGTGCGCGTCATGTTTGTCGTCGTCGCTATGCTTTGTTGCGCTGCTGTGGTTTCGGCGCAGGAAATCAATGGCTCGATATACGGCACCGTGAAGGACGCAAACGGTGCCGCTGTGAGTGGGGCAACCGTTACGATAACTGACAGTTCGAAGAAAGTTGTTGTCCGTACTGCAACTACCGACGATAACGGTTCGTTCACCGTCAGCGAGCTACATGTTGGAACTTACGACATTGGTGTCGAATCAGCCAACTTCAAGAAACACGTCGAGAGCAATCTTAAAGTTGACGTCGGCCAACGACGAGGTATTGACATCACCCTCGAAGCAGGTAACGTTGCCGAGGTTGTAGTCGTCGAAGCAAATCCGGTAGCCGTTGAACTGGCGACTCCCACCGTCTCCACCGTCATCAACGGTGATCAGGTGCGCGAGTTATCGCTCAACAACAGAAACTGGGTCCAGCTAATTACACTCGCTCCCGGCGTCTCGAACGACCTGGCTGATCAGGTTTACGTGGGAACAACGAATCCAGCGGGCCAGGCGAATACGATCAATGTTTCGGTCAACGGCGCAAGAAGTGCTCAGAACACATACACCGTCGATGGTGCAGACGTTACCGACCGTGGATCAAACATTACAATTCAGGCTTACCCCAGTGTCGATTCAATTGCCGAGTTTAAAGTTCTACGCAGTCTATTTGCGGCGGAATCTGGCAGAAGTGGTGGTGGCCAGATTAACGTTGTGACACGTGGCGGTGGTGATCAGTTCCATGGAACGTTTTATGAATTTGTCCGAAACGACATTTTGAATGCGAACGACTTCATTTCAAACCGTTCAACTGCGCCGCCGTTCGGTCGCGAATCAAATGGCAAAGCCAAGCGCGCTCCATTCCGTTACAACGACTATGGCTTCACCATCGGTGGACCAGTTTACTTTCTCAAGTTTGGCGAAGGCACCGGTAGTCCATTTGCCAAGGCGCCAAGGACCTACTTCTTCTTCTCAGAGGAGCAGCGAAAAGATCGTCGTTATCCACTGCTAACTGCGCCTGCGGGTGTACCTGATTTGAACATGCGTCAGGGAATCTTCCCGATGGACGTCTGCTTGAGCGCCTTTACTGCGTCAACGAGCGGTACAGTCCCTTGTACCAGCGTACTTCCAGCCGGTGTGCCGTTGGCCTCGCGAGTTCCAATCAATCCAATCGCTCAACAATATCTCAGCTTTATCTACAACAAACTGCCGGCTCCAACCGATCCTGTAACGAGAGCGCTTATTTATCCTGCCCAGGGTATCTTCGACTTTAGACAGGAAATCATCAGGCTTGACCACGCGATCTCAGATAAGACGTCAATCTACTATCGATTTGAGAACGACAAGATCCCCACGGTCGATCCGAGCTCAATCTTTTCGTCGGGGTCGAATCTGCCGGGCGTTTCAACAACTGAAACACAATCTCCGGGTCGCACTCACACGCTTCAGGGAACCTATGTTGCGAGTCCATCAGTCGTAGTAGTCGGTCGTTGGAACTACGGATATGGAGCCATCGACAGTACAGACATTGGCACGATTGCGCTGGCGAATTCACCAATCACTCCGCCACTCGCCTTCGCGAGAACGCGCGACTTCGTCCCAACGGTTGCAGGCAACGGCTTTAGCACTCTGACAACCTTTGGCGACTACGTTAACTTTTCCTGGAAGCACAATTTTTCGAGTGATGTGACTTGGGTTCGCGGACGTCACACATTGAAGTTTGGTGGCACCTATTCGATCTACCGTAAGAATGAGAATGCACTTGCGGGAAACAATGCTGGTGGTTTCAGTGGTTTCTTGAACACCGCACCAAACAGCGCTCAGCAAACAAGTGTGTTGGCCCCGAACGCGGCAGTAGGTGAACCCAATGCCACGCGTCGAGCGAACTTCCAGAACTTTGCAAATTTCCTGATTGGCAACAACGTGACTTTCACGCAGGCGGCATTCGACTATGTTGCTGACTTGCGTCAGATCGCAATCGAGGGATATGCGCAAGACGAGTACAAATTCAGGCCTAATCTGACTGTGTACTACGGAGTTCGCTACTCGTTCTTTGGTGCTCCGTATGACAAGAATGGAAGATTGTCTAACTTTGATCCGTCACTGTTTAGTGCAGCAAATGCTCCGCAGGTTACCGGCGCTGGCAATCGCATTCCCGGTACTGGTGCGTACTGCAATGGATTAATAGTAAATGCTCAGAATGTTCAGAGTTTGGGTCTATGCACCCCGACGGCTTCTCCGTACGGAAACAAGGTTGTCAAAGCCCCGAAAAAGGACTTCGGGCCACGCTTTGGTATAGCCTGGGATCCTTTTGGTAAAGGCACAACCTCGATTCGTATGGGCTATGGTATCTACTACGATCAGGTACTCAACGGAACCTACGAACAGAACATCGGTACGAATCCTCCGTATCAGCAAACCTTCACGGTGAGTGCCGTAGCCAACGGTAGTGCGGCCCTAACTCCACGACTGGATCTACCCGTTCCAACTGGCGTACCGGTTGTTGTAGGTGTGGCGAACACCCCGTTCAGTATTCGTGCGATTCAACCTGATTGGCACGATCCATACATGCAGCACTGGTCAGTCGAATGGCAGCAAACCTGGCAGGGAAACACAGTATTTAGCGTGGGCTACTTCGGATCAAAGGGAACTCACCTCATCGGTGCGTACGAACTCAATGAAGTAGCTCCGGGCGTGGCACTCAATCGACAGTGCGCGACTGGAAACAATACCTTGCAGACTCCTGGAGTTGTGACTGCGCCGTGTCAGGTAGCCGGAACCTACTTCGGTGGCACTGGTGGCCAGTCGTCGAACATCCTGGACCAGATCAGACCATACCGCGGCTATCGCTCAATCAACATGATCACGCCGCAGTTCAATTCGAACTATCACAGCTTGCAGACAATGGTCCAACGCCGTTTCACGGGCGCGTCGCAAGTTAACGTTGCGTACACTTGGTCGAAGAATATTACGGACAACCAGAACGATCGCAGTAACGCTCCTGAGAACTCGTACAACATCAGTTTGGACCGTGGTCGCGCGACACTCGATCGCACCCATGTATTCACCGCGAATTACATCTATGAACTTCCGTTCTTCAACAATCGTTCGGATCTTGTTGGACAGGTTCTCGGTGGCTGGCAATTCTCAGGTATCGTGACGTTGCAGACTGGCTTGCCGTTCACAGCAACCACCAACTTCGACGCGGCTGGTCTTGGTAACATTCCTGCCCTCGTCGCAGGCAATCGTCCAAACGTGACTTGCGATGCAAACGCCAATGCGCCAAACACCTTTGAGTCGTGGATTGCGAACACTCCATCAACCGTGTGTTTCCAGGTCAACCCGACAACTGGTGTGGGTCAGCCAAACGTCGTTGGCAATGCCGGTCGAGGAACCATTGAAGGTCCATCGACCAAACGCGTTGACTTCTCGACTTTCAAGAACTTCAGCTTCGGCGAAAACTGGAAACTGCAGATTCGTGGTGAAGTGTTCAATATCTTCAACACCACGAACTTCAGAGGCATTACCAGTTTGGCCATCCAGAATCTTGGCGGTACGTTTGGTACTATCAGTACAGTTCGTGACCCGCGAACGATTTCACTCGGAGCCAAGCTGACCTTCTAATTGAAGTTCAGACTTGTTTCTGAAACACTCAGATGCCCGTGGCCCAAAAGCTGCGGGCATCTGACTTTTAGGTCAACAGCCAATGTCCGACAAACTTTAGTTTGTCGGATTCTGAGGCTCTAGTTCTGATAGACGACAAACTAAAGTTTGTCGGACAAAGGAACGACAGCTTAAGTATGTCGGACATTGGTCTGAACTGAGTTATTCTCTAAACTCTAACCTTGCAAAAAATGAAAACACTTCTAAAAAATGTGCGCGCAGTACAACCAGATCGGATTGTTGATGACGCGCAAATATTGGTTGATGGAGATCGAATTGAGGCAGTGAATTCATCGACAGGTTCTAATGCCGAGCGAACGATTGACCTGAATGGTGAAACCATTTTTCCTGGTTTCATCGACGTTCATATCCACGGAGCTGTGGGTATCGACACTCTCGAAGCCGATCATGAAGACCTGCAAAGAGTCTCCACCTTTCTCGCTGGCAAAGGTGTTACGGGTTGGATGTCAACGCTAGTTCCTGGGCGAGTAGATGAATATAAGCGCGCGATCCACGGCATGCACGAAGCAATCCGTTCGCAACGAGAGCGAGTTGTAGGGGCGCGAGTCCTGGGCGTCCATTATGAAGGTCCTTTCGTGAACTCCAGTCAATGTGGGGCTCTCCATGTCGAGTACTTTCGTACCTACCGCAACGATTCGGATCTTTCGGAGTTGCCAACGGTCCCTGATGAAAACGCAGTTCATATGATGACCCTAGCGCCCGAGGTCGAGGGTGCGATCGAACTGGTTAGTGTCTTGAAAAGCAAAGGTTGGGTAGCCTCGTTAGGTCACACGCGCGCGTCTCTGGAGTTACTTAATGCGGCACTCGCGGCAGGTGCGCAACACATGACACATTTCATGAATGCGATGTCGCCTCTTCATCATAGAGAACCTGGCCCGATAGCGTGGGGACTTGCTCGCGACGAAGTCACCATTGACATCATTGCCGATGGGATTCATCTCGATCCTTACATTCTGAATTTGCTGGTAAAGGTCAAAGGGGCGTCAGGAATCAGTTTAATAAGCGACGCCATAGCGGCTGCGGGTAAGGGAGACGGCAACTATCAAATCTGGGGAGAGACGATTAACGTTAGTAATGGTCGTACCAGCAATAAGCACGGCAGTATTGCAGGTTCAGTGATTACGATGTTGGATGCGGTAAGGATGATGCGTTCACTTGGTGTCTCGGATGTTGATGTTGCGCGAATGGCCTCATTGAATCCCGCGCGATTACTGCGTATCGATACAGAGTGTGGCTCGCTTGAGGAAGGGAAGCATGCGGATCTGGTTGCGGTCGATACGGAAGGTAACGTCACCTTAACGATGATCGGCGGCGAGATAGTTTTCCAAGTATCTTAAGGGATTTCAATAGGTTCTTTCTGCCAGAGGGCCACGCTCATTGTTCGTCGCGTAGCGACGGCTGAACTTAGCCCGGCGTTTTAACGCCGGGTTTGTCGTGGAAACATTTGCGTCGCGTAGCGACGCTTGAATATTCAATCATCGCTACGCGACGAAACGACCTAATACGTGCCTGACCCGGCGTTAAAACGCCGGGCTAAACTCAATCGTCGCTACGCGACGAAACGACCTAATACGTGCCTGACCTGGCGTTAAAACGCCGGGCTAAACTCAATCGTCGCTACGCGACGAAAACTCTGGCGTTTCGCCGACACGCGCCGAAGCGCTGACAACTATTTCTTCTCGGTCTGCTCCAACAATTCCTTTAAATAGTTTTGCCAGATCACCGCAATCGTGTGAGTGCCGTGACCACGTGTTTGATCCGTAATCGGCAGCAACACATATTTGCCGCGCTTGACCCGCAGAATTTCTTTCTCCATCAATCCTAACTCCGGCGGATTAATCAAATCGTCAGCCGAATTCACCGCAACTAGTGGTGCAATAATCTTCTCAAGCTGAAGCGACGGGTTGTACTCACGTGAGGAGTCAAACTGGTAGAGCATGTCGTTCGCATCCGTTCTCGCCACTCCGCTCTTAACTCGTTCATCGTAAAACTTGTCTGCCGCATCGCGAGTCGGCGCCTGCTTATACCAGGGAAGAGCCGCACTGCCCATCAGAAGCAGTATGTTTTGCGCGGCTATAAGTCCCTCCTGAGGTTGTGTTTTGTACTCACCGTTAGCCCACGCGGGATCATTGCGAATTGCTTCCATGATCATCCTACGCATGATGCGGTTTCTGCCTGCAATCTCGACGGTAGCGCTCGCAAGAGGCATCAATGCATCCATGAAATCAGGATATGTCTCGCCCCAGACCCAGGTGTGCATTCCACCCATAGACGTGCCCATTACCAATCGCAAGTGATTAACCTTTAATTTCTCAGTAATGACCTGGTACTGGGCCAGGACCATGTCGTCGAACGTGTAATGTGGGAACTTGGCGTGTAACCCGTCACTCGGTTTGCTTGAGCCACCATGCCCAATGGCGTCAGGCAGAATGATGAAGTATTTGGTTGCATCAAGCAGTTGTCCTGGCCCAAAGAGGATGTTTGCAAATTGCGGTGAGAGAAACTGTGCGCCAGTTCCTCCCGTACCATGCATGATCAAAACTGCATTGCGCACAACACCGCCAGTGTCACGGACGGGAGTGCCAATTGTTCGATAGTGAAGTTTGAGTTCTGGAAGTACTTCGCCTGAACGAAACCGAAAGTCCTTAACTATATAGTCGCCCTCAACTGGTGTGGGATAGTTTCTTGAGGGCGAACCCGTTGGCGTTTGTGAGATCCCAATGGTCGAGACCACCAGGACCAATGACATGATCAGAATGGATCGTTTCATAGTTTGTCTCTCGCGGTTGGCGTACACCGCAAACGTATACCAGACCGCCAGAAACAAGCAAATCCTCTTATTCAACAGCTACCCGTTTCTTGAGAAAGTCAATCGTCCCAGTCTGCTCACGCCCATTGTCGAAGCTCAGAGGCGGTCTTACCTGATCGTGTGTAAACGCGAATCCACCCACGGAAGTGGGTGGATGGTTCAGATCCTTTCTACCAAGAGATAACCACTTGCCTGCTGCGCGCGAAGCGCGCCGGAGGAAAGAGGAGAACCGCTGTAGAAAGGATCTGAACTATCCCCCAACTGCCGTTGGTGGGATTATCGATTCTTGTCTGTTGTTGTTGCCAGCGTTGGATCCTGACTAAGCAGTTGTAGCACGCTTCCCACGTCACCTGCGGTCACCTGCTGCAAGGAACTGCTGCTTGACACTTGGCTGTTCCTGCGGACTAGAGATAAATTGCCGTCACTAACATTAAGACTGTGAAATAGGCTTGAGTTGATGTCGCTCGGTGCCGCCAAAAGAGTAACTTGTTGTTATCTAACAGTAAGGCCCAAGTTAAAGTAAAAGGTTACTCAAGTCGCAGTTTGACACCCTCGACTCGCCTTTTTATGATCACATTACATGCCTGCCAAATCGTCAGTCGCCAAAAATGAACGCCGTCAACGTGTGTTCCTAATTGACTCGATGTCGCACATTTTTCGTGCCTTCTATGCACCACTCCAGAATCGCGCGGCGCCGTTGGCGACTTCTCAAGGTCAGGTGACTCAGGCCGTGTACATCTTCGCTAACATGCTCTTAAAGCTTGTGCGTGAGGAGCAACCTGACTATATCGCTGCGATCTTTGAATCCAAAGAAAAGACGTTTCGTCATGAAACATTTGCTGGTTACAAAGCCAATCGAGAGCAGATGCCTGACGATCTGGCTTCGCAACTCCCTTACATTTTTCGTCTCTGTGAAGTGCTCAACATCCCTATCATCAATTCGCCGGGCTTTGAAGCAGATGACGTGATAGGAGCATTGGCAGAACAAATCGCGAGCAAAGATCTTCAGGCGGTAGTCGTGTCGAACGACAAAGACATGTGCCAGCTTGTGCGGGACCCTTTGATTATTTGCATGCGTCAGAATTCGCAGGTTGTTAAGCGTAAGGAGCCAGTGCCTCCGATTGAATGGTGTGATGAAGCGTGGGTGGAAAAAAAGTTTGGTGTCACGGCTGATAAGCTGGTTGATCTCCTTGGTCTAATGGGCGATTCGATCGACAACATTCCAGGAGCGCCCGGAATAGGTTCAAAAGGTGCAGTTCAGATAATTCAACAATTTGGATCGATTGAGGCGGCGTTAGCTGGGTGGGAATCCGTAAAACACAAGACCTATCGAGAGTCCTTGCGCGATAACGCAGAGATGATCCGGCAGTCGCGCGAATTGGCCCGGATACGTATTGATCTAGACGTCGCGCTCGATCTCGAGGCAATCAAAGCTCGTCCGCCAGATCGCACCGCAGCTTATGAACTCTTTAATGAATTAGAGTTTACGTTACTTACGAAAGAGTATGCGGATGCCGCACCAACCAGACGTGTGGCAGTAGAGTCGGAACGAAATTATCGCGTCATCCAGACGCGAACGGATTTGGACAACCTCGTCAAATCACTATTCGACTCTGAGCACGTCGGCATCGCGATCGCCGATTCTGATACTTCAAAACCAGGTGAGCAGGAGTGCTTTGCTGAACTTCAGGCGACACGTGGAATTGCTTTTGCCACCCAACCGGGAAATTCGTCCTACGTCGATTTAGAAAAATTTCAAGGTGGTTCCGATTCAGCCATAACAGGACTAAAAGAGGTTCTTTCGAACGGTCTGATTGAGAAGTCTGTACATGACCTGAAGAGAGCGTCCAGTCTATTAGATCGCTATTCAATAACGCTTGAAGGAATCAAGGACGATACATTCCTTGCTGGTTATCTCCTGGATCCAAACCGTACCAAGTATGAACTGGACGATCTGGCTCGAGAAGCATTGGGGCTGGAGAGGACAAGTGCTCCGGCAAATTGGTCGGAGACTGCGTGGCAAACCGCGAGCGCCGCAGACATGACAGCTCAGACGGCGACTGTTCTACACGAACGAATTCTTGAGAAAAAATTAGAAACAATCTATTCAGAGATCGAATTGCCCCTGGCTCCAATTCTGTATCGAATGGAACGCGCGGGCCTGAAGGTTGATCCTCGGGTGCTCGCAGACCTGTCAAACTACATAGGCCAGGAGCTTCACAAGTTGACCGTAAAGGTCTATCAACTCGCGGGTCGTGAATTTAATATTGGATCGCCGAAGCAGGTTGGCGAGGTGCTGTCTGAGCTTGATATCGATATCGGGCGGAAAACATCCACTGGTCGCATATCAACAAGCAAAGCGGTACTTGAAGAATTAGCTCAGAGTTATGAGTTACCCAAATTAATTATCGACTATCGCGAGTTGGACAAACTAAAGAGCGTATATACCGACGCTTTACCTCATCAGATCGCGACAGATGGTCGTATTCATTGCCAACTGAACCAGGCAGTTGCTGCAACTGGTCGTTTGTCTTCGAGTGATCCTAATCTTCAAAATATTCCGATTCGCAGTGAAATGGGCCGCCGTATACGTCGCGCCTTCGTTGCAGAAAAAGGAAACAAGATTATCTCAGCTGACTATTCTCAACTCGAATTGAGACTTCTTGCCCATATCACGCAAGATGAAGTAATGCTCGAAGCCTTCCAGAATGGAGAAGACATCCACAAACGTACTGCTCGATTAGTATTCGGCGCCAAAACGGATGACGAACTTAAAGAAGCGAGACGTTTTGCAAAGATTGTAAACTTTGCCATTGCTTATGCGATTGAACCATGGGGTTTGTCACAACGAGTTGGGATCAGCCGCCAGGAGGCAAAGAAGGTCATCGAAGATTATTACAATACGTATAAGGGCGTGAGGCGGTACATGGAGGAGGTACCAATTCATGCTCGAGAGCATGGTTACGTTAGATCGATCTATGGACGCATACGGCCGCTTCCGGGTATCGCCGATCGAAACGCCAATATTCGACGTGCGGCAGAACGCGAGGCTATAAATATGCCAATCCAGGGTACTGCCAGTGATATTGTTAAGATCGCGATGCTGCATGTCGACCAGGAACTCAAGAGTGCAGGGTTCAAATCCAGACTATTGATGCAAGTACACGACGAATTACTCGTTGAAGCCCCGGAGGCTGAAGTAAAAGAAGTCGCCACAATTCTCAAACATCAGATGGAAAATGCAGTATCACTTGACGTGCCGCTTGTGGCTGATGTGGGAGTGGGCGACAATTGGATGGACGCGAAGCCGTAGTGGGAGGGCAGAGCGTCCGATCGCGAGTTTAAGATGTCCATATCAGTGCCCAGCCATAACGACCTCGCGATACGGCAAGCTGGGTGAAAACAGCGGCAAACTAGCAGAGTCGAATTTCTTCCTTATGTCCTCGGCACCAGATAAGCATTCTGAAGTGGTCTATAAACGCACCGGGCTTCCCGCCGATGGCTCAAGGTCTGCATCTACAGACCGTCCCTCTCGTGGCCTTATCCGAGCTGTGGCACCACTCGTAGTCGGATTCTTGTTGTTGCTGGTGCTCATCTCGGGGTTGGGCTTGCTGAGTGTCGGAAAAATGGAAGATGTTGGGTTTCAGGCTCGCGACAAGACTGCACAGAATTCTGCTCGCCTCCGCCTTCTACTCAATCTACGTCTGAATGTAACCAAACTTGATAACGAAGCTCGCGTTCGAATGCAGGCCGAGAGTACTGGCAGTCTCGCACCGCCGTTTGAGATACGACTCAATACTGCCCGCGAAGATGTTCGTAAAGATATCGCCGATCTTGAACGCCCACCGCTCAACGGGAACCCGGCGTGGCGCCAACTTCACAATGACCTTGCGAATTATGTCGAAATCACCGAGAACTCGCGTCGCTATAGCCTTGAAGGTTTTGAAAAGGTTCGGGCTGTTAACCGCGAGATCTTCGACTTACAACAGCAGCTGTTGGACCAACAACAAGGGGTATTCGACGAAATCCAGGAGATTCAGCGTGCAGCAAGACGATCGATCCGGCTCTGGAGCGTGATAGCTTTACTATTTGGCGCCCTTGTGGCTGCCGGAACGATCTGGCAGGTGCAGCGCCATTTTAGAGGTATGCGTCGCAGCATGTACGAAGTGAGCCGGGAAAAGGCCTTTACGAATCAGCTTATGGAAGGGATGGTCAGCGCCATCGCGGCCATTGACGAGGATGATCGGCTACGAAGTGCAAATGCGGCCTTCTTTGCAATTTTTCCTCAAGCCAGTATTGGCGCATCAGTCCTCGAGCCGTTTGCACCTGATGATGTGATGAAGATGCTTGAAGTGGCCACTGCGACACGAGTCTCTACTGCAACCTATCGTGGCCGTTGGGTAGTGAAGCTCAATCAAGAAGAGAAGTCGTTTGATATTTATTCGTCGCCACTGGCGATTAATGGAGACCGTGGCCAGATCGTAACGCTGGTTGACGCCACCGAAGCCGCCGAGGCTGAACGCACACTGCGACGAAGTGAGTCACTTGCGGCGGTTGGTCAGGCTACAACGCAGGTGGCCCACGAAATCCGTAATCCTTTGGGAAGTATTCGTCTCGGAGTGTCCATGCTGCGTGACAACGTAACCGGGCAGGACGCTCTGAATACGATCGAGCTAGTCGAGCGAGGTATCAAGCATCTAAATAAACTAGTGGTTGATGTCACTCAGTTCTCGCGACAAAAGGCGCTTGATCGGTCGACAGTTGATGTCAATGATGCCCTGGAACGAAGCATCGATCTGGTGAGTGAGCGTATCCGCGATAAGAATGCTGCGGTTGAAACGCACTTTAGCGATTTGCCGATCGTTGGGCAGTGGGATGCGGATCAATTGCGCCAGGTCTTCGTTAATGTGATTGCAAATGCTGTGGATGCTAGTCAGGAGAATGAAACCGTTCACATCTCCACTGAAGTCGTAAGTTTGGATGGTCAGGGTGATGGTCAATCGCCGAGACAGTATGCCCGCGTGACTATCGCTGATCGCGGGAAGGGAATGGACAAAGCCACCACCGACCGAATATTTGAACCGTTCTTCACGACCAAAAAACGAGGAACGGGTCTGGGCCTCGCGATTGTTAAGCAGATTGTCGAACAACACGGCGGGAAGATCAGCGTTCAGAGCGAGCCCGGCCAAGGGGCCGAATTCCGTATCGATCTGCCGGTCTAAGCCGACAAACCCTCAAAAGCCTTCTTAGCTGCTGCTATAGTTTGTTCAACTATTGCGTTGTCGTGGGCGGTGCTCACAAACCCAGCCTCAAACTGGGAGGGCGCAAGATAAACTCCTTCATCGAGCATCGCATGAAAAAATCGGCCAAAGAGCTGCCGGTCAGATTTGTTTGCGGTGGTCCAGTCAACGACAGAGTTAGGGTTAAAGAAAGTCGTCCACATTGAACCGACGCGATTTGTGGTGGTCGCAATACCCGCGTGACCAGCGGCTTCAGAAAGTCCTTTACACAGACTCGCTGAAGTTTGTTCGAGCCGATCGTAAACCGCAGGATCACGCAGTCGCTTTAAAGTGACCAGTCCTGCCGTCATCGAGAGAGGATTACCCGACAGTGTGCCAGCCTGATAGATGGGCCCAGCAGGCGCGACGTTATTCATGATCTCGCGGCTGCCTCCGTATGCCCCAACTGGTAATCCGCCACCAATAATCTTTCCCAATGTCGTGATGTCTGGCTTGATGTCGTAGAGCTGTTGCGCCCCGCCACGAGCGACACGAAAGCCCGTCATCACTTCATCAAAAATCAGGAGGGCGCCGTGCTTTTCAGTTAACGCACGAACAGCGTTCAAATAGCCGTCTTTTGGCGGAACGCAACCCATGTTGCCGACGATTGGTTCAATTATGACTGCGGCGATATCCCGATGGTCCTGGAAAACCTGGGCCAAAGCGTCTGCATCGTTAAATGGAAGAGTAATAGTGTTCTGAGCCAGCGATGCGGGAACGCCGGGACTGTCAGGTAGACCTAATGTCGCCACACCCGATCCGGCTTTTACCAACAAACTATCTCCGTGGCCGTGATAGCACCCTTCAAATTTGACCAGCTTTGTTCGACCCGTAATACCTCGCGCAAGGCGAATTGCTGACATCGTTGCTTCAGTTCCGCTACTAACCATTCGCACCATTTCAATTGAAGGAACCGCGTCTACTACTTCTTCCGCCAGACGTATCTCTAGTTCTGTAGGTGCGCCAAAGCTGGTACCGCCAGCCGCCACTTCTTGTAACGCTGAAACTACCTCGCGATCGGCGTGACCAAGGATCATGGGTCCCCACGACCCTACATAGTCGATGTAGGTCCGGCCGTCTACGTCAACGATAGTCGCACCCCTGGCGCTTTTGATGAAACGCGGTACTCCACCGACACCACGAAATGCCCTGACAGGTGAGTTAACCCCACCCGGTATCAACTCTACGGCCTTCTGGAATAACTCGTCGGAGCGATCTTCGTTCTTAGGTTTTGATTGCATTGGTTCTGAGGATACCAATTGTGAGGAACGATATGGAAATTGAGGTCAGAGTCTCTTTACGCTTTCCTTAGGTTCGACTGTAATCGAACGAAAGCTGGAGAGTCTTACCAAACCCGGGGCCGACCCTTTAGGTTTTGAGAGAAACTTCCGTTGTGTGTAGTGGACCACAACGTGTGAATCTTCACTGGCCTGACTGAAACGAGCTGCAAGTTGTGCCGCCTCGATAACCGTGCGTTGAGGAATTTCCTTTTTGGTGGAATTGCGCACCACAACGTGTGAACCAGGGTAGTCGCCTGCGTGTAACCAGAGGTCATGAGGCTTTGCGATTTTGAAGGTTAGATTGTCGTTGTCACGGGCGGCACGACCAACAAGGATTTCGTATCCGTCGGTCGATAAATAACGTTTCACACCAGGTATGTTTAGCGGTTTGGTTTTTTCCGTGCGAACGCTCTGCTGCTTTGATTCCTTACCGTCGAACTGCGACAGTGCGGTTTCATCGCGCTCGTTCATGATTCGTTCCAGTTCTTGAGAACGTTGATTTAGTTGCGCTAATTCCTGATCAAGAATGCTTACTCGCTTGCTGATTTCCTCGACGGCTCTTTTTGCCTTGGAATATTCTCGAAACCTGCGGGCCGCCTCCTCCTGTAGAGTGTCGTTAGGATCGACCTCGACTTCAATGGTTGGTTCACCGTCGGCGAAGTAATCAGTCAGTTGGACTCTGCCGTCGCTGCGCGTTGCGGTTGTTAGATTAGCAAGTAACAGGTCGCCTATCCTTTTGTGAGTTTCGGCGTCACCGTGTTTCGTAAGGTCACTCAGTAAATTCTGCTTGAGCTTTTGCTTTTGAGAGGCTGTTTGCTGAAGTTTGGAACGAATTGATTTAGCGCGCGCGTCGAAATCATTTTCGTCTTCAAGCCTGGTGAAATACTCATCTGCAATCGCGGAAGGCGAACCTTCCAGAAGAGGCGTCGCTTGTTCTGTTTTCCTGTCCCCTAAGATTGGTGCGCTGTAAGTGTCATCAATTTGTTGACCAGATCCTCTTGGCGCGCGCAGTGCAAACTGAATACGACTCAGCTCGTCAGTAAGAAAGATATTTGCTGAACGGCCAGTGACCTGAACTATTAGTCTTCGAAAATGGATCTGGCCCAGTTCGTCTTCCAGGCAAAAGCTGAAGCGAACAACTCGGTCGCGGTAGTCCTTGTTGATATCAATCAGCTTCGCACCCCCAATCTTCGAGCGAATAGCCTGACCGAAAAAGGTGAGTTGCGTAGACTGTTTCTCAACCTCTTTAAGCTTTCGCTCTATCAGGTAGAGACGCGGACTCGCGGGCTCTGCGCTAACAAGCAGGAAACGGCCTTTTAGTCCAAAATCTGCTGCAAATGTTAGTGGTCCAAGTTGAAAGACTTTTCCCAGAAATCTTCCTTCGAGATGGTGTCGAAGCTCTTTCGTTACTGCACTGAGAAGCTGGTTGTTCATCGATCAATGCAAGGCTAACAGATTCTGGGATGACTTCGCCGCAAAAGTAGCTGATTCCCGCTGGCGACGGCGTAGCCGCCGGATGTGAGGCGTTGGCGAAGCCCCGCGGTACTTGCTACCCATTAAGTTGGGCGGAGCCCTAGGTTTGGGCCTCTGGCCCAAAACTAGAATCGACTCAACGAGGTGACGCCGGGCCCATACCAAGGGCTGCGCCCCTAAAAAGATTAACAGACTTAACGGCGGGGCTTCGCCGCCGCCTCACATCCGGCGGCTACGCCGTCACTAGCGGATCAGGTACTCTTGCGGCAAAGCCTCTTGGGACATTTCTACTCACAAAACTAAAGACCCTGCTCAGCGAGCAGGGTCTCTACAATCTCGAACAATTTCCGAGAGGTTAGCTAACGATTACTGCCGTACGTGTGAATTTGTCGTGCGCTGTATATCCCTCTCGGCTGACTAATGCGAACAGAATTCCAATTCCGGCAGTGGCGAGCGAAATCAGATAGAAGAACGATCGACCGATGGACTGACTTCCGGTTGGTATCAAACCCGTCTTCTTGTCGATCACGCGCAATGAAAGTAAGCGCATCGCCCAGGTGCGTCCGGTCAGCGCCGTCGTCAACGTAAGATAGATAAACGTTACGATAACGCAGCATCCTGCTAACACTGCAATCGTACGCTTCTCCTGGATGTTGTTGCCCGTATAGACCACCGCGAATGCGATTGGCGATGTTAAGAGAGCGCAAATAATCAGATCCAGCACCGCGCCAATGAGTCTGCGAAATGCGGAAGCCCGATTGTGGTCCAACTCATCGACTCTGATGTCTCGTGAAATTGAGTCGAGGTAGTTCAAAGCGGGGTCGTTTGGATCATCAACAATAAGTCGCTTCGGGGTGATTGGAACAGCAACTTCGGCAACCGGTTCTGGTGTAACCACAACCAGGTTATGCGTCTTTTCCACTGGAAGCGTCGGTTCTTCCATTTGGATCTCCGTGTCAAACTGCAATTGTTCCACGACGGGAACAATTGTCTCAGGTTCAACATCCTCGCGAGTGGGTGCGTAAGCTACAGCTGTGGCGACGTTGGTACGAGCCGAACGTGTTTCCGCCATCACTGGTTGATGCGCGCGCTCAATTCTTCGCAGCGCGGCAACTACCAACGGATTCATTGTAGGAACTTCAGCAGCTGGAAGGAGTTCTAGTTGGGGTGGTGGAGCAGCTGAATCGTTTTCTTGTCGTTCCAGTTTTACAGTTGCGTCTGCTGCGGCTTCGCGTGCTTTTCGTTCTTGCACTTCGCGTACACGCTCACTCAATTCCTTCCGCCATTCCGGAACTGAATTTCGATGTACCCCCGGAAATTCAATTAGTGTGGATTTTCTGACGGGTTTTGAATCCGTAACTTGTTCAGCCTGGTTCATTATTGCTTCGTGATGCGAATCGGAGTCGTTTTGCTCATACCCTGCGACAGTTTCCGGGCCACATTCTGTACAAACGATCGAGTTTTCCTGGGTGGCGCCGCACGACGGACAATACATCGCAAACTGCCTCCGGGGGATAGCAGACATGAAGGGATGATGCGGTCGTTGCACCCTTCCAGTCGCCTGCGCGATCGGGCGCATCCTATCAGGAATTACTTTAAGTGGTCAATGAGAAAATGAAGCAGGAGTTGAACTTGCCGTTCAGGGGTAAGGTGAGGAAAGTTTTCCACAAGACGAGTTATAGACGCGTCCGGCCAGCGAAGCCAGCGTCCACGTCGTGCCACCACTCTAACTGATCGCCTTCGCCAAGTTGCCAGCAGAGCAAAACCACCCGCCCTTCCCGGAATGAGGGAAAGTCAACCAAACCTCTCTCAAAGTCTTTGATCTGTACTCCGAGTGCCTCAAGTTCTGAAATGCTGGCAGTAAGAGTCGTGAGAATGACGGCGTACTCAACACCCTGAGATATTCCACCTCCACCGTGCTCGGCAGCGTCGGTAGCGAGTTTTACCTGCGCTCTGTACCTGGACAGATCGCGATGGGCCGACTGGATGTCGGCAAGAATATTCTTGACGCTTGGCAGAAGAGCGTTGGCTTCCTCAATCGTAAATATCTTCACGTCCAATTAGATGTCGTCCGTTACGCGGATGAACTCTGAAGCGGCTTCAAATTCAGCAACCTCTTCTTCGATCTCCGTTTCTAGTACTACGTGCAGTGCTGCCTGAAAGCCGACTGATGGGCTTTCCTGCATCTGAAGATGTTCCTCGAGATACTCAGGATGAAGATGCTCGTGCAGGTCGCGCTCATCATAGCGGGAACCGTGAGTGACTTCTTTACGCACCTTGTCCGCAATTTCGCCGAGGTCAATAAAGTAATCAGCAACGTCGATCAGCTTTGGCGCCGTATTTGATCTAAACCCGGCGATTTCGACGCGGCATCCCTTATAGGCAACGGCGTTCACTGCGTAAACGAAATCCTCATCGCCGGATACCAAAACAGCTGTGTCATACCGTCCTGCTAACGACAACATGTCGACAGCGATTTCGACATCAAGATTTGCTTTTCTGGTACCGTCATAAAATGTCTTCAATTCTTTTTGTATGACGCGAAAGCCATTTCTACGCATCCAGAGAAGAAATCCTTGTTGTCTCTCGGCGCCTATATCAACGCCTGTGTAGAAAAAAGCTCTTAGCAGACGGCCGTCACCAAGAAGTACTCGAAGCAACTTATTGTAGTCGATGTCGATGTTATGAAATCGAGCTGCGTGAAAAAGATTATTACCATCAATGAAAACTGCTACACGACCGCGATGCCCAAGCTGCCAGGAAACATTATTTGTGGGATCGAAATTGTTCATATATGACTCCAACGAATTAAGCCCTCTTGTTGAAACGTAGAATGCTGTTTTGTCGTACACAGGTCAAGTATGGAGGTCCAATCGGTAGTTCAGGCCGTGGCGATAAATCGGCCGTTAACTGCATCAAGATAGATCGTGTTAATGGGGCCATTAGTGACATCTATCTCCCAGGCAAGATGAAGCTCGAGTTCCTGTGACGGATCACCTCGCGGAGTTACGTAGACAACCAGCTGCCGAACATTGACCACACTTGATGGTGTGAGTGAGATGTTTCGGGTTGCCGCATCCTGGTCCGCACCAGTCGTTGGTTGACTCTTAACTGCAGCTAGGGCTTCCTCTGCTGTCAATCGTGGGTTGAGGTTACTGAGTGCAGTCTGCAAGCGTTCTGTATCTGGCAAGCAATTGCTGACGACGTCTATAACTCTACGATCCGCGCGGAAACGAATAACGAGATTGTCGTAACCTCCTCTCAGCGGATATCGAAAAGGTCTCTGTTCATATCTTGCCAACTTCGTTCCGTCCGGGCTGTCGGTACGTTCAACGAGCGATAGTTGGTCGGGATCGGCTCCTATCAAATCCTTCCAGTCGACAATAAAGCGTCGCAGAGATTCGCGAGTCTCTTCTTCGTTTTGAGTCGGTCCGGTTCCGACCTTAGGAAGCATTATTGAGCGGTCAGAACCGGTCACGAGGGTTCTGACTGTCGCCGTTATGGGTTGCAATTGGCCTTCAGCTGATTCTGGCAGATTGTAACGTTGGGCCAAGGCTTTCCAGGCTACCTGAGCATCGTTTTCCCGAGCGGCATCAGTTTCGACAAGAATGGGATATGTTGGGGAGTTGTCGTGAGGGCTACTCGTGTCGACGGGTTGCAGCACCGCGCAAGCGCTTCCAGCGCCCACAATCAACAGATTAAACACTAAAATCAGGGCATTACTCGCACGAACCTTCAAAACATTTATCTTCCCATCTAGTTTTCGACCCGTCGTATAATTCAAATTGTTGGAGGAGCTGTTGCCCAAAGATAACGAAAACATTCTGCTCTCTATAGTTGGTCCAGTCGAGCCGTCAGAGCCGGTAGGCTTCAAAGCTGACGAGATGCTCCGCTGTGAGGAGTGTTTGCGAGCGAATCCACCAACAAGGGTGAATTGTCTTTATTGTGGTGTTGCACTGCAACATACTGAGTCCTCCGCCAGACTTCGTAAACCGACTCTCCGTCAGCCGGAGCGAAATCAGGAAGGTTACAACAGCATACTCTTACCTCATAACACAAAGACAGTTGATGAACAGTCGTTGCAAGCCGCTGCATCGCTCTTGAAACTCAGTATCGAGAGCCTGCAAAAAATTTTGTCAGCAGGCGTTCCGTTGCCCGTGGCCCGCACAGCAAGTGCTGACGAGGCGGAGTTAGTGCTGGATCGTTTAGGCGAAGTCGGTTTAGTCACAGTGACTCTATCGGACTCGATGCTTGGATTGTTCGAACCAGCCGAACGAGTCCGGTCACTTCATTTTGAGGAGGAAACTGTTCAAGTTTTCCATTCTGGCCGACCCAAACCTTCGATTCTAAAACTGCACGACATCGTTCTTCTCGTTTCAGGTCGTCTCATACGAACTCGAATCGAGGTCAAGGAGCGAAAGTCTCGTCAGGCAGAAAACGAAATTATCGAGACAAGTCAGTTCTTTGAGGATGAAACCGTCCTAGACTTTTACGCTACAAGTCACCCTCAGACATGGCGCATCAGCGCAAACAGTTTTGATTTTTCCTGTCTTCAAGAGAAGAAGACTCTTGTAGCTGGTCAGAACCTGGTCAGCATAATCAACCTAATCTCGTCGCGAGCCTCCCATGCGAAACTGGACGAGACTCACAACCGACTCAAACAAACCTTAGAACCAGTGTGGACCTTGGAGCAGGAAACCACTTCAAGTGGTTGGCGAAGACATGCACCTGGAAAATACAGCCTGGGCGAAGCCACTATGAATAGCAATGAAAGTCAGTTTACTCGTTATTCACGCCTCCTTCATTACTTTACGTTGAATCCAATTTCGTAACTTGGCCAGACAGCATCATAAAAAGAGAACGCCTGAAAAGGGTCAGTTGCCTGATAGTGAGAGATCAGTCTCAAGCGAGACTGCGTCCAAAAATACTCTGTACGGTCTAAACCCGGTGATCGAAGCTCTTCGGTCGGGTACTCGCCAAATTGAATCAATATCCCTGCTCGAAAGTGCACGGCCCGACCGACTCAAGGATCTCTTGAGTCTGGCTCGAACTATGGGAATACCGATCCATCGTGTTTCTCGTTTCGTATTGGATCAGACTCTTGGAGAAGGACGACATCAAGGAGTAATGGCTCGTGTCGCCGCGGCGACTTATACCGATCCGGACGATCTGATTGATTCGCTCGCAGCCAGGAATGGAAGTTCCGACCCGGCGCTCGCGTTGGGGTTGGATGGTATTGAAGATCCGCGTAACATGGGTTCTATATTAAGGACTGCAGAGTGTGCCGGCGTTCATGGAGTGTTTATTCCTGAAAGACGTGCCGTCGGATTAACCGATGTGGTGGCGAAAGTGGCTGCCGGCGCTCTGGAGTATGTTCCTGTGGCGCGCGTTACGAATCTGGTTAGATTGATAGACCAGTTGAAAGAACGTAACATTTGGGTGATTGGTGCAGCCGCGAATGCGCGACAGGTGTATACCGAATGGGATTGGAAACTTCCCAGTGTCATCATTCTGGGAAACGAAGGGCATGGTTTGCATCGTTTGGTAAGCGAACACTGCGACACACTTGTGATGATTCCAGTCCACGGTCAGCTTGGTTCGTTGAACGTTTCGGTGGCAGCGGGCGTTCTGTTATACGAAGCAAGACGACAACGAATGTCGGCGGTCGAGAAAGGCGTGAGATAATATGTTCTGTCCGAAGTGTGCTACGCAGAATCTTGATGGTGCTAGTTTTTGCCGGTCGTGCGGCGCCAACATCAGTCTCATACCTCAGGCTTTATCAGGTCACGTTCCGCAGCAAAGTCTGGACGACTCAGAGAGTCATGGCAGGCGGCGGCGAGGAAAAGAATGTACGCTGGACCAATCGTTCAAGAACATATTCATGGGAATTGCATTCCTGATCGTAGCAATTGCTCTTTCCAGAACGATCGGGCAAGGCTGGTGGTTCTGGATGTTGCTTCCAGCGTTCTCCATGATGGGTACTGGTATTGCTCAGTACATCAGAATCAAGGAGAGAGAGAAACGAACTCTTGATGTCCCAATGCAAAATACATTTCCCGCGCGTGGTACCCCGGCAGATTTGTCTGCAGTTCCACGCACTGGACAACTAATGCCACCAGTGCCAAGCGTAACCGAGGGAACAACGCGTCATCTTAGTACTGATCCGCCGTCACGACGCGTCGAATCGGATCAGTAGTCCACTCCTCTTGCTGCACGTATTAAATCTCGTCGATGAAACCAAATAGGCCGGTTCGAGTTTGCATTCCAATTTGTGAGGCAACTCTTGGCAAACTCGAACAGGCAGGTCTCAAAGCAACAAAAAATGCCGACGTGATTGAGCTTCGTCTCGACTGTCTTGCTGCAAATGAAATTGCGGACCTGACCTCGATTGCTACCGTTCTAAAAAACTTACCTATGCCGCTTATCCTCACCTTTAGACCATCCGAACAAGGTGGTTATCGAGAACTAACTGCAGAACAAAGGAAGCTCTTTTGGTCCAACGCTCATGAAGCTTCCAAACACATTTTTCAAGATGTCGAGCTAGATCTGATCGCAAGTCTACCGCAATTAGACTGGGCCCAAACGATCGTGTCGCATCACGACTTTGGCTGTGTACCAGCTGACCTCGAACAGCTTTATGAACAGATGGTCGCTTCACCGGCGCACATACTAAAAATTGCTGTCCACGCCAATGACGTCACTGACTGCATCCCGATTTTCCATCTGCTCGATAAATCACAAAGCGATGGTAGAGAACTGATCGCGATTGCTATGGGTGAAGCGGGTCTTGCTACCCGAGTCCTTGGTCCATCCAGAGGTTCGTATCTAACTTACGGAGCTTTGGAAGATGACCTTGCTACCGCTCCGGGACAGGTCACTGCGACTGCACTTAGATCTCTCTACCGTATTGATGCGATCGACGACCAGACACTCGTCTGCGGTTTGGTAGGGCAAACGGTTGCCCATTCCGTTTCGCCGCATATGCACAATGCCGCTTTCGACTCGCAGGGAATAAATGGAGTTTACCTTCCATTTGCAGTCAATGATATTAAGTCGTTCATCACCCGAATGGTTCACCCTCGTACTCGTGAGATCAGCTGGAATTTGCTCGGATTGAGTATTACTGCTCCTCACAAGGTGTCGGTGATGGATTACCTTGATGAGATCGACGAAGTAGCCCGGGAGATCGGGGCTGTGAATACTGTGGTCGTGACCAGGGATCGTCTTGTTGGTTACAACACCGACGCAGATGGCTTAATTGAACCTCTTCGCAAGCTGTACGGTTCGCTGGCTGGAGCGAGAGTCGCGATAGTTGGAGCTGGTGGTGCTGCAAACGCTGCAGTGTGGGCTTTGAAACGAGATCATGCTGTGCCTACGGTGTTTGCTCGTGATCCCGCAAAAGGAAAGTCCCTGTCTGAGCGTTTTGATATAAGTGTTCGAGCGCTTCAGGACGCTACATTTTCTAATTACGACATCCTCATCAATACAACCCCACTAGGGAGCTTGGGTGTTCTGCAAACTCAGAGCCCGCTCGCTCTGCACCAGCTTCGCGGACTTCGTGCAGTTTATGATCTCGTGTACAACCCAATCGAGACAACTCTACTGCGCCAGGCACGTGAGGCTGAGTGCGAGGTTCTCGGTGGACTCGATATGCTAGTGACCCAGGCGCGCTACCAATTCAAATTCTGGTTGGACCACCTTCCATCCGAATCAATCATGCAAACGGCTGCTCTTAATGCACTATAAAATGCTGAAGTGATCTCGTTTTTTGGAACTGAGCTAAAGCCTGTGATTGCGCGTGAACTTCTTTGAGAATTGCTAATCGCGATCACACAGACGGGTCGCCGCTTTGCCAAGCCGCTCCATCACCTAATCTCTCCCATCCATCACAAAATTCAGCTGTGACGTAGTTCTTCTGCGTACTCTCTCGCAACGTTGCTCCAAACCGATTTTCACTGAAAGGGATCCTTCGGATCCTGTCAACGAAACATTGGAGGCGCAATCATGGCGAGACGAGTGGTCCAATTTCTAGTCGCACTCTCTTTGGTAACTCAAATCGCTCTCCCCGGTTCATTCACTCAAAGCGGAGCCAAAGCGTTCACTGTCAACAATGTACCAATCGGGTGGGCTCCAACATTTCTTCCTCCCAGCAATCCGGAAAAACTGAGTGACATCGAAAAGGCTTATCTCGACGTGTTCTCTATTCTCAAAGAGGACAATGATTGCAGTAGGTTCTATGGTGGTGCCCCGGCGATCTCCGCTTTGAATGAGTTGTTTGCGAAGTTACATCCAACCTACCTCGATAAGACGATTGCGATCCGTATGAGTGGTAGGACGACAATGTTTCAAAGCAATATGACAAAATTCACATTTCGCGTTTTTGACAAGGCGGAGGTAAATCTCGCGGGAGCCTTTTATAAGGGGAATGGGCCGTACGAACGTCGGATACCTCTCGTCGGAGGTCTACAGCCAAACACTCGAGCCTCGCGAATCGTCGTCTTATTACATGAACTGGGACACATGGTTCACAATGTTGAAAATAGGGAGCAATGGCTGCTTCCCGATGACGGAAACAATCAAACGTTGAGCATTAATAACACCGAGTTGGTGCTCGGTGTGTGTCGCAAGGATATTGATGCGATTGAGCGAGTAAACTCGGCACAATTGCTATTGAATTCTGGTAGTTCCGGGCGCTCCGAACAAGCTTTGGTCAGGGCGGCAACGCCTCAACTTTGAGCCGCCCTGCACCCCGATTAGTCCTTTTGGTCACAAACTTATTCCCACCGGTGTTACTCAAACGGTAGAGGCTTGAGTAAATAAATGCCGAGGTTTGCCTTACATTGTTTACCAACAATCGTTTGATGACCGACCGAGTTGAAATTCCTAAGGGTGTGTTTCCCGAGCCATGGTTACGAAATAGGTGGGGAAGGCTGGGATTAATCTGGGGAGTCTGGACGGTTGTCGCCCTGTTTTTCAGTACTCAGGTCTACACGATGTACTACTCGGAGAAGCAGGCGATTCCCTATGCCCGAGCCTTCTTCGTCCAAGCCTCAGCTTGTTATCTTTGGGCTTTTGCCACGCCTCTGGTTCTCTGGTTAGCTCGACGGTTTCGAATTGAACGTACTAACTGGCCACGCAAGGTAGGCTTTCACGTCGCCTTGAGTATTGGGTTGGTCAGTTTGATGATCGCGCTCCATTTCCTCATTTGCATGATCTTTATGGGGCGCACACATCTCATTACTCCTCTTTCAGTCTTTGGCTACCTTTATCCAAATCTGGATCGCTGGCTGTTGGTTTACTGGTTCATCTTCTTAATGAGCCACACGATTAACTACTACAACAGCTATCGTCGTGGTGAACTAAAGGCATCGAAACTCGAGACTCAACTTGTGCAATCGCAACTCGAAGCTCTGAAGATGCAGGTCCATCCTCATTTCCTCTTCAACACGTTGCACTCGATCTCGGCCCTTCTGACTAAAGACACTGAGGCAGCTCGGAAAATGATCAGCCGCCTTGGAGATTTCCTCAGACTAACTCTCGAGAACTCTGGTGCAAACGAAGTCTCGCTGCAACAAGAGATCGAGTTTCTGAATGGTTATCTTGAGATTGAACGTATTCGCTTCCAAGATCGCTTGACGACTTACATTTATGTTGATCCGGAGGTGTTGGATGTACGTGTTCCGAATCTGATCTTGCAGCCCATTGTTGAAAACGCGATGCGCCATGCGATTACGCGTGTTGATGCCGGCAAGATTGAGATCACAGCAGCTCCGAGAAATGGCTCGGTACGTATTCAAATTCAGGATAATGGTCCCGGACTGGACGCAGACCACACTTTAGGTCATCGAAATGGAAGGGGACTTGGCTTAACAAACACACAGGCTCGCCTCAATGGACTCTATGGTGACAAGGCTTATTTTGAACTCTCAAATCGTCCTACCGGAGGTTTGACCGTCACCCTGGAGATCCCCCGCAATCGCGATTGAACTCCAAATCAGTTTTTTATTTTCCTAACCAACAAATTGTACGATTCAACGAGAACTTGAATTGACGTGCAGTTTCTCGTTCGCGATCTCATTTCATCGCTGAATTGTCCGAAACATTGCCTACTCGTTACGCGTAAAAGGCAACGAGTGTCGCGGTGCGCTCGTCTAATCACCATCTTTTCGGTTTTCGTCACAAGTTTTTCAACCGCGGTGTTCCACTGATGAGTACAACCTCACGTGTACTGATCGCAGTTAGAGCTTGAACAGGAAATAGGGAGGAAGGGTGACGGACGCAACTCGTATTCGAGCGTTGGTCATCGACGACGAACCGCTAGCTCGTGACATGATTCGCGAGATGTTGGAGAGCGATCCAGATGTGGAAATCATCGCTGAATGTGCCAACGGTCGTGAAGCAGTTGCAGCAATTAAGTCGTTATCGCCAGACCTGATCTTTCTTGATATTCAAATGCCAGAGTTGGGTGGCTTCGAAGTTTTGGAGTCACTTGATAGTGGCAGTGCACCGTATGTGATCTTTGCGACGGCGTACGATCAGTATGCTGTTCGCGCGTTTGAAGTGCACGCTTTTGACTATCTGCTGAAGCCATTCGATCAAGAACGGTTTGACGTTGCGTGGCAACGAGCTCGCAAGCAAATCGAACTCGATCGCACTGGAAAGCGTGACCAGCACATACTCGAGTTGCTGGAAGAACTAAAGGCTGGCCCTCGTTATCTCGAACGTCTTGTCATCAAGACGGGCGGGCGAGTGTTCTTCCTAAATGTAGAAGATGTTCATTGCATCGAAGCGGAAGGGAACTACGTGCGCGTCTACGATAGCGGCAAACACTACCTGCTGCGGGAGACGATCAGTGGCCTCGAAGAACAGCTCGACCCCAAACAATTCCTGCGAATCCACCGCTCAGCGATTGTTAAGATCGACAAGATAAAAGAGCTACAACCCTGGTTTCACGGCGAATACCGTATCATCCTCACCAATGGCAAACAGCTGACCCTGAGCCGGAACTACCGGGCAAATCTGCAGGAAGCCGTCGGCAACTCCCTCTAAAAACCTGGTTTTTATCCATGAGGATGGCCTGTCCGTCACAAATAATAGCCGTTCTGTCACAGATACGATCCCCAATGCAAAAAAGTGGTGCAGGATTACAATCGTGGCCACGCTTTCGTCGACCGGGCCCAGAACAGCGGTGGCAGGCACACATGTTAAGGTCGACGGCGAAAGGCTGCTATCTCTTGAGAGGCTCCCCAATAGTTGGACCAAGCACCGCGTTTCAGGAGGTCAGTAATGAGTAGCATGGAAACGAACCCAGGGATCGCAATAGATGGCGAGCAGCCCATCGCGAAGCAAAGCGATGACGCCAGTGTCGATACACGGCTGAACTCGTTACGAGAGACTGTGCTTTTACTGCTGGACGAAGTTGAGTCCCTTACGATTTCGGTACCAGTGGACATTAAGAATGGAGCGCGGTTCTCAGATGAAGTACGTCAGTTTGAAGTGAATCTAATAAGGACCGCACTCGGAAGGACGTCAGGTAGTCAGATTCGCGCGGCCAGGTTACTTGGCCTAAAACCAACTACCCTCAATGCGAAGATCAAGCGCTATAACATCGCGCCGAGCGGCTTTCAAACTCACCCTGGCGAACGTCAGGAAAACGCCGCGTAGAGTTTTGATGTCCGACAGCTGTTGCTTGTCGTTTGCCTTCGAGGCTTCATCGATTTACTCCCAACGGTGAGACAGCTTGTCGGACATCACTCTGTTTACTTGCCCGAAAACTCCTCAAACATTATCCGACGAACTAAAGCTTCTCTGACTGGACTGCTATACTGATGCGTAGTGAGCGAACGCTATAGCAGGCAGATCCTATTCAACGAAATCGGTCAGGCAGGCCAGAAAAGGCTGCTCGACTCGCAAGTGCTAATTGTTGGCTGTGGTGCTTTGGGGACTGCCCAGGCAGAGATGTTGGCGCGGGCCGGCGTCGGTCGGTTGAGACTTGCAGATCGTGACTTTGTCGATGAGTCGAACCTCCAGCGACAGACCCTCTTCACCGAGGATGACGCTCGACAACGTATTCCAAAAGCGGTCGCCGCTCAAAACCAACTCCAAAAGATCAATTCAGACATAACCATCGACGCCCGGATTGTTGACGTCAATCACTCAAACGTAGAGGGTTTGATCGCGGGTTGTGACGTCGTAGTCGACGGTACGGACAACTTTGCCACTCGCTACCTGATCAATGATGCTTGTGTGAAGCACGACATCCCCTGGGTTTACGGAGCGGCTGTTGGGTCCTACGGCGTAACAATGACCATCCGGCCGCATCAAACTGCCTGTTTGCGTTGTATCTTTGAGGAGTCTCCTCCGGCGGGAAGCGCTCCAACCTGCGACACGGCGGGTGTCATAATGCCGGTGATTCAGATCGTAGCGGCAGTGCAGGTGACCGAGACACTCAAATTGTTGACTGACAACTTCCAGGCACTTCACCAATCTCTAATGCACTTTGATGTTTGGCGTAATGAGTGGAGAACCATCGCTCCAGGACCACCACAACGAGATTGTGTTACCTGCGGCCTTGGCTTGTTTGAAACTCTAGCGCCGATTTCCAAAGAAAACGTCGCGATACTTTGCGGTCGAGACGCGATTCAAATTTCACCGGCTACGGACGTATCGATTGACTTCGCTTCCCTCGCAGAAAGACTGCGGCCAGTAGGTGAAGTGAAGTTCAATGACTACCTTTTGCGATTTAAGACGGGAGATTTTGAACTTACTGTTTTCAAGGATGCGAGATCAATAATTCGAGGTACAGATCAGATTCCCATCGCGCGCTCGCTTTATGCCAGGTACATAGGAAACTAAATGAAGATGCTCATTAATCAATTCAAACTCGTCTCTATAACTAAGACTCTTACGCTGGTTCTATTTCTCATTGCTGTAGTCAACGCCGGTCAACCAGCGGTCTGGGAAACGAGCAGTAGAACGGAACTCTTGAAAGGCGATGCACGTGGTGTCTCTATCAGCGACACCGGGGTGCTAATGCTGTCGCCGAAATTGAACGAACTATTTAACACTCAGCAGACATACGTTTGGTCGAGCGTTATCGATAATCAGGGGAATGTGTTCCTCGGCACCGGACACGATGGAAAGCTCTATCGAGTGCCGATTTCCGGAACTGGTAGTGTTCTCTTTGATGCCCCCGAACTCGATGTGACCGCATTAGCGGTAGGCAAAGACGGTGTGCTTTATGCCGGCACTTCTCCTGACGGCAAAGTCTATCGGATTGGTCTGGACGGGAAATCGGAGGTTTATTTTGATCCAGATGATAAGTACATCTGGTCTCTTGCGATCATGGCTGATGGGTCGCTGGCAGTTGGTGCCGGTGATAGTGGAAAGATTTATCGTGTCAGATCTGCTGGTTCCAAACCCGAGGCTTCGTTGCTGACGAGTACAAACCAAACGCACGTGATTTCGCTCGCGGTTACACCGCAGGGTGATTTGATCGCCGGAACTGACTCGGGTGGCTTAGTTTTACGCGTCTCACCTGACGGCAAGACTTTCGCTCTTTTTGATACTCAACTTCGGGAAATCCACGCACTCGCACCCGCGCCTGATGGATCGATCTACGCCCTGGCACTAAGCGATGCGGCAGCAACCACCAAAGCCGCAGCTGCACCAGCCGTAACGACATCGACTGAAGGTGGCACACCAACTACTTCAGTAACGGTCACGGCGATTGATGAAAGCGGAGCTCCAATCGCTGCTGCGCCCACCGCTGTTAAGAGTCGGAGCGATGTCGCCAACGCGCGATCTGCCGTTTTTCGAATCTTGCCGGATGGCGCTACTGATGTAGTTTGGAGTTCGACAACAGTAACAGCGTTTTCGATTGCTGCGGGTCTTCAACCTGGAACTGTCTTGATTGGCACGGGGGACAAAGGTCGCATTTACTCTGTCACTAACGACGGTCGCGACACACTCTTACTTCAATCCCCTGAAGGTCAGATCTCCTCGATGTTCGTACAAAACAATCAGGTGTATGCGGCCTCGAGCAATCAGGGCAAGTTGTTCCGATTTGGAAGTGACCTGATCACCGAAGGGTCGTACGAATCACCAGTACGAGATGCGAAACTAACGGCGACGTGGGGCAGAGTTTGGTGGCGCGGCTCTGGAAATGTCGAAATCCAAACTCGAACTGGCAATGGCGAGCGTCCCGATGGTACGTGGAGCGAATGGAGTCCTCCAGTCAAGAGTCCTGACGGAAATCAGATTACCAGTCCGAGAGCAAGATTTATTCAGTGGCGAACGACGGTGCGCTCTGGGCCAGGTGCGCCCGCCTGGATAGAAGATGTGTCCCTCGCTTACTTGCCCCGCAATGTTGCCCCTGAAGTTTTGTCGATTACTGCTTTACCGATCGGGGTTGGACTGCAACAGCTCGCACAGGTTGCAATAGATCCAAATGTTGAGTCGTCGGGACTCGATCCATCTGTTTTTGGTCCAGTGGCCCAGGTTCCTCCGAGACGTTTTTATCAACGTGGTGCCCGTTCCTTTCAATGGCAGGCGGAGGATCGGAATGGCGATACGTTGGAGTACGCAATTTACTATCGTGCTCTGAATGACCAGACTTTCCGATTGCTAAAAGACAAATTACGCGACAATTTCTTCACCATCGACGGAGCGACGCTTGCAGACGGTCGATACGTTATTAAAGTTGTTGCGTCGGATGGACCAGATAATCCAGCCGGACAGAAATTGACTGGCGAGCGTTTGAGTGAACCAGTTGATATCGACAATACACCTCCGACTGTGAAAGTGATGACTCAGCCACAGGCCGCTGGTCGTGACGTGCGTGTGGTTTTTTCAGCAGACGACGCCACTGGCAAAATTAGAAGAGCTGACGTGAGTGTCGACGGCACAGCCTGGTTGCCAGTGTTTCCTGATGACGGAATTGCCGATAGTGGACACGAAGTGTTTTCGGTTGATAGTGGCCAACTTGCGGCTGGAGAACACACAGTCTCTATTCGAGTGTTTGATACCAGCGGCAATGTCGGGACACTCAGCGTCACTGTAAGGAGATAAGATGTGACGAGGAGTAGTACTTGGGCGGCTCAAATTCCAAACCGGAGAATTAGGCTGAGGCAAGAAGATCGTCAGTCCCAAATTGACTCACCCAGATAAGTACCTATCGCACACCATACGGTGCGAGGAAAATCTTAAATCGTGCGGTTTTGGCCGCAAACTGTTAAGATTTCCGCCGAAATTCGGCCTACCAACGTACAAGTGTACGTGGCACCTGTATTGCTGAATCTTTGGATGGCGCATCTCTTTCTCCCTCCGAGGCGCGTAATGACAGCACGAGGGAGTAGGCTGGTTATGAAGAAGTTAACCCGAGAATTGGTGGCTCTGTTGATGCTGATGGTTGCTTCGGCGGGCGCTTTTGCGCAGCGAAACAACGACAAGCGTCCACCGAAAGAGCCGGTCAAGGTGATAACCAATGACCGGAAGAACAATCCTCCGCCACCGCAAAATAACAACCGTCCTCCAAAGGATGACAAGAAAAAACCCAACTAGCTTACGCTAGCTGCTGGTTTCGAAACGCCCACTCAATTAACTTTGAGTGGGCGTTTTTTCTTGGGACAAGAAAGCGACACGCTATTGCGTTGTGTAGAAATTCCCCCTCTCATTCTCCCCAACCTTTAGGTTGGGGGTTAGTGGCCATCAAGTGATCAGGTAACCATTTTAATGGTTTCTCTTCTTAGCGCTCCCAAGTGAGGTTGAGTTTTGGAAACCATTGAAATGGTTTTCCGAGATATCGACATATCGCCTAACCCCAACCTAAAGGTTGGGGAGAATGAGAGGGGTTGAATTCTTGTGCAGTCTCGATAGCGCGCGGCAAGTCCTCTCCACTCAAGCCTCGTAGCGTCGATTATTCTTGGTATCCTATGCCTATCATGAACCAAGTTAATGAAACCGACATTCTTGACGCCTCCGTCGAATGGCTGGCTAACTCGATCAGGACTAGGAAAATTTCATCAGAGGAAGTAGTCCGAGCTTACCTTCAACAAATTACCCGAGTTAATCAAAAACTCAACGCGGTGGTCCAGCTGCGTGCTGACGCTGCTATGGATGAGGCACGTGCCGCCGACCGAGCTTTAGTTGGAGACCAGCCAGTTGGTCCACTTCATGGTGTTCCTTTTACCGTCAAGGATTCATTCGACACATCTGGCATAATTTCCACTGCGGGACTTAAGGGTCGCGCTGCCTTTGTTCCTAAGGTGGATGCAACCGCGGTGGCCCGCCTCCGTTCGGCCGGTGCAATCGTGATGGGGAAGACCAATACACCAGAGTTGACGCTTGCTTTCGAAACAAACAATCTCGTCTATGGTCGTACGAATAACCCATTCGATCTCGAGCGCACTTCTGGGGGAAGCAGCGGCGGTGCTGCAGCGATTCTGGCAGCTGGTGGAGCGCCGTTCGAACTCGGCACCGACACCGGCGGCAGTATTCGTTTGCCGTGTCATTATTGCGGTATTACCGGTTTGAAACCCACTCAGGGGAGAGTACCGCGCACGGGTCACATAATTTCGTTTGATGGTCCACATCAATCGCTTACTCACGTTGGTCCAATGGCGCGTTATGTTCGAGACTTGCAGCTGTTGTTTCAGATCATTGCTGGACCGGACGGAATCGATCCCTGGATTGTCAAAATGCCAATTGAGACCGAGGAGGTCTTACTCAAAGACTCGAGAGCAGCGTTCTTTGTTGATAACGGTTTGGTATCGCCGACGATTGAGACGAAGGCGACCGTTGAACTTGCGGCGGCGAGACTTGCCGATGCCGGAGCGATGGTAAGTGAAGCGCGCCCTGCCCGAGTTGGTGAAGGGTATGAGTTATACATAAAAATACTTTGGGCAGATGGTGGCGCATGGGCCAGAAGACTTCTTGAGAGGAATAATACGAACGAAACACTCCTGGAGCAGAGGCTTTCGCAGCTGTCGCCTATGAGTAGTTCTGATTATTCTGCGTTATTGGAGTATTGGGATGTATTTAGAAGTGAGATGCTCGCATTCTGGCGCGACTTTGATGTGTTGATCTGTCCAGTGAATGCTCATCCTGCGATCCCTCATGGGCAAACTTATGAAGGAAACAACCTGATGGCCTACGGATATACGATGGCCTTTAATCTAACAGGTTGGCCCAGTATCGTGGTTCGTTGCGGAACCTCTGCCGAAGGATTGCCAATTGGTGTTCAGGTAGTGGCACCACCCTGGCGTGAAGATGTGGCGTTTAGAGTTGCGCATCATCTTGAACGCACTTTAGGTGGTTGGAAGCGCGCTCCAGTTTGAAATTGATCATCCACAGATTACGGAGATTACCCGGATTACTTATAGAAAACGGTATCGCTCTAAGAGAGAATCTGTGTAATCTGCGCAATCTGTGGATGGTGTTTAACGACTTCCTTTGATGTCGAAGGCCCATAACGTTCCGAGGTCGCGAATGTACAGTGTGCCGTTAGCAATGACCGGATATGCAAAGGCTTGTTCAGCAAAGTCTCCAGACTTTTTATGACCAGGTTGCGTCGGTGGCGTGAAGCGACCCTTCTCTCGAAACTCGTCAGGAGTTGCTTCAACCAAGGCAATTTCTCCGCTTGTCAGATGTAGATAGAGGAGTCCATCGGCCGATGCGACCGAACTGTATCCAAAATTGTCTGCTTGCCATTTCACCTTGCCGGTTGTGAACTCTGCTGCAACGAGTTTCTTTCCCACTTCCGTGCCATAAATATGATCACCTACCAGTACTGCGCCACCAGGACCGTTCGGTAGACCACGCACAAAGTAAACTTGTTCTGCCGTCACGCCGCCCTGGTCCAACTTTAGTCGCACCATTCCACCGCCAATTCCAAGCGCTCCGCAGTACACGTGTTCATCACGAGCGACGGGCGTAAAATATTGTGCTGGACCTTTGGCCACGTCCTTATAGCGCCAGAGAAACTGGCCAGTCTTTGCATCGACTCCGACAAGTCCTTTACTTAACAACTGGACATACAGCTTTCGTCCGCCACCATTAACTGCAATCGCTGATGCATAGCCCGCAGGATCACCACCAGGCACGGCCGACTTCCAGACGAGCGCGCCCGTTTTCTTATTCAACGCCACGATCGTTGCTTGCGCGCCACCGGGTGTAACGACCACGAGATCACCATCAACCAGTGGAGACTCTGCATACGCCCATTCGCCTGGTTCACCGGCGAACTCTTTGCGAATACTTTTTTGCCAACGAAGCTTGCCAGTCTTGACATCCAGACACGCCAGGTCTCCATCAGATCCGAGCGCATAGAGTAGGTCTCCATCGATAGTGGGAGTAGATCTTGCTTTCGGGTAAGACGGATTCTGATTTGGGTTTCCTACATTACCAACCCGTGTGGTCCAGATGGGTTTTCCATCCTTGGTTGAAAGAGCCTGAACAAATTCATTCTCCATACCACGATTGCTCATCAGGTAGATTCGATTACCGACAACCGCTGGGGTGGAGTAGCCGTCGCCAATGTCATTCAATTGCCAGAGAAGTTTTGGTCCTTCCTTGGGCCATTGCTTGAGTAGTCCGGTCTCAGGAGAGACTCCAGTTCGTCCAGGCCCTTTCCATTGTGGCCAGTCCGCATTTGCAGCGCTGAGATTATTACATCTCGAAGTGGCTACCGGTGACACGCAAAAACATAGAGCGACAATCGAAGTGAGCAATCTTAACTTCAAGGGAATCTCCTTCAGTGTGCTGCGAATTAATTTTCCGCTTGTTCTTTCGCTGATAAATCTACGTGCAAAACCAAATTTTGTTTTGGATAAGAAGGATACGATGAGGTTTGTCCTATGTTCCCTTGGAGGTCGCCTGGTCTTAGTAGTACCGAAAAGCGGCGTTCAGTTTCAACAACTTATGTAAGAAAAATTGGTTAACTAAAACCAAAACGGACGACTGAGGAGTCGTCCGTTTGATAAAAATTTGGTGCCCGCTAGTAGATTCGAACTACTGACCCCTCGCGTGTGAAGCGAGTGCTCTACCGCTGAGCCAAGCGGGCCAACCTAATAAAATCGCAACTTTCAAAGAGGCGGAGCCAAATCTACCCCTATTCTTACCCCTCAGTCAATATAGGTACAAAACATAGGTACAAAACATGTCGTGACTGAATAGACAGCGTTCTACGTATAGAAAAGCCCTCTAGGATGTCGCACGTGAAGGGTGGGGAGTTGGGGGGGCATTTGGGGATGAACTCGAAGAGCGCCAGGCGACTGAAGTTCTTTGCAAGAGTGAACGCGGCGAGTTGCAACGGAAGGAAGCGGCCGCGCTGCGATGTATGAATGATTTCTAATGGAGTCCAAAGCAAGAGGCCTTTACCGACTCCTTACGGAATTCATTTATTGAAGCTAACAACGAACACCTCATGCTCCTCCAGCGCTCTTGCATTGGCTTGAAGGACAGACAGAAAGGATCGTCTTGTGTGACCTTCGAGTAAATGATACGGCTTCTTTAATTTGTCACCCTGTGGAAATTTTAGTTCGCCTGAGCGGTTATCTAGAAGGATTATCGGCGTGGGCCACGTTCCATGGCGATTCATGTTGTTGGCAAGCCAGTTTTTATCTCTAAGCCGTTGTTCAAAGACACTTGAAAGATGATCGAAGTCAGTCTCTGAGCGAAAAGCCTCTCGGCCAGGCAAATCTTCGACTTTCCAGACTTGCCGCTCAAACTGCATCTTTTCAAAATTTAGAAACGCATAGTCCTCGATAACGCGTGGTTGCCGATGAAACCACTCGATTAGTACCTCCTCTGGAAAGTTCGGTAAAACTTCGGAATGTATTCGCTTAGCGTACTGTTCACCGGTTTCCGTTAGTTCCTTGTCATAACCTTCATAAGGGAGGTATTTAAATACGTCTTTTTTATGTACGACTCTCCAATTCTTCGGTATCTCAGGCGGTTCGTTTCCCGGAAACTCTTTGCAAATTGATCTTAAATTGCCGCCATTCTCAGCTACACTAATATGGACAGAATAGGTGCTGTTGCTGTCTAGGTTTTCCTTTTGCAGAATTGTCTCTAGTACACCAACTGCTACCTGCTCCAAGAAGGCAGGGCCATCCTCGATACCGTACGTAGTTAGCCTTCCGAGACTCTCATTGGTTCGAGTATCAATGCAATTCAATATGTCCCATATCCCCAATGTGGAATGGAATTGAACCTCTACTGTAATTGGTATCTCAATCATTGTGATGGCACGGAATTCTGAATTCAGATTTGAAGGCCGCGGAAGCAAATTCCAGCGTAGTTTTTATTTTACCCCTTGCTCCACCCTTTCCAAATACTTCGTAATGTGTTCTTCAGAGAAGCGCAACGTTCGACGTGCGCGATAACAGGCCAACCGCTTACGTCTAATCTCACGCATCACTGTAGAGCGGGAGATGCCACCACAAAGCTGCCTGACATCCTCAACGGTGTATTTCGCTCGCCTGCGCTCTAGCGTCGGGCTAGTCTCCACCTGCTTCGATACCTTCTCTGCCATACCTCTCTCGCGTGCGAATTTTCGTTACCTTTACTGTGGTGGCGCCGAAGAGCCTCTTAAAGACCCTTCGAACCTACTGAGTATCTAGCTTCTTGGCATGAATAAACGCTACGCAACACGAGTACCATCGGTTTTCATTATGGGAGGACGGAGCCGTTAGGACGGCATCTCACTTGCTCATTCGCATTGAGCAAAGAAACAACCCAGTTTTAAGTTTCTTCCCACTCGAACTCAATTTGAAGCCGTAATTTCGAGCTTGAGACGACATCTTCATCATGAAGCCGATCATTAAGACAGAAAGCGTGACTTCTTTGGAGGGTCTGCACGCGCCAAAGTGATTCTTATACGAATCAACTGATTCAAATACGAATCACATGATTCGCATACGAATCACCTACAGAGGAGACAAGATGGCCGCAACTCAGAGGGGCTCATTCCAGCCGACCGACAGGACTACCGCGCAGTCCATGCGTCACAAGATGTTTGGTGCCGAATGTAAACTCCGGTACGAAGAAATAGACCAGCTTGACACACGGTTGATCGGCAAATCGGAGCCTATGCGAGCCGTTAAGAGATCGATTCAACTTTTGGCAAATTCTTCGGAGACGGTGTTAATTACTGGAGAATCCGGAACGGGCAAAGAATTGATCGCGCACGCTATTCATGATCTCAGTGCGCGTTGCCGGGAGCCATTTCTAGCGATCAATTGTGGGGCGTTAACGGAGTCGCTCGTTGAGTCTGAATTGTTCGGGTATGTCAAAGGAGCGTTCACAGGAGCGATCGCGAACAAGAGAGGCTATTTCGAAGCTGCGGGTAACGGAACGATCTTTCTGGACGAGTTCGCGGAAATGTCGATGGCCACGCAGGCCAAGTTATTGCGCGTACTGGAGGAGCGCAAGATTCGACCAGTGGGAATGACGGATGCGAAGGAAATCAGTTTCAACGCAAGAGTGATAGTGGCTACTAATCACGATTTAAAGAAAGACGTACGGGCAGGAAAGTTTCGGCATGACTTGTACTATCGCGTTAACGTACTTGAGATTCGCGCCCCTGCCCTGCGATTTCGTGCTGATGACGTAGAACTTCTCGCTAGACATTTCATTCGCAAGTACAACGAAAGAAACGACTGCCAGGTAGCGGGTGACATTATTCCAAGCGTATTGGACCAACTAAAAACCTACTCATGGCCTGGGAATGTGCGCGAGTTGGAGAACGTGATCACTAGACTTGCTAACTCGCTTCAAGGCGGGACCGCCATTAGTTCAGCAAGTCAATTTGGAACATCGACACGGGCCCAGCCAAAGTCAACGCGGTTGACGCTCGTTAATTTAAACTCCCGGCTTCAACTGTCTGTCCCGAAAAAGCGCGACGCCTCCAAGACGCTCGTCGCATTTGCGAGGCGCGAAGACAGGCGCCGGAAAGAATTGGACGGTTACGAGCGCGTCCTTGAGATGTCCAGCGGTAACGTAAGCGAGGCAGCTAGATTGTTGAGGATTCCTCGAAGCACTTTGCAGAGCAGACTGTTATCACTGCAGTCACAATCACGCGGTATTAGATCGAAGTCGCACATTCAGTAGATCAGAGTCTCGTTACGACCTCCAACCTGGAATCCAAAGATGGACAGGTTGTATTGCCGGAGCTAAAATTACGTCACTCACTATTCCTCAAGGAGTTTCAAATGACTTACCTCATGCACTACCTGTTGGAATTTCCACCTAGCGAAAGAATCTATCTCCAACACTTGATCGCTCAATTGCCGGTTCAGCATGCGGAAGCATTTCTGATCGCATATCGCGGGCGGCGAAAGGATCCTCAGACGGTTTTGTTGGCAGCGGTCATCGGACTAGTCGCGTGTCCTGGTTTGCAACGATTTTGGGTTGGCGAGGTGGGAATGGGACTGCTTTTCTTGTTTACAGCGGGGTTCCTTGCGATTGGATCGATTATAGACCTTTGCAGCTATCGAACGTTGGCTCGCAGTTACAACCAGAACGTGGCTCGAAAGATTCTCTCTGACCTCAATGCATTTGCTCCAATTAGAACTGCGTAATACTCAGCACCGGCATGCTCAATTCAAATCGCTAATTCCGAAAGAGATGGTCTCTTCGGTAGAGGCTTACCTGCTGCCTTTATGGCCCAGTAGCCACGACCGGGTCTCGGGATGTTTAGTTTCCTGCACACCTTTGCAAGCCCAACATCGGAGATTCCATATCTTTTAGCAACGTGTTGGATTGGCTCCGACCAGATTTCCGCATAAATCTTTTCACGATCGTATTTAGTCATCAGATTTTTCAGAAACCATTTACGAGATACTTCCTTCTGTCGTTCATCTTGAGCCTTTTGTTCAGTTGTCCGCACATCGTAGCCAAGCCTGACGAATCTTGTAGCCTCCGATGACAAGTGTTTCTTCATTGCCGGGGTTCGTAATAATTCATTCAGAGTGTCTGCCGAGCATGCCTTGTGTTTAGTGAGTAGTTGGACCAACTCTACAGTCACGTCGGGTTCGCACTCATACAAATATCGTCGTACCGATTGTAGTTCACGAGGGTTGTCTGGTCGCCAGGCGGCATTCTTTTCTAACAGCAGCTGGAGCGTTTCTCGTGTATCAGACACTTCGTACCTCGAAGCCTTTTGAGAACTTCCATACCACGAAGGAGAAATGCTGTGTCGAAAGCTGCCACGCCAGAAGCTCAACAGACATCTATCCAAAGCAGTTGAGCCACCGTTTGGTTTATCATTAGGTTTCGCCCCCAGCTCGAACAGATATCGAACAACATCGACGTGCGCATATGCTGCCGCATCTGAGAGCAGACTTTCTAAATCATCGCTTTGGGGATCTAGCTTCAGGCGCTTGAGAATTTGAACGTTCTTACAACGAACTGCTTGTTCGAGCGCTGTCGTGTAACAGTCTGGATCATCAGACCACGTTTCATCGTCATACAATCTAATCCCAGTTGTACGTGGATTGGCACCGACCCACATCATCAAACTCACCCACTTTAGATCTCCCTCATGACAGAAGTATCTGAGGGCGCGGTCGGCTTGTTCCTGGAGTTGAGGTGCGGCATCTGGATTCTTTTCCCTACACTCTCTCCATGGTCGAAGAGCCGTGCGAATCTTCTCACCAAAGGCCATCGCAAACGGGAAGTCTGTGATGAGGTCAACCCCATGATCGATAAAGTAACGAATAATCGTTGGCTCCCAAATCTGTAGTACATCAATAAACGGAATCGCACTGACCTTCGCACCATTTGCGACGAGTAGTTGAATAAGGTCGAGACGTTTGAGTAAGACAGCGTCGAGTAAGGCTTGGTTCTTGAGTTCTTCGTTCGTCTTTTGGCTAGCGAGCAACTCGACAAGACTATGGAAGCCCGTACCCACGGCGACTTTCAAAGGAGTGGTTCTTAAAGCATCTGGCACAGCGATCGATTTCCCGGACGCGATCCACTTTTGGATATCGAATAATTTTCCTCCTTTGCAAAGTTGGAGAAGATCTTTGGCTTCAGTAATGGATAGAATCTCCGACATGAAACAATCATATGACGGGCCACCAGATCAATTGTAGCGACAGACGCGGAACCCAAGAATCGCAAAAGCGGCAAGAAAGTTTTTGGAAACTTCCTCGCCGCTTCTTCTCATAACTATCGTCATGAGTGGCGATCACCGTCCTCACCCCGGCAATCGCTCAGGGAGCACATTCAGCGCTCACCTAGTTGACACGATTCTAACAACCACAGGTTTCATCTACAACATATCCGAGCTGTGGTTGGTTCGAGTTTGTCCCCTCTGTTTCAGTCTCAAATTCCAAACTCGATTTTGTGGTAAAGCCCCGGCAAGGGCAGAAGGAGCGATTGAGTCTCCGTCTGGTATGCAAAACCTGTTTATTAAACTACTCACTGGGCTAGACTTGGAACACATCCAAGGTAGAATAGAAATTGTATGCTCAGAATCTTCAACCCTCGAGCCTAGAACTAGAGTAACTGAGTAGCCCAATTACACTCTGTACTCTTGAAACGATCGTCATATGTGCTCACTCCACGTTGTAGACGCCAACATTGATCCCACTGCATACCAAGATCACTTAAGTGATATGACACAGCGAGGAGGACTCCTAGCACTTCTTGGAAGTGGTATTTCGATCTGGGCGCCTTCTGAATTACCTGCCGGACAAGAGATCACGAAGGCACTCGCCGAGAGGCTAGTTCCAGCATCAGCGGCGCCGCTGAGTACTGTGCGAGGTCTGATTGAGAGATCGGCATTTGAGCACATCATGTTCCGTTACCCAAAGCTTGATAAATTACGAATGGTACTCTCGGATACCTTCAGTGCGGCTCCTCCGAATCCAGTCCACGAATCGTTTGCCAGACTCATAGATCGCGGAGTCATAGAACACATCATCACAACCAATTATGACTCTGGGCTGGAAGAAGCCTGCGCAACTATCTGCCGCTCATCTCGTCAACCTCAGGTTGTTGTGACGCACCAGAGCGCAGCCAATATCAACTGGTCCCAACCTATTATTTTCAAGATACATGGGTGTGCAGGCCCAGGTAGAAGTGAGTCAATCATTTCTAACTACGAAGAAGAGGGCGAACTAGAAGAGTGGAAACGAATTTTGCTTCGTGATTTGCTGCGTGGGCGTAGTTTGCTGGTGTGCGGTTACTCGGGTTATGACTTCGAAATCTGTCCGGAACTTATTGCGATGACCCCTTACTCAATTCACTGGAACTGCTTTGAGAATCCTCACATACAGTCCAACGCCCTCACCGCCAACGCGCGACGACTCTTGAATGCTGGGGGAAGTGGGGCAACAGTAATAGCGGGAGATATGATAAGGATGTTGAGTGTCATCGATCGCCCGTTTACAGCCCAACGCCAATCGATAGCGGCCGACAACTTCGTCACCCAGTTACTTGACGCATTGCTACAGAATGAGCCTGATGATTGGGAATTTGACCAGTGGCGTGTCTGGGTACTCAATGGGACTGGGTGCTCAAGCGAGGGGATAATAGTTGGCAAAGAGATGGTTAGAAAGAGCTCACAGTCCCCTCAACGCATGTTGGATTCATTGCTTGCGTTAGCAGAGCCCTTATTTCACGGTGGCTTATACAGGCAGTCTGCCGAAATTTATCGCAAAGCCGCGCGGGTTGCCCGGAACCTCGGCGAAGTTGAAAAATTGATACGAGCTGAGGTGAATGCTGCTGAGTGTGATCGTGCAGCCGGCTATTGGTTACGAGCTTGGTTTGCACTACGCAAAGTGCAAGCACTGCCATCATCACTCACAGACTCCGAACGACGAAAGAGAATGGAGGGTGCGGTCGCGCTCAAGTCCGTGTTATTGCTTCAGCACGTCTATCAAATCATCGACCAATTGCATCTTTCTTTTCTTAAAGATTCGATCCGAGAATCCGCGAAGGCTCACCTGAAAATCGTGGCTGACGCGAGCCGAAAGGGAAGCTGGTTCGATTTTCAGCACTGCGAAATGCTAGCGAAGAGATTTGAATTAGCACTAGACGAGATCTATAAGGGACCTCTCACTCCCATGCCGTCGCGTGATGGGTTTAGACAACTCGGCTACTTCATCGGTGAAATGATGGCGTTGCGCGATGAACTTCTCAAACCGGGCACCGTTTTTGATCCTTCGGTATTTCGCAACATTGATATCGCAGAGGAAATCAGTTGCAATTCAATCGTATGGAAGCTATCCCGCGCAGTCGCGAGAAAGATTGGGAGGCGAAATTTGCCGGAGGACTTTAAGGCGCGGTGGAAGAATGCTTGGGAGGCGTGTGAATACACCCTTCCAATGAGGTTGTTCTTTATTACTCTAGGCCGGCGGTCAAACTGAAGGCACCTCTCATCGCCGGTGAAATCGACTCCTAACTTCTGAACGAAAGCGTCGTTCTTATATTTCTCGCTCTTAGGAAAGAAAAATTTGGCCGAAAGAATTTGTATCGTCATCCCGAACTACAATGGAAGCGATCTTCTGGACGCTTGCCTTACCTCAATTAAAGAACAAACTTACACCAGCTATGAAGTAGTAGTAGTAGATAACGGATCTAACGATAACTCTCTTGACATCGCGAAGAGACATGGCGATCAGATCACCATCATATCCCTAAGCCATAATCTCGGGTTTGGCCGTGCGGTCAACAGGGGAATTTTATCAAATGACTCAGAATTAGTTTTTGTCCTCAACAATGACACGGTTCTCAGTCCGAATTGTCTCACGAGAATAATTGAGGCGGTGGATGCTCACTGCACTTACGGATTTTTCGCTCCCAAGATCTGTGAATACGACGAACCAGATCGCATATACGCCGCAGGTCTTATGCTCAGCAACCGAGGGTATGGCAACCGATCACAGCGGTTCTTGTTCCAATCGGTTCTGGATCCGCTCGAAGTCTTTGGCGCATGCGGAGCGGGTGCCGTCTATCGTCGTAGAGTACTGGAGCAAGTCGGCTTATTTAATGAGGATTACATATTTCTGTACGAAGATTTGGAACTAAGTTACCGCCATCAATTGAAAGGCCATCGGTGTTTGTATATTCCATCAGCCGTACTCTTTCACCGGGGTAGCGTCACTCTCCATCGCTTTTTTTCTCAAGCAGTGCGAGAAGCAGTGAAGAACTCGCTCACAACTCTAATTACATGTACGCCTGCAGCTCTATTCAGGCGGTATTTTTTTGACATCCTCATCTTTTATTTTCGTTTTTGGGTACTGATTGTTCGGAAGGGTTTTACGATCGAGCTGCTGGGCGGTATCGGGTACAACGCGTTCAAATTTTTTCATGTCTTGAAGAGGAGATCACATCTGCAGACTCCCGCAGTGATCGACATTGAATATTTAAATAGTCTGCTATACAGAGGCCGAGTCTATGTGAATTTCCCTGACGACGTCGTTGAACTATAGGCAGTCTTAATAATTGGCACATGGTAGGCCCACGCTAGTTGGCAATATGATGAAGCAAAAAATGTTAATCGTCACCGACGGTAACAACGAGCAGATTATGGGCCTCCGATTGTTCGTCCACACGATCAAGAAAAATTCTCCGTCAATCTTCCGGGACTGGGACATTACGATCTTGTATCCCTCCTACTCGACTCTAAACCAATCATTTCCCCTCGATATTGCCTCCGTCGTGACGCCGATCCCTATTTGGCAGGAGAAACACGCTGACAAGTATTACGTAAAACTACTGTTGAAAGACTTTGTCGAGAATCACGCCAGCGATGAGGATCTCATTCTCTATCTTGATTACGACCATATAGCCCGTTCGGAGTTGCGCTTGCCTACATTGGCAGCCGGCGAGCTATATGTTGGATCTGAGATAAAACCCTTGTCATCGGTAGTCGACCACGGTGCTTTTAGTGAAACCGATCAAAAGGTACTGGCTGATACACACTACAACGCCTCATTAATCTTTGCGACAAACCTTACTTGGAAGATGGCAGTACGCGACTGGGCGGATATTTATGAAACTTGCGTTGGCTTAGTGGCGCCCAGATATGTGGAAGAGATTGCGTTCTTCCTGTCAGCCTTTAGGTCTAGGTGTCGAGTGATTCCGATTCCGCAGGAAATACAAAGCGGTTGGCAACACTGCGCCTCAAGCTGTCAGATCTTCCACTACGGCGGAGAGCATTATTTCTCGATGGTCGTGAAGCAATTATTGACTCAGCTGTCAAATCCAAGCGACGAGATCGCTAGTATTTCGCTCGAGGAGTTAGGGTTCGCGATTGAATTCTTTGAGGCAGTTCATGGCTTGGCTAAAAGTGTCGGGCGGCCTGAACTCATGTTTCGTAGGCTGACATAGCATGAACTCAGGGTCAATTTCAATTGCTATGTGCACGCGTAATGGCGCTCCGTACGTTTGGGCACAACTAGAAAGCATTGACATCCAGAAAAGACCACCCGACGAGCTTGTCATATGCGATGACGTGTCAACCGATAATACGAGAGAGGTGCTAAAGGCATTTGCGGTTGGCGCAGGTTTCCCAGTAACACTGTGCTTCAACGACGCTGTGTTAGGCCCTATTAAGAACTTTGAGCAAGCGATAACGTTGTGCACAGGGGACTTAATAATATTGGCAGACCAAGATGATGTTTGGCTCCCTAACAAAGTTCGAAGACTGGAAGAATTGTTTAGTTCGGATCAGAATATTGGAATCGCTTTTTCTGACGCCGTAATCGTTGATGAAAACCTCCACTCTCTGGGATACAATTTGTGGGACTGTAGTGTGTTTGGCGAAAAGGAACGTCAATTATTGCTTAATGGAAGAGCTTCTGAACTCCTCTCAGTTCGTAACATAGTAACGGGTGCGACGATGGCATTCCGAGCCATGTACCGAGATCTCGTATTACCAATCCCTGACGGATTACGACTGATGCACGATGGTTGGATCGCGTTACTCATTTCACGTGTAGCTGGAGTGGCGTTCATTGATGAGCCTCTGGTTAAGTATCGACAACATCGTCTCCAGTTCGTAGGTGCCCGACTTCCACATCTAGCACTCAAAAGGATTCTTGAAGAAGAGAGTTTGGAGGCCTGGGATAAGCGGCGATGGGATACGGATAGTACTGGAGAAAAAAGACTACGCGAATTGGTTCAAAATCGTTTGGAGGGTTCGGCTTGAGCTTGCTGAAGAATTAACAAGGAAGTCGCTTCCTCAAAGCGCGGAAAGCAAACTTCACCTACCCAACTTGAAAGTCAATCGAAACTATCTATGAAGAAGACTTTAATTAAACCAACATCACTCAAACCGTCGCGGTCGTAACCTTCACAAGTTCATTCATGCAATAACGCCTCGCCTTCATTCAGCTTCGCTCCATTTCGGCGAGATACCTTGATCTAGTTTCCCCCTTCTGCGCTCCCATTCTTCCACGGGAGCCCGACCGCCAACTCTCCACTTCGTTCCGAGTGCTCCACATGCGTTCCGCTCCTTCGGATGACGGGTCGAGCGCCCACCCGTGTCCGAACGTCGCTACGAAGGGGGAAACACTCTCTCTTAAATACAAAAACAAAAGCAACAAAACCAAAGGAGCACTCGGATCATGAACACTCACACGCAAACCTCAACAGACATTCCTAAGTGGTCAGCTCTGCTGGTCGAAGCAGTAAATAAGCCCGGCCTGATCATGGATGCATATAGCGCGTTCCATCAATACAGCATCGGCAATCAGTTGCTAGCACTGGTCCAATGTCAGATGCGCGGATTGCAGCCAGGTCCAATCAATACATTTCCCGGATGGCAAGCACTCGGACGCAACGTCAAACGCGGTGAGCGGGCACTTGTGCTTTGCATGCCGATTACACGTAAGCGACGCAATGATGACTCAAACGAGGAGAAAGCGAACGACGAACACACATACACAAGCTTTGTTTATAAGTCGCGCTGGTTTGTGGTTAGCCAGACAGTTGGCGATGACTACGCGATTCCAGCATTGGGCCAATGGGACGCCCGAACTGCACTAGAACGGTTGCAGATTCAACAGATCGCATTCACAGAAACAGACGGCAACATCCAGGGATACGCGCGGCAACGACAGATCGCGATCAATCCAGTAGCTCAACTTCCGCAGAAGACTTTCCTGCACGAACTTGCTCACGTCGTTTTAGGTCACACGTCGGAAGCAAGCTTCACAGATACCGAACGCACACCAAAGAATCTGCGAGAAGTGGAAGCCGAAGCGGTAGCGCTTTTGTGCTGCGAAGCGTTGAACCTTGAAGCTGCGACGTTTTGTCGTGGGTATATTCAAAACTGGCTGAACCCGGCTATTGGGTACAACGGCGAGGGAATACCAGAGAAGAGCGCGCAGAAGATCTTTCGCGCAGCTGATCAGATTTTGCGAGCTGGACGCAGTGATGACGATACGGAACCGCGGAATCACTAACATCAAAAACGAGAAACGGTCAGGCAGGCGTTGAGCTTGCCTGCCCCCCTCACCAACCTTCACCTGAGAGGAGAAATTCGATGTTGAGACAAAACTTTAATACGAGCCGGCCGAACATTGGCGCGTGCTTCGCACTGGGCCAAACGTACATAACGCCAGGCGCCCAAGAGGCGCTCGAAATTGCGGGTGAGACCGCAATTCAATTTTTGCGAAGACACATTTCCCAAGATTGGGGAGAGTTGTCAGAAGAAGACGTGCAAGAAAACGAACTTTCACTGCGCGAAGGCTTCCGATTGCTGAGTGCCTACCGAACTGCAAAAGGCGAAAAGATCTGGATCATCACTGAGGCTGATCGCAGTAGCACCACAATTCTCTTGCCATCAGAGTATTAACCGGAAAACAAACAGCAGCGCGGGTGCGGGCACCCGCGCTGCGTCCTCGCCTTAGAAAGCTGATTGGGAAAAGCTATGTCAACTTCGGCTCACACAACAATCGTTATCGAGTCGACAACACCAATTGCAGAAATGTGGGTTGACGATAACTCGCAATCACTTCAGAGGAATGCGCCTTCCAATGTCCTTAGTGGTGATAGTCTTCTCGTTGCCCAGGCGATGGCCTTATTGATTCGGCTGGACCATGATTTCAGGGAAGCTCGTGCGCAGTTTAATCAGGACTGGTTTCGTCGCATCATGCGCGCGCGCCGCAAGGCGGTTTCGCGTCTCAGGAGAAGATGGTCCAAGATTGCCCCACCTCCTCGCATTTTACTGGGCAGTCTTCGCCGACGTTACCACGCTAACCTCGCCAAGTATTTGTATGGATCGTAACGATTCGACCGGTTAGTCAAGGTTATCGAGCCTGAATATCATTTCATTATTGTTTCCTTTATCAACATCAAGACATACTAATTTGCTGATATTAACTCCCAGATCCGAACTCCCTATTATCTTGAAGCTATAGGGTGCCTGCAAAATAAACGGCTCCACGGTTTTCACTGAGTGCGTCAACCGGAACCAATCACTTCCGACTGGCTTTTCAACCACATCCCACAATTGAGGAATTCCGGCATGCAGTTTAAATTCCTTCGCGTTTGGTTCTCCCATCACACGAAATGTTAGCGAAGGATAGGTTAGGCCGCTTTTCAAGCTTACGTCGATGGCAGTCAAACGCGTGCCAGGACTCGTAAAGTGGCTACTGAGAGCAACGCGGTAAAGCTTCCATTCAACGAGTTCCCGATTGTCAAACGAATGTCCTTTAAACGTATGAACAAATCCATGAGCGTTTTTATCGAATATAATATTAAGTTTTCGGTGGTCCAAGACCTCACTCTTAGACTCAGGTCTAAGAGCCGATCGTAAATCTGGCGATTGCTCTATACGCGTCAATTCACGTATCAAAACTGATCTTAAAGCGTCCGGCGGGTTAACAAAATCTTTACCGTCGACCTTACCGATCACGACCGGGTTTTTCCCCAACCTATCCTTCGTAAGAGCGTCTATTGCGTCATACGAAAGATAAGACTCTAACTCAAGATACGCCGGCTGCCTCTGTAGGATCTCGGCAAACGAAACGCCGGGATATTTACCGCTTTTGTATTTTCGCTCCACACCGACCAGCATGCTTCGCCACGTTTCTACTTTGATTTGCTTACTATCAGGCCGAATAACTTGGCTCACGAGTGGCTCTCTTACATCTTTTTCCGACGTGTAGATATGAGCCACCTCTGCCACAATGGCCTTGTCCGCGTGTACTGAGCCGACGAATGGATCATTTCGTTCTTTCGCCATCCTTTACCTCCACATCTTAAACGCTTCGAACGTCTTTCAACTCTGACTCCCATCGGCGGGATCTGCGGGAAGAATGCGAGAAAGCTGTGATTCGCATGTTAGGTCGTACGCTGCCATGAGCAGGCTAAGCGCCACACCAATAGCTGCACGAAGTTCACCGAGCGCCGTAAAGAACTTCCAGCTCTCAGGTCCACCCTGAAAGCTGCTCTGGATAATTATTCGATGTGGGCCATCGCCGACAATGTCGAGGAATTTTCTGCAGGCGGCGCGCATAGATCGCAGATGATTTGCCAGCGCTCCTTCATCGCGCATTGTTAGTAGCTTGGCATGGAACACCTCTCTCATCTGAATAATCGAAGTTACAACGGAGGCAGGCACTTCCAGTTCGTAATCGTTGTATAGCACACGCCGGTTTTCAAGCTCCTTTATGATCTCAACTGCGAGATCACGTTCCGTTGGAACCCATTGAGCAGAATCGTAGATGTGCGCAACGTTGGCGACGATTGCTTTCTGCGAACGAATTGAACCGACCGACGGCTTACCACTCTTTCGTACCATCGCCAGACCTCTCTACATTTTAATCCCGCCCTCTATCCTTTGAGCGACCACTACTTTCTCTGCGGTGAGACTACCGACCAACGATTCTGCAATTTGAACGGACGAGTCTGCCGCATTGGCGTCAGCTAGCAAGGTGATGATTTGAGCAAGTAACGCTTCATCATTGTTCAGTCTTGTTGCAATAGCCTTGGGAAGGTCCGGTGCAGCAGGTTCCTTCGTGAAGCCGAGCAGATTCTTGGCTTTCGACCAAACGTCCTTTCCGGCTTGGGAGGCAATCCCTTTGGCAGTTTCTGTTCCAAGCAGGGTTAGAGCAGAGGTTGCGGTTGCTAGAATTATTGGGTCCATTAAAACCTCCTTCTAAACGAACAAGAGTGGAAGGATTATATCCACGCAAGGAGTATTTTGCGATGACCAGAACTGTTACCAGCGAATGGTCAAAGTGAAGTGGGCCAATGTTAGCTCCGCTCATCTAAGTCACACCATCGCAACATGAGAAGGCCTTCATTTCGTTAAGAATCACTACCCACATGATGAGCCACAATCAAGGAGAGACGTGATGCGCCGGCATGAATCGCTCAGGCGACATCTTTAGAAGTTCAGATTTGAGTCTGATTTTGAGTAGCTAGTGTTAGCGAGACCAACAACGTTTCGAGGTAAGCAGTCCGCGGTTCCCGATGCGAGGTACCGTCGGAGAAGGTGGTCGCTGAGCATTCAGAGTCATTCACACGTGCCAGGTGGAAGCGCTTCAAGCGAGGGCACTCCAAACTTAATATCGCATTTCCATACCCTTCTCAATATCTTGAGCCAGCTTTGAACCCATACGACTCATGATCACAGACATGGCTTGAAGCTTTGCAGACTCAAGCGCCGCCTTCTGATTGATTTCAGCGCCTGCAACCCGTCCGCTGAACTCAACCCTGGCTGCTTGATTGTTCAATCCCAAAGCCGACCCTTGCCCTGCAATGGAAACACCCGCAGCAGCGTACGCTGCGCCGGCAGATTCCTTCCCTTGTTGTATCGAGATCTCTGCCATTCGATCGCCGGTCTCACGATTAGCTTGATTGACAGCGCCAGCATAAGTGGATGCATTTTGATTCGCACTATTTGTGTATTCGATTCTTGCTCCATCGTATCCACGTTGATGAAGCGTTAAGGGCTGCGCGCCGTACTGTCCACTTGAAAGAGTCGACGCTACACCCATATCCCATTTGCGAACCAGATCTGCTGGACCACCTAGGACTGGAACTTCATTCAAGGCTCGCGACCATTCTTCCTTACGAGCAACCTGCGAATCGGTATTGGCTTCGTTTGCCTGACGCCTACTCATTGCGTTGTTATCTGCGAGTGTCCGATCCTTTCCATAGTTGGAAAGCTTCTCGTTATATCCCTCGATACCACGCGCAGCGCTACCGAACATTGTGTAAGCCTGACTCGCTCCTGCGCGTCCAGCAGCCATCGCCGCTCCAGCAGTCGCTTGCGCCGCTGAAAGTGCGGATGCCTTGCCAGCTATAAAGCCAGCCTGATTACGCAACATTCCAGCTTCTCGCGTGGCCCTTGCTTCGGTTGTCTGCGCATCGTAGGAACCCTGGGCTTGAGTGTTCTGGGCCAATTGGTTCAATCCCGCGGCAGCAGTTGAGCTGTATGCCTCGACGCCGGTACCAATAATCATGGCAGCGAACTGCGACATTGCCGCTGAGACACCTTCGTAAATCTGACCCATTGAAAATCGATAGGCGAGGTATGGCGAGATCCATAAACAGCCACCGGCTATCGTCATCATGAAAGCAGCAATGGCCACTGTATGAACCGGAGAAGCGAAGTTGCTCTTGATTGCATACAAGGACGCATAATCCCAGGCGTACAGCGGCTCCGCGTCGCCGATCGCCATAGCTACGTTGCCAAAGAGATACGCAACTCCGCGGATGAAGTAACTCACAGCCGGCCAGATCAGAGTCAGCACAATACAACCCCAGACGAATGGGTACGAAACCTTGTGCGCAAGTTTCTGATCGATTGCGACTGCCATCATTAAAGGAGCTGCTGCTTTGAAGATCAAAAGAAGTACTCCCCCCAACAGCAAAAGCCAGAAATCCCCAGCCTCGAGAATGGTCCGAGAAGCATTAAGGCAATTAAAGAGCGTCGGCAAAGTGTAGGATGAGTCATTTAGCTTCTTGTCCAAGTCCTTGATTGTTCCCTCACTGTCATACAAGACGCCGACAAAGGTCCCGACGTTCGGATCAGAAGGACGCACCGTGAAATCTCTACCGTCCACTTTAACGGTGAATGTACCCATAGCCATCTTTTGATAGCTTTCGTTAAAGCTGTCGCGCTGTGCCTTGTAGAATTCAAACAGCATCGAGCCACCAGCTGCACCACGAATTTCGTTTCCTTCAGCGATCTCTTTTCCCGTCGCTGCCATTCGGCCAACCAGCCAGACACTAGATCCCACTAGACCGAAGAAAAACAAAGAACGCACGAAGAAGAACAGCAGGTTGTTGTTGCCGCCAGCGTTCTCACGCCAAAGTCGAAGAAAACTGAAGAGCAAAACGAGCACGGCCAGGGCTACCGCGATCCCATGAACCCAATCCTGGATGCGATTGAGAACTTCATTCTGAAGGTAGGGCAGAAGCTGCGAGGCCCTGATACTGAGTCGCGCGATGTGGTCGGAGAGTGTTGGCCCATTAGTCTGCGCGGAGACGCTAATCGAGCTGCATAACACAAGCAAGAGTACGAAGGGCCACTTTGAAGTTAACTTCCTCATTTCGTTCTCCCTTCATCGCGCATTAACTATTAGATCGTTCAGAGTCTGTTCGATTTGATCCTTAGTGTGCTGCAAACTGTTCCAGGCGTCGTTTACTGTGATGATCGAGAAGGCAAAGTTTTCCATATCCTGAAGTTTTAGACCGTACTTCGCTACGCGCTCAGTAATCTTGTCTTGAAGGTCTGCATGCTCCTTGTTGAGAGCAGTAATTAGACTCTGCTGCTGCAGGATCACATCGGTAAGATGGGCCATATTCGACTTGTCAGCGTCAGGCTTGGCGTTTTCAGCCTCAAATTGTTCAACCGCCTCCTGTAGGGTCTTATGCGCTGCAACCAGGGCTGTCTCAACCTGCGCCCTTCGGACGCACCAACTCTCAAGTTGACTATCGTTGCGGGCCTGTTTGTCTAGTCGGGCCACAGTATCTTGAGACGAGCGGCCAAGTGTGTACTTGAAGTAATTCTCCAGATCATTCAGATCTGCCTCGGGATTGAAGATGCCGTTTCGCAGTCGGTCATCGATGTTCTTCAACATCGCGATGCGATATGTGACCATTCCTTCAAGTTGTCTCTTGAGTTGGTACGACCCGCGCACAATCTGTCCCACACTCGCCAGGAACCGGGCCAACTGCACGTTGCGAGCTAATTGTTTATCTACTGTTTGTAGGACTCCTTGCAGGGTGCTCAGTTGTTGAATCGTTTTGTCTACCATCGTCGCATAGTGCTTCACGGTCTCGACCCAACGTGCGGCTTCTTCAATCTTTTTTTGAACTTGCAAGGTGTATTGAGTCGGATCAAAAACGGTCCACTGTGCGCTGGCCGGTTGGGCCGGGAGTATCAAGACTCCTAGAAGGATTCCGACGAGACAATGAGTGGTAAAAGTTCTTTGCTTCATGATGACCTCGACTTCCTTTAAGCCAACAGTCTTTCGTCGAAGATCAAACCTGCTGACGCGAGTCCCTGCGGATACCGACTCGCCAGCCAGGCGATGACATCGTTCAGTGACCAGTCAGGTCGAAGCGTTGAAACTCTCGCCCGAGCATTCGCTTCGTCCGGATGCGTGGTGAAGGTCCAAAGCAAGCTGGGACTGAGATGATTCTGAACGGTCTCGACCTGCTGCGAATCACCTGAGCCTAAGACCATCACCCATTGCGTGTAGAGACCATCAACGTTTTGCAGTGCTCCAATTGCTTGCAAGGTTCTAGGAGAAAGCTTTGCATCGCGAGACAGTAGAGAAAGATCTCCGGTCTGTTTTCCGATGAACTTGACTCCAGCCGTGCTCGTCACGTCGTGCACACCTTCGAAGTCGTTATAGGTGTGGGTCATCATCAGCACGACAACGTTGTGTTTTCGTCCGTGTCGGGTTCCTTTCTTGAGCACGGGTATCAGGCCAGGAAAGTTATCTCGATATTCATGGACCTCATCGAAAAGCAACAGAGTTGGGGCTCGTGTGCCGTCAGCTTGTTTGGCGCCGATTGCGCGTATTACTCGCGCGCCGATTCGATTCGCCAACGTTTGCTTGATGTCAGGTTGAAAGGCATTGAGCGAGTCGAGTTCGTATACGTCGTATGGAGTCTCAACGTGAAAGTCGGGGTGAGTAGGTGCGTCGAGCCAGGGATTGCCTCGATACTTCTCCAACGCGAGCGCTATCTCTTTGGCCCGATGACTGAGTGCGTCGCTACCAAAGTCGTAAGCTTCGAGCATTGCAACAAGGTCGGAATGAGTAGGTTCACGACGGCGTTTGTCTGGTCCGTTCCGTGGCGCAATATTCTTCAGGACTTCAACGACTGCTTTCGAGACCAAGTCGCGGGCAAGCGGATCGCTTGCTTCCGCGAGACTTATTGCATCCATCACGATTAATGAAATCTGGTCCGTAATCTTGTTTAGCTGAAGGTCCTTGCCATAGGAGAGCTCTGGAAAATCCCAGATGTTTATCGCTTTTGGCTCTTCGGGATTGAAACGATGATACCGAGCACCGGCGATCTGAGCGTGAGGTGCCAGTGAACCACCATTATCAAGCGCGTGAACGCGAAGACCGGCGACCGTTGCAAGCGCGTCGTTGGTGATACGCAAACCAGTGCTGCTCTTTCCGGAGCCAGGCTCGCCGAGGATGATCACTACGGGTGACTTGATGTTAGTGCGGTTTGACTTGTCCCAAAGGTTCAATCCAATCAATCGACCGGAAGCAGTTGTTAAGAGTGTGTGCGGTCGATGCGATCCTCCCCATGAAGTTTCAGCTGGGATGAAGGCGCTCAAAGAGTGCGCGACCTCCGTAAGTTCTCTACCGTTCTCCTTGTTCGACGCTTCGCCGATCAGAGTGCCCGGGTAAAGGCAATGCACGGCAGGTGGCTCCTCTCGACCAGCTTGAAGACCGTCGAGCGCTTGAAAAGCCGTTACTAATAGGTCGGCGTAGTTATCAAGTTCTTTTAGCGACTCTTTGAGTTCCGATCTCGTGTGTGAAGGTCTGCCATAGACAACTGCGTATTGCCGCATCTTGACCAATGCTTCGCGTGACGCAGTAATCGCTCTGCGGGTTTCTTTGAGATCAACGAAAGAGGATTCGCCCTCAGGCGTTAATTCGTAACGGCCGTCAGCTCTCGTTCCCGAGCGCTCAACTTGCTTGATGCGCGAATCGAGTCTTGCTTTCGCCTTCTCGCGATCGATAGTGACGAACTCAGTGATTATTGTGTGAGGAAATACAAGTCCGGGATGAGCTGTTAGTGCTCGCATTGCATCGGCTGCAATGAAGTCTTGGCCAGGACTGAAGAGCGAGACTAAAGTGGCTGGCGTACTACCATGCATCACATACCAGCCGCGATCCTCAATGGTTTCGGCGCATAGATAATTGCGAATATCTAAACCGTCATATTTCGGTAGGCGTGGGACTGAAGCCGCGGACATGACATGACTCTTGTAAACAGCGCGCCACAACTCATCTCTATTAAGCCGTCGCAAACTTACCGGGCACTGCATCTCAAGAAGTCGAAAGATCTTCTCAGCCGCCCGCAACGATTCCTCTTCGTGTTCTCGAATGCGACGCACGACACCGTCGTTGCGAGTCTTGGTCCAGTTAGTTCCCAACGCTTCTCTGATAACTCCGTGCTCACGCCAGTCGTTTACCATTGAGCCGACGAAGGCATTGAAACCAAACGACGCGCGATCCTCTCGATGGCTGCTCGGTACTCGAACGAAAAGCGAAGCACGTTCGTGCCGGAATGCGCCTGCATCAGCCATCGCTTTGAGGTAATCTAGATTCTGATCATGAAGGCGCGCCGAAGGAAAATGACTGTTTTTGTAGTCTCGTGCTCTAAGGTGCTCAGCGAGAGCGCGACCAGGATCGGGAGCAACAGCATATCGGTACTGCAAAACTGTTCCAGCTGGAAGATTCACAGTCAGCATGTCGGCAAAGCCGTCGATAAGATCGTCAAAGACTTCATCCGGCGCGAGCATCGTCGTTTGCAACGGAACTTCATATCCTCGAGTGTACGAGCCATCCACGTGGCGTAGTAGATCACTAAAGATACCGACAACAGAACTCTCCCGTGTCCTTCGAGGAAACGGCAAATGGTCGAGTCTTTTGCTGTTGGCTGCAGGTTCCTTTTGAAACTGGCGATCAATTTGAGCTAATTGCCATGCAGTCGGGATCAAGCGAGCACCGGCACCAATTGCTAATCCTGAAACACTGGCGACCGTAAGACCGCTAATGATGCTAAGGGCGTCCATAGGTTTCACTCCTTTTATTAAGGCTCAGACAACCATGGTCTCTGAGACTTCTTGTAGCGATCGCTGGGAAGTGTTCTTCGGGCCGTTGTTCCATCTAGGAAGGCTCGAACCGAATGCTGAAACCAATAAGATCGCCGGCCGACTTTGGTGTAACGAAAGAAACTGTATGAGAGAGCAGCCGCGCCAACGCCGGTTACGAACCACATCGGAATCCCAGCCACCTTCAACCTAAAGAAAAATGGAATCAGGTAGCCAATGAGTGTTGCGCAAAGAATGAACTTCCAATCGCTCGCTACAACACCGATCCTCACAACCGGCAGGTAAATGTTTGGTCGTACGGCACGATGTCTCATAAGGCCGCTCCTTACCGCGGAACAGAATCAGCCGTGTTAACTATCAAGTCGGGCGACACGACTGATTCATGTTCTGCGCCCCCCACTTTAGAAATTCGGTAATGTCACGCTGCTTCCGTTTGCGTATTCGTTCCACAGCGCAACAATGCCGCCGAATCCCAGGCAGGCAGCACCAAAGATGAGTTGAGCTCCCCACGATTGCCTGCGCATACCGTTGACGAGTGCCCATCCGATTCCGCCGATACCCGCGGCTATGAGCAACCAAACACCCAACGTCACCAGGTTCTGAATTCCAGTAATCGGAGCATTCGGGTTACTGCCGCTAATAATTGGTCCACCGGTTTGTGCGACTGCAGGAGAGAACGTCGAGAGAATGACGACGATTGATGCAGACGCTAAGACGAGTATTGGCTGGATGAGTCGTAGGACAGTCGCAGCTTCCAAACAAGCTCGCGACATGCGCGCTGTGCGGGATACTTGAAAGAGATAATCGAGTTGGCCCATAGCGGGCGTCGTTAGTTCGTGCATCTTGCTCTCCTTACAGAATCAGAGTTCAGTTACGAATGAGTTAGCTACTGCCCCTGAGCAGTGCCGATTACGCATTCGTGAAAGTGCGAAACAAGAGCTGTGCCAAGGTGAGAAGGTGAGAGGCACCTTCGTTGCTCATCGACGATGAGAGCGGAGGTATGAAATGAAACTCAAACTTGGAATCACTCAACTCGCGATGACGTTGGTGCTCGTGATGACTGCACATGCACAAGAAGACTTGAACGCAGTGCGAGCCCGAGCACGCATGTACGAACCTTTGATTGCGTCTGTCGCAGCTCGACACAACGTTGAAGCGGAATTGTTATGGACCATCGCCTACCTGGAATCGCGTTTCAGGCCGAACGCGGTGAGTTATAAGAACGGAAAGCCCTGTGCGTTTGGAATGATGCAATTTGTCTCTGGAACAGCTCGACGATACGGCCTGAATAACCCTCATAACGTCAATGAGGCGCTTGATGCAACGGCTCGTTATGTTCGTGACCTGGAGAGGCGATTCGGCGGAGACCGAACGTTAGTCCTAGCTGCGTACAACTCGGGTGAAGGCACAGTGGAGGCTTTTCGTGACGGCAAAGCCTTGGTGCGGTCCAACGGAAAGATAATCAATCCGTTAGGTATTCGGACCGGGGGTGTACCGCCGTACAAGGAGACACGTGATTACGTAGTGCGAGGCAATTTGGTCTACGCAAATATTAGAGTTGCTCGCGTCTTTCAAAGGGAGGCTAATGGGCGGACCGTACTCCCGTCAAAACGCGAATCAATCACCAGATCAAGTGCGCGACCAGAAGAAATCAATAGCATTTACGTGAAGACGATTGGAGAATCAATCCTCAAGGCAGCAGATAAAAGGCCGCCCAGACCAATGAATTCTATTTACATGAATTAGATCGACTTCTAAGTAGGGAGGAACTCCAATCGCGTTCGACCGAGTCTAGCCGTCTTACGAGTTTCTCGGGGGTCAGCAACAGTGCGTGCATCGCCAGCATACCGTCGGATAGTAATGGTGCTTAACGAGTCTGGATACCGCTTAGACGGCAAGCGCTTTTCCGCCGTCAAGCGATAAATTTGATTGTCGTTTGGAATGATTGGTGTTCGCTTGGTCGAACCCTTTTTTCCGCCCTTATCATGAATGAAGCCCTGGAGTGCGTCCCCAACTTGTTTTAGCCGATTATCAAGATCGAGTTTCGTGAGTTTGTGACCACGAAAATAGAAACGAACGTCGACATCTAGTTTGGCCTCCTTTGAATAGCGTACTCCTGCTAGTCTTTGAGCTTTGCGCACAGCGTCGTAGATGTGCTGCTTCCACATGATTGAGTCCGGCACGTACATCGGAATTTTCGCAACCACTTTTTGGCGTGATTTTCTCAAGGTCGAGCGTCCTTCATTACACGTTTCGTTGTTTTTCCCAAATACTCCAATCCAATTCGTTTGCAGGACGACCGAGATCCTTAGCTACACGCTCGAGAACCGATACGGCCTCTTGGTCGGTAAAAGGTCGCCCAGTGATCTGTCGGAGAAAGTTTCTAACATGAACATCGGGCTTGATCGTCTCAACACCCTGCCGCATGACTAGCCATTTGTAAACCGCAAATGCGAGCCCTTTAACGCGCCCTTTGAAGTCCCGGTCGAAACTACTTTCGCGCGCCCAGTTCTCTAGGCCCTGTTGGTCCATGACTCCAACAGAGTCGAAGTATGCAACGAGTTCGCGTAGCTGTTGCAAGCGATTGCCGTACTTGTAACCCCAAAGATAAATGGCAGCATTGATGTTGCCCTCGCGATCATTCGGATATTTGGAGAGAAGATCAGCGAGGTCCTTATGTGTCTTGATTGATGGCAATCGATTTCTTTTAAAGTGACCCTCGGCGTTGGCGAGTGTTGTAGGGTTCATTTGATAGTCGAGAACTGTGGAAACCAAATTCAAGACATAGTCCTTCACGTGATAATTACCGCGCGGCGGCGAAAGCCGTCGACATGCATCCAGAACAGATTGATATTCGTCGTTGGTCGCCCCTAACATGCTCCACACTGCTTCAGAAGATCGCGAACGCCTGAATTAAGCAGCACCGCCTCGGCTTGAATGAAGTACTAGGCAGTATGCTGCTTGACCTCAGCCTTAGTTACTTCATAAACAAAGTCAGGTGCATTGATGTATTGCATGGCTTGGTCCCACAAAGGGTTGGTGCGATCGTCGAGATTGTTTGCAAGTGCCTTTATTTCTGGTGGTGCGTCATCTCGGAAATAGCCCCTGTTTTTTCGATTTTTGTCGTATCTCACGCCGGTTATCTCGAATTTCGACGGTTGCACGCGATTGGATTTTTGCAGGCCTATGTCAGTATGCGCGGTTTCCCAAGTTATGGCGCGAGCCATCAGGTAGTACCCGTGCTCATTAAATTTGCCATTGACGGTGTATGCAGATTTTGGAGGGTACTCAGGATGAATTTTTCTCTTGTACAGTCCACCTATGACGAATCTAAAGTGTAGGTCGTCTGATGACATTTCGTAGCGTCGGCACTTGATGATATCTACCCAGTGACCTTTTGCTTGAATTAAATGCTTTTTTACGAAGAGCACAGCGAAAGCCTCTTCAGTGCGAGCGTACTCACGATATCTTTTAAGTAGCTCGTCATCCATAAAGCAATACGCCTTGAAGTCCGGACATGGTGAATAAAAAGGAGGTGAACCGGGCGGCGATTTCACGCCTTCTTCGCCGCACCACGCTTGATGCGAAACATGCTATTGCTGCTCCGGTCCAACGCTTCGTTTCGGCGGCGCGATCGAGCTAAAGTGAATCTGTGTTAATTCGACCATTTGAAGACACCTGATCTCGAACCTTTGCTCGCGCCTTCTCCAATAGCTCCCGGTAGTTCTCAACGAACGGCTCGGTCAAACTGGATTCCAGCAGAGCACAAATATCCCAAAGGACTTTTTCTTCAGCTTGATCCCTAATTCTTAGTTCGTCTTCGTTACTGAACCTTGATAGGAATTCAAACAGCACGAGCGCTTCTGAACGACTCAACTCAACTGAAACGTTTTGGTTGACCATAGAATTCTGAATCGATACTTGAGAACTCGCTGAATAGCCCAACTTCAGCGACCTGGCCTGAGGAGGCTGGGATGGCAACCTGTCGCGATAGCCAGGGTCGATGCTACGTATAAGTAGGCGCCTACTTTCCTGCACGTTTCTTATGAAGTTTGCTTTCCTTGGCTTCAAGCATCTTCCGTAAAGCCTCCAACCGCTTCTTTCCCCAATTTGGATGGCACTCGCCTGACGAAATCAGCGCCTCCGTTTCGCTTATTACACGGACAAGATATCCGATGCTCGGATTGTGGAGGTGATGGTGATGAACATCAGTCCCAACAGGGATCCGGCCCGTCCGTGCAACTTCAGTTTGACGAAACTTTCGATTTACTTTTTGCATTATGGCTCCTGTAGAATAGCCGCAGAACTCCTAATTAGATCATACCCTATTGTGTTGTAACACGACCTTTCGCAACGTAACACTCAATGGGTTTCCGATACCGATCGCAATGTCGATCTTAGTGACACCGGGCTGACGCAAGTAACGGCGTGTCGTCGAAGTTTCGGCAGCGTTAAAGCCAAAGAATCGAATCGAAATACTCAGCGTTTTCACAAACAACCTCGCCTGAATGTTCGAACTTTCGGCAAGCGGATCAGTGAGTTCGGCAGGCCTAAAAGGCCGGAAATTCTTTTAAACTCTGAGCAACCTTGAAAAAGACTGCGCCGAGAAGTCGATTTTTCGGCAGCCGTTTGGACTATTCTCGGCACCCTTCGCCATTGCGTCAATCTCTAAGTGTTCAAAGAGATAGCGTGTAGTCATTGCAAAAAGTTCGGCACTCTCACTGAAAAGTTTTCGGCATATTCAAGACAGCAAAGAGTTTTGCAATCTGGTCTGTCTTAACGCGCAATCACTTGCCATTAGGACTTGATGATTTCACATCGTCATGAAGTTCCTCACCAATTTCCGAGACATTCCGATTAACTCGTTCTTGATAAGTAATCAGAAAAAGTGATGGCACGAGGGTTGACTCTGTCTTCGTCGGATGGACCACGTTGATTCTCAATCAGAGGCGAGAACATGAGTCGATGCATAAGTCTTGAAGAATACCTCGAACAGTTCTTTGAGGAGACTACTCAGAGCGCCGATGAAGAAATCAGCCTCATCATTCCTGACGCCGAAGCGCAAAACCTTGGACTCTTCTTCATCTATGGACTCGCCGGCTATATCGAGAGCGTAAGAACCTGCCGCGAAGCAAATGCGATCAGCTGTGCCGCAGATGACGACGATCTTTCAGATGCTCGGCGTGAGCCCCAAGAATTTATCAACTGACCAAACACGAGAGGTCTTATGCTCGACACAACAACCATCAACGAAAACGGACACGACGAGTACAGTGCTCTCGCTCAGGAGATCGAGCTTGCAGATCCAGCCGCTGTTAACGACACGGAAGCTATCTATTATCCCGTTGTTCAACGTGATCCCAATGATGTGCGAACAATTCTGCGTCTTGCTATCTCGTCACTCATGTTTGCGTTTCTTGCACTCGTCCTCTCAGCTCTCCTGATCTACAAGCTTACGCGCAGTCCGTCATTAATAGTCGTGGAGCGTACGCCCGAAGGCGATCGAGTTGTTGGTAATGATCGCCAATTCAATTTTGCTGGGTCTGTACAAGTGCAACCAGACAAGCCAGGTGATGGCGATAAGAAATATGCGGCCTCAAAATGGGCTGAAACTTTTTTCCAAATCGATCCAACCACGCATCGAACGGACATCATTCGCGGCTTAAAAATGATGACGCCCGACGCAGCTGTCGCGCTTGTGGAGCAAGTCAAACAATCGGGAGAGTGGGAGACGCAGCGACGCGAAGAGTGGCAGACCGTCTGGAAACTTCAAGTGATTACAGTCAGCCCTGACGATCCTTACAAGGTCGAACTCGTCGGACAGCAAGAGATCAACAAGACTGTTGGAGGTGCGGTCCAACGGCTGACTCGTCAGCTCATGTTCACTCTCGCCTTGAAGGCGGATAGTGCGAAACGGACCGAGGACAATCAGAACACGGGTTTCCGCATTGCCGGGATAGTAAACATGAAAATACTCGATGAGCAGTCACACTCGAGTGTCGATGGGGGGACAAATCCACCAACGATTTCGGTTGCTGCGCCGCAAGTTGCCAGGTGAGGAGGAAGCAATGAGATTCGCACGAATTACTGCGTTTGTTCTGACCATTATGACTTTGGGACTCACCTTTTTCGGTGCCAATGCTCAGGAATCTACACTTCGTCCGTCAGTCAGCAACGGCGTTAGCGCGAACCAGAAGCGACCTCCGGTGATCACGCCAAAACGTCGTCAACCACGTTCTCCCGTGATTCCCCCGGTCACGATTGTTCACAATCCTGAGTATCTATCAGGTGACGCAAGCATAAATGTAGCGGCGAATTCCAACCCGCTGATTCGCATTGGTATTGCTCAGAATGGTGTGACGCTAATCGAATTTCCTGCAGCCGACAAATTCTTCGCTGTTCACGCCGGCAACTCAGACTTGGTAACTGTTGAAAAGTCTCCATCGTTAAGACGTGACCATCATTTGATACTGCGAGCGGGCACGGGATTTCTTGTGCCTCACCCTGGAGAAAGGGGACCCCGCGCAAGCCTTCCAGCAACTTCAATCATCGCCCAGATGGATAGTGGCATGGCGATCACAATGATGATCTACCCGGTGCCACTACTCAAGCAACAGGCCCATCGGTTGGTGATCAAATACAACCCCGATGAAGTAATCGTTGCGCGAAAGACTGCCGGACTCGCTACCAATCTCACCGGACCGGAGATTGAACCGCAGTCAGTTGCTACCGTGGAAGCGCCGAAGGAGACCCCTCAGGACTCAACCGAACCTTCTCAGCAAGTGGAACAAACGAAAACGCCTACGCCTGATTATCGAAGCGATGCAGACGAAGCTGTGAAGTTGGCGTCTGAGAATCCTAAGTGGTTCAAGACGTGGTCCCAGCAACGGCATGGCCTGAAGATCTCATCGCTTCCACCACGCGATCTGACTGACACTGTTCGTCTCGTGATCTTCGCCGTCCGGAACTCTGGTTCTGATTCACTCCGACTCCTTGAAGGCTATCCCGACCTCTATGTCGAGACACTGAATGAGAAAAATCGCCCCGTCGAGGCAGGAACCAAAGTAGAAAAGTTATCACTAGCGTCCAGCGGAACGGGCAACTTGCTTGCGCCTGGAGAGACTCGCTTCTTCGCTTTAGCGTACAAGGCTCCCATTCTCGGAGCACAACAACACCTCAAGATCGTCGCAGCCCACATGAGTGCGGCTGATGAACCCGCGATGGCAGATCTGACCGCAGTTGCAAGATAAGGAGTCGAATCATGAACACAACATCCACTCGAGGAAATGGAAATGGTGTGGCGACGGGTGTGCGATTGCCGACTGAGACCATCGACAGTAATCCGTATTTGCAACAGCTGCCCGATGAAGATCGCAACGAGAAGGATCCAGAGGTACTCGGTGAGGTCAGCGAAGATGATGATGGTTATCCAACCGATGCCGAAGATGAAAAGCGCAAAGTAAGGTATCGCCGTCGAAGAGTGTTCCTGGTTGCTACTGTTCTAATCGTGACTGCTGCTATCGTCTCGGTCTTAGTCTCCTACTACAGAACTGCAACCACAGTTGAGTATGGGAAAACTACGAAGCAACATGAGGTACTGCCGCCACCTCCAACTGTGAATTCAACAACAGGTCGAGACGCGAGAACGGAACGCGCGATTGAAGAAGCCCAACGCCTGACTGCAGGAAGTTCAATAACTCCACGTCCTACGGTGGACCATGCGGAAGCGGCGAACATCGACAAGAACATCAATGGCGAAACGCCATTCAAGACTCCGCCGGATGCGATTACTACAAGCTTGACCGTGGATCCTAACAAGACCACAACTCCCGGGACTGTTGCTCGCGCTGAGTTTAACAGTTCGAATGATGCTTCAACTGAGAAACCGATTGAGCCTTCTCATCGAAGTTCAGAGACTTCGTTGTACATCGGCGAAACTCCTGCCGCGAGGGCGACTCCATCGAAAGCGAATCCAGCGAAAGCAATTGCATCTACTGAGATGAGAGCTCGCACCGTAACCTTGCCTCCATTCGCAAGCGTGTTGCCAGTGCGAACAGTGGGGGCTTTGTTCACTTTGCGAACTGGCGCATTAGTACGCCTTGAATTAACACGTGATGTCACAGGCGAGGGTTGGTCCCTGAAGCGTGGAACACTACTGGTGGGTACCACTAAGGGTGGCGATTTCGATCGTGCTTATGTGTCAGTGCTCGGATTTATCGATCCACAATCTGTCAAGTTGGTGAAGCTTGGTGGTGAAGTCAGGGGCGGTGACGGCGGTGAGGGTTTGAAAGGAAAACGCCGTCAATTGGAGAGCGGTTGGGCGCGCGCGCTAGCGGGAATCAGTAATGCTGGTGTCGCTATCACAACTGCATTGCTCAGCGGTCGAGCAGATACTGTGATTGTTTCCGATGGTGTGAGAAGTCGCGCAGTAAATCCGATTGCAGATGAAGTCACCGGAGTTTTTGGTGGCGACGTTAATCGAAGACAAGAGCGAGGCTTCGTTGAGGTACTCGCTGGTACGCCTGGCTATGTAATGGTTACCGATCTCCCTGCTATCCTTAGGGGCACAGAGGCAAATCCGGAGCTGGACGAGAAGAGTCTGGCTTTACTCACGGACGTAGACGCCACGCGATCTTCAACAGGACTCAGTGAGCGTGAGCTGGCCGAGCTCCTGGCTAGTGGTTCTCCCGACGAGATAAGAGCTGCGATGCCGAAAATGACCTCTGACATGCGCAAGATCGCCGCGGCGCTCCTACCACCGTAAAGCGTTTCCTCAAGGAGTGTTCCCATGAAACGAGCAAGCTATTTAGTTCTCTTTATTCTGGTCGTGTGCTCAGTTGCGGCAAGAGCACAAGAATCAAATGACCCAGTTTCAGTGAAGGATGATGCGTTTTCCGGAAAACGCACAGTGAAGCTTGAGTCTCAGCAGATCAGTCCGACTTTGACCATGAGTCTTACAGCTGAAATTGATACTCGAACGAAAGGAGACCGGCCCGTGCGTGACCTTGGTACTGCCACTGTCGAATTCGTTTCGACGACGACAAAGCGCGAGTACGCCACGGAAACAGAATTCAATTTTCTGGTGGATGGTCAACCTGTAAAGGGAGGTACGCTCGTTTCGTCACCGCTTACTGACAAACGCTCAAAGGACGGTAAGGAACTCGCTCACGGAGTAATGAGTAACAGATCGTTGCTAGACATTGGTCGGGGTCGAGAAGTGAAACTAAAGATTGGCGAGCAGATCTTCGACCTAGATAAAGCGCTAGTTCACAACATCGCGACTGTATGCAGCGAACTCGTTAAATGAATACGGAATACGTCAATGGAATTGAGAGATCCAAACAGGCTAAGCATCGACCCTCGCGAACTCGTGCGCGAACGTGGCAGAGAAGCTCTTGCTGAACTCTTGGCTACTACAGGCTACATGCCGCAAGCTCAGACAGTTACTGACGTGGCTCTAGCCTTGCGCCAGTACCACCCGATTCTGTTTGGGGGACCGCGAGGCTCCGGCAAGACTTCGCTCGGTGAGGGGCTCGCGAAGTCTTGCAATCTTACTCTCTTTTATTTGGCTGGCGTTGAGGGTTTGACTGTTACTGAAGTTCTCGGGGGTTGGCGCTACAAGGAACAGGAACACGCAGTCGTTAAGTTGGTCGAAGCGGGTCTCGATTTGAGTAATGCTCGCTCCCAAGTATGGACGAACGAGTTCTACGAACTGGGAGAGTTTCTGCATGCCTTTGCCTACGCTTGTGACGCGGCTCAGCGTTCAGAACCTCCGCCAGTTCTCATTGTTGATGAGGCTGAAAAGCTTGAACTGAAGATTCAGAATCTCTTGCTTCAACCTCTCGCTCGCGGTTGGGCTAACGTGCCGAAGTTGCAAGGCGTCGTTGGTGTGCGCCGTCGTGAAGAAATGCCAATCGTTATCCTCACTAGCAACAATCTCAAAGCCCTTTCTGAACCATTGCGCTCCCGCTGTTTTGTCACGTGGATGGATCTCGCCAACCCGGAGGAAGAGGTACGCATTCTTCGCGCACGAGTGCCTCACGCTTCACCGTATCTAATCGGAGCGGCTGTAAAAATCACGCAACTTATCAAATGGGATATGCCGCAAGTGAGGGACAAGCCTGGTCTTCGCGAATCGATCGATCTGCTCAATGCATTGGTGGACGACCATGTGGATGTGCTCACTGAGAGTGTGATTGCTGAGTACCTCTCATGCCTGGGAAAGGATCGGAAAGAGCTATCCAGCTTACGCAATGCGCTCGCGCGTTTGGAGGAAGCAGCCAATGAAGACAATCCAGAAATCGACAGATGGGTTGAGCTCGCATTCGCTTCTTTCTTGGAAACTAATTCTGAGAATCTGGCTGCGCTTGAGGAAGTGGCATGAGAAAAAAGCAGCTGAACAAATCGGTATTAGGTGTAGGTGTAGCGGTAGGCGTCATCTTTGGATTGCGACTCCTTTCCCTCTTTGTCCCACAGAGTACGGGGACGGTAGATCCACGCGTTGTTCTAGCCGAAGACCAGGCAACTGAAGTTATTCAACGCCAGCGCCAGATGCAGGCAAACGCATTTTCAGCAGTTACTGATGGTGAGGTTTCTCGTACCGAAGAGCGCATCCGTCAAGCGACAGCACTGGCTACAGCCACCAGCTTGTTCGCCGCAAATGAATCTCTTAATAGGCGCACACCCTCCACAGTGACAGCGCTCCTGGCCGGCGTCTCAGCTGCGGGTCTATTGCCCCCAGGATTGCAACTGGTAGATGCGAGGGGAGAGATTTCTTCCCCTCGCGGCAGCCTCTTTGTTCATTACAGACCTGACCCCATTGGTATTGAGATTGTCTCCTTAGGCAAGGCTCGCATGGACGGTCCAGCGATACTTGTGCGGCTTCCTGACACGAGTAATAGCGGGAGAGATGGCAATGCTGTCGGGTTGTATCTGGCTACTCGACTGGATGAAGTTCGGCTTCCGGTTCCATTCGCTTCGGAGGCTGAAGTCGTTGGCTTGGGATTCGTGCCTGAGCCTTTGCGAGCCGCAAAACTACCAAAGCCATAACCACGATCATTGAGGATTGGAGGGAGAACATGCCGACGAAATCTGAACGTACCAAAGTAGATGCTAAGGAGTCTTCAACGATCGATGTCCGGACCTTCAACATCACCTTGACGGCACCGGTCAGAGACTTTCAGTTAACTGACTTGCTCCGCCAGAGAGGTGTAATGGAGTCACTTGACACCACCCTTAAGAAAGCTGTCAAAGAAGCCACTGAGAAATATCTCGAGTCTGCGGAGTTGCTCATCTCAGGCCTGGTCACAAAGCCAAGTGCAATGGGGAAAGGACATCCATTGCCCAACGGAAACAGCAAGGCTGCGGAGTCGTTATGAAGGTATTCGATTCATCCGGAGGAGAATGGTAATGCGAGGAAGCGCTTCGCACTTGAATTTTTTCAGACACGTCACCCCTAAAGGTTTTCGCGTCCAGCACACGGAGCATGCTGGCAGCATGCTCAGCAAACAATTTGCATGCTGGGCCTGCTGAGGCAGTTACAAGAGATGCGGGTTTCTCCGCATGCTGGGCATGCTCAGAGCATGCTGAGCAAGCTGGACAATCCGGCCGCAAAGGACACAAAGGTAGAACGACATGGGTGTAAACGGCCAGAAATTTCCACACACGATCTCTTATCGACTGACTGACGAGGATTATCTCAGGGTCGCAAGTGAGGTTAAGGGAACGAGCCTCACTCCTCACGATTGGTGCCGTGAGGCGGCCTTGGAAAAGCTCAACGAAGACAACGGTCTGGCAAGAAGTCAGCGAATCATTTTCAACCAGGTAGCACGAACTCAGTACCTCGTAGGCCTCGGATTTCAATTACTCGCTGAAGACAAACTGAGTCCGGAAGAGTGGAAGAAGCTAAGAAGTTACGCCAAGAACAACCTCAAAGTGATCAGCACAAAAGTACTGGAGGGAGATCCGTTTTAGGACGTTGACGGTGTGAGGGAGGAGATGTTGAGGTGGCGAGTCGCAGCGCTTTAACAGAGGAAGGAAGAACCCGGATTCGCAACTTCTCGGGACGACTAAACAGCTATCTCGTGCTTTGGGTTCTAGTCGGTGTGATCGCAGTCGGATTGGGAATTTGGATAAGAACTCGATACGGCTATCTCCCCTTGCAGAGACTCTATCTTGCTCAATACATAAAAGCCTCGTTGAAGTCGTTTATCCCCTCAAAGCAACAGTCCAAGTACACGATTCTCGTTCGAGTTATTGACGCTAAAGGAGGCGGACAAGAAGCAATCAGCTGTACCGATGAGCAAGTCCGACCCGTTCGGGACGAGTCAGGAAGAGTAAAGTTTGACCCAAAACTTGGTCCGTACTTCCAGTTACAACCGGGTATTCCGCACAAGTACTTCTACTGGCGCAGGACACCACAAAATGATCTCGAAACGTATTTATGGTTCCGAGATGAGATCTATTTCGGCAAGTCTTTAGTGGGCCTTTATTGGGTTTGCTTCTTACCCTTTCCGTTGATCGTAATCGGCGGAATGATTCTCTCAGCGAAGCTCGACCTACGTATCAACCAAGAATATGAAGAAGGTCGACTGTTGAGAGGAATACGACTACTCAGCCACAAAGAATACGCGCGTGAGTCAAAACAGATTGATGGCCTTGGTCTACTGGTTTTCTACCCGGAAAGAAGGATGCGATGAAGGGCCGACTGAGAGAAAAGCCAGGGCTAATGGATCACACGCTCAAGCGCCTCCGGAACTATTTCGGTTATGTAGAACGACCCGGCTGGATCAGGATGTCTCAACGCGAAGAGACCGAAGGGGTGATGATGTTGGGCGATCCCGGAACGGGCAAGAGTCAAACCATTCACCACTTCCTTATGCAGATTGCAAGCCGACACCCTACCGAAGCCGTCGTTATCTATGACCCCTCCTGCGAGTTCCTAAAGCGGCACTTCGACAAGTCTCGCGGCGACGTCATTCTGAATCCACTTGATGCGCGTTCGCCCTACTGGTCACCTTCGCTTGAGGTGCGAGTACTAACAGATAAGAAGCTTGTTGCTGAGAGTTTCCTTCCAGGCAAATCCGAACTTAGCCAAGCCTCTACGGCCGGATTTTTCCTTAAGGCCGCACGCGCAATCCTCGGTCGGATGCTGGAGTTTAGGCCCACACCGCAGGACCTTGTCGCATGGTTAGGAAGTGCGGACTCGATCGACAGAGTAGTCGCAAACACGGAGCATGCGCATCTGATTCCACGCAATGCGCATGGGCAACGTGCAGGTGTTTTGGGTGTCCTCTCTGACCTTGGTGAGACGTTGCGACTCTTGCCGGACGAAGCTGACTGCGAAGGACAAATATGTCTCAGCGATTGGGCTGCTAAACGATCAGGCTGGGTCTTCGTTACTTCAACTGTGGACTCCCGAGAAGCTCTACGTCCTCTGCAGGCAGTCTTCATCAATCTATTGATGAAGCGACTAATGTCAGTCTCTCCGGAATGGGGTCGACGACATCCGTGCTGGCTAATCGTAGATGAAGTTCACTCACTGCACCGGCTGCCAGCGCTTTATGAAGCAGAGACAGAGGGTCGGAAGTACGGCTTGAAGCTTGTCCAGGGTACTCAAGGCAAAGCGCAGTATGAGGAGTATTACCAGTCGCTGGCGAAGACGATGCTGGCCGCTCCGCGTTTGAAACTTTTCTATCGTTGTGGAGAACCAGAATCGGCTCGCTGGATCAGTGACGCGATCGGTGAAGTCGAGATCGAAAAACCGAAGATAGGGACGACTGCAAGCGTTGAGGACAAGGGCCGCGATTCACTGAACTACTCCACGGTTACAGAGCACAAGCCGGTCGTGAGCAAGGAGGAGATCATGTCTCTCGCTGACATGCATGGCTACTGGAAGTACCACGATGTGGTTGTTCCGTTTCGACTCCCGTTGGCGCGAATGAGAATAGTTGCTGAAGGCTTTATTCGACGACGAACGAGCGACGAGGTCGCCAGGGATCGCTGTGGAGAACCGGCATCGGAAACTCCAAATGAATCCAATCACGAGCCCTACTACGACCCTAAAGTTGAAGAGCCAACCGAAACCAATTTGGAACCAGAAACTCCGTTGGATCCAAACCCATATTCGACAACAACCGAGCCACAGCAACGCGAGTTTGAATTCTCAATTGCTGATAAAGACAAGTCCATGGCGCTATCAACACAAGCCGTGATTCAACCAGCTGAAGCGATCTCTCAAGCGCCGCCGGAGCGAGAACTCTTTCCCGCGGAAGAACAAGAAATTGGCCGAGTTGATCCTGAATTGACATATCAGCACGAAGCGTTTTGAAGGATGGTCGAGGGAATCCAGTATTGAGGAAAGCCCACGATGATGACCTTGAGCAAAGCACTCAACGCCAGCCAGGCACAGAAGTATTACGACGCCGAATACACCAACTCGCGCGAGAGTTATTACAGCGAAGATGAAAGTATCGAAGGCGAGTGGTTCGGTAAGTTGGCGAAGGAATGGGGACTCGAAGGACCGGTTAACAAGGAAGCGTTTGCCCGATTAACTGAAGGACAACATCCTCATACCGGCAAGCAACTTGTTAGACGCGTAACGGCCAAGGAGTACGAAAACCAGTACGGCGAAAAGGTAAAGAATAGTGAGCATCGCGCTGGTTTTGATGCGACATTTTCTGCGCCGAAGAGTGTTTCGCTAGCTGCCTTAGTTGGTGATGATGATCGAATCAGAGAAGCGCATCGCAAAGCTGTGAAGACAGCGATGGGTGAACTAGAGAACTACGTTCAAGCACGAATGGGAGGCAAGACTCCCGCGCAGACCACTCGGAACTTTGCCGCCGCACTTTTTGAACACGACTCCGCTAGACCTGACAAGACGACCGGCTACGCAGCTCCTCAACTGCATACTCACGCCGTCATCTTCAACCTTACTCAACTAGAGAAGGACCAGATCAAACCACTTCAGCCAGTTGAGTTGTATCGCAGTCAGAAATACGCCACGGCAATTTATCGCTCGGTTCTGAGTGAAGAGCTACAAAAGCTCGGATACGAGGTACGTGTCGATAGTCGCACTGGTGCTTCGGAGATTGTTGGGTTCAGTGAAGAGTACTTGGTTGCCAGCAGTCCCAGGCGCAAACAGATCGAACAAGAAGCCAGCGAAATAAGGAACCGACTAGCGCAACAGGGTATCAATGCCAAAGAGGGCGCCGGGTTGAATCAAGCAGCGGCAAAGCTCGATCGCAAGAGTAAGCACTACGACCGTGGGGAAATGCGTGAGCGTCATCAACAGATGGACGCAACGTTTGACCATGAAGCTGCGCGTGCGGTCGAAGTTGCGCGTGAGCGCGGAGCGTCTCCGTTAAGTCACGAAGAGTCAAATAAGCGAGCACAAGCAGCTGTGACCTTCGCCCGGCAGAATGCTGCCGCTCGTGAAGCGGTGGTTGATAAGCGGCAAGTAATGGTAGACGCATTGCGTCGCAATATGACGTTCACGACTCATGACGCGGTCGTTCATGAGTTAAGCCAAAGAGTGGCTGATGGAGAGTTCATTCAAATTCAACGATTCGACAGATTTGAAGAACTAACCACGTCTCAGATGCTGGCGCTGGAGCGCAGCAACATCCATCAGATGCTTGCCGGGCGCGATACGCAAGAGCCAATCTTGAAGCGCAAAGAAGCCAGCCGTTTGATTAAAGAAATCTTTGAGCGCAAAGGAAAGAAATCAACGTTCGACCAGTACAAAGCGGTGGGTTCAATCCTGGTCAGCCGCGATCGCGTTGTGGGTCTGCAGGGCCTGGCGGGAACCGGAAAAACGACTGCCCTAGCAATCTTGCGGGAGGCCGTGGAACGTCAAGGCTTCGTTGTTCAGGGACTCGCTCCGACAGGTCGAGCGGCAGACAAGCTGGCTGAAAGTGGAATCAAGACCACGACACTCCAAAGCTTTCTAAAAGAGCCGCATTTTGACGATGACTCAGCGCCGCCAAATCGCCGAATGTATGTACTAGACGAGTCGTCACTTTCAGATACCCGGAATCTGTATCTCTTCCTTCAGAAAGCTGGTCCCCAATCTCGCATCCTTCTTGTTGGTGATCCGGCCCAGCATCAAGCCGTCGAAGCTGGTGCTCCCTTCGAGCAACTCATCAAATCGGGAATCCGAACGGCGCGTTTGGACAAGATTCTCAGACAACGCACGAATCTCAAGAAGCCAGTGGAACTCCTATCTCAGAAGGAAGTGCTTGCGGCGGTTGAGATGCTTGAGAGCCAGGGGCGTATCACTGAAATAAAAGATGACTTAGAGCGGCTGAAGGCGATTGCCTCTGACTACATGGGTAACTCGAAGGGAACACTGATTATCTCGCCGGCAAACAGTGAACGGGTCGCTATTAACACCATCGTTCATCGGCAGCTTCAAGAATGTGGACTCATAAATCGAGACGATCACCGAATGACTGTTCTCGTTAATCGACAAGACATGACTGGAGCAGAGCGCACATTTGCGCTGGCTTATGCCCCCGGCGAGGACATCATTCGATACAACACGAGAAGCAAGGTCTACGACGTTAAGCCTGGCAATTATGGGAGAGTGCTGGCAAACGATCACAAGGAAAACACGATTACTGTAAGGCTCGATACCGGTCGTGAGATCACTTACAACCCTGAGCGGCTTTCTGGCGTCAGCGTCTACCGTGAAGCCGAACGAGACTTCGCTACTGGTGATCGCATCCAGTTTCGTGCGCCGTTTGCCGAAGGTAAGGTCAAGAACAGTGAGCTGGGTACGATCAAAAATATCGCTGAAGGAAGAATGACGGTGCGTTTGGATAAGAAGCGAGATGTGACTTTCGGGTTAGAGCAATTTCGTCACATCGATCACGGCTATGCCATCACAAGCCATTCTTCACAGGGCCAGACCGTCAATCGAGTGCTGGTGAACGCTGAGACAATCGAAACTGATCTTCTCTTGAACCAGCGGATGGCCTATGTCGCTATCTCTCGCGCTCGCTTTGAAGCTCGCGTCTATACGGATTCTTTGAAACAACTGGGACCAGCACTAAATCGAGAAAAGAACAAAGAGATCGCTCTCGACGCGCTAGGGCAGATGCAAGCGGCAGCTAAACGCAGAGAGCTGACTGCGACAATTCCGAACGCGCACACCAGCATAGTTCTGTCGGAAAGTGGTAACGGCAAAAGGACGCAAATTGACACTTCGATAGCTTCGCAACCGTCATCAGAAAGGGCGTTGGCGTTGCCAAAAAGCTCAGTGGCAGCCACACCCTTCTCAGAAAGAATGCGTGAGCTAAATAAGGGGCTCGTCTTGGGCCAACACGTAATCGCAACTCTAAATGAGAAATACACAGCCCAGCGACTGCAAGACCTACTTGATAATCGTGATTTTCGGCGATATCTCGTAACGGATCAGACTACTGGGTTTCGACGTCAGGTGAGCGTTAACGACGTCGAACAACGTGCAATGCAAGTGGCAACTCGTGTTGCTAATCAACAAGCATTGTTCGTTGATGGGGAGCCAGCCGCAGAAAGGCATCGATGGAAGGAATTACGGGACGCGGAATACAACCTCCAGCTTCAAAAGCATGAAAGCACAATCAAAGAAATTCTTGATCGTCACGCCGAAGACGTGCAAAACCTGGCCGCCTCACTTCGCAAAGCCCAGAAAGCAACATTGCGCACAGTTCCCGCAGCTCAGGCTATCCAAGCTGCATATCAAAAATCCGCAAGAGGTTCACTGACGCCTCTCATTCCTCACGAGAGACTAAATGAACTCCAAGTTGATGCTATAAGTCACCGCGACGTTGATTCTTTCAACTTCCTTGAAGGCATTCGTCACGAATTACCGACCGAATTCGGTGGTCCAGACCGCGACACGTTTGCCTTTCGGCGGCTTAGAGGTCAGACCGTTGTGGCAGAATCAAACTTAGCAGTTGCAGAGAAGCGCGTCCAAGACTTTGAGAGATCCCGACACTTTGCGAAATTCGAAATCAATGGCGAGCGGTGGTCGCTGGTTCGAGTCGATCGACAACAACGTCTCCTGGAAAAACAGATCGACTTTGATCGTGCCGCAGTCTCTGCTTACCGGAAACGTTTGTACGCGGGACTGCAAAACCCTTTTAAGTTACTCGACATCGGCGAATACAAAGAGCGTGCAGATATCGCACGCGAAAGCATTGTAAGTGCGAGAGAGGAACTCTGGAATCTCCAGCCAATCCGAACCGAAGTCTATCGCCTCATTGATGACCATCGTCTAGGTCTCAAAGAGAAAGTTCGCGAAGAATCGCGGCTCGCGGGCTCATTAAATAATGCGATTCAAGATGAAGCGCGCTGTCGAATTGCCCGCACTGAGGATTCACCAGGTTCTGAATTTAATCGCCAAGAATTAAAGCGCCTTGAGGAGAACTCTATTAGTCTACGCGATCCTCAAATGTTGACGATGGCGCAGAGTGCAATGAACTCACATGAGAAAAATGAACGTAATCTTTATGGGCAGCTCGCAGCCCGTGCGCTGGGCCGTTCGGAAGCCGCCGACATTACCTTTCAAGAGATAAACCGACGAATCGGGACCTTTGCTACAAATCGCGAATTCTTTCCTGTCATGTTCAAAGGAACAGACGGCAATGAAAAGATCGCCAGTTTGAACGATCTGCAGCCGAAAACACTTACCGAGAAACTCTTCAGCTATTTCTCGCCTAGCGAGCGATTCGAAGTGAATGCGGTCAATGAGGCTTTAGACCAACACCATTCCTATCTGCTTTCAGAACGAGCTTCCTTGGATGCGTTCGCCAAAGCTGCTCGGGAAATCGCAAAGGACTATGAAGCGTCTTTAGCTATGTTGGACCAACAAATCCCGGTCTCCCAAAATACAACGACTCTACCGCCCGAGTTCACTACTAGAGAGATTGTCCAGATCGAGAAGGTTGCGGCTGGCCAGGTCGATGTAGGCATGCGTACCGGCTTGGAAGCCATCGTAAGATCTTCTGTTGCAAGTACAGAACTCAATGCTGCGACTGCCTGGGTACCAGACCTGGCAGCTGAGAGCCAGTCCGAAACAACAAGAATTGATATCGGTCATTCTCAATCCAATAGTGATGACTATTTGGATGCAGCTAAAAAGGCACTCAATAGAGTAGCCGCTACCACAACCGCTGAGCTTGGGACGCTTGCCGAGTCTGCGGCTGTTGAAGCAGATGAGACGGCACAAGTCTTGGCCGCATTGTTGTAGGTGGTTTTATTCCCGGTTGAAATAGATCACGGGCCCGAAAGGACCCGGTGCCTGACCATTGATAAGAAAGACTCTCACAATTTGACAGAAGGGATGATTTACGATGAATTCGAATGGTGACAAATCGATTGACATCACCAATTGTCTAGACCGACGTTTCCTGCGCGATGGCGATCGCTACATTTGGAAATCCACTGTCGGAAAGTTCATGGTGACTGTCATTCCGTTCCGGACGAACTCCGACACAGACTGCGTGCGCGTTGTCGTTTACGACTGCTTAACAGATCTCGAAGTCGAAGACTGGTCCCACTGGGTTCGCTGCACTGCCAACTGGCGCGAGCGCCTTCAAGAATCAGTTGGGAAGGCGATGATCCGCGCTCAACATCGACCTAGCTGCCCCCTGTGTACCCCGCAACAGGCACATCAGCTTCCCCTATTGATACGGACGTCCGTCAAGAATAATAGTCAGTTCTTTGGCTGCTCGAACTACCACGCCCTGAATTGCCGGTACACGATCAGTCTAGGACGAGCTTTTGAACTCGCCGAGTGAGCTCCCATACGCGTCTTGTCCCATAGTCCCGCAAAGGCCCACCTAGAAAGCGATCTAGTTAGAAACGACCAGCATAGCTCCGCAAACTAAAGAACCATTAAGGTTAGCTTACTCCACGTCAAAGCACCGTCCCCGCCTCCTTAGTATTCACGTTTTTCGCCGGCAAACTTGCCGGCGAAATTACAAGTAATTGTTGACCGGTCGGCGCCAGGCCCGTAGACTGCCGTTCGTTTTCGGGAAGTCAGACCGAAGATGTTTTTTGAAAGGGATTCTGGCCAATGATGTCGAGTCCCGCGTTGCACCGCGGGACCCGAAAGTAACTAGGCCGACGGTGTCAGCCCAGAGTTTTTACTTTTTGTGATTCTCGCCGAATCGCAGCTCCCGGTCAAGCAGGTCGGCCCCAACCAGTGGAGGATTTTTCCTTATGTTTGAGCCGACGATTACTTGTACGACGTGTCAGACGGTCATTCCTTTAACCGCGACTCTGGCACGTCCTTTTATTGAAGCCGAACGCAAGAAGATGGAGGAGGAGGCCCGTGATCGCGCGGCAGCCTTCGAGAAGAGGGAGACGGAGATTGCGCAAGGAAAGCGGGAACTGCGCGACGCGCAACAGCAAGTTCAAAGGGAGCGGGAGAGTATTGATACCGCTATCCAGTCCCGTTTAAACGATGAGCGTGAGGCGATCCGAGTGGCTGCGGTCGAGAAAGCCGCGCGAGATTTCAAACTGCAACTCGATCATGCAAGTGAAGAGAACAGAAACCAACGGGAAAGGATCGCGCACCTCGAAAGCGCTGAACTGGAATTTCGTACAAAAAGGGTGGAGTTGGAACAAGAGAGACGGCAGTTAGAGCTCACTCTCGCACGTCGATTGGATGGTGAACGCGAAAAGATCCGTGCTCATGTGGTGCAAGAACAGAGAGAGCAGTATCGCCTTGAATCGGAAGTCAAAGATCGAACTCTTGCCGAACTGAATGCAAGACTATTGGAGGCACAACAAGCGGAGTGCGCCATCAGGGAGGAGCGACAAGCACTCGCGAACGAGAAGCAGGCTCTCGAACTTGAGATTGTTCGTACGCTCGACCGTGAACGGGAAGAGATCCGCCAACAAGCGATCGAGGAGCAGCAGCAGCACTTTCGATTAGAATCAGAGGCTAAGGACCAAGTACTCGCGGATCTCAATGCCAAACTCTTGGACGCGCAGCAGGCTGAGATAGCGATTCGTGTAGAGCGAAAGGCTCTCGAAGCAGAGAAGCAAGCCATGGAGCTGGAAGTAGCTCGAAGACTCGATGAGGAGCGCCGGCTGATCCGTGAAACAACCCGAAAGGAAGATGACGAGCAGCATAGATTCAAGTTGGCAGAGAAAGACAAAGTCATCGACGACATGCGAAAGCAGGTCGATGAGCTTCGCCGGAAGAGCGAGCAAGGCTCTCAGCAATTGCAAGGCGAGGTCCAAGAACTTGAACTTGAAGCGGTCCTGCGAAGAGTGTTTCCCCGGGATGAAATTGAACCTGTGGCAATCGGCCGCTCGGGCAGTGATGTACTGCACAGGGTTGTTGGGCCAAACGGTCTCGCATGCGGAACAATCTTGTGGGAATCGAAACGCACTAAGGACTTTAATGACGCGTGGCTTGCAAAGAACCGGGACGACCAGCGAGCCGTCGGAGCTCAACTGGGAGTCGTTGTAACAGCAACATTGCCTCGCGACGTTGAGGGGTTCGATCGTAAAGATGGTGTCTGGGTTGTGGGTTTTTCGCACGCTGCAGCGTTGGGACGCGCTCTTCGTCAACTTCTAATCGAAACTACGTTAGCGAGGGTTTCTGGCCAGGACCGAGAAGGAAAATCTAACCGCGTCTATTCGTACGTGACGGGGCAGGATTTCAGGCAACGTGTCGGCGCTATCGTTGACGCGTACATTTCCTTGCGTGAGGAGATTGAGACGGAGAAGCGAACGCACAAAACCCGTTGGGCTCGTCAAGAGCGCAATCTTGAGCTCTTGCTGGATGGTGCGGGTCGCTTATACGGAGACCTTCAGGGCATCGTCGGAAAGTCGATGCCTGAAATCGAAGGATTGGAAGCGCCTCTTATTGAAGCGTCAGTCGACACGGGCGAGGAGTTCGGCGTTCACGCCCTGGCGAGTGGTAACTAAGATGGGTGAGCGGGACGGTTCCGAGCCCGTCCCGCTCCGCAATAACAAAGAAAGAACAGACCTTGTCAACGCAAATCGCCAGACCGCGGTTTTTTTACAATCCGCAACCTACCCCAGACAGACGATCACGGGTCGGATTCCGGACTGGTCAGAAAGGTACGCACACGAGCCGAACGATCATGTTAGGCGAGTTAACAACACTCTTCGCTAGTGTGCCGGCCCACGGTGATCGAGCGGATTATGCGACGGCAATAATCGAAGGAAACTGTCTCGCAAAACCCACCGCTTCGACGCGGAAGCTCACAAACCAACGACTGGGTGAGCTCTATGGACTCGATCCCTCGTTGCCGATTTTTCGGACGTTAAGGGTGGCGTGGACCTTGGATGAAAGCAGTAGACCATTACTGGCGGTGTTAGTTGCGTTGGCTCGTGATCCGTTACTGCGAGCAACTGCAGCCAATGTCATCTCGCTTCCGGAAGGATCAGAGTTTCAACGTAGTCCGATGCGAGAATCTCTTCGTGCGGCTGTCGGCGATCGCTTAAACGATTCGACCCTCAACAAGGTGATCAGGAATGCATCTAGTTCCTGGACTCAATCTGGTCACTTAAGTGGACGAACTTTCAAGGTGAGAAACCAGGTTCGCGCAACTCCGGCGGCGATTGCGTTGGCTATCTTTCTAGCGTATCGGGCTGGGTTTCAAGGAGAAGAGGTTCTTACATCGGCCTGGATTGCCATCCTAGATTGTACGCCAACTCAAGCTCGCGATTTGGTAACGCAAGCGAAACGATTGGGAATTCTGGATCTAAAGAGTGCTGGCGACGTTTTCGAGGTGGGCTTTGAGCGATTGGACAACTTGAGGAGGGGATGAAGTGGGTCGCATTGAAGAGTTGGCAGATAAGTACGCGCGCCATATTTCGACGCCCTGGCAAACGAACATTGCTGGCGCACAGCGGGTGATTATGCTCGTTTACGACAAAGAATTGGAAAGAACGTTGAGGGCGCGCAAGCTTGCGTTTGAGACTGCGACCAGAGATGCCGGGCATGATTGGCATGAAGTTGACGTTTCGACCGTTTTCGCAAAATGGATTGCGCAGGATGAGTACCGGGATGCGTATTTTGAATCACCAGATGATTTACAGATGAAACTTGAAGCAAAGTTTGCCAATGCGGTCGCGGAGCATATTCGTGACACCTTAATCCGGCCAGAAGTAACTGAGAATTCAGTGGTCGCAATTCTTGGCGTTGGCTCTCTCTTTGGCTTCACGCGTTTGTCCAAAGTGCTGAAGCTTCTTGAAGGTCCGGAGATACGTGGCCGACTTCTCGTTTTCTTTCCAGGACAATACGACAGAAACAATTATCGATTGCTTGATGCTCGCGACGGGTGGAATTACCTAGCTGTACCAATCACCTTACACGGCACAGGGAGTGGCTTATGAAGATTAAGGATATCTTGCAGCGCGATCCTGCAACTCACCCGCTGGTGAATCAGGGTCAAGCAAGAATTTCAGACAAGACAACAGGACGAGAGATCGATGAACTGAAAGGAGAGCTCTCAACGTTCGTTTGCGAGGGGCAATTTGCAGACGGAATGCAAAATATTCTCTCGTCATACCTGACAAACCTGGCACATACGAGTCAGCGTGCTGCGTGGGTGAGTGGATTTTATGGCAGCGGCAAGTCACATTTCATAAAGATGCTCTGTCATCTTTGGCAAGACACCGAGTTTCCCGACGGGTCAACCGCTCGCAGCCTCGTACCTTCCTTACCTGAAGAGATCAGAAACCTCTTTCGTGAATTAGATACTGCTGGTAAGCGGTCTGGGGGATTGTTGGCAGCAGCAGGCTCTCTACCTGGCGGAACCATTGAGAGTGTACGACTAACGATTCTTGGGATCTTAATGCGCGCTGTTGGTCTTCCAGATCAGTATCCCCAAGCGTTGTTCTGTCTGTGGCTGCACGATCAAGGATACTTCGACCGCGTAAAGGCTTCTGTTGAAGCTGCGGGTAAAGAGTGGCTATCGGAGTTGGACAATCTTTATGTGAGCAAACACGTTGCGTTGGCCGTGCTAAGTTGTGATCCAAATTTTGCAGCGAATGAAGCCGATGCCCGAAAAACGATCCGTGAGCAGTTCCCCCAGAAGTTGACCGATATTTCAACTGTTGAATTCCTGACCGTTTTCAAAAGGGTAATGAAGTTCGTCGGTCGAGATAATCGGGTGCCGTGCACATTAATCGTACTTGATGAAGTGCAGCAGTACATTGGTGAATCGGCCGAACGATCTACGCTAGTCACCGAAGTCGTTGAGGCACTCTCCAAGCAACTCGATAGCCAGGTAATCGTAGTTGCTGCTGGCCAGAGTGCACTCACGGAAGTTCGGCTCCTGAACAAACTTATGGATCGCTTTACCATCCGCGTGCCACTGTCAGATGCTGACGTCGAAACGGTGACTCGAAAGGTCCTTTTGCAGAAGAAGCCCAGTGCCGTCGCTGCTATCAAAGAGGAATTGGACACTCATGCCGGCGAGATTTCCCGTGAACTCCAGGGCACACGCATCGCTGAGTCAGCCAGCGATCGGAACATCATCATCGAAGATTATCCACTGCTGCCGGTTCGACGGCGTTTCTGGGAAAACTGCTTCAGACAAGTCGATGCTGCCGGCACCCACAGTCAACTTCGCTCGCAGCTTCGAATCATCCATGACGCAGTTGCTAAATTGTCCGATAAGCCACTAGGGAGTGTGATTCCGGGAGACGAGTTGTACGAAGCACTTGCCCCGGACATGGTTATTAGTGGGGTTTTGCTTCGCGAGATTAACGATCGAATAATTAATCTCTCCAAAGATGGTGACAATAATCTCGCTCAACGTATTTGTGGTCTGGTCTTTCTAATTGGAAAGTTGCCACACGAGAGCGCGGCCGACCTCGGAGTGCGCGCGACCAAAACTCATCTCGCCGATCTCCTCGTAAATGATCTCGCCGGCGATAACGCAAAGCTTCGCAGTGATGTGGAGACAGCGCTGAATAAGCTTAGTTCTGACGGTGTCTTGATGCGTATAGGTGACGAGTATCGCCTACAAACTAAGGAAGGCAGCGAGTGGGATCGCGAATTCAGAAACCGACAAACCAAGTTAGGTAATGACGCGCCAGATTTGTTTATTCGTCGCGACAACCTTCTGTATGCAGAAGCTGATCGTATTGTCCGCAAACAAAAGATAGTTCAAGGCGCTTCCAAAGAGTCGAGACAATTCCTGATCTTCAGAGATCAGAATGCGCCGCAGGGTGTCACTGACAGCATTCCAGTTTGGATTCGTGACCAATGGTCATGCGGAGAGAAGGACGTGCTCGACGCTGCCCGCTCAGCAGGAAGCGACAGTCCGATTATTTACGTGTTTATTCCTAAACAATCGGACCCTGACCTTACGAGGCTGATTGTCGAGGCCGAGGCTGCCAGCCAGACGCTGGATTTCAAGGGTCATCCGTCGACCGAGGAAGGCGCGGAGGCGAGGCGAGGTATGGAAACTCGTTACGCACGTGCCGCACAGGAACGCGATGGCTTGATAGCGGAAATCGTGGCCAATGCGAAAGTGTTTCAGGGTGGCGGTTCAGAGTTATTGCAGTCCTCGCTTGAACAGAAGTTACAGGAAGCAGCAACAGCTTCCCTGGTCCGACTATTCCCACGCTTCAGCGAAGCGGATGCGCCTGTGTCTGCCTGGGAGTCGGCCATCAAACGCGCGCGTGAGGGATCGGATCAACCTTTTCAGGTTGTTGGTTGGGCGGGCAGTACGGAGCAGCATCCCGTTTGCCAACAAGTTACGAACACAATCGGTTCAGGAAAAACTGGTACAGATGTTCGCAAAGCCTTGCGATCAAGTCCGTTCGGTTGGCCCCAGGACGCTACTGATGCGGCGCTGCTCTCGCTCCATCGTTTGCAGCATGTCAGTGCGATTTTGAATGGCGCACCCGTTCAGCTCGGTCAGCTTGATCAAAACAAGATTGCAAAGGCCGAGTTCCGTGTTGAGAAGTCTACACTTTCAGTTCAGGAGCGTTTGCTAATTAGAAAGCTTTACGGCCAATTGAAGATTCAATGTAAGTCGGGGGAAGAAGCAGGTAAGGCCGCTGAGTTTCTTGTCGAGTTATCTGCATTGGGTGCGTCGGCCGGCGGGCCGCCGCCATTGCCGCCGGCGCCGTCAGTCGTTGAGATCGATGACATGAAAAAGCAGTTCGGTAACGAACAGCTGACGGCGATTGTCAGCAAAGCAGCGCAGCTTGAACAATCCATCAAAGATTGGACTGCAGCCAAAGAACTCTCAGGCCAACGTCGACCGGTATGGGACGTAGTGGAGCGATTGGCGCGTCATGCTTCGTCGGTTGCGAGCGCAGGCGAACAGATCAAACAAGTAAGAGCTATTCATGATAATCGAATGTTACTTGACTCAACCGATCACGTCTCACCCCTGCGCAGTGAACTTGCTGGACTGCTTCGCGCCGCGATTAATGATGCCCAATCAAAACACGAGAGCGCATACCAAGCGGGGATCGATACTCTTGAGACTAATGACATGTGGAATCGAGTTCCCGAGTCCGACAGGAATTCGATTTTGGCGCAAGTCGGTTTGGTTGCTCCGGAAAAAATTGATATGGCAACTGACGACACATTGCTTGCCAGTCTGGATGCTCATCCGCTTGCTGCCCAGCAAGGAGATGCCGATGCAATTGCTGGGCGGATTCAGCGGGCGCTTGAATTAGCAGCGAAACATCTCGAACCAAAAGTGCACACGATTCGACTTGAACGGGCAACACTTCGCAACGAGGAAGAAGTTCGGCAGTGGGTTGAACGGCAAGAGGAAATCCTTCTCGACGAGGTTAAGAAAGGCCCAGTCTTGGTCAATTAGAGATTTAACGAATGGCTTCATTAACAAGAGAGCGTCGTGGTGATCTAGCACGCGTCGTAGCGAAGGCGCGAAAAGTCGCAGAGATTGGCGCGCGCGCAGCGCTCGAAGCTCTAGCAGTCCATCATCAAGAGCCCTGGCAGAGCATGAGCGCCGATGCGCGAAAGCTCCGTAATCGATTGCGTGCTCACGGCAGGCAATTGGGAGATCGACTTGATCAAAAGCGCGGCACGCAAACCATTGATCATCTTGTGCACGAGTGTGCTTACGAGCATTGGCATCGAATGCTTTTTTCACGTTTTCTTGCCGAGTGTGATCTCTTGATCGAGCCGAACTCCGGGGTTGCAATCTCTTTAGATGAATGTCGTGAACTTGCCGCTGAGCAGAGCAAGGATTGGTTATCGCTCGCAACTGAGTTTGCCGTTCGAATGCTGCCGCAGATTTTTCGCACTGACGATCCTGTTCTTGAAGTAACGCTCACGCCAGAGATTCGTCATGAGCTGGAAGGATTACTCAAATCGCTGTCACCTGAAATCTTTCGTGCAGATGACAGTCTTGGTTGGGTATATCAATTCTGGCAAGCGGAGAAGAAAGAAGAGGTAAACGCTTCTGGCAATAAGATTGGTGCCGCTGAGTTGCCGGCGGTCACGCAGTTATTCACTGAAGACTACATGGTGGATTTTCTACTGCACAACACACTCGGAGCTTGGTGGACGGCGAAACGGCAAGCACGAGGCAGTACCCAGCCAATTCAGTTCACGTCTCTGCGACTGAAAGAGGACGGCACACCGGCAGCTGGAGCGTTCGAGGGTTGGCCTAACACAGTGAAGGAATTGCGCGTGCTTGATCCTTGCATGGGCAGTGGTCACTTCTTGGTGTTTGCGCTCAACATCCTTGTGCGAATGCGAGTCGAAGAGGAAAACCTTTCGATTGCTGAAGCGTGCGCTTTAGTGTTGAAAGAGAATCTTTACGGCTTAGAATTGGATCCACGTTGCACCCAAATTGCCGCTTTCAACCTTGCTCTGGCAGCTTGGCGAATGGGTGGCTATCAAATGCTTCCGCCGTTGAATGTTGCCTGCTCGGGCTTAGCAGCAAGCACGAGCGAAACCGATTGGGTCGCGATTGCTGGTAAAGATGAGAAGCTTCAACGCGGAATGGAAGGACTCCACGAGCTATTCAGACAAGCCCCCGTTCTAGGCAGTCTCATCAACCCGCGTCAGGGCGGAAATTTACTAGTGGCGGAATTTGAAGAACTGCAGCCACTGCTCGAACAAGCATTGCAACGCGAAAGAACCGACGACGCACACGAAATCGCTGTGACCGCACAGGGTGTTGCTAAGGCGGCTGAGATCCTTGCCAGCGAATTCACTCTTGTGGCAACGAACGTTCCTTACCTCGGCCGGCCTGAGCAATGTGATTCTCTTAAGGAATACTGCGACCGCATGCACCGAGTGGCTCGAACTGACCTTGCCGCTTGCTTCATCCAAAGGTGTCTGAGCTTTTGCTCTCCTCGATCAAGCATAGCTCTCGTCACTCCGCAAAGTTGGTTGTTCCAACCTGGCTACAAGAAGCTGCGGCAGAGTTTGCTGGAGGACGAGCGGTGGATCTTTCTGGCGAGGTTAGGACCGCGAGCTTTTGAAACGATTAGTGGAGAGCAAGTAAATGTATGCCTGCTATGTTTGACTCATTCAAAAGCCCTAGTAAGTCATAAAATTATAGGAATAGACGTCACTGACGAAAGGAGTGCAAGCGAGAAAAGACAGGCGTTGCTTGCGCGTGCACTCGTCACCGCTAGGCAAGAAGACCAGCTGAAAAACCCAGACGCGCGCATTTCATTAGAGGCGTTGGAGTCAATTCAACTGCTTTCTAAACACGCAGTTTGTATTCAAGGATTAGCAACAAGCGATGACCCCCAGTTCACTTGCTTCTTCTGGGAGTTTCCACGAATAACTGACGGATGGGAGGGTTTGATGGGTACTGTCAAGGAGACCTGTCTGGGTGGCGGTCGCGAGCGCCTAATTCATTGGCAAGGAGGTACAGGACGCTATTACAAACACGCCCAGGCTTTGAAGAGCGAAGGCCGCCTAGGCGGTTGGAAATCAGGAACTGAAGCGCGCGGCAGAAAAGGTGTTCTCGTTAGCCAGATGAGCACAATGCCTGTAACGCTTTATACAGGTGAGTTCTATGACCACAACGCATCCGTCATAGTATCGGATGATCCAAACAAGATTCCTGCGATTTGGGCCTTCGCGTCGTCAACGGACTTCGCAATTCAAGTTCGCAAGCTCGACCGATCACTTAAGCCCAGCAACAGCGTTTTCGTTAAGGTTCCGTTCGATCTCGATTACTGGCAGAAGGCGGCAGCGGAGAGATATCCGAATGGCCTACCGAGCCTGTTTTCTAACGACGCAACGCAATGGTTGTTTTCAGGTCACCCGGCCGTTTCGGCTCAGCCGCTTCAAGTGGCCGTAGCCCGTTTGCTGGGCTATCGCTGGCCGCGCCAGACTGGTTCCAACTTTCCCGATTGCCCGGCGGTTCTTCCAGACGGATTGGAAGAGTTGGAGGATGGTGACGGCATTATCTGTCTTGAGGCGTTGCGCGGCGAACTGCCAGCCGCGGATCGTGTGCGAAGCGTATTAGCTCGCGCCTATGGTGATGGTTGGTCGCCAGCGAAGCAAAACGAACTACTTGCGCAAATAAGCGGTAAGTCAATAGAGGATTGGTTGCGGGACAGTTTTTTTGAACAGCACTGCAGCTTGTTTCAAAACAAACCCTTTGTGTGGCACATCTGGGACGGTTTGAAAAATGGATTCAATGTGCTCGTTAACTATCACAAACTCGCGGCACCAGACGGTTCGGGACGCAAGACCTTAGAAAAACTAATCTATACATATCTGGGGCAGTGGATCGAGCAGCGAAAGAATGATCAAAAGAACGGAGTGGAAGGTGCTGACCTAAAACTTGCGTCCGGAGAACATTTGAGGAGGGAGCTAGAAAATATTCTGCATGGCGAACCGCCATACGACATCTTTGCCAGATGGAAACCATTACACGAACAGCCGATCGGGTGGGAGCCGGACATGAATGATGGTGTGCGCATCAATATTAGACCTTTCATGACGGCCAGACCGCTGAACGCTAAAGCGAAAAACGCTAGCATTCTCCGAGTAACGCCAAATATCAAATGGGAAAAGGATCGGGGTAAGGAGCCCGATCGAGAAAAGGAAGATTTTCCTTGGTTCTGGAGTTGGGATCAGCAAACACAGGACTTCCCAGGCGGTAAGAAATTCGATGGCAACCGTTGGAACAGCTTGCACTACACGCGTGCCTTCAAGGAGCAAGCACGTAAGAAGAGAGAAGCTTAATTGGACGATCAACTGCAATTCGAACTTGAAGAAGAGCCCGAACCAAGCTTTGCCGCTCCCATGAAGGAGCTGTTGCTAAAGATTCTCGGTTCTGACCGTCAGCCATCGGCGTGGGAGATCATTGAAATCATCGAAAATAGGTTTGGTCCGAAGGCTCCTTTGGAACTTCAAGACGTTTTAGTTGATATAAGCAATGACCGCTTTAGTACGGGTGCGACTCGCGACTTTGCTGAATCGCTCTTGGAATCGGAAGACTTAGTAGAAGCATTACGCGGCGACGAGGCTCCCAAGAAAGAAATCCTATCAAGCATCGATTCTCTTTTGCGCCAGAGTGCCGCGTATCGAACCACCGATGACTTCAAAGAGATGGTTGGTTTCATGGGGAAGTTTCGAGACTATGCACCATTCAATAACATGCTAGTGCGTCTTCAAAACCCAACCTGCGGTTTCTACGCAACTGAGCGCGACTGGCGAGGTCGATTTAATCGAACTCTGATCGAAGATGCAAGGCCAATGTTGATTCTTGCACCAATGCATCCCGTGATGTGTGTTTACGATTTGGATCAAACTGAAGGCCCAGACCTCCCTACGGAGGTTGACGACTTTGCCAGATTCGAAGGCGAATTTGATCCGGAGTATCTGAACTTTGCTGTTCAAAATGCGGCGGTTAGAGACAAGATTCGCATCGACTTTAAGCGCCTTTCTTCCACCAATGCAGGTTTCGCCACATTCGCTCGAGGCGGCGATGGTTGGAAAATGCGGATCGCAATTCATGAGAAACTAGATCAGCCGAGCCGATTTGGAGTTGTATGTCACGAATTGGCTCATATCTACCTCGGACACTTGGGCAGTGACAAGGATCATTGGTGGCCCAGTCGGCGAAATCTTGGGCGATCCGCCTCAGAGATAGAAGCCGAATCTGTCGCCTTTATCGTAAGTACGCGCCTTGGATTGCAAGGCTCAAGTCCAGAATATGTTTCACGTCACATCGGAACAGGTTCTGTTCCATCAGCTGTCTCACTCGATCTGATCGCAAAGGTCGCAGCGCGCGTCGAAGAAATGACACGAAGAAAACTACAGCCACGCCGAAACACTGGAGCTAGTCGCTGACGGAAATGAGTTCAGGTTTTACCGCCAAAGGAAGTCGCACATTTGTTGACGCGTTGATTGCGTCATTTACCCGAGCGTTGCCTACCAGTGAGGGAACAGCAACTGCCGTCACATTGTTATGGACTGATGCTGATAGTCAATGGCTTGAACTCATTCCTGTGCTGCGACAGCATCTGCCAGAACTCTATACGCTCGGTCAATACAACCCGGAAGCGCGCACCGGACCTGCAATCTGGCTTAGATGCATTGTCGATCGAACGATTCTTGAGGAGTCCCTTCCGGCCGATAAAACGCCGGTTCTATATCTTCCAGGAGTTAGCCGGCAAAAATTGCGAGCTGGAAACGATTGCCCGACGGCACTGCAACCTTTGATTGAACTTCAATTTCGCGGAGCCGTTTGGCATCAGATTAATGGGCGTGATTGGACTGTTGAAGCCTTTATGGTGTCGGAAGAAGGATTACACCTCGACATTGCGAAGGATCTAAGAACACATGAAGCGATGTTGCGAGCATTGCCACTGCTTGCTGAAACCAATGTAGACGATCTGCGCGGTAGGCGACTTGATGCGGATGACTTCGATCGGTTGGCAATAGGAGATACAGTTCGCGATTTACTGCGTTGGATGAGTGATCCTGATTCTTTTGCGAAGAGCCTTGATCAGGCACGCTGGCAATCCTTTAGAAGTCTGTGTCAGACAGAATTTGATTTCGATCCAGATCAGGATTTACCCGCGGCTGCGGCCACCAAATTAAGAGTTGGCGGTGACAAATGGGACAAGGTCTGGGATCGGTTCTGCGAGGGACCCCGAGGATACCCAGGATTAAGAGCATTGTTGCGGGAACCGTCGTTGTTAGGGCAAGGGAAATTTACTTTCGATGGATCACGTAATCCACTCGCGAATGAGGAAGCTGAGGAGCGATTGCGGAAAGATCTTGATGCGGCCTTGAGTCTACCTCATCTCGATTTTTGCGAACGCGTCTTGGCGCTTGAAAGAGAACATGGACCAAGGAGAGGTTGGGTTTGGGCACATCTCGGTGAAAGCCCCTTAGCAAATTCGCTGGAATCGCTCTCGCGATTGGCTTCGCTAGCGCGATCTGCAATGGGTGGAGAATCGGTTGCCTCAATGACGCAAGCCTATGCAAGAGACGGTTGGCGTTGTGATCGAGCCGCATTAGAAGCGTTATCCTTGAAGAACTCCAATCAGGACGCATCGCTGATTGCGAGGGCTGTACGCGGTTTGTACGAACGCTGGTTGGACAAATCCGCTCGACGCTTCCAGGAACTGTGCTCCTCCCAATTTGAACAAACGCGGGCGTTGGTCGTCGGAGTAAATGCTGAAAAGGATACGTGCCTGCTCTTTGTCGATGGGCTCCGCTTTGATATCGCAGGCTGGCTAGTTGAGGAGTTGGACACTCGGGGACTAAAAACTAAGTTGACTCATCGTCTTTCACCGATTCCAACAGTGACAGCGACAGCGAAACCGCTCGCTGCCCCAATTCATGAGAAGTTACAGGGTAGCGATTCGCCGGACGATTTCACACCAGTTAACGTCAGGACTGGATTACCAGCCACTACGCGGCGCTTGCGTGACGCCATTGCCAATGAAAAGGTCGAGATTCTCAATGCCCACGAGCCGCGATTCCCAAGCGGAGCCGCGGGAGGAGGCTGGTTAGAGTTAGGACAACTGGATGAACTTGGTCATAAACTTGGCGCATCTTTGGCCCAGCATATAAGGTCGGACATCCAAAACATTGCTGATGCGGCAATGGATCTCTTGAACACTGGTTGGGCAAAAGTTCGGATAGTGACAGATCACGGCTGGCTACTCCTTCCGGGAGGAATGCCAAAGGTCAATCTTCCTCCTCATCTTGTAGAAACAAAGTGGACTCGATGTGGATTGGTTCGGACTGGAGCAATACCCGACATGCCAACCTATCCCTGGTACTGGAATGAGCATGTTCGGATCGCGTCACCGCCCGGAATAGCATGCTTCACCATTGGTGTTGAGTATTCGCACGGAGGCATAAGCCTCCAGGAGTGTGTTGTCCCCGAAATCACGGTCGTTCGCTCTGCACCGGAGATTAGCGCGCGAATCAAACAAGTATTGTGGCATGGGATGAGGTGTCGAGTGACAGTCGATACTACCGCGAACATTCTGATTGATATGCGACTGAACTGGAAGCAACCAAACACAAGCATCGTTGCCGCAGTGAAAGAAATTGGGGCTTCGGGAGAGGTTAGTTTGGTCGTCGACGATGAACATGAAGGAAGCTCGGCAATGATTGTTGCGCTCGATGCTCAGGGCAACGTTCTTGACAGGGCCTTAACAACTGTTGGAGAGACGCAATGACTGTAGCAACAGCAACTGTAACGATGGATCCCTTGGACAACCTTGCTGCCTCGGTATTCGATGGATATCTGGTGCGGAAAGATCTCGTCCGGAAATATTCTCGTCAGTACCCGGTGCCGACGTATGTGGTTGAATTCTTATTAGGACGATATTGTGCAACGACTAATGAGAACGAAATCGCCGAAGGTCTCGAAATTGTTGAAAAACAACTTCGCGATCGAACGGTCCGAACGGGCGAAGAGGAGTTGTTTAAATCGCGCGCCAAGGAGACCGGTAGCGTAAAGCTAATAGACATTATTAAGGCTCGGCTAGATGCAAGAAACGATTGTTATGTTGCCGAATTGCCAAGCCTCGCTCTTAGAGACCTCCGGATCGATGACGAGTTGGTTCGTGACAATGAGCGCATGCTGACGGATGGGTTTTATGCAGAAGCAACAGTTTCCTATGACGGAGTTATTTCGCAGCAACTCAGTGGACGGCCCTTCAAGATCGAAGCCTTACGTCCGATTCAGATGTCGAAGTCTGATGTTTTAGATGTTCTGGCGAAAGCTCGAAAGGTCTTTTCGACGACCGAATGGGTTGATCTCTTGATGAGATCAATTGGTCTAGAACCTACTGCGCTAAGTGAACGCGCCAAAGCGGTGGCTCTGCTGCGGATGGTAAGCTTCGTTGAGCGCAATTATAACCTCGTCGAGCTTGGTCCAAGGGGAACTGGAAAAAGCCATCTCTTTCAGCAGATTTCTCCCTATGCTCACCTTATTTCTGGTGGCAAGGCTACGGTCGCCAAAATGTTTGTTAATAACGCGACCGGTCAACGTGGTCTAGTCTGCCAGTATGACGTTGTCTGTTTCGATGAGGTGTCAGGCATCTCATTCGATCAGAAAGACGGCGTAAATATCATGAAAGGGTATATGGCCTCGGGCCAGTTCAGCCGCGGCAAAGAGAACATACGTGCTGAGGGCAGCATAGTGATGCTTGGTAACTTCGACGTTGATGTTGAACAACAACAGAAAGTCGGACATCTACTGAGTCCTCTCCCGCCTGAAATGCGAAACGATACGGCTTTTATGGACCGGCTACACTCGTTTGCACCTGGTTGGGAGTTTCCAAAACTGAGTGCTCACGAACACTTAACTGATCACTTTGGCTTGGTTAGCGACTTTCTGAGCGAATGTTGGAGCAAGTTAAGGGGACATAACCGTGTAGCTGTAATGCAGAGTCGGGTCCACTTGGGTGGTGCCCTCAGCGGACGCGATATTGAAGCTGTTAATAAAACCGTCAGTGGGCTAACAAAGTTGTTGTTTCCCAATGCTGACATGCCGGTTTCAGACGACGACCTAGAATGGATTATTCGACTGGCGCTTGAGTCGCGTCGGAGAATCAAGGAACAGCAGAAGCGGTGCTTCAAAAGTGAATTTCGCAATACGCATTTCAGCTACACACTCGGTGCTGAGGGGGTCGAGCAATTTGTTTCTACGCCGGAACTCCATAGCGACGAAGCAATTGAGGGTGACCCACTTCCTCCTGGCCAGGTGTGGGCGGCGAGTCTTGGAAGTCCAGAAACTGGTCCTGGTCTCTTCCGGATTGAAGTTACTTCTGGTCCAGGCAGCGGTGTCAGGATCTTGAATCAGCCAACGCCCGCTGCCTTTCGCGAAAGCGTGAGAGTCGGAGAACAGAATCTCTACACTAGATCGAAGGAACTAGTCGGGGATCGAAATCCACGCGAGCATGAATTTTCAGTTCAGCTGCGAGCGATGGATAGCGACAAGAATGGCTCTGGTGTGGGCCTTCCGGTTCTTATCGCGTTGTGTGGTTCGCTACTTGAGCGTAACACTCGCGGTGGCACGATCATCGTGGGAGCTCTAAATCTCGGCGGTTCAATTGAGATGATTCCGAATGCAGTACGAATTGCTGAGCTTGCGGTCGACAAACAGGCCCAGACCTTGTTGATGCCGGTTGCTGCCCGCAGACAGCTCAATGATCTACCAGATGAGCTTTGGACCAAGATAAACATCGAGTTCTACAAGGATTCCGCCGACGCCGTTTTCAAGGCGTTGGTTGAGTAGAGTCAACGACTCGATAAGTAGGGACGACTAATGACAAGTCTTGCGCTCTCAAAATGAAGCGCTCTGTTTATCGTGGAGTCGCATCGATTCTTCGCGAGACTGAGTCCAAATTAATATCCCGCGCGCGCTGAAAAACCTAGACTAAATGTCCGACAAAGTCTTATGGGAAGAACTTGAGCCGCTTGCCTCTAGGTGGGATTGTGTTTGGAATAATAGTGACAAACTTCACTGGGCCAAGCGGGCTTGGGAGTTCGTTGAGGAGGCGGGACTAGCGGATTACTCGTCACCTCTTGAACGGGCGAGAGTGGTAATTCGCTTCATGGCGCTCGCCGGCATCTTCTCGGATTTTTATGAGATTGCATTCTCAGATGGTCACAAACCAGAGTACCTTTATATCGCCAGGGAGCTGGAGGTCACGAACTTTCAGCTTGGTCAACTAGCTGCGAAAGAGTCGAAGTGCGCTGACGAGGACGATCTCCACTCGCTGTTACACGAATTCACAGCTGCTGCTCGTGGAGAAGTCTACAACGCACTCGTATCAGGCTTCGGTCATCTTCCTGCCCTTTTTATCTCCCTCTGGAAAACAAATGCCCGCCCTCTTGATTATTACGACGATAGCGACGATAGCGACGATAACGACATCGTGAACACGAATCTTACCCCGGAGAAGTTGGAAGCATACAATTGGTTGACCGAAGGCTGTTATCCGTGGGGTTGAAGCTTTGACACCGGACGAAGCACCAAAGCTAATTGAGTGCTTAAACAAGTCTGAATCAAGTTGTTGCTATGGACCAACCGTCAAATAATCCCCCGGAACTTTACGCTATTCTTCTCGAGTGGCAGAAAGAGGGAGTCTGCAACAACCGTCGGATAATCCTTGGCGAAAACGACCGCTCGACATTCACCGCATTCGCAGAACTTGTGCGCGAAGCCGGCGAGCTAGTGTATGAAGCCGACATGTTTAGCACCTCTCATCACGATTTAGTTGAAGTTTTTTCTGAGAGGGTCGAAGGGTATCCAATACCTGACGGTGATGAAGATGCTCTCGGCGGAGTCGACATTTTTCCTGCGCTAGAACTTCTACTGAAGAACGAGGAGCGCAAACTTGAACAAGGCGCAATGCTCGTAGAGGTTGTAACCGATTGCAATTCCTTCTTGGATAGCGCCAATTACTTCTTGTGGGACAAGTCCTATGTGGCGGTTACTCGTCAGGGATGGCTCCCCGAATTTGGCAACCAACTCATCGAGCGTGAACTAGGCATCTTTCGTGATAGGCATCGAATGGAAGGCGTTTGGGAGGAAAAAGCATGCTGGTTTGGACGACTCTCAATGTTAATGGCAATACAAAAACCATGGCTTGGCTCCAACGCCTACGATCCGCTCTTAGAGCTTATAGACGAGTTCAACGAGGCGCACATGTCCACGTAGACATCCAGCGTCAGTAATTCCTTAGCGAGCACCCATTACGAACCTTGAACTTGAATCTCCAACATCGACCATGACTTCTGCGTCTACAGTCCACTTCCGAATACCCCCTAAGCTAGACCTGCTAATCGCGCGCGGCCGCCGCGCTCACGCCCTAAGACTTCTCGGTAAGATTGTTGGTTCCGACTACGGACTATTCAGCGAAGACGTGACCGTCCTTCAGGATAGGCAGGCCGCGTTGCATTTCAAGATCGATCTCCTGCTTGAGTGGAATCGCCACAGCGAAGCTCTCGCATGGTTATGCCTGGAGACTGAAATTAACCCTGACAATGTCCTTGCTCAGGCAATGAAACGGCGTCTTAAAAGGCAGCTGCATATCGACGACCTGGACCGCACCCGGCGGGATTCCCATCGGCCACAAGCAAACCCCGCATATAGCAATCCGGTTCAATGGGAAGATGTGGCAGGGATGCGCGAATTAAAGTTGACCCTTGAGAACGACGTCATCATGCCGTTTCTTGAACCTGAGGTGTATAAACGCTACAGAGTGCCGCTTCCTAATGGAATATTGTTCTTTGGACCTCCCGGCTGTGGGAAGACTTTTATCGCTCGGAAACTCGCGAGCATGTTGAAATTCAGCTTTATTGAATTGAAACCATCTGATCTTGCAAGCATCTACGTTCATGGCACGCAAGGAAAGATCGGCGAGACCTTCCGACAAGCGGAAGCTGAGGGCCCAACCGTTCTGTTCTTCGATGAAATAGATGCTTTTATTCCGCGCAGAGATGACGGCCTCAGTCAGCATTACAGCGCTGAGGTAAATGAGTTTCTGGCCCAGATGAATGAATGCGCCGAGCGACAAATCTTGGTAATAGGTGCCACTAACTATTTGAGTCGTGTTGATGTTGCAGTAAGGAGACCCGGACGCTTTGATAAGAAGATTTACGTCGGGCCTCCAGACCTTGAGGCGCGAATTGAAGCCGTGAGGCTGTATATCAAGGGGCGCCCGCAAGAGGATCTCGATCTCTGCGCCCTACTGGTGGACAAGGAGCGATACTCCTTCGCTGATTTAGAACTCATTGTGAACGAGTCTGCCCGCAGCGCGCTACAAAGCCGGCAACCGATTGCAAGACGACATATCGAAGAGGCTTTCAGCCGTCTACCGCCTTCTATTACAACCGAGGCTATCAAGGAAATGTCGAGGGACTGATTGCACAATCGAACCAGAACCAAGGATTGTTCCTGGGAGAGAGCTGGCGACTTCATCCTAACACCTGCATTAATCGATCTACGGCCACCAGATGGTAACGTTTTTGAAAGGAGCTAAGCACGTCTTATCAATGTAGGGGTACTAGATTATTGACCCGCCGATTCGGAGCAGTGACGATGAACTATCGCGGCTTTTAGTCCTCCACATTCTAAGTCCATCGATGCTCTCGCCAGCATCACTCAGAACATGTTCTTTGCTACGGACATCGCAAATTTTCTCGCATGCCAACATATAGCGACACTCAAGCGTAAGGAGGCGGCGGGTGAAGTCAAACGACAGCTCTATGCCGATCCGGGTGCTGAACTGCTTAGAAAGCTTGGGCTCGAACATGAGCGGAACCATCTGAGACAGTTGAGAGAAGACCAAAAGCTCAATGTGGTTGAGATACCGGTGGAGGGAGCATGGTCGGAAGCCGCAGCCAACACGCGGGAGGCGATGGCCAAGGGAGCGCATGCAATCTATCAAGCGACCTTTCTGGACGGATTATGGGGTGGTCGGGCGGATTTTCTCATTCGTGTTGACACTCCAAGCAAGCTTGGTCCATGGTCGTATGAAATAGTTGAGACGAAGCTCGCCAAGTCAACAAAAGCTACGGCAATCCTCCAACTCTGCTTCTACTCGGATCTGGTTGCACATATTCAGGGCCTGGAACCTAAACGAATGCATGTGATTTTAGGCGGAGGAGCAAAGCCGGAAGAATTTTCGGTTCAACATTACCTCGCTTACTTCCGCAAGATCAGACGCGAATTCCAGGCTGCTTTAGCAGACATGCCAGTCACTTATCCTGAACCGGTTGACCACTGCAATGTGTGCGATTGGTTCGAACACTGCAATGAGCGGCGACATTTGGATGACCACTTGTCACTCGTAGCGGGTATCACGCGTACTCAGCGAAAGGCTCTTGTTGAGCGGGATGTAAATAAAATGGCCGAACTTGCTACGTTGGTGCTTCCCGTCGTTCCGAAGATCAAACGCATTGCCGCCGCACCACTATCACGCATTCGTGAGCAGGCACGTGTGCAAGTTCAGGGTCGCAATGCAGGTTGTCTGGTTCATGAATTAATCGAACCGATGGAGCCCGGGCGCGGGTTGGCGGCGTTGCCCTTACCATCAGAAGGTGATCTGTTTCTAGATTTTGAAGGTGATCCATTCGCGTTTGATCAAGGAATCGAATATCTCTTCGGCATGGTGACGATTAGTGAAGATGGAGCACCCAACTATGAAAGCTTTTGGGCTCTTGATCCCAAGGCAGAGAAAAAGGCCTTCGTTGATTTCATTCAAAAAATCAAACTACGCTGGCAGTGTTATCCCGATATGCACATCTACCATTACGCTGCCTATGAGCCAACGGCCATCAAGCACCTCGCTGGGCGACACGGAGTCTGTACAGACGACGTCGACGAACTGTTGCGCGCTGAGGTATTCGTCGACCTTTTCCGTGTCGTACGCCAAGGGCTGCGCGCATCGGTCGAGAGTTATTCAATCAAGAAGATGGAAGTTTTCTACGACTTCACACGTGACGTAGCTTTGCGTGATGCAACATCTTCTTTGCAGGCCTTCGAAACTGTGCTGGCTCTCGGCGACTCGCCAGAAAATGTGGAAGAGATACTGCATACTATCGAAGCATATAACCGCGACGACTGTATCTCCGCGTTGCGTCTGCGCGAATGGCTTGAGACTCTGCGAGTCGAACTTGAGAACAGGTGCGGCACCACCATACCGCGCCCCGAACTGAAATCAGGCCAAGCAACTGATAACCTGGAAGAGCACCTCAACGCGGTTGCCATCCTTAAAGCTCGTTTGGTTTGCGATCTTCCGGAGGATGAGAGCTTGTGGACCAATGAGCAGAAGGGGCGTTGGTTGATGGCGCAACTTCTAGAATGGCATCGACGTGAAGATAAGTCGATGTGGTGGGAATACTACCGGCTTTGTGCGCTGTCGGATAATGATTTGATAGAAGATAACAACGCGCTGGGCGGCTTACTGTACCTCGGCGTCTGCGGCGAAACAAAAAGATCTTTGATTCATCGTTATCAGTTTCCTACACAAGAACACACAATCGATCGTGCTCTCGAAGTGCACGATCCTCGTACGCAGGACTCTGCCGGCACCCTCATTCAAATCGACGAGCTCAACCGCACTGTCGATCTCAAAAGAGGCAAGAGCGCCGACAAGCCTCATCCGTCAGCGCTCATTCCGCACAACTACATCACCAGCAAGAAACTAGTCGACAGTCTGCTGCGACTCGGGCAATGGATAGTGGATAACGGAATTTCAGGACAGGGAGATTTTCAGGCAGCACGCGATGCGCTGTTGCGATTGCAGCCACGCCTTGCTGGTGCGAACATCGAAAGGCTCACGAATGAGTTCTCATTACTTGAAGCTGCCAGGAGACTCGGGCTTACACTCGATCGTTCAATTCTCCCGATTCAAGGGCCGCCCGGATCCGGAAAAACCTATACCGGCGCGGAGATGATTATCGAGCTAGTGAGGACAGGGAAACGCGTTGGCATCACGGCTGGTAGCCATAAAGTAATTAGCAATCTCCTCACCGCGATCTGCAAAGCAGCCGCAGCTACAGGAACGCAGCTGAGCATAGTGCAAAAGCCAAACGAGTCCGATGGTTGTGAACACCAACTTGTCCGTCAAACTGATGACAACGCGGAAGTTCTTGAGAGATTGCAGAACGGCCAATCTCAGATTGCTGCTGGGACCCCTTGGCTCTGGGCGCGTGAAGAGATGGTAGGCTCAGTTGATGTGTTGTTTGTCGACGAAGCTGGGCAAATGTCATTAGCAAATGTACTGGCCGTCTCACCTGCAGCGAAGAGCGTTGTGCTACTTGGCGATCCACAACAACTGGATCAGCCGCAGCAGGGCGTTCACCCTCCAGGAGCCGAAGTGTCCGCGTTGGCCCACTTGCTCAACGGCCGCCCTACGATCGAACCAGAGCAAGGTTTGTTCTTGAGCGAGACTTGGCGACTTCATCCTGACATCTGCACCTTCACGTCCGAAGTCTTTTACGATGATCGTTTAGTAGCTCGCACTGAAAATAGTAATCAGCGCCTTAATTGTGGCGGACCTCTTGATGGCACTGGCTTACGATTCATGAGGGTGGGTCACACTGGAAATCAGAGCGAATCTCCAGAAGAGGTATTAGCCGTTGCTCGGGTAGTCGAGGAATTGTTAAGGGGTGGCGCGACCTGGACAGATAAAACCGGCGAAACGCACACGCTAACACTTGAAGACATTCTAATTGTTGCTCCTTACAACGCCCAAGTCTCAGCGGTAGGAGAGAGGCTGCCGGGCGCTAAGGTTGGCACAGTAGACAAATTCCAGGGACAGCAAGCTCCGGTTGTCTTCTATTCAATGAGCACGTCAACTCCCGAAGACGCACCGAGAGGAATGGAGTTCCTCTACAGTCTAAACCGACTCAACGTTGCAACCTCAAGAGCGCAATGCGTGACCGTGCTAGTCGCGAGTCGCGCATTATTCAACGTTCAGTGTAAGACGCCGAGACAAATCGAGTTGGCCAATGCGTTCTGTCGTTATCTTGAGATGGCTGAATTGATTTGAGGGGAGTTATTTCTGGCAGTAGATCCAAAAATAGATACATCTTGTTTTTAAGCTGAGAATCTGTATCATACGTGGCACAATGTATAGAGCAGAAGTAGAACCCATGCCAACTAATCCTCCGAACCGCCTTGCACGAACGGGCTTATGGAAAGTCGTAATTTACGAAGGCGAACGCTTTGTAAGAACCGATAAAGAGAACATGATCATTTCTGTAGCTGAACGCCGAGCTGAAGAGCTCAACTACGAATTCGGTAACAAGAAGAAAGCAAAAGGTGTTTAGATGGAGCTAACAGGATTTCCTTTGTGGAAAATAGAATATGAAGGTTCAGAGGCGCCTAAGATTTCAGGGTACTTACATGAGGCGCAACAATTTGTTGCGGAACACGAAGTTACTTCCATTACTTTTTATGTGAACGTGATGTTCACGACGCCCGGACAAGGCGGATTTGACGCGAGTTTAATCGAAGGCAAATTCCCAAGGAGGAGATGCCCAACCTCACGCAGGATTCGTTAAAAGCACGCATGGCTGACGCCAGAATGTCGGCACAAGACTACCTCGAAACCGGTCGATAGTTTTCTTCCGCTTATCTGAGCCAATCTTCCTGAGTTATCCACAGAAGTTTAATATGAGCCACGGGACGCAATCGCGACGGAGTTCAGTGCGCCGTCTGACTCCGAACGAGGCGGATGAGAAGGTGAGCGCCTATACCTACGATTTTCGGTTCTCCTACAATCCGCAGTAAATCGAAGTACCGCTGACTGACACAGTCAATCGCTGAGCCAAAAAATCGTTGGAATACGAAATGGCGGAAAACGCTTCCACAATAACAAACCGCTTACTGGCATCTCTCCCGGATAGTCAATATAAAAGGCTTTTGAGGCACTTCCAGGTTATTCACTTTCCAAGGAAGCGAATTCTGTGTGAAGTGGGCCAGTCGGTGCGTAACGCTTATTTTTTCAACAGTGGACTGGCGTCATTATTCGCGGTCGCTGAAGATGGTAGGACAGTTCAGATCGCGATTGTCGGTAGTGATGGATTTGTTGGCGTACCCATCGTCCTTATGTCGAATAAGACGGCTGTTCGGGTTGTCACGCAAACACCGGTTGATGCGGTCAAGATCGACGCAGAACAATTGATCGCTCAGTGCAATCGAAACGTTCACTTTCGACAAGTCCTTCTCCGCTATTCGCAAGTTTTAGAGAGTCAGATTGTACAATCGGCACTATGCAACCCGCTGCATAGCATTCGGCAGAGGCTTTGCCGATGGTTATTAGACTATAGAGATGCTTCCAATTCAGATAACTTCGATCTTACTCAAGAAGATATGGCGAACATGATTGGGAGTCATCGCAACCAGATAAGTATCGAAGCTCGCGAGTTGGGGAGGCGAGGTCTCATTCGATATGGTCGAGCGCAAATTACATTGGTAGATCAAAAGGCATTAGAACGAGAATCATGCGAATGTTACCGTGTAGTTAGAGAGTGGTCAGAGCAGCTTCGTAATCTCTAAGTATCCGCGCCGGTACCGGTACTGCCCGCAATCGTGCACTTCTCAAGACCGACAACGCCCTACACTTCGTAATATTCCTTAACAAGACCGACATGCTGCTGATTCAGACCTTGTTTGTTCTTTCGTGAGGGTCTTAGACTTGCGCAATAGCCTCATCGAAGGTGAAACCGAAGCGCTCGATACCCCCTTCTCGCCCGACTTTCCAAGTGCTTCGGAAAAATTGATCAGCCGGGTTTCTCAGGTGCGTCTGCGATCAGAAACAAGGAGAGAAGGCGAACCGGAAAATGACGAAAGCCTCGTTCCGTATCTACAGCCTGATGAGACCAGTTCTGAGCATCAACTTGAATACCTAATTGAGAAGGTAGCTAAGCCGATTGTCGGCCGTATTGTGCAACATGCACTACGAATCGACTCATACCACACGTTTGGAACAGACTCGCAGGATCTTGAAGGCGATGCTGTCGTACGAATTTTGGCGAGACTTCGAACCTCGAAAGCCGACCCTCAACATCATCCCATTTCGAATTTCAATGGATTGGTTGCAACGATCGCGTATCGAGTTATAGCTGATCATCTGCGAACAAAGAATCGTCATCGAACAAATCTGGAGAAGAAGATTCGTCGATTGTTTGCCGCGAACGATCGCTTGAGTATATGGGAAGACGATGAAGGGAATCTGCTCTGTGGCTATGTAAAGTGGCGCGGTAAACATTCGCATCCGAAAGCTCCTGATGTTGCGTCGCTCGCGTCAGTAGTGAGTGAGCGTGGGCAACTGAAGAAGAGAAATACTGGTGAGCTGATTCTGTTTATTCTTCAGACGGTTCAGCAACCCGTCGCCTTTAAGGAATTAGTAGACCTCATTGGCGAAGTGACTGTTGTTAAGCACACCGGCGGTAAAGACTCTATTGACACGTCGCAAAATGCCACGACGCCTCCTGATGATCTACCTGAGAAACGGCTATTACTTCGTCGACTTCTCTTAGAGATACAGAAGTTGGACATCAATCAGCGGCGCGCACTACTGCTGAACATGACTGATAGTTACGGCTACAGCATTGAGTGGTTTCTCTTTACGAGAATCGCTACTGAGGCCGAGCTTGCGCATCTTCTCGATATCTCAATCGATGAATTCAGGGAACTTTTGAACGAGTTGCCGATGACTGACAAGGAGATCGCAGAGAGATTCGAAATGGATGCGACAAGGGTAGCAAACATTCGGAAGGCAGTACGCGAACGTTTGACGCGATGTCGCCAAGCGTTTTTCAGAGGAGAGTGAAATAGAGGTTGAAATGACAGAACACCTTTCAACTGAAATCGTCGAACGGTTCCATCAACAGGCGTTGGCGGCCGATGACCGCGTAGCTATCTACAATCACCTCCTGAAGTGCGAAGCCTGTCGAAGGCAAATTGTGGATCCTGCGGTTGAAGCCTTTGCTGTGGAGGCGCTGTCAGAACAGTTAGTCTCCGAAACCGAGCATCACCCCGACTATGAAACTTTAGAGCTTTATGTAGACCAGAAACTCGACAACGGTGATCGTTATCGGTTGCATGATCATTTGAAAGCGTGCCATGAGTGTTTATCTGAAGTTACTGATTTAAGCGAGTCGCTTGCGGCAATGAGTACAGCCTCTGTTCGTGATCGCGAACAGCAGGTTTCCTGGTTAGAGAGAATTCGGAGTTTCGGACTAATAGCTTTCTTAAGGCCGTTGCGTCTTTCGGCGGTTGTTGCGCTTGTAATTCTCACTGTAATCTCCGCAGTCGTTGTTTGGCGGCTCAAATCAGGCGGGACAGTTACGATACCAGATAGCCAAGACCTTACAGCTGGATCGAATCCGACGCCTTCGCCATCTAATATCCAGTCTAGTGGGACTCCTTTACCCCCGCCTGGGCCAAGTCCGGAACGCACCATAGAGCCCGGTCCGGCGAGGCCGCCTCGTAAGCCTGCCTCAGAAATCGTTCTAAATGATGGACCAAACAGGATCGTTCTGGACAGATCCGGTAGGCTCATCGGCCTCGAATCACTGCCGCCCGAATCACAACTCGCCGTGAAAGAGATACTAACAGCAGAAACATTTAAGAAGCCTGGCGTTCTTGAGCAATTGGACGTACCAGAAGTTTCGGTTAGGGCTCCATCGGAGAACGACGAAAAACTCAAACTTGTTTATCCAGCGAACCGGGTGATAGAGGAAGACAGACCCAGATTCGATTGGGTGCCTTCAAGAAGAGCGACTAGGTATCAAATCGAAATTGGCGACGCAGGATTTCACCAGGTTGCCAAAAGTGAGGATCTACCCCCAACGACCAGCACTTGGATGCCACCTACCTCTTTGAAACGCGGTGTAGTCTATACGTGGGTTGTTCGCGCTATTGATGGCGAAGGAAAATCTTCGACTGCTCAAGCAAAGTTCCAGCCTTTGACAATTGGAAAGATGAATGAACTTACTCGCCTGCGGGCACTAACCCAATCTCATCTCGCGTTAGGTGTTTTCTACACGCGTGAAGGAATGACTGAGGAAGCCGAACGGGAGTTTCAGGCCCTCACAACAGACAACCCTCACTCTCCAATTGCGAGGAAATTGCTACAACAAGCTCAATCCTGGCATAGGCACTGATTTATTACCGATATTCAATGGGACCAAAGCCGTCTAATCAGAGACCGCCAGAAAATGGGCGAAAAATCGTTACCGTGCGTCAATTTGGCCCAACTATCTTTTTCCCAAATACGTGATAAAATTGCTATTGCAGTTCGCGCAAAAGAGAAACCCAGTTGTTTGAAAACTTAGAATAGAAGGTAGAGGAAAATCTATGACAGCTTGCGGTGGAGGCCGTGTCCACACGGCCTAAGAAGCGCCGAAAGGCATTGGCGTCTGAGGCTAGAGTTAGCCTGGTGGTGATTAAAAACGACCACAAGCCAGAAACAAATGCTCCGAAGACAGCGCGTCTTGCGGAATTAGGAAAAGAACTTGTAGATGTGCCGATTCACTACTTAACAATTCTCTATCGTGAAGCTTGGAAGTTATTGTTCATCGCCGGAGTCATCGGGCTGGAGATACTCTTCGAGCATTACGTTATTGTTGGATTACCAATCGGACTACAGATAGTGTATACAGCCTTGGTATCACTAATCTCATTAACCACGATACTAAAGACTTTGAGGCATCACCCGCTTAGCCTGGAGCGGGAAAAAACCAGATTAAGATAATTCGAGATTAACGAACTGCATACAAGGCAAAAGACCCTGACGTCGAACTGGGAGGCGTCGGGGCTTTTTATTTTGGACTCGAGTAAATCAGCACTGAGTACGTAATCGGTGACGGACCCGCCCTGTTCGCGGAGTTAGAGCAGCGGAACTTAGAGGGCATGGTCGGCAATAAGATCGGTTCTCTATACGCAGGAGGTCGGACACGTGACTGGTTGAAGATTAAAATTGCAGCCGGTAAGGAGGAGATGCGCAAGCACATTGAGGCTTCATCGTAGCGCAAACTTTCCGCCTCTAAAAGATTGATCCCATTTTTTCTCTTGGTTATAGTGCTTCGCAATCGCAGTCAATGTCCTGCGCAAACTAGGGGTTTTACGGACATAGTCCAGAGACGTACATTCTCTGCGAGGTTTGACATACACGAGCAAGTTTCTTGTATCTCTTAAGTAAACCCGCAAGTGTCCAGCTTAAGAACAATACAAAGCCTGCTGTGAGAAAAGAACGATAGAGCGTCGCGGGGTCTTATTGAACGCGCGTTGACTCTTCCTCTCTATGTTCCTTTCCCACGGCAGGCTTTTTTGTTTGGGCCTTATCTTTGAGCTGAGGAGAAAACCAGAGATGAAAAACACTGGCGTGTTTATTATTTACCAACCGCAACACGATGATTACCTCTGTGAGCAGACTGAGAGTGAGAATGCTAATCTTCTTGGTTGGCATCGACATCCTCGACATGCATTGCAATTCGACACTGTTGAGGAAGCGAAACGCACAGCCCAGCGGATGTCTGATCACAAGGGATACAACCTATTGGTTTGTGAGCTACTGCAATCTGACACCCAGTTCGGGGTTTTCGAAGTTGCTAAAGTGATACCCAGGAGCGATCCGAATCTGAATTAGTCAATCGATAGACTGAAGCACTGATTATTGAGGTAGTCAGTAACCAATAAAGCCGAAAGAGCCAGCATTGGAGCCGGCCTTATATCGGTTGGCGGAAACGTTAAGCCTCACTGTGATAATGTCCTCACCCGACGATCACGACGCCTGTTGACTGCGCATTGTAATCGCTGGCTGTCAACCCAATACGTTATAACATGCGTTATCTCGATAAATTTGAGAAAACTTAGAGGGATGGTTGCGAAGAAGATCGATTCCCAATATCCCAGAGGACGTACTCGCGACTTGGTTGAAGATCAAACCTGAAGCTGGTAAGGAAGAGATGCGCAAGCAAATCGAGACTTGGTAGTACCTGATTGTTTTTAAGCGGAATCGTCCGAGAGGCAGATTCTCCATAACAAAGGAGATTGCCACGGCAGCTTTAGTCTTGACAGAAACTGCCTGTCCAAGTCCTTGCCCACATCAGACTGCAATCAATTCCCGTCACCAATCATCGCGAAACTGGCCCAGAAGAACGGATGTCGGTAGCGGGGATCTGTCTTGACGTTAAGAGCCGCTTGTCTGAGTGCCTCTGCCTTTGTCAACGGTTTGTCCGCCGTTCGCCCTTTCAGATGCTTGTGAAAATTAATCATGAGAGTTGCGGTACTTGCGGAGTCGACTTTCCATTGGCTAGCCACCATAGTGGGAACGCCGGCGACAAGAAAAGCCCATGACATACCAATCATGCCCTCCCCTGCTCCGATTCGTCCTCGCGCGGTCTGACAAGCAGAAAGCACAACGAGATCGGCGTGAAGGTTGAGCTGCATGATTTCGCGCGCTTCGAGTAGCCCATCATCGTCTGGATCATTCTCGGAGCGGGCCATAATAAGTCGAGAGTACATGGGGTTGGAGTCATCCAAGATTCCGTGCGTCGCCAGGTGAATAACAGCATATTGGCCCGCTTCGGTTTTGAAGGTTTTCTTTTCGGCCGCCGCACCTATCAGCACTTTCCGTCGAGCCGGACTCCAGATTTCGCTAAGGGCTCTAACTTCTGACTCAGCTTCCGGTAACGGTCCAAGAACTTCACTCCTGTATACGGCCTTCACGTTTGCGGCAACTTCGGTTGCTAAGCGAGGATTGCCGAATGCCAACAGAGAGGGCGTTAGAAGGTCGACCGATTTTCGCCGTTCAGATATTTCCTTCAATACGCTAAGTGAGGGAGCGTAGTAGATTGAGAAATCCTCCAAAAGGTATCGATCATCTCTTGTTTGCAGCGCCTGAAACGGCAGATCCCAAAGCACACCGTCAGGGATAACACACAGCACGGTCTTGTCTTTGAGTTGCTCGGCCGCGGGTTTGATCAGGAGGTCATAGAGCTCCCGACTTCTGTTGGCAAACGTCGGACTCTGCTCAGCAAGCATCTCTTGAAAGTCACGTGTCCTTTGCGTGAGACTCTTATCGTCAATATTAATGGGGTAAGCTCGCAGATCTAATACGTCGCGTTCGCCCTTTGTTAGAACCAACAGGTAGATTCTTGATTTTGTTACTACATATTCGAGGAACGCAGTCTCTGGCTTCAGGAGCTTATCAACGTCGTTGGCTGACGATAGGGATTCATGTCTACGTTGTATCCTCAACTCCTGATGAGCAGCATAGAGAGAATTTTGGAAACCTTCATACCTGATGCGCGCAATTCGCAACTGGTCATTCAGGTTTCGTAAAAGTAACTTGTCGGAATTTCTCTTGACGCTCTCCACTCCGATTCGTTGGTTCATGTCCGCGATCTCATTGTTCAACCGTACATTTTCGTCCCGTTCTGTTTGAGTCATTACTTTTTCAAGACTAACCCTGCCACCACCGAGAACGTCCAACAGAACGCGGCCCTTTGCTCGTTCAGCATAAAGGACTGCATCGAACTTCGTTTTTGAGTCGCGCGCACTAAGAAGCAAATCGACCATCTCGTGATAGGGTGTAACCTTGTCTTCAAAGAAGAGTTGCTTTTCCTGTTCCAACCCAGCGACCTGGTTTCGCATTCCCTCAATTCCGTCGATCGCTCTCGCGAACGTTTGCGCAGCAAGCCCATCTTGCTTAAGGGCGCGATACGCTTTACCTAACGTCGTGAGAGCCAGGTACGAAACGTTTCTTAGACTAAGTTGCTCGGCTAGTTTTGATCCTTCCGCCGCTGATGAAACGGCTGCACTAAAGTCACCTTTTGCGTAATAGAGTTCTGCCTTGCGCCACAACAATTCGGCGACTCTTGTCCGATCTTCAATTGCTTTGGCTAGTGAAAGGCCTTCGTCCAGTGACTGCATTGCATCCGCATATTTACCTTGCTCTTTGTAAATCGCCCCGAGTCCTTCACCAACGTGAATTAGAATCTCTCGGTCATTAACCAACCTCGCGACTTCGAGGCTTGCTTGAAAATTCTCGATAGCTTGTTTGAAATCTTTTTGGAACTGGTAAGCAACGGCAATATTGAGCAGGAGGCTGGCTTGCTTGAATCGGTCATTCACCTGGTTTGCGAGTTGCAGACCTTGCCGGAAGAATTCAATTGCTTGTGGATAGTCACGCTGGTTGGTGTAGAGAATCCCTATGCTATTACAGACGCTCGCGATTCTGTTGTTGGTTCGAGAGGCCCGGGCTAACGCGAGAGCCCGATCCAAGTAAGGCATCGCACGAACATAATCGCCTTTTGCGGAATACGTGCGTCCAATATCAGCCAAGCTGTCAATGATCTGCGTGCTGTATTTGCCATTTCCAGCGTCGATCCGTTTGTACGACTCCAACGATCGCTGAAAATAATCTAGAGCTTTGTCGTATTCACCTTCACGCTTGCTGATATTGCCCAGGTTCGAAAGCGCGGTACCGATTCCGTATTCGTCAGGCCATTCACTCGGAGCTGTTGAGTTCTTGAACTCTTCGGCGATCGCTAGACTCTGCTGCGAATAATCCTTCGCCTGCTTGTAATCAGAGGAATAGATATGAAGCGTTCCGAGATCGGCAAGGATGTAAATGAGATCACGCTTGGATTGAGCTGCATCAAATGCGCTCTTGCTTTGAAGATAAGAGTCTATTGCAGCAGCGATATTGCCTTGACCGAATTGAAACCAACCAATTCTGTAATGAGTTAACGCTGCAAGACGTCGATCTGAGAGCTGATTGGCAACCTCAAGTGCAACCGTGTAAACGGACAACGGCTTGGGCGTGTATTCAGCTGTGTCGACCAGATGCTTCCATAGTTCGGATGTGATCAGACTCTTATTGCTATTGAGAAGTGCTTGTGCTGTTGATGGAGCATTGGTTGTGGTAGCCAACAACGCGAAGAATAGTTGATCTTCAGTTTCAAGTTGACGGGCATCAATTTGTTGAGCCGAGGCATTGGCCGGTAGGAGACAAAGAGATATCGCGCAGGCGAGTGGTGTGCACCAGAATCCACGTCTGATTACGCGGGGACCGGTACACACCCTCGGATGATTATGCGGCCTAAACTTCGACCAACGCTCCAGAGACAAGTGATTTGTAATCCTTCGGGGTAGCTCAGATCCATCCCAAAAGCCACATGATGATTATCCAGACGAAATACTCATACTCGGCCTGCGTCATACCACTCGGAGCCGATGGTCCGCCCGACCTACTATCAGTTTGTCCTTGAGGACCTCCTGAACCGCCATCAGCTCGCACCTGCGACACTGATCCCATTCCAAACGTTAACGTCAGAGCGATTGCGAACACCGCAATCAACTTTCGTAATTTCTTCATGGTTACTCCTTGAGAAAGAACCGCATTGCACGGTTCTGGGTTGAGGTCACTACCAAGCGATTCATAGTAATTGCGAAGGCTATGCTTTATTTGAGCAGAAACTCCTTCACAAACAGGATCGTTTGATACAGTTCGTAATTCAGAGTGTTTTGCGTGAAGTCGTGTCCTTCGTTCTTCGCTAACAAATACCAGGTCGGGGTGCCGTTCTTTTTCACCGCCTCAACAATTTGGTCCGCCTCAGCCGCCCGAACACGGACGTCGTTCTCGCCTTGGACGATCATCAAAGGCTTTTTGATTTTTGAGGCGTTATTGAGTGGCGCGATCTGCTCAAGAAAGGCACGCATTTTCTGATCACGTTCGTCACCATACTCTTCGCGACGACGATCGCGCCGCCACGCCTCAGTACGTTCTATGTACGTGGCGAGGTTTGTTGGCCCGGAGACACTTTGCGCAGCACGAATGCGATCGCTGTAATTGGTTGCCACTGATAGCGCGACATAGCCGCCGTAACTCCAGCCCGTTACCATTACTCGGTCGGCATCGAATGTGGGTTGAGTCTTAATCCAATCCAAGAGTGCCTGGATATCCTTAATAGCGTCGAGCCTCTTATCGCCGTTATCTAGTTTGAGAAATGTCTTGCCGTATCCGGTCGAACCGCGGACGTTTGGGTAAACCTTTGCGATGCCGAGTTCGCTGATCAAATAGTTGTCGGGGCCATTGAATTGGGGACGGGCCTGATCATCAGGGCCCCCGTGGATGTCGATGATCACAGGACGCTTGCCGGTAAATCTCGCTGGTGGTCTATAAAGAAATCCTGAGATTTGACGGTCGTCGAATGACTTCCAATGAATCAGTTCAGGCTCTGAGAACTTCTCAACATCAATACCCTGCGAAAGTCCTTTGACCCAACGTTCAATCTTTTCCGTCTTAGTGTTCAGTGAATAGATATCCCAATTGGAACGCGCAGACGAAAAGGCAAAAGCCAAATCCGTGCTGTTGTTGTGCCATCGCAGGTTTGAGAGGACACCCAATCCAGGGAGTGCGATGTTTCTCGCTTTGTTAGTGGAAGTATCCAACAGGTGAAGGCGACTTATTCCATCTTCATTACTTATGAAGGCAAGAGTCTTTCTATCCGGCGAAATTTTGAAGTCTTCGATATTCCATTTGATACTGTCAGTTAAATATGTGATTGCCTTCGTAGCCAGGTCCAAGTATGCGAGGCGAAGAAAATCGGAATCTCGATCTGTTGTGACATATATTCCTTTTCCATCGCTGCTAAATTGAGGTGATTCGTATGCAACTTTTTCTGTACCGGTCTTCGGAGTAAGCAGCGTCCTCTGCCCTGACTTCACGTCAACCGTATAGACGTAACTTTCGTTTGCCGATAACCAGTTATAGAAAACAGCCTGAGTATCGTCTGGCGACCAGTCGAAAACTTTCAAGTAGCCGGTATCTTGAGCCAACAAACGAGTTGTTGCTGGATCGCTCGGACTCACGACATAGAGATCGGTATCACTTCCGTTGCGTCGGTTCGAGGAATAGATCACCTGAGCGCCGCGATTGGACCAGACTGGCTCGGTGTTTCTCGACTTACCGTCCGACACCAATGAACTCTTCAATCTCGAGGCATCGAGTGTATAGAGTTGGAAGACCTCATTACCGCCGTTGTCTTTTACATAGACAAGCGATTTGCCTTGAGGATTGAAATAAATGTCGTAAACATTCGTCGGGATCACCAATTCTCGCTGAATACTGCCGCCCGGTGAAGGCACACTGAAAACGGAGGACGCATCACTTGCGAGACTCTTAGTCCACAGCTCTCGCCTACCAGGATTCCAACCCGCAAGTGCGTACGCCGATAAGTTTGTATACGGCTCAAGGTCGCGAACGAGGGAAGGCGGAACCTTTGGGAGATCCTCAGACGCAGCTTTAGCTGCGAGCTGATTTGTTTGCGCTCCAGTAGATGCAAGAGGACAAAGGAGCAAAGTCGATGCGAGCATCAACGTTACCCCTATTCTGAGCAGAGGCAATTTCATACGAACCTCTAATCGCTCAACTGATTTTTATGAGTAGACCCTTTTAGGCTGGGCAATACCCTTGTTCGTCGGGGGTAAGGATAATGGATTACAAGAGTGTTCTAGTCTGTCTACTGCAATGCACGGTAGAGTGTACAAACTCTCAATCCACCCCTTCAAGTCTCACCATCCCATTTCAATCGACCTCTTGAATCGATGGTTGCGAAGACTACCAAATTCCGCTGACCAGAGTTCTCAAAGTTTTCTCAAAGAGTTATTAGGCCAATATTAATCCGACGAGAGGTTCAGCAGGTTTTCCTCAGCAATTCTGCTGAACAATGCTGTGGCTGTTGATCGATGGAATTTAGCGCTTTTCGATTGATGGTAGGAAATCGCGAAATGACCCGACTTTAGAAATAAGAATAGCAATAAGTCGTTTCCGCGAGATCTGGAACCGTTCCGAAAGGAATCCTGGTTATGTCAACGTCAGCATCAATCGCCTCCAACGCAAATCGGCTCCTCCGCTCACTCTCTACTGAAGAGTACGAACGAATTCAAAGAAACTCACAGACGATTCATTTACCGCGTGGTCGCGTCATTTGCGAAGCTGGCGACGTTGCTCACCATGTCTACTTCCCATTGAGCGGTGTTATTTCATTGTTGTCGACGACCGAGGATGGTGAGGTTATTGAAGTAGCAATGGTCGGTAATGAAGGAACGACCGCGCTGCCGGTGATCATCCATGCCCGAGAGATGCCTTATCGTGCCCAAATCCAAGTTGCTCTTGATGCCATCAGAATTGAACTCTCGGTCATTCAGAAAGAATTTCCTCGCGAGGGTCGGCTACAAAATCTGCTAGCCTGCTACAGCCATAGTTTGTTTACTCAAATCTCGCAGTCTGCTGTCTGCAATCGATTCCATACAGCAGAGCAGCGTTTTTGCCGGTGGCTACTCTGTACGCATGATCGAGTTGATACGGATACGATTGAACTCACACATGAAATCATAGCGGACATGGTTGGTGTCCAACGTTCAATCGTGAGTACAACGGCTGGCACGTTTCAGAAGACTGGGTTGATTACCTACAGCCGCGGCTCGATCACGATTCGCGATCGCTCGGGACTGGAAGCTGCATCCTGCGAGTGTTATCGCATCGTCAAACGCCAGGTTTCATTGTGCTCGTCTCAATGCCTTAACCCGCCTGACCCTCACTCTTCCGGTTAACGCTCGTTAGCCTTTAGTAATCGGCTGGGTTATTGCACACCATCTGACTTTTTGCGTATTTCGATGTCAGGCTAGGTGTGTTCAAAAGAATGAGCAATTAGGTTCGACGCTATGAGAGTGAACGGCCCATCTAGAGCTAGAGATCGAGATTCTCAATACGAATCTCTGCGACTTGTGCCTGACACAGTCGCGACTCAGACAAAAGACATTTTTGACGGCCAGACTAGCGCGCACGCTAAAAGGATGCGTGCGGATATTCAACGCGTAGCAAGATGTCCCCACAACATATTGATCACCGGCGAAACTGGGACCGGCAAAACAGAAATGGCAAGGCAAGTGCACCGACTTTCGGTACGCGCCAACAAGCCTTTCATAGAACTCAACTGTGCGAACTTGCCCGAACACCTCGTTGAAGCCGAACTCTTCGGTCACCGCAAGGGTGCATTCACTGGCGCGGACCACGATCGGAAAGGGCTATTTGAGGAAGCAGATGGAGGGATGCTCTTCCTGGATGAAATCGGCGACATAGCACTGCCAGTACAGATAAGGCTTCTGAAAGCGATCGATGAGAAACAGATCAAACGGCTTGGTGCCAATCAGTATCAGTCATGTGACGTACAAATCATCGCGGCGACGTCGAGAAATCTGCTTAAGATGATCCAAGATGGAACGTTCCGCGAAGATCTTTATTGTCGCTTGGCAGTTCTGACCGTAGAGGCTTTCCCACTTCGGTTTCGACGCGAAGACATCCCGCCAATGATCGATAGGTTTCTTTCGCAAGCTGCCAATTTGATTTCAGAGTCGACCAAACGACCGCATCGGTTTCTAATTGATAAAGGAGGGTTGTCGCTCCTCTGCGAATTTGATTATCCCGGGAATGTTCGTTCACTCAGGAATTTGGTTTTTGAGCTGACAAGCTATGTCGAAGATCGAGAGTGGATTTCCGTTGAATTGGTACAGTCTACGCTTACCCAGCTTAGATCTCGACTCGCTGGGTATGGCCCTTTGACTTCCGATTCATCTAAGACGGTCGATGCTGTCGCTGAACCTTACAATTATCCAGACAGAATTGTTCAACCAGTCAGCGACGATTCCGTCCTGAAGTCCATAGCCAGAGAAGGTGATGTCATCCTTCCGCTTGAACTCTGTATTCTTCGACGCGAAGAAACCTTCAAGCAATGGAGTGCCCGAGCAAAACGTTGCAGCATTGAAGCGGTCCATGACGCAGCAGGTGGAAGCATACGAAGTGTTGCCGCGCGACTTGGACTGACAGAAAATAGCTTGCTAGGTCACCTTCATCGAGCCAGGCAAGTTCAGAATCAAAATCTGTTTGATTGGGAAGACGAATCTTAACGCCGTCGAATGCAAGGCAGAAGGGCCGGAAACGCGACTGGTTCAAGATTAAGACGGGGCTGCTGGCAGGAAAGAAAGGCAGAGGCGAATCAAGACTTGCTAGAGATTCCGGATGATTGAGTCCATAAAGATTGGTAAGACTAGCAGGCTGTGGACTCTTATTTTGAGTTGGCTGACAAGAACGAACGGCGCAAAGGGCTAACCCACGCGCCTTTATTTATTTGGACGAAGATGAAATTTAATGGTATAGACCATCTAGAGCGGCAATCGGTCACGAAGTCGAAGGGGACAAAGTGATCGCGTTCGGGCGAGAAACTGTGGGAGGTCTCTCGCCTTTTTGTCCCTGTTTTAGTGCTTCGGTACGGAATCTATCTGCTCGCTGCACGCCTTTTCAATCAACTGTTTGAGTGTCCGCACAACGATCTACCGCCATTCCCTGCGGGGACTCTAGGCATCATCGCATGATAGTCCTATCCTCGGAGAGATAAAGGTCAAGGCTCTTAAAGTTGAGCAACACCAGTAAGGTTTTTATCACTCGAAATCATGGATTTTGTTTTACTTCAAAACGTTCTAATACCTTAATCCGTAGAGCGACAATCCGGCCGTGACGTTTAGCCCATGACCGCGCTTCGGGCGGGAATGTTGACGGACTTCCCGCCTTTTGGTTTGTCTGCTTTGGTAAAGCCCTCGCGCCCAGGTGTGAAGGCCTTATGGACCAGCGCTCGCAATCAAGTGTGATCGAGCGTATCGAGGTCGAGCATGTTTCCTGCCGACCTAAATTAAAGCAGCCAGGTGACACGGCTATTAACTCGAGAACGAGAAAACGTGTAGAAAAGTTCATCATTTTCGGAGCTCCGAAATTATGACACTTCGAATTGTCAAAATATGATATGCTTTTCTAGTGCCTTCGAACTCGACAGGATCACAAAGCCAAGGTCGTCGTAACAAGACGGAGAGGGCACGGTTGCCTCAACGCGGCAAGAAGCGCCGATCAGGTGCAGGTGTAGTCGGATCAGACCGCAAGGGCAAGGTGGGGCGCCCGCCTGGGAAGAAGAGTGATCCTGAATTCATATCTACCACTGTTTACATCCGTAAGGCGACTCGGAAAGCAGTGAAGCATCTACTCTTGGACAGAGAAGACAAATTGGATCTGAGCGCTGTAGTTGAGCAGCAGCTCTCGGAATGGCTAACCCATCAACCGCCAACACGATAGCCATCGAGCTACAAATATGCCGGAAACTCACACTCCAACTCGCGTTAACGGAACGAACTCAAAAACAGCATCGCTTTCACTTCAAAGGGATTGGTCCTTTGCCAAAACGAAAACTTCTGAGACACTCTGGGGACCTCATGGCTACCATAGATACCCTGCTAAGTTCATTCCGCAATTAGTTCGACGGATTATTGAACAGTACTCCCTCCCAGGAGATCTTGTTGGAGACACCTTTCTCGGGTCAGGTACGACTGGAGTAGAAGCGCTAAGATGCAAGAGAGGGTTTTGGGGCATTGACATCAACCCCATAGCCGTATTCATAAGCCGCGTGAAATGCACGCCACTGGAGCCGGCTGCGCTGGATAGAGCTTGGCTTAAACTCTCTGCGAGACTTGAACATATTCCTCGGCTTGGTAGGCGTTTCCTTTTGGAAGACGAAAAGAAGCTCATCGCTTCGATTGATATTGCCCGAGCTGCTCCAGATGAGAGATTCAAATACTGGTTTCCTCAGACTCACGTAGCCACCCTTGAAGCAATCCTAGAACTCGTTCTTGAGGTACGAGGGGAAACCACACGCGCGTTTTTCCTCTGCGCTTTTTCCAATATCTTGAGGAGTTGTTCAATATGGCTGAGCGGAAGTACGAAGCCACAAAAGGATCTTTCAAAACGATTGAGTGATCCCGTCGAGCGATTTTGTTGGCAAGGTCGCGACATGATTCGCCGCAACAGAAATTATTGGAACGATCTATCAGGATCTTATGACAGGCCGAGTGATACCCGAAGCCGATTCACGATTAGACTTGGTGACGCACGCAGCCTCTCACTAGACGCCTGCCGATTGGACCTTCTTGTAACTAGCTCTCCCTATGCAACCTGCTACCAGTATTTAGAACTGCATCAACTCTCACAGCTATGGTTTGAAAGATGGGGCCTAATTGGTCCCATCAGACTGCAGCAAAATTGCATTGGGAGTTATGGGCCAAATCCTTCAGGCCAAAAGCCACCTTCAACTGGCTCAAAAGCAGCAGACAAAGCGTTACTTAAACTGGCGAGTGTCGATGAAGGAGCACCAGCGCCTGCTGTCGCGCGTGAGGTGAATGCGTTACGCAAATATTTCCTTGACATGGGCAAAGTGCTAGAGGAGTCCGCTCGCGTAGTAGCCCCAAACAAATACCTGGCCATGGTGATCGGTGACTCATGTAAACGGGGCATAACCATACCGACCTCAAGAGCGATTAGCGAACTTGCGGATCTCTCGGGCTTCAATCTCGAGCGTAGATTCGTTCGCAAAGTTCCTGGCAGGGTGCTGGTCACTGCGCGCGATCGCGCAACAGGCAGATTTTCGTCAATTGAAGGCAGCGATACTCAAGCATATCCTGAGGAAGACGTGTTAATCTTTAAACGCCGTAGAACGTTAGACGAAAACTGAGAATCCATGAGTAAAAGCGAGTTTCCACAGCCCTCACCCGAGGACCTCGCTGAATTCATTAAGGGTGATCCCGTCGCCACTGATCGCATAATGCGATGTGTGGCCGTACCTCTCTGTCGTTGGGCTTGGCAACAATATCCTGCCCTTCCTAGAGACGAAGTCGAGCACCTAGTTTTCGAGTCACTTGCCGAGACAGCCCACAATCACGCGAGATACGACCCCACCCGCTCACTTATTACAACCTATATCATCCACCTCATCCGTTGGCGGGTTCAGCGCTTCCAGCAGCGGCAACAGAAAAAGCAGGCTATTGAAGCCGACGAACGAGAAAAACCTTCTCACGACGCGTATAACAGAATGGATTCGAGAAAGAATGATTCTCGAATCATGCGGGAGCGATTTTTTGAGACCGTTAGAGGCAAGCTTACAGGCTTGGACAGGACGTTTTTTGAATTGATGGTTGAAGGCGCGGAGCCGGCTGCCTACATACGAGAAGTTGAGCAGGCAGGATTCGAAGGTGCCACCTCCGAAGCCAAAAACAGGAAGGCCCGAGTAACTCGGAGACTTAAAGAGATAGCCAATCTGATGGAACTACAATTAGAGGACTTGATGGAGTAACGTTCATGAGCTCTGAAGACTTCAAAGACAACGAGCTACTTGAAAGATGGTACACGTATGCCTCAAAACAGGTTGGCTTCGTGGGCCAGGCTCTGAATAAAGTTCGCCGTGTTACAGGACAAACCGAGGAGGAACAGAGGCTTGAATTGGGAGCTGAACCAGATCACTTTACCCATCTGTGCGGAATGCCATTGCCTCGAGCTCAGTATTTGATTCCTGATGCGAATCGCATTGCTGAAGAATGTAAACTCATTGATTCTCTGGCGTTTGTGCGAACAATGATCCTCGCTCACAAGATTGAAAGCGCAAACCCATCTTCAGTTGACCAAAGCTTCTACCAGGCAGCCTTTGATGCGCAGGATGATCTTGATTCCTACCCTGAGGAGGGTTAGCTCTTTGCGATTCGCCGAGCCAATGAAACAGGTGATGTTGATGATCGAAACGGTCTCAGGCCTGCTTGGTAAAGATGAAAAGCCCTTACTTAGTTCCTTTCCCCGCGATATCGAACGCATCATTACTTTCGCTCTGCAGGTACCAGTTCTAAAACAGCGACAACTCACCATTTCAACCGTCACTCAATTTCTATGCGCGATTAGAGGCAATCCCATTGAAATCTTGCCTTCAGCAGATCGAAAACTGCATGGATTGCTCTATGTTGGTCCGCCCTGCTCGCTCATATTCATAAACGCAACGCTCCCCGCACATATTCAAGCCTACATAATGGCACATGAACTCGGCCATCTCCTTGCTGACGTCTTCCTTGTTCAAGAGCTTTGGCTCAAATCACTTCCGCAAAGAGAGGAGGCCGTTAGAAAATACTTTGTTTGGGAAAACGTTGATTCGGATCCGTGGCTCGAACTGAGGGCCTTTCTAAAAGGGCTCCCTCTTCGGCCCCGTACAATTGTTGGACGCGACACCGCGTTTATTCCGGAAACGACTGAACGCGAAATCATCGCCGATCTGTTTGCGCGTGAGCTCCTGACCCCATGGTCGAAATTGGAGCCCGTATATAGAGCAAACAACAAGCGAACATTCTCAGAAATCGCCCGTTCCGGTTTTCATCTTCCTCTTCGGGTTGCTGCAAACTACTACGATGATTTTGACCTGTCTTTAGGCCGAAAGCCCGACATATTCGATCGCCTTCATTCTCGGCTAAATACAAAAATATGAGGACCATTGATAAATGCATGAGAAAATATCTTAGCCTGTGTGTATAACCGAGGTAGACGGCCACGATGATACTGGATAACGGCTGCGTAGAAACCGACTTCTAACGACCATAAGGTTTGCAGGATGAGAATTCTAGACGATGATCTCGGCTTAATTTCGGAAGCAAGCGACGTCATCTCCGAGACGATGGATTTCGAGACGATTGTTAACCCGGCAAGTTGGCAATCTCCTGGGGACTATTATCAAACAATGCCGGCTCGTACTCGCGCCGTCGTTGACCACGTCGCTCAGCATGATCGCAGACTCAAAAGGCAACTCCGGGAAGAAGTCTATCCGGATTTCGTTAGAACCGGTGGCATCCAAGTGTGGGAGGCTGCCAGTCAACAATACATCCAACAGCTTCAGCAAAAGCGCCTTTATTCGGGAAAGGTGGCCTGTGCGGATGCTACTGTCGCACCATACAACAGCATCAGTCTGATAGGCGCTCAGATTGGCATATCGCGCGTGGCGTACCAGGGGGGAACCAGTCAGTTCATAACCAACCTTCTTCAATGGGGCATGGCCGTTCCCAGGAATGTTTCCGCGCAGGATGTGGTAAACGCAATGCGTTCTCGTGGTGACGAGCTCAAGGACAAACTTTCAAACGTATTCGTTTATGCAGTTTCCTTGTATATGGAGAGAAAGGTTCTACTCGACGCCGGACCTGACATCTTTAAGCTGATCCAAGGGACCGCGTTTCCATATGAAATGCTGGTCGGCTCTGGTACCCACCACACTATGCAGAGTTGTCTTAATTTACTCGGCGAACTGATAGATGACGGAAACTACGCATGCATAGTTTCAAACGACTCTCACCGTGATTTGTTGACGTTTGGAATTGGACTCGAAGCCGGCGAATATCTTGTGACAGACTCGGGCGAAGATGTGCTCGACGGGTTCCTACGTGGTAACGGCACTCGCGGCGCAGCCCACTATACAGATACAAAGATTCCTAAGTATAAGGATCAAGCAGGCCATACCCTGAGTCAAAAGGAAGTCTTCGAGAGCTTTAGGAAAAAGCATGGTGGCAAAGTAGTGCGTGGGTTGCTTCGGGCGCATCGACTAAGCGCGCCTTACGTCTTTTACTGCAATGCAGACAAGTTGCATGAAGCCGTTCATATTTTGCTTGCCGACGCACAACATAGCGGCCCTCGAGGGTTTCCGCTTCTTGTAGATATTGCCGATCAGTACTGCTCCGGTGCATTTAGAGCCGGTGAGTACTCGGAATTTATGAATGCTGAGTTTGCCCGAGCCTCAGGCGGCAGCATCATGTATCAATCAGAGCGAACCAGCCGCAATAAGGGTTAACTGTGACGAAACGAAAGCGGAGGAGTTATGTCTATTAAGGATGACGATCGATTTGGACCCACACCGGCCGATGTAGACAGGGCGCTCGCAGAATTAGCCGCCGAGGAGCCAGACCCGGCTGTTGTCCAGCGTGCGCAAATGACTGAGGGGGCAGTGTCGTTTGTGCACTTTGACCCCAGCTCAGCCAAAGGGAATATCGTGGAGGCACTCGTCCATCACGAAGACATACAAAAAGTTCATCGAGGGCTATATGTAAAGATCCTTAGCAACAAAGACGAGCGCAAGTATATGGGCCGAGTCGTAGATGGTCCGTTCTACAGTCCAAACGCCTTGAAGCGGGATTCTACTCCAGTCCAGTTCATCATTCTCAACCAAGGACAAGCCAAATCATTAACAGTCCCTGAATATCATGCAACGGTATTCATCGAGATTCTTAGTGAAGAACGTGAAGGGGTGTCAATTGGTGCCACACGCCGTCCTCATCCTGCGTCTCCGGTTTTTCCTTTTGATTCAAACATGATGAGCGAAATGCTGAACCTGAACGGCGATTTACGGTTAGGTATGCTCGACAACTACGAAGACGTGTTTGCCGAAATCGATAGCAGCAACAAGAATCTTGCGCGCAACTGGCTGACCGCCGGAACAGTAGGAAGTGGCAAGTCAAACACAGACCAAGTGGTCATTGAGGAAACCCTTGCTGCCGGGTTCGCTCAGATAGTTGTCGATCCGGAAGGGGAGTACGTCTTTATGGACCAGCCCTCCGACGCGCCGTTCATCGCTGATGAACTAGCAAAATACGGACGTAAGCCGGCTGGGGTCAAGAGTATCACTGTGTACCGTCCGCCGTTGTCGGAGTCAAAGCGAAACGATGCCAAAGAGTTCTCAGTGCCTTTTGATTCACTTTCCCAAGAAATAATCGCTGAAATCACAGACATGAACTCTGCCCAACAAGCACGCTTCATGTTTCTCTATGAGCAAGCCATTCAGATTCGGAGAAAACTCCAAGCCAAAACGTCACTGAAGGAAGAGGATCTCGATCTTTCTCGGGGATATCCAGGCGTTACCTTGGCGGGCCTTATTGGAATGCTCGATGAGGAATTCCAACTTGCCGATTGGAAGCGCGAGCATCCGGATAAGCCTAAGTCCAAAAAACCGAAGAATGGTCAGGAAGAAGATCTGGTCGTTGAAGACGCTCCACCCCAGATCTACTGCCACAACTATCATCTGCGTCCCTTAATTCAAGACTACCAGGACATCACTTCGTACGGAGCTCTTCGCAAGAAGTTACGCGAGCTCCGAATGATGCGAATATTCGATCGCGCGGACGCTCCTTCGCTGGACATGGAGAAACTGAGCCGCCCGGGCCATCTGTCGGTGATAGACATGTCTGACTCGCGCGAACAGCAGATCGTCAATGTAGTAATCGCCGATCTCCTTTCACGAATGTTCAGCTATAAAATGCATCTTACAGAAACCGAGAATCAACAGCGGAAAGTTTTTATAACCCTCGAAGAGGCTCATGGCTTCGTTTCACGAGAGAGGCAAGAGCGAATGTCGCAGACCTTGGACCAACTGCGACGTATTGCCAGACGCGGAAGGAAGCGATGGCTCGTTCTTCATTTCGTGACACAATCCCCGCAGCACTTACCTTCTGAACTGTTTGAGTTGGCGAATAATAAGATTATCCATCAGACGAACGGTAGCGAGAATCTGCGCGTACTAAAAGCGGCAGCTGGCACCGTAAATGAGGGGATTTGGAATGACGTTCCTAGTCTTGGCAGGGGCCGGGCGGTTCTTATAGCAGGTCAATATCCGCATCCGGTCGTTGTTCAAATAAGGCCTGCAGCATCTAAACGCAACTACCAAATCTGACCACCTATAACCGGGTTATCAATGGAGTCGTATACAGTCGACAGGGAAATCATGTCTGGCGTCAATTAGATTTTCCGCTCCCGGGAATTCTAATTGTCGCCAATCAGGAAGACTTGTATTCGTGACCTGCACAGATTAGAAGAAGACCTCGCCATAAGCGCCTCAGTGTTTAGCAGCGCTGCAAGAGACCTTCGCCAGTTATATCCAATTGAACTATCGGACCCGGTTCTGGCTAAACTTTCCCCGGTCATATCCGCAGGGTCCCGTTATTCGCGTCGCTGATGCAATCGGCTCTTGTTTTCTCAGAACCAACGTCTGCCTTTCAAGTTCTACATCTACAGAGACTTCACAAAGAGTTCTGTTGAGAGCCGTCATGCCGAAGATTCTCACTCAAGAATCTCACCTCTTAGTTCAGCCAGTCGTGCAGAGCGTCCAAGAAGGGTAAACTGTCGAATGTCGTAAGTGGTCCATAACCATCGGCCGTAAATCTGGAGCCTCTCCAGCGGAGTTACATCAGGCGAACGGGTCTGCTCGTCGTATTCCAACTCGCGTCCGATCTCGATAGCAGCAGTAGCAGCGCCCTCTGTCGAAATCATCGCCTGCGGGTTAGTCAAGGCATTGGAGAACACCGACATCAAGAAATCGGAGAGACGAAGCGGATCGAGACTTCTAATTTGTGGTGAGTGCCAACTTATGTCGACACCTGTTTCAGAATACGCGTAATAATGACGATGACTGCTAACTCTCTCGTGCGGTGGAATCGAAACGTGCTCGCGCAAAAATGGCACGCTGCCGAAATACTTGGCCTGTCGTCCTGCGTGAATCCTGTAAGAGGGTGTCGAGTAAAAGGGGTACGGAAGATAGCGATTGGTGGAATTAAACAAAGCCTCGGCGTACTCCTTCTTGTCGAGAATCAATGGCGCTACGTATATCGCTCTCGACGACGGCGGATTCTCATGGGCTAAAAGGACATTGTGCTGGAAATCCTTCGCGGTTTTTGCTTTCTGCCGAAGCTGAAAAAAGAGCGTAGGATCACATTCCAATCCGTTCTTTTGTCGAAATCGTCGAATTTTGGTCAAGGGCGTTTGAGGTCCGGAACTCTTTGCCGGTGTGATGGGTTTCAGGCCTTGAGACTTCTTAAACTGGATGTAAATAGGCGTCGCAACATCGAACAACTTATCCGCGCCGGTTGTTTGCTCATTAATATCTAGTAGACGAAACGGCTGACCCTCACCTTCCGGAGTACACCACCCAAAAAAACCGGCAACATCTGCCTCGATCTGCTTCTCAGACAAATTTGATTTCAGTAAATAGCCTCGATTTGGCATGCTATGAAATCTAAATGAACAGCAAAGATAGTGACCTTAAGGCCGCATCGTTACGTATGCCTACGCGATGTACAGCCAAGCAGATTGGTGCTTTTCTAGTGTTTGCTGCCGCTTCAATTGATACGATGGGAAGATGTTTAGGATTGAATTGAGAACTGCGGGCCAATTGTGAGAAAGGATCGCAGTTAGCACAGAGGCTCCTTTCGTTAGTGCTAAATCACCGCCTTCGAGTTTAAGCATCTTTTGGAGGTGACGGAAATCGTCCCGAATCTCTACTGCGAACTCACGTTCGATAAGGTCTAGATCGGCCGCAGACTTTGCGTCTCGCTTAATTCGTTCGACATATCGGTCAACTGCAGCTCTATAGTTCTTTCGCAATGGAGGGAGGAGTCCGTCCTCTTGCTCGCGCTGACGGAGGGCCACTAGTTTTTCGAGAGGAAACTCAGCCACGTCAACTGACTTCAACGAGATTGACGCCAAGGTTGTGTATGCACGCTCGACATCGGGCTCGAAATCCTGAGACGCTCCGGTCTGAGTCGCGAGAAGGCGACTATAGGCTTCGTGGGCATCGTGATAGTTGGTCACCTTCCTTCGGGTGCTCCCCGCGCAAATATCCGCAATTAATCCCATCACGATAAGCCCAAAATCTCGTTGAAGCCCATAATATCCACCGCTTCCATCGCCGATCAAACCTGCACTGTCTAGGAAATCCCATATCTTTGGGCTCAGTTTTTCTGGATACATGTTGTAGTTGTCTATCTTAACTTTGAATCTCAGCGTTTCAGGTATACCGGCTTTGAGGAGTTCTTCCAGCTGTGTCTGAAGCCTTTCCTTCTCGCTATCGGTCAGTGACCTTGGTTTCACGACCAGCTCGAAAGCATCCCTGATCGCTCGCTCGTTTTCTCGTTGCGTTTCGCCAATCATCGGCATTGGCTCGAATCCCGGATAGGGGACGATTACCTCCAGCGAATCCCACAAAAGCACAGCCGTGGTCAGAAGTTTTATGTCCGTCCGATCATAGTTCTGGCTTTGTCCTGCTCGGCGCGGAGCAACGACCGTAACGTTCGGATAATAAAGAGCTGCGGTGCTGATGGTTTGGTCTCCTTGTGAGTCTCGACAATAAACGCGAGTTGTAGCGAGATCGCTCTCTGGACCTCGCCTCTTCAGTCAATTATAGCGAAGCGCACAAAAACCGCCTATGTATTCCTAAAAGTCGACAGGGATCATCTTACTGCAAATCATGATTGTCTTTGAGTTGTTACGGTGAATCGCATCGCCGACAAATGGCATTCCATCACCTAAGGCGATTATTGCCTCGTTTGGCGGCATTGAGTACAAATTGTCGTACCGCTCAATATCCCCTCATGTGATGCATCCCTGGCCACATCAGACCAGTGATAGGAGCCCCATGCCGGTAGTATTGCTCGGTGGATCTGATGCGCAGGGTTCAGGCAACTGTATCCCTAGGTCGACCTGGACCGCCGCGGCCTAAGGTAGCTGTAATAAAAGCTCGGATAGTATTTTGGTGACCACCGAAACCGTGAAACAGCGTGCGTTGCACGTCGTCAACCCCTTCTATGCTCCAAAAGACCTGTGCAGAAAGTACAACCCATCTGAAGCGAAAACCCATCTTAGTCGATGTTCGCGTTATGCGAACTTTTACTTGACAGGCTGCTCGCATTATGCGAGTATGAGCGCGGCAGAGAAAGCTGATGCATATCATAAGCAGAAAGCGGCTAAAGGAGTTTTGGGAAGCTTATCCAGATGCCAAAGGAGCCTTGGAGAGTTGGTACAAAACGGCAAAGAAGGCTAAATGGAAGCACATTACTGAGGTCAGACAGACCTACAGCCATGCTGATGCTGTTGGAAGTTGCACAGTGTTTAATATCGCAGGGAACAAGTATAGGTTAATAACCAAAATTGAATATCGCATTCAGTGTATCTTTATTAAGCAAGCCCTGACCCACGCTGAGTACGACCAAGAGGAGTGGAAACATGGTTGCGTCAGCAAGAGAGATAAATAAAAGCAAATACGCCAAGCTTCTCGCAAAAACCCTTCCAGTTGTCATTAAGACTGAGGATGAAAACGAGGCTATGCTGCTCAAAATCGAGGGGCTACTGGCCAAGGGTGATCGTATGACACCCGAGGAATTGGCCCTGGTTGAATTGATGACCGAACTCGTAGAAGCGTTCGAGGACGATAACTACCAAATAGAGGACTCAGAGCCGCATGTGGTTCTGCAACACTTAATGGAAGCTAATGACTTGAAACAGGCTGATCTTGTCGAGGTCCTCGGATCGCGCGGCCATACCTCAGATGTGGTGAACGGCAAACGCGGGATCAGTAAAGAGCACGCAAAAGCCCTAGGAAAGTTCTTTAAGGTATCGCCAGATCTTTTTCTTTAATCCGCAATTTGTTTTTGCGTATAACAACTTGTTGAGTGGCACTGTCAATTCAATAGAGGCTGAAGAAACTTTCGAGTCCAAACGGAGTCCATAGAGGCTCGCTTCATCCCCTAAATCCTCAGGCTGTTAATTAGCGCCTCGCGAGGATCGTCTTTAGCTATTGATTACTGCCCTTCTGTTGAGAATGTCGCGAGCCTTGTCAATGGTTTTCTTATTCATGTTGTAGTATCTCATCGTCATCTTCACGTCACTGTGGCCTAACAGATTGGCAAGCGCTGGTAACGGCATGCCTTCATTAGCCATTTCAGTACCGAAGTTGTGACGCACAGAGTAGAAGAGGCGTGTACCTTTCGGGACTCCTGCATCGGCGTATGCCGCAGTCCACAACTTGCGCAAATTGACCTTCGCCTGTTCAAAGACAAGAGCAGAGTCGTTCTTGTTCTTTCTCTGGAGTTGCAGTTGCAGCAACTCCTTCTTCAACCGGCTAGTCATCTGCACCGGCCAGCGCTTTGGCTTGATGTTCCTACCTTTGCCTTTGTAGGCAGTGAGCGTGATGATCTCGTCCCCAAAGTTAACGTCTTTCCAACGAAGGTAATCCAACAAGCTGGACTTTCTGGCTCCAGTATCCATTGCCGCAATGAACACTGGTAAAGTGTGACACCTTTGAGGAGTGTCGAGCGCCTTCATTACTCGCAGTGCCTCTTCGTCAGTAAGTTCGCGAGTCTTGATCGGATCTGGAGTTTCAGCGGCATCGTGAATCAAATTCTTTGACACCGCCTTAGTGAACGGGGATCGAAGAAGCCACCCTTCATCCACCGCAATGTTGAAGAGCCGGCGGGCCTTAGACAACTCACGATCAACAGTCGAAAGACTAACCTTCCTCAGATTCTCTATTGTTCCAGTCAGTCGTGCGACCTGATACTCCGTCAGCTTCTTTTCATTGATCTTTCTTATATCTACGTCTCCGAAGAAGGCGACCAGATTATTGAGGGCGGAGTGTGCTGGCACAACGCTTCGAACGCCTTTTATTTTCGTCTCTTGATAGTCGTAAAGGGCAGAGACATAGATGTTGTCTTTGGCATGTTGAGCAAGCTGCCGGAATGTAACTTTACCGGCAACGAGTTGTGCTGGTCCATTCTTCAGGAGTTCAACTTCGATCTCTGCCTGCTTCGGTTTGATCGCAGACTTGTTCTCAACCTGACGCAGAATGTCGAGAGGTTTACCGTCATCGATCTTGTAGCGAACACGAGCATAGTACTTGCCCTTGATCTTACGGTAAGTGCGGCTGATGATTTTTACTTCGCCTGCCATTTGGCACCTCCCGCTGCAAGCGCACTCTCATTAGTTTTTGTACTAACTACTTTGTTGCTAGTTGCGAAACACTCATTACAAACGGCAAGCGTGCAGGTGCCCTCATCGAAGCCATCGGGGTCCCCGCCTTGTGTATCTTTGTTCGTCTTTTTCATCCTGTTTCGCTCTGTTTTCTAGGCCCTAAAGCCAGTGTTAGTGTACCCCTTTGGTTTACCCCTTTCTACGTGGTTTTCGGGACACATCAGCGCACTTCGTGACACCGACGGACACAAAAAATCAGCGTCTTTATTGAGCGTTTGCGATTTTGTTAGGAATGTTGAGAGCGTTCAAGTCGCGTGTGAAACGAGTACTCTACCGCTGAGCTAAGCGGGCAACCTTATAGAATCGCACTTTCGTTGAGGTGAGCCAAAATTTACCCCTATTCTTACCCCTCAGTCTATACAAGTACAAGCATACAAGTAGAAAGAAAAACATCTGACTATTGAGGATCTTAGCGAAGCGACTGCTATGTATGTGATTTAAGGAGAGATTTCCGAGGATCCCTGTTACTGTGCCATTGCTCCAGAACGAAATCCATCGAGTATCAATTGGCTTCCTACAAATAGAAGCGCTTTGGTAACAACCTAACCCGATCAAGCAGTCGGCGTTACCATCAAAGCATGGCGGCGCAGTTCAGACGGTTTTAGAGCGTGGGATTCATAATCCGAACCCGCGCAAGTTCTTAACTCTATTGACTAAAACAGGTTGCAGCCACCGCGGTTCTTAAGGTGTTTTAGATGATTCTTTATGCAGCTATATCGCCTGCGCGTTCCTTTATCTGAATTCCCGTCACAATACCGTCACAAGTAATGTGGGCTTAAAAATAAGTCTAAGCCGAAGGTGCGGGTTGATCGTTAGCAAGAAGTCTAGCTGACTGCAACTCTCATTGGCGACCTCCGACCTCACAAAAGTAGAGCCAGAGGCTAGCATCGCTTCGACTTCTTAGTTTCAATGATTTGCGCCGACTGGATATGACAAGGTTCGCTAGAAATTACACGACATCTGCAGCTAAGGGCTGGCCAAATGGCTAGTCATTTCAAGGCAAATAATCCTCATTTGACAGTGGATCATACTGGAAAATATAGTACATCCCGTCCTCAAGCTCTTCCAACAAGCTTTTAAGACTCACCTCAAACGGAGATCTACTGCGGATGGCCAATACTCAGTATCTTTAGGTAGGTTAGCGATGATATCGCTTACCCTGTCGGGTCCAATTCCAACTGAGAATAGTTGCATCTCTTCAACGTGGCGCACGCCACGCTTAAGGAGTGAGGGGGAATTAATACTTGAGATTCTGAACTTTCTTTTTAATCCAGAATTGATTGACGGGGAGCTTGAAGTTAGAACTATCGAATCGAACACATGACTAAGCGGAACTTTTGAATGCCAAGGCAAAGATCCCATGAGACACGTCCAGAAAGTATATCGCGACTTCCTAACAAGAGTTCAATGAGCAATCGACAAGATAGCGAGCATAGGTGGCATTTTGTGTTGGGTGCACCGTATAAAGAGTTTTCAGTTTCACAGATGCCCTAAAGAAACCCCATCTCCTATTCGTCCCATCTGCGATTCAAGGTTTGAGCCGATTTTGCTGGTGCTCGCAACAACTCCTCCGTAAGAAGCAGAAAAGCCGCTCGGTTGTGTTTACTCGGCGGATGGTCAGTGACAAGCTTACTGCTGGTCGGAATGTGGTCCCCAGTCGAATAGAACCTCGTTCTCGGTCTGCTTGGCACGGTGAAGATGGGCCCTTCAAACTACCAAACGTGAGGCCGAGTCGTTTGGCGGCTGTTTGCTTCGTTCCCCACTAGATCGACGTACGGCATCTAGCGTTTAGCGTGTCGCTCTAGCGGTCCACTGCTTGACGGTTTCCTCAGCAGATAAATATGACCGTAACACAAGGGTGCACGCAGGTAACAATGCAGGTAAAAATTCTTGACAATGCTCTGCGTGGTCATTACAGTTTTTCGCGTTTTACATCCGTGAACGCCTTTCTTCCGTTCTCACGCCAGCATCATCAATTGGTCGCGAGACAGGGCGACGATGAGTTAGGGATCGCCTAATACATCTTCGTTGTGAGGCGGGTCGTTAGCGATCTGGTTCGCCAACCGTGCATTTTTAAATGCCACATACCGGGGACTGGTTCGAGCCTAGTTGTGTGCTTAGCTGTGTTCACATCGTAGCGCCGGCACTCTCAATCTGATGCCCTTTTAAAATTCTGAGACTCGGGAGCTTAAATTGATTTGGATTGTAACGGTCTAAGCGAAGTAGATCGCGGCTAGATCAACACACTTTCCATACCGGCGTAGCCGATTGGCCTAGCCTGCATCTCTTACAATTGCCAGACCTTTTATCACGCACTTCCTGCGAAAAGTCAGAGCGGGCTCCGACATCGATAGAAAAACTACTCTATTACTAATGGCGCCAGTATTCGATCGGACTGGCTGAGTCTTACTTAATTAAAGGAGGAGCGATGGGGAAGAAACAAATGGGACCTCTACGTGAACGTGAGGTTGATGTGAAATCCTCAGCGCAGGAGAGTTATCCATCCAAGGACAATGCTCAGCAACTTTGGTCAAGGGAGTTATCACGTCGTGATTTTATTTTATGCGGAACCGCGGCCGTCTCTGGATTACTGAGTTCTTATAGGACATACGGAACATCTCGAGGCGACCTCATTACTAGCGTATCGGAGTTTCAGCAGATCTTAACAATTTCAGTGCTTCGCACCTGTGACCTACTCAACCTTGACTTCAGCTTCATGAATTTGGAATTAGATCCGGATGCAGAAATAACGCAACTTCGACGCATCAGAGCAGCTCCCGCATTTCTGATCGTCAATTTCCCGCCTCAACACCTATCCGAACAAGCATTTAAACGCACACCTTCAACGCGCTCATTGAGTCGAATTGCTGGCAAGAGCCGACTTGTATTCAAAGTGCCAGACGGAGTGAGCAGCATTCCTTTTAGCATTGAGGGCCTCTTAGCTGCATGTAAGGGGGGGAGATACGAGTTAAACGTGGCTCCGACTGCGCAGCCTTTAAATCCTCCATTCCTACCAAACCCATTACCGACCATCAGTCAGCCTGCGGTTCAGCACACAGCCATTGAGGCACCTTACGGACTCTTCTTGTCTCCGTCGAATTTAGCCTCTTGGGATCACATAGTTGAGTCACCAGCAGAGGATTGTGTTGGCCGAACTGAATTGTGGCATACCCGTATGATGGCTACATCTCGGGATGGCGTCAGAGGAGAAAATCAAAATATTTTACGTGCTATCTGGTCAGAGGGCTACGACCCTAAAGCAGTTGAACTCCCGCAAGAGGATGGTAAAGAGTTCGCAAATCCGAGTGGTCGCCAGCGTTATGAGATAGTTCGCTTAACTTCCGATTTCTATGCGCGAGAGGCTAATGGTGAACCATACGTCCCCGCCCCCTTAGAAGCGAAACAATTAATCCTTAGTGCACTCGGCGCATGGCTTGATGTCTCAGGTGTCTGGAGTCCTCCGAAAGTAAAAATGGCTGACGGCATGTTCAAGTCACTCATCGTCGAATCTTGGCAGCATCAGATGGCTGAAGGGCGCGATCAAAAAATTCGGATCGTATCTAAGGGTTATCTATACCCGTTCGGGTTTCAGGCCTCGTACGTTGAAATCCAGGAAAGGGTGATTGAAGAGGGAGTCGCCTACCTTCGTATGCGCAGTCAGCTAATAGTACCTAAGGACACAAAGGATTATTCCGGCAGGGACGATGAGATGCCATACGGGGGTCGGCAGATGAGCCTGAAGAAAATCACCATAAACCCACCGACCATACAGAAGGATATTGAATTAGAAGCTATAGATAAGGGTTTCCCTCGGACGGCAAGTAACAGTGATGCGCCGACAGACAGAACGGCCGCTTTTTGGCCTAAGGGACAAGAATTCGACCTGCTAGCCGTAGATATAGCCGGTTTGAATTCTTCGGTTTCGGCATCTCTACTCTTCGTCAGGGGCGACGTTTACTCTGATCCGAATCTCATGCAGGTTGTTCAGCGCAAGTACCGAGAAGATCCCCGGAGTAAAATATTATGGTCTAACCAAAAAGTGTCGTTTACGGCCCTCAATGGCGCTGGCGACGTTGAGACTGAGGACATCACCAACCCCATCCTAGAAACCAATGCTATTTCATTCGATGCGGACCTGAGCGGTACCATCGCCGGAATCGCCCCTTCGGGTCGATTACCCTTCTACCCAAAGATAAGTGCCGCGGAAGTTCAAATCCCAGCCGTTAAGCGACTATTAGGGACTTCTAAAGAAATCCAAATCGCATTCGATCCTATTTATCTCCAAGAAGGATTTGACCCAATCAAAAATCGGGGGCAGATATTCGCCAAACTTCTACGTCCCGTCGGGATCGATTTCGCGGACCAAACGAACAAGGCCGGGGCGAGTGCTGCTGCTCTGGTTAAGCCAGACATCAACGTAGTCGCTCTCTCACGCGTAATCGGCCCAGTTGGTGGGAATGGTCGCCCTGAGGCCACGGCAAACGAACAACCTTCTGTCAGAAGTAGCGTGGAAACTTTTCAGAGGGGGGAATTTGACCCGAACAAATTTTTCGGCGATGCGAAGTTACTCGGGATTATAAAACTGAAGGACGTCTTGTCCGTCGTTTTGGATGCCGTCGCCGAATCAGCAAAAGTTCCTAAAGTCTCTACGAGAGAGATTCAGGAGAGAGGGCTGCCCGCAGCTATTGAAGCGAGATATGATTGGACGACACCCATAAAAGGCGATCCGACAGGTATCCTGACGGCAGATGCTGGAGCGTCATTGGCATTAGAATCAGTTTTACATACCCCCTTGGTAGGAGGCGGTGAGCCGAGCTACAACTCCCTTTGCATTATTAAGAACTTCAGCCTCAACCTGCTCCCCAGTTTAAGGGTAGTGAGCGTCAGCTTCAGAAGCCTCACATTCGAATCAAGAAGTGGCCAGAAGCCTAGAGTCCAGGTAGACATCTCTAGCGTAAGATTCGACGATAAACTGAGTTTCTTTCAAGAATTGGCCAGTAGGATCGGCACTGGCGGTAGAGGCCCGCACATAGACGTAACTACCTCCGGGATACAAGCGAGCTATAGTTTCGCCATTCCTTCCGTCACGCTAGGCTCTTTCAGCCTACAGAATATCAGCATATCGATCGGCTTTGTCCTGTCTTTTAACGGCGAGCCCATTAGTCTCCGGTTCGCATTCGGCGAAAGATACAACCCGTTCCTAGTAACGGTAGGAATGTTCGGGGGCGGTGGTTATTTTGGTATGGTGATTCGCCCAAGTAACAGCGGTGAACTCAAGGACAGTGTTACCTTTCTAGAGGCCGCTCTCGAGTTTGGTGGAAACTGGGCCCTCGACGTTCCACCGATCGCCGCCGGCAAGGTCTACCTGATGGCTGGTATTAGATTTACGATCGGAGTCTCAACAGATCTGGCCGGGGAGTTGTGTCCCCCGTCGCCCAGCGCAATCAGTGTTACTGGGTATGTTCGTTGTGGCGGCCTGATGCGAGTCATTGGAATGGTTGACGTATCCGTCACATTTTACATGGGGCTGACTTACTGTATTCAGGATAACTCATTCGTCGGTCGCGCTGAGTTAGAGGTTAGAGTGAAATACCTCTTCTTCTGCAAGAGCGTAAAGTTCACTGTAACACGGCGATTTGCCGGCCCCGCACACGCCGCTAGATTGGATGCTAACGGCCATATTCAGATAGCCAGCTCACGACCATCTGATCTGGGCGGTTCCGCCCTTCAAGCAATAACTTTCAGCAACCTGTTCACTGAGCATGATTGGGAAAAATACTGTGACGCCTTTGCGTAAAAGAGGATGAAGCGGGTATGAGAAATCAGACGATCATTTGGACCGCGTTGCCAAATGGGGTTGACAGTAATGGCAAGTTACATCTCTCAGTCTTCGTGTCGCCACGGTTAGGGACCGAAACAGGTGCGCCCGATGAACCGGAGGTCTCGCTTAACCTGTACCCCGACTTTATTGACTGGCCGTCCACGTTGGGACGGATTAAGTTCTCGATAGTTTTCGAAGGTTGCCCGCAGGTGTTAACCGAAGATGGCATTGGCACCCTTTCACGCATCCCCCACAAGCCTCTCGCAAACATAGGAAAACCTTGGGAAGAAATATTTGGTACGTTCCCGGAGGTAGAAGCATATAAGTACGAGGAATTAAAGCGACGACCAATTGTTCCTGACGCGTCTAGCGGATTGCTCAACACCGTTAGAGGTACTATTACCAATGCTGCCGCCACTGCATCCAGCGAGGCGACTCCATCAGATACGCGAAGCCCCTTACTTGTAAGAAGCACGCGGGAAGTTCTGTTTTCAAGAATCGAGAATAAGTTGCGTGCTAATGAATCAATCGATCCGGACTCACCACCATCTGGTATTAACCAAGATCAATGGAGGATAGCGGTACTCCTGTACTCTATCAACGCGAACAAGCAAAGCGCGGCGACTGTCGCCGTAAAAGCACACCGTCCCCTCGACTTTCACGGGATTGTTTCTTCTCTCGGAGAATACCCAGAGCTTTTAAGGGCACTGGGATTGATTATCGATTTTGAACTAGCGACTCACGCTGAAATCAAGCCTGCATCAAGAGTCTCGGTTAGGCCTGAGTGGTCTCCTTCTCTACCACAGACGATCAATTCCACGCCCTGGACAAGCTACGTGCTAACGGCGGACAGATTTCTACCATCGCCTCGTAAAATCAACGCTGACATCGTTGACGGCCTAATTAATTTTACAAATCGGGTTAACAATGTCATGGCCTACCGTGTAAGTCAGCTCGACCCAGTTAGGGAGGCCATCAACCTCTCCGGAAGCGCTGAAGGAGTAATCGAAAAAACAAACACCGGAAAGAGCGCACATCCTTTAATGACCTCAAGTGGAATCGCGGTGTTCAGGTCTGCAATGGGGAAACAACTTGCCAACGACCTTGCCGTCGCAGATGCCAACAATAAGGCAATAGAAGAGAACCGATCGGAGGACATTACCCTTACTGCGGACGATGTGGTCCGGGGCTATCGCGTAGATGTGCACGTCGAAAACACAGACAGGTGGCGATCTCTACACGAACGAATAGGTAAATACACTTTTGTAGGCACCGATAGGACGCTTGAGATCAGGGATGAGGGTTGGGTATCAATAGGGACGGTCGAAATGGCCAATCAGTTGTCTACCAAACCCCCAATGCAACTAAGCGAGACACTCTTTCGGTGGGAGGGTTGGAGTCTCAGTTCACCCCGGCTTGGCAAGGCAATACTTGCTAATGGGGCTCCTGGCGACGTTACCAACACGGACGCGGTCGCTGATAACCGGTTACATGTTGAGTTTTCCCCTGTACCTAAATCGCTGCCCCGGTTGCGCTTCGGAAATAGGTATCGATTCCGCCTAAGAATAGTTGACATCGCTGGCAACAGCATTTTGATTGACTCAAACGACGTCAGCGTCAAGCCGCGACCGAAAACAGAGACTGACTGGGTTACTTACGGGCGATTCGAACCGGTCCCTCCCCCTGCCCTTGTACTTCGAAACGAGACATCACCGGGTGAGTCAGTAGACCGTCTCGTGATTCGGAGCGATTTTGACGGAAGTTCCACTGAAGTGTCCGAGAGGTTTGTAGTGCCGTCTCAGGCAGCACAGTCAATTGCTGAAACTCATGGCAGGTTTGATGTTGCAGTTCCATTGATTCCTGCAACTGGCTCCGACATCTCCGCCAACAACTCTGTTGAGGTGATGAATAAAAGCGCATATAACTTAATCACCAAACACGAAGGGTCATTGAAAGAATACTACGCTGAAGAAACGATCGAAATGCCGTACCTCCCTGATCCGTTGGCCCACAGCGCAATTGCTCGTGGCCTGCCTGGACTAGACAGTAGCGAGCCCTGTGTGATGGATTTTTCTGCGGGCGCCTCGTGGCCTAACTATAAACCGTGGCGAATTAGAATAGAGGAGGGCACGACCGGAAGTGTGTCCAGGCCAGCTAAAGAGGAAATGATTTTGAAGTTTGTCAATCCATTCTCCAAGATCGAGAGGGTACTGCGTATAAACACCTTTGCAATGTTGCGAGCATTGCCGCCCGAAGAGCAAAGCCTCTTTCGAGAGGAATGGCGAAAGCGCCAAGTCGAAGTAACTCCCGCGCCTCCACAATGCGACGACCGAAAGCGTTTGCTGACTGTTTTTTTACCAAAAGCCGAGGTCTGTACTGCAATACTTAGTTCCCGGATTACGCCGCAAGATTTAGAGCTACTGGGTGTGTGGCACATCTTAAAAGGATCATTTAGGGAAAGTCGCGAGAGTTTGAAGAATCAAATACTCGACGGTTGTAATCAGATGTTCACCCCTTGCAAAAACGTCATTCTTGTTCACGCTGTACAACAACCGTTATTTCCCCCAATGTTTCAACTTCTGCCTCCTACTCTAAAGGACGACCGGTACTATGTCGACTTTTCAAAAAAGTGCGACCGAATTTTGAATAGAATTGGAGGATTCATAATAAGTAATGGGAAAGTCACGGACCCCGCCGAGTATACGGACGAACAAAGAGAGTGTTTAAAACTTGAATCGAAACTCAATAAGCCACGCTATATTGTGCCAGTTAGGGAGGAGGGGGCTACGCACGTCGACCTATACGCGGGAATTTGGGTTCCGGGTAAGAGTGCTAGCAGAGTGGATATTAAGGCCGAATGGAAAGAGATAGTCGATGATGGGAAGGCCGATTCTTCCCCTCGAGAAATAACAAGTACTTCCCACGTTTTCTCAATAACCCTCGACGAGCCGCGTGACACGGTTGTTCCTGTAGTCCGTAAACATGACTTCGGAGACACTAAGTACCGACGCGTCACTTATACTGCCATCGCTACAACGCGCTTCAGAGAGTACTTTGACATCTCCGACCAGGACATAGCGACGGGCAAGAAGCCCGTCACCCGTGCGTCTGCACCCGTTACTATAGATATTCCCAACTCGTCTCCTCCAACTCCCCCCCACGTTCTCTACGTCGTGCCCACCTTTGGATGGGGCGCAATAACCGCAAAAGGAAATACCAGAAGTCGCACACGGTCAGGTAACGGGCTCAGGGTGTATCTCGATAGGACGTGGTATGAATCTGGCGACGGGGAGATGCTCGGAGTTGTTTATTTTGAGACGGAGGGTGGAAGAGATCCCATCTGGCAACTGCCATCCAAAAAAGCTTTTTCTGATTATACTAGTTTCGGTGTCAAGGTTTTTCCACTTATGAAGGACGTTCAATGGAAGGAGCGATTCCCTGAACTATGGGATTCGTATAAAATCCCTGATCTTCCATTCACTAGAGTAGCGCCACACGTAGTCGGGTTTAGTGAAGAGCATAAACTTTGGTACTGCGACATCGTGGTGGAACTTGATAATATATGGCCCTTTCCAGGCGCTTATCATCCATTCATTCGTTTGGCGTTCGCCAGGGTCCAACCAAATTCAATACCTCAAGCGGTGGTTTCCGATACAGTAATAGCTGGGTTTGCGCAGCTAATGTCTGACCGCACTGCCTCCTACACGATAGAACCAGCGAATGGTTTCAGTGTTGGCGTTGCTGTGGACGGTAAGCGCTGGAACCCGACGAACAGGGTCGAAGCTGTATTGGAAAGATTCGATGCGAACATTGGTGGCGATTTCGGGTGGGTTACTGTTCGAAGTGTCCAGTTGACACGTCAAGCTGATCCTGTGCTTGAAAGGTATGCAGGCGGCTTAGGTGCTCCCGAGACCGACGATCCGCACAGGGTCGTGTTTAAGGAATATGAGATATTTCGCGAGGGCGCAAATGAGGTGAAGAGATTAGTTTACGCAGACACACTCAATTTATGAGTATCCTCAATTTTCGAAATACTCAGCAACAAATCACTCGGCGCGAAGCTATCTGGGGGATTGGCAGCACATGTTTGGTGCTGATTTCCGCGGCGGATTTTTCCGTGGGACAGACGAAAGTAACAATCGCGGTCGATCTTCCAATTGACCGAACACGTGTCGGAGTGCTTGCGCTGCGCAACAGTAGCGGCAAAATAATCGCTGGACCATGGCGTGTTCTCGGCAAGGCTGATGGACAAACAGCGAGCGCCAAAAATAATCCAACCCGCAGCCGCGTTCTACCGTATGGTGATACCCCAAATGGCAGGTACAACGTTACTGGAGCGTTTAAGGTTGGTGACGGTACCACTTATCCGAAAAAGAGCTATGGGATTCATGGTGCGTTGCGGCTAGAGCCCGTTGATGGCGAGGCAAAACAGGCCAAGGACATCGGGAAAAGGACTGGCCTATTAATACATTCGGGTGATGTGGGAGTACAAAATCGGTTACGGCCGACGAACGGATGCCTTAGGCTTTCTAATGACGACATGAAGGCACTACTCGATGAATTGAAACTTTTGGCAGTCTTTCAGGGTGAGGTGAAGGCAGCTTGTACGGTTACTTCTGTTGCGGTGCAGGTTTCTGATCACTCGGCTGCTCCTGACGAGGGCTACGACGAGGGAGATCCACCACCCACCTCGTCAGCTCCAAAAATTCCCTGATCTTTGTACTGCTTGTCGTCGTAGTTCTTCACCTAAAACGTCAGCGTAAGAAAAGCACTGATTTCGCAAGCTTGTTACAGCCTGCGGATGTAACTCACGTTTGGCGACGGGTTTTGCGTGCCGGGAATGCCCAGCGGTGGTCCTGCTGAGTTCTGGGAAAGGTACTGACAACCCCCGTCAGAGGATCAGAAACGCCGCTCGCTTGTGTTCAATAAGCTATGTCAGTGACCAAGCTTACTGCCCGTCGCAATGTGGTTCCCAGACTGTCCCACCCTGACCGCGCGCCATTCCTGACGAGATAACCAGAATCAAACTCGGTAACAAGATTCCCAAAACGTTTTTCCGCTTTTGGCAATCCATATTCACTCAGGTTAACTACTCGCAATTCTTCAGGCATCGGCTGGCTGGTATCTATGATCAGACATACCCCTTCTCTCTTGCACAGCGTTCGATGTAAACATAAGCAAGTTCACCCCGAAGCATTGCTAGCTTAATTAATTCTGAGGGTGAGGGGTTTTGATGCCGCTCTTGCGAAGTCAAAGAGAATGGGAGTTTGGGCAAAGGCTTCCCCTATTTTACGAGTGCCCGCAGATTTTGATGTCGACGTATTGCTTTGGGTAGGGCTGAAGCGCTCCTTATATAGTTCCGGAACGCGCTGCTCAGCATATTTAAGCCATTCCTTAATCGTGATGCGACTGTCCTTGGGTTGCCAGTCTGCCTTTTTACGTCTTAACCCATCCTGCACGAGTGCGTAAGTAAGTAATCCGTGTCCCATCTTCGTGCCATCTCTGGCTGTACCTATCTCTAGGGCCACATCTTCTCGCTGCGTCGCCGCCAGGATTCTCATCCCTTTGTCATATGCCAGTTGGCCCAGTCCCCGATCTCCTAGTGGCCCAGGCTTGAACCCTGGTGTGTCAACACTGCCGGCTGAATGACAGGCATCAATGATCATCACCATTTCCCCTGCATCAATGTCTCGCAGCCACCAGGAGAGTTCCTCACTTGATATCAACTGCTCTAGTATCTCTTTTGCTGCACCTCCCGAAGTGTTTTGCGGAGTGAGGTAAAAGTTATTGTGCGCATCGGCATATCCGTGACCCGAAAATGACAGCAACACCATGTCCTCCGGCTCGGCTCGTCTCAAACTCTTGGCCCCAGCGATACCTTCAACAGCCTTCAGGTCTATGCGTCCCGCGAGCACATCAAGAATCGCTCTGATATTCTCCTTCGTAGCCAGCCTCTCGGTAATACCATCCTCTCGTTTGCCGGAAAGCAGCGTCATCGGTACTAATTCGTATGTACCTGCTTGGCGTAAACCTTCACTGACCTCATTTTGGATAGCGGTTGCGTCAGACACAGCAAAACTAAGCTGTCGAAATGTTGGATTGTCGTAATCATTAATTCCGACGCTGATTACGTAAGCCCGGGGTTTTACCGAGACAAGGGGACTCCTGATTTCCAACACTTTCCGATGTGTTTCGCTCTTCACTCGATCCTCGTTGAACGCATAAGCCGTAAACTCCACCTGCTTCAGATCAGTACGGCGTGGTAACCGCACCGTAAATCTACATTTCACTTTCCCTGGTCCACCCGGTGCGCAATTACCACTTCCAGTCTGCTCCTCTTGATCTGGTGCAAGCTTGTTCCTAGCACGCCACTGCTGCAGCTCTATTTCAATGTTCTGCTTGTTACTAGTGGTAGGGTTCTCTGTCGCACTGTTCACTACTGAAGTGGTATAGCCCACTAGCTGGCCCTCGCGAAACAGTCGCAAATCATAAACGCCTGTCTGGCGCACCGCAGTTTCTCCAGTTCGTACAAAACTTTCTGCACCTCCTGATGCTTCTACAGTTACATCTGCCAACTCAGATGTAGCTCGTTGTTTGACCTCTATAATCTTCACCGATGGCTGCGCTCGGTTAAGCGATGCCAACGGACGAATTGGCTTGAACTCGTCGTCACAATTCTTCAGCTCATTGCATTTCAGCAACCGTGGCAATAAATGCGGCTCATAGTAATCCCGCATGAAAATCTCAATCGGCAAAGGCGTTAAAGGATCGTCGGGCATCGTCCAGTGCAGACCGCGAATGTGTTCTAAGTTGTTTGTGTCAAACCTACCATCGGAAGTAACTACGGCCCAATCCTCGTCAAATGATATCAACTCACAAAGCTCGTCCCCGCTAATCTTCCAAAATCGAGAGGTACCATCCCGACTTCCTGTTCCTACAAACTCACCATCTGGGTCAATTGAAACCGAGGTGACGACATCTGTATGACCGACAAAACGGCTTACTTCTTTGCCGGTTTTCATATCCCACAAACGCGCTGTTTTGTCCTCGCTCCCAGTCACTGCATACCGACCGTCAATTGAAAACGTCACTGACCTTACTCTTCCTGAATGGCCCACGAGACTAAACACTTTGCTGAGAGTTCGTTTGTCCCGGACTTCTACGTCTGCGCCGACTCCAGCGACTATTGAATAACGACCATTCGGTGTGGGCGTAAAGAACCACATAGGAGGTTCACCGAAAAAGCTGTTAAGCATTTCTGTTTTCGCCACGACGCCTTTATGTAGGTCCCAACTACGAACCCAATTAGAGAATTTGCTTTTCTGCATTATGCCGGTTTGCGTGATGAACTTTCCTCCGTTTGCTGAGAAACCGACGTGATCAATGGGCCGGGAATACGCCTCTAAGCGGCGCACTAATATGCCACTCTTAGCATCATGCAACTCCGTAACCGCGACTTCATCCAAGGTCATTGATTCTTTGTTCCTGATTTGGCTGCCGGCTATTAAGATGTATCGACCGTCAGGCGAGTAGGCAGCGCTTGTAATGAATGCTGATGTTAGTTTAAGGCTTCGGACCACAATTCCAGTACTGACATTCCACTCTCTGGCTACGCCATTAAGATGTCCCGTTAACACATGTCTTGAGTCCGGTGAAAACGCTACTGATTCAATTGACGTAAGGTAGGAGCCAAATCTGGCCATGTTCCATTCCAATCGCTTTACGACCTTTCCGGATCTAAGATCGTAAAGACGCGCCCGGAACGGTGCGGCGGCCAACAAGAGCTTCCTATCTGCGGAAATGGCGAACGACGAAACGCCCAATGCAAAAGCAGAGGCGGGATCGAGCGAGAACTTTGACTTTTCCTCTACTTCGAACTTTGCGATCTCCTCTCCAGTTGCAACTTTCCACAACCTAACATCTCCGTCCTGACTTCCAGTCACCGCTAAATCTCCGTCCACGAATCCGACGCACGTGATGTTATTTCGGTGACCTTTGAACGCTTGCAGTTGACGACCCGTTTCCGAATCCCAGAGATGTGCAATGTTATTAGTCTTACTTAAAAAAGCACCTATACCGGTTAAAATCGTACGTCCGTCGGAGGAAAATGCGACAGAGTTGACTGCGCTCTCTTCTTTGAACCGATGAAGTTCATCACCAGTTTCTATGTTCCAGAGGCGTGCAGTTGCATCAGTGCTTCCAGTCAATACAACTTTTCTCGTAGGCGAGAAAGCGACGGAATTAACTTGTGAGGTATGTCCTCCAAATTTACGCAATTCACGAGCACTCTCAACGTCCCACAATAACGCCGTTCCGTCGGCGCTCCCAGTCAGAACATAACGACTATCTCTGGAAAAAACGCTGGAAGTTACTTTTCTAGAGTGCCCTAACTGCACCTTAATTTGCGCTGCGATTGAAACTTCTGAATCTGAAAAATGTAGAGGAAGGTATCTGCCTTGAGGTGCGCAAGGACTGACAAATCCCGCGGCGATCAAGAGAAGCGCCAGGTTCCGAATACCCTGTCTAATCATAGGGAGTCAGGGGAAGCGGAGAAGATAAGATTCGAAGTTCAGAACTCATAAGGTCATGGAGTTCAAATGGTTGATTTACCATTTCTTTTGCCCACTAGATTGACGCAAGATGCAGCAAAAATCAAAATTTCATTACTCTACAATGCTCAAGGACGAGACTAGCAGCTAACTGTAAGAGTCCCGGAACCTGGGAGGGTCCATTTTTGACGGCTACCATACGTCGCCGTGATCGGACAAGTAAGCACAAGGCTAACATCAATAAAAAGCGGAATATCCTGGATACCGCCTCTTCATACATATCACCAAACGGTCGCAAGGCAGGATCTTTTAAGCGAAGTTTTACCGCTAAGCCAATTGTTGGACCACCCAATTGTCTGGGATTGTAACAATATCTTTTGATTGAGATTCAACCCCAATTTCTAAAAATCAGCCAGCGATGAGGCATCTTTGGATTGTTTTGTTCCACATAACGACAAGTCCTAACACCCTCGAACTGAAAAACTCGCGGAGTTGAGAGTCCTTCTTCTGTGACAAGAAGTATGAAATGTTCTATACCCAATGCTGCATAATATTCCTAATGAGAAATTCGCGAAAGTTCCATCCTTGAGAACCTTATCAAGCGAAGGCAGATGGGAGAGTACGGACACTGAGTTTAAGAATTGTTCCTTTCTCAGTTGTCTGATCCAACTCAGAAGAATTGACTTTTGAACGCTGTGGTGAATATCCTTTGCTCGCCTTGTAGCCTACGGTTTCACGTGGTTCTCGCGAATTCTTTTTAGCGTCAACGCAACTCTTTTTTTACTACTGCTAACTTCGCTGTCAATCGGAGGGTGACTTCATGAGTGAAGACCGAAGAGAATTCTTATCCAAAGGTTTGTTTGGTTCGCTGATGGCGTTCTCGTTAAACGACGTCGGACTTATGAATGCTCAAACGTTAGGTGGGCTATTTCAAGACGAGACTACCGCACTCACAGATGAGGCTACACGGAATTTTTGGCTGTACTCGGCTTTGAATTCACCGTGGCGCGATCAATTCTCTCCAGCGGCAGCAACAACCTCAGCGGGGCGTCCGAAAGCGTCAGGAACCTACGCGGAAATACGGAAGTACGTCCAGCGACAGGCGGAATTGATGGAAGCGCCAGAAAGCGCTACAAAGATGACGAACGCTAAGACTTCGTTGGATAGTAATCGTGAACCATACTTCTTTTATTACGATCGCGATCGAAAGAGCTTTCGACGGGCGTCTGAGATCGAGGACAGTGAGCTGTTGGACGCTGATGACGCTCAAGCGACGTTTTCGGTAACCGGCTTCAGACCTTCAATAGCTGATAGAGAATTGTTTGCGAACATTAGCGGCGGATACTTGAGAGTCGATCTTCAACAGCAAGTGCCCATGGCGGGCCTCCTAGAAGCTCTGGCGTGGACAGCTACGGCAGTCCTTCTTCCAGACCAGAATAAGAAGTTACCTCCTTTGAATACACGCTTCGATCTTGGAAAGTCTTGGGGAGATTTTCAGTCCGTTTTGTTCCCGAGGGGAATCGGAAGCTGGAGATGGAACTTCATGGTGCAAGAGAAGGAGTCTTGGTGGCGTCAAGTCCTTGGCCTTTTGGGAAAATTGCAAGGGCCATTACTTGGGGGATTGATTGCTCCTTTGGGCTTGCCAGCCATGGCAATATCAGCCTTCACACAATTTAATAGTATTTATGCAAACTTGATTTCGCAGAATGCTAGGACAAAATTTGTAGTTCAATCGCAAGATCTGCCGATGGTCTCAACAAAGGCCGCTCGACAATCCCTGCAAATAAGTACAGTCGTCCCAGTGCGAACAGGTGCCTATATCATTGTTCCTCGACAAAACGCGGATGCATTCAGCGCCAGCATGAAAAACTTTCGCATAGCACAGGGTTACGTAATCGATAATAACCGCGCTGATGAAGTTGCAGCTTCACGAGATGCTGTTCCAGAGGTAACGTATCTGACCCTCGAAGTCGGAGTAAAGAAACCCAGCTACACACCAGTTTCTCCAAAAACTAAATAGAACCCACCGTTAGTCAAGCTTCCAAAACTCTGACTAACATCTTTGATGTCAAAAGCGGTCCAGTACTGGAAACGATTTTGGGATCGAACAACGCAGGCGATCCCTTTCACTGGGCCTGCCCGGTTTCACACTGAGATGATAATTTCTGCGTTTCGTCCAATAACGAAGACACCATCGAAAATATCAATCTACTCCTCAATTCATATGTCAAAAAATAAGAGGGCATTACCGAACACTTCGATCTGAGGAGCAGTTTCGTTTTGCGACATCTGGGACAGATTGCCGTAATCACAATTTTCGTGGGGATCTCCACATCCGTCTGTGCTCAAGGGCCATCGCTGGTAAGACAAAGAGGTCATGATCAAGGAGCGAGGAAAGCAATACTTGATTCGAAGGGCAAGATCTTGGCGACCCTAGGAGGGTCATATATTTGCCTTTGGGAAGTCGCTACTGGCGTAGAACTGCGGGTAATAAATTTGAATCTCGATATCGGTGCAGTTGATTCAATTGCATTCAGCCCGGACTCCAAACTGATAGCGGCGGCCGGATTTCGTGGTGTTCAACTGATTGACACTACAATCGGTTCTCACTCCCGATTGTTTAACTGGCCGCCAACTCGAGCAGGCAACATCTCATTATCTTTTAGCCAGAACGGCAAGCTGGTAGCCGCCGGGCTAGGCTCGAAGATTAGACTGCTGAATGTGGAATCCGGTGAGTTCATAGAAAGCTTTGCATCATCCGGTACGGTTCTTGATGTCGCCTTCAGCGCTGATGGCTCAACGTTGGCCAGTGTAAGCAATGACGGTTCAACATCCCTCTGGAACGTTCGAAACGGTGCTAAATTGCTTTCGCATGTACATGCAGACAAGTTTCTTTACGCCAAGTTCAGCAATGACCCGAGAAGGGTGGCATTTGTCCGATCTGGTAATGCGGCAATCCAACTTTCCGATTCTTTTAGCGGCCGGGAATTACAGACACTAAAACTAGAATTAGACAGTAATCAAGAAGGAGTAAATTCTATCGCATTCAGCTCCGATGGCACCCTGTTGGCAGCGAGCACACGTGACGAGGTCGGAATTTGGGAGGTATCTACCGGTCGTGAGGTAACCAAATTCGCCGATCTGTCAAGCCCAGTTCTATTTAGTCCTGACGGGAATCTCTTGGCGGAATCAGATAACGTGATGCAATTCTACGATATTCACTCTCACAAGCTAGTCTGCGAATTCAAAGGGAACTTTCCACCGCCAATAAGTGACTTACGTTATAGCCCGGACGGTCGATTGCTCGCGATCGGAATTCCGAGGACAATCGAAATTCTGGATACTACTTCGGGCCAGATATTACAAAGGCTCGACACAGCGAATGACAACATATCTGGTTGTAGAATCGCCTTTAGCCCAAACGGGAAACTTTTGGCAAGTGTGTGTGGTGAGAACACCATTCGGATATGGGATGTTAATTCAGGAGTCCAAGTTCGTTCAATCAGCTCATCGGATTCGGAAAGTTTCGTTTCCATAGCGTTTAGCCCAGACGGCAAGCTGATTGCGGGCGGAGGATCGAACCGTCAGTCTAATCTGAATGATTCAAGATTAGAGACCATGCACTTGTGGTGTACTGCATCGGGGACGAAGGTTGCCTCATTTGCGAAACTTGAGCCCGGAACAATTACCACGATTGCCTTCAGCCCAGATAGCAAACTATTAGCGAGCGGCGGATCAGGGCTACAGTTGTGGGACATAACTACGAGAAGCGGATCTCGAATACTTAATAGAAACTTTACGGTCAAGCAAGTGGCCTTCAGTCCGGACGGAAAAAGCCTGGCGAGCGTGGGCGTTGAGCTCATACCCATTCCTAGAATCCCTCACGTCTATACAATCCAAGGCTTCATACGACTAACGGATGTTAGATCGCGTAAAACGCTTCGAGTGTTTGGACCATATCGTGACGTATCAATCCATTCCATTGACTTTAGCCCAACTGTTCACGTTCTGGCCGCCGCGGGCAGCGATAATCTAGTGCGACTGGTGGATTTGGTAAGGGGTAAGGAACTCAATGCACTGGCGGCGACGCATTTGGGGGACGTGTACTCATGTTCCTTTCGCTCTGATGGCAAGATTTTGGTCACCGCTGATGACTCGACTATAAGAATGTGGAATGCACGTACTTGGAAAGAAATTGCATCGCTGTTTGCCGCGTACAAATCGCCGAATCGCGAAGGCGTTATGAGTTCCAACGAATCATCTGCGATCGCAAACCTTCGAACAATATTCTCAGCTGAGGCTACTTATGTAGCAGTGTACCCTGGTCGCTATCTTGATCTACAACAACTTGTTGATACCAATTTGATTGATAAGAGTTTCGTGGAGGGAGGCAAGCACGGATACAGATTCGAGCTCCGGCTGAAAGCGAATGGCCAGTCATATGAGCTGTTAGCGGAGCCTTTGGTCTATGGAACTACCGGGCGAAGACGTTTTATCAGCGATGAAAGTGGTCGGATTCTCCGTAGTGAAAGGATGTACGTTGAAAAACCACGGGGTGCTGTCCGGGAAGAAGAATTAAAAAATCTATACCAGGGCGAGGAAACGGTTTGGCTTACGGTCGGTTCTGATGCGAGATTTGATACTAGAGACTTTGCAGTAAGTCGCGGCCTACATTGGGTGATGCAAAATGATCCATTTAGGGCAGATCCGCTCGAGATTTTTATGAGGGACTACTATGAGCCACGGTTGTTGCCACGTTTGTTGAAATGCAATGTGTCGAACAACTGCCATGAAGATTTCAGACAAATCAGATCTTTAGAGGCACTTAACCGAGCGCAACCATCTGTAAAGATTGTGCAGGCGCAGCAGCGCAAAGATAAACCAGAGCTTGCAGACGTGACCGTAGAGGTGGGAGAAGCGGTAGAAAGTTTTCTCCGAAGTGGAGAGAAAGTCGCACGGCGGTCAGGCATTTATGATTTGCGGCTATTTCGCGACGGACAGCTAGTGGGCTATACCACTCGAGTGGCGAACAGTGCGACAGAGAACCCTACCATTAGTAACAAGCAGAACATTGAAATAGAGCTGCAGCAGTGGCGTGCTAGGAACAAGCTGGCTTCAGATCATGTGGCGCACATCGGTACAGGCAAATGCGAACCCCTTGAATTAGGAACGGTTAGATGCACATTTACAGTGCGTCTGCAACGCCGTAATGATTTCGAGGCGGTTGAGTTTACAGCTTATGCTTTCAATGAAGACCGAGTGAAGAGCGAGACTTCACGTGAAGTACTAGAGCTCAAAGCCCCTGTTCCTGTGGTAAAGCCTCGCGCTTACGTTATTAGTGTTGGCATCAATGAATATGACAATCCAGCTTTTCGCCAATTGAGTTTTGCCGTCGCCGATGCAATTGCCTATCAACAAGTTGTTTGTAAACTCTTACAACAAACAGGCGAGTATGAAGTAGTCGCAGTGGCTTTGCTGTCGGGAAAGCGAAACGATGGTGTGACTGAAAGGTTGGCCACAAAGCAGAATATCAAAGCTATTTTAGATGTGCTGGCTGGTCACAACGACCCGAAGACTATTGAAGGGATCGCTGGGGCGAAGAGTTTGAAGCGAGCGGAGCCTGAAGACATGGTGTTGCTGTCATTTTCGGGCCACGGATATGCGGATGCGCGTAATAACTTTTATGTCATTCCGCAAAACACTTCGGCAGGTGCAGCAAAGTATATATTAGAGCAGTTGATTTCAAGTGAGGAACTCTCCTGGTGGTTGCGAGACATCGATGCGGGCGAGATGTCGATGATCATTGATGCCTGTCATTCAGCAGGCAGTGTTGACGCACCGGGATTCAAGCCTGGCCCATTAGGGGATAGAGGTTTGGGCCAACTGGCATATGACAAGGGAATGAGAATCCTGGCGGCGACGCAGCGCGATGATGTGGCTCTAGAGTTGGACGTTGACAATGATGGAACGAAGATTGGGCAGGGGCTGCTCACGTATGCGTTGATTCATGATGGGTTAGAAAACAAACAGGCCGACTCTCGTCCGCAGGATGGCCGGATAACAATTAAGGAGTGGCTTGCGTATGGCGAACGACGAGTGCCCGAACTATATAAGGAGGGGATCCGCGTAAAAGACAACATCAGTGCGGCAGGTGCCAAATCTGCGGGTACAAAAAGTCAGCCATCCGAAGCCTTCGCTCAAACGCCCAGTTTTTTTGACTTTAATAGAAATACTCGAGACGTCATACTGGTGAAGGCGAACTGACCCCGGTTGCCTCACTGTGAACAGCTTGGGAAGGCCTTGGGTATACCATCTTGGGTTCCGCATTCACGCCTAAGTCAGTAAGCAATTCGTCATGTGATTGTCCCGTCTGAGTAATTACGAGAGTCACGTTCAGCTCTGAGGTGAAAAGAGTATCGTGATCCCATCTGGCAGCGTGAAGCTATCTAGCTATAGTTCGCACCGCTACCAAAGTTAGTTCTACCCGCTGATTAAATGGCCTGCTTGCGACTCAGAGTACGGCTCAGAGTAAAGGAGACACAATTTAGGTTTGAGACTCAATGCACTAGAATCTTCGTCAGCGGACACTTATTCCAAAAGTTGGAGACTCTTTGGAAGCGGGTTTTCTTCGCTCTTAGTAATTGTCACCATCCTTCATGCGAACGCTTCAGTGTCGTCGCAGAGCTTTAAGTCGCCAAACGAAACGCCCCAACCTGAGCTCGTGCTTCAGGACGCTCACTCCTCTGAAGTGAACTCCATAGACTTCAACGAGGATGAGAGCCTAATGGTTACAGGCGGGGGGGATGGGACAATCAAGCTCTGGGCGGGCAGGGCCAGTAGCCTACTGCGAACTATTAGGGGACACACCGAGGCGGTGAGTTCCGTCGAATTTGTAGCCAACGCAAAAAGCATTATCTCGACTTCTGAGCACGTCGCCACTGCTCAGCCCGGAGACAACACTACCAGGTTATGGAGCGTTGCAAGTGGCAAACAGCTTCTCCTCTTTGGAGAATTCGACGAGTCAGAATTCGACGAGCCCAGTTCTGTCGATGCGAAGGACGTGGAAGTCGCTTATAGCGTTTCAGGAACAATCGTCTCGTGGACTAACCGCGAGTTCCAGGAAAAACGCGATGCCCAGATAAATATTTGGAGTGGCGAGACTGGTGAGCACCTCCGCTCAATAACAGTGCCGCCTTTCCGTAGTCTTCAGGTCTCTCTTAGTGATGACGGTACGATTCTATTAGTGAGTGATTTGGGGGCTGAGGGATTCCTACCTGGTCATAGAGGAAAAACAAATCTCATCAACACCGAGACGGGACAGCTGATTAAAGCGCTAGATGGCTACTCGGTGTTAAGTCCCGACGGCTCGGTTTTGTACAACTTCGCGCTGAACGACGAAGCAGCGAGTTTAATCAATGCGAGGAGCGGTGAACTCATCGCAAGAATTTATAACAGAAACGCTGCAGTTTTCAGCCCGGATGGGAAAGTTCTGGTGGTGAAGACAAATGGTGGTGAATTGAGTTTCTACGATGGCAGGATCGGCGCTCTTCTTCACCGAACGAAAGGAACTTTTGAGAGAACCGTTTTTAGCCACGATTCCCAGTACCTGTTGGTCAAACAGACGTCCAGCATTGATATCTGGAAGATTGCGGGTTGGGAAAAGAAGGTCAGTTGGAACAACATCGAAAGTTCCGTGATTTTCAGCGCGGCCGGAGATCTGGTCATCTTCATACAAAGTGAGAAGACAACTAGGAAGGAGGAGAAAGAACACGTTGGACTCTGGAAGGCAGTCATCGAAGTTGTGGACCTAGCGACGGGTAAGACGATCCGCCAATTCAGGGAATGGCTCATGATGAGTGGACTTGTGCAACTTAGCAAAGATGCGAAGACTGTTATCCTTATGACCGACACCGGATTGCGCCGCAAGCAGATTCATGGTAGCGGCGACGTTCTCATCGGCAACCCAATACGGGTTGCAAGGCCAACTTTTAGTCTCGATGGAAACTATTTCGCCCTGGAGATGGGTGAGAAACTGAAGATCTGGGATGCTTCAGGCGGCGACTTGATTAGAAGCGTCGAGCTCAAAAACGAGGAAGGCTCAGTCCGTTATCGCGGTAAGGACTTGCCTCATTACCCATGGCTAGCGTCGGATGATAGCGGCATTCTCTTAAGCGTTTTTTTCCCCAACCTCGAGCGCGCTCTAGATCTCGAGAATTCGTTTTTCGGTTTTCGGCCCACAAGCGTTGTAAGGGTGTCGGAGAAGGCCCCTTCGGGGAGAAACGGGTTCCCCAGCCGACTGAGTCTCTACGATGTCGCAACGAATAGGTTTATCCGCAGCTTGAAAGTGGAGTTTGAACCAGGGAAGAGTTTCATGGCGAGCCCCGACGGCAGAATCATTTCCGAGCGAGGCGGCAGTAACCGCTTCGGCTACGGCGCGTTGCTAGACGCAAGAGACGGAAACTCCTTGGGAGAGGATTTCGTTTTCGAGGGGCCGGCAGGCCTCGCGGCGGCCTTCAGTCCTAAAAGTACTTACTTCGTTTATGATTCGGGCTCGGGCGTGATTGGCGTGATTGACCTCAACGATCCGAAGACGCATCGTAAGTTAGCTGGTCACGATAACGCCAGCCTAATCCGATCTTTCGCTTTTACTCAAGATGAGCAAGTTATGGCCTCCTCCGCTTCTGACAACACAACGCGGTTATGGTCTGTTACGACAGGCAAGATGTTAGCCACGGTGGTCGCCTTCGAGGATGGAAACTGGCTCGTGGTCACGCCGAATGGCTTGTTCGATGGTTCGCCCACCGCCTGGTCACGCTTCCTCTGGCGCTTCTCCGAGAAGACTTTCGATGTATTGTCACCGGAGGCTTTCTTCAGCGAATTTTTCCGCCCCGGTCTGCTTGCCGAACTGCTCAGCACGAGGAAAGTCCCAGACGGAAAGAGCATCGCCACCCTTGACCGTCATCAGCCATTCGTGAAGATCGCGGCTCGCTATGACGTGAGTACTGACGTTATCAAGAAAGGAGCTCTGGTTTCGAGCCGCACGATCCGGGTTGAGGTCACTGTAAGTCAGCCTACGAAAGGCAGCGGCGCCCAGGACGTGAGACTGTTTCGCAACGGGTCGCTTGTGAAGGCATGGACGGGAGACGTATTGAGCGATCCGCGTAAAGTTGGCTGCGAGCCAATCGCAGAAAGTCAGGTAGTCTGTGCAACAAACATCCAGGTCGTCGCCGGTGAAAATCGGTTTACAGCCTATGCATTCAATCGTGACAACATTAAATCCTCTGACGGCGAACTGTCGGTTATAGGGGTTCCCGGCGTGCATCGGCGCGGTCGGTTCTACGCCCTAACGGTAGGCATCAATGCATACGAAAATTCGAAATACAACCTCAAATATGCTGTAGCAGACGCGGTTGATTTCGGTGCCACGATCGCTGAGCGACAAAAGTTAATAGGCATCTATGGTGCGCAAGTGGTGATCCAGCTTGCCGATCGTGATGCCACTCGGACGAACATCCTCTATGCCCTCGAGCGGTTTGCCAAGGGTGATCAAGCGAACCCACCGGTCGGAATTTCTTCGCAGCTTATGCGTCACTTGTCGGCAATTCAAAAGACTGAACCAGAAGACGCACTTGTTGTCTTCTTTGCCGGACATGGGATAGCGAGTAAGGATCGCTTCTACTTGTTGCCTCACGATCTCGGAGTCTCGCAAGAGGTGACATACGTAGATGAAGAAAAGCTGCAGCGGTTACGCGCGCATGGAATATCGGACACAGATCTGGAGGTGGCCTTGAGCGGTCTGGACGTTGGGCAGCTTTTGATTGTAATAGATGCCTGCAACAGTGGGCAGGTTCTAGAGTCGGATGAAAAGAGGCGCGGACCAATGAACTCGAAGGGATTAGCCCAGATGGCCTACGAAAAGGGAATGAACATACTCACTGCTTCTCAAAGCTTCCAGACAGCGAGGGAGCCATCTGCGCTCAAGCACGGACTGTTAACGTATGCACTCTTGAAAGGACTAGGCGTGGGGGCAGCTGCCGACTCTGATCTAAACGGCGAGGTCTGGGACCGCGAGTGGATGAACTTTGCGGCGGCCGAAGTGCCACGATTGGAAAAGCGGCTGCGATGTAAACGGGTTATGCTCAAAGACGGACCCGAGAGCAAAAGAACAGCAGGGACGCAAAACGAGAGCGAAAAGTGGTTACAAACGCCGCGAGTGTTTTACAGGCGGGAAACCAATCCGAAGCCGCTCGTGATGGCGAAGTTGGATGCGGGAAGTGGCCGAAGTGTGCGCAGGAGGCGCTAGAGCGGACGTATCATCGGTCGGCACTAATTGTGTTTATCAATCGCGCAGCTTCAGTCAGGAGGTGGTGACCGACCCTCTGTGCTCAGCGTCTTAGCTAGTGTTGACGTGGTATAGACCCAATCATTATCGCCAAGTTAGGTGCCACACCTGCATGAGCCGTCCCTTTGTATTGCGTCAAGGAGGGGGCGCAAGTGAAGTAGCGGCAACCGGCGCGGGCTACTCACGGGCTGACTTGTGAGATTTTCCGTCTCTGCGTCGAAAAAGTTGTCAATTGTCCATTACCCTATGGAGGCAGCGTGATGTATGGGGAAAATAAGTTTTTAACAAACATCTTATTTCTTTTTTCCCTTCTGTTAATACTCCTCACCCAAACAACGGTTATTGCGTCAACGGAAGTATGTGATCATTCCGGCCCGCAGAAATCCAAGCGGCGGGCGTTGCTCATCGGGATCGGCACATACAACTCGGAGACGAACAAGGCCTTCGGCGGACTAACCTTTCCCGACAATGACGTTGCCAAGTTAAAAGAACTGCTGGAATCTCCGCGTTACGGCTTCTCAGTGTGCACGCTTCGCGACCAAGAGGCGACGCGGGACGGTATCCTCCGAGCCATCGAACACTATTTGCTAAAGGATGCGGCGAAAGAAGATGTCCGCCTCTTCTACTTCTCAGGTCATGGCTCGTGGGTAAGGAACTCACTAACTGACGAGAACGACAAGCGCGATGAGACGATCGTGCCATACGACGTAATCCGCCCCGTCAGGCAGAAGGTAGACCTTCGCGACATTCGTGATAAGGAACTCGCCGAATTGTTTAACAAGGGTTTGGACAATGGGGTGATACTTACCGCCATCTTCGACAGTTGCCATAGTGGCTCGGTCGCGCGGAACTTGGAATCGTCGAAAGAGATAGACGGTGTAGGCGGGGATTTTGACTTAGAGTTGAAGCCCACAGTGGGACAGAAAATTAAGCCCGAAGAACGCGGGGCTCTGATCATCTCCGCAGCCCAAGATTATCAGATGGCGTTCGGCGGCTCCTATTCGATAGGAGGTCTTGAAGGTGATTTTAGCCACTTGACAGCCGCTCTTTTGCTCGCCCTGTACTCAAGCCCTGCGGACTTAACGCCAGCTGAAGACCTATTTAGCAGAGTGACCGCAAGGCTGCAGGCCGACGGGCGAAATCAGACCCCTCTCATCTCAGGCACTTCGGAACGTAAACAGCAGACTATCTTCGGCGGTCCTACTGGTGCTTCAACCGGGCGCGTTCGCGCGGCCGTCGCAATTGATAAAAATACGCGGACAATGTACCTGCAAGCAGGGTTAGCGGACGGGTTGACCACCGGGTGCGAATTCGAGCGCATCGACAGTGTAACCAATCATGCGACCACGGTACCCGTGCATCTTCGGCTGACCCAAGCCGGCCTAAACAGAAGCACCTTCGAAATTATCAACTTCGCCTCTGAGGGAAATCGCGATAGCAAGACACCGGTCAGCGACGGCGACATTTTCGAGCAAAGGACATGGGCCGTTTTGCGCGAGCCCAATTTGAAGGTGTGGTTGCCTCCGTCGAGCCTCGGCGAGGCTCAGATAAAACGGGTCGCACTGGAGGTGCAAAAGCTCGTAACCTCAAGGCGGCTTGATTTGATAAGAGACCCCGCGGAAGTATTCCCCACGCACGTCCTCTTTTATGATGAATCAGCCGACAAAGGCGAGTGGCGGCTACGATCATCCTCGTCTGCCCAAATAGAGACGGTCGGTCAGGCCCCACTGGCCGATGCCATATTCAGCATATTAAGGAAATGGAAATCGCGTGACGTGCGACTTTTCGTCGACTTTCCCCCATCCGCTGAGCTGAGAAAGCAAATCAGGTTAGGGCAGGGCACGACAAAGAGTGCGGTTCAAATAGTAAGTTCTCCAAATGCGGCGCACTACCGTCTGGCCGGACGTGCCAAAGCCCAGGGCGAAGCCGTCGTGCTCGAATATGCTTGGCTTCTGCCAGCTTCGTTCATAAGGGAAAATGAGGCGGTCAAAGCGTCGTTGAAGGAAAATCGAGACAACACGTTTTTGGCCCTACCTCGCGTTAGCGACTGGGCATGTTTGGGAACAAATACGAAGCAATGCGCCGAGGATTTGGAGGACGTTGCGTTAAAGCTTGGGAAAATTAGAGGGTGGTTAAAACTTTCATCGCCCACTCCGGCGGGAAGCGAGAGGTTTCCGTACCGGCTCGAGTTGAGAAAGGTCGGATCGGAGGAGGCACTCAAGGTCACTGAACCGCTCATCATGGGAGAGTCTTACAACTTGTTCCTTGTTGGTGAGGCTTCCATGCTTAAAAGTCTCGACATTTGGCCGGAGTTTTTTGTTTATGTCCTTGAGATAGACGGCAACGGGACTAGTAGTTTGTTATACCCAACTCGCGGAGGCTCATCCGGGATAATTGAACTCAAGGTTTCGGAAGGACCGCCCCCGGCGGAAATACAGCTGACAAAAACGGAGAGTGAACAAATTGTCATTTTCGATGAAACCGACGAGCGCAGCGGGGTACTCGGCGCGGAAAACTTCATCCTACTTGTGACGACGAATCCTCTTCCAAACCCGGGCAGTCTACAATTCAAGGGTGTACATACACGCCGCGAAGTCGAGGAGGAGAAGAGGGTCAAAGCGATGCACTCTCCATTGGCGGAGCTACTTCTTGAGATCGGCGTTGAGTCCCTGACAAGAGATGTTCCGACTACGCCGGACGATTGGGTAGTCGATCACCTGACCTTTAGGAGCGTTAGAGCACTTAGGCCCGACGTGCCCTAACACTCTAGGGGCTAACGACATCATGATTAGGGTCAGGGAAAAGCGCGGGTGGACCAAGTTAAATTGAGATTACCGCGAATTGACTTCAAGGGCGAGATAGCCGACGAAAGACTACGAGGCAAGTTCGAAACTAGCAGTCTTCTAAATAGCCATGGGGCCGCTGTCCAAGGTCGAAAATCGCTCAGTACACCTAATTCGCACCCGTCGGTGCCCGGAAAATCTTCGCGTCGGGATCACCGAAGCGCGCATCTAACTGCGGGGTCTGCGGATTGTCAGCCTCCCTTGCTTGGCGGTTCACCTCCGGTTGGACCAGTCTTATCAACTGACTGTAGGTCATGTCAGTGCCACGAACCTCGATCACCTTAAGGAGCGTCCGCGTAAAAAGTCCTGATGCGTTGGGTGTTCCTCCCCCGACGTCGAGCGAAAACTCGTCGTCCTTTGACCCCGTCAGAATCAAGTACTGCCCTCCCAACTGTCTTGTAGTGATCTTCTGGTTCCTCGGCGTGGTGGCCTTCGTCTCTTCCAGGCTCTTCACCTTGAGCGCCTTCAAAGGCGAGATGAACTTCACGCGGACTGACTCGGTCCTTGCGCCCTTGCCTATGCTGCCGGAGTGGCAGCTGTCAGAGAGGAAGACGACCGACGCGCCTTTGCGAGTGAATGCGGAGAAGAGGCCGTAAAGCTCATCGTCAAGAATCAGGTTCTTCCAGCTCCGGCCCCCTGTATCCTTGTCGGCGTCGATGGGAACCAAGGCCGAGTCGTATAAACCAAGCGGGAGGACGAACCTCTCTTCACCCAGTAAGACGTTCATCGAGATTTTCCTGGTCTCGTCGAGCTCCTCGGAATACTTGTCGGGGAAGACCGTGCCGTGGCCAGAGTACGTGAAGACAAACAAGTCGCCTCGCCGCACCAATCCTTCGTACTTTGTTAAGCTACCGATGATGCCGTCGCGAGTTGCCGCGCTGTTGGTCAGAAGGCTGGTGTGGCCCAAGTCGAACCCAAATAGGCTGACCATAGTGTCGCGCAGTTTCGTCGCGTCGTTGACGGCGCCGTGGAGTTGGCCTCCCTCGAACGGGTAATCGTTGATGCCGACGAATACCCCGTACTTGCGCCCTTGCGCAGCGGCCGTTGCAGCGCACACTAACAGCACGAATAAAAGCGTTGTTCGCCTTGCGTATTCAAGAAATCTAAAGTTAGTTCTCACAAGAGTCGCCATTTCCCGACTATCCTCGTTACTGTTCATTAGGTTTCTCCCTTTGGTATTTGCGCAGTCAGAGTATGAAACACAGGGTAGTCTTTCACAAGTCATGCAAAATTGCGTCAATTCGTACCTCTGACGCATCTGATTTTGTGAAGCACCAACGTCGATGTTAGGGAGCTTCGCCGACGACCCCCTGGACGTTTGGGACGACGGCAAAGCGTGCCTCTATACCATCGACGCTGAAAAGCCGTTCAAACGTGAAAACGATTCAGGGCCTCTGGTCGTGCAGTCATCGGAAAACTTCCACCAGCGAAATCGAACAGAGCGGGACATATGATAGGCTCTTGTCTAGTGCTTTCTGGCCCGTGCTCGGCGCCGTCCCCTATCGCTCGTTACGTTACTGGAAAGCCCAACTCGAGCGACGACCATTGAGCGCTCACCAAGCTCCCTGCGATAGAACACTCTAGGGCGCTGACTATACTCTCCGCTTTCCTTACGCGAACCAGCCGTTCGCCGTCGCGCGCGGCCCTTGAGCCCGGCATCGAGCTCGGGCACACGGCGTGCCGCATAATCGAACCAGAGTCGCTCCGTAATTTCGCCCCGCTCGTTCCGCTCGGCCCTGCCTCTCTGCAGCCCCTCTCTAACGAGAGCGTAGGTCAACAACCCGTGTCCCAGCCTTGTCACCTCTAGCGCTGCCTGGTAGCTCTGCGCCGCAGTCAGGACATACATGCCCTTCTCGTAAGCCAGCTGTGCCAGCCCTTTCGAGTTCATAGGCCCGCGCCGTTTTTCGTCAGCTTCCAGCGCCTGTCCGGAGTTGCACGCGTCGATCACCAGCAAAATTTGTCCAGAGTCTATTTTCTCAAAGACTTGTTCCAACTCTCTGTCCGAAATACTGTGGGTGAGTATTGTTTGCAAAGCTGCATCGTCCAACTTCGTTCGCGGGCCGTCGTAACCCAGGTCGTGAGGGATGAGGTAAAACTTATTCTGTCGCGCTGTGCCGTGCCCGGAGAAGTAGACGACAACGGCATCTTCCGGTTGCACGTACTCAGCAAACTGCGTAAGCCTTTGCATGATGTTTGACTTCGTCGCCTGCTCGTCGAATATGAGTTGGACGTCGACGCGGGCATAATTCTTCAGCACTTGCTGTTGGCGTTCGAATTCTGCCGAGAACTCCTGCGCGTCAGTCACCGCATACTTCAGGTTGTACTCCGGATTATTGTAACGGTCGACCCCTACTGCGAGGATGTAGGCCGTGCCCGCGCGTTTGAGCGAGTCGGCACCGATGACCGAGAGCCGCTTGTCCATAGACTTTACGTTGTTGTCGTTAAATGCGTAGGCCACAAGCCGGTTCTCACCAGCAACCAGCGAGACCGAGACTTCGAGCATTGCGGAGCGCTTGCCTTTGAGTACGTCGCCGCGCCAGACCTTGACGAGCGAGCCGTTACGGAAGAGACGCACATCACGAGCCCCGCTACCTCGCTGGTTGACTACGTCGACCCCCGCGTCCGAAACTTCAATCTGTACAGTCACCTCGCGCGTCGTGGCGGCGATCGTCGACGCCTCAGCGCCCAACTTTCTATTAGATGCTGAGTCGACAAGCCGGAGTATCAACTCTGGTTGTCGTAAATCCCTCTGTTCAATTCTCTCCGGCGCCATAGGTCGGACGCCAGCAAGCAGGTCAGGGAGCAGATCGGGGTAATAGAATTCGCTGAAGAAAGCCTCTACGGGGGCGACATCTTCGAGGCGTTTTGAGAAACGCCATAAAATCTGATTCCAGGAGGTAGGCGTACCGTCGAAGAGCCCGTCGGGTGTGATGACGACCCACTCTTTGAGGTCGAGCGCGATCAGGCTTGCCAGCTCCTTCCCCAACTTCACGTCCCACAATGTTATGGCCCCAATGCCGCCTGTGATCAGGAGCCGGCCGTCGCGGCTGAATACGATCGAGTCTCCGAAGAGGCCCGCGAGGCTATGAAGCATCTTGCCCGTCTGCAGATCACGAATGATTATCCCATTCTCTTCCTGGCACGCTACCATCTGCGAGTCTGGACCGAGCGCACGAAGAAAACTATCTGACTGCGTCCAGAGCTTTCTCGCGGTTCTTACGTCGAAAGCAGTGACTTGGTACTTTCCTTCTACGAATTCTGAAGTTAAGAAGAGTTTTCCGTCGTCACTCAACATAGCTGAATTTGGGTCATCAATCGTGGGCCCCCACAAGAATCCGGAATACTCATCTTCCCTTTCAGAAAAGTCGGAAGGTATTTCCCGACCCGTTTGAGTATTCCATAGCCGTATGAGGCGGTTCTCACCCTCAACCGAAACTAATACGCGTCCGGCGAAAACGGTTCCGTCTCGGCTAAGTGCCAAAGGGTATAAATCTTTAATGTCAAAGCTGCGAATTACTTTACCGGTACTGGTGTCCCACGTTTTGATGTTTGTCGTCGTGTCGCCCCCCCCACTATTATAACCGCCTCTTGCTCCAACTAAACGGCTGCCACTCCGATTGAAGGTGAGTAATACGTCACTCTTATAACTTACCTCTTCACGCTCTTGCTTTCCGGTGGCATAGACAATCGTTGTATAAATCGGAAATTCGTCATCCTCAAGCGGGCGCTCGCGCAAGGTTCTAGCGTCCCAAAACCTCAACACCGGTTCGTTCTCATTCTGCGCAACTAGCCACTGGTCATCGGGACTGAAAAGAAGCGATTTTACGTTGCGCAACTTAGCTGACAATCCGGTTAACATTTGGCCGCTTTTGACACTCCAGACTTTAATAAAGTCTTCATCCTCACGGCCCTCCTCGCTGCCGCCCCCGCTGACAAGTGTTTTGCCATTTGGGCTCATGGCCAAGGAGATGGCGCTGTCTACGTAGCTCAATAACGTGCGCTTTTCTGTCCTAGACCGCACATCCCAGAGTTTGATGGTCGTGTCGGAACTGCCGCTCGCCAGCGTGTTTCCGTCAGCACTGAACGCGAGTGCTGTTACCCCATCAGTGTGGCAACCGAGTTTGTTCAGGAACTTACCAGTTGAGGCATCCCACAGCACAACGCAATTATCCCACCCCCCCGTTGCGAGTATCGAGTCGTCTGGACTCAGCGAAAAGTCCCCAATAGGACCAGGGTGTCCGACCGAGCGCGATGGTTTTCTCAGGGCGGAGTCCGTAACAACAACTTTGAATCTGTCGGTCGCGGAAACGTGGGCGGCGAGGCCGTGAAAGGCTACGGCGAAATCGTCCGGGTACTTCTTGGCTGGTTCTTCTATTTGCATCCCCGTGCTCAAGTCCCATTGACTCTTTCCGCTGTTGATCGACAAAACTGTTAAATCTCGGCTGAAGTCAAGTCTCTGAACCTCGCGGACCCGCAACGTTCGCAGTTCCCAGCCGTTAATGACATCCCACACTCTGACGGTGCCGTCGTCGCTTGCGCTCGCCAAGAGCCTTCCGTCGAGGCTGAAGGCGAGGGCCTCGATTGAGCTGGAGTGTCCGGTCTGCACGATCAGTTCAGGTTTTGGACGACTCGGAATCTGGGCGCCAGACGGAAAGGTAAGTAGATTCCACAGCAGGGTGCTGATGAATAGTAGACCTCGGGAGATCATAGGAGGTGCGTGCGTATAAGATTAACAACAAAAACGGAATGGCTGACGATCAGCCTGGGGCTGCAAGCTGATACGGCGTACGGGCCATGCCCAAGGAGCGAGACAAATAATCGTACAGTGGAGCATTATCAGCATTTGCCCTGAAAAACCTTAACGAGGCGGAGCGGCCCCTGGTGGCACAACCCAAAGTTCCACTGTGAACTCCTTCACCTGGCCAACCAAAGTAATGATGCGAGCGGTCTCCAATCCTCGAAAGTTAACAAGGTAAGACTTCACCCGATCTGCGTGCGCTTTCGCAGCCTGCTTAGGCTCCCGCCGCCCTGCGTAAACCAGTACGTGGCCCGAGCACTGTGGTTGGTTCTGCAACATTATCGCGAAGTTATCCAAGCGAGCTTTTTCGTCACTCTCTTTTATATGGTTGTATCGATCGACCAAGATAGCTGGAGCCAATTGGCCCCCTACTGTGACCGTGTGGAAGACAGTCTTCGCGCATTCCCGAGCGGAACCACTCAATCTTAGAGTGACCTTTATTGTAACGTCCTCCTCCTCATCAACATTTAGCTCACCGGTGTCGACCACTAACTCCTGCGTGCCCTGTCCAGCCGCAATGCTTCCAGCAGAAACATCCCACTCATATTTAACCGAATCCTTCTTGGTTTCACCTTCTATAACGGCGACGACCTTAACCGGTGACCCCCGCAATACCCGATTCGGACCAGTCAGTGAGACCGACGGGCATAGACTTTGCAGATTTGTTGGTGTGTTTGTAGGTTGAGCGGCAGCGTGCGCGGAGACCAAAAAGCTCATAACGGCAAAGTAAGCGAAAAACGGTAGTCGACGCTTTGCGAATCTAATCATTTTCTCCTCCTATAAAATGGAACTTCCGTTCGTGCCACAGGCGTCGACGTCAGCGCGTGAAAATGTGATTGGAGCGAATCGAGAATTGTTTCACAGGATGTTAAGAGACCTCGCTCTTCGGAGCGTAATGTACGCCGGGTACTATAGGTTTACAAGCTCCTTTCTTCAATCAATTGGTGCCATGTTTCAGTTTCGCGGCGGCACCTCCAATCTTGATAAGGACAGAATGTCTCTGAGTTGCAGAGGGTCCGATATACCAATGTGGAAGGAGCGGTCGCGTTCACTACCCAGAAGGCTAATACACATGGGGCTGGAATGCTTTGGATTAAACTATGCCGAGCAGCCCTCAACTTTAAATATAACGACGCTTGACTTAAGGCTGGTTAACAATCCAGACCCACACAGCTTGAGAAGGCTTAGAGCCTGGGGTGAATTCGTACCAACTACAAACCATGTGCACTCCAACTTGTGACGGTATTGTGACGGGAATTCAGATAAGCACACGCACAAGAAATATAGCTGTATAATGGGTCATCAAAAATCGCCGAAAAACCGCAGTGGCTGCAACCTGTTTTGGTTAATAGAGTTAAGAATTTGAGCGTGTTCGGGTTATGAATCCCATGCCCTAACCAGCACAACAACACTTATAACTAAAGCTGCGCGGCGAACGTTGGAACGGAGATGTCAAGAGCAAATAACTTTATTAATCCGTTCAGGGTACGGGCTCGGGAGCTGTTACCTATTGACGATTGCCCTCCTATTGAGAATGTCGCGAGCCTTGTCAATGGTTTTCTTATTCATGTTGTAGTATCGCATCGTCATCTTCACGTCACTGTGGCCTAACAGATTAGCAAGCGCTGGTAACGGCATGCCTTCATTAGCCATTTCAGTACCGAAGTTGTGACGCACAGAGTAGAAGAGGCGTGTACCTTTCGGGACTCCGGCTTCGGCGTATGCCGCAGTCCACAACTTGCGCAAATTGACCTTCGCCTGTTCAAAGACAAGAGCAGCGTCGTTCTTGTTCTTTCTCTGGAGTTGCAGTTGCAGCAACTCCTTCTTCAACCGGCTAGTCATCTGTACCGGCCAACGCTTTGGCTTGATGTTCCTACCTTTGCCTTTGTAGGCAGTGAGCGTGATGATCTCGTCACCAAAGTTAATGTCTTTCCAACGAAGGTAATCCAACAAGCTGGACTTTCTGGCTCCAGTATCCATTGCCGCAATGAACACTGGTAGAGTGTGACACCTTTGAGGAGTGTCGAGCGCCTTCATTACTCGCAGTGCCTCTTCGTCAGTAAGCTCGCGAGTCTTGATCGGATCTGGAGTTTCAGCGGCGTCGTGAATCAGATTCTTTGACACCGCCTTTGTGAACGGCGATCTAAGAAGCCACCCTTCATCCACCGCAATGTTGAAGAGCCGGCGGGCCTTAGACAACTCACGATCAACGGTCGAAAGACTAACCTTCCTCAGATTCTTTATTGTTCCAGTCAGTCGTGCAACCTGATACTTCGTCAGCTTCTTTTCATTGATCTTTCGTATATCTACGTCTCCGAAGAAGGCGACCAGATTATTGAGAGCCGAGTGTGCTGGCACAACGCTTCGAACGCCCTTTATTTTCGTCTCTTGATTGTCGTAAAGAGCAGAGACATAGATGTTGTCTTTGGCATGTTGAGCAAGCTGCCGGAATGTAACTTTACCTGCAACGAGTTGTGCTGGTCCATTCTTCAGTAGTTCGACTTCGATCTCTGCCTGCTTCGGTTTGATCGCAGATTTGTTATCAACCTGACGCAGAATGTCGAGAGGTTTACCGTCATCGATCTTGTAGCGGACACGAGCATAATACTTGCCCTTGATCTTACGGTATGTGCGGCTGATGATTGTTACCGCGCCTGTCATTTGGCACCTCTCGATGCGAGCGCACGTTGATTAGTATTGGTACGAACTACTTTGTTGCTGATTGGGAAACACTCATTACAAACCGCAAGCCTGCAGGTGCCCTCATCGTCGCCATCGCGGTCAGCGACTTGTGTATCTTTGTTCGTCATTTTCATCCTGTTTCGCTCCGTTTTCTATGGCCCTAAAGCCAGTGTGGTGTACCCCTATGTTTACCCCTTTTTAAGCGGTTTTCAGGACACATCAGCGCACTTCGTGACACCGAGGGACACAAAAAATCTCCGTCTTTATTGAGCGTTTGCGATTTTGTTAGGAAGATTGAGAGCGTTCACATCGCGTGTGAAGCGAGTGCTCTACCGCTGAGCCAAGCGGGCAAGTCCCTAGAATCAACAGCTTACAGCAATAATTGGACCAGTTGTCTAGCTGTAAAACTGATTGATTTGAACGCATCTTAAATCATCTGTGCTCGCTCGCGCTAGCGGTAGAGCAAAGCACATAGGGATCTAGACCTGCTGAACTCCGCATTTGCGAATGCGTTTCAATCGGTTTCCACTGATTGCTACACATTCCCATTGATTGACAAAAATTCAACAAAGCAGCCGTCCGAAACATTCGCATTCCCTTGGTTCCTACACATCCCCCGCTTTACCCTGCAGTCGCGTCAACGTGACGCCAAAAATTTCCGCGAGACCATTTGATGCAATTTAAAAATTACCTGCAACGGATTTTAACCTTTTCCTGCTCAGGCCGTACGCCAGCGATCCTGACCCATTTCACACGCGGGCTTGTTCCTATTGACGCCCGATAGGTCTGGCAAATACACTTAGTCTCCTATTGGATCTCTATAGGGAATATGAAGAAACAAAAAGCCGATCTGTTGCAAGGTACGCTTGAGCTCCTGGTACTTCGGCTGCTGCGCTCCGGCCGGTTCAACGGTTGGGATATTATGCAACGTTTGCAGCTGGTTTCAGGTGAAGTGTTGAGTGTGACTCCCGGCGCGTTGTACCCAGCCCTGCATCGTTTGGAAGAACGAGGACTGATTTCTGCAGTATGGCGACCGTCCGAGAACAACCGCAAAGCCAAGTTTTATGAGTTGACTGCCGCAGGGCGTAAACAACTGGAAGCGGAGCGTCGAGAGTGGGAACGTTTTTCAGGTGCAGTCGCGCTCATCCTGCGCGATGCCTGAGGAGAGATCTGTGATCTTTGGCCGGATCAAGAAGCGTTGGCGGGCACTGTTTCGTAAGCACGAGCTGGAGCGCGAACTCGATGCCGAGTTGCGTTTTCACCTCGAAAGGGACACAGCTCAGAATCTCCAGAGCGGAATGAGTGCGGAAGAGGCGCGCCTGGTGGCTTTGCGCTCTTTTGGTGGCTTCGAACAGTCAAAGGAGGAATGCCGCGACGCACGTGGTGTCAGAGTGCTTGAGGAACTGTCGCAGGACCTTCGTTACGCTCTGCGTATCCTACGGAAACACCCCGCCTTCACGGCCGTATCCGTAATCACACTCGCGCTTGGTATTGGCGCGAACACTGCGATCTTTAGCGTCGTGAGTGCTGTGCTGTTGCGACCATTGCCCTATCCGGAACCGGAACGGTTGATGCAAATCGGGCGTTCGTACAGCGGCAATGAAGTCTATCCTGCGAGTGAACCTAAGTTCATATTCTGGAGCGAAAATAATCAAAGCTTTGAGGCGATGGCGGCAACGCAGGGCTTTGGTTCTGGTGTCAACGTCTCCGGAGGCAGTGAGCCCGAATACGTAGAAGGGATTCGAGTCTCATCAGAGTTCTTTCACGTCTTCGGTGTCCTTCCCGCCACCGGTCGGATCTTTACTAAGGAGGAAGATAGCCCGAGCGGTCAGCGCGTCGTGATCCTCACTGACGGTTTGTGGCGTCGTCGCTATGGCGCGGATGAGAGGATGATTGGCAAGACGGTGACGCTCAACGGTGTGAATCATGTCGTAGTTGGCATTCTGCCACCGAACTTTCAATATACTTCGCCCACAGATCTGTTTATGCCGTTACGTTTGAACCCCGCCAGCCGAGAGGGTGGACATAACCTTACTGTGATTGGCAGGCTCAAGCGTGGTGTAAGCCAAGCACAAGCTCTGGCTGAAATGCGACTTGTGGGGGAGAAGTTCCGCGCCACCTTCCCGCTGATGATGTCTGATGACGAAAGCATCAACTTAGTAAGCAGGCAGGAGAGCTTGGTGCAGTCGATCCGGCTATCGCTGTTGATCTTGCTTGGCGCGGTCGCTTTCCTGCTCCTTATAGCATGCGCCAATGTCGCAAACCTCCAACTTACGCGAGCGGCGGCGAGGCAGAAGGAGATGGCTATCCGCTTGGCTCTCGGCGCAGGCTGGTGGCGAGTAGTGCGTCAGCTACTGGCTGAAGGGATGGTGTTGGCTCTGATCGGGGGGGCCGCTGGTCTGTTATTCGCGCTGTGGGGAGTACGCTCATTGATGGCGCTGATTCCTCCTGGTATGGTTCCGCGCCTTGACGAGCTCAGTTTTGACTGGCGTGTGCTGTTCTTCACACTATCGATCGCTATTCTGACCGGCAGCGTTTTTGGTTTGACCCCTGTGCTCCAGGCGAGGCTGGTGAACGTTTCTCACGCCCTCAAGCAGGGGTCCGGCAGATCAAGTGTTGGCGCGGTACATAGTCGCTTGCGAAACGCACTTATCGTGACCGAGGTGGCTGTGACGCTGATGCTGCTGATTGGCGCCGCATTGCTTGTCCGCACCTTCGCCAATCTGCGGGGCGTTGGGCCAGGCTTTGATTCACAACATGTCTTGACCTTTCAAGTTGCCCTGAGTGGCCCTCAATACGATACGACGGCCAAGGTCACCGAATTCTATCGACGCGCGCTGGAACGATTCGCCAGCGTTCCGGGAGTGGAGGCTGCCGCTGTGACAAGCAGTTTGCCCCTCATGGGGCAATTCAATTTGCCATATGCCTTCCCCGGTGACGCCGAGCCGAAAGGCGCAGTTCAATACCGGATGATTTCGCCCGATTACTTCCGCGTCATGAAAGTAGCGCTGCGCCAGGGACGAGTTTTCTCCGTGAGCGACAGCGCCGAATCCGCAGCTGTGGTCATAATCAATGAAGCATTCGCGCGGCAGAACTTTTCCAATGCAGATCCCCTCGGAAAGCAGTTATGCGTCGGCTGCGGTTACGGCGACTCGGCCATGAGAAGCGTTGTTGGGGTGGTGAGCGACACAAAGCAATCCAGTTTGAGTACGCCGGCTCCGTCCATGGTCTTTGTCCCTATCGCCCAGGTTCCAGATGCGCTCAACCTGCGATTGAAGCAGTTCGTGGCCACGAACTTTGTCATCCGCACTATCGGCGATCCTATGCAACTCGCCGCGACAGCACGGTTGGAAGTGCAGCGCTTGGATGGGGCGTTACCTGTCAGAAACCTGCGTCCGATGGAGCAGGTGTTGTCTCGATCTATAGCCCAAGAACGTTTCAACGTGTCGTTGCTCGGCTTATTCGCAACGATCGGCCTTATTCTGGCCGCAATCGGAATCTACGGCGTGATGTCATACGCGGTCACTCAACGCACGCATGAATTTGGCCTGCGTATCGCACTGGGCGCTCAGATGAAAGACATATTGAGGCTCGTTATAGGCAACGGAATGACGCTTGCGCTAATCGGTGTGGCAATCGGATTGAGTGGTGCGTTCGCGTTAACGCGGTTGATGACTTCTTTGCTTTTTGGAGTTACTCCCATTGACGCTCCGACCTTTGTAACTGTATCGATTTTATTGCTCGCTGTTGCGTTGGTTGCGTGTTACATTCCAGCACGCCGCGCTATGAAGGTGAATCCATTGATTGCGCTACGCTACGAGTAGCAATTCACTTCAACGACTCAAACACTCAGATCTCGTCCAGCAGAATCGGTCGCTCTGTCAACTCAAGACACAGACAGCTACGGCCGTATAAGAGGAGGCAATTGCAGATCTTGGCAAAAGAACATCGGGATCTCTTTGCCCGCCTGAAACAATTAGGGTTGTTGGAAGTCATGGACCCGTATTGATGGAGCCGCGCGCCGAACAAGCGCTTGGAGCGGACTCGCCATGAGCGGGCTTCTTGTTAAGTTGCGTGGGCGAGCCGCTCAAGCGCATCAGCGTTGGGCGGCTACGAAGTGATTGCGGGAGATACTTTGAATCGTATCTGCATATCGATTGCTTTGATCCTCATTGTGGGAACTCGCTGCTTGGGCCAGATCCCATCGCAGCCGTGCAATGAATCGACAAGCAAGTACGCCAATTTGGAGAATCAAGCTGTTAGGAAAGTGGCGCCTGAGTATCCGGCCGAACCAGGTTTCCATGTCGAAGGCAAAGTTACTGTGCGAATAGTGATCAATAAGAAAGGTGACGTAGTCTCAGCTAAAGCGATTTGCGGGCATCCCCTAATAATTGCGCCTGCAATCAAAGCCGCGGCTCAGTGGCAGTTTCAACCCAAGCTAGTCAAAGGCAAGCCTACTAAGAATATTGGTGTCATAGTGTTTGTTTTCAAGGACATGAATCGTGATCGGGGAATTGAATACAGCGCCGCTCAGAACAAGCCCTTGGAGCGGACTCGCCGGTGAGTAGCCTTTATTCGTAGTTGCGTGGGCGAGCGCTCAAGCGCATCAGCGTTCGGCGACGACTCAGTGACCCATGAGCTTCAAGACAAAAACGCGGTACGGTTACCAAGAGACACACGCCGACGACTCTGACGTGCGCACGATCATCTGGTCGCTCCTCAAAGAACTTACCCACGAGGAGTTCGATGAACCCGACGACGAGCATACGCAGGTCGCCGTGTCGCGTGGGGATTGGGCGATCACCGTTCAGGTCAGTGGCCTGGTTGCGCTCGACGACCTGAGCTGGATCACCGGCAGTCAAGACGACAGGCCAACACCGTCAGTCTACCTACGTGACCTGCCTAATGAGCGACTCATTCCCATACTCGAGGCACTAGCCGGCGGCAACATAGATCCGGTGCTCAAGGCCGGCTGGCTCCCGTTTGACGAGCTGCCACCGTATTCACGTGATTTCTACCGGCGGTAGTCTGAAAGATACCGGCCATTACGGAATGCTCAAATTGCCAGTGGTTGTGATGTGGGCGCCGCGCCGAACAAGCGCTTGGAGCGGACTCGCCGTGACCGGGCTTCGTTGGTAAGTTGCGAGGGCGAGCTGCCCAAGCGCAGGCGTTCGGCGCTTCATTCAAAAATTGAACGGAAAGGTATCGATGACTAGATCAATCAGAGGTTGCTTGTTGCTCGCAGTTATCGGAATGTGTTTTATCACATCCTGCGCTCAGGCACCGATGGGCCACAAACTCATTGAGGAAATCAACGCCGCTAAAGTCAAAGCGCGAAACCTTGGCGACGACGCTGAACGTAAGAGAACAAAAGCTAAAGAGAAGGGTGAGTCCGGTGATCGTGACGGACATGACAGATTGATCGAAGAAGCCGCGAAGCTCTTTGGGCAAGCCTCAGATACTCTCTACAAAGCGGCTGAAAACGCAGTCGAACTTGCTAAGCTCAAGAGTCCGCCGTGGTGGGAAACGTATTTCAGTTTGCAGTCGAAGCTAATTCGCAATCTTGCGCAGTTAGGGGCTGCTGCTCACGATGAATTGCTCATAAGAAAAAACGGCGCACCGACTGAACCTCAAGTGCAATTATGGAAGGAAACCATTAAACGAATCACGAAAGAGAATGAGGAATTTCGTCGACAAATAACGGCTATCGAATCGCGCCAAGGTATTGTTTTGATAAAGGAATGAATCGAGGCCTGCGCCGAACAAGCGTTTGGAGCGGACTCGCCGTGAGCGGGCTTCTTTGGTAAGTTGCGAGGGCGAGCCGCTCAAGCGCATCAGCGTTAGACCCCTTCGCAATTTGAGCGGAACAAGGGAAGGCGATTCCGAGATCATTGGGTGGCGGCGACCGACACAGAGGCGGGATCGTACGGCAGGCTTGGAGGTATTAGGATGATTGTGGGTCTGTATGTAGTCACAATCGTGCTGGCAGCACTGCTAACCGGCAACGAGTTCGCCATTGGAACCATCATTCACCCGGTGCTGAGCCGTCTCGACACAGCGACACACGTGAAGGCGGTTCAGGCACTGGGGCGGCGCTACGGAAAGGTGATGCCCTTTTGGATGGCAGGCGTGTTGGTGCTCGAGGTGGTGATACTGTTTGTGGTGGGGCCGCGGTGGCACGGGGCGTGGACTTGGGCGGCGGTCTCAGCAGGCTTGGTGTTAGTCGCGATAATATTCAGCGTCGTCGGACCAGTGCCGATCAATAATCGCGTTGTAGGCTGGGATCCAGAGCGGCTGCCTGAGGGATGGGAGAAAGAGCGAGCGCGGTGGGATCAATTGCACATGGTGAGGGTAGCGATCCTCATTGCATCGTTGGCTGCGCTGGTAGTTTCAGCCATCGACGGGGTCTAACAAAAAGCGCTTGGAGCGAACTCGCCGGTGAGTAGCCTTTAACAGTAGTTGCGTGGGCCGCTCAAGCGTTATCCGCTTCTAGTCTTACGACAATATGCAGCAATTAATCACACGATCGTATTGGCGGCGACTCTCCCTGAGTGCAGCCAGTGGATTGTTTTTGGGCGCTATGATTTATCTCGCCCTTTTGTTCCGAGTTGAATCAGAAAACCGAGCACTACGTGAAGCCCAGAAAGCTGGTGGGGAGGTAATGCATGTTACGTTGGCCTTGAGGTGGTGGGTTCTTCCACTCATCGGGGTTGCGGCGTTTACTATCGGCAGTGGTCTATCGCAGAGGCTTTCGAGGTATCGAAAAGCTCGATGACTATCTAATAATTTATTTTGTGTCACCTTGACTTTACTAACTGCAATCTCCTCAACAAACAAAGTTTTTCAAACACGCGGATAAGCGCTTGGAGCGGACTCGCCAGTGAGTAGCCTTAATTCGCAGTTGCTGTGCGAGCCGCTCTCAAGCGCATCAGCGTTAGGTCTCCTTCGACTAATGAAGAAAAACAGAATCATTGTCGTATCGGTAACGATGCTCCTCTTAGTGGTCGGCTATCGCATTGTTCATGTCTTCCCCTATCCAATGGGAGGTGGTCAATATCGAGAGTCCCCGGATAAGAAGTTCACTGCGTCAGCGTCGAGCATGACTGACCGATTCTTTTTCGGTGGCGAGAGACGTTATTACGAATTTGAGATCGAGGCTGGCTCACGTCATCAGATTCGTCGCATGGTCATTGATGAGCCGCCCGAGGGCATGATTGAATGGCGCGAGGACGGTTCGATCGAGTGGCAGGCAGATAGTTCCAGCGTCACTTATAGTTTTAGAGGCACGAAGCTGATCTTGAGTGTAAAGCCATGAAGAACGGCCTAAGTGCTTGGAGCGGACTCGCCGGTAGCGGCCTCTTTGTTTAAGTAGCGTGGGCGAGCCGCTCGAGCGCGGCGTTGGATACTTCTTGATGCGTTGCCAGGCTGTAGATAATGAACGCAATACGCTATGCAAATAGTATTGTTATTGGCAGCGATTATTGTCTTCCCTTCCGTTGAGGTGAAGCAAAACGAATCGGCTTCGCTAAAACCAACCAAGATGCTTGTTGAAGTATGGTGCGGTGGCGATGATAATTTGACGCGAGGAGTTTGTATTTTCGCGGATAAGGCCTTCGAGTCGAGTGCCGATTTTTCCTTGGCTAGTGGAGAGAACAAGGGAACGCTGGTGGTAACGATTCCGACCAATGTTAACTGGAAAGAGATAAACCAAAGGACTCGAGTTTTTTTCTCCGTAGAATTTAGTTCGGCTGACGCTAAGAAGATTAGTAAGCGTAAAGGCGAATGCTGGGAAGATGAATTGGCAGCCTGCGCTAATCAAATTGTTAAAGCGGCAAAGACTGCCCAAAAGAAGATGCTAGCGAAACATTGATTTCCTTTTTGAGAGCGCTGAATTCGGTTGCGTTAGTTCTCATGCAATCACTCGACATCGCAACGAGTCGTGTAAGTTTTTGCGCGCATCCAACAATGCGCTTGGAGCGGACTCGCTATGAGCGGGCTTCTTTGGTGAGTTGCGTGGGCGAGCCGCTCAAGCGTATCAACGTTCGGCTCACGTGGTAAGCAGCGATGGATTTTGAAGAACAACACAAGCGTCGAGTAGCGATGCTCCCATCAGAGGTTCGTGAAGCGCATAGCCATTCATCAAATCACCGACAAGAAATTGAAGAAAGCGATTTATGCGGTTGTTTCTACTGCTGTTCAATATTTCTACCACAATTAATCGAAGACTGGGTGGATGAAGGTGATAATGAGGTGGGCCAGACAGCCCTATGCCCAAGGTGCGGCATAGACAGTGTCATAGGGTCCAAATCCGGCCTTCGTATCGATCTTGCATTTCTAGAAATAATGAAACAGCATTGGTTCTGAGATGAGTGTCATGCACCAGAACGCTCTCGCAATCTGGTTGGTTGATGTGAATTCTCCGCTCGGTTGTTTCCATACTTCCGTTGCTGGTGTTCGACACTCGGAAGCAGTTCTCCTTTTGCGCATTGTAGCTCCTCAATTTGTCGGTATTGATCAGTTGATCGCCTCTCTTACAAATTAACCTGACAATACCGTCCAATGGGCTCCCACAAAACCAGCTTCGCTCGGTAATAAGAATGTAATCCAGGGCCACTCGGTGTTATATATGCTCGTTGGATGGGGGTATAGAACCTGGCCCAAACGAGAAATTCATGACAGCTTCTACTTCAGTCGAGTCTTCATTTGACGTCGACTCTTTTCTCAAAGAGTACTACGACGCGTGGAGTGGAACCGATCTGGATCGCATCATGTCCTTCTACACAGAAGATGTGGTGCTTCAAACTCCCAGCGCCCTCATGACGGGAAGGGAAGCGGTTCGCGATCAGTTCGTAAGGCCGTTTATCACTGCGTTCGCCGGAAACCGTCACTTTGTGAAGAAGACGATTCACGGAGCTGGAGTGGTGACGGTTGAATTTAGTTTTGAGGCCGAACACACGGGTCCGTTCGCAGGCTATGCTGCGACCGGGGCTCGAATCAAACTCCCCGGCTGTGGAGTTTATGAATACGATTCAGGGAAACGGCAGATCACCTCAGGACGCATTTATTTTGATGTGGCGACATTACTGCAAAGCATCACATTGGTGAATGAGCCGCAGGAGGCTGTCAAGGCTCTGCAGCTGAACGAGCGCAACTTGAGCGTGATTATTAACACGATTCCCACGGCCGCTTGGACTACACGTGCAGATGGCTACTGCGACTTCCTCAATCAGCGTTGGCTGGACTACGCGGGCATGACCGCGGAACAAGCTGGAGGCTGGGGCTGGGTCGAAGCGATTCATCCGGAGGATCGCCAGGCGCTGGTTGAATATTGGCAATTGGCTTTGGCTGCTGGCGAGCCGATTGAGACCGAAGGACGCTTGCGTCGTTTCGACAGTTCATACCGCTGGTTTCTTTTTCGGGCCAATCCATTGCGAGACCAAGCGGGGACAATCGTCAAATGGTACGGAACCAGTGTTGATATCGATGATCGCAAGAAGGCGGAAGAGGCGCTGCAGGCGAGCGAGCGCAATCTGAGCCTGACCATCAACAGCATCCCGACCTTCATCGCGGTGACGCGACCCGATGGGTTCATACTGTCGGTGAATCAAGCCGCGCTGGATTACCACGGTATCACCCTGCACGATACGCAGCAGGGTGACTTCCGTACCCGGTTTTACCACCCGGATGATTGGCCCAGGCTGGGCGAGGATCTCAAGGACAACCTCGAACGAGGACGACCGTTCGAGTATGAGGTCCGCGCGCTGAGCAAGGACGGCGAATATCGCTGGTTCCTGGTCCGCTGTAATCCTCTGCTGGACGATCAAGGGAAGATCGATCGATGGTATGTGACCGCGTTCGACATCGAGGATCGCAAGCGCACCGAAGAAGCACTTCGGAAGAGCGAGCGTCAGTTTCGTCTCCTGGTCGAGACCATCCCGGCGCTTGTATGGCGTAGTACGCCTGAGGGCGATCTGGACTACTTGAACCGCAGGGCTGTCGAGTATCTCGGTCACACGGCGGAAAGCTTAGCCGGCGGGCGGTGGCTCGAACTCGTACATCCCGATCACCGTGACGCGACCTTGCAACGGTGGCTGCAGTCGGCCACTACGGGAACGGCGTACGAGGATGAGTACCAGCTCCAGCGGGCGGATGGCCAGTATCGATGGATTCAGTCCGTCGGAGAGCCTTTCCTCGACACGGAAGATCGGATCGCCAATTGGTATGGCGTGGTGTTCGACATCGATGAACGAAAACGGGCGGAGGACGCGCAGGTCCGGCATTCGGGTGTTCGGGCTGATGTGAGCGCTGCTTTTTCCAAGCCCATCCAGTTGATGGAGATTCTGCGCGGATGCACGGAGGCTATCGTTCGTCATCTCGATGCGGTCTTTGCCCGAATCTGGATACTGAACAAGGAAGAAAGCATGCTGGAGTTGCAGGCGAGCGCCGGGATGTACACCCGTTTGGATGGGTCATACAGCCGGATCCCCGTCGGAGAGCTGAAGGTCGGATTGATTGCCCGGGAGAAGAAGGCGCATTTCACCAATGACGTTCTGAATGATCCACGCGTAAATGATAAGGGTTGGGCACAACGTAACGGAATGGTTGCCTTCGCAGGACACCCGTTGGTTGTCGAGGATCGGCTGATCGGAGTCGTCGCGCTGTTTGCCCGTCACACACTTCCGGAATCCATCCTCGACACGCTCGCATCAGTTGCCGACACAATCGCGCAAGGGATCGAGCGCAAGCGGGCGGAGGAGTCACTCAGGAGTGCGCTCGACGAAGTCCAAAAGTCGGAAGCCAAACTTCGGCAGGTGATTGATGCTATCCCCGCACTCGCGTGGTGTACCCTGCCCGATGGTTCGAACGAGTTCCTGAGCAAACCCTGGCTCGAATACACGGGCCTCTCTCTCGAAGAGTCACAAGGTTGGGGATGGCATGAGGCGGTCCATCCTGACGACCTGTCACCGTTAATGGACCAATGGACGAAAATGTTGGTTTCAGGAGAAGCCGAGGAAATCGAAGCGCGTCTGCGCCGCCATGATGGGGTTTATCGTTGGTTTCTCATTCGGGCCGAGCCGTTCCGCGACGAATCCAGCGAGATCGTGAGGTGGTACGGCACCAGCACCGATATCAATGATCGCAAAAGGGCTGAAGAGGCTTTGCAGTCGAGCGAGCGTAACCTTCGTCAAGTCATCGATACCATTCCCACCCTCATCCATGTCTTGCGTCCCGACGGATCCGTGCTGTACGTCAATCCAAGAGTCTTGGATTACACCGGGCTCACCTTGGAGGAAGTACAACGAGGGGACTATCGCGCCCGGGTCGGCCACCCGGAGGATGCGGAGGAAAGCCTTCGAGAGCGACGTGGACAGGCGCTCTCAAGCGCTGTGCCCTTTGAAAGTGAGTATCGTGTGCTGGGAAAAGACGGACAATACCGTTGGTTCCTCGCCCGCTACAATCCTGTTCTCGACGATCAGGGGCAGATCGATCGATGGTATGTGACCGCTACCGACATCGATGATCGCAAACGAGCGGAGGCGCAGGTCGAGCAAGCCCGCCTTCGTCTTGCCGAAGCCCAGGAGCTGAGTAAAACGGGCAGCTTCATCACCGATTTGTTGGCCGACGATCACGACTGGTCTGAGGAAGCTTTCCGTATCTTCGAATTCGATCCGGCGACCAAGGTCACGGTGCAGATGATTCGCGACACGGTCCACCCCGACGACCTGCCGTCGTTCGATGCGATGATCGGGCGCGGCATGGCCGGCACGGATGTCGACTTTGTATTCCGAATTGTGACCTCTCGAGGTGCCCTAAAGCACGTGCGGGGCTTGGCCCGCGTCATGGCGCAAATCGGAGGTCGCCCCTTGTTCATTGGCGCTCTCCAGGACATAACGGAAAGCAAAGCCGCGGAGGAGGCGTTGAGTAGAGCTCGCGCTGAACTCGCCCACATGGCCAGGGTCACGACCTTGAGCGTCTTGACCGCCTCTATCTCGCATGAGGTCAATCAACCGATCGCCGCCACCATCGCCAGCGCTGGAGCGTGTTTGCGTTGGCTGAACCGAGATCAACCAGACATACAAAAGGCGCGAGATGCTGCCGTGCGTATCGAGCAGGACGTGAGGCGGGCCGCTGAGATCATCAGCCACTTAAAAAGCTTTTACAAGAAAGATGTTTCGCCGCTACGTGAGCTGATCTCTGTCAACGAGCTCATTGACGAGATGCTGGTACTGCTGCGGAGCGAAGCTGACCGACACTCGGTGTTAATGCGTACTGAGCTCGCAGCGGATCAACTCCAAGTGACTGGCGACCGGGTGCAGTTGCAACAGGTGCTGATGAACCTGATGCTGAACGCCATGGAGTCGATGAGCGAGCGCGGAGGCGAGCTCAAAATACGTTCACGACGTGACGACAATGAAGTGATCGTGTCGGTTAGTGACACAGGAGTGGGAATACCTGCTGGAAAGATGGAGGAAATCTTTAAAGCGTTCGTCACGACGAAAGCAGGTGGAACGGGGATGGGGCTGGCAATCAGCAGCACGATCATCGAGTCGCACAGCGGCCGGCTTTGGGCTACTCCGAACACGGAACGTGGTACGAGTTTCCACTTCACCTTACCAACTGAACGTGAGGCGCAGAGTGAACAGTGAAGTAGTGATCTACTGATCCTTTTCCTCAATGCATTGACGGCTCTGGTGGCATCCTCACTTTGTTCAAGTATCTTCCGAAGACAAATGATTCGCGCGCAGCTTTTGCTGGAACTTCACTTTCGAGTCAATGCCTTCACCCGCCAGAGTGTCGGATGGTCCCTCTAACAATACTCACTACGTCCCGATATTTCCGACAGGATCTTCTCGTACAACCGCAAATACCTTAGTTATTCAATCAAAATCGCAGGCGCTCTCTTTGGTATCTCAATTGCGATGACTCGAGTCGACGGGGGCATTGCGATACGAAAACCAGGAAGGAAAGCAGCTATTTCGTTTGATGACTCGATTAGCCGAGTCGTAATCGCCTGTACTCGAGTAATCGGGCGAACTGGACCGCGCCATTGATTCAGCAACGTGTGCCAGGTGTTAACGACACCGATGATTGACCAACAACAAGAGCAAGTCATTTGCCAGCCTGTGCACGCCATCGCGGAAGGAATAACCATGAGGTGTACGAACCGAGCTACTGGATCAGTTCGCATGCAATGCGATGATCAAGTTCCAGCTCACGTGCGTGCCGGCCTCAGGCTAACCCTAAATAAGCTGGCGTCGATTTTAGCCGCAGTACTCTCTCTGGTTTTGTCCGTGCACGCTCAACAAAATGACAACGTGCAGAAGCAAATACAACAACTTAAGCAGCAGTACGAGCAGACAACTCGTGAGTTACAAGAGCGAATTGCAGCCCTGGAACAGCAGCTAAGAAAGGAAGCGGCAAACAGGGAGGGGCCACCAAAAAAACAAGCAGGGTCTGAAGTTAGGTCCGCTGTTCAAGACGCAGCAAAAGTTGCTTTTGGACAGTCACAAGAAAACCAATCGCTTCAGGGAGAGGTGCCTGCGGCGCCGACGTATGATCAATTGAGGGATGCCGATACAAGAATCGAGAAGATTGAAGCGCAGATGAGAACTTTTGAATTCCACGGGTATCTGCGTTCCGGTTATGGACTCAACAGCCTTGGCGGTCAGCAGGTCGCGTTTCAAGCTCCGGGGGCTGATGCCAAGTACCGTTTGGGAAATGAAGCAGAAACATATGCCGAGCTCATTTTTGTAAACAACTGGGTTAACCCTGAACATGACGACGATAAGGCCTGGATAAAAACACAGGTCACGATTGAGGCAAACACCTCGAACTCCGCGAACTATGCAAATTTTCCTGGAGGCATCGGCAATGATCAATTCCGCTTCCGTGAAGCCTTCGTCCAAGCTGGCAATGTGTTTAAGAGCCAACCGCTCGCCAAGTTTTGGGCTGGAGAAAGGTACTACCGCCGTTATCAAGCGCACATCAATGATTTCTACATCCTGGACATGAGCGGTTACGGCGGAGGCGTTGAGGACTTAGATGTGAAGGTTGGCAAGTTGGCAGTGGCTTTCCTTGGTGGGGCGCGTCCTGACCTGACGACCGAAAATGGCAATTACGCGAAGAGCAACATCGATGTGCGGCTCTATGACGTTAAGGCGCCGGGCGGAAAGTTATCGGGGTGGTTCAATTTCGCTAATGCAAAAGGGGGAACCACTCCGAGTGGCACGGTCATTCCTTCAAGCCGCGGATACGCATTCGGCATAGCCCACCAGCGTTTGGAATGGAAAGGTGGTTACAACTGGTTTTCAATCGGATATGCAACGGGAGCTGCTGCCAATCTCAGCACATCGATCGCTGACCCAACGCCGTTTCTCAAGGACAAGAAGAAACTTCTAATCGCAGAACACCTACTTCTTCAACCAAACGAGAAGTTTGCCATCCAACCGGTATTCATATACCAGCGAACGCAAAGCGGCAATCCGCAAGAAGCCTGGAACCAGTGGCTTTCGTTTGGCGCCAGGCCGCAGTACTTCTTTACAGATCATCTCTCGGTAGCGTTTGAGGCCGGACTCGATCGTACTAGCAGCGGCAATGGTCAATACGAGGGCTGGCTCCGCAAATTCACGATCGCTCCGCAAATCGGAGCCGGACGCCGATTTTTTAGCCGACCTGTACTGCGTCTCTTTGTGACTTATGCAACCTGGTCGAACGGTCTCCGCGGCTTCGTCGGCGGAATTCCGTTTCACGACAAAACAAGTGGATTCACCTTCGGTGTGCAGACCGAAACGTGGTGGTAGCACGCACGTTTTTAACCTCGGATGTGATCCGATAGTTGATGTCATTTAGTAGAGACAGAAAGAAAGAGAGAGAGGGACCATATGGCGACTAGAGAGATGGTGGCTGGCTCTGAACAGACGAAGAACACGCTCGTTTCATCGACCAGCGGTAGTTACATACGCCCTCTGGCCATTCTAACCACGCTGTTCTTCCTGTGGGGTTTTCTCACGAGTTTGAATGACATTCTTGTTCCACATCTGAAGTCAATCTCGGACTTCAGTTATACCAAGGTCATGCTGGTCCAGCTTGCGTTCTTCTCGGCGTATTTCCTCTTTTCAGTGCCGTGGTCGATGGTCGTCAACAAAATTGGGTATCAAAAGACTATGGTCGTCGGTTTAGTAAGCATGAGTCTGGGGGCCCTTCTTTTCGTGCCCGCTGCATCTATTCCGTCTTTCCCGCTGTTATTGACTGGGCTAATGATCCTTGCTGCCGGCATTACGGGTCTTCAGGTGGCCGCGAATCCTTACGTGCTCATACTTGGCAGACCCGAAACAGCATCAAGCCGATTGAATCTGACGCAGGCTTTTAACTCACTTGGCACCACGCTGGCACCGATACTAGGCGGAATGTTCATCCTTAGCGCGGCACCATTGGCAGCCGAACAGTTGAAGCAGCTCTCGCCGCAAGCGTTACACGCCTATCGCATGAACCAGGCTGCCTCGGTGAAAATGCCTTACATCATCATAAGCATCGCGTTGATCTTACTGGCAGTGGCGATCGCCAGATTCAACCTTCCGAAGATCGAACAACCCGCAGTCAATCCGGGCGAGAAGGTCAAAGATTCAATCTGGAAACATCCTAACCTGCTGTTTGGCGCTCTCGGAATTTTTGCCTATGTCGGCGCCGAGGTTTCAATTGGTAGCTTCATGGTGAACTATCTCGGTCAACCCGAGATTGCTGGCTTTTCTCCGAAGATTGCCGCCGGCTATGTCTCATTCTATTGGGGAGGCGCGATGGTGGGACGCTTTATCGGCTCTGGGGTTTTACAAAAGGTTAAGACCGGGCATCTGCTCGCGGTTTGTGCGGTTTGTTCCGCAACGCTGGTGACAGTTTCGATGCTTACGAGCGGGCACGTGGCTATGTGGACCATGGTCGCGGTCGGGCTTTTTAATTCGATCATGTTCCCCAGCATCTTCGCCCTGGGCATTGCCGAACTTGGGCCCCTGACAGGAACTGGATCGGGCCTCATGAGCATGGCGATCGTTGGCGGCGCGATCGTTCCAGTGATTCAGGGTGCAATTGCAGATCACAGCGGCATTCATCACGCATTTCTGCTTCCCGTGATTTGCTACCTGTACATCTTGTTCTTCGCGCTCAAGGGCTCAACACCGAATAGCGAACGACATGCAAACTACTTGAATGTCACAAAGGGAGTATAGGCAATGCTATTAGCAGGTGACATTGGCGGAACAAAAACAGACCTGGCAATTTTTTCAGTTGAACGTGGGCCCCATTCGCCCATCACCCAGACCCAGGTGCACAGCGCAGACTACCCGAGCCTGCAGGTGTTGGTTAAAGAATTTCTTGAGAAGGCAAAGACCCCCGTTGAGCGAGCTTGTTTTGATGTTGCCGGACCCGTCATCAATGGAAGCGTAAAGATCACTAACTTGCCCTGGGTGATAGACGAAGCCTCACTAGCAAAGGATCTAAATTTCAAATTCGTCCATCTGATGAACGACCTTGAAGCGGTCGCTCGAGCTGTTCCCATTCTGCGAGCGAGCGATGTGATCACGTTAAATGTCGGACAACCGGTCCCAAGGGGCGCCATTGCCGTCGTAGCACCGGGCACCGGACTGGGCGAATCATTTCTTACCTGGGATGGATCGAAATACGTTTCTCACAGTTCCGAAGGCGGTCACGCAGATTTTGCACCGACGAATTATCGACAGATTGCCCTGCTCAAATACATGCTCAAGCGCTTTGACCACGTCAGCGTAGAACGTGTCTGTTCCGGAATCGGAATTCCATCCATTTACGAATATCTACGAGCTGTGGAGCAGATCCCGGAAAAGCCTGAGATCGCCCAAGCGATCGCCTCCGCATCAGATCAAACTGCAGCAATAACCAACTCCGCCTTTGACGAATACAACCCTAGTGATTTGTGCAAGGCCACCGTGGATACCTTTGTATCAATTCTAGCGAGTGAGGCGGCAAATCTGGCGTTGAAGGTGATGGCAACCGGTGGCGTCTACCTGGCGGGCGGTATTCCCTTACACATCCCTCGTGCGGCGGAGGAGTCACGCTTTATGGAGACTTTTAAGCGCAAGGGACGCTTCACTCAGCTCATGGACCATATTCCAGTTCACGTCATTCTCAATCGCGCTGCGTTACTCGGTTCTGCCGCATACGGGTTGGAGAGCTTTAAGGAGGAATTGTAGATATGGCCCATAAAGAACTTCCAATGATCTATTTGGCGCGGCACGGTGAGACGGCCTGGAGTCTGACGGGCCAACACACTGGGTTGACCGATTTACCTTTGACCGAGCTGGGCGAGCGAAATGCTCAAAGACTTGGCGGCCGGTTGAACGGAATAGTGTTCGAGAGCGTCTTTACCAGCCCATTACGCCGTGCGATGCGGACCTGTGAACTAAGTGGCTTCGGTTCTGTCGCTGAAATCGATCCAAATCTGCTCGAATGGAACTACGGCGATTATGAAGGACGACGAAGTGTGGAGATCCATGCAAAGCGTCCTGATTGGCAGCTCTTCCGCGACGGCGCCCCGGGCGGCGAATCGCCACAGCAGGTTGCCGAGCGAGCCGATCGGGTTGTGGACCGCTTGCGCGCAGTTTCAGGGAATGTGCTGATTTTTTCCAGCGGACATTTCCTTCGAGTGTTAGCCGGTAGCTGGATTGGGCTCGAACCATATGAAGCCAGGTCTCTGATGCTGAGTACGGGGAGCCTAAGCGTGCTGGGATACGAACACAGCCTTGAGCAGCCGGCAATTACACTTTGGAACGACACCAATCATTTGCTCCCAGCCAATGAACAGAATATCGATGGGAACAGTTTGGACCTAATTGAGGTAACACGATGAAGGCAACACAACTTCTCCATAACCTGGGCCAGAGTCTCTGGCTGGACAACATTACGCGCGATCTGCTGGCCAGCGGAACGCTAAAACAATACATCAACGATCTATCGGTAACAGGACTTACCTCGAATCCGACGATCTTCGACCACGCTATTAAAAACAGTTCAACTAACAATATCATTCGTCGCTATCGAAAAGACAAGGAGGCGTCATGAAAGCTTCCGGCTTCAACCAACAACAATTGGAGCAGATGAAAACACATCCCGGTTTCATTGCGGCGCTCGATCAAAGCGGCGGCAGCACTCCCGGCGCACTGCGTCTCTATGGAGTCAAAGAAAGTGCATGGTCCAACGAGGCTGAAATGTTTGCGCTAGTGCATCAGATGCGTAAGCGCATTATCACCAGTCCCAGCTTTAACGGCGAACGGATTATTGGCGCCATCCTGTTTGAGGACACGATGGACCGAGACATCGAGTCGCTGCCTACCGCGGACTTTCTTTGGAACGTGAAACAAGTTGTACCGTTTCTGAAAGTAGACAAGGGCCTTGCAGCTGAGCAGGACGGAGTTCAGTTGATGAAGCCTATCCCCGCGCTTGCGGAGCTGCTCACTAAAGCCAAAGCGAAGAGCATATTCGGAACCAAGATGCGTTCCGTAATCAAACGAGCCGACGAAGCCGGCATCAAGAGCATTGTGAACCAGCAGTTCGAAGTAGCCGAGCAGATCTTAGCCGCCGGTCTCTTGCCAATCGTCGAGCCCGAAGTTGACGTTCACAGCACTAGCAAAGCTAAGTGCGAAGAGTTGCTCAATGCAGCCATCCTCGAAAAGCTCAATCAGCTGACTGCGGATGAGTTCGTAATGCTGAAGCTCACGCTGCCGGAGCACGACGACCTCTACCTCGATCTAATTAGACATCCCAAGGTTGTGCGGGTGGTTGCGCTGTCGGGCGGTTATTCGCAGGAAGACGCGGATGACCGCCTGCGCAAAGATCACGGCATGGTCGCGAGCTTTTCGCGGGCGCTGTTAGAAGGACTGACGGCTCAGCAATCCGATGCTGAGTTCAACTCTGTGCTGGAGAAATCCATCCAGAATATTTTCGACGCCTCCAACACTAAGCAGCCCACGATTATTGAATCGGACTGGAATCGGATAGCTGGTCCGCTCAACCCTAAAGTTGCTGGAATTAACAGCGAGAAGGATTCGAGATATGGACAAAGGTAGTGTCAAGCTCGCCCCTTCAATTCTAGCTGCTGACTTCGCCCGCTTGGGAGAGCAGGTCGTTGAAGCGGAGCGTGGCGGCGCTGATCGAATTCATGTTGACATCATGGATGGACATTTTGTGCCTAACATTACGATGGGTGCGCCAGTGGTCCAATCGCTAAGGAAGGTGACGAGTCTTCCTCTTGAAATTCACATGATGATCACTGACCCCGACTCTTTTCTCGATGAGTTTGTCAAAGCTGGCTCGGATTCTTTTATCGTGCATTGGGAAGGCAACAACAATCTGCATCGAACTGTGCAACGCATAAGGTCCTTGCGGAAACAGGTGGGCGTGGCCATTAATCCGGCAACCCCTGCCGTCGTGTTGGAAGAAATCCTGCCGGATCTGGATCAGGTTCTGGTCATGACAGTAAATCCCGGCTTCGGTCACCAGCCTTTCATTTCCACGACGCTACCAAAGATAAAACGTGTGGGCCAGATGATCGAACAGCTAAAACCAGGATGCGAATTAGAAGTCGATGGAGGAATTGATGAAGCAACGGCTCAGTTGACAGTTGCTGCAGGGGCAAATGTGCTCGTAGCCGGATCGGCAATCTTTGGTGCCAATGTAGGCGTGTGCGCTGCTATGCAGAGACTGCATGCCTCAATAAGGTCCAACTTGGATCGGGTCAGTACAGGGAGCGGTAGCGACCTGGTCAGACCACGGAGTCAAGAACTCCCCACTTACCAGGTCGCTACCGCTCCCTGTACTGACCCGATCCAACAATGATTACTGATTTTTTGAGGTGAACAACGACTTGATTTTACAAAGGAGCAATTATGCAGTTAGGAATGATAGGGCTTGGCAGGATGGGTGCGAATATGGTCAGACGCCTAATCAAGAATGGTCACGATTGCGTCGTGTTTGATCGGTCGCGGGAAGCAGTGGACCAACTTGTCAAAGAGAAGGCCGTGGGTGCCAACTCGCTGGCAGATTTTGTAAAGAAACTTGATTCGCCGCGCGTGGTCTGGCTGATGGTCCCGGCAGCGGTAGTTGACGAAACCATAAAAGATCTTCTGCCCTTGCTCGATACAGATGACATTCTCATCGACGGCGGGAATTCTTATTACATTGACGACATTCGCCGCGCAAAGGAATTAGCGCAGAAACGGATCCATTACGTCGACGTTGGTACGAGTGGCGGTGTGTGGGGCCTGGAGCGAGGCTACTGCATGATGATCGGCGGCGAGGCGGACGTAGTTTCTCATCTCGATCCGATCTTCAAGAACCTGGCTCCGGGAGTAGGTGATATCCCTCTGACGCCGGGAAGCACGCGAGAGGGGACTGCCGAACATGGCTACCTGCACTGTGGTCCAAACGGTGCCGGCCATTTCGTGAAGATGGTCCACAACGGAATCGAGTACGGAATCATGGCTGCCTACGCCGAAGGACTATCAATACTGCGCTCCGCGAATGTCGGCAATCAGAAACAGGGAATCGACGCCGAGACCACACCCTTACGCGATCCAGAGCATTATCGGTTCGACCTCGATCTATCTGACATTGCCGAAGTATGGCGTCGTGGCAGCGTAATCGCGTCGTGGTTACTCGACCTCACGGCGACTGCTCTGCATGAAGATTCAACTCTTTCGAGATTCGCAGGCCGTGTATCTGACTCCGGCGAGGGGCGTTGGACCATCAAGGCTGCAATTGATGAAGGAGTGCCCGTTCCAGTTCTGACCTCTTCTCTGTTCGAGCGATTCGAATCTCGAGGCGAAGCGGGCTTTGCCGACAAACTCTTGTCCGCAATGAGATTTCAATTCGGTGGACACATGGAGAAGGCGGCCGAACGGGTATAGGCCAAGGAGGATTCTAATGAGCGAGCTGCATTCTGATGCCTTGAAGAGGCGTGGCGCATTGTCGATGGCGTGCTGAAAGCAGGAACACCGATTTACGAATATGAACCCAAGACGTGGGGACCATTTGAAGCGGAGCGACTGAAACCAGCGGGGAGCTGGAGCAATCCATCAATCGAAGAAGAAGAAGTCGCGCCGCTGCATAACTCGTCGTTTAAGTGTTGGGAAGATTTCATGAAGGTGGAAGTATTTGCTGATGCTGATTTGGTGGCCAAAGCAGCCGCTGCGCTAGTTGCCGCCGAGGCAAGAGCAGCTGTGGCCGAACGGGGTAAGTTTGTTATGGCGGTCAGCGGCGGGCGCACGCCATGGCTCATGCTTCGTGCTCTGGCACTTGAGGACGTCCCCTGGGAAGGTGTTCATATCGTGCAAGTGGACGAGCGAGTTGCGCCCTCCGGAGACGCGGATAGAAACCTGACTCACTTGAGTGAAAGCCTCCTCAACGAAGGTTCGTTGAACCCCGAGCACATTCACGCTATGCCGGTGGAAGCGCCCGATTTGAACTCTGCAGCCGAGCGATATGCAGCGACTCTCCAGAAACTCGCGGGTACGCCGCCTGTATTGGATCTGGTTCACCTGGGTCTCGGGCCTGACGGACATACTGCGTCCCTGGTGCCGGGTGATCCAGTTTTGGAAGTGACTGATACAGACGTCGCACTCACAGGGGTCTATCAGCGGCGACGCCGAATGACATTGACTTATCCGATTATCAACCGGTCGCTACGAATCTTATGGCTCGTAACCGGGAACGACAAAACCGAAATGGTTCGTCGCCTGGTCGACGGAGATACGGAGATCCCGGCCGGACGAATTAATAGGGACCATGCCTTAATCCTCGCGGATCGAGCAGCAGCGAGTGATTACAGCGATTCAAAAAAGGAGTGAATATGCGTGGGAATTGCCACCGATCATGGGGGATTTCAGTTAAAGCAAGATTTGTTGGTGCGTCTCAAGGAAGCAGGTCATGAGGTGGTTGACTTTGGCGCCCATACTTTCAATACATGAGCTCACCACAAGCTGTTAACTCTGCGAGCGACGCGAAACTTGATCAACTTTGCATCAACACCATTTCGCACACTTTCGATTGACGCATTGCAGCAGGGTTCAACTCTCGGATGGGCTTCGGCGCCGCTCAAGGAATTGCAGAGAAAGTTCGGGTTCGAGTCGGATCAAGTGGTTGCGGCTGCAAAGAAACAATTGCGCAGGTTCTCGGAACAAGGAAAGGATTCTTATGACCACAGTCATGCGAGCAGATTATTCTAAGCCATCACTTTCTACACAGACCCTTTCCCACGAAGAGGTGCGGCAGATGAACGCATACTGGCGCGCAGCAAATTATGTATCGGTCGGACAGATTTACCTCTACGCCAATGAGCTTTTACGCGAGCCGCTTAAACTCGAGCACGTCAAACCACGCCTGCTGGGACACTGGGGGACAACTCCGGGACTGAATTTCATCTATGTCCATTGCAATCGGGCGATCAAGAAATACGACCTCGATATGATTTATGTCTGCGGGCCCGGGCACGGCGGGCCGGGGATGGTGGCGAACACATATCTTGAAGGAACCTATACAGAACTTTATCCACACATTCAACAGAATGAAGAAGGCTTGAGACAACTCTTCAAGCAATTCTCTTTTCCTGGCGGCATCCCTAGTCATGCAGCTCCGGAGACACCGGGCTCGATTCATGAAGGCGGAGAGTTGGGCTATGCCTTGGTCCACGCCTACGGCGCGGTCTTCGATAATCCTAACTTGATCGCCTGCTGCGTAGTCGGCGATGGCGAGAGCGAGACCGGGCCGCTCGCGACAAGTTGGCATTCCAACAAGTTTCTCAATCCGGCACGTGACGGGGCGGTGCTTCCGATCCTGCATCTTAACGGCTACAAGATCGCGAATCCGACGGTCCTTGGCCGCCTGAGCGACGAGGCGTTGATTCACCTTTTCACCGGTTACGGTTACAAACCCCATTTCGTGGAAGGCGACGAACCGGAAGCAATGCACCAATTGATGGCTGCGACTTTCGATACGGTAGTCGAAGAGATCCACACGATTCAGGAAGAGGCTCGCTCCCGAAGGCAGTCAGGACTTCCAGTCTGGCCCATGATCATCCTACGCAGTCCGAAAGGCTGGACGGGACCGAAAGTTGTGGACGGGAAACCCGTCGAGGGTACGTGGCGCTCACACCAGGTGCCGGTCGCAGATCTTGCGCTCAAACCCGAGCATTTGACAATTCTCGAAGAATGGCTGAAGAGCTACAGGCCCGAAGAGTTGTTCGACGAACACGGCAAACTGATTCCGGAATTGGCCACACTCGCGCCCGAAGGCGATCGACGCATGGGGGCGAATCCCCACGCTAATGGCGGCGTGCTGTTGAAGGATCTGGTGATGCCTGATTTCCGGAATTACGCGGTTCCGGTTACCAAGCCGGGCACGGAGACTGCTGAATCCACCAAGATCCTCGGCGGCTTTTTGCGCGACGTGATGAAGCTCAATCTGGAGTCAAGGAACTTCCGAGTGTTCGGGCCGGATGAAACCGCCTCCAACAGGCTCGATGCTTTGTATCAGGTGACGGGTAAAGAATGGATGGAACCGTTGTTACCCACGGATGAGCACCTGTCGCCGGACGGGCGCGTGATGGAAGTCTTGAGTGAGCACATGTGCCAGGGTTGGTTGGAAGGCTATCTGCTGACCGGACGCCACGGCTTTTTCTCCTGCTACGAGGCATTTATTCACATCGTGGATTCGATGTTCAATCAGCATGCGAAATGGTTGAATACCACACGCAACATCGCCTGGCGGCGGCCCATCGCATCGCTCAACTACCTTTTGACCTCGCACGTCTGGCGCCAGGATCACAACGGCTTCAGCCATCAGGATCCCGGCTTCATTGATTTCGTGATGAACAAAAAGGCCGATGTTACCCGCGTCTATCTGCCTCCTGACGCGAATTGTTTGCTCTCGGTGGCCAATCATTGTTTGCGCAGCCGCCATTATGTGAACGTGATCGTCGCGGGCAAGCAGCCGGAATTGCAGTGGCTCGACATGAATGCCGCCATCGAGCACTGTACCGTTGGACTCGGTGTCTGGTCCTGGGCGAGCAATGATCAGGGTGCCGAACCGGACGTAGTGATGGCCTGCGCCGGCGATGTTCCCACGCTCGAGACTTTGGCCGCCGTTGACCTCCTCCGTCAGCATTTTCCCGACCTCAAAATTCGCGTCGTCAACGTAGTGGACCTGATGACACTTCAGCCTTCCAGCGAGCATCCACATGGTCTCCCGGATCGCGAGTTCGATTCGATGTTTGGTGCTGACAAGCCGATCATCTTCGCCTATCACGGGTACCCATGGTTGATCCATCGGCTGACTTATCGTCGTGCCGCTCATGATCATCTGCACGTCCGTGGCTTTAAGGAGGAGGGCACAACGACCACACCGTTCGACATGACAGTGAGGAACGATCTCGACCGCTTCCACCTCGCTGGCGACGTGGTGGACCGGGTGCCGAGATTGCAGCGCGTGGGCGCCCACTTTAAGCAGTTCCTGCGCGACAAGCTGGTGGAGCACAAACAGTATGTGCACGAGCACGGCGACGATTTGCCGGAAGTCAAGAACTGGAGCTGGCCGTACTGACACATGAAGATCCTGGTGCTCAATTCGGGTTCCAGTAGTCAGAAGAGCTGTCTCTATGAGATCGACGAGACTCTTCCCGCAGATCCGCCGGCTTGTATGTGGGAGGGTAAGATTGAGTGGGATGGAGCTGAGGCGTCGATTGCGGTAAAGAACTCGCGTGGCGTCGCCGAGCGAGAGCGGGTCAAGGTTTGGTCGCGCGCGCAGGCGGTAGAGCATCTGCTGGACACTTTATGGACTGGCCAAACACACGCGCTTAGGTCCGCTTCCGAGATCGACGTTGTGGGACATCGCATTGTTCACGGTGGCCCGCATTTTGAAGATCCGGTTCTCGTCACGCCGGAGGTGAAAACGGCGATCGCCAGCGCTTCCGCGTTCGCGCCGCTTCACAATGCAGCCGAACTGGAAGGCATGGCGATCATTGAGAAGGTGCTCGGATTTGTTCCCCAATTAGCCGTCTTCGATACGGGATTTCATCGGCAAATGCCCTTGCCAGCGGCTGTCTATCCGGGCCCTTACGATTGGTTCACAGACGGCATTCGCCGCTACGGATTTCACGGTATTAATCATCAGTACTGCGCCGTACGTGCAGCCCAACTCCTGGGCCGGGAATTAAGCTCGCTCAAGCTGGTGACCTGCCACCTTGGCAACGGCTGTTCGCTGGCCGCGATTCGTGAAGGTCGAAGCATTGACACGACGATGGGGTTCACCCCACTCGAAGGCCTGATGATGGGGACTCGCTCGGGCTCGATGGATCCAGGAATCCTGACCTACCTGATGCGTCAAGGTCAGCTAGAGGGTCAAGAAATCGAAGAAGTGCTGAACCAAAAGTCGGGACTGCTTGGAATCTCAGGCGTCTCGGGTGACATGCGCGAAATTCTGGATGCGATGAAACAGGGCAATGCGCGAAGCCAGGCTGGCGTTTGACATCTACGTCCATCGTCTGAAGGCCGGCATCGGCGGTATGTGTGCCGTGCTCGGAGGAATTGATGCGCTCGTCTTCACGGCCGGAGTCGGGGAGAACTCCGCCGACGTACGCGCAGCCGTCTGCAGCAATTTGGGATGTCTTGGGATTGATATCGATGCGGCAGCCAACGCGGGACTTTCTCCTGATGGGGACGTCGCCACCCGGGACTCTCGAGTCCGGATCCTGGTGATTCGGGCGCAAGAAGACTGGGCCATTGCAACAGAATGTTGGAACCTCATGTCATAAGTTCATAACTTTCTCGTCCAAAACTTTTGACCTGTAGGACCTTGAACGAGCAGGACTCTCTCGGACTAACAGCTGAGCAACGGTCGCATCCATCATCTGGGCTTGATATGACTGGGCCGCTCAGTTGCACGGAATATGTCCCGCGCCCTGTGGCGTCACCAAATTTGATAGGTTGGACCACGATTGTAAGTGGCTTAGCGTTGAGAAAGGAAAAGGACCTCCGAGGCCCTGGCCGGCAGACAGCTCGGCAGGCGGGGAAACTATTTGTCCCTTGTCATCCACGACAGCAAATCGTGCCCCAACAATGCGGTCTCCCTGAACGCTCAAATTGAAAGTCACCTGACCAACGCCGCTGACATTCAACTACACATCGGTTTGTCATTTGCCGGGTTTAACTCGTCTGACAAAGCGAAAGGTGCGGCGGGCGCAACGAGAATCACCTGATTAATGTGACTGGGCCGCTCACTTGAATTGAATATGTGCCGTGACCGCCGCCATTGTCAGGAAATTTGATTGCTTGGGCCAGGATAGTAAGGGTCTGAGGCTTGTCAACAGTTATGGGTTTCGAAATGCTTTCGCCGCCTTGCACCTCGAGCGTTGGAATAGCTTGCTGTCCATTCTGAGTCAACACGACAAATTTTGCTCCAGCCTTTGTGTCTGTAGCTTTGATGCTGAAGCTAAAAGTTATTTGCCCCGGGCCGTTAACATTTACTAAATGAAAAAGCGGTCTTTCAACAGCCGGGTCTAACTGGCCTGACAGTAAGTTGGATCCAGCTGGCGCCACCGCACCAGCTACAGCAGGCCCACTTAGTTGCACTGAATATGAGCCGCGACCGGCGGTACCAGTGGATTTAGGGACGACGACGAGAACCGTGAGAGTCTGAGCCTTGTCGAACGTAACCGGTTTCGAAATGCTTTCGCCACCTTGCAACTCGATGGGGGGAAGAGGGAAGGTGCCCCCCTGATTCAACACGGCAATGCTTGCTCCAGCCTTTGCGTCTATCGCCGTGAAGCTGAAGGTGAAAGTTACTTGCCCGGGGCCGGTAACATTCACTACATGAAAACGCGTTCTTTCATCAGTCGGGTCTAACTGGCCTTGCAGTAGCTTGGACCCGGCTGGCGCGTCTGCCCCGCCCCCACCAACTGGAGCCGCACCAACATTGGGTGGAGCGCCAGGACCAGCCGGGGCTGCAACAGGGACATTATTTGCCGGCGCTCCACCTCCTTGCGGCGCTGGGGCTGGACTAAGAATAACTGGTCCATCGAGCGTAACTTTATAGGTACCCGTGCCGCCGGTGTCGCCGTACTTGAGTCCTTTAATCCTCATCACGATATCCCGTTTTCCGCTCAGCTGAACGCTATTGACGATCCGCTCGCTGCCCCCGTCAACGCCCTGCGCCAAAACGTCCGAAAGAATTGGTCTTGATTTGGCGTCGAACAAGTCGAGCATTGCACCTGCATTTGTGGCAGAAGCTTTGACTTCAATTGTCACGGTCAATTTCCCCGGACCAGCGGCGAACTTATAGAAGTATGAGGTGTCACTTCCATCGAGGTCGTCCGTAATCACATTCGCCGTGACGGGTGTAGGATTGTCTCGATCGGTTGACCTTTCTTGTCCGAACACAGGACTGATCGAAGCACAGCACAGAAACACGGCGATGACCAAACTCATCGCATAAAGCCGAGCGGAGTTTCCGCATTCGCAATAAAAGTTCATAACTATGTTCTCCAACAAATTTGAGTTGCTGAACCACCGCTGACTAAAAAGAGAGCGTCTCAACCTTCTCATCTTGGACCATCACTTCGCGGCAAAGCGTAATACAACTCGAAGTCCACCGTAGCGCGCGATGTCCGTCGGTCCAACGTCACATACTTAGAGCCTGTGAAAGCTCGCATTGCGCCCTGCGGCGGTCGCGATTGAGAAGGGTTCCCACCAATCCATGCTCTCGTCAGGAACAGCGGATTAGGATCCGGATTTGGCAACAGACCGTCGCCTCCCATTTGTGCGATGACTCGCACTTGTGTGCCTGTTGGCAACTTCAACGCGTAACGGCAAACGTAGTAGTCACCTTCATCATCCGCTTTCCACATCTGACTATGATCTCCTCGCAATGGTTGATTCGTGCGAGGGTCCAGGGCCGCGACATAGAACGAAATGCAGCGATTGTCGATTGAGTTCTGGAGATCCGAGTTGATTGGCGCAACTCCATATTCCTTTTTCCAACGTATCTTCCCGTTTACCGCATAGAGCGGTTCATAGTCTGGCGAGTTCATTGGTGCTGGTGTTGGTCTTGGTGAAACTCCGGACGGTGGAGGTGCATTGCCACGCTCAACGGTTACTGAGACTGACTCTAACAACACGTTCGAATCCGATAGCTTAAAGACATAGTGCTTACCGAATTCGACTTTCGCGTTACGTGTACCTTTGCCTTGTTCAACTATGAAGGTCTCGTCATTCTGATCAACCCTTACCCACACTTCGGCGTATGGATGGTCCTTCCCGCCATCCCAAACGAGAGTGACAGTTCCGCTAGTCTCGTCGGGCGCTATAACAACGGGATTGGAAAGTGCATAGATGTAGGGTACTGATCGTTCCTGGGCTGCAGCGCTCGCGCCGACGAGCAGTGAGAGGGTTAACAACAGGACAAATTTGAAGCTGGTTTTGTTCATGACTCCTTACCTCGATTACGTTTGAATTGCTATCAGAATTCTCGTAGCAGGAAAGAGCTCAACTAGTGAGTCTTGGTGTACTTGAAATTGAACTCTGCTGATTTTGCGAGTACCCGGTCGCCTTGATCATGGCGTTCCAAAAACACAATGAACTTCAGGAGATAAATCCCGGGAGATTTAATCTGAAATTCCTGATATGGAATGAAGAGGGTCTTATCGTTATACCTGGTAGAGGTGAAACGCGGTATGAACTTAACGTATGTGACCACGTGTCCATCACTAGTGCTGTAGTCGCCTTGCAAATCCGCGCCTTCAAGTTGGGCACCCTCCCTTTTATAAAAGTGGGCCACCAGCGTGCATTCGGCCCTCAAGCTATTTTTCACGACAAAACTAGTGTGAATGCGCATGCCCTTTTTCCCATCAACTGTTACGCCGTACTCTACCCACACCTTCTCAAAAGTTGCGTCCTCAACTGCGGCGGTTTCGTTCGGTTCAGTGAAGTCGCTCTTCAGTTCGAACTTGCGTGAAGTGCCATTGGATACAGTGCTAATGAGTAGAATCGAAACCGCGCACAAAATGCGAAGTACTTTTCTTATCGCGGCGCTGCTGTGAAGTAATGTTTGCATTGAACGTAAACCTTTCCGTCATCCGAATTGACAATTGATTCTCAACACTCTGGTCCAAGTTGCGCTTACTTCGATTAGGTTGTGGTTAGTTTCAAAAACTTTCATTTACATTTCCTGGCTTGGAGGGCAAGGGAAATCTGCCACCGCCCGGAACCGTCTTTAAAACCTTGAACACGCGCTGACCCGTCGACTGGAGATAGCGTTGACCCGAGTTGTAGACCCAGAAGGTCCAATAGTGATCTGAGCTTGATAGGTACTGCGGCACATTCTGGGCGTCCGGATAGCGCTCGGCGGCGGTCGGCGAACGATCCACGGGCGTTCCGTGACGTGCTTCTGCCTGTTGGCCGAACGACACTATCTCGAGATGGATCTGCGGTGGCTCGCCTGGTCTAAATCCGCGATCAATCCATGAACACTGACCGGGATTCAAATTTGGCTTTCCCGTGCCTGCGCCCTGAGTACCCACCGCGAAATCAATCGTCATGTTCATCATCTGTTCGCCGCTGGATGATGTGTTTCCAGGAGTTGAATTGAATTTCATACTGCCGCCACCACGACAACGCAGTTCATACGATTGCTGCATGAATGCTGACTCGACGAATGCTGTTTCAGCCATTGGCAGAATTTGGTTAGCACCGGTCAAGAGCAGAGCCAGAAGCGAAAGTGTCAGTGCAGGTAGAAATATTTTCATCTCGATCTCCGTCATTGATGCCACCTTCCTTGGTCGGTTGATGGCTACTAACATGATTGTGCTCTTGGTTCATTTCACTGCCTCACAAAGATGGTTATGAAGTCTGGCTTCCCAGATTCAACCAACCCATTACTCATAGTTGGTTCTTCCTTAGCCTTTGAGATTGTCAAACCTCTTTAACAAAGAGTGGCAGAGACCCTCTGAACATATCGCAGAAATTTTCGAGGAGGGCGTGGAGTCGCGCCCATCTTGCTAATGAGTTGATGCAGGTTGATTGCTAGATAAAAGTAGAGGAGCTGAGAAGGAAGGATGGTAGACGAAATCAATCGTCATGTTCATCATCTTTTCACCGCTGGACGATGTATTTCCAGGAGTTGAATTGAATTTCAATCCGCCTCCGCGACAAGTAGCTCCTCGTACGATTAGTTAACAATCATTCACAGACAGCGCTCTTGTTGTTCACTGCATCACCGTCCAATCGAGTTTGACGTTTCCACAGGGAGGTGAAACATGGACGCCGCGGGGCGTGTAGTTTATTCCTGCATCGTGAGCCCACAGCTTGACTTCGATAAGCTCCCGGCAGGTGTACACCCCCTTTTTCGTGTCCGCTTCGTTCTTGTAGTCGATCACGCACCTCGCTATGTGGTTGTGGCCGGGAAACGCGGCGACACAGCTCGTTGAATAATGAGCGTACTTGCCACCCGAATCGTCGCGTACCTTTCGGGCATAGTTACGGGTTACTTCCCGTGCCTTTGCCAGATCGATATTGTGCGCAGATGTACTACACGTAAAGACGAAGTTTACCCCTATCAAGACGGTGAAGATCACGGTTAACGACTTTCTACGCATAAACAACTCTCCTTAGAAAATGGCGGTTTGAGCTTCTCTGATAGAGAGTGGCGCGGACGCGATAAACGTATCGCAGAATTTTTTGGCGATCTGCGCGGACAGGACTTTTGATAGATTCCATCGCTTTTGGTTTTGAAGAAAACTTGAAGAGGAGGTGGTCACGAAGCCAATTTAATAGTTAGGAAGGGGACCCTGTCCCCGCTTGGGTTTTTTTACCGGCGCAGAAATCTATTTCATAGAGCAGGCGAGGCGGGGACAGGTCCATTTCTGACCTTCAAATCTGCGAACAAGCACACCTCCATTTAGACTTTTGTGCAAAGCCGTTCGACGCGGAAGAGGGACTTGTTTAGATCTTCGACTTTGGCTTCTGGTGTGATGCCGCCGATTGTCAAAGCGTAATCGGCACTAGTGACTTAACTGGCTGTATGGACTTGAACTATCTCCACACTACCGTGTGGAGGATTTCTTCGGTTCGTGCGACTGCCATCGGATAGAAAGGACTCAAACCATCCACTGCCCGTGGGTGGGATTCTCGCTTTTCGCACATAACGGATCAATGCTATTTCGGTCCGTTCAGGTGCGCTCGGACCGGATGTTGTCGCGGATGTACATAAAGTAGGGGTCGTTGGGATCCATTGGCGTCCCGCTGCTGTCGGGCCGCGTTCCGGCAAACCAGTCATCCACAATAGAGGCTTGCTGCTCTAAGTTGAATTTCGACCAGGGTTGGCCGGCCGGACCGTACTTGTAAACACTGCCGCCGAACTCATTGCGCGCCTGATTCACAACGCTCTCGCAAACCAACCCCGGCAAAAACGTGGACTGCTTGATTTGCCAGGCATGTGTCAATTCGTGAATTAAAAGCTGCGCCTGCATCGGGTAATGCTTAGCGGGACCTAGCGGATTGACATAGGCATCGCCAATGTTGAGATAGATGTTGCCGTTGTCAAAGCCGGGCATGGTAAAGGCGCGGTCTCCAATGCCGGAAAGATTGGTCACCCAGAGTTTGTCCGCTGGCGGCAGCGTGTTCTGGAAAACTCGTGTTACGAAGGCGGCTTCATGAACATACAACGCTCTTTGCTGGATCACCGCGTTGGTCACGGCCCCCGCGGCCACGCCGACGGGCAGAGCCATGACCATCGCACCGCCCGATGCGAAAACTACCATACCGGCGAGTACTGTGAAACCGCCAACGATTCCCAGATCGCCGAGGACTTTGCCCATCTCATGGCCTAAGCCAATCACCACGCCCAACCCTGCGCCTGCCACGTGCGAAGTGATGTCCAGCACAAAGCTGGCGATGTCTTGAACGACGCCGATCACTCCGGTAGGTTCGTACTCTTTGGTGACATTCAGGCGGCCCGCCTTCACCGACTCCCAGTTGTCTTTGATAAATGGGTGGGAGCCGTTGATGTCGTTGTTGTCAGAGCCGGGTTTGTCGAAAGGATTCAAGCCGGATCCTTTTACATGGCCGCTTTGTTGCAACGCGAAAGCCAGGCCATTCGAGGCAGTAAAGATGGCGCGCACCTGATAATCGAAATTTGGAACTCCGGTAGCGCGCATGTGGAAATGCGCGGCGTAGGTGCCGTCGCTGCGCAGCGTCAGGTCCACGTCTCCGCGCAGCGCTGTTCCCTTCGGTGTGGCGATCACGGAGTGGAATTTGGCCTCCTCCAACCCCCCCGCCGGTTTTTTTTCCAGCGCGCCTATGAGTTGCGACAGCGTAAACGGCGGCGTCAGTCCGGAACGGCGGGCGAGCTCCCGAACGCTCAGTGGTTCATCGGTAATGCCCGCATTGCGAGCTGTTTCTCGTAGGCTTTTCATAAGTTCTCCTCTGGCCAAATGGGCCAGCCATGTTACACAAAGCTGCCGGACCGTTACTGCAAGGAAACTAAGATGGGAATCAAGCCTTGACCTTCCGATAGCGCGCCTAACGCTTTACCAACGACTGCGCCGAACGCCTGCACAGGATCACCGGCTTTCATAGCGTGGCCTGGTGTGTCCGAAGTAGTCAGGAGGTCGCCGGCTTCGATGGCGCCGTACCGCGCATCTGCTTTACAAAAGACCTTGCCCATCAGGGCGACGGGCCGACGTGGGCGTCCGGTGGGTTTTTTGTCGAGAATCAGTGCCGGCTTGTAATCGCCCGCTCCTGAAATCACCCCGGCCACGCGCTTGTCATAGGCCAAGGCGCTGGGTTGCAACGCGCCCTTGTCACAGAGCACCATAACGGTGCCCGGCTCAATGCTTTCGGCGCTCACGCTTTCGCCGTCCACGATGTCAAAATCTTCGGCGCAGTCGGCGTTGAGCATACGAATGTCACCCGTTACTTCCACATCGCCCTTGAAGCGACCGGCGGGGCCCTTACCTTGATTTTCGGCATGGAGGGCTGGCCCGGTGCTGTTGGGGTTGGTCACGTAGGCGCCGATGGCAGCAAACCCAGGCGACTTGGTATCAGCGTGCACGGCTTCAAAGCCTTCGCTGGTCGCCCAGATGCCCGCGCCAGATTTGGCCTTAGCTGTAACTCCCGTACCTTTGCCCTGATTCTCGGCGTGAACGGCGGGACCGGTACCGGTGGGGTTGGTCACGAAGGCGCCGAGGCCAGCAAAACCGGGCGACTTGGTGTCAGCATGCATGGCTTCAAAGCCTTCGCTGAAAGCCCAAATGCCCGCGCCCTTTTTGCTGCTGGCAGTTATTGCGGTGTCGTTAACACTTAATCGAAGGGGAGCGTCCGCCTGCGCCGCTCGGGTGAGGGGCGTGATGGCCGGCAACAGGAACATCAGGCCGCCGGCGTAGGCCAGCTTTTGAATCAGCGCACGTCTAGAATCGTCGATCGCGCCGTGCGGGCGTTGGATCGGAGTAAGCAACAGCTGCGCCTGGTCCAACGTGTCCAGGGAAAGCCACACCAGTTCTTCATCAAGTGGTTGTTGCAGTTCATCTGAAAGCATTTGGGTGGCTTCCTGGACGCTACGCTGACCGTCGCAGCGGCGCCACACCCAGGCCGCCGTGGCATTAAGTCGATGCGCACACTGATACTTCGAATCGTAAACCAGTAATTCTTCGTCCATCTCTTCAACGAACAATTCGTCATGTCGCGCTTGCGGCAGCTTCCAAGTCTCAGCTTTCATCCTGTCTCCTTTAGCCTCTTTGCTCTCGAGGCACTTTGCTCCTCATTAAATCGCCGGCTACGGGCTTCGTCGCTTGCATTGTCATGAGTCTTACCCGATCTAAGACCTCTTAACGATGAGTGGTGGAGAGCCGCCAAACATATCGCAGGAATTTTGAGTTATGCAGAGACGAAGATTAGAAAGTTGAGGCAGACAACGGCTCGTATCAGAGTAACGTGCTTGATGCTGAACAAAAACTATTTCTTCTCGACGCGGAAGAGAGACTTGCTTAGGTCATCGACTTCGCCCTGTGGCGTGATGCCGCTAAGTGTCAAAGCGTAGTCGCCTTTTGTGAGCTGACTGGTTCGTACTGTAAAGACGAACTTTGCGCCCGCCTTTGAGTTGCGCGGCCTGATGTTGGTTTGCGTGAAGATTTCCGGGCCACCAATCTTTTGCAATGACGCACGGTATCGAGGGTAACTGTCATCCTTCAGATTTAAGAAAATCTGCGCTTGTGTTGTGTCAGAAGGAATGAAAAGAGTTTGCGTTGGGCCACTGCCAGTACCTCTGACACCGCCGACGGTGAGGGCTAGAGAGACAGTCCGAGGAGTAGTCTTTATGACGGGACCTGGGGAGGGTTCAGGCGACCCAGGCGGAACTTGAGCAGTGTGCTCTTCCTGATTTTGGCGCTCTCGAGTTTGTTGCGGCGTCTGTTGATCTTGCTGACGCTGCTCCTGATTCTCCTGTTTAGCTTGAGTTAACGTTGGCTGCCGTTGTCGCCGCAAGTTGTTTACGACAATCCAAGCGCCGGAAAGCACGATTAACGCGGCTACTAACGCTGTCGCGAATCGCAACTTCGGTCTTTCGGTTCCAAACGAGAGCAAACTCTGCCACCACGACACTTGCGAAGTTGATCGCGATGATTGCGAGACCTGATTTCTTGCCTCTTCCTTCTCGTCAATCCGAGTCGTTAAGGCTTTGGCGAACTCGACACGCTGTCGTCGGGCTTGATGCTTCAGGTAAGAGTTCTCGAACCGCTCGCGCGTCTCGGTTGACAATCGGCCGCGTGCGTAAGCATCGACCAACTCACTTTCAACCTGCAGCACTTGATTAAAAACCTGCGGGTCGCGGAAATATCTCTCTTCAAACGCAGCTTGCTCCTGTTCGGACAATTTTCCGAGCAGGTAGCGAGTTGAGATTTGTTCCAGTTCATCCATTGCTACGACTTGTTGAGTAGAATTTTTTACAGCTCGCGTCGCCCTCTTTCTACTCGTTTTCTATTTCTTAGGCGCTCCCCGATACAGGAACTCAAAACCTTCCTTATAAAAATATTCTTTGCCGCCCCAGGGGATGTAGCAGAGGTTGTTTTTATAGGAGTATTTTCCCGGATGCACGCCGTCGCTCATCTGCTTACGGCAAACATAGATAGGATCGTTCCCTTGATCCAACCCGCCCTTCACAACACGGCCTTCTTCGATTTGAGCGCGTGGTACTTTGGCCGAATCTTTCCATTGATATCCAACATTTGTCAGCAATACCTGGTAAACAGGATAATTTCTCTCAAGCCCGCCATACGAGTAATAACACCTTCTTTGATAGAGTTTTCCGGGTTGAATGGTCCCATGGTAGTTACGTAACTGACAGATATACATCATGGACCCATCCTGAAGCTGCCCACCCTCAACTCGCTGATAAGCGGGATAATCCTTCTCATCATTTGGGTATACCCAGATGAATGGAGCATCCTGAACTGGGCTGAGGAACATTGAAGAGTCCACTTCGACAGCGAGCAGTCTTGGTGCATAAGCTTTCGCCGTGACCACCGATGTTCTCATCTCAATCGAAAATAGAGCGCATATTAAGGCAACGCTCGTAGAAAGTAAGACGAGTTGAGTTTTTCGCATTTGATCTTCTCTGTTGCAAAGTGAGCTCGCATGACAGTCCTCATCATCATCCAGACTGAGCCGTCTGGATCTTGCAGACTACGCCGAGCGCTCACTTTGTAGTGGCGAAAACCCCCTCTTCATATCGCTGATTTTTCTTGAGACATCGGGTAACGCATTGTTCCAGCTTATCGCGCAAGCGTTGGGACCGGTTAGCCAGTGCATCGCGTCGCAGTCCCAATCGCTGCGCGAGATCTCTACGACGATCAATGCGTCCGCGTTTTTCGTCGACGTAATACTCCATTATCAACTCACGACTGTCGGCAGGAAGTGCATCGAGACAACCATCGAGGCAATTTAACCGCGCCTCTCTCTCTATCATTTCGCTGGACGTGTCGAGGGCTACAGGTTCGTCGATTTCATCAAGCGGCGTAATCCGGTTACGGCTTCCCTTGAGCGCCTCCAACCAAACTAACCGCGCTATTGTGTAGGTGTATTCGCCGATGTTTCGGATCTCTACGCCTTCATCGAGCTTTCGAGCGAGGCGATTGAAAGTTTCGTCAGCGTGTTCTTCTGGGAAAGGCGCCCCTCGCCACTCGAAGGACCTGATTAAGGTGTGACGCAAGTCTTCGTACTTGTTTGCGGCCTGCTCTTCGTCGTCTCCGAGACGCTCCAGTAGCCTGATGAAGGCTTGCGCGGTCAGTTCCCGTTCCATGAATGAAGGTTAACGCGTCGAAATAAACACCAGGACGCAGTCGTCACTTTGGTAAATATTGCTTTGACATGGATCAACCAATTTCGTGTTTAGTTCGTGTGGTTTCTTGGATCGTGACGTCGGCCAGAAATTGACGATCCACGAAGTCACACGAATTAATACAAACAGATCACCGACGCTGAATAAGAGATCTATTGAGTGCTGCCGCTTATCGCCATTCGCCCTGAAGCACGAATGCTCCCCAATAGTAAGGCGATTGCCAATGGCTCTTGTTGAGCATCTCGATCTGCGCGGCTCTCAGCGCTGCCGACGGAGGCAACTTCTGCTGAAACATTCCTCGATAAAAACGCTTCATCAACTCGGCGGTCGCAGCATCGTCAACTTGCCACAGACTCGCAACGACTCGGGGCGACCCCGCATACATAAAGCCTCGGACGAGACCCACTAAACCTTCGCCCCTTACTTCTTTTCCGAGGCCGGTCTGACATGCACTCAAGACAACGAGATCCGCGTTGAGGTGCAAGTTGTAAATCTCGTTCAGACGCAGGAATCCATCTTCCGCGTGTCCGTTTTCATCGAAGAGCGACAGCACCAGCCCTGACAATTCCGGATGGCGGCTATCCAGCAAACCATGTGTGCTGAAATGGATAATGCGATATTGGCCCAGCTCAGCGCTCATCGCCGTCATGCGATTGGCACGAAAATCCAGCGCCTTCAAACTTCCTTGCTGGGGTGGTAGCGCAGAGAGAATTGCTTCCGCCTCGTCGCGGCTAAAGAGTAAACGTCGTAGGCTACTGCGCCCTTCATCACCTCTTACGCTATTAAGCGCTCGTTTGAGCACCGTTGATGAATCGGAAGATGAGACGCCAGCTTGTCCCATTTGATTTTGCGTGGCGGTACCCTTCTTATTTAAAGCACGGCTGATTTTGACCCTTGCATCATCGATTTCGAAAACCGGATCGGCCAGCACCGCAACCATCTTATTGGCTTGCTGACGAGCAGCAAACTCGCTCCGCAACAACGCGAGCACAGAAGCAGACGGTGCACTAACGATTTCATGATCGAGTATTAGGAGTTTCGGATCCGCCTTGTTTTCTGTTGCCTGGGTTGCGGGTGCTGGCAAGGCAGAAAAGGGTAAGTATTCCAAAGCGCCATCGGCGACAATCAGCAAACGCTTCGTACCCAACTCGGCAGCCACCGGGCCAAGTAGCATCTTGCTCAAGATGCTCGACTGCGTTTGGTATTGCGCGTCTGCCGTCGTCTCACGTGCGCGTTGTTGAGCGTCTGTCAAACCAGGCTCAGGCTGCCGCGCGATTAGTAACTGGTAAACGCGCCGGGCCTGTGCTTCAATTTCGGCTCCCGGTGGTAATTGATAGCTCAATACACCGTCAGGCGTCATCGCCCACAGGTAGCTACGCTCATGACCAAGCTTATATTCGAGCAAGAGGCTGTTGCCATCGAGCACCTGCTGTTGTATTTCCGGGATAGTGAGTGGTTGAGCTTTGGTGATTGCAGAAGAACGCGAGCCGCGCTCTCGAATCTCAGCCTGTACTCGCCGGCGCTCTGATTCTAAAGCATCAATCTTTCGTTGGGCTTCGATCTTTTGTGCCTCTGTGTATTTGCTTTTTAGTAGCGCCGTCAAAGCATCGAGGCTAACCGTAAGACGCTCGGCAATAGTTCGTTCGCGCTCCATCAAATCCGCAGCAACTTCAGGTTTTAAAGTAACTCGGGCTTGAGTAAGAAGATCCACGAGGTTTCGTGCTTTCACCTTTTCGGTGAAGGCCAGTGCCTCGACATTGTGACCCGCCTTCGGATCAACTGCGTGCTGGCGCATCAATATATCGATATAGAGTTCATAGAAAGGGAACAAGGTTGCGATGAAAGAAGACTGTAGCTCAGGACTGCCGGCGTGGTCCCGCAGCACCTCCACGAGAGCAATGGACTTTTCGATGTTTACTCGGGCTTCGTTGAGTCGACCAAGATCGCGAAGGGCGATGGCAATGTGCCTGAGCGTAATTGCTTCGGCTCGCGTATGACCTGCGTTGTGAAAATAACTCCAACCTTCGTTATATAAAGCCAGCGCTTTCGGAAAGTCGCCTAACTTATGATAGACCGTTCCGACATTGACCATAACCTGGGCTTCAGTGTCTTTATCTCCTCGACCCAACGACAGAGCTTTTTCGGCGGAGTCCACTGCCTTTTGCCGCTCGCCGAGTCGAACGTAACAGTTGCTGATGATTGACTGCTCGACCGCTTCTTCCTTCTTGGCTTCCAGAGACTGCCAAATGGCCACAGCCTTTAGTGAGTATTCCAGCGACTTTTGCGCATCGTTTTGCACATCATATGAGAAGCTCATGTTACGGAGCGTCAGAGCTTCTCCAGTTTTATCTCCAAGCGATTGGTACAAGAGCAGGAGCTGGTTGTAGATATCCCTCGCTTTTTCCTCCTCCCCCCAACGGTTATGGATTTCGGCGATAAAGCTGAGCATGTGAGTTTCTCTGTGCTGGTCGCCGAGCGCTTGATATTTTTTTAAGGCCTCATCACCGAATCGCAACGCTTTGCCCTGATCGGTGTGGAGTTGCACGTCAGCCATAGCTTCGAGCGACTCCGCCTGCCTGCGGTCGTCTCCCAGCTCTTTTGCGATCTGTAAGGCTCGTTCAAAACGTTCGAACGCTTGCATCCATTCGCGCCTCAACCTATGAGTAATGCCCATGCTTATCATGGCGGCGTGCTGTTCGTTTCGATCTCCAATTGCACCATAGAGCGAGAATGCCGATTCAAATTTTTTAATAGCTGCTTCAGAAGACGCTGAGGTGTTTTGATTGGTTAAGATGACGCCTTCCTCAAATACCCGACGCGCTGCGAGCCAAGCTTTGTCCCGTTCTGTCACAGACCTGAGCTCAGCAAGTTTTGCTTCGTACTTTCCCGGGGAAGCGTCTTTCTCGAGAGAGCTTACTTCAAGTCGATAAATGCCCCTTGCTTCAGTTATAACGTATATGGGTTCCGGTCCATATGTGTCATTAGGGCTATCGACTTCGGTGAGTAATCTTCCGTCGGGTGCGAAAAGCTTAACCACCACATCGATTCCCTGTTGGTCAACAACCACATGAGCAAACTGTTCGGCGGCGAGTGATATTTCGTAGGAATGTGTTTGACCGCCCTTTAGCTCGCGTGGGATCACCTGCCCGACTTCAAGGGACCTCACTTCGGCACCTTGCTGAACCGGCTGGACCATTGCCATAGCACTTTTCGTTTGGCGTAGGAGCGCGCGGGAATTCGCGGCGGGCATGGGCCCAACCAAAAACATCAAACAAAAAGTCGCAACCATAACCCGACGCACAAGGAGCGACCTGTGGTGTTCCGCAATTACGATCGGAGCCCGTTGTACATGTGCTGAGTACATAGATTATTTATCTCACAGAAGAGACTACTCGATTTCCGAATTCGGTCCTTTCTCGTCCGGAGCGGTTGGAGCCAAACGCATTCTATTGGTGTGAGGCCCACCTTGAAATAGTAATCCCGTAACAATCACTTTCGCGAGGAAAATATGTGCGGGCCGGGGACTGGTTCTAATTCGTATCAGACGAGGGACTGCGGGAATGTTTTTTTGGCAGTCGGGTTTACGATTTACAAATTAGCCTGTCCACCTTAGTACCAGTAGTTTCACCCTTTGAATTAAGTGGGAGGGGCGAGTACTTTTTCTGGCCAAGAAGAGATCCATGAACCAGCGCTGAAGCACTGTCTTGACTTGTTAAGTTTCTGTGTTTCCGCTTGCCAGTTTACGACGCTGGAAACTACCCAAATAAGCACAACGCGTTTTGGGTCTCCTCATAAAATCAAGAAGGGCGACGCTTGCACGCCTCTCTTGCTGAGCCAAGCGGGCAAGTTTTTAGAATCAATTTACGGCGAACTAGGACCAAGAAATCAACCGTAAATCGCTCGATTCGGACGGAATCATAAGCCATCTTTGCTCGCCCGCGCTAGCGGTAGAGCAAACGCATACGAATATCTCGGACGAAAGTACTCCGGCTATGGCCCAAGGAATATCCGGCACGAAAGCAGGAGCCGCACTTGGATCGGGTCAGCAACGAGACGCGGTAGCATCAGTCAGCGTGTACAAAATTCTCAGGATATTTTGTGTCACTAACATCCTTCCCGACCCCGGCTTACTAACGTAGAGTCTTTAAATGTCCTCTTTAAAGAGAACTGTGTTTTCGTGCATATGGGGGAAGTGAAAAAACAGAAGTTAGATGTCATTAAAGGCGGCATGATCTGGTACAAGAAAGCTGAAATCTACTCTGCTTCCGTAAATATTTTTGGTAATACCGCGATCTTGCTAAACGACATTGACTTGGTGGCAATGGTCGGTGGAAACGAAGCCATCAATCCTTTTATGGTGACTGAGGTATATATCAACGAGGACGGGAAATGGAAGATGGGCTCACTCACGTTCTCACATCCGTTGAGGCCAGTTAAAATGAATAAGAACAATAATGCTGATGGGTACTGATGGTGGATTTATTACAGTCAGCGATTTCTTGAAAGATGGCGTGTCACCGCGAGTTACTGGTGCGGCGAGCTCGCACCCGAACGATCTGCATCGTAATTCGGTACGAAAATCAACTTAGGTGCGTGAATTAGCTTAGGGGAGAAATTGTGAAAACAAGAAAATTAGGGAACAGTGGGCTTGAGGTTTCCGCGATTGGACTCGGTTGTATGGGGATGAGCTTTGGGTTGGGTCCAGCGAAAGGCAAACAGGAAATGATTTTGCTCATTCGCTCGGCAGTCGAACGCGGAGTCACGTTTTTCGACACCGCAGAAGTTTATGGACCGTTCACCAATGAAGAACTCGTCGGCGAAGCGATCGCTCCATTTCGGGAGAGAGTCGTCATCGCCACTAAATTCGGTTTCAACATCGACTCAGACGGAACCCAGAACCAGACGCCGCCGCTTAACAGCCGACCGGAACACATTAAAGAAGTCGCCGAAGCATCTTTAATGCGCCTCAAAACAGATTACATTGATCTGTTCTACCAACACCGCGTTGACCCGAATGTGCCGATTGAGGATGTAGCTGGAGCAGTCAAAGATTTGATTGACGAAGGTAAGGTCAGGCATTTCGGACTTTCGGAAGCTGGTGTCGACGTGATTCGTCGCGCGCACGCCGTCCAGCCCGTGACCGCACTTCAGAGCGAATATTCATTATGGTGGCGAGAGCCGGAAGCGGCAATACTGCCGACCCTTGAGGAACTAGGAATCGGCTTCGTTCCGTTCAGCCCACTCGGTAAAGGATTTCTAACTGGAAAGATTGACGAAAACACTAAGTTCGACAGTACTGATTTTCGCAACACTGTCCCGCGCTTTTCTCCCGAGGCTCGGAAAGCGAATCAGGCCTTAGTTGATTTGATCGGAGAATTTGCCGCGCAAAAGAAAGCGACGCCAGCACAAATTGCGCTGGTGTGGGTGCTCGCCCAGAAACCGTGGATCGTACCGATTCCGGGAACAACAAAACTGCATAGACTGGAAGAAAATCTTGGCGCGGTTGATGTGGACTTAACCGCAGATGACTTTCAACAAATTGAAAACATCACGTCACGCGTTGAAGTGCAGGGCGCAAGATATTCTGAAGGCTCGCAAAGACTGGTTAATCGGTAGATGCTCTTCCATTAAAATATCTTAGTTGCTGAGCATCCTATGAACATTCGCAAATCAAGTCGTTGACCAAACCGTGAGATCGTCGGTTCTGGTGTGAGGGGGCAGCGTCGAACAATCCCGGTTCCCTTTGGGACCTAAAGGAGTGAACCTATGAGCAAGGTTTGGTTTATCACAGGCGCCGGTCGTGGTATGGGCACGGACATCGCTAAGGCGGCTTTAAACGCTGGTTACAAGGTTGTCGCTACAGGCCGCAATACGGATCGGGTGGTCCAAGCGGTTGGACCATCAAAGAATCTTGTAGTCGTGAATTTAGACGTCACCAACCCTCCCAACGCTGAGTCCGCGGTCAAAGCTGCTGTCGATCGGTTTGACCGCATAGATGTGCTGGTCAACAACGCGGGTAACTTCTACGCCGGCTTCTTCGAGGAGATCAGGCCCGAGGATTTCAGGGCACAGATCGAGACCAATCTGTTCGGCTCGGTGAACGTCACGCGCGCCATGCTTCCTGTCATGCGCGGTCAACGCTCCGGCCTCGTAATCCAGATCTCATCGACCGCCGGAATCGCCGGACAGGAGTTCGTCTCGGCTTACGCCGCGTCCAAGTTCGCCGTCGAAGGGTGGATCGAGTCGCTTGCCCCGGAGGTGGCGCCGTTCGGTATTCGCACGATGCTTGTGGAGCCAGGCTTCTTCCGCACCGAGTTGCTCACCGAGGAATCCACCAACTACCCCGAGCCGTCGATAGACGACTATGCCGAGAAGACCCGGCAAACCGTGACTGCCTGGAAAGGAATGAATGGCTTACAAGGTGGTGACCCCGCAAAGCTCGCCAAGGCGCTGGTCCAGCTGGCAAGCCAGGACAAGCCGCCACTTCGCTGGGCCGCGGGAGCCGACGCTGTAGCGACCTTCGAGCGGAAGGCCAACGAGCTCCTAGCTCAGGCCAACGCCTATCGCGACCTTTCATCTTCGCTCACCTTCGATGATGTTGGCAGTGCAAGCAGCGGGAGCTAGAACATTAGTTACTGATTAGCGGATAGTCGTGAGTGATTGCTGCAATACTGAGCCAAGCGGGCGTCTATAAGAGTTAAGTGCAAATGTTTTGCCAGCAAAGCTTGCGAATAAGGATCAGTTGTTCCTGGCGTCCCTCCTGTCCTTCAAGTTCCTCAAAACAGCACAAGAAGAGCACAGCGTTAATGGAGATTGTCCTAGACAGCTCAATGGCGCCGCGCGATTCACGCGAGTACGATCTTTCAACAAATCGAAATTTGAAGCATTTTGATCGATATCCGCGTGTCGAGAGAATCTCGTCTGCTTTATTGCCCGCGTAAGCGAGGAGATACGATGAGCTGTCATTGGCTATTGGAGCTGCAACGCCGTTCCTCAAGATAGGCATGGTATGTACTAAGCTTCGCTATCACCAATTCCTCAACAAAACCTCAGCCAGCCTTCAGGACTTCCACGGCAGAAAAACGGTTACCTGATTGAGAATTGAATTAGGTACTCAGGAAGAAGCCCAAAACATGATTTGTCAATCTGCTCCAACTGTCCACAAGCTAGATTTGCTGTTCCCAATACAAAGGCTCTTGGTCGTGACATACCTAACGCTGGCCTGTGCTATGGCAATTCAGGCGCAAGCCCGATTAAAGACTACCTCTCCTGTCTATGTTGAAAGCGATACTGAAGGCTTAACAAAAGCAAAAATTGACCGGAGAATTAGCGATTACAACATCGCCATAACCTTTAACCCCACGTCGGTAACCGCTCATTACAATCGTGCGCTGCTCCTGGAGGCACGCGGGAATCCTGATGCGGCCCTGGTTGATTACAACACTGTGATTAAACTAAAGCCTCGTTACGCTCCAGCTTACAACAGTCGAGCCTTAATCTATTTCTCCAAAGGTCGGCTCGACGAAGCCGTCGCCGATTGGAACCGCGCGATTCAAATAGATCGACGCTATGCAGACGCATACACCAATCGTGGAGTCGCGTTAGCAGCGAAGGGAGATATTGAGGTGGCCCTTCTGGATCAAAATCGTGCTATTGACCTGGATCCGAAGCTCGCAAATGCCTATTTCAATCGCGGAGTGCTGCAACTGACGAACGGGGACCTTACCGTAGCTGGCGCTGATTTCGATCGCGCAATCAATCTCCGGCCTAACTTTGCCGCTGCCTATCTGAATCGTGGCACTGTGTATTTTGCGTTGAATCAATTCGGACAAGCACTCGCGAGTTACAAACAGGCCATCCTTCTTGATCCAAATACAGCCGATGTCTACCTGAACCGTGGAATTGTACTTTTGGTTCTTGGGCGTGAATCGGAAGCAGCCGCAGATTTCGCGAAGTGTCTCGAACTCGATCCTTCCTTAAAGTCAACGCTGGAAAGCAGACTGAACATCGCAAGAACACGCTCAACACCTAAGGTGCCTTAATTACCTCACGCAAAGGCGCAAAGGAGCAAAAACGCAAACGTCAGAAAGCAATCGAAAGAACAGTTGCTTTGCTTCTTGATGCGTCTTTGTCCCTTTGCGCCTTTGCGCGAAACTTCAAACTGAGCCAGTATCCCTTGGTCCACCTTGGCAACCTCCAGCCTGAAAGCTATACTCCGCGCACACTTTCAGACCGGAGATTCTGGTGAACAAGTTCCGAGTCGGCGAATTCCTCATCGAGTCTGAGCTAAACCGCATCACCGCCAGTGAGCAGTCCAGCAGGGTCGAGCCAAAAGTGATGCAGGTGTTGCTCTGCCTTGTAGACCACGCAGGTGAAGTAGTCACAAAAGAACAACTCATCCGAACTGTTTGGGCAGATACTTTTGTCACTGACGACGTGCTGACGCGTTCTATATCAGAGTTACGGAAAGCCTTTCAGGATCACAGTAAAGAGCCTCACTACATCCAAACGATTCCCCGAAGCGGTTATCGCCTTATCGCAAAGATCGAAAAAGACCTCACCGTAATCAATTCAGTTGCTGTTCTCCCTCTCAATAATCTCTCCGGCGATCCATCGCAGGAATACTTTGCCGAGGGAATGACTGAAGCCCTAATCAGCAACTTGTCCCAGATTCGCGCGCTAAGGGTTATCTCACGGTTCTCGTCCATGCGATACAAAAGAACCAATAAGTCGCTACAGGAAATAGCGCGGGAACTAAACGTTGCTGCAGTAATAGAAGGCTCCGTGCAACGCTCGGGCACCAGGGTTCTGGTCACTGCCAGGTTGATACATGCGGCAACTGATTCGCCAACATGGTCCCGGGAATACGATCGAGATCTAAGAGACGTGCTGAAATTGCAAAGTGAGATTGCGCGTGCCGTGACTGAGGAGATTCGTATTCAAGTAACTCCAAATGAACGCACGCGATTGTCTTCGGCTCGCAGTGTTGATCCTGAGGCTCACGAAGAATATCTGCTAGGTCGTTACCATTTGAGCAAAAGAAATGAGGCTGATTTAAATCAAGCTATTACGCACTTCCGTAGAGCTATTGATATTGCTCCGGATTATGCTGCGGCTTATGGAGGGTTGGCAGAAGCATGGAAAGAAAGCGGCATTTGGGCAGGTAAATCTTATCTTGAGGTTGGCGTGGAGGCGCGTGCAGCGGTATTGAAAGCAATAGAACTGGACGATCAGCTGGCGGAAGGCCATATGATGTTGGGCCAACTCAAGTTCATCTATGATTGGGAATGGACCGAAGCTGAGCGGGAGTTCAACCGTGCGCTGGAGTTAGATCCGGGCAAAAGTTATGTGCATCGTTCATATGCGACTTTTCTAATGGCGCTTGGGCGCTTTCCTGAATCAATTAGCGAGATTCGGCAAGCTATACAATTGGATCCCTTCGCTTCAGATAAACAGTCGGACTACGGACGAATCCTTTATCGTGCCCGCAATTATGAAGAGGCAATTTCTGCTCTCAAGCGTGCTATCGAACTCGAGCCGCGGGACTATTCTGCCCATGTGCGCCTCGGTGATGTCTACGCAATACTAGGAAGATTTGATGAAGCAATAGCCAGCTTCGAAAGAGCGATACCGTTGCAACCTAACGGATCGCAAACAGTTAGGCTAGCTCGGGTATTTGCGTTGATGGGAAAAGAACGCGAAGCGCGAAAAATGGTGAGCGACGTTAAAGCCGGGGCAGGTGTTGCGGCCGTATACGTCGCTCTCGGTGATGCGGATGAAGCATTCAGAATCTTCGAAACCGCAATTGAAGAACGTAACACTCATCTTGCGTTCATTAAAGAAGAGGCTGCCTTCGACAAATTGCACTCAGATACGCGCTGGAATCGGTTGCTCCAGCGTATGAATTTTCCCGCGAAGTGATTCGCTGGACCATCACGACCTACTCCAGCTGGCAACCCTTCAGTGTGAAAGCTATACTTCGCGCCACTCGTGCATCTTCAGACCGGAGGTTCGGTAGTGCACGAATCCCGGCTTGGGGAATTTCTCGTCGAGTCTGAAATTACGGCATCACCGGGCTTGAACGATTTCTTTCGCTCTAGTTTTAGTAGCAAGCTTACCGCTTTCATCTATTCTGTTGAAATCTTCGGCAACAATTCGGTCAAATGTTTTCTTGTTGCCGCGCAGATAAGAATTAAGCCACTCGTTTTCAAGCCGCTTCAATTCGTGCTCAAGATTACTTTGTGCGAAAGGCGCGGTTTTTATTTGACCGAGTGCAAGGGAAGAGATCCGCGACACTGTCATGATCAGAAATTTCTAAACAGCGTCAGTACCGAGACGCGTAGCGTCAGTCTCGCGCGTACAAAATTACCAGGATATTTTGTGCCACTAATATCCTTCCCGACCCGGCTAACTTCAGTTACTCCATATCTGAGCGCGATCATCGGATCAACCGTCGTCGCGCGTCTGGCCGGAATGTAGCAAGCAAAAAACGCGACTATCGTTAGCAGCAGCGAGACACCGATAAAAATCAGCGGATCAGTGGTAGATACGCCGGCGCCGCGGACGGCTGCCGTCAGCGCCTCGTCTCACCTTTAGTTCGCACGGCGAGCGAGAGTGCGCACCACCCCGGGTCCTTTAATCGCGGATAGGTCCTACAACTCTATAGGACCTATTCCTATTAACACTCACTCTTCTTAATCGAGTCGCTTAAGAAGATGAGTCGCCGTGTACTTACCTACTTTGCTTCCGACAGCGGTACCGACTTCGGTACTGTGGCGAAAGTGCATACCTCCCCACACACGAGCGTTACCTTCCTCTGCATGAATTTCTTTGACACTTGAGTAGTTGCGAACGATGCCGTTGAGCCCCTTGAACTGTAAAGGGAACTGATCGGTGCCGAACCATACAGTGTAAAACCCGAGCACACTCGCGCCGACTGTGGTGTGAGCTGCGGGATATTCCGGGTGGGATGGAGTGACTATGAAGGGTAGCCAGGAAGGATCCGGTTCAGTGTCGGAGTTGCCATCAGTATCGCCCGCACGAATGGCGGTCACCGGACGCCAGAACACGTACGTGTATTTTCCGTCCCAGGCGGCGAGCAATCCATTCGCCGCGCATGCAACACCAATTGCTTCGAACCGAGCGGCGGTCAATAGATCCATCGAGCTCGCCAAGCTGCGGACATTAGCGATCCACAGCGCGTTTGCCGATGGAGACCAGAATTGTGCCGTGGCAGATTGCCCGGCCGTTCGGCTCGAATCGGTCGCTCGACCAAGATCCTTGATCTCGTTGTAATCAGTCGTATAAGTCTTGCTATCGAGCGCCGGCGGAGGTGCGGGACGGAAGCGCGATGGCTTGTCGTACCCAAATGGCGTGACGAACTGAAGGAACGGACTCTGTGGATTGGTGGTTCCGTTTGGAGTCGGCGCCCACACACCGGGGCCGTTGCCCGGAGTATAGCCCTCTAGCTCTGGATCGTTTCGGTGATCTTCTTTGCGCGCCTCGATCACGGCATTCGCTGCTGCGTCGCCGACCTCAATTCCATGAGCAATCGAGTCAGGCGTGGCAACAACTCCGGCAAGAGAGTTCGTATACGTAACCTCGATCATTGCTGTTGCCGTTGGTGTTTGGAACTCGTGTAAGGCGACGATGTATGCTGCACGAATTGCCGCGGCTTCCGCTGATGCGTCTTGAGCAGCCTCGGGTTTTGACGCGAATCCGCGGTAGGGTCCGTTAAGGGCGGCATTGACAGCGTCGAACATGGCCAGCTGCACGATCGTTGTGCGGATCAGCGTCCGTCGGTCGTTCTCACCGACCGCAATCCCAAAAGACGCGAAGCGAGTACCCCAATCGTCAAGCACTGCGGATGCTGGCGGGCTATTGACCGACTTGATCGGCGCGTGACCACTTACTTTTTTGTTTGACGCGTTCGGCGAGGCAAACATGATCGGAATAACAGCAAAAACTGCCAAGGTACAAAGTTTTAGCTTCATGACTGCTCCTTTCTTGATTCCCTTTGTCTGAGAGTGTCTGATAGTCGCGAGGCTGTAAGTCTTAAAAGACGCTTATAAAACGTTGGCGCGAGGAGTAAAATGCTGAGCGTATCCAGCACCCCGACAATGCGTCTTCGTCCAAGCGTCTCATCGCGAGTGGTGAAACTACGCGACCGCTGGCAGTTATGTCCTTACCCTCGTCGGAATTTATTCCGAACTTTTCTTGAACGTGGCTATGAGTAGGCAAATCAAACAGTTGTACGAGTTCGGTCCCTTTTGTTTGGACCCCGTGGAACACACCTTACTCCGCGATGGCCAGCCAATTCCGCTGAGGCCGAAAGTATTCGACCTGCTGTTAGTACTCGTTGAGAATCGAGGCCACCTGATTGATAAAGAACGGTTGATGAGTTCGGTCTGGGCGGAGCAATTCGTTGAGGAAGGGAATATCAACAAGAACATTTCGATGTTGCGCCAAGCACTTGGCGAAAATGACAGTGGCCACAAGTTCATTGAGACCGTGCCCAAACGCGGGTACCGCTTCATTGCTGACGTGCGTGAGGTGAACGACGAACGAGAGGCAGAGTTGTTGACACAAGCTGCACCAAGACGAACGGACGAACATCAACGGCCTCGAGAAACTCACGAACAGCCATTGCCACTCCCCGCCGCGACACAAGCAGCAGTCAAGCGATTCAATAGGCATTGGATCCCTTTTGTCGTCGTGCCTGTAATGCTACTTGCAGCAATTGTCTACGTAGTCTTAATACGCCACCGAAGCCGCTCGGCCGACCTAGCGGTCCGATCCATTGTTGTTTTGCCTTTTCAAAACCTTTCGGGTGATGTCTCGCAGGATTACTTCGTCGATGGAGTGACCGATGCTCTCATCGGCGACCTAGCCCAGATCGGAGCCTTACGAGTTATTTCTCGAACTTCGTCGATGCACTACAAAGGAAGCAACAAGTCATTGCCTGAGATCGCGAGGGAATTAAATGTTGACGCCGTCGTCGAGGGAACTGTGCAACGCTCAGGCGAACGCGTACACGTGCGCGCACAATTGATTCATGCCGCTTCCGACTCTCACCTGTGGACGGCCGATTATGATCGTGACTCGCGGGACATATTGGATTTGCAAAGTGAAGTGGCTCGCGCGATTGCAAGTGAGGTACGCATTAAGATCACGCCGTCAGAGCAAAGACTATTAGTTCCGAAGAGAACCGTCGACCGCGCTGCAATAGATAATTACCTGCAAGGTCGTTACTTCTGGAACAGACGCACAGAACAGGACATGCGCAAGGCGATTGGATACTTCGAAGCTGCGATTAGTGCAGACCCAAACTACGCTCAGGCCTATGCAGGATTGGCTGATTCTTATAATCAGCTCGGCACCATCATGATTGGTGTAATGCCACCTTCAGAAGCAAGGCGGACCGGAGAGATCGCAGCCAGGAAAGGGTTGGAGCTTGATAAAGAGGTAGCAGAAGCGCACGCGGCCCTCGGTTACGAAAACTTTTTCAATTGGAATTGGGCCAGTGCAGAGGACGAGTTCAAACGATCCATTCAACTGAACCCAAACTACGCCAGTGCTCACAGCCATTATGGCCTTTATCTCGTAGCCCGCGAGCGGATTGATGAAGCTGTCGCCGAAACCAATCGCGCTCAAGAGTTAGATCCGCTCTCACTCTCGATAAGTGCCAGCAGGGGATTCCTTCTCATGAACGCGCGCCGGTACGAAGAGGCTATAGCGCAACAGCGCCGCGTCATTGCAATTGATCCGAACCACTATCAGGCACATTGGTTTCTCGCACTTACGTATCTCGCTAACCAGCAGATTGATCAGGCGATCGCCACATCTGAAAAGGCGGTGGCTATATCCAACCGCGCCCCCGCGGCACTTGGCGTGCTCGGAATGGCGTACGGGGCTGCGGGACGAAAAGGTGAGGCTAATCAGATATTAAATGAGTTATTGCAGTTGGAGAAACAGCGATATGTGTCGCCAATGGCTTTTGTGTATGTCTATACAGGTCTCGGAAACAAAGACCAGTCGTTTGCATGGCTCGAGAAAGCGCATCAGGAGCGCTCCAATGGTATTGCCTTTTTTGAGGTATCACCAACAGTGGATCCACTTCGATCCGATCCTCGATTTTTGGATCTTCTGAAAAGGATTGGCCTGGATTAAGAAAGCGCCGCAAGCGCCTGAGTGTTGAAGCTGCCACATGTCGAGAGACTGCGAGATAAGAGAGAAACTTAGTGACCTCATCCGAACCCATTTCTGCTGGGTGACGCTTCATGGAAGAGAATGAATTTTTTGATCCAGTGGATATAGGTTTGTTCAGTTCGGTAGCTGTAATGACGAGTACGGGGTAGAGTCCTTACTCTATTGAGTTGCTCGGACATCGTGAGGCTTTCCCTAAAAAACTGCGAAGGTCTGAGTGAGGAGCGCATGACGGCATACCAACGCCCCCAGCCCAAATATCCTAGGGTTTTCGACCAGCGAGGAGTGTTATATTGTAAATGCTCGTGTTACAACACGATAGTTTATGATCTAATTAGTAGTTCGGCGTCTAGCAAATTTTTATGACTAAATACATTCTGTCGGTTGTTATGTTGATTGGATTTGTCGCACCTGCTAATCATGCCCAGACCAAAGCGGCCTTCAATGCACTCCGTCTGTGTGATCAAATTTCCGAGATAAAGCGCTTTCCGGTGAAGGGTGAACCAGGCGTTGATTCCACTTACGATGCGTTGATAGCTGCTGGTGACGACGTAATTCCGTGCTTGATTGAGAGGATTACTGATACTACCCCAATGCACGATCCACGTTGTCCGGCTTGGGCGGAGAAAGTAGCAGTCGGTGACACCGCTTATTACGTGTTGCTCGATAAGACCGACCTAGGCTTCGCAGATTTGCTTCCCAAGAACATTCAGGAGCGATACAAAACGGAAGGCGTTCTTGCGTTCGATAAGTACATTCGCCAAAAAGGTGCTCGCAGACAATTGCAGTCGAGACTGCATGAATGGTATCGGAAAACGCATTCTTAAGGATCCCGCCGAACAAGCGCTTGAAGCGGACGCGGTTGAGTGTTAGTTAACGGTAGTTGTTGAAATGGAACTTGAATGAGTTCGCGCGCCGCTTAAGCGCAACGTTCGATTGCTCTTTTGATTCTAGACTATGCGCCTCGCGAATCTAGTTCTTCTAACCATCATTGGTTTCCTTTTTGTATCTTGCGCACCGGCCCGGACGTCGGTTGTTATCAAACAAGGCAAGCCTCAACAGTTCTTTATTTCCGGCTGCGGTACTTTTGATATTTTGACAATAAGCGGGCCTGACAGCGGGCGGGCTCCGCACGATGGGATTCCTTACATGAAGGACTACTGGGTCATCCAGTCAAAGAATGACATTGACGTCAGTCGGCTACCGAAGCCTATTGTCTATGGGCAGGTGCCGCCTGGATTTCGGCAGTACACCCCCGCTAACGGTTCGCCTCTTCCGATCTTAGATGGTAGAGACTACAGCATCCAGATTCGCGTGCGCGACGAAAGATGTGGTGGCGTCGGCATGTTGTTTTTTGTTCGCGATGGCAAAATTACTACGGAGGCCGACGCTGACTAACAGACGCAATCGAACAACCCGTTGGACCGGAGCGGCGGTCGCGTGCTTTGCATCAACATTGGTCCGGCGAAGGTTGAATGAATCGCGCCGCCCGGTCAACTCAGACGTTATCCGCTTCAGGAACATGCCAAACGTCTCGGGTGTCTAAGTTGCTAATATGACAAAAGGGACCAAATCGACCCGTCAATTCCTGTTCGATACTAGATCGATTATCTTTTCCGTAGCCGTCTTCAATTTCATCCTTGTTTGGTATGAATGCAGTAGGGCCAGCGGGGGTGGCGTCGTAGCGCCATGGTATTTTCCGTGGAGCTACTTCAATGAACCGACTCTATTACTCATCGCGGCGATTTGCTTAAGGATCGATCGCGCTTGGGCTGATTTTGGATCATCCATAATAAGCGGTTATTTACTTGGATACTGCATTTGGCTTTTTGCAACTTACTGGGGTGGCGTCAAGATGGCGCTCTATTATGAATTCGCTTCTTTCAAGTATCAGCCTTTTATAGGCTCATGGGACAGTCAGTACCTTTTGGCTGCAGTGATCTTTTTCGTTGCTGTTCCTTCTTCAATTCGCGGGATTATTCGTGGAGAGAGTTAGCGTTGGCCGCGGATAACACGCGCTTGGAGCGGACTCGCCTTTACGGTGTCTTTATTCGTAGTTGCGTGGGCGAGCCGCTCAAGCGTTAGACTTCTTAGTTCTTATTAACTGTGCATGTTCCAAATACCCTTTCGCTGGGATCTTACAAATCGTAATCATCTAGGTAGCTTAGTTAATGGTGAGCGATCTGAATCGTACCCGGCTTTTTTAGATCATCTCTTGCCTTGCTGTTCCAGGGTTCTAGCTTTCGGCGGCGATTCTGATCTCATTTTCGTCGGTAGATCGCCCGAAAGTATCTTTGATCATCTGAGTGGATTGCTTTTCGATTCATCCTGGTTTAAGCGACTTGAGCTATTGCATTTTTCGATGCGCTTTCGAGAAGAGGCCGCTATTCGTCAGGAACATCCGGAATCAATAGCTGCGATGCGTGCGTATCTGCAGCAGCTTGGCTTGCATCCGGAAGGGATAGCGACCAGAATTAGACCTGTCGCATTCATAGATTTAGTGGCAACGGGTGATACTTTCGGGCGGTTAGTCTCATTTCTTCGCAATTGGTCTAATTCGATAGGATACGATTGGAATGCGGTCAAAAGACGGATAGGTCTAATCGGTATCACCGAAAAAACCAAAACAAGCCCAAGGACCTGGAGGTGGCAACAACAGGCTTCATGGGTATCACTGCTTGAGAGCAGATCGGTAAAGAACGTATCAATTCCTCGTGCCTTGTGGGACTATTTAGGGAATTATCAATATAAGGTAAGCCGATCCTACACGCCTTCTCGCTGGGCTGACCCTGAGCTTTCCTTACCAAGTTATTCTGAAGGTCAGCTCAAAGCGTTACGGTTAGCATATGAATTGTTCGAGCTTGGTCTTACAAAAGAACGAAGAGAAGGATTCGCTTCGTTGTTGGTGAAAGAGCCAGCGATGAAACATGACTGGTTTAGGATGCTGGTTCAAGAGATTCGGTGATTGAGAAGCAGCTGTTAATGAGAGAAGTCTAACAACCCATCTGAGGGCGACGAGTCAAGAGATTTCTAAAAGTCAGGTAGCGTTTTTCGCGGCGTAAGACAACAAGGATGAACCCTTCTTACGGAGCG
>Ga0209215_1000013_pt1 | contig 230821 bp, 208 predicted proteins | sample TexAe_OM2H0_M2_FD_187938 | JGI IMG/M metagenome (GOLD analysis project Ga0209215, IMG submission 187938) | Forest soil microbial communities from Davy Crockett National Forest, Groveton, Texas, USA - Texas A ecozone_OM2H0_M2 (SPAdes) (version 2) | ecosystem: Environmental > Terrestrial > Soil... | reverse complement strand
TGTGTCCTCTGTGCCTCTGTGGTTAAGGAATTGTTCGAAAAAACAACCACAGAGGCACAGAGGACACAGAGACTGCACAGAGAAATCAGACTTTTCGTGCAAAGCTAGTTAAAGTAAAACTTTAGACAGGATTAACAGATGTCTCAGGATTTACATGATGTATCTTGTCAATCCTGAGACATCCTGCAAATCCTGTCTCTATATGACGGTGCCATCAGCGATCACGGCATTCTTCGGCACAATGATGATGCTATCGCGGATAAAGTACGAACCGCCCGGACCGTCGGCTTCAGTTACACCGGCTTCATTCAACAGCCGCGCATTCGGCCCGATGCGCGCGTTCTTGTCGATGATGGCGTGCTTGATGATAGTTCCCTCCCCTATCCCGACTCGCGGCACGCCCTTGCTGAGATCGCTACGCATTTCCTCAAACGTCTGATAGAAGTCGGCGCCCATCATGAACGACGACTCGATCTGGACACCCTTCGAAACTCTGCTGCGCAGACCGACGACGGAGTTAAAGATCTTCGCACCGTTGATTATGCAGCCATCACTGATAATGGAGTCGTTGATCTCCGTGTCTTCGATCTTCGAAGGCGGCAGATAACGCGCGCGTGTGAACACTGGAGCTTCAGCGTCAAACAAATTGAACTTCGGGATCTTGGTCGTCAAATCGAGATTCGCGCGATAGAAAGCGCCGATCGTTCCGATGTCTTCCCAGTAACCATCAAACATGTAAGCCTGCACGTTGCGCGTTTTGATCGCCGCCGGAATAACGTGTTTACCAAAATCGATCCACGAAGGATCTTCGGCGATTAGTTGTCCCAATTGTTCGTACTTGAAAACGTAGATCCCCATCGAGGCAAGAAATGGACGTCGCTGTGCTTCGTTCGCATCGAGCCCGAGCGTCGTTGTGTCGACCTGCATTGAGAGGAGATCGTCACCTTTAGGTTTTTCTTTAAACTCGACGATGCGCCCGGTTTCGTCGGTCTTCAATAAACCAAACTCACTCGCCGAACGCGCTTCACAAGGAATAACTGATACAGTCACATCCGCATTCGATTGATAATGGCGCTCGAGAAACTCGCGATAGTCCATGCGATACAAATGATCGCCGGAGAGAATCAACAGCGTGTCGATGCCCCAGTTGTTAATGTGCGGCAAGACCTGTCGCACGGCATCTGCTGTTCCCTGAAACCACTGCGGACTTTCCGGCGTCTGCTCAGCTGCGAGTATCTCGACAAACCCGTTTGAGAACGGCGAGAAGCGATAAGTTTGTGCGATGTGCCTGTTGAGGGACGCAGAGTTGTATTGCGTCAGCACAAACGTGCGCAGGATATCGGAGTTGATGCAGTTTGAAAGCGCGATATCGACGAGCCGGTATTTGCCGCCGAGTGGAACCGCCGGTTTAGATCGCTGTTGTGTGAGTGGAAAGAGACGATTACCGGCGCCTCCGCCGAGAATTACCGCCAACAGTTTCGAGTTTGCCGGCATTTATCTTTACCGTCCTAATAAGCGGAGGATTTTGCAACGGTAGGGGTTTTACCGGCTTTGCACGAAAAGTCCTTATCGGACTTCTTCTCTGTGCAGTCTCTGTGTCCTCTGTGCCTCTGTGGTTAAGGAATCGTTCGAAAAAACAACCACAGAGACGGCACAGAGAAATCAGACTTTTCGTGCAAAGCCGGTTTTACCCGCAGCTTCCTGTGCGATCTTGACGCCAACGCTTGCACCGATTCGTGTCGCGCCTGCTTCGACCATCTTGCGCGCGTCTTCGAGACCTTTCACGCCGCCCGAGGCTTTCACGCCGAGTTCCGATCCCACTGTGCGTCGCATCAGTGCCACGTCGGCGACCGTCGCGCCGCCTTTCGAGAAACCTGTTGAAGTCTTAACAAAGTCGGCACCAGCTTTCTTCGCCGCCTGGCACGCACGCACTTTCTCATCGTCTGTCAGCAACGCTGTCTCAATGATCACTTTGCAGACGACGTCGTATTCATGTGCTACTTGAACAACTGAACGAATGTCGTGTTCCACGAGACAATCATCACCACTCTTCAAAGCGCCGACATTGATCACCATGTCCACTTCCCTTGCGCCGTCGAGGATCGCTCGACGTGCTTCGTAGGCTTTGACGTCAGGCAATGTCGCGCCCAGTGGAAATCCGATCACAGTGCAAACGGGAACGCCGCTGCCGGTGAGATTACAAGCAGCGATACGGACCCACGTCGGATTGACGCAGACGGATGCGAAACGGTATGTAGCCGCTTCCTGACAGAGTTTCTTGATATCGTCGTCGGTCGCTTCGGGTTTGAGCAGCGTGTGATCGATCAGGCTGGCCCATTCCTTCGCGGAACCGGTTTGGCCTAGCACGAGACCGATGCGTGCGGCGCCTGCGTCGACAATGCGGTGCATTCGTTCCGGGCAACGATGGAAACATTCAGACGTGCAGCCACACATCTGCGCCTGCTCGCCACCGTCACTGTTAAGGCGAGCGACGATCGCATCGGTAATTTGCTCAATCAGTGCTTCGTAATCGCCGTTGCTGGAAAAAGGCATGACGGGAGCATTCTAACACGCCAGTAAATTTTGACCCCTGCGTCGATAGAGATCAAAATCTATCGTTGATACTGGCGCTGTATCGCGTCGATCTTCGCAACGCGTTTTCGATGTCGATCCTCGGTAATCTCAGTGGAGAGCCAGGTCATGACGATGTCGCGCATTTGCTTGCTGTTGATCGTTTTGCTTCCCAACGTCAACACGTTCGCATCGTTATGCTCGCGGGAATTGCGCGCCACCTCGACTGAATAACACGCCGCCGCGCGAACGCCCGGAACCTTATTCGCAGTCATCGCACTACCCACGCCGGCCCCATCGATCATGATCCCCAGATCCGAGCTTCCATCCGCAACTGCGCGTGCAACCGCGTGTGCAAAATCAGGATAATCAACCGCGTCTTCCGAGTACGCGCCAAAGTCCTGCACTCGATGGCCCAGCTCAGACAACAACCCCTTGAGATCTTCTTTCATTCGAAACCCGCCATGATCGGCGCCGATAGCAATCAGCTTCGCGGACCTGGATCCGCGGCGCGAAGCACGGCGCACGATCTCGATCTTCTTCTCGTTAACAATGTCTGCGGCCAGCGGCGTCAGGCGAGCGTCTTCACCGATCTTGAGGACGGCACCAGGTTCCAAACCACGCACGTCGTCTTCCGTGATGACGCTCTTTGCAGATTCATCACGCGTGATAGCAGTTTGCGTGTTGCTCTCTGAAACTGTATTTACGAAGCGAGTAGGTGTTTGAGACGATGCCGCGTCTTCTGCGTTTTCAGGTGCGGCTTTCGCCAGCACCTCACGCACGAGCGCGCGAACTCGATCGCGTGTTGAATCGTCCTCCATCAAACGTTCCTCAGATCCAGCAAGCGCGTATCGATCGAAGCCAGTTTGCTGTTGCGGAAGGTGAAATCGACGCGACCTACGTAGATGCCGCTTTTGCCTACTTGAAAGATAAGCGTCTTCGCGCCGCACGGCTGCGTCTGCATCACCGGCTCTTTCATGAATGTATGCGTGTGGCCGCTGGCGATAAAGTCGATGCCATCGACCTGCGCCGCGACCATCGAATCGCCTCGATCTCCCTTTTCGTAGTAACCCAGATGCGACATCCCGACGACGAGCCCACAGTTTTCTTCTTCACGCAGTTTCTTCACCACATCACGTGCCGCAACAACTGGATCAACGTAAGTAATGCCTTTGAAGTTGTCCGGCGTGATCAGTCCCACGGGACTGACACCCAGTCCGAACAAGCCGATTTTTATCCCGCCGACTGTTTTGACGACGTAACGTTTGACGCGCTGCTCGAGAACGGTGCCTTTGACGTCGTAGTTCGCCGACACCACATCGAAGTTTGCGAACTTCAACGCAGCAGCGAGCGCTTCCACTCCATTGTCGAACTCGTGATTGCCAAGAGTGCCCACGTCGTAACCAATCGCAGACATTGCCTTGTACTCAACTTCGCCCCTGTAAAAGTTGAAGTAAGGCGTTCCCTGGAGCACGTCGCCCGCATCGACGAGCAGAGTATTGGGATTCTCTTTTTTGACTCCCTTGACGAGTGTCGCACGGCGCGCCACGCCGCCCTTTCCTGCGTTGACGTCGTTGGCGGGCAGCGGATCGATCTGCGAATGCGTATCGTTCGTGTGAAGAATGGTGATGACTGTTTCCGCAGCGCTGGCCTTAAACAAATCTCGCGGGAAGCCGGCGATCGTCGCGCCAAAAACGGCCGAGGCGGTCAGAAATGTACGTCGACTGATCATCTCGGTTCCTCGGTCGTTTTTGGTCCTGGTCCAATCTGTATGAAGCGGTCGTCTACGACACTGCGTATTGGCCGGCCCGCTGTAGTTTCGGCCTTGACGTAATTCATAACGGCATCGCGAAGAGTTAGATTCAGCGGCGTCGGATTCTTTGCTTCCTGAAGAATCGCGTAGGCGCCGCTATTTAGTCGCAGCAGATAATCTATTGTGAGGATTGTGTAAGTCTGATTCGGGTCGATCTCGTGCTCTTTTCCGTTCTCGTCAAGAAGTTTACCGCTAATGAATTCGGGACGGTCCCGCTCATTCCATTTGAACTGAATGCGCGCGCCAGACTGCGCATCGCGCGTCACGACCTGAAGTATTTTCGCGAGTTGAACGCCGGTAACATCGACCGCAACCAGCGCGTTTTCAAAAGGCAACAACTCGAAAATATCGCTCGCACGCAGTTCACCGCCAGCGATCTCATTCTTACGCAGGCCACCATTGTTCATCATGGCCAACACGATTGGTTTTCCTAGTTTCGCTTTTCCCTGCGCTCTGACCGCGTCCGTAACAAAATTTCCCAGCGTGCCGCCGCCCACGCCTGACTTTTTGAGTCCGCCTTCCAGTCGCCCGATCACTTTGCTGAGTTCACGAACTTTATCGCTGTATGGCGCGATGATCTTCAAGACTTCCGGATCATCCGCAACACTCGAATCAACATTTAACAGCCGCGCACGCGTTTCGGGCCGGGGTTGACTCGCTGGTTTTGCGGTAGCGGGGGTTTGCGGGCAAGGTTCGATAGCGGCCCCTTGCCCAAACACGGGAACCGCAAAAAACGTCAGAGCGAAAACGCCAAGGAGTGTCCTGATCTTTTTGTTAATCATTTGACCTGAAGGAAGAGCTTGCATAGTATGTCGCACCACGCAGCACATAGGCAAACTCTTGCTCGACCAACACCAGCACTAAAAGGAGAAATAAGTTGGCTACTTCTTCAGCGCAGGTCAACTCGGAGTTTAGTAACCCAAATCTTTCTATTCTCTTCTCAGAGGAACAAATCCGCGAGCGCATAAAAGTCCTCGGTGCAGAGATCACCCGCGATTACGCCGGGCTGAACCCACTATTAATAGGTGTCCTTAAAGGCGCGTGCTTTTTTCTCAGCGACCTGCTGCGCGCGATCGATACGCACCTGAGCATCGAGTTCATGGCAATTTCGAGTTATGGCTCCTCGATGCGAACGTCAGGTGAAGTTCGCATCATGAAAGATCTCGACGTCCCGATCGAGCGCCGCCACATCCTTGTCGTTGAGGACATCGTTGATACCGGCCTGACGCTCTCGTATCTGCTTGCCAATCTGAAGTCGCGTGGCGCCGCCAGCGTTAAACTCGCAGCACTGCTCGACAAGCATGAACGCCGCGAGAAGGAAGTGACAATTGACTATCTTGGTTTTCAGATTCCGGATGAATTTGTAGTTGGTTATGGTTTGGATTTTGCCGAGCGTTATCGCAATTTACCATTCATTGCCGTGTTGAAGAATCCTGAAGCGTAGGAGAATAATCACGTGAAGACGTTTCTGTTACTAATACTTTTGCTCATCTTTGCGCTGCCCGCCTCAGCACAAACTGATTTTTCCAAGGTCCAAATGAAAGCCACCAGGGTGGCTGGTAACGTGTACATGCTTGAAGGCGCCGGGGGAAACATTGGCGTGTCCGTCGGCGATGACGGCTTACTGATTGTCGACGATCAGTTTGCGCCCCTTGCCGATAAGATCAGAGCTGCGTTGAAAGGAATTGCCGATAAGAAGCTGCGCTTCATTCTCAACACACACTGGCACGGCGATCACACCGGCGGCAATGTCATTTTTGGACCAGAGGCAACAATCATCGCGCACGACAACGTCCGTAAGCGTCTTGCCACTGAGCAAAAGTCGACTGTGTTCAATAGTACGACTCCGGCTTCTCCGAAAGAGGCGCTTCCGGTAATCACTTTCGATCAGTCGCTGTCAGTTCACTTCAACGGTGAAGACATTCGCGCCATTCACTATCCGAAAGGCCACACGGACGGCGACAGTGTAATCTTTTTCAGCGCCTCGAACGTCGTTCACCTTGGCGACGACTTCTTTGCGGGTCGCTTTCCGTTTGTGGATCTGGAGAGTGGTGGATCCGTCGAAGGCTTGACCAAAAACATCGGCGAGATAATCGCCAAGATTCCTGCGGGGGCCAAACTGATCCCGGGTCATGGCCCAATCTCAACAGTTGATGATTTGAAGAGCTATCACAACATGCTGCAGCAAACGACTCAAATCGTGCGGCAAAAGATCAGTGCGGGAAAAACATTGGATCAGATCAAGAGCGAGGGCCTGCCGGCCGAATGGGCTCCGTGGGGAACAGGCTTCATCAAAACCGATCGCTGGGTTGAGACGATCTACAAAAGCCTCACCGCCAAGAACTAGAACAAGCTCGGGGCTACCGATTTCTCCAATATGAGGGACGACGACGTTGATGAGCTACTGCGACGATTTCAACCATGCCACCCGAGAGCCGAAACACTAAGTTAAAGGAAAGTGCGGAAAAACTATTTGTCTTGTACCCGCGAAAGCTCGTGGCCAAGTCTCAGGTGACCGCGCCGCCCTGACTATTACTCCGTTCAACTCATGAACGAAGGCGCGCGCAGCCAAGGCGCTACGCTCGGCATACCAGTCCAATGCCTCAAGGATATCTCGGTTTCCGCTTCCGGGTGTAGGATTATTTCTCGAATCATTCGGTGCGTTGAAGTAGCTTGGCCTTAACAACTTCCCACGGCACCGTCTTTACAGTGCCTGAGTCTAACTCGGCCAAACGGCGCTCTATTTCTAAACGCCACGCCTCTTCAACATCCGGATCGATTTCTGATTCCAGGCTTTCAATTAACAAACCAGCGAGGGTGGCTCGTTCTTGTTCCGACAGAGCTGACGCCCTTTCGAATAGTTCGGTAACGTGAGTGCTCATGTAAAGAATCTAGCACAGCTCCCGCTGTTAGGAAATCATGAGTTCTTAAGTTCAGACAAAAAGCTGACTCCTGAGGTCAAATTCAGGGCAAAATTCTGCGCGATCGTCTGCCCAATGTCGGCAAGTGAGGCGCGAGTTCCAAGATTGACTCCGGGACGGGCTGTTTTGCCGTAGACCAACAACGGCGCGTACTCGCGCGTGTGGTCGGAACCGCGGAAGGTCGGATCGTTGCCGTGGTCGGCGGTGATCATCATCACGTCGTCGTCACGCATTGCCGACTCGATTTCAGGAAGTCGCGAATCAAAATGCTCGAGCGCCTTTGCGTAACCTTCAGTGTCGCGGCGGTGGCCGTAGAGCATGTCGAAGTCGACGAGATTTGAAAAGATCAAGCCGTGCGTCGAGTCGTTCAGGGCTTTTATTGTTTGATCGATCGACTGTTCATTGTTCTTCGCAATTAACTCCTGAGTCACTCCAAGCGAGTCGTAAATCGAAGCGATCTTTCCGATACAAACAACGTCGAGATCTTCATCTGCGAGGGCCGGCAGTAAATTCTCTCGCGGCGGCGGTACTGCATAATCATGACGATTCTCCGTGCGATAGAAAGCTCCCGACTGGCCCAGGAAAGGCCGCGCAATCACACGTCCAACTTTGTGCTCGCCATCAAGGATTCGACGAGCGATCTCGCAAATCTCATACAGTCTTTCGAGCGGGATTACTTCCTCATGAGCCGCAATCTGAAAAACCGAATCTGCTGAGGTGTAGACAATCGGCTTATGGGTCTTGACGTGCTCTTCCCCAAGCTCTTTGATGATCTCCGTTCCTGACGCCGGGAAATTGCCGAGGACGCCCGGCACATTCGTCTCACGAACAAACCTATCGATCACAGACGAAGGAAATCCGTTGGGGTAAGTCGGAAACGCACGATCGAGAACGATGCCTGCCATTTCCCAGTGACCGGTCGTTGTATCTTTGCCATTCGATCGCAAAGCGCAACGACCGTACGAACCAACCGGCTGGTCTAATGGAGGCACTGACTGTAAGGGACGAATATTTCCGAGTCCGTAACGTTGCAGATTAGGCAGACGCACCGTGCGCGATTCGAGGATGTGACCAAACGTATCGGCGCCGTCGTCGCCCCACTCAGGCGCATCAGGCATTGCTCCAATGCCTGCGCCGTCGAGAACGATTAATAAGACGCGGTTGAAAGGGGATGAGCTGGGCATGAATGATCTACTGTTTGGGCGCGTAATAACCGTCGCGCGCGCGGATCTGCGTTTTCTCTCTAAGGCCTCGTACTTCGAGTTTGATGGACCGAAACTTTCCGTCGCGAGCTTTGTTGGTTGGATAGTAACCCAGGCTGTATTGCGTACCGATATCAGCGGCAACACGCGCGAACGCAGCTCGTGCATCGGCCAGGGTCTCCGCAGGAAAACTTCTGCCGCCGGAAAACTGCGCGAGGTCATTCATTTCGCGACGCGCGAGGTTATAAAGGTCGCGGCTGATCGACATTCTTTCGAACGGCCCCATCTGGCAAAAGCTGTTGAAGCTTTCTGCCTTTGCCTTCGGGAAGAAAAGCTGTCGATACCGTTCGATCTGCCGTTTCGACAGCGAGAGCTGTCCATCGTCCTGGCAGTCTTTCATCAAGCGATCTTCGACAAAATCTTCCGTGTTGACCTGAATGAAGTAGCAGGCGATGCCAGCCCGCGCGAGTTTCAGTTTTGCACTGACGAAATCTGAGTTGCTCGAAGAATCAACGCCATCAGTCAGAGCAACTACCGCACGTCGCCCGCGTACCTCATCCTTTGGCGGTTCACGAAAGACGCCATCTGCAATGCGTTCGAGTCCGTCGTAGTAAGGGGTGCCTTGACTCGCGCCAAGATTTTCGATCGCACTTCGCAACGCCTCACGATCACTCGTCAAAGTCGCCAACACTTCGACAGCGGCAATCGGCTCGGCAACTGTCCGCGCCTGATTAAAAGCAACGATGCCAACACGGTCGCCGGGACGCAAAGCTTCGATAAAACTATTTGCGGCCGCGCGTATCAACGCGACGTCATCGCGTGTCGAACCGGAGGTGTCGAGAAGTAAAGCAATTTCGAAGGGCGTCTCAGTCGTACCGAAGTTTGCGATCGTCTGCGTTTGACCGTCTTCAATAATGCGGAAGTTCTCCGGCTTCAAACCTGACAAAGGACGGCCGGAACTGTCAGTCACAACCGCGGGCACGGAGACGAGTTGCGTATCGACTCTGACAACGTCACCCTCGTCAACTTCTTCTTCGCCTTGTGAAGTCTTCTTCGCGTCAGTTGTTTGTTCAGAATCACCGACGCGCCGCGGTCTTTGTGCACGTTGTTGCGTCCCCTGCTGCGCGCGCGTTCCCTCGATAAAGATCAGCGCGACCACGGCAACAGTTAGCAGAACGATCAAAATCGGGAGGCGACGACGGTGTTTTGTAATTCCTGACATACTAGTAAAACCGGATGTGCTCTGGTGGACGAATATTGCCACAAAAAGGTAGAGGCCACCAACCGGCTCAGCTACTTGCAAGGGCAATAAATCCCTTTTCTGCTCTCATGCTTTTGTGGCTCAATCGGTTTGTGGCAAGGCTTGACACTCCTGCGCGGTTCTCATAGCATGGCGACTCGCTCGTCGCGATTAGATCGCGGTTGGACTGACGGCAGGGTCGGTCCCAACGAAGGCACGTACGTCAATGGTAGACGGCTTCCCTTACAAGGAAGAGGTTGGGGGTTCGAGTCCCTCCGTGCCTACCAAACGAATTAGTTTCTTGCGGAGTCGTAGTTCAGTTGGTTAGAACGCCGGCCTGTCACGTCGGAGGTCGCGGGTTCGAGTCCCGTCGGCTCCGCCATTCAATTCTCAAATAACACTCACGGACGGCTTGTCTCTCGGCGAGTCGCGTCTCCCCAGTTAACCTCCCAGACCCCGACTGCATCGTTGTGTGAAGGAGGTCCTATGAAGTTCAGCTCAAGACCCAAAAGCCACAAAATCCTTATCGCACTGTGTGCCCTCTTTTGTGTAACTGGAGTTTTCACCCACGTGAAAGCTCAGGATGTATCTTCCGGTCCACCTGTCGGTGAGACGGTTGATCTCCTTTCGTTCCGATCGCGTAGCGGTCAAACGCTTGCTGAAGCGCTCAAGAAACATTCGCTGGCGATGCTGGTGCTCGTCGATCCCAACTGTGGCACATGCACGGCAACGAAGGAAAGCATGAACGCTTTGCGAGAACGTGTGGAAACAACGCGGATTGCGTATTTCGTGGTGATGATTCCGGACAGCAGTGAAACGCAGAAGTACTTCGAGTATGCGGACTCGTTGAAACTCAATACTGAGTCGTTTGTCTGGTCCAATGCGGACGCTAAGCCACCTGCTTCGCTGTTGACCATGACGAAGCCGTCGCATCTGCAAATTACGTCCGAAGGGTTGATTGTTAGAACGTGGTCGGGCACACCACCCAGGGATAGCGGCCAATAGGATTGGAGCTTGAAAATCCGTAAATATTGTAAATCCTGTCTGGTGTTGGACGGTTAACAGGATTCACATGATTAACAAGATTAGCGGATCGCCAGGTTGCGCTAAATGCTGCAAGTCAGGCTATCTTTGGGCGTCTCAGCAAATATCCTGAACGAGTGCGGGCATGAGGTAGCGTCACAGCCTCTGAGTTAAATAAAATTTCTAAATAATTACGCTTGCGCTATTGACCGCCGGGCCGTTTTGAATAAAATCCTCTCCAACGGTGAATGTGGTTGCCGGGGTGAGGACGGTAACCAATCGAGGCTGAATGCCTCCGCCAACCTTGAGAGGCCGGTCCTAAAACCGGCCTTTCGGTTTTTAGCCACGAAAAAGCACAAGAGAAGGTTTTTTAGCCACGAAAAGGCGCAAAGAAAACTAGCCACAAAGAGGCACAAAAAAGCACAAAAACAAAAGACCGCTAAAAAAGACCACTGAAATAGAGCAATAAAAAGGCAGCAGAAAGACAGTAGGGCGCAGTACAAAAGCCAGTAGTAGACGCAGTACAAAAGACGGTAGATAAGAACAGTAATGATTTCAGTTGCGGAGGCCATTCAGATTGTAAGGCAGCAGACGTCGAGGATGTCGACGGAGCGCGTTGCGATCGATCAGGTTCCAGGCAGAGTGCTGGCCGAGGATGTGGTTGCGGATTCGGATTTGCCACCCTTCGACCGCTCGCAGATGGATGGTTATGCCGTTCGCGCTGATGATGTGAAGGTAGTTCCGAGTCGTTTGCGTATTGTGGGAGAGTCAGCTGCCGGCAGGGGTTGGCATAATACGTTGGAAGAAGGACAGGCCGTGCGCATCATGACCGGCGCACCAGTCCCCGCAGGCGCCGACAGTGTGCAGCAGGTTGAGTTAACTCACGAACTCAAAGACGGTACGGTCGTCGAACTGCTGGAAAGTGTCGAACCTGGAAAGTCGATCGTCAAACGTGGCGCCGAGATCAAATCCGGTGAAGTTGTTTTGAATGCAGGTACAACCGTCAACGCGGCGATGATGGCAGTGCTCGCCGCGTTTGGATATGTGACGGTGGAAGTGGTTCGCAGGCCTCGCGTCGCAGTTCTCGCAACCGGGACCGAGTTGGTGTCAGTGGATCAAACACCCGGACAAGACCAAATTCGCGATTCGAACAACTATTCACTCAGCTCATACGCTGCGTTGGCCGGCGCGACTGTGGAACGCATGCCCCTCACTGGCGACGAGACTTCACTCCTCAAAAAACAGATCGCAACTGCCGCAGAACGTTGCGATGTGATCGTAACGTCGGGTGGGGTTTCGATGGGTGTGTATGACGTGACGAAATCCGCTCTCAAGGAACTCGATGCGGAAATCTTTTTTGACCGTGTTGCACTGCGCCCGGGAAAGCCGACTGTGTTTGCACGTTTGCCAAACGGGACACTCGTCTTTGGGCTGCCAGGTAATCCTGTATCAGTCGCGGTAACGTTCAATCTATTCGCGCGAACGGCATTGCTCGCAATGCAAGGCGCAGCGGATCCCACGCTGAAGCGAGAGACCGCGGCGCTGGCGCGAAGTGTAAAGGGAACTTCAGATCGTGAGAATTATTTACCTGTGCAACTGACGACAAACGACGACGCAGAACTGATCGCATTTCCTTTAAAATGGGGCGGCTCGTCGGATTTCGTCGCCTTCGCTTTGACAACGGCGCTTGCAATCGTGCCCGCGAACGTCAAATCGCTCGAAGCCGGATCGTTGGTGGCTGTACTCCGGCTACCCTAACTAAGCCACAACGATGCGGCCAGGGCGCAAACCACATTCACTGGCGTGGCTTTCTGCACGATCGGCGCTATGCGTTCGGTTAACCCTTTAAAACCGAGGAATCCCGGCAGGCGCTCGATGCGACTTCCAATCCTCTGATCAAACAGCTCCAACCCTTCCTTACCGGGAAACAAGGTGGCCATCACGTAGTTCGCTTCATTCTTAGGCTTGGCTCCCTGCCCCACGGGAGACCAGAACTTGCCAATAATGAACCGCGCCAGGTTTCTCGAAAACTCAGTTTCGCGCAGCTTCACGCGCGCTACATTCCAATAGAAACTCGAATGGATTGATTCCTCCTGCACGATTCCAATCAAGAGTTGTTTCAAGACTGGGTGATTGGCGAGATCTGACAGACGACGATATGCGTTCATCGCGGTGATCTCATTAATCGCGCCCCACACCATGTGCGCGCCGTGAAAATATTTTCCGAACGGTCGTGACGCATGGTCCACCAAATAACTTCCAATCAGATAGAGTCGCGGAATCTTGCGTGTCGCCTCAACCTGCCAGTTCTTTCCAGTTGGGTGTCCGGCCTCTTCCAAAAATCGATTTAGCAGGTTGCCGTGATGTAGCTCTTCGATGCTCCAGCGGTCCATGAACTTTCTGATAATCGGATCTTTGCCCGTCGGTGTACGTCGCAACTCCTGATAGTACATATCAGTGAAGTACTCGATGTCGCGCATGTAAATCAGCACCGGAATGAAGGCAGGATTGAGCTCATGGTTTTTGATCTCATTCCAATTGATACTGTTGACGTACTCCTTTGATAGAGCGCGCGGTTGCCTCTCATACCAGTCAAGTACTTCTTTGTCCGTCTCAAACACAGGGGAACCTCCGAGTTTCAAGTAGTCGAATAATGCGATTAATGGCGATTAATGTACGCCTCGGCCCGGCCAATCGGATTTCGTTTAACCGCTTGATTTACTGCTAAGAACTAACCCAGGCTCGAGAATAGGGAAGAAGAGCATGAGAGCAACCCAAAATGAGGCCCCCGTCCCGGTCGCTCGCAGGATAAAGGCAAACACGGTCAGATGTCGAGATCTACTTGCCTGACACATGTTTTTGTTATCTACTTCCGGCCATGCCAAACCTTTCGCACGTCGACGAGCAGGGTCGCGTTCGCATGGTCGATACCGGAGACAAACTGATTACGGCGCGACGTGCGGTCGCATCCGCACGTGTCTTGATGTCGAGGGCAACGGTATCGGCATTGCGCGAACATCGAACGCCTAAAGGCGATCCGCTCGAAGCGGCGCGTCTCGCGGGTATCATGGCCGCAAAGCGAACTTCAGATCTCATTCCACTCTGTCATCCACTGCCCTTAACCCATGCCGACGTGCAGGCCCGACTCGAAGACGACGGCGTTTTACTGGAGGCCGAAGTATCGACAAACGCTCAAACCGGCGTGGAAATGGAGGCTTTAACGGCTGTCTCCGTCGCTGCGCTTACGGTCTACGACATGTGTAAAGCGCTGGAAAAGGGGATAACTATCACCGACGTCCGGCTGGAGAGTAAAACCGGGGGTAAGTCTGGTGACTATTCAAGGACAAGTTCGGCGTAATCCGTGGATGGCTTTGGAACCTCCCAGCAACATTGTGCGTTAATGACCTCGGTACTAAAATAAGGCGAAAATTCCGCCGACTTACCGGAGAGTTGAAGATGAGATTAAGGCTTTCACAAGATGCTCGCCCTCAGGCAATGACACTGCTCATCGCGGCCACGATTTCAGTGGTGCTCTCATTCATCCCCTATGCTGAGTTTTTGACCTACCCGTTCCGAATTTTCGTGACGTTCATACATGAAGGCGGACACGCCCTGGCGGCCTTGCTGACCGGCAACTCGGTGGAAAGCCTGAGCGTGGCGATGAACGCCAGCGGGGAAACCTACACCACTAAGGGCGGGCTAATCTCTCAAATCTTCATCTCGAGTGCGGGCTACATTGGCTCGATGGCATTTGGAGCTTTGTTGCTGATTCTGATTCGCAAAGCCGTCGCCGCGCGTATCGTCCTGCTGAGCTGCGGAATTCTGATTTTTGCCCTGACGATGATCTACGGGTTCATTAAACCGATCTTCTGGATCAACGCCTGGTCAGGAATACCGTTTACACTCTTCGCGGGCTTAATTATCTCGGCGAGTTTGATTCTTATTGCGAGATTCGCGAGTGCGAAGGTCGCGACGTTCTTCGTCAGTTTCCTCGCAGTCCAAAGCGTTTTGAATGCGCTCTTCGATCTAAAGACAGTCTTTTTGCTCTCATCTTCATTCGGACAGCCCGTCGCGACCGACGCCGTAAACATGGAAAACGCGACCGGCATTCCGGCAATCCTTTGGACCATTATCTGGATCGGCCTGGCGCTCGGAATTCTCTGGTTCGCGATGCGACTCTACGTCGCCGGCCGCGATAAGAGCTATCAACCAGATCTTCCCTTTGAAGACACCCCCGGATCCGTGTAATCCGCGATTAAAAAACAAATCTCGCCTGCACCTGGAACATCCTCGGCGGATCGATATTCGCAAACGCCGGAATAGCATTCGTCGCCGTTCCCACATTCGAAACAAATTGTCCGAATGTTGCCACCGGTGTCTGACCCGTCCCGAAAGTCGTTACGCCACGGCCCAGGAAGTTTCCGTGATTGAAAAGATTGAATCCTTCCAATCTCAGCAGGAGCGCCTTACTTTCTGAAAACCTGAATCGTTTCTCAACGAACGCCGCAACATCCGACGTGGCGGTGCCTCGAAACGCCGACTTCTTGAGTACCGCTCCATTGATGAAGGGACGATCGTTATTGATGCCGTCGCCGTTGTTATCCTGGCCAGTCGTTGCATTGAACGGGCGTGCCGACGCGAACATCGACACCGTGCCGGCGGTTATGTCGAACGGGAATCGGTAATTGAAAGTGATCACTGCGCGATGACGTTGATCGACAACGCTTGGGCCACGCTCGAGTTCACCGAGCGTACTGATGTTACTCTCATTCGGCCCAATGCCGTTCCCATCGGGTTCGAATGTGTTCGTCGCTTTCGCCAACGTATAGCTGACCGCCGCATACATGCGGCGATTGCCCCGATAGCTGACCTGGGTCTGTAGACCATCGTAATCAGCCACGCCCAGATTCATAATCACGTTAACCTGTCGGACACCACCGTTCGCAGGCAAAATCGGTCGTGTCAGGTTAGCGGCCGCAACCGACCGAGTTGGCTGTGTCGCACGATTGATCGGTGAAGGCGCATTGAGGTCGACGGTGCGATCCAGATTGCTCCAATGCTGGTGAACATAGTCGGCGCCGAAAAACATTCCCTTGAAGAATTCGCGTTCCGCACCGATGGTTACGACCTGACTGCGCGGATTGACCAGCTTGTCGGGATAATTTGGCAGAAGATCGAAGTTTAGTCCGAACCGTGCAAACTGCTCGCGATAGAAACTGCGCAAGCCGGCACGAATCGTAACGTCACGAGCGGGCAGTTGTATCGCGGGAATAGTCCTGGGATCGACCGCGACCGGAAGACACGAGCCGACCAGACACGTTGGGAAACCAGTTTGTCCTGGTGTTGCTGTGTAAGTGGTCAAACCATCGAGTCCATTGACGAGATATCCGGCAACGGCGTTTGCCCGGATTTGTGTGTAGTACATCGCATAGCCGCCGCGAATTGCGAGTCGCGCATCTCGGCCCGGATGCCAGCCAAAACCGATGCGTGGCGCAAAGTTGTTCTTTGCATCGGTGAGGGTTTGGCGGTCGTAACGGAGCCCGAGATCTAACGTGAAATCGCTGCGTACATGAATGTTGTCCTGCACAAAGACGGTGTTGAGCCATTGTGGCAACTCGTAACTGCCTATGCCGAAGTTGATCGGCTGCGTGTAACTCTGCACGTCGGCGAGAGTCAACTGACCAAACGGCTTGGTGTTGTTTATGAATGAAAATGTTCCGAGAATAGCCGTACCGGGTTCGCTGCCGGTGCCACCGGAAGTGTGATGAATGATGCTGCCGCCAAAGCGCAGGTAGTGTTTACCCAACGACCACGAGACGGTGTCAGAGAACTGCACCTGATGTCCCCACAGATCAGAGGCTCTTGACTGTCCAATCGTAAACTGTGCTGCACCGACGGTGCGCTGGTAGGTCGTCGAGAGATTCTGAGCTTCCCACAACGTGACTGGATCGCCATGCAGGTACGCGAAACGCGCCTCGTTTAAAAGTCTCGAATTAATCACCGTCGTGTGATTCACCTGAGCGGTCCAAGAGCGACGCGTGTAACGGCGAGCAACGCTCGGGGCATTCGTTCCGCCGACCGCATCCTGTGGATTGTCGTCGAAGAACCGATCGACGTTCATACGAAACATCAGATTCTGATTCGACGTGAGTTTGTGATCGATGCGTCCATCGAAGAGGAACTGGCGGTAGTGCCCTGTGTAGTCGAGATTGCCGTCAGGCGGTAACACGAACGCAGGCAACGATGTGCTCAAAAATGTCGTGCGGTTCTGTCGGGTGTAGTCCACCGTCGCAAAAAAGAATGTACGATCCTTGACGATTGGACCACCGATGGTACCCGAGTACTGCTGGAGTGCGTCAGGAATGTCGACCGGGTTGATTGCCTGGAGTGTCGATGGAGTAACACAAGTTGGAACTGACGGCGGACAGAAACCGTCAGTTGAAAATGTCTCAGCCTGCCAGTCGCCGGGACGAATTAGGACGAGCGCTTCGCCGTGCACGCCGTTCGTTCCTGACTTGGTCACAATGTTTAGCGCTGGTCCGGCGGTCCAGCCATACTCTGCTGAGAATGCATTCGAGATAACCGCCATCTCCTGAATCGCGCCAATTGGAATCGTGGCGACTGCGGTCTGGCGTCCCCAGCCTTCGTCGTTATTGGCGCCATCGAGCGTCACTGTCGTCGTGCGACGCGAACCGGCGCCCGTGATGAAGTAAACCTGATTGACGAAGAGATCGCCGGTGCCCTTGCCCTGTCGAAAGGCCGAGTTGAGCAACGGCAGCGCGGATGTCTTACGACCGAGGATTGGCGTTTCATCGATTTGCTGACTCGGGAGTGGCAAGCCGATCTGCGGTTCGGCGCGCACGCCTTCGGTCGTGCCGTAAACCGTGACCTCAGCGTTTTGTGATCCGGCCTGCAGCGTAACCTTCAAGGTTGCGGTCTCACCGGATCGCAGCGTCAGGCCTTCGCGTTCTTCGTTGCCGAAACCTTCGCGCGAGACTGTCACCTTGTATGTGCCGGTCAACGACAGCGCTGCGAAGGTTGCAAGACCGTCATCACCGGAAACAGTTTCGCGTGAATCGCCAGTGGCAGTGTTCACGATAGAAACTTTCGCGTCTCTTATAACCGCACCCGTTTGATCGTTCACAAGGACGATCACGGTAGCGTTGTTGGGCGATTGCGCTGCGGCCGAGACCGCAACGAACACACATAGAAGAACAGATAATAGAAGGGGATGTCTGAATGTCATTCCGATCACCCTGAGGTATAGGATACCGACCCTGAGGATTGTGAGACTAAAACCTAATTACTACCATTGTCCGTAGCCTTTATTAACCAGGGATTTCAGGGATGGAATACGGATTTGGACTCAGTGTAGTCTGTGGCTCATTATTTCGTGACGATGTATTGATCGAAGTAGCTCACACTATCCGTCTTAGACCAGACACCAACACCGCTTCAGCCAGCTGTCATCGAGTGTGTGCCACCTGTTCATCAGCAGGGAACTTTTTTTAGTCAGCCCTTCAATTGTTAGCACTGATCCGTATCTATCTGCGTCGATCTGTGGTTAAAACTCGTAGCGGTAGCGCAACGTCACACCACGACCCGCACCGTCGATTCCCCAACTGATACCACGATAAGATTTGTCGAAGATGTTTTCGAAATCGACGAAGACTTCAGACCGGTCGCCAAACTTGATGGCTCCGCGGACGCCAACCAGTCCATAACCCGGCAAATACGGGAAGAGCGGCACGAGCGTGTTGCCGTCTACGACCCGAACTCCGTTGATAGTCGCGCCAAGCGGCAAGAGACGATTTTGAACCTGCGCCTGTGTTTCACCAGTCGGAATCAGAATTCCTCCCGCATTGCCACAGCCCGCAGCAGGAACAGTCGTGAGACCACGAACGCACGCACCACGACGGAAGAAGTTTTGAATATTAGTTCGAGAGCGCGCTGCGCCCGTTCTGCGGTCGCCCAGATCGAGTGTCGACAGACGATTTTGCCGGCCCGCAAGAGTTGAGTAACCCTCAATGTAAAAACGCGAGTGCGGTTGATAACGCAAACTCACGAAGGCTGTCGCGGGTGGAATTCCGCCTTCGATGTTAGGTGGTAGTCCGTTCAGTAGACTGTGTGCGCGGATGTAAGTGAAGTTTGCAGTGCTGCTCCAGTGATCGGTAAAACGGGCGCGTCCGTTGAATTCGACGCCGTTCAGACGAGCGTCGTCGAAGTTCACACGTACGAGGACTGGTGTGGTCGGGGCAGCATTAACAAACACGAGCCCATTTGCGTTCTGCGCAATAATCTCTTCACTGCCAAGAAATGTATGCAAGGCGCCGGGTGGCAGTACAAGCGCCTGATCGAAATAGACGTCGCTCAATTTGGTCGTAAAGCCGGTGAGCTCTGCTCCAAAACGACGGCTTGTGTAACGGAAACTGAGGTCAAAACTGTCGCTGTATTCAGGTTCAAGACGAGTTACAGGAATGCCGGTTGAGACTGCATCGCCAAGCGCGGTAGTGCCTATGAACCCGCCACGCGACGCTGCGGTTAACGCATCAACTTCAAAGCCAACTCCGGTGAAGCCAAGGATGCCGAGATCAGTTGTGTTTGGAGCACGAAAACCGCGTGTGTACTTCGCTGCGATGTCGAAGCCTCCAGTGACGTTGACCACGCCCCCGATGCGTCCTGAGAAGGCGCCAAAGCGCTGGCTATCATCCGGAAACAGCGGCTTCCCGTCCGGGCCAGGTGCTGCATTGCTTGCGCGCGATCGATAAGATGCGACGCTATAACGCACCGCGCCGTTGATTTGCAATCGATCGGGAATGGCGATGAAATTGTTCTGCGCAAAGAAGCCGTACGCAAGATAGCGTGCACCATCGGGCACTCTTGGACGTGAGTTCGTAAAACGCCTGGTGACTGGGTCAAGAGTAAATGCAGGCGCCTTGATTGAGTCTCGGTAGACGTCGGCGCCCGTCAGAAACGTGTTGCGATCGCCAAATTGTTTGTCGACATAGAAGTTGAAGCCCACGACATTCGTACGCTCGCGTTGATTTGTGATCGCGCCAGTGGGATTTCCCTGTCCACCCTGATTAATTCTCTCTTCACGCTGGCTGTTGTAAGAAAACGTAAACGAGCCGTTATCAAAAAACCCGAGATTCTGACGGAAGAGCCGGGCGTAGAAAGTATCAGTCATCAAATTACGCAGATCGGCGATGTTATTTCCGTCTCCGCCAAGCAACTGGTCATAACGCTTGCCGTTATCCTGCTGGTTGCGCGCGTAACTAAAGAAAAGTTGGGTGTTTTCGTTGAGATTGAAATTGGCGCGCGCGAGACCACCGTACTGAGTGAAGCCTGTGTCAGGCAGTCGGGTGCCAAACACGTCTGAAGGAAGTCCCAGGAAACGGGTAATGGCGGCGTGATAATCGAGTCCGTCCGCTGGCCGCAGCGTGCTGATGCGCCGCGCATTCACGTTGAGCAACAAGCCATAGTTTCGTGTGCCGTAAGTGAACAATGTATTGCCACCTGCGCCATTCGTCGGCGAGCTGTAGAAGATATTTGTGTGGCCATGGAACTCAGAGCCTGGTCCACCATAACGCGGCGCCTGCGAGATGAAGTTGACTACACCGCCGTGAACGTCAGAACCGTATTGTGAACTGTTTGGGCCACGCAGGATCTCAACCCCATCCAAACTTGAGGGTTCGATCAAACTGAAGAACGTGCCGACTCCGCCACGTTGTGCACTCGTTGTATAACGAACTCCATCAACATAAACAGCAACGTTTCGTCCTGTAAGTCCGCGCACAAAGACGGCGCTCAAAGAAGGACTCGTGCGTTGCAGGTTAACGCCGGGTTCTTCGTCGACAACCTGGGCCACCACTTCCGGCGCACGTTCCAGGATCTCGCGTTCGTTGATGACGTTTACCTGCGTATCGACTTTGCGAGTGTCGGTAACGAGCCCTGCTTCGGCTGTGATAGTGATCTGCTCAGCTATTGGAACGAGTTCAAGGGTTACGGCAACGTCCTGCGTGCCTCCGGCTGTCACGTGAACGGCTGAACGGTAGCGAACGAAGCCTCCACCTTCGACACTGAGTTGATAGTCGCCGGGTAAGACGTGTTCGAGAGTAAAGCGACCTTCCGCGTTCGTGGTGGTTGCTGCAATCACCGCCCGATGACTGTGAAGCAAAGAAACGCTTGCGCCGCTAACGACGGCGCCGCCCGGATCTTTAACCGTCCCATTGATTTTCCCCTCGCCGTCCTGCGCAAAACTCATGAACGGCATGACACATGCAAAAAGACAACACCTCAAAGCGGCTATAACTTTTCCCATAGTGTTTAGGCAGAAGAGTTGAGATTAAAAAACTATCGGGGACTGTATAGTCCAGATCGAACTACTACCAGCCGTCGTAGAGGAGCGATCTTTGTAATATGTGGATTGATTAACTGAGGACTACGACGACGTGTTCGACGAAGTGATGCACTGCGGCAAGGACTTGTGGGCGGCTCTCGATCGTCACTCCTGTAACGACCACGAGCATTAGCACCAACCAGGGCAGGAAACGAACAACAGAGGCATTACTAACCAATCGACGAGGATCCGTCGTGGCGAGTTCAACCAGACGTTTCACTCGGACTTTTACTCCCGGTGAATCGTCGCCGCCGAGAAATGCGGACACTGCAGCCGGAATCGCAGGCCGGTGTCCCTGCGGAATCATTCTCGCGATCCGGACGAGCGCTGAAGCCAGATTCAAAGCCACTTGTGAACTCTGCTGCGCTGCATATTCATCAGCCGCTGACTCTGAAGCCTCACTCCAGGCGCGGTCGACTGATCTGCCACAGGGAATGAGCAACAGCGCCGCGCGACTAACTCGCATCACCGACCGTTTGAAGTTGTCGTGCGCCGCAAGATGTCCACACTCGTGCGCGACTGCGGCGCCGAGTTCTTCTTCAGTTAACGAGTCGAACACGTGGTCGGCAATAAACAAACGCGGACGAAATGCGCCGACAACGGCAATGATCGGAAATCCGGAATGCCGAAAGACGTAGGTGGGAACACGTACACCGTCGAGTTCAATCGACGTTGAAGTTGCGAGCCATTTTTTCAGCAGTGAGCCCGTGGCGAGCCACGATCGGAGTCCGCGCGAGATCGCAAGGCCGACGCCGATCGCTGAAAGCGTCGCGAGTAATCCCAGCTTCCAACTAACAGTCTCATCCGTCGCATGTGGTTCGTAGATCAGGTACGACGGAATCATAAAAGCGCCGATCGAAATGATCGCAATTGCCGGTGGTCCAATGCGCATCACAAACAGTATCTCAGCGGTGGTGCGGGCAGAACATTTCCGGAGCAGCGGTCTGAACAGGCGAACAACTCCAACCGCGATCATCGTCGCCGTGGCGTTGATGGTGAGCAGCAGTGCCAGCACCAGAGTGATGCCCAGAAACGTGTACATTTAAGTCTTTTGGTTAAGCTCGCGCTTCTTTTCCTGGACCAGCCGATCGAGCTCGTCGAGCAGTTCCCGATCTCTTTCGCTAAGAGTGTCGACGATGCAGGCGAGCACCGGTTCAACTCCGTCGGCTCCGTGACCGAGCAGCCCATCTACGACGTCTTCTTTGATACCGCGATCGAGTTCTTCGCGCGAGACGACCGCCACGTAGACAAATGCGCGGCCATCTTTGCGACGCTCTAGCAGTTTCTTTTTGAAGAGCCGGTCGAGCGTGGTCATCAGGGTTGTGTAAGCGATGCGCTCTTCGAAAGCGCGATGAACGTCGCGCACACTGACTTCACCGAGACGCCAGGTTTCTTCCATCACCTGACGTTCCAACTTCCCAAGGGCGAAACAAGCGATTTCGCGCGGCCGGCGAAATCCACGCAGCAGAAATCGAGAGGGTTTCATATCGTCGGGCATTGTCGTTCCGAAAGTATGAGGCTGTCAACGTGGAATTAGCCGCAGATTTTCGCCGATCTACGTTTATCCGCGTGAATCTGCCGCTAACGAACGTCGTTTGGCGCTGGCGCGCTTCTCGCGCTATCATTGCGGGTTTTCTACTAGCACCGATTCGCGTCTGTATGCCTGAAGAAGCCATTCAAGTCAGAGGAGCCCGCGTTAATAATCTCAAAAACGTCTCCTTTACCATCCCGATAAACCAGATGACCGTCGTCACAGGCGTCAGCGGGTCGGGTAAATCTTCGCTCGCCTTCGACACCATCTACGCCGAAGGGCAGCGCCGTTACGTCGAGTCGCTCTCTGCTTACGCCCGCCAGTTTTTGGAGCGGATGGATAAGCCTGACGTCGATGAGATCCACGGCATCGCGCCGGCCATCGCGATTCGCCAAAAGAACTCGACTCGTAATCCACGTTCGACTGTCGGCACTCAGACCGAAATCTACGATTACCTGCGTCTTCTTTTTGCACGGGTTGGGGAAACTTACTGCCGAGTTTGCGGACGGCTGGTTACGCGCGACTCGCCTGATTCGATCGCGGATGAAGTCCTGACGAAGCTGCCGGAAGGAACAAGATTCTATGTTCTCTTCCCGGCCACTGCGGGACTGAACGAAGCGAATCGCGACCAGAAAAAATCAGGCCGTGGCCGCAGCGCAGCTTCGAGGCAATGGGTGACGGCACATCTCATGAGTCTCATGCAGAGAGGCTTCACACGTCTCTTTGTTGACGGACAAACAATCGAGTTGCAATCGCCCGACGATTACCCGCGCGATGACTTCAACGATGTGTTTGTGCTCGTCGATCGTTTGACTGCGCGTCCTGATGTTCGCCAGCGCCTCGTCGATTCACTCGAGATCTGCTTCCAGGAAGGTCATGGTACGGCTCTCATTCAACCTGCTGAGGCTGAATCCAGGAGCCTCTGGTTTTCCGAACGCTTCGAATGCAAATACGACCACACCGTTTACGCTACTCCGGAACCGCGGCTATTTAGTTTCAATAATCCTTACGGCGCGTGTCCAACCTGCCAGGGTTTTGGAAACACGATCGGGCTCGACCTCGATCTCGTCATTCCGAATCCCGGGTTGTCATTAAAAGACGGCGCCATCGAGCCCTGGACCAAACCACAACACGATTGGGCAATGCAGGAGCTGAAACAGTTTTGCCGTACGGAAAAGATCTCGATGACGGTTCCCTTCAATCAGCTTTCGAAATCAGATCAACAGGCCGTTATCGAGGGTCGTGACGACTGGGCTGGAGTGCGTGGCTTCTTCGATTGGATGGAGACCAAGAAATACAAGCTTCACGTTCGGGTCTTTCTTTCGAAGTATCGTGGATACACGTTGTGTCCTGATTGCGGTGGCGGCCGGTTGCGACAGGAGGCACGCGACGTGAAGGTCGGCGGCAAGACTCTGCCTGAAACTTGTTCGTTGTCGATCAAAGACGCCGCCGAGTTTTTCGATTCCCTCGATCTTTCAATGGAACAGACCGCGATAGCCGAACGAATACTTTTCGAGGTGCGACGGCGGCTCCGCTTCCTGGTTGAAGTCGGACTCGATTACCTGACATTGGACCGTCTCGCATCGACTCTCTCCGGCGGTGAAGCACAGCGGATTCAGCTGGCAACTAATCTCGGATCGTCGCTTGTCGGCGCCCTGTACGTGCTCGACGAACCGTCGATCGGCTTGCATCCGCGCGATAACGATCGTCTCATCCGTCTGCTCAAAAACCTGCGCGACATCGGCAACACAGTACTGGTTGTCGAACACGACGCAGAAATGATGCGATCGGCGGATCACATTCTCGACATCGGTCCTGCCGCTGGCGAACTAGGCGGTCGCGTAATGTACGAAGGCGACTTCGCAGGCTTGCTCGCCGATGAGGCTTCACTCACCGCTCGCTACCTGCGAGGCGACGCGGAGATCAAGGAGCCACGCCAACGCCGCACGATGCAAAAGCGTCGCATCAGTATTCAAGGCGCCGCCGAACATAATCTCAAATCGATCGACGTCGAGTTCCCGCTCGATATGCTCGTGTGCGTCACAGGCGTGAGCGGTTCCGGCAAGTCGACTTTGATTCACGACTGTCTGTACGCCGGATTGAAGAAGCAGCGTGGTGAGTGGCAGGGCCACGTCGGCGCGTTTCAGAAACTCGAGGGCGGGCAGTTTGTCGACGAAGCGATTCTCGTGGACCAATCGCCAATCGGACGAACGCCACGCTCAAATCCGGTCACGTACATTAAGGTCTACGACGCGATTCGCGAGGTCTTTTCGCAAACGCGCGAAGCGCAAGCACGCGGTTTTGATCCGTCGCACTTTTCGTTCAATCTTCCGGGTGGGCGTTGTGAGGTCTGTCAGGGCGACGGCACGGTTACCGTCGAGATGCAGTTTCTTGCCGACGTGGAACTGGTTTGCGAAGAATGTAAAGGCACGCGCTTCAAGCAACAGATTCTCGACATTCGTTATCGTGGCAAGAACGTGCACGAAGTGCTCAGCATGACTGTGCGCGAAGCGATCACTTTCTTTCGCGAGGTACAAAAGATCACGAACCGTCTGCGTGTGCTCGACGACGTCGGACTGGGTTATGTGCGCCTGGGCCAATCGGCGACCACCTTATCAGGCGGCGAAGCACAACGTATCAAGCTAGCAGCCCACTTGTTAAAGAGAACCGGCGCCAAGACGCTCTATATCTTTGACGAGCCAACCACCGGCCTTCATTTCGACGACATTAACAAGCTGTTGGCCGCCTTTCGTGCGCTGATTGACGCGGGCGGTTCTTTGCTGGTAATCGAACATAATCTCGACGTGATTAAGACTGCCGATCAGGTCATTGATCTCGGTGCTGAGGGTGGCGATGCCGGCGGTTATGTTGTCGGAGTCGGCACGCCCGAGGAGATCATGAACATTCGTGAGTCATACACCGGCCGGTTTTTGCGAGACTACCTTGCAAAATCAAATGGTCACCATTGAAGGAACACTGATTATGTCATTGAGTAAACAGATTGTTTCAGATCTCACTGCCGCAATGAAGGCGCAGGATGCCAGTAGGACCTCGACTCTCCGCATGGTCAAAGCGGCGATGATGAACCGCCAGATCGAGAAGGGCGCCGAACTCGACGACGAAGACATGCAGAAGCTCTTGCGTTCACTCGTAAAGCAGCGCCGCGACTCAATCGAGCAGTATGAGAAAGCCGGGCGCCAGGAACTGGCCGACAAGGAGAGCGCAGAGATCGAGGTCATCGAAACCTACCTGCCGCAAGCAGCCTCAAAGGCAGAGATCGAGCAGATCGTCACGGCCGTAATCGCCGAAACAGGTGCCACTTCGATGAAAGACATGGGCAGAGTAATGAAGGCTGCCCAGGCGGCTTTGGCAGGTAAAAACGCTGACGGACGAGTCGTTAGTGAGATCGTTAAGGCGAAGCTGAATTAGTCAAAAGAGGCATCAAACTCACAAAACTCTGGTTCTGATTTTTGTGCTTTTTGTGCCTCTTTGTGGCCACCTGTCCTCGGTTGCTTGATCGTGGCCCTTTCCGTATAATTCACAGCTTGCTCGAAGGCACGGGGTCTCGACCGGTGGGTTTCGCGCCCACTTTTTCTTTTGGGGCGAGAACCTCCAGAAGGGTGGCAATGGGTAACGAATCGATTGCAGCAAGGGTTCAGGAGTTAGCTGAACGAGTCGCAATCGACCATGGCCTCGAGCTGGTGCACGCCGAGGTAGCCGGCCCCGAGAACAAGCCGATTGTTCGTATATTCATTGATAAGCCGCAAGGTGTGACTCACGAGGATTGCTCAGAAGTCAGCAATCATCTCGGAACGCTTCTCGACGTGGAAGACTTTATTCATGCTCCCTACACGTTGGAAGTTTCGTCGCCGGGACTCGAAAGAGGCCTGTACAAACGCGCCGATTTCGAACGTTTTACCGGCAATCAGGCGAAAATGAAAACGCGGCAGCCGATTGGCGGGCAGCGGAATTTTCGAGGTCGTTTGCTGGGACTGGACGGCAACGACGTGCTTTTTGAAGATCGAACCAACGGGCAGGTGCGAGTTCCCCTGGATTTGATTACCAAGGCGAATCTGGAAGTTAACGTGGACGAGGAACTTCGCCGCTCAGGACAATAACAATCATATAGGGCCTACAAAACCTGTAGGACCTATTACAACTGAATAGCTCAACGACGCAGAGAAATCTGGCGCCGAGCCACTGAATAGAGAGAATTTCATGAGTTCATCGATAGCGCAAAATATCGAGGCACTTTGTCAGGAACAGGGTATCGACCGTGACTTAGTGATCGAGGCAATGAAGGAAGCCGTTCGCGCGGCGGCCAAGAAACAGTTTAGATCCGGTGAAGACATCCAGGTCGACTGGAATGCCGACACGGGGATCGAGCTTTCAGCCTCAAAAGTCGTAGTCGACGAAGTCGAAAACCCCGCCACTGAACTCTCTATCGTAGAGGCCCGCGAACTTGCCGGAGATGAAGTCGAATTAGGCGACGCTCTTTTACTTCCGCTGCCGATGGAAGAGTTGGGACGCATCGCCGCACAAACCGCCAAACAGATTCTCTTTCAAAAAGTTCGTGATGCGGTTCGCAGCAACGTCTACGAGCAGTACATCGACAAAATCGGCGACCTCGTCAACGGTTACGTCAAGCGCTTTGAACGCGGCAACATCATTGTCGACCTCGGCAATTTGGAAGCAATTCTGCCGCGCTCGCAGCAATCGCGCGGCGAGCAATGGAATCAGGGCGAACGAATTCGCGTTGTGATTAATAACGTGTCGAAAGAATCCAAAGGACCGCAAGTCGAAGTTTCCCGCACGTCGCCCGAGCTTTTACTGCGCTTGTTTGAAATGGAAGTGCCGGAAATCTACGACGGCACCGTCGTGATCAAGTCGGCTGTTCGCGAACCCGGCGAGCGCGCCAAGATCGCCGTGATGTCTAACGAACGTGATGTGGATCCGGTCGGCGCCTGCGTCGGTATGAAGGGTTCACGCGTTCAGGCAATCATCCGCGAGTTACGGGGCGAGAAGATCGACATCATCGAATGGTCAGACGAACCCTCTGTATTTGCCGCCAACGCGCTTTCACCCGCAAAAGTTAACCAGGTCAGAATCACCGACATTGAAAACCGCCAGATGGAGGTCATCGTTAACGAAGACCAATTGTCGCTGGCGATCGGTAAGCGCGGTCAGAACGTGCGACTGGCTACTAAGCTCGTCGGCTGGAACATCGACATCCGCAGTGAGGAAGAGATCAAGCGCGAAGTCACCGAACAGATGGGTGCACTCATCGCTTCCGGCGAAGCAGTTCCACTTTCGGTAATCGAAGGCGTCACTGCGCAGCAGGCTGAAGCACTTGCCGCTCACGACATCAACGACATCGATGCGCTGGCACAAACTTCGGTCGACGATCTGGTCGAATTCCTCGATCTGAGTTTGGACGAAGCGGAAGTGATTCTGGAGGCTGCTCAGGCGGTAATCGCACTGCGCGATCGCAGTCTTGGTGAAGCTGGAGCTGAGGACGTTGAAGAACAACACGCCGTGTCCGCAGAGTTTGATGAGTCCGTTGATGAAGAAGTGCAGCCGTCTCCAGAGATGACTGCCGAAGGCTACGACGAAGCGGTCGAAAACGGTGTTCCTTTTCAGGCCGAAGCTGAAATCAATGCATGGGAATCGGCTGATCCCGTGTCGCTAACCGAGGCCGAACCCATTCCAGCGGAAGAGATCGCTTTGCAGGAAGCAGGTCGTGACTTGCGGCCTGACACCATTACGCCATCTCCCGACATAACTTCTTCGGGTGTCGAAGCATTCGAAAACATCGAGGAAGTGGCGAAGGAAGTTATGGCGGAAGATGAAGAATTAGCTTCTGAGGCTTCGGCTGAAGAAGCAGAAACATCGACTCCCGCAGTTTCGGAAGAGGCTGCATCAGGCGGGAGCGTGGACGACGATGAGAACTTCTGATGCAGCCAAATAGTAACAACACAAATGCGCTCTTTTCGGGCCGTTTGTGTTGCCCGCTTCGCCCCTACTGTCAGGCGCCGAACTTCTGATCGACGCTGAAAGTGGTTGGGCCTGCGGTTCCCAATCACTTTAGGTCGGCAGGACGCGAGTTAAAGCGTCGAGAAGGAGTGCATGACAGTTTCCTCAAAAGTTCGTATTTACGATCTCGCTAAAGAATTAAAGCTCGACACGAAACGACTCATTGAAGAAGTGCGTCGCGAGGGCGTCGACGTGAGCGTTCCGTCCAACTCTGTCTCGAAAGAGTTGGCTGAGAAAATTCGGAACAAGTACTTCCCGAAGAAGGAAACTGCCGTCAAGCGCGCCGTCAAAGTGGTCAAGCGCGCAGCGCTGCCGACTCCGGAAGCACCAGTTGCGGAGGATCTGCCTGAGGTTCACGAACCTGAACCAGAAGTAGCACCGCCCGCTCCAGTCGCAGCTGAGCCAGTTGAGGCGCCAACCACCGCACCATCATCGGCTCCGGCCACAGCAAAACAGCCCGTTACGAGGCTGGTGAAGAAGCTCGCCCCAGCCATTCGTGCTGAAGCACCTGCGATTGAGGAAGTAGCTCCTCCACCTGTAGTGGAGCCAGAGCCCGTTGCTGAAGCACCGATTGTTGAAGAAGTGGTAAAAGCTCCGGAAATCCTGGCGCAGACAAATGGCGCTGAAGTGAAAAGCATTCCGGCGCATACGCCTCCACCTCGGTCGTCGCCGCCACCACCGTCAAGACAAGTCAGAGTTTTGCGTCCGACTGCTGCCGCGTTGAACGCCGGCATCAGGCCTGGAGAACGCGCGCCTGCGCCAGCGCCGCCACCGGTAGCTCCACCGAAGGAGCGCGAACGCGAACGTACACCGGATCGCAGCAGCCGGCTGCGCGAGCGACCTTCCCTTCCCAGATCCGAGCGTCTGGGAACGCCTGGCGAGACTGCCACGCCGCAAACGACCTATATTCCACCGCCAGACGCCGGACGTCGCCGTTCGCGACGTAGCAGTCCGCGTGGTGGGCGAAAGATCGAGGGTAAGGCCGGAAGGTTCGACAAGGGCGATTTCATCCCACCGCCGAAAGCGTTGTCGCTCGAAGACCGCATCGCAACTCGTCTCGACATGCCCGGTTCGGGCGAACTCAAATCAGTTCGGCTAATCGAAGGCTCGACAGTAAAAGAGTTTGCCGAGAAACTCGGAATCAAGCCGAAGGATGTGGTGTCACTGCTCTTGCAGCGCGGCGTTTTCGCAACCATCAATCAACCTCTAATGGACGATGTCGCTGCCGATCTCGGCAAACGTTTTGGTTATGACGTGTTGTTCGTTCCCTTTGAAGAGATGGTTGCAGAAGAAGAGTTTGAGGAACTAATTGCAACGGACGCCGATGACGTTGAGTTGCCGCGTGCTCCTGTGATCACAGTCATGGGCCACGTCGATCACGGAAAGACCTCGTTGCTTGACGCAATTCGCACCACCGACGTTGCGGGCGGCGAAGCAGGCGGCATCACGCAGCACATCGGAGCCTACAGCGTTCAGGTTCCCAATCCTGATAATCTCGAAGAAACACGTCGGGTTGTGTTTTTAGATACGCCGGGTCACGAAGCGTTCACAATGATGCGCGCCCGCGGCGCGAAAGCGACGGACATCGTCGTGCTGGTGGTGGCCGCCGATGATGGAGTGATGCCGCAGACGATCGAAGCAATCGAGCACTCGCGAGCAGCAGGTGTTCCGATCATCGTCGCTATCAATAAGATCGATCGCCCTGATGCGAATCCCGATCGAGTCAAACAAGAGTTGTCCCAACAAGGTCTGTCTCCGCTCGAATGGGGCGGTGAAACCGAAATGGTTCAGGTGTCTGCGAAGAAGCGTCAGAACTTAGAAACGCTCCTCGAAACGATTCTCCTGACGTCGGACATTTTGAACCTGCGCGCCAGCCCGACACGTCTCGCCTCGGGAGTCGTGCTCGAAGCGAAACTGGATCGTGGCCGTGGCGCCGTGGCAACAGTGCTGGTCCAACAGGGGACGCTGCGAATTCACGATCCGTTCATCGTGGGTCAGATCTCCGGTCGGGTTCGTGCGATGTTCAACGATCGTGGTGAGCCGATCACCGAAGCTGGTCCGGCAACGCCGGTCGAAGTGCTTGGCCTGCAGGGTGTGCCGCAGGCCGGCGAAAGTTTGCAGGTAGTTTCGGATATCACTAAAGCCCAATCGATATCACAGCACCGGCAGATGTTGAGTCGCCAGGCTACGCTGCTGCAAACAACCAAACGCGGTATCGAGGCATTGGGTGAGAGTGAAGTTAAAGAACTGCTGGTCATCATCAAGGCCGACGTGCAGGGTTCAGTTGAAGTCTTGAAATCGACTTTACAAAAACTCTCGACGGATCGAGTAAAGGTAAAGGTGATTCGATCCGGAGTAGGCGCCATCACCGAGTCGGACGTTTTGCTCGGTACTGCGACCCAGGCAGGCTCGTCGTCATCCGCAGTTGTGATTATCGGGTTCAATGTACGACCCGAAGCACGCGCCGCCGATGTCGCGAAGCAGGAGTCTGTAGATATACGTCTCCACTCAATCATCTACAAGGTTGAAGAAGAGATTCGCGCGGCGATGATCGGAATGCTCGAGGCGATCGAGAAGGAACGGATCATCGGAAAAGCCGCGGTGCGGGAGGTCTTCCGTGTTCCGAGAGCCGGAACAGTCGCCGGTTGCATGGTTGTCGACGGTTCGGTCCGTCGCAACGCGCGGGCTCGACTGATTCGCGATGGCATCGTGAGCTGGGAGGGAAACATTGGATCGTTGCGACGATTCAAGGACGACGTATCGGAAGTTCGCGAAGGTTTCGAGTGCGGTATCAGTTTGGAAAACTTCAACGACATCAAAGTGGGAGACCAGATTGAGGCGTACATTGTCGAGCGTGTAGCGGCAACTGAGTTGTAAGAGGAACGGAAAGCAGCTAACAGGAGCAGGTTCCTACTCCTGTTAGCTGCTCCAGCAAACTGAAATGCATCGGAGTGAAAGAACTGCAGACGTCCTCAAGGAAGAGATTGCTCAGATTGTCGGCTACGAACTTGAAGATCCACGATTAACGATGGTCACGGTAACTGACGTTCGGCTATCGGCTGATAAACGTGCTGCACGTGTTTACGTCACAGTTGCAGGTGACGAAAAAGAGCACCAGGAGGCACTCGCGGCTTTGAAGCACGCGGCGCCTTACGTTAGAAAGCAACTCGGCCTCTCCTTGAATCTCCCGCGCACACCTGAGATTCACTTCGTACGCGACCGCGTTGAAGAAGAAGGCGAACGCGTCGATCAATTGCTACAGGAGATCGAACGAGAATGGGAAAGCCAAGGAAAGGAAAGCAGTAGCTAGCGGAAGAGCTTTTAATAGGTCCTATTCGTCCTATAGAACCTATATAAACCTCCCGAATTTGAAGGATTATGCTTAGTCAAGTAGTCGAGCTGATCGAGGCAAAACGTCGTTTCGCGATCACCTCGCACATCCGTCCCGACGGTGACAGTTTGGGATCGTCACTTGGTCTTTACTGGTTATTGCGCGCCCTCGATAAAGATGTCGAAGTGATCATGCGCGATCCAGTGCCACACGCTTACCAGCAACTACCCGGCGCAGGTGATGTACGCGTCACTCCCGCTGTCGATCCTACTTATCACGCAGTGTTTGTGATCGAGTGTTCCGACATAACGAGACCCGGTCTCGCCGATCTCGAGAAACAGTTTGTAGTTAATATCGATCACCATTCCACCACAGCTCTCTTCGGTAACATCAACTGGATCGATTCCACTGCGTCTGCAGTCGGTGAGATGATCTACAACCTCTGTAAAGCCACTGGCGTTCGCGTCACTAAAGAGATCGCCGAATGCGTCTATACTGCGTTGATTACCGATACTGGTTCTTTTCATTACTCGAACACCACTGAGCGCACGTTCAAAGTTGCTTCTGAGCTCGTCCGAACAGGGGTGAAACCGGCGAAGACTGCCGAAGCTGTGTTTGCTAGTTATCCGTGGAGCAGGATTCAGTTGATGGGCGCCGTGCTCTCCACCGCGAGAAGAGACGACACAGGACGCGTGGCTTGTATGCGCCAGTCGTTAGAGATGCAGAAGCAGGCCCACGCCTCTGATGAGGATGCAGACGGATTTGTTAACTATCCGTTGACGGTAGGTGAAGTGGAAGCTGTCGCGCTGCTCAAGGAGTGCGAGCCCGGAATGTACCGGACGAGTCTCAGATCGAAGGGCGATGTGAACGTCGCGAAAGTTGCGGAGAAGTTCGGTGGCGGCGGACATCGCAATGCCGCCGGCTGTACGCTCAGAGGTTCATGGGAAGAGGCTGAGACCACGATCGTCGGACTGTTACAGGATGCCGTAAAGCGCGCAAATGGATCGCGCGACATCACTGAAGACGCATTAATCGAACCCGTAGTTTAGCCACAAGAAGGCACAAAAGACACACAAATAAGAAACGCGAACGGGGCAAATCGACCCTGAGATTCTTTGAATCGAAAGCAGATCTGATTTTGTGACTCTTGTGCCTTTTTGTGGCTTAAATCGATGTCTCAAAAAGAAAAAAAATATAAGTGGCGGCGTGAGGTTTATCAGGAGAAGACGCGCGGGCTGTTGATGGTCCATACGGGTAATGGCAAGGGTAAAACTACCTGCGCGCTGGGTTTGATGATGCGTGCTGCCGGTCGCGATTTGAAGTGCTGCATGATTCAGTTCATGAAGTCGCGCAACGATCGTTACGGCGAACACGTCGCGGCTGAGAAACTCGGTATTGAAGTCCACACCATGGGAGATGGCTTCACCTGGGACACGAAGAATCCCGAACAGGACATTAAGACTGCACGAGAAACGTGGGCGCTGTGCGTCGAGAAGCTGCGCTCCGGTGACTACGATATGCTGGTTTTTGACGAACTAGTTTACGTGCTGAGTTACAAGATGTTGCCGGTTGAAGAGGTTTTGGAAGAATTCCGAACAATTCGCGCGTCGCAACCCGCTTTGCACATCGTGGTGACTGGAAGAGATGCTCCCAATGAACTCATAGAAGCTGCCGATCTCGTCACTGAAATGACGGAGATTAAACATCCGTTCACTGCGGGAATTCGCGCGCAGCAAGGCATCGAATTCTAATTTGTGTTAACCTTCCCCTCATCCTATGGCCGCCTGGTTCAGTAAGAAAAGTAAACGCATCGAGGCCGTTCCACCTGAAGAACGCGTAGTGAAGACTGAAAACGTCTTCGTCAAATGCGATGGGTGTGAAGCGCACCTTTTCAAAGGCGAACTGGAAGATGGTCTGCAAGTTTGCAAACACTGCGGCTATCACTTTCGCATCGGCGCCCGTGAACGGTTGAAGTTGCTTTTCGATGAGGGCAAGTTTGAAGAGCTCGACGCTGAAGTGATCTCGATTGATCCACTTGAGTTTGTCGATAGCAAGCCTTATTCAGAGCGACTGGCGCAGGCAAGAGATTCTTCCGGCCTGCCCGAGGCTATCATCAACGGACGCGGAACCATAGGTGATCATCCGGTCGTTGCGGGTGCGATGGACATGACGTTCATCGGCGGCTCGATGGGTTCGGCAGTGGGTGAAAAAGTCACCCGACTGATCGAGCGCGCAATGAAAGAGCACAGTGCGGTGGTGATTTTTTCGGCCTCAGGTGGCGCGCGCATGCAGGAAGGCACGCTCTCGTTGATGCAGATGGCGAAGATCTCCGCGGCGCTTGCGACTCTCGACGAAGCACGTTTGCCTTTCATTTCAATTTTGACTGATCCCACTACGGGCGGCGTGACCGCGAGCTTTGCGATGCTCGGCGACGTCATCATCGCAGAACCAAAGGCCCTTATCGGCTTTGCCGGTCCACGCGTTATCGAACAAACAATTCGTCAGAAACTACCGAAGGATTTCCAGAAATCCGAATTTCTGCTCGACCACGGAATGATCGACGCGATTGTTGATCGACGAGAATTGCGCACTTACATCACGCGATTGCTCAATTTCATGATGAACCCCGAGATCCACGGCGAATCAGATATCGAACGAGCCCGTCGCGCCGCAAAGTTGAAAGACTAGCCACAAAAAAGCACAAAAGTCACAAAACAGAACAGCATGAGAAGTTCGAATCCTCTCTGCGTTTTCTTTTTTGCGCCTTTTGTGCTTTTTTGCTGCTATGGATTTTGAGGCGGCGGTTAAGTATTTGTTGAGTCTCGGACATGAGACTCTTGCCATAAAGCTCGGTCTCCGCAACACTGAACTTCTTTTCGCAGCCCTCGATCATCCCGAGCGTGCTTTTGTGTCAATCCAAATCGCAGGTACTAACGGCAAAGGTTCGACGGCTGCGATGCTCGATTCGATCTGTAGCGCAGCAGGCATCAGAAGCGGCCTTTACACTTCGCCCCACATGGTTTCCATCACTGAGCGTATCAAGGTTTCGGGCGTTGAAATCACACCCGACGAATTTGCGGCGTGCGCAACTCAGGTACGCGACGTTGCGGAACAACTTCTCCGCAACAAGCACATCGAAGCACTCCCAACTTTCTTTGAGCAACTAACTGCCATCGCGCTGCTCGCGCTTCGCAACGCTCATGTAGAAGTGGCCATCCTTGAAACAGGACTGGGCGGACGGCTCGATTCAACAACCGCTGCAAACGCGCGTATCGTCGGAATCACATCGATAGCTTTCGACCATCAGGAATATCTCGGTCAGACGATCGAGAGTATCGCTGCTGAAAAAGCTGCAATTATTCGACCCGGCGTGCGCGCCGTGATTGCCAGGCAGTCAGAACCTGCTGCACTCGACGTGTTGCTGAGGCGCTGCGAAGAAGTGGGCGTAACGCCAATTCTTGCCGGCGACTCATACGCGAATGACAACATTGTCCTCGGCCTGCGTGGACGACATCAAAGCGACAACGCCGCTGTCGCAATTGGTCTAGCTGAGTTACTCGCTACGGAAGGCTTCTCGATTTCACACTCCGCAATCGTCGCCGGTCTCAAGAACGCGAGGCATGCGGGCCGCCTCGAATTGTTTCCTCACGCACCGTCATTCTTGATCGATGGCGCGCACAATCCGGCCGGAGCACAATCGTTGCGAAACTATCTTGACGAAGTCACAACGCGACCCCTGACGTTGGTGTTTGGAGCAATGCGTGATAAGCAACTGGAGCAAATGGGTGAGATTCTGTTTCCGGTTGCCAACACGCTGGTTTTGACAACGATCGACAATCCGCGCAGCGCTAACTTGGAGATGCTCGAACCTATTGCCGAACGTTTCGCCCGCGGAACAATTCTGACGAGTGAGTCGAGCGCAGAGGCTCTGCGGATTGCAATCGAAAATACGCCCGCAGAGGGACTGATATGCATTGCCGGATCACTTTATTTAATCGGAGAGATACGTCCGCTCATTCTTAACATCAATTAGGGAAAATCATGACTACTCCACAAAAGGAATTACCCAAAATACTCAAGAGTCAACAGGTATTTGAGGGCCGTGTAATTAATGTCACTGTCGACACCGTGAGCGAAGGAGAACTCACGTACCAACGGGAGGTGGTCCATCATCGCGGTAGCGCGGTGATTGTGCCGGTTCACGACGACGGCACAGTGGTTTTAGTTCGACAGTATCGACATCCTGCGGTTCGTTATCTGCTCGAAGCACCGGCGGGCACTCTCGGATCAGGTGAGCGTCCGGAAGTTGGCGCAGCCCGCGAACTCCAGGAGGAACTCGGATTAGTGGCAGCACGACTCGAGAAACTTTCGGAGTTCTTTGTATCGCCCGGCTTTCTTGAAGAGAAGATGTGGGTATTTCTTGCAACCGAGCTTTCCGAAGGAAAGCAGTTGCTTGATGAAGATGAAGTCTTGGATATCGTGCGTTTACCAATCGCCGACGCGCTCGAAATGATCACAAGCGGTGAAATCCAGGACGCGAAGACGATCATCGGTCTGATGCTGGCCGCGCCGCGAGTCGGATCGCCAATGCTGGAGATCGACTACCCGGCGGTCTGATCCACAGAAAATCTGTTGTAATCTGTGGATGAAGAAACTTAATTTAGGTAAACTCAGCGGAGTGTTCACAGAAGAATCTTCCCAACAACTAACGCCGCTACCCGAAGAGCACGCCGATCCGCCGGCAGTACCAGCCGCCGGCTCAGAAGTTCAGCCAATTCCCAAAAGATCCTGGCGGGCAGAATGGATCGACGTTGGAATCGCCGTAGCCGTATGGTTTATCAGTGTGATTCTGCTGCTGGTAGTCCCGGTTGTTTACGTAATTCCTTACCTCGTCTACCGCATCGCCAAGTTTGGTGCCCCTGCGCCGGAAGCGCTGGCTACGGACAAGATGCTGATCTTTTTCTCGGTGGTCGGAATTCTCCCAACACACGTTCTCACTTTCGTGCTTGTTTGGCTTGTAGTTTCGTATGCCGGCCGGCGTCCCTTCTTGAAAAACATCGGGTTTGAGTGGCCACAAAACAGCACTCCAGCCATGACGACCATGCTCTGCACTGTGCTGGCGATAGTTCTTTTCAGTCTCGCTTTTGCAATCACGATGCTCTACGGAGAACGCAAAACCGATCTGGATCTGCTGATCGAGAGTTCGATCTACACGCGTTTTGCGACCGCTTTTGTGGCTGTGGTCACAGCGCCGCTGGCCGAAGAGTTGATTTACAGAGGCGTGCTATACAAAGCACTCGAAAAGGCAGCCGGCGTCGCGATGGCCGTAGTGTTCGTGTCGCTTTTATTCGCAGGTGTACACGTCTTTCAATATCGCAACAACCTCGCTGTGATTGCTGTCATCACGCTGCTCAGCATTACCCTAACGGTCGCTCGCGCTGTCTCAGGGAAGGTGCTTCCTGCCTTTATCATCCACCTCGTCTTTAACGGCATTCAATCGGTCCTAATCGTGGTGGGGGCCTTCGTGGATAAAGATATTCTCAAGTAGATCCGAATGAGCGGCTACGACGTCCTGGTTGTGGGAGGCGGTGTTGGCGGGCTAACTGTGGGAGCATTGTTGGCGGCTCGCGGGATGAATGTGTGTCTGCTGGAGCGGCAGTCGCAAGTTGGCGGATGTATTGCGCGCGTTGAGTTCTCCGGATACGACTTCGAGCCGGGAATGGGGCTTTACACTTCCTTCGGCCCCGGCGGAATTTACGACAAGCTGTTCTCGATGCTGCCGGTCGCCGTTCCGCAAGCGTCTCTTCTGCAATCTCCTTACGTTCTGCGTCGAGCTGACCGTTCTGACACAACAATGGCTGTGGGAGACCTCTTTACGATTGCTGGTGGCCCTGCGAGTTTGGCAGAAAAACTCGCCGAGTCGATCAAGCGGAGCGGCGGCAATCTGCGTTTGAATAGTCCGGTGCTGCGTCTTGCTTACGACGAATCGGGACGTGCGGTCGGAATCGATTTGTTGAGCGGGGAACGAGTGTTTGCAGGTAAAGCGATCGTCAGCAATATGACGATCTGGGACACTTATGGAAAACTGGTTGGACTGAACCGAACACCTCCCGAGATCAAGAAACAACTGAATACGCTGCAAGGCACGGGCGTCTACGTTATTTATGCAGTTATGGAGGCCGCCGCGGTCAGTCGACTGCCGGCGTTACTCATGCGTGTCGAAGATAAGGATGGGGAATTCTCTATGGCCGTGTCCGATCTCACTGCGCCGGATGGCAAACGCCCAGTGACGTTTACGACAACGACCGAAGTTGATTCCTGGTTTGCGTATCAATCAAGCGAAGAAGACTACGACGAATGGGACCAGGCGGCCCTGGAGGAGTTCTGGAGACGCGTGCATGCCGCGCTTCCCGAGCTGGGTGGCGATATTGAGATCATCGAGAGCGCAAATCCCAGGACTTACTACGATCAGACGCGACGAAAGCTCGGAATGGTGTTAGGCGTTGAGGGACAGCCGATTCATTCGCATGAAACGTCCGTGCCGAATCTGTTTGTAGTTGGGGATACGGTCAGCAAGGCTGCGAAACTGGATAGCGTAGTTCAATCGGCGATCGCTTTGGCTGAGCGTATCAGGTAGAGAGGATGAAACAGGATGAACAAAATAAAGCTGGACAGGCGCTAATTGTCTAGTGTATAGAGGCACTAGACAATATGTTCGTTACGGTTGATGAGCGAGACGCGCGGCCGCTGTATCAGCAGCTGGTGGATGAGATTAAGACCCTGATTGCGCGGGGCGAGCTTGAGGCTGGGACACTGCTACCTCCCGTCAGGCAGGTGGCGTCGGATCTCGGCGTTAACCTGAACACCGTTGCTTTCGCTTATCGTCGACTACAGAAAGAAGGGCTGATTCGCGTCCGGCATGGCTCGGGAGCGGTGGTAATCTCACAGACCATCAATGAAAAGCCTGATGACCGACTCCGAGCTCAGCTCAAAACGGCTCTCACGCAGCTAATCCTCGCCGGTCTGAAGCCCTCAGAAATCAGAGTCCTGATCAATGAAGAATTGGACGAGCTAAGCCAGCGACAAACACAAAAAGCACAAGGCAGCCCTCGCTGACCTTGTGCTTTTTCTTGCGCCTTTTCGGCGGCTATGGCTACTTGTTTGGCCTTGACGGCTCGAGATTCTTGCGGGGCATGGGGCGACCCGTGTCCGGGTCAGGCAGCCGTTCTCGACCACCAAATCCACCGTTGGACGGCGTTACGATTGGACTTGGCTGCGGCGGTGGCGCCGGACGTGGAGTACTTCCTCCGCCTCCGCCACCAGACGGATAACTATGTCCACCACCGGATCCACTTCCTGACGGATAAGTGTGCCCGCCATTAGAACCCGTTTGCGGCGGGTTACCATTGTTATTATTGTTTGCCGTCGGATAGCGATACGGATAGTAAGCGGGCGGATAGTACAGGGACGTTGAGTACGACGAACCGTACGGCGAGCCCCATCCATAGTAAAACGGCAGGAACGTGTAACACCGAAGGTTGGTGTTAAAGACCCAGATCCCAAGCCGGCGCGAAAACGGATCGATTGAGAACGGATCCAAATCTCGGAATGTAGCGAAGGCGGAATTCAGCATCCGGTCACTGATGCGTCTGTTGGCTTTCGCCAGCATTTGGCCTCGATCTTTACTCCATACGTCGACGGCTTCAAGATCCTTAGCTTTTTTCTCTTCCTTTGTGAGTTTCGCGACCGAGATGTTGGTGGCGTTGAAAACGACTTTATTCCCGCCTTTAACCTTCGTGTGTGAATCGCTGAGAATGACGCGGCCTTTCCGGACGATTAGTTCCGTGGCATCTCCTGGAACGACATTCAACCGGTAGAGTCCATGTCTCACAATCGCCAGTTTGGTGTGCGGAGTGCTGATATTTATGTTCAGATCGAGATCGTCGGCTCCAGTGGCCTCGACAATCGCAGTGCCGCGCAACAAACGAACTTCCAGGTTCTCGAGGGTATTATCTGAGAGTTCGACCTCAGAATTGCCGCCCAGACGCAGGTAAGAGCCAGGATTGAGGAGGATTTCGACGCGCCCGTCGCTTGCCGTACGCACGCGGTCGCCGGAGTCCAAATCGTCGGTAATCGATAGTTGCTGCCAATCAGATTTGCCTTTGGAATGAACGCTTGCCTGGCCGGTAATGGCGTTGATTCCACCCGCCTTGGCCGAAATTACGAACTTTTCTCGATTTTGGGCAGCGCCGACAAGCGCACAACACAAGATGAACGACACGGAAAGAGTCAACAATACAAGGAGGCTGGAAGTTTTTCTCATCGAAATACCCTCCGATTCGCAATTCAAGAATTGTGGGGCGGGCGCTAGTCTCCTGGGCATTATAGTCTGCTCCCAGACATTTACAAAGCTTTGAATTTAAAGCGTCCGGGGAGGTCAGGTTCGCAGCTTGGCGTAGTAGCCACGCTTGGTGCGGGCAAAGAGATCTGAGCGCTTGACTAACATAACCTCAACCGAACGCCACTTCCCGTCAAGTGATTTGTTCGTCGGACTGTAACCGATGCTATAGACCGTGCTGAGGTCGCGCACCACCTGCGCGTACACGGAATCGAGATCGCTCAAGCGTTCGGCCCTGTACATCGGTGTTCCACAAATATTCGCAATCTGACCAAGCTGTTCGCGCGCCTGAGCATACGCCTCGCGAGGAACGTGATACCGCTTGACGTTCTCTTCCTCAGTATCCAGATAGATCGGAAAAACGATGCTTTCGGAGCTTCTGATCCGTTCCAATAATCCTTCAAACGGAAGCCTCGAGCCAGGCCCGGCAACGCCTGGAAGTGCGTTGTCGACTCCATCCGTCATCACAACGATCGCGCTCCGCCGCAACCCCGATCCATGTGTGATCAGATCGCGCAGAACCCAATCCATCGAGTCCCAGAAGTTTGTACCGCCAACTGCTTCGTCCATTTCGTCGATGGTTTTCTTCAGTTTCTTCCGGTCCAAACTGAATGTCGAATACAGCGCCGGCTGATCGGTGAACGTGACGAGCGCAATACGATCGATATCACGAGCCGCGTCCACAAATTTTTTTGCCGAGTTTCGAATCATCTTCAGATTTTTTGAATTGGAACCGGAAAGATCGAGAAGCAGAACGAGATCGAAAGGTGTGTCAGCAGCAGCAAAGAACGTGATCGCCTGCGGTATGCCATCTTCGAGAACCAGGAAGTCTTTTGGCTCGAGTATGGGCGGCGGAGTGCCAGGGTTAAATCCGAGCACACTAACTTTAAGATCGACGAGATCTGAATCGATGCGAATTGTTTCGATGGGATCCTGGGCTACAACAACAGTGCTGAATAAAACAAACAAAGCGGCTCCCACGCGACGACGAAAAGGCGCAAAGGAAATCCAGAGAGATATTTTTGCGCTTCTGCGTCTTTGCGTGAGAAATGTCGTTACGGCTTTAGTTCGCATAATAGCCACGTTTGCCGCGCGGCACTGCATTATTGCGCTGGACTTTGATCTGAATCGCTCGCCAGCGTCCATCACGGGTGCTGTTTGAAGGACGATAAGCCAAACTGTACATCGTTCCCAGATCAGCTACGACTTGCTCGTAAGCTCCAGCGAGATCGGTGAGTCGCTCAACCTCATAAAAAACACCGCCACCGACATCAGCCATTTCCTTCATGCGATCGTGACCGGCGTCGAAGGCTTCCGGCTGAGTATCGAGCGGACTCATCGCTTCATACTCCGTATTCAGCCACAAGGTGTACAAGACACCATCAAACTCCTGTATGTTTCGGAGTGTTTCCTGGTAAGTGCGCCGCGAACCCTGTTGTCCACTGACTCCGGGAATTGTTCCATCAAGACCGTCACTCATCAAGACGATCGCCGAACGTCTGGATTTCTTCGACTCCTTCAACACCTCGTCCATTGCGAAGTTCGTCGCGTCGTAGAGTTTTGTATCGCCACGAGCAGTGTCGATAGTTTCGATTCTTTGCCGGAGTAATTCGCGGTCAGCAGTCAGAGGGGAAGCCACTGCCGCTTCTCCCGCGAAAATGATGATGCCGATTCGATCTGCCGGTCTCGCAGCCTGGACAAAGCGCAGCGCTGCGGCGCGAATGAGTTTCACCACTTCCCTGGTCGATCCCGACAAATCGATTAACAGAATCAGATCGAAAGGTGCTGATGAGGATTCAAACTGAACGATCCGTTGCGCTTCACCATTCTCGAAGAGTTTGAAATCAGATTGGCCCAACCCAACGAGCCCGCGATTTGTACCGCGATCGATAACGCTGATGTTGAGCGTTACTAATTGCGAATCGACGCGGATGATGTCTCCTTCAGAAATCTCATCGCCCGCTGCGGGATCTGCGGGAGTTCCTGCCGGACGTTTTGGATTCTCACCGCCGATGAGTTCAGGTGGCCTGGCGGGCGTGTTATCTGAGAGCTCGATGCCTGGTCCAAAATTCAACACGATGTCGCCCGTGTCGCTCCGCAGTTCAAGTTTTTTGCCACCATTTCCGAGGCGAGTTTGAAGCAATTGAGGAGTTGGCGATGGTGCGGTACCAAGCGCTGATTTTATGGCGCCCCGAGTTGATCGTGCGGTTATGTCGGCGTCTGAAAGTGGGTGAAAAGTCGCAGTCAGCGCACCGGAAAGGGAGTTCAAATTAGCGCCGGCAGGCATCCCGAAGATCGTGATCGCTCCGTTGGTAGTCGAAGCGTCGAACCGTGAGCTTTCCGGAATTCTGATGTTCAGATGAACTGGAACGATTGTGTCGATTGGCCTGCGCACTACAGAGATTATTAATAACGTCCCACGGTTGTCGATGATTATGGGTGACCTGTTGAGCCTGCTCGAACCATCCCCGCCGATATTTGCAGAAACAGTGACATAACTGTTTTTCCAGACTTCAGCGTTGATGTTGCCAAACTCGTTACGAACTTTTAGCTGGCCGCCGGCAGGCAAGTCGATACGAATTTCATCGTCGGCGTAGGCTGTCGTTGGGGAGAAGGCTGCCAGAAATAGAAGGCCCAGCAGGGCCTTTTGAACCTTCGAGAACATCATCAAAAATCTCGAAGGCATAATAGCAAAATCGACCATAATCCGTGTAATCCGTGGCTGGTTTTTGCCACAGATTACATGGATCAAGGCTCGATTAGATCCAGCATCGAGGTTTCATTGCGGGGCGCTTCTGGCGCAGCTTCCGGTGGTGGCGCTCCGTCCAGGTCCGCGATCTTCAGTAACAAATTGTTCTGGTTTGTCGCGTAGGGCAAGGCAGTTTCAATGCTGACGACACCGTTGCGGATAAATCTCTCAATCACGGTATCGAAAGTCTGCATTCCGTCCTGATCGCCCTGTTCCATCGCGTCGATGAGCGACTTCCCTTCCGACTCGCCTTTCTCGATGTATTCGCGGGTGCGCATCGTCGACTTGAGAACCTCGATCGCGGCAACTCTTCCCTTCCCATCTGCCAGCGGGATCAGTCGCTGCGAAACGATAAACCGAAACGACTGCGCAATTCGCGTACGGATTGCTTTCTCTTCGTTCTTGGGAAACACACCGATGATGCGGTCAACTGTCTTTGACGCGTCGATGGTGTGCAAGGTCGACAACACAAGGTGACCGGTTTCAGCCGCCTCGAGAGCAACTTCGATCGTCTCACGATCGCGCATCTCGCCTACGAGGATCACCTTTGGCGCTTGACGGAGCGCGGCGCGCAGGGCGATCGCAAAGCTTGGTGTGTCAGAGTGCAGCTCACGCTGGTGAATGGTCGAGTTTTTGTGAGTATGCAGAAACTCGATTGGGTCCTCGATCGTCACGATATGGTAGTAGTGCGTTTCATTGATCAGATCGATGATTGCAGCGAGTGTCGAACTTTTGCCGCTGCCGGTTGGTCCAGTAACCAGCACGATGCCGTTTTTTATATCTACTATCTCTTTTAGTTGTTCCGGCAGATTGAAATCACTGAATCGCGGCGGACGCATCGGAATAACACGCATAACAATCGCATGAGTGCCGCGCTGTTTGAAGATATTCACGCGAAAACGCGCATCACCGGGCGCGCTGAACGAAAGATCCGCGGAGCCAGACTTTTCGAGGCTTTCCAGCGGAGTTGTTTGGTTTCCAATAATCAGTTTTGCAATTCCCGCCGTGTGAGCCGGAGTCAACTTCTCCAGGCCGGCGATTCGCACCGGGACCAGTTTTCCTGCCAATTCGATTTGCGGCGGCCGGCCGGGACTAAAGATCAGATCGCTCACTTTGTCTGAGGCCCGCAGCATTTCTCGCAAAACAGCAATGAAGTTTGGTGGCGGTGGGGCTGGTGCCTGAGTTGTTGAGGTAGTTGGTTGTTCGCTGGTCATTTTGGAACTTTTCAGTTAGCTCGTGCGTCAAATTCAGCGACAAGTTTCGCTAGTGAATATTTGTTATTGAAGAACAAACTAGTTTCAAGTTGCGTACATCAAAGTGTTCGTTCTACGGGAAGCACAAAAGCCAAAAAATTGGACCGTGCTACGAAATTGAAAAGAAAGGCGCTGGAAACATGGCAACCTACAGAGATCCTGTGAGATGCTTTGCACCACTTGAAGTAATCGAGCGCCTGCTGGAAATTCGTGTTGAAGCAGGTTACTCGCCTGCCGTCTATCTGCTTTCCCCCGATGATTTGGCAGACTATCTCGATGCATATGGCTTCGATGTGTATGCTTTATCGGAGGCCGAAGCTGAGTTTCACTTTGGCGACTATCGTGCTCCACTCGCACCAGGCGGGGATCACGCTCACTGCTCGCTGACCGCGCACTAGCATCACAAATAGTTTGACGATTGGCAACGCGGGAGATTGGAAATATCTCCCGCGTCTTGATTTTTACGGCTACCCAACGAACGAACAACATCAGGCACCAGCGAGCGAGATCAATTCTTTCCGTAGAGAGCTTTGATAACGAAGAACGTCACGTCGTCATTGGCACCGGCGTTGGCGGTCCACTCCAAAACCGCCATTTCCAAACTTGCGATCAGCTCTCGTGCAGGCCGCTCGTAATTCTCTTTCACCGCCTTTGCGAGTCGATCGCGTCCAAATTCCACGCCTTGAGGGTTCTGCGCTTCGGTCACGCCGTCTGTGTAAAGGACCAACACGTCACCCGGTTTGAGCGATAAGTGATGCTGGTGATAGCGCGTCTCGGGAAACATCCCCAGCGGCTGTTCGCCATACTCAATAAACCGGGTTTCACGATTGGCATTGATGAGCAGCGGAGGATTATGACCAGCGTTCGAATACGCCAGCAGCCCATTCGATGCGTCGAGGATTCCGTGGAATGCAGTGACAAATTGATTTCTCTCGATTGACTCCCACAAGAGGTAGTTCACTTTTGCCATCGAAATGTTGGGGGCATATCCGATATGAGTGGCCGCCCGCAAACTCGACCGCAAAAATGCCATCAAAATTGCCGCGGGCACGCCTTTGCCCGAAACATCGGCAATGACGATCCCGATTTCGTCCTCATAAATCTTGACCCAGTCGTAATAGTCTCCCGACACTTCTTCGGTCGGAAAGTTATAGGCACTGATGTCGTAACCAGGCACCTCCGGATCGCGCGGTGGTAGCAGCTCGAGCTGGACCTGACGAGCCACCTCCAACTGGCCCTGCAGTCTCTTCTTCTCGATCAACTGCTCGTGCAACATTACTTTCTCGATGATGATTGCTACCTGCGAGGCAAGCAGCATCAACACTTCCAGATCGTCATCTGAATACGCATTGAGATCGTCGCTTTCGAGATCGAAAACGCCGATGACTTCGTCGTTCGAAATGATTGGCGCCACCATTTCTGAGCGCGTGCGATCGCGAGCGTTGATGTAAACCGGATCGTTGCGGACGTCATGAGAAATAATCGGCGCGCCGCTCAACGCCACACTACCGATGAAACCCTCGCCAAGTTTAAGGTGCAGATCCGAAAGTTCATCGATGTCGTAGCCGCGCACCGCTTCAGACTTGAAGGTGCAGGGTTCTTCACCTTCGGGAACGAGTTCCGGGTCGACACACTGCAACACAAAAATGCCGGCAGCATCGTAAGGAATCAGCGAATCAAGCGTATCCATTACCAGGTTGAGTACTTCCTGGAGGTCCAGCGAACGGCTGATCTTTTTCGTGATGTCGAGCAGCATGCGAAGCTTGTCGAGTGTGGACAGGCCATGTGATGCGGCTTCTTTTAATCGTTCACTCATCAGACAGATCTCGAATCTTTGAACTCACGCCAGAGATGCGTCACTTTCATGCGATACTCAACCAGCTCCCGGCTAACGCGAAAGTGTAATCCAATCTCCTGCGAAGTTTTCCCCTGCAACAACATTCTCTTCAAAGACGCATAAGGGACCAACGCCGCTGCGCCGACAGCATATGCCTCCTCTTCATCGGCCTTGCGGTAGTCGCGGTTCATTACCTTACCACGTTCGTCCCTGGTTACGATCGAGAGGCGATTGGGTTGGTGGCCCAAAAACACGTGACAGATTTCCTCCATGAGGGTCGCGTTCGTTCGCGAACGGCCGTGCGTGGGATTAAGTATCACCAATTTCATGCCGTTAGGAAGCGTACAAGCTCCACCAGACCAGTTCTCGGAAGCAGTTCCGAGCAGGTGTTCTCGAGCGCTTTCACTCAAGCCCTCCACTTGATCGAACCGAATCACGATCAGATTTGCAAAGCGGGCGAGGTCGAAAGGATTTAGTGGCTGATCAATGCGAACGCGGGCGAAGTCGCGCAGGCCGAGAGCTTTCAACTCGTAATTTCGCCACTTTTCACCTGGAGGTAAATCGCCCAGCAGCACCGTAAGAGTATACCGGATTGAGTACTTTGGCCGCAGATTTACGCAGATGAACGCGGGTATGATCTGAGTAAAACTGCGGCCAAAACTAACGCTGTTTTTTCGGGTTCTTTGGACTCTTGCTGAACTGAGTGTAAGCAACGCGAAACAGCTCTGACAGCGCCGTGGCGGTTTCGGGGGTGAGATTTCTATCCGCACGCAGGTGAGCCTCGACAATCTCCGGGGTCGGCTCTTGCGGGTAATAAACGACCGCCTGGGACTCATCCGCCTTTGGATCACGACCGCTCAGGATTCTTTCCATCGGCACGTCCAGCCAGGCAGTGAGTCGCGCTATGTTATCTGCGTCCGGTTTACCGGTGCCGTTTTCAATCCTTGAAAGCGTGGAGGCCGAAACAGACGTTTCACTGGCAACATCGCGCAGGCTTAATCCGAGCTCTTCACGTCTGCGACGGACTGCGCGTCCGAGCTCTTCCGTGTTCACAAGGCCTTTGATGGGACGTACGTTACGTTTCATAAGGCTAAACGTAGCACAGTAGGGTTTTAGACGCAAGACTTTGTGTTATGCCTGAAACAGGAACGCAGATTAGCGCAGATGCTGCGCAGACGGATCTGCACGGATCTGCGTTTTACTGTGCTCGGCTTTGGTTTGAGCCCATGGCGAGGTCGCGAGCTTTTGGCAACACGTCTACAGCTTTGGCGACCTGAGGATCGTCCATGGTGATGAAAACTCTATCTCCAATCACGCGGCCGTAAGCAGCGGTGACCAGGTTGAAGCGCAACTCGAGCTCGATGAACGTGCGATTGCGATCGATGGTGGCTGCATTTACCTTGAAAGCTGGATCCGCAGTCGCAAAATCGCGAAACGCCTTGAACATGGCGTCGCTAACTGTGAACTCTTCCGGTTTAAGTTCGTGACGGAAATTGATCCCGCCGATGATACGGTTTGATTCGAAACCACGAATCCGACCGTTCACAAATTCCCGCGCGAAAGCAAATGTGGGACTGAGCAGTCGTCGCTGAGTTAAGTTCACAGTGCGTGGGTTCACGTTTTCGTCCGGCGAAATTCCGCCACCACCATAGACTGCACGACCGGTGTCAGTCTTTGTTTCCGGCCCGGCAGGCTTGACGGGCGCTGCCTTGGGATCGCGTGCGACACCACCGCCGTGAGTGTAGTAGTCGTAAAAGCCGCCGTTCGAATAATCGCGCTGAATCAGACGGCCTGAAGGCGTGTAGTACTTCGCGGACGTCAAGGTCAATCCGGCTCCGTATTCGAGCGGAATAATGCTCTGTACGAGTCCTTTTCCGAAGCTGGTTTGGCCTACGATTAAAGCTCGATCGTGATCCTGCATTGCTCCAGCGACAATCTCTGAAGCTGACGCCGTGCTGTCGTTTATCAGAATGACGAGCGGCGTCATGTCAGGCGCATTGTTTCGCGATTCGTAGGTGTTATCCCTGTAACCATTGCGACCTTTTTGCGTCAGAATCACCTGACCGTTGCGCAGAAAAACTTCAGCAACGTGAATTGCCTGGTCCAGAAATCCCCCGGGATTATTCCGTAAATCGAGCACGAGAGAAGTCATTCCCTTTGCGTGGAGGCGATCGAGTGCATCGAGTAGTTCGTCGGTCGTGGTGTAATTGAAACCGCGCGTCATGTCGATATAGCCGACTCCAGGCTTCAACATGTAGGCGTCTGGTATTGACGGTTGCGGAACAGCGTCACGAATAATATCAACTTTCTCGATGCGGTTGTCTGCGGCTCGTTCCAGAGTCAACTTCACTGTAGACCCGCGCGGGCCACGAATCTTGTCGCGCACTTCCAGCGACGACTTGCCGGTCATCGCCACGCCATCGACTTCAACGATGCGGTCGCCATAACGTAGTCCCGCACGAGCGGCGGGAGAACCTTCGAAAGTGGCGGTGATATATGTGTCGGCTTGCTCGCCGCGAACATAATTCTGGATCGAGGCTCCAATGCCGAAATACTCGGAACGCTGGTCCGTTTTCAGCTCGTCAAACTCGTCGCGGTCGTAGTAATTGGAGTGTGGATCAAGAGAGCGAAGCATGCCGATGATAGAGGATTTGACTACGTCGTTGTAGTTGAGTTTCTTGCCATCGACGTACTGCTCTTCGATCATCTTCAACGCTTCACTAAAATCCTTTTCGACGGCTGTAGTCGCAGCGGTCGGCCCACCACGTCGCCGGCTTGCAGGGTTTGTGCCGGGAGTTGTGGTTTGCGCGATCACAAAGCCGGGCAGAACCAGAGCAAAAACTAGCAGTATTAGAGCGACGTGAGCTGGAATTCTTTTCACTGCGAACCTCGAGTTTTGAACAGACTTCAACGACGCAAACTTCTCTTTTACGTCGCACTTGCAATATAACGGATGCCGACTAGGCGAGCAAGGTTGTGCTCAGAAGAGATTCCCGCCGCAAACTTCGTTTTACCGCTTGCTTGACCGTGTTTCCCGCCCTCCGTAGAATGAACTTACAAAGGCAAACAATCGTAAAGACGGAGAGTTAGAATTCGGTAGTTTGCAAAGGAGTCTCTATTAATGAGCAGTCCGTATCACAAGGAAGAACATCCAACACCCGAGAGAATCGACGATCTTATGCTCCGTGACGATCCTGAAGCCGGTGCCGACGAACCGAATCGAACCGCTTCGTCAGTTCGCGACATTGCCTCGCGTATACCTGAATCGCTGAGTGCAATTGGCCGCGACATCAGTCGAACCATTGAGAAAGCGATTTCGGCAAAGGACGATTACGTTGTTGCGGTTAAGATCTCGCCCGAAGCTCAGGAGAAACTTGAAGCCCTGGTCCAGGCCGGCGTATTTCGCAGTCGTGCGGAAGCGGCAGGGTTCCTGATTGATGAGGGCATTAAGACGCAGTCGGCATTGTTTGAGCGCGTTAGACAAAAGCTCGCTGAAATCGAAAGACTGCGAGCTGAACTTCGCGGTTTGATAGCCGACAAGACAGTCTAACGCACGCGAAGCTGGCGCCTGAACTTCGCGCCTCTCTAACAATCTTCCCCCCAAAGCAGTGCTTTACCCTTCCTCGCGAACGGTAAAGCACGCCTTTGTTCTGGCAGAGAAAATTTTGTGACAGAACGATTTCAAATACCGCCAACACCAATCGAAGAATTCACCCTGGCTAACGGTTTGCGCGTGGTGCTGAGTCCGGAGCGCGCCATTCCCGTTGTCTCAATCGCCGTCTACTACGACGTCGGTTCGCGAAACGAAAAAGAAGGACGAACAGGGTTCGCGCACCTGTTTGAACATATGATGTTTCAGGGTTCTGAAAATGTTCCCAAAGCAGCGCACTTCCAATACATCTTCAACGCCGGCGGCACAATGAACGGCACTACGTCTACTGAGCGCACTAACTACTTCGAAACGTTGCCGTCAAACTATCTGCCCCTCGCTTTCTGGTTAGAGAGCGATCGGATGCGGTCGCTGAAAGTGACGCAGGAGAATCTCGACAATCAACGCAACGCCGTTCAGGAAGAGAAGCGACTACGTTACGACAATCAGCCGTACGTTGGTGCGTTCCTGCGGATGAATGAATTGATCTTTAAGAATCCGGCCAATGCACACTCAACGATCGGATCGATGGAAGATCTCGACGCCGCCACTATCGACGATGTGAAGGAGTTTTTCCGGATCTACTATGCGCCGAATAATGCGGTGTTAAGCGTGGTGGGCGATTTCGATAACGGAGAGGCCCGTGCCCTCGTCGAAAAGTATTTTGCCAATATTCCAGCGCAACCAGTGCCACCAACGGTCGATGTTTCGGAGCCTGAAGCCGTCGTCATTCGCGAGGAGATATTCCACGATCCATTGGCGCCGGCGCCCGCTTTTGTGCTCGGCTGGAAGATACCCGAACGACGCACCGCCGACTTCTATGCACTTTCGCTGGCCGGCACCCTTCTTTTCGAAGGAGACAGTTCGCGTCTGTATCAGAAACTCGTCAAGGGTGATGAATCGGTTGTTTCGATCGAAGGAGGCGTGGACGAACGTCGTGGCCCATCGGCTCTTTACATCTTCGCCCTGCCCAAACCCGGCGAGGACGTGACTAAGATTCGCGAGCAGATATTTGACGAGATAAAACGCATTGCGACGGCTGGACCAACCATTAACGAGATGGAGAAACTACGCAATTCACTCTGCAACGAGGCAGTGCGCGGACGGCAGTCAACCATGTATCGGGCGCAGCGGCTCGCTGAGTTTGCGTTATACGATTCAGATCCGCGACTAGTGGACTCTGAGTTGGATCATTATCTCAACGTTACGGCAGACGACATCAAGAGATCTGTTGCTCGTTACGTGGACGTTGATAATCGTGTAGTACTCGACATCATTCCTGCGCCTGCAGCGACAGTCGAAGATGAAGCTAAGGCTTCCGCTTCGCCGCAATCGCCCGGTGAGCCTCATCAGCCTGCTGCACCACCTCCACAGATTCCTGAAAAACCTGCGGCTGAACCCGAGTCGCCGGTGCACGCAGACGTCGTAAAACCATCGTCCTCCGAGCTATCAGAAGATCCGGCGGATGCTCCGCCACAAACAAAGCCAGGTTCTGGCTCGCTGCACGCTTAAACATGAGTCAACCAGAAATTCTTCGTAGCCAGGCGCCTGAGCCGCTACTACCTCGACCAATCTCAATTCCTACGTCAAGGGAGACCACTCTGTCTAACGGGCTGTCGCTTGTCGTTGTCGAAGACAATCGTCTCCCTTTGATCAGTTACCGGCTGGCGTTTCGTGTCGGTGGCGCTTTCGATCCACCGGAACTTCCGGGACTGACAGATCTGCTTGCAGGGCTCTTACCCGAAGGAACTCAAACAAAGACGAGTAAAGAGATTGCAGACGAGATTGCGCGCATGGGCGCGAGTTTGTCGGCCGGTGCTACGTCCGACTACACCATCGTAGGGGCATCAGCGCTGTCGCAGTTTAATAATCCGGTTCTCGCGTTGATGGCGGAAGTCATCCTGGAACCGTCGTTTCCCGAAAATGAAGTGGCGCTTGCCAAACAAAACACGAAAGAGAGTTTGCGGCAACAGCGAGCACAGCCATCGTTCCTGGCGAGTGAGATGGTGTCGCGAGTAATGTTTGGCGAACATCCCTATTCTGTTGTAGCACCAACTCCGGAATCGATTGATCGCGCTTCGCGCGACGAGTTTGTCAGGTTTCATCAGAGCAAACTCGTGCCGAATAGTGCAGTTCTGATCATCGTCGGCGATGTTCATTACGATGAGATCCTCAAGCAGGTCGAAGCGCTGTTTTCGACGTGGGAAAGAGGCGAAGAACTCGTCACGAATTTCCCCGCGCCGCCGGTTCGTACAAGACGCAAAGCTTACTTAGTGGATCGGCCCGGTTCAGCACAATCAAACATCGTGATTGCCAACACTGGTATAACGAGAACCAGTCCTGACTATTTTCCGATGATGCTAATGCACACCGTGCTCGGCGCCACAGCATCGTCGCGGCTGTTCATGAATCTGCGTGAAGACAAAGGCTACACGTATGGCGCGTATTCAAACCTCGACGCGCGCCGCACAGCCGGCACTTTTCGCGCTACGGCTGAAGTACGAACGCCGGTAACCGGCGACTCGCTCAAGGAGTTCTTCTACGAGTTGAATCGGATTCGCAGCGAGCCTGTTTCTCAGAAAGAAATTGCGGACGCGAAATCGTATCTGACCGGCGTGTTTCCGATTCGACTCGAAACGCAGGAAGGACTGGCAGACCAGTTAGTTCAAATCAAAATGTTGAACCTGCCGGATGACTATCTGCAGAGTTATCGTGATCGACTCCAGGCAGTTACGATCGACGAGATCCAGCGAGTTGCTGAAAAATACGTCAAACCGGATGAAGCGGCGTTGATTGTGGTTGGTGATGGAGCTTCGGTGCTGGATCAAATGAAACCTTATTGCGAGGACATCGAGGTTTACAACACGGCCGGAAGGCGAAAAATCGCAGATGCCTCGGCGGCAACTGATCCTGTGGGCGCGTGGTCGATCGAGATTGAAACGCCACTCGGTCAAACAATTCCTGCGACGTTGACGGTTTCACGAACCGGATCAGGCTACACGGCAGTAATTCATTCCGAAATGGGCGACGCCGATCTCGGAACTGTCGAGATCGACAATAATTCCTTCCACGCGACGACCTCTTTGCAGATGGATGGCGACGCCGTCGAAGCCGAGGTATCGGCCAGGTTTAGCGGCGAGCAAACCGAAGGAACACTGAAGCTGCAAAACTCACCGGAACTGCCTTTCCGAGGCACGAAAGATTGATGGTTTGCCGACAATAAAAGCGCCCGGCATGGCCGACATGCCGGGCGAATCACAGGAGGAACCGAGTGTTATGGTCATCGCTATTCGTTGCGACGATCCGTTAACCTCGCTGGCTGAGATGTCTTCAGCGCCCTGACAGGTTGCTTTCAGAGCTCAATCACGCTCGTAACGCAGCACTACTCCCGCACCGCCAACAACCCATCCAATCTTCTTGTTGAAAAAGAGCGAGTAAAGGTTTTGCTTCGTTGTTGGTGCTTGTTGCACCCACGTCTTGCCTTCATCGCTGCTCCTTAGAATCGTTCCCGATCGTCCGATCGCCCAGCCTTCCTCGTCACTCGAAAACTGGATACTCAATAACGTGACATTAGTGTTGGTTGGAATCGTCGTCCAGGTTTCGCCGCCATCCGTTGTACGCAGCAAGGTCCCGCGTTCACCGACCACCCAGCCATCTTTGTCGTTGCGAAAATCGACGTGATAGAGCGTGCCGGCCGTCCCAACGTTCTGCTTCGTCCAACTCGCCCCGGCGTCGCGGGTGAAAAGAATAGTGCCGCCGTCGCCGACGATCCAACCACGTTTATCGCTGACAAAATCTATGTGTATCAGCTCGAGCCGGCTCGGAGCGCGTTGGCGGCGCCAGTTCAGGCCTTCGTCGTCGGTGTAGACGAGAATACTGTCCACTACGCGGTCGCGTTTGCTGACAGAGCCGACAACCCAGCCTTTTTTCTTGCTCGAAAAGCGCACGCTATACAATTCGACATCGGCACCTTCGAACTCATCTGGAAGAAAGATTCGCGACTGCGTCCAGCTCGTGCCGTCACGAGTAACAAAGATCGAATTCCCGGCCAGTAAAAAGCCCTTTTCTTCGTCGCGAAAGTAGATGTCGTTAATGCCGGCCTTTGTGCCGACGCTCTGCATCACCCACGTCAGGCCGCCATCTTCAGTGTGACTGAGGAAGCCGCCGTCGCCGCCGACCCAACCGCGTTTGCTGTCGAGAAAGTAGACAGTGTTGAGGTCTTTACCCCCGGTGTTGAGCTTGATCGGCGACCAGCCCTGGGCACGTGCTGAGCCAATCAAAGTCAGCAACACAATGAGAACCGCCGAAAAGCGGACTAGCTGCATTGTTTTACTCATATTGATTTGTTTTCAGCTTTGTACCCTAAATCCGCGAGTCAAGACAAGAGTCAGCTACAAAGAAGCACAAAAAGCACAGAAATTGATTTCTGTGCTCGTTGTGCTATTTACGTTTACGGAAAGGTTATTTTGTTACCACTCGGTAGACGCGGCCCTCATGGACAATCACCACACGCTCTCCTAACGAAAAGTAACTTGCCAGTTTTGGAATTTGCTTCAGCAACGCGAAGTATTCATCGCTGCCAAACTCCAAAACCGTTTCCGGTAAGCGTGAATCAGCCTTGAATTCGGAGTCGGTCCAAACGCCTTCGATGAGATAGAAAGTCTTCCCGGCGACGCGTTTGACTGCATCCTGGCGCACCTCTTCTTTCAGGTATACTCGTTCCTGCTGATCGCGCGCCATCTTGCTCTGTTGCACCGCGTCAGCGCCGGTTACTGCCTGAGGCACAGTCCTGGCAGGTCGACCTGAGGGCGCCGAATTTAGGAAACCAAAATCACCATCCTTGTCCGCGCGACCAGGTATCACCGCGCCGCGTCTCGATACTTCACCTGATTCTAACGCCAGATATGAAGTGTATGGCGTAACAATTCCATAGCGTGTTCCGAGGTCCACGATCTCATCGCGCAACTCTTTCTGCTCACCATTTGAACGCACCTGCTCCATCAGCCAGCCAACACGGCGCGTCGCCCACAGACGCGGCAGATAATCGTTCGCGTCAGTGCGCAGTGGAAAACTCAGATTTGCGTAGGTGTAACTGCGAGTGGTGCCGCCCGATTTACCGCTCAACCTCAACTGCACTGCATTCAGATCCGATTCGTTGCTATAACGACCAATGAGAGTCACCTGTGATCCGCGAAAGACATCCGGAATAGCGCGCGGATAGATCAGATCCGTTTGTGCTCCACCCAGGTCGAGTCGCAGATCCGTAAGCACAGGATAGTTGACCTTTGAAAAGAAGTTCGACACTTTGACTTCGAGATCCTCTTTTGGTTCAACGTAATCGGCAACGCCTCCATTTTCAGACGCCAGCTTGTCCAACAAAGCCGTATTCACGTCGTAGCCAACACCGAATGTAAACACACGCACACCCGCAATACTCGCCTTACGAACATTGTCGATGATTCTGGAAACGTTCGTTTCGTCTACGGTCGGCAGACCATCCGTCATGAACACGACCATCTTTGGTCGCTCACGATCTGTTTCGCTGAATTGGCGAAGCGACGCCAATAGCGACTGGTTGATGTTTGTTCCACCGACCGGTCTTAGAGCTTTGACGAATGCTTCACCGCGTGCGCGACCTTTCTCGTCCGCCGAGATTAGCCGCGTGTCCATCAGGTGCTCTTCACCAGCAAACGAGATGATGTTGAAACGATCCTGCGGGCGCAGAATTCTCACTCCGTATAACAACGCGGCGCGAGCCTTCTCCATCTTTCCTTCCTCGGCCATCGAACCCGAAGTGTCGACCACGAATACAACGTCCTTGGCCGAGTATTCCTGATCCGTCCAATCGTCCTTCGGCGAAATCATCAGCAGGAAGTAGCCTTGTCTGCCCGGCTCGCGATGAGTAAGAAGTGTCAGACCAAAATCTTCTTTGGAAATGGTGTAGAACAACTGAAAGTCCTGAGGATCCTTGCCACTCTCGCTTTCAAATGAAACGAGCGAGCGCCTGTCAGTACTGCGTTTGACGTCGATGACGTGCGTGGGTGAATAAACATTTCGCAGCGGCTCTTTGCTTTCGACTTCAACACGGCCGGCAACCGAACCGATTTGTGCTAACTGACGGCCAGTACCGAGCGGATAGCGATACGAAACAGTTCCTCCTTCCGCGCGAACAACCTGCGTGTACGTAATCTCGAGTTTCTTGTCAGAGTGCGGCAGAATCGGGAAGATGCTCGCCTGAAACAGGTCCTTGCCGGCGTATTCGAGCAACCCCGGATCGCGTTGACGTCTCACGATCTCGTCGTAAATGCGGCGTGCTTCTTCGCGACTCCTGACCTCGCCGACGAGACGTCGGTTGCCGTCCCAAATCGCAAATTCGGCTATCGAGGCCGACTCGGGAATGGGAAAGAGATAAGTGCCTTCGAGCGTCGCGCCTGTGTCGTTGCGAAATACCTGTTCGACGTGAGTTGTGGCGACCTGTGAACTGATTTTCGTATCGATTTTGATTGATTTAATCGGAAGTGCACGCGGGAGTGGAACTGGTCGGGGGTCCGGGCAGCGGCGACAAGGACCGGGAACGATGATCCCCTGTGCGCTGACAATCGTGGCCAGGGTAAAACAGATCGAAAGCATCAATAAAAGGCGCGTTGCTGTGGTTCGCAATAGCATAGAAGTCTCCAGAATTGGAATTAACCCATTCGCTGGTAGATAGAACGGCCCTTTTAAGTGTTCTTGCGCCTAATACAACTCCCGCAGGCGTCTATTAAAGATGGATACGGCGATTGCGACGATTGTCACAATCAATCCACCCACGGCCAAAGTGTGCTGCGGGCCAAAATGATTTGACACGGAACCCGCCAGTATATTTCCGATAGGCATGGTGCCGATAAACGAGAGGATGAACATACTCATTACGCGTCCACGCATCTGATCGGTCACAAGCTTCTGCAATAGCGTGTTGGTAATAGCCACCGACACAACGATTGCAAAACCTAGTCCAAAAAGAAAAAGCAGAGAAAACTCTAACCGTGCAGACAATGCGAAACCTACGATGCATAAACCAAACAATATGGCTCCACCCAGCACGAACCAGCCTTTTCGTTGGAAGTCACCCAAATACGCCACGAGCAACGCACCCAAAAACGCGCCGCCTCCTGCAGTACCCATCATCAGCGCCAGTCCTGTTTCTCCGAGATGAAAAATATCGCGTGCGTAGATCGGTACCAGCGTGAAGTAAGGCGCACCAAACAAACTATTGGTCGCAGAAAGCAGCAACAACGACGACACTCTCGGGCGATTCCGCACGTATTGGAAGCCCTCTACTACGTCCGGCCAAATCGACCGTTTTGCCTTTACCGATGGTGCGTCGGAGTTTGATTGACGTTCCATTTGCACCATCCCCAGCGCTGCTACAACTGCGATGAACGAAAGTCCGTTGGCAAAGAAGCAACCCGCGAGGCCAAAAACGCGAAACGCGACGCCCGCCAGCGCTGGACCAACCACACGCGATAATTGAAACTGCGTTGAGTTCAGCGCGATCGCGTTTGCTAAATCCTCGCGACCCACGAGGTCGTAAGTCAGCGCCAGGTACGACGGACTCGCCAGCGACATACAGCAGCCAGTCACAAACGAGAACCCCAAAACCATCCAACGATTCACAAGATGCGTCGCGACGAGAAAAGCCAGACCGAGAGCGGCAAGTCCCGCCACCACCTGCGTGTAAAGAAGCAGGCGTCGCCGGTCGATTCGATCGGCGAAAACACCACCGACGAGCGTTAAAACAAATCCAGGCGCCGTCGCCATAAATGCGTCGAGTCCCAGCCAGAAGGGTGAGTTGGTCAACTGCAGTACGAGCCAGCCCTGTGCTACCGCTTGCATCCATGTGCCGACATTCGAGAGAAAAGCACCGATCCAAAAGAGACGGAAGTTACGATGGGAAAGCGCGCGGAACATCCCGCCGCGACGAGTTGTTTGACGTGAATTGACTAGAGGGGTGATCTCACTGGGCATTGAGTTACTTTACCCACAACGAGGTACAAAGTCACAAATCACTCTTCACTTTTGGTTTTTTGTTGTCTTCTTGTGGCTTAACGGCGTGCCCGTGCCACCGCGGTGCTCGGCAACGATCTCAGCCATGATCGCGACTGCTACTTCTTCCGGAGTTACGGCACCAATATCGAGGCCAATCGGCGCGTGGATGTTTTTTAGTCGCTCTTCAGGAACCCCAGACTCGCGCAGTCGATCGATCACAATCGACGTGCGTCGCTTGCTTCCAATCAAACCGACGTAATCAGGATTAGCGCGCACCACCGCTTGCATGCACTGCTCGTCTTCGTTGTGCCCCCTGGTCACGACGGCCACTGAAACGCCGCGACCATTGCCGACTGCTTCGCGCAGCGTCGTACTCCAGTTGTCAGCGACGAGCAACTCGATCTGTTCTTCAGGAAAGCGTTCGCGTTTAAGGAAATCAGCACGATCGTCAATCAAAGTGGTTTGATAACCGGCAAACGCCGCTATTCGTGCCAGGGATGCACCAACGTGCCCGGCGCCGCAAATCACGAGACGGGGCGCCGGCTGAAGTCGTTCAAATAACAGGTTCGTTTCGCGCGCCGCGGGAGAGTCCGAGGCAAACTCGGCCGCGCTGACCATGCGTGTCTGGTCGCGTGAAGCAAGAAACGTTGCGGCTTGATTTGCGACAAGCGAATCCAATCTCAGATCGCCGAGACTTCCGAATGTCGCGCCGTTCTCGCGCACCAAAAGCTTTGCGCCCACCGCTTCTACACCACTCAACTTCGTCACGACGAGCGCAACTTCACCGCGTTCGAGTACCTGCTCAATCATCTTCGTAATCGAAGATGTTTGTTCGCTTGCTTCAGTCATCGATCTTGTTTAGAGACGGAAGGAAAATTTATTTCGAAACGCTGTGCTTGTTGAAACCAAACACCGACGCGGCTCGACGCAGTAGCCATAGCGGTCCGACTAAAAGGTAGACTGGATTCTTGAAGAAGGCTGGTTGATTCCCCTCGATTGCGTGTCCTACAAACTGCAGAATCCAGCCGACGGTGAACAGCAACAGCGCCCAACGCCAGTTGAAAAGGAACAGCGGCAACGAAACCACAATCATCGGTATCCCGATGCTGTGCGAAAGCCGGTTCAAAGGATGCTGGTGCTTGGCTTTGTAGTTAGCTATTAAATCGTGAGCCATCGCCGATTTCTATGGATTCATCGCCTCGACAAAAATGTCCATGGTGCCGCCGCAAACCATTCCTTCTTCACTCGCTTCGTCAGCCGTGAGTGAGAAGTGGTGCAACTGCGATTTGCCGGAGCGCAGGGCTTCTTTGGCTTCGGCCCAAACCTCCGCCTCGATGCAGCCGCCGCCGACTGTGCCTGCAACTTCTCCGTTCTGAAAGAAAAGCATTTTCGCACCGCGCTGCTGCGGCGTCGACCCACGCGTGTGCGCAACGGTTGCGACTACCACGCGTTCCCCGCGGTCGGCCGCTTGATTGATCATGTGATAAAGGTCGCGTTGTGGAATGGTTGACATGTTGTTTGCGCTTTGTGTTTGGAACTTTGTGCTTTGAATAACGTGTTGAATTTTACTCGGAACTATCCTCGTTTCTCCATGTCAAACTTTGCCAAGTCTACGACACCGAGATCAAAGCACAAAGTCCGAGTACCACAGCATACTTTACTTGTCGTAAATTACTCTCCTGGTACTGGTCTGCGCTGCAACACGACTAGGGGCTCATGGTGGGCAATCACCCTAGCGGAGAAACAGCCATGATTCTGGTAATATCTGTTCCTCTAAAAACACCACTTCGGAGGAACCGATGGCAGCTACCCCCAGAATGCCAGGCCGCGTTAACGATCGGCGGCTATACATACTTGCAGCGATTCTTACTCCACTGATCGTACTCGCAGGTTTCGCACGCACTTACTATCTTAAGCCGCTATTCCATACGCCCGATCTTCCCGGACGCATCGTTCACCTGCACGGCATCATAATGACCTCATGGGTCGTTTTGTTTGTGGTGCAAGTTTCTCTCGTCGCGACGCGTCGCACGAAGATTCATCAACGTCTGGGAATCTTGGGCGCTGTCTTGGCTGGGCTGGTCGTAATTGTTGGAATTTTGACGGCGCTTTACGCAGCCGCTCGGGGTGCGAGTCCGGGTCCGCCGGCGCTCTCGTTTCTGATTATTCCATTCGGCGACATGCTGATCTTTTCAGTGTTGATTGCGTTGGCTCTGTACTTCCGGCGTAAGTTAGATGTTCACAAACGTCTCATGCTGCTGGCTGCAATCAACTTGTTGACGCCGGCGATTGCACGCATTCCCCTCGACTTCATCGTCAATAATGGGCCACTCGCGTTCTTTGGATTAACTGACTTGTGTTTGCTCGCGTGCGTCGCGTTCGACACGATCAAACATCGTCGCCTGCACCCGGTTTTCCTGTGGGGTTCGCTCTTTCTCATCGTCATGCAGCCGTTGCGATTGTTGTTGGCTGGCACCAACGCGTGGATCAACTTCGCCGCTGCTTTAGTGAGACTTGTAAGTTAACAGTGGAGAGGTCAGATTCATGAAGAGAGTTGCATCATCCGCGTTTTTGATGCTGGTCGTGAGCTGCGGTTTGTTTGCACAAACCGCACCGGACGCAGCCGAACTGACTAAGCTGTTGAACGACTTTCTGGCGGGCGCCTCCCGCAATGACGTGGCGATTCATGAACGCTTCTGGGCCGACGATTTGATCTACACACGTTCAGCGGGCCGTCGTGTTAACAAGTCGGAAGTGATGCACGATGTTCGCTCAACACCAGCGCCAAAACCGACGGATCCGAAAACTGTTTACACTGCTGAAGACATTCAGATTCAGCAGTACGGCAACACCGCAGTGGTCGCATTTCGCCTGGTGGCGACTACGGAAAGTGGCGGCGCAAAGCACGTAGCGAACCTGCTCAACAGCGGTACCTTCGTCAAACGCGCCGGCAAATGGCAAGTAGTGAACTGGCAATCGACACGCATGCCGCGCACTGAAGCCGAGAGCAGGAACGAAGTCGCCGCAGCCGAGTACGCATTTCACCAGGCCATACTGTCGGCGAATGTCGATCAGCTTACCGCGTTGACCGATCCGACCTTCGTCTGGACTCACGGTGACGTGCAAACAGTCCGGCTGCAATTGCTTGACGATCTACGTGCGCGAAAATTAAAGTTTGAACAGCCTGATGCGGTCAGGGCAGGTATTGCAGTTTACGGCGACACCGCCATCGTGCGTGGCGCAAACTACACTCTGGTCTTCATCAATCAGCTAGGCGTCTGGCGAGCTATATCACTGCATACCAGTAACTAACGGAGACCTGAAGCTCTCAGTAGTGTCCTAATCTGAGGTTTTCAAATTAGGACACTACCAGGCTCTCTCTTTATGTGCTTTTTGGGCCTTTTGTGGCGAAACTAAGGCTTTCGTGGCCGGGAAGGTGTTTCAGCGGGCGCTGCATCCATCTGCGCTCTACGCTGGTCGAGCTTGGCTCGTAACAGATCTACTTCCGAGTCAGCATTCGATACTGCCGCTTCCAGCCGCGACCGGCTAGTCTCAGCAAGTTTCAACTGTGCCTGAACTCTCGTTCTCTCACTCTCGAGCTGTTTCTTACGAGCATCGCGTGCCGCTTCGGGACGCGTACTTCCGTAACCAGCCATGGAGTTGTCGAGATTCTCTGGGCGGAGAGCATAGTCGATCTGCTCGAGCTTCGCTTCGAAGTCAGCAATCTTGCCCTGGACATCCATCAACTGCGACCGCAACTGTTCCGCTCGCTGTTCAGCGCGCGTGAGCCGTTCCATATCCATCTGGTAACGATCGTCTTCCTGCATCTGCGACAGTTTGTTATTGAGCCTGTCCACTTGCTTTGAAAGATCGGTGATCGTCTGCTGCATCTTGTCGTCTTCGGTCGGCTCGGGAACGGCGACTTTTGGCTTCCAGCCCTGGAGATTCTCGTTGGCGGCTGGTTCTTTACTGGAATCCGCAGTGCTGATGATCTTCACGTCTCCGGAAGATTCGGGACTCTTTGTCGCCTCGGGAGGCGCGATTGGAGGATTCGTGATTACGGGCTTTGGCGCAGCTGGCGCGGTCCGGCGAGATCGCTTTTTCCGGCGCCTTTGCGCGTCGCCCTCAGTCAGACAGAAGCTGACAATCAGGCACGCCGCGATAAGGAACTTGATGTAATTACGAATCCAGACTGGCATGGTGGTGGTGCTCCTTTTGCGCTCTTAAGATAACCCCGCAATAGAGATGCCTTCAAGCTTCAGCTCGATGCTCCGAGGGATTTCACGAGAAGTGGGGTCACTCGTTCCAAAAACTAGACCCGCCTTGCCACCACTTCGTATAACGCATTCTTGAAAAATACCCGCTTGAATCGATCCCCGAGGTGCCGGGGTGGTTGTTTGCGCGCTCGTGCGCGTGCCTCATCCACATTGCTTTTCGAGCTCAGTATCTGCAGCGGCAGATTTTCAAACAGAGTGGCCGCAGTTTCCAGCGTCAGGTGAATCGTGTGGTCGGCAAACGGCCCGATCTCGTACGGGATCCCAACCGCTCGCCAGCTCGAGTGGAGGCTTGCGGCAACTGCATAAATCGGATGATGAATGTTTACCGTGAAATACAGCAGACCGCCGGGCGCCAGCACTCGCGCAAGCTCCCGCAGAATTCGCTTCGGCGACTCCGCGTGGTCAACGACATTGTCGCAAAGCACCACATCGAAACTGTGAGCTGCAAATGGCAACGACTCGCCGCACGCTGCGACAGTTTGAGCACGACGCTGCCAGCCAGGAAAGAGACTTCCATAACTAACTGCAAGTGGATCGACGCCAATCCGTGTCTCTGACCCGAAATAAAAGATCAGCCCGTGCGCTCCGCTACCAACTTCAATCACGCGAGCATCTGAATTGATCGGCTGAAACGTCTCCAGCAATTCGCGCACACGCTGCGACGAACGCGTCATCGCAGCGACGAACTCTTCTTCCCGACCACGAACATGTTCGGCCTTACGCTGCTGGTAAACCAGTTGCCGTTCGAGCGCGCGATGCGCAAGCTTCTGCCTGTTCCTCTCCCCCCAATTCATCTCTTTCTCTTTGTGTTTTTGTGGCTAGATCCGCTTCGGGTTGTGCCTGTTTGTGGCTAAAACGGCTGGACGTTAAAACTGATATCCATCGCGGTGGCGGCACTAGTCAGCGCCCCGATCCGGATCAACTGCGCGCCCGCCGCTGCATATTCTCGAACGTTCGCCGTCGTGATCTTCCCGGCACACTCGATTGCGATCGGGTTTGATAACTCGCGCGCGATTACTGCAAGCCGTGCGAATTCACTCGAACTAAGATCCCTGATAACAAGCGCATCAGCGCCCGCAGTTATCGCTTCCTTAACGTCATTCTCGCTCGAAACTTCAACCGCAATTCTGTGCAGATAACCAAGCTTCTCTTTCGCACTCTTCACGGCGCCCGTTACCCCGCCGAGAATCGAAACGTGATTTGAAGTCACCACTACGCCATCGTCTAAACCAAACCTGCTGTTCGCGCCTCCTCCAAGTTCAACTGCGTATCTCTCGAGTAGACGCAGACCGGGAGTTGTCGCACGCGTGTCGGCAATTTGAGCACCGGTGCCTTCGACCGCTTTGACATACTGATTCGTAAGCGTCGCAATACCAGAAAGTCGTTGCAGCAGGTTGAGCGCTGTGCGTTCTGCGGAGATCAGCACGTCGGCAAAACCAACCATACGCGCGATCACCTTGCCGGCTTCAACCGCTTCACCATCGGAAACAAACGCTTCCAGTTGTTGCTGCGAATCGAGTGTTAGAAAAACTTCTTCCGCCGCTTCCAGACCCGCCACAATCATGTTTTCGCCGGCCACAAAGCGTGCCCGAGCACGAGTGTTGCGAACGATGATCGACTGGGTAGTGATGTCGCCGCGACCGAGATCTTCGCGTAAGAAGAGACCAATCTGTGAGTAAAGTGCGCCTTCGTCAACCCAATTCATTGGAGATTCTCGACTGTCTGCTGAAGTTGAGAAGACTGCTGTGCGATCGCTGCAATACGGTCGCGTACTTCGTCGACTCGCTCAGTCGGAGCGCGCTCGACAAAGTTCGGATTATTGAGCTGCGCTTCGAGCTTAGTGGTTTCGGCCTGAAGTTTTTCCTGTTCGCGTTGTAAACGACGACGCTCTTGTTCGAAGTCGATCAAACCCTCGAGTGGCACTGCCAACTCCGCACCATCTCTCAGCACTGCTCGAGCTGAAGCTTTCGGCGCTTCCAGACGTTCACTCACAGAAACCTCCGAAGCACGGACCAGCCGTGAGATCTGCTCGCGCGCCGAGATAAAGACGCACCGGAGATTCTCGTCAGGTGATGCAACCACAACCGGAATGCGCTCAGCCGGCTTGATATTCATTTCGGACCGAATGTTTCGCACACGCGAGATCAGCTCGATAATGGCCTGCATCTCCGATTCTGCCGCTTCGTCAATTAAACTCGCCGTGCCCTCAGGATATGCAGTCAACATCACTGTCGGTTCCGCACCCGAGTAAGCAGCATGCAAGCCCTTCTCACCCGGCAAACGCTGCCACAACTCTTCAGTGATGTACGGCATGAATGGATGTAATAGTCGCAATGCATGCTCGAGCACCGTTAGCAGCCGTGTCCGAGCTTCTGTGCGTGCGGCACTGTCCTCCTCGGCAGTCACGTCTGCTTTCGCGAGTTCGATGTACCAGTCGCAGAAGTCGTCCCAGAAGAAGTGATACAGAATCTGCACCGCGCCGTGAAATTCGTAACCATCGATTGCAGCGTTGAGATCTCGCGCTGCTTTGTTCAATCGCGAAACGATCCAGCGATCGTGAAGCGCGCTGCTCTGTTCGAGTATCTCCGGCCTAACTTCCGCGCCCTCCGAGTTGAGCAAACAGAAACGCGCCGCATTCCAGATCTTGTTCGCAAAGTTGCGATACGACTCGACCTGTTTCTCATTCCAACGTATATCAGTGCTGCCGACCTGAGCGAGCGTGAGACGCGTGGCGTCAACCCCAAACTTGTCGAATACGTCGATTGGATCCACACCGTTCATCTTTGTCTTCGACATCCGTTGTCCCTGGCTGTCGAGAATGGTTCCAGTAATGAAAACGTCTGCAAAAGGCTCATCAGCGACAAACTTCAATCCCATCATCACCATGCGCGATACCCAAAGAAAGATGATGTCACGGGCGGTGACGAGCACCGACGTGGGATAGAAAGTCTTGAGGTCCTCGGTCTCTTTGGGCCAACCGAGTGTCGAGAACGGCCAAAGCGCGGAAGAGAACCAGGTATCGAGGACGTCCGGATCCTGAGTAAGTTCAGTCGTTCCGGCCTTCGCGCGTGCCTCTTCTTCAGATCGAGCGACGATGACGTCACCGTTTGGTGTATACCAGGCAGGAATTTGGTGACCCCACCAGAGTTGTCTGGAGATGGTCCAGTCGCGCAGGTTCTCAAGCCAGTCAGTATAGACTTTTCGGTATGGTGTTTCCGGGGTGAACTTTGGCAATTGCTCACGCGTCATCAGATCGAGGGCGAGATCGCGAAGCTGGTCCATCTGCATGAACCACTGCGTAGAGATGAGAGGTTCGATGACCGTCTTACAGCGCTCACACTTCGAGATCGAGAACTCGTAGTCAACAACTTTCTCCAGCAGCCCCAGTGTTTCAAAATCAGTGACGACTTTCTCACGCGCCTTGTAACGATCGAGTCCGGCAAACTCCGCGCCCGCGTCGGCTGTCATCTTTGCGTGTGGATCGATCACTATTACCTGCTGGAGATTGTGACGCAGACCCATTTCATAGTCGTTTGGATCGTGCGCGGGCGTGATCTTCACTGCGCCCGTGCCAAACTGCGGATCGACGTATTCATCGGCAATGATTGGAATCTCGCGATTGGTGAGAGGCAACAAAACCGTTTGGCCCACCAGTCCGCGATAACGATCATCGTTGGGATTCACCGCGACGGCAGTATCGCCGAGCATCGTCTCCGGCCGCGTAGTCGCAACGGTCACGCGTTGGTCGCTGTTCTTGATCGGATACTGCAGATAGTAAAGCTTTCCGGCTTGCGGCGGTTTCTCGACCTCGAGATCTGAAAGCACTGTCTGGTCCTGTGGACACCAGTTAACTATCCGGTTACCGCGATAGATCATTCCTTCTTCGTACAAACGCACAAAAACTTCACGTACGACGCGAGAAAGATCGTCATCCATCGTGAACTTCTCGCGTGACCAATCAACCGAGGCGCCTTCACGGCGCATCTGGAGAGTGATCTGTCCGCCTGATTCGTGTTTCCACCGCCAAACCCGCTCGATAAACTTTTCGCGTCCGAGATCGTGCCGCGACTTCCCTTCTTTCTTCAGCGCGCGCGAGACCATCAACTGTGTCGAGATTCCGGCGTGGTCCGTTCCGGGCAGCCAGAGGGTGCGGTAGCCACGCATGCGCTTGTGCCGCGTCATCACATCCATGAGCGTGTGCTGCAGCGCATGGCCCATATGTAACGAGCCGGTGACGTTAGGGGGCGGGATAACTATGCTGAAAACCGGTGCCTTCGGATCTTTATTGATCTCCGGCGCAAAATAGCCGTTCTTCTCCCAGCGCTCGTAATGATGCTGCTCCGCCTCTTTGGGGTCGTATTGTTTGGGGATATCCATTCGTAGCTCTGTGCTTTTAGTGACTTGAAAACGAAAAGGTAGAGTCTACGATAGGCAGTGTGGAAAGTTCAAAAATGCTCGAAGTCCATTAAACAAACTGGACTTTCTTTTTAGCGTGTTTCACTGCTAATCTTGTTGCATGCCTCACAAGAAAGACCTCGCGACGACCAGTCTCGCCGTATCCGTTCATTTGATTGAGCGCAGAATCTATTTGATTCGCAGTCAAAAGGTAATGATTGATGAAGATCTTGCAGAGCTGTACGGTGTGGCGACGAAAGCGCTCAATCAACAGATACGGCGTAACCGAGGACGCTTTCCCGAAGATTTCATGTTTCAGTTAACAAAGGAAGAGGCAGAAAACTTGAGGTCACAATTTGTGACCTCAAGATCAACTCATGGTGGACGCCGCTCCCTACCCTACGCTTTTACGGAGCCTGGTGTAGCGATGTTATCTAGTGTGCTAAATAGTGAGAGAGCCATCAGAGTAAACATTTCTATCATGCGAGCTTTCATAAAGCTGCGACAGATGCTTGAATCAAACGAAGAACTTAATAGGAAATTTGCCGCTGTTATCCGAAAGCTATCCACACATGACAAATACTTTAAGATCGTTTTCGACGAACTCGAGAAACTCTCTCAGCAAGCGCCAAGACCCCGCAAGCCAATCGGATTTAACCCATAAATAAGAGCTGGCCCAAACTTGAGGTCACAATTTGTGACCTCAAAGAAAGAAATTCAAAAAACCGCCCAAATACTGAGATCTTGAGGTCACAGATTGTGACCGCAAAACAAAAGCAGGTGACTCGTGAAAGTCACCTGCGCCATAAATCGAGTTTGTTAGTAACCGCTACTTCGTCTTCTCCAACTGCTGTTTAATCAGCAGCTCTGCGAGATCCGGCACCACTTCCCAGGCAACCTCACGCACCACTTTGTCTGACATCATCTCGACAACACGTCGAGCAATGGCGTCGATCATGTCCGGTGTCAATGAATCGACGCTGACCGGCGCCGCGGGTGCCACCGCAGCAGTAACCGGTTCGGGTTCAGTGAACACCGGCTCCGGTTCGGGTTCAACAACTGCTACATCCTGCACCTCAGACGCGAATGGAACCTCCTGCGTGTCGGCAAACGATGAGTGAATCTGAGGCTGGTAAGTGGATTCATAAGAACTAGCTGCAGCAGCAACCGCTTCCTTCACTTCCGGTTCCACAAAAGCGCGCATTGGTGTCGCCGCATAAGCAGGTTCGGCGACGGCCGGTTCGTCATCAAGGTCTAAAACAAAATCATCATCGGCAGTTGCCTGCACGGCCTCAAACTCGCCGAGGTCCAACAGCACATCTGAATCGCCCTGTGAATCGTTTCTGTTTGCGGTTTCCATGATCTCCTCGCGTGGAAACGACTCCGTTTGGGCAACCGGCGGTTCCACCTTGTGTTCTGATTCGGTAAACGCTGCCTCGAGCGGCAAGGTATCCGCCGTCGTGACTTCCAACTCGTATGTGTCCATGAACGCCTCTTCTGCCTCCGGCTCTTCAATCTTCGGCAGTTCAGCGGTTGGACTCTCCTTCTCGACGGGCGCCTTTGACACCAGGGCTCCCACCCGGTCGATCAGTCGTCGAATCGATTGAAATGGTTTGGTCAAGATATCATCCGCGCCAACTCTGCGCGCCTCCGCTTCGTCGAACGGCTCAAACGAGCCCACTAGCAGCATTACCGGAATATGTTTCAGCTTTTCGTGTGTTTTGATATATCTGCACACCTCATAGCCATCGGGAGAGGGCATGAAGACGTCTGCGAGAACTATGTCGGGTTCAAGCTCCAGGAGCTGGTCAATCGCGTCCTGGCCATTGCCAACAGCCACGACTTGCACACCTTCGTCAGCGAACGTTAGGTCGATAACTTTCTGAATGGTGGCCGAATCGTCGGCGAGTAGGAGTTTGCGTCCAGCTAGCAAAGCGAATCCCTTTAGCTGAATTGCACCATCGGCGGGGCCTAGTGCTGATGCACGGATGGCGCGGGCAAGTTCACGAAGCGGGTCTCGGGAATGAGACCCGACAGAAAACCTAACATCCGAGGTAAGTAGGAGTCAAGAGTTTGTTTTAGGAGACTTATGGGTTTCAATTACCACATCGAAATGCCAGGAGTCGTTGCATCAGCATTTCGCCGGTCTCTGCGGTTATTTTCCGTTTGGAGTTCGCCCCCTCAGCCGGATCGGGTAACGAGAGAGTGACAAAGCGCCGAACGCATTCATCGGTTTCGGTAGTAAGAGATGATTTGAGCGCGTCCAACGCCTCTGGATTACCAATGTCAAGGAGACACAAAGCGGCAGCGAGTCTGATATCCCGCTTGGGATGGTTTTTCAGTGCAGCGGCTAATTTTGGCACCGCCAACTCGCCCATTTTCTCCACTGCAGGCACGACCGGCTGATGATTCATTGACGCGCTGAATAGTCCGTCACTGAAGTCCAAGTTATCAATGAGAAAATCAAGAGTCTCAACCGCTTTTAACTCTCCGAGAATTGCAGAACCTTTTGCCCAAAGCAGAAAACTCGAGTGATTGTATTCCACGAGTCCCTTGTTCATTGCTTCAACTAATTCCGATACGATTTCGTCCCGACACCCCGGCGATTCGTTGGCCAAGGCCACAAGCTTGCTCGCGGCGTCATTGTCTTCATTTCTATTTAAAGAGAGTTGTTGAATCAAGCTTCGCGAACTGATAGTCGACCGACAGGCTCCTTGAGCCTCGGGGTCTCTATAAGATTCTTCAATTCCAGACGGTTTAGATCTCACGCGAAATTGCAAGGCGACGACTGTTATTAGCAACACCCCAAGAAGAACCAATATCTTCGTGGACATTTTGTGTTTCATGTTTTCACTCATGGTCGGGCTCCCCAATTCACCGTCTTGTCGCGATCTCGGTACAAAATGCTGACGTGAAATTTTACCTCGCACTTACGGGATCCATTTATTAGCTTGATAAGGAAGTCCATCTCGGCCTCACTGTATGTAAGATTCCCCACGGGACTGAAATTCTTTTTGGAAGCAACAACAAACAGACACAAACGGTAAAAGACAGACTAATCCGCAGCGTGAAGTTCCGGGCGATCTGGTACATGAGGACTTCTCCAGTAACACTTGCTTGTCTTAATGATTCGTCTCTGCCATGGGGGTGCGAGGATAACGAATCAAAACGTGCCGGCTAATTGAGAAAAATCAAGTCTCGCTGGATGACAGGTGGGCCAACGAAACCCGAATCTACTTCAGATGCGCGGCACTCTACGCCCGCTTCCGTTCGGTGTCAATATTTTTTAGGATGCTGTCGATTAAGGTCCAGCGACGACAACGTCGTCGGGAGTGTTGGCTTTCCCGTCGGGGCCGACCGAGCGTAGAGAGTAGCGATCCTGCTGGCCGTCATACTGGTATGGACGGTGCCATGGGTCGACGCGGATCACGCGTGTCAGGTAGCGTGGGCTAAGGTGATCGATCAGGACTGATTCTTTATCCGAAACTACAAAAGAGCCGCGGTCACGGCGGAAGTCGCCAAGAGCTTTCGCGATCGTTGAAAGATCCTCACTGGCCGCGGAACGTTTGACCTCATCAATGGCCGAAGGAAGACCAGCGACATTCACCCAGTTGCGAGTACCGCTCTTGAACTCCGTTACACGCCAGTTACCTCCCGCGCGTGCCAGACGAAAATCGACACGAATCACCGCAGTCACAAGCGCCGCCGATTCGGATCCAATGGAGAGACCAAACGGCGAGATCTCTTTGATCCGCACATCGTCTGAAGGAAGTGCAACACCAAAAAGAGTCGCAACCAAACAACGCGCTCGTTTGGTCGTCAGGGTTGTAGCCAACCTGGTACGTGCAAACAGCGCCGCTGCGTCACATTCTCCCGCCGGCAACTCAACCTTCGCCGCGCGTGCAATTATTTCCAACTGTTCCCAACGATCGGGCGCAGTTCTGATTTCGCGCAACTGCCAGTGACCTTCGAATAATCGCAAACGAAAGACCGTTTGAATCTCGGCGCTAACTTCCGCGCTCTCTGCACCATTCGAGCGGATCGATTCAAGACGCACAGCACTGCCCGGCAGCGACCAACCCGCCATGGTCTGAATAAGTTTGCGCGCTTGTTTTTGACTCAGATCGGCGCGTGCGGAAGACGCACTAAGGAGTGCAAGCAGAAAAACAGTTATTAGCCGCAGATGGACGCGGATAAACGCCGATCTGAATAATTGTCGCATCAGCAACTACTCAGCAGTCTTTTTGCCAACCAACATCTGCAACATGATTTGCAGTTGTGCAGTAGTGAACGGCTTGGGCAAAAACACAATTGCACCCGCCGAAAAACTGTCAGACGAAAGCTTCGGATCCTGCTCGGCTGTCATCATCATCACCGGAATTTTTCGCAGACGCTCTTCGGACTTCATATAGCGAACCAATTCCGGTCCGGAAATGTGCGGCATGACTACGTCGAGAATCGCCGCAGTAAAATTCGGATCCGCCTGCAGGATTTTGTAAGCCTCGCGCCCGTCGCGCGCTGTTACCACTTTGAAATTCTCTTTTTCCAGAATCGTGGCGATCAGTCTAAGAATAGCCGGATCGTCGTCTGCAACCAGCATGCGCCGGTTCTCAGTTTCGTTCGTTAGCTCGTTATTTTCCATGTGAGTGTTCTTCGTAGTTTCAAACTTCTACTGCGCGACAGCTCTCGCCAGCCTGCGTGGAAAGTTCTGCAGCCAGTTTAATCGCAGCAACCATGCTCGAATGTTCTGCGAGTCCTTTGCCGGCAATGTCGAAGGCGGTGCCGTGATCGACCGAGGTCCTGATGAAAGGCAGTCCCAACGTCACGTTAACCGCTTCTCCAAACGACAAACACTTTACCGGAATCATTGCCTGATCGTGATAACAGGCAACAACCGCATCAAACTCGCCGCGCGAGGCTCGCAGAAAAACAGTGTCAGCCGAATATGGTCCATGCACGTTTATATCATCGAGGCGTCGTGCCGATTCGATCGCAGGCATGATCTCCGAAGCCTCTTCGACTCCGAATAAACCGCCTTCGGCTCCGTGCGGGTTCAGGGCTGCCACCGCAAGCCGCGGACGCTCGATGCCCCAGCGCTGAAGCTCACGATGCGTAAGGTTTATCACCTTCAAAATCCGATCGCGCTCAACGAGCCGGATCGCTTCAGAGAGTGGGACGTGCGTTGATATCAACACGATGCGAAGATTGGCTGCGACGAATGCCATCGCATATTCCTCCGCACCGGTCAGATGGGCGAGAAACTCCGTATGGCCAGGAAAACTATAACCGCCAAGAAACAATGCGCGCTTATTAATCGGCGCTGTCGCGATTGCATCGATATTTCCGGCTGCGCACAACTCCACTGCTGCTTCAATGTAACCGGCCGCTGCTTTGCCGGCCGCACCTGACTCAATGCCGGGTTCGATGGAGCCGCTGATATTGTCTAGATGATAAATGACTGGTTCGGAGAGTTGATCTGGAAACGACTCTCCAGTGCGAACGATGTCGTAGCCTGACTGGAGATCCAGAGTGCGTGCCGTGTGAGCCAGCAGTTGAGCATCGCCGATAATTACCGGCACGCAAACTCTTTTGATTTCATCTTCGGCAACGGCCTTAAGAACTACCTCCGGTCCAATACCAGCAGGATCTCCCATCGTAATGCCGATGCGCGGCAAAACTCGCCTGGGTCGAGGACCAGCGTTGGTTGAGCTTTGTTCTGAGTGTCGCATTGCTTGCGGCGACGCACTGTTGTCCAGGGCGAGAACTCAGCAGGCGAGGCTGTCTTAGTGTCGCAATTGAATCCCTTTAGGCGCTGGCTTGTTCAACCCGTTCGTCAGCCTTGTAGATGTACTTGATGTTCCGCTTAAGGACCAGCAGATTGGGCGCACCTTTCCGGTTTACCTTCAGCGCACCACGATCGTACCACTCGATAGTGCCTTCAATTTCCTCGCCGTCCAGGAGAACAATCACCATTTGCGTGTGAGCGTCGATCTGTTTCTTGTAATAAAAGATCTCCGCATTGGTTTCGTTGGGAGGCGGAACTCTTTTCTTGACCTGAACGGGCGTATGCTGTTGTGCGGCTCGCTCGCGCTGACCGCCTTCGTTTGAGGCGCGGGAACTCCCATTCGAACGCTCTCTGGGCTGCGGAATTTCTCGGGCCTTGCCTTTCACTTCCGCAAGTGTGGTTCTGATGAGTTTACGATTCACTTGATTATTACCTCCAAAAATCTATGACGGGTGTTCTACCCGGTCGAGAACTAGCGATGTATAGGACACAGGCTTAGATGTACAGATCAGTGTCAAAACTCTCGCAGGCTGCGGCCCATCCGAGGAGAGGAACGAACAATACCCGTAATGGAATTTCCTGCAAGGAATGTGCGACATGCTACACAACAAGAGGAGAAAAAGCAAAGGGGAAAGCGGGTTGATTTCAAAGATTTACATGCAAGAAATGATGCAAGTAAAAGCCGCAAATGAACAGATAAACGCGGCTCCTCATTCGCGTTCATCCGCATTCATCTGCGGCAAAAACTCCGCTCTTAGTCCGCTTTCTTTCGAATGAAAGTTGGCACGTCGAGATCGTCAACGCGCGGAGTGCCCATCATTGGCCGCGGGAGATCGTCAGCCGGCCTGGCTACGAAACGTGGCGGCGGCGCGGGAATCGCCGTTGTCGCAGCGGCAGACGCAACTGAGGTGGCCTCTCTGTCAAATCCAGTTGCAATGACAGTGATCTTCATTTCGTCCGTGAGAGTCTCGTCGATCACTGCACCAAAAATAATATTTGCATCGTCGTCGGCAGACTCACGAATGATCGATGAAGCAGCATTCACTTCAAACAACGTGAGATCCGGTCCGCCAGTGATATTGATCAAAACTCCCTTCGCACCCTGTATGGTCGCTTCCTCAAGTAAGGGCGACGAGATAGCCTGTTGAGTCGCTTCAATCGCGCGGTTCTCGCCGGTGGCTCGTCCCGCACCCATCAGCGCCATTCCCATTCCCGACATGATCGACTTCACGTCGGCAAAGTCGAGATTGATCAAACCCGGCACCGTGATCAGATCGCTGATGCCCTGCACTGCCTGTCGCAAAACGTCGTCGGCAACGCGGAACGAATCGGAGAGTGAAACACCACGCTCGACGGTGTGCAAGAGTCGTTCATTTGGAATCGTGATGACGGTGTCGACGCATTCGCGCAACTCGCGTAATCCATGATCCGCCTGCTGCATGCGACGGCGACCTTCAAAATGAAAAGGCTTAGTCACCACCGCGACGGTCAATGCATCGAGCTCAGTTGCGAGTGACGCAATGATCGGCGCTGCGCCCGTGCCCGTACCACCACCGAGTCCGGTAGTAACGAAGACCATGTCGGCGCCTTCGAGCACTTCAATGATCTTGTCAGTGTCTTCAAGTGCAGCTTCGCGACCCACGTTCGGATCCGCCCCGGCGCCCAGTCCTTTTGTGAGACGACTGCCGAGCTGAATCTTGATTGGCGCACGCGAGCGTTTCAGTGCCTGCAGATCGGTGTTGGCGACAAGAAATTCGATACCTTCAATGCCGGCTTCAATCATGCGATTGACAGCGTTGCTGCCGCCACCGCCGATGCCGATCACTTTTATCCGTGCTCCGGTGAGTGGCGGATCATCATCAATGAAAATATTAATGCCTGTTCCCGGTTGACGAGTGTCCGGTGTCATAGTTAGTTCCTCTCTCCCAAAACGGGATGGCTTCCAAGGCCGCTTCCTTCTATGTTGGGTTTCTTGAGCCATCGGCATCGATATCTTGCGGACAATATCTTGTGCAACCGGGGCGCAAGCATACAACAACTTGTCAGAAAATACTACCGAATCTATTTCGAAATCGTGACACAAAGTGTGTCAGCTTCCCTGTGGATCCACGCCTGCCGACCCCGGTGCGAATCTCCGCTGCCTGCGTGCGATGAGCAAGCAGGGCGAGACCCGCTGCGGCTGTCCACGCAGGACTCTGGATGTCTTCCACCAAACCACCGAAGCGATCTCGTTCGGGATATCCAATTCGCACCGGCGCATCAAAAACCTGTTCCGCGATCTCAGTCATGCCGTGCAGCAACGCGCCACCACCGGTCAACACGACACCGCTCGATAGTTGTCGTTCCCAACCCGCGTCCTTGATCTCGTCGGCGACGTGCATCAACACTTCTTCAGCTCGCGGCTGTAGAATGTCGCAAAGGATCTGACGTGAGAGCTGGCGTGGTGGACGTCCGCCAACAGACGGCACATCGACAAGCTCGCCCCGTTCCATCTCGCTCAAAGAGCTACTGCACGCACAGCCAACCGTTCGTTTGATCTTCTCCGCTTCCGGAATTGGCGTGCGCAAACCGAAGGCGATGTCGTTCGTAAAATGCGAGCCTCCGAGCGGGAAAACCGCGGTGTGCTGAACAGCTCCCCGCTGGTAAATAATGAGCCCTGTTGTCTCTGCTCCGACATCCACAAGGGCGGCTCCAAACTCTTTATCGTCTTCAGTTAGCGACGCCTCGGCGGCAGCGAGCTGCTCCAGAACCATATCGGCAACCACCAGTCCCGCACGATTTACAGCATTGATGGCGTTCTGACGCGCGGTGACCGGACTCGTAACGATATGGACCTTCACCGCAAGACGCGCGCCTATCATTCCTACCGGATCGTTGATACCGTCCTGATCGTCGACGATAAACTCCTGTGGCAGTCGATCGACAATTTCTCTGCCGGCGGGAAGTTGAATCGCGCATGCCGAATCGATTGCACGGCGAACGTCTTCCGCTACGATTTCACGATCGCGACCGGAGACAGCGACGATCGCCTGGCCGTTGAAACCGAGGATGTGCGAGCCGGCGAGATTAATCGTCACCTCTTCAGCTTCGAGTCCGCTCATGCGCTCGGCATCTTCGACGGCTTTCTTGATCGCGTCGACTGCGGCGTCAGGATTGACGATCACTCCTTTCCGCAGACCACGAGCTTCGGCTTCTCCGATTCCGACCACTTCGAGCAGATTCCCTTCACCAGGTTCACCGGCGATACACGTCACCTTGCTTGTCCCAATGTCGAGACCGATTGTGTGTTGTGTTCGCTTAGCCATGTCGGGTGTTATCCACAGATTACACAGATGATTTTTCAATCTGTGAAATCTGTGGACTCATTCGTTTTTTCCTTCTGCTACTGTGTGGCTGCCAGTTACCAGGCCAACGATCGCGCGTTTGCCTTGCGTGAGATCGATATAGCTGATAAGTGGACCACGCGCTGTCTGTCGTTGAGCGTCGAGCACACCCAACGCTTTTCCTAGTCTTGCGCTCTGATCCTGTCCTCCGAGTCGAACCTCAATCTGTGAGTCGTCACCGGCGAGTTGCACGCGTACATCTCGTAGATCGAGTAGATTTACTTCACTCACGCGTTCCGACACTCCCTGCGCGTTCCAATCGCGCTGCAGTTCGAGAAATCTGCGAACCCGTTCGCGATTCTCGGTCTCTGCTGCGGCAGAGCTGTCTTCGTTCCAGCCGCGTAGAAAGAATGGCGGCACCTGGTCAGTAGCAGCCATCTCACCGAGATAAACTGCATCATCGTCGACCCAGATGAAGCGTCCCGCTGTGGTTCGGACCACTGCTTTTGGTTCTCGTTCGGTGATCCGCACGCGAATACCATCGGGCAACACACGGGTGACAACAGCAGTGCGAACCCAGGGCACACGCTCGAGATGCTTGCTGAGCTCTGGCAGATCAGCACGCCAAACTCCAGTTTCATTCACGTCGCGACGCACTACGTTCCTAATTTCGTCAGCCGACGCTCGCGAAATGCCTCGTGTCTCAATGGTTCGCACCTGAAAGAAGCTTGCCGACGCAGCGGCGCGATAACCCACGAAAGCAATCAAACCGATGATCGCAATGACGCCGATCCGCAATGCGAGTGGCACGTAACCAAGTAGAGACTTGAATCGCGCCCCGGCCGATTCATTGCCGCCACGTTTTGCCGGACGCTGGCCCGCACCGGATCGGCTGTTGCCGATGCCACTGCGATTACCAACTTTTTGAGCTACGATTTGTTCTCTCATAGCTCACTACTCCTTTCTTCAGAGCCATCCACAGATTCCACAGATTTCTTTTCTGTGTAATCCGCGGATGGATTGGCGCGCCAAAGTTCAACTTCATATTCAAGTTCGATTCCGTGTTCACGCTTTACGCGTTCTCGGATCTCTTCCGCCAGCGCGAGTGCATCTTCAGCGCGTGCGTTCTCTCCCTCAGTCACGATGAAGTTAGCGTGAACGGGCGAGACCAATGCACCGCCGCGTCGCTGCCCTTTCATTCCCATTTCATCGATCATCTTTCCAGTACCGATCTTGCTGTCCGGTGGATTCTTAAAAAAACAGCCAGCAGAACGACCTCCGTGTGGTTGACTGGCGAGACGGCGGCTCTTCGCATCGTCCATGCGCGCCTTGATCAGATTCGGATCGTCAGGATTCAGTCGCAATGTTGCGCCCAGTAACAATTCGCCTTCTCGAAACGAGGTATGACGATAGTTCCACTGAATACTGTCGCCGGGGATCTCGACAATCTTTCCTTCGCGCGCAACTCTCACATTCTCAGTGACGGTGCCGATTTCATGATCGTAAGCGCCGGCGTTCATCCAGAGCGCGCCACCGACTGTGCCCGGAATACCGCCCAGTCCTTCGATTCCTGAAAGTCCTGCTCGTGCGACATCGATACAAAGTCGCGGCAGCGAATAGCCGGCGCTGACTGAAACGAGCTCGCCGTCGATGTGGACTTCACCTTTCATGTTGCTCAAATTCAAAACCACGTAGCGATGTTCACCGTCATCTGCAAGGACGTTGCTGCCTGAACCGAGTGGCCGCCAGCCAATGCCCGCCTTCTCCAGCTCGTAAACAATTGCTGCGGCCTGCGCTTCGGTATCGGGAGCAATCACCCAATCGATCGCGCCGCCAACTCTCAAACTCGTCAAATCGGCAAAACGCTTTCCACGCTCTGCACGTAGGCCTAACCGCGCCGCAATTTCTTCAACAACACCCATATGTTTTTAGCCGCGGATGGACGCGGATAAACGCTGATCTGCGTTCATCCGCGTTTATCTGCAGCTGCATTTGCCTTTTCTTTCAAAAGCCCGATCAATTGTTCACTAACGCGACTCACCGTGCCTGCACCCAGAGTCAACACGAGATCGCCGGGCTGAACTGTTGCGCGCAGCGCCTCGGGCGCGTTTTCGAGTGGTCCAACGTAGTTGGCGTCCTTATGACCGAATCGTTTGATCGCAGCAGTCAGCGCTTCAGCCGTCACACCCTCAATCGGATCCTCGCTTGCTGCGTAAATGTCTGTAATAAACAGAACGTCAGCGTTATTAAATGAGCGCGCAAACTCCTGCATTAGATCGTGAGTTCGCGTGTAGCGATGCGGCTGAAACAAAACCACGATTCGTCTGCCGCCGGAGCCGAGCTTTGCCGCTGCAAGAGTGGCTCTAATCTCGGTGGGATGATGTCCGTAGTCATCAACCACCAGCACGCCATCGACTTCGCCTTTAGACTGAAACCGGCGGCCGGCGCCTGTGAAGCTATGCAGCCCCTCAACGATCTTTTCGAATGAAACTTCCAACTCAAATCCCACGGCGATCGCAGCGAGCGCGTTATAGACGTTGTGCATACCCGGAACGCGCAGGATCATTTCGCCCATCACATCAGTTCCACGCCAGACCGTGAACGATGACCCGAAGTTGTTGTCGTGACGAATGCCGTGTGCTGAGACATCAGCCTGGGCACTGAAACCGTAAGTCATGCGACGGCGTTCGAGAAGCGGAATGATCGCCTGCACGTTCGGATCGTCGAGACACAAAACGGACGAACCATAAAACGGCACCTTGTTCACAAAGCTTGCGAAGCAGGCCCGCACGTCGTCCATGTCGTGGTAGTAGTCCATGTGCTCGCGATCAATGTTGGTGACCACTGCGATCGTCGGTGTCAACATTAGGAACGAGCGATCGCTCTCATCAGCTTCGACCACCATCAGATCGCTGGTGCCGAGATGAGCGTTTGAACCGAATGCGCCGACAACGCCGCCAACCACCATCGTGGGGTCAAGTCCGGCGTGGCCCAACACTGTCGCCACCATCGAAGTAGTGGTTGTCTTCCCGTGTGAACCGGCGACGGCAACCGTGTGCGGCTTGAGTCGCATTAACTCGGCGAGCATTTCCGCGCGCGGAATTACTGGAATCGAGTGACGATTGGCTTCGATGATCTCGGGGTTATCGCCGCGCACTGCCGTTGAACGCACTACGACGTGTGGCTGGCCCACATTTTCAGCAGCGTGACCTTCGAAGATCTCAACACCCATGTGCTGCAGGCGATCGGTGACAGCCGAGCGCTTCAGATCGGATCCGGAGACGCGAAAGCCGAGATTAACGAGCACCTCGGCAATGCCGGACATGCCGATCCCCCCGATGCCTACGAAATGAACGTGTTGGATCCTACGAAACATAAGCCACAAAAATTATTAGCCACAAGAAGGCACAAAAGTCACAAAATATGATTGATTCGCTGTCGTGTGATTGATTCGCTGTTGTATGTAGTTTTGGTTCATTCTCTGTTTTGTGCCTTTTTGGGGCTAAGTTCGTCAATCATGTCTACCGCAGCGACGGCGGCGTCGCCGTGTGCGAGTTTTCGACTTGCCTCCTCCATTCGATTCAGATCCTCGGGCGCGTTCACGAGTCTCTCGATCTCCGTTGCTAGTCGTTCGCTTGTCAACTCTTCCTGCAAGATCATTCGCGCGGCACCTGCGGCTTGCAATGCTTCCGCGTTCTTGCGCTGGTGGTCGTCAGCGGCGAACGGAAAAGGCACCATGATCGATGCTTTGCCAGCTGCGATCAGTTCCGCGGTCGTGGTGGCACCCGCGCGACAGAGCACGAGATCGGCCTCAGCGAAATCCGCCATCATGTTGTCAATGTAACTACGCACGTCCCCGCGTTCTTCTAAACCGGCCGCAGTGTATGCCGCATTTACTTTTTCAAAGTCTGCCGGGCCCGTCTGATGTTTGATGCGAAGCTCAACCGGAATTGACTTCAACTGCGGCAGCGCAGCGACCATCGCTTCATTAATTGCGTGCGCGCCCTGCGAACCACCAAACACCAATAACGAAAACTTTCCCGGCTCTCGTCGCTTTGGCGGTATTTCAAAAAACTCGCGTCGCACCGGGTTGCCGGTCACTTTCGCTTTCCCGCGAAAGTAAGGCAGCGCCTGCTCGAACGAAACGGCGGCACGATCCACAAACCTCGCGAGCATGCGGTTGGTCCAACCGGGTAACGCGTTCGACTCCATGACGAGCGTTGGACGATTCGTCAATGCAGCGGTCAGCACGACCGGTCCGGAAACATAGCCACCCGCTCCCACAACCACGTCCGGTTGAAACTCTCGCATCAACCTCCGCGCGGAGAAAAAACTCTTCGGCAGGATCGCGATTCCCTTGACTCGCGCTGCCAGGCTGACGTTCTTCAGTCCGGCACTTTCAATGAGCGACAACTCAAACCCTGCCTGGGGAACGAGACGCGTTTCCAGTCCGCGCGCCGTGCCGACGAAATGCACTTTCGAGCTCGCATCGCGTCGCATGATCTCCTGTGCCACCGCGATCCCCGGATAGATATGTCCGCCAGTGCCACCGGCCGCAATCATTACTTTCATTGCCAATTGCCGATTGCTGATTGCCGATCTATACGTTCTTCAAACCGCTTGCTTAAACTGGCAATCGGCGATTGGAAATTGGCAATAGTTCCGCTCGCGTGTTGCGACACGTTGAGCAAAATGCCCACGGCGGCGAGCGTCGGCACCAGCGACGATCCACCGTACGAAATAAAGGGCAAAGGGATTCCTTTGGTCGGCACAAGCGAAAGCACCACACTAATATTAAAAAGCGCCTGGGCGACGATGCCGGTGACGATTCCAAGACTCAGCAACATTCCGAACCGGTCGGGCGCAAGCAGGGCTGTGCGCACGCCACGCCAGAGAAAAAGTGCAAACACTGCTACGACCGCGAGCGCGCCCACGAGGCCGAGTTCCTCGCCGACAACGGCAAAGATGAAATCAGAATGTGCGAACGGAAGAAACAGCATCTTCTGTTTACCTTGCGCGAACCCGAGCCCATTCGTTCCACCTGAGCCGATCGCGATCAACGACTGCACTACTTGAAATCCGGCGCCTTGTTGATCGGCCCACGGATCGAGAAACGTGACCAGTCGTCGCAAACGCCAGGGAACAAAGATCAGCAATCCGGCAGCGGCCACCAAGGCCGGGGCGGCTGCCATTGCGAGATGAAGCACGCGTGCTCCCGCGGCGTAAATTACAACTGTAAAGATCAACGCGAGCATCATCGCAGTGCCGAAGTCAGGTTCAATCACAACCAGTACCGCGAGCCAACCAGTCACGATGCCGCAGGGAATGAACGTGCGCCAGAAGTCGCCTTCTTCACCGGCACGCTTCTCGAGAAAGTACGCGAGAAAAATTATCAGTGACAGCTTTGATATCTCCGACGGCTGCAGAGAAAGCGCCGGCAATTTGATCCAACGATGCGCGCCGTTGGTGGCGCTGAAACCGAACACAGAAATCAGACCGACCGTGCAGAGCAGCAACAAACCGTAGACGATGCGACGATTCTTCAGTTGCTGATAGTTAAACTGCATCGCAAGCAGCATCACGATGAAACCGATAAATACCCAAACGCCCTGCTTCAGCACGTAGTGAAACTGGTTGCCGTTCTCCTTTTGCGCCATCACTGCCGACGCGCTATAGACCATCACGACGCCGAAGAGTGCAAGCCCGACGGTCGCCGCGAAAAGCCATTTATCTGGAGCTAGTTTCCGAGCCATCTCAAATCACCGAGCCATCCACAGATTGCGCAGATTCTGTGTAATCTGTGGATAACACTTCTTGCTTAAAAACTTTTCCGCGATGTTCGAAGCTCTCGAACATATCGAAACTCGCACATGCCGGCGCGAGTAAAACCACGTCGCCTTTTTCAGCTGCATTGAATGAACGCGTGACTGCGTCTCTCATATCGGTCGCACGCTCTAAAGGCGCGCTGTTTCCCAATTCATTCGCGATCGTCTCGGCGTCTTCACCAATGAGCACGAGCTTTCTCACCTTCGACCGAATCAATGGTTCAAGCGGCGCGTAAGGCGTCTTCTTTCCACGACCGCCAAGAATCAAAACCACCTTGCCGGTCTCCTGTGCGAAAGCTTCCAGCGCCTTCAAGGTTGCATCAACGCTCGTAGCCTTCGAGTCGTTGTAAAACTTCACACCATCAATCTCGGCAACGAACTCCAGTCGATGTTCCACTGGATCAAATCGCCTTGCAGTCGCGCTCATTGATTCGACTCCCGCGCCTGCCGCAATCCCTGCCGCAAAAGCAGCGGCAACATTCTCGACGTTGTGCAGGCCGCGCAACTTCATCTCAGCAACGTCGAGCAGCACCTGTTCGCCTTCCAGCCCGCGAAAAACCAACTCACGTCCGCGCAAAAACACTCCATTCTCGACTTCTTTTCTAACGCTGAAGTGCATCACTCGCGCTCGCAAACCGCTCGCCCATGATGAAACCGTCGGGTCGTCTGCGTTCAGCACCGCCGTATCGTTGGAAATCTGGTTCATGAAGATCCGATGTTTCGCGGCGGCGTAATCATTGAACGTTTCGTAACGGTCCATGTGATTCGGAGTCACGTTTAGCACTAGCGCAATTGCCGGATGAAAACTTTTGATCGTTTCCAACTGAAAACTGGAAAGCTCTGCGACTGTCCAACCATCATCGTGCGAAGTCTCAACCATCGAGATCAGCGCTTTGCCGATGTTGCCGCCGACCTGGACCGTCAATCCCGCATCGTGCAATAACTCCCCGATGAGCGAGGTTGTCGTCGTCTTACCGTTGCTGCCCGTGATCGCAACGATGCGGCCTTTCAAATATCGATATGCCAGCTCAACTTCACCAATGACTTCCGCGCCGGCTCGCTCGGCGTAACGAATCGGAATAATAGTCGCTGGAACTCCAGGACTTACGACCACCAAATCAAGCTGGTCGAGTAACCAACTCGGCGGTTCACCCGGTAACAAACCCACGCCCGCTTCCTTCAGCGCTAAAGCCTCTGGCGTCCACTTCTCAAGCGGCTTCTGATCGGTGAGCGCGACAACCGCGCCCTGCGCCAACAAAAACCTCGCGGCGGCGATCCCGCTCCGCGCTGCACCAACGATCAAAACTTTCCTGTCACGAAGAAGCACAAAAGCACAAAACACCTATCTAAGTTTCAACGTCGAAAGACTCAATAACGCAAACAGGATCGCGAGGATTAAAAACCGAAAGACAATCTTCGACTCCTTCCAATCCTGCATCTCGAAATGGTGATGCAATGGTGTCATCTTAAATAACCGCCGTCCGGTACCGGTGGTACGTCGCGTCATCTTGAACACACCCACTTGCAACATCACCGACATCGCTTCAAGCACAAAAACGCCGCCTACCATCAGCAACATAAATTCCTGCTTCGTGAGCACGGCCACTGTTCCCATTGCGCCGCCGATCGCGAGACTACCGACATCGCCCATAAAAACCTGTGCGGGCGGCGCGTTGTACCAGAGGAAACCGAGACTCGCCCCAGCCATCGCACCACAAAAGACCGTCAACTCCGCCGCTTCCGGACGATGCGTGAGCTCGAGATATCCGGCCCAACGAGCGTCACTGCTGAGATAAGTGAAACCTGTCAACGCGGTCATCGCGATGAAGGTAACGCTGATCGCCAATCCATCAAGGCCGTCAGTCAAATTCACGGCGTTGGACGAGCCCAACAACACCACCACGATCAAGACCAGATAAATATAAGGACCGATATTGCTTCGATCGGTTGCGGTCCATTTAAAAAACGGAATACTGAGATTCCAGGAATAACCCGTTCCACCAATGAGCTTTGTCGCCGTAAACAGCACTGCCCAAAGACCGACAGCAATCAACAACTGCGCCAACAGCTTTTGCCTTCCAGTCAGACCGAGACTGCGCTGCTTCGCCATCTTTGCGTAGTCGTCGATAAAACCGATTGCACCGAAAAGCAGCGTTGCGACCATTGCCGTCCAGACAAACACGCTGGAAAGCCGCGCCCAGAGCAACGTCGAGATCAAAACCGATCCGACAATCAGCACGCCGCCCATCGTTGGTGTCCCGCGTTTGACCTGGTGTGCCTGTGGACCTTCTTCGCGAATCTGCTGGCCCACGTTCCATTGCTTCAACGCGTCGATCAATTTGCCACCGAAGAAGAGCGAGATGAGCAACGCGGTGATCGCGCCGTAGGCCGTGCGAAAAGTGACGTACTGAAAAACGTTGAGAGCCTTTACGAGATACCAATCCTTGTCCTTGAAGTGGACGTAAATAAGTTCGTAAAGGATGTAGTAGATCATTTAGATTCGAAAACCGTTTTGAGACAGGATTCACATGATTAGAACAGGATTTACATGTCAATCCCGAGCAAATCCTGTCAATCCTGTCTAACTAACCCTCATCGCCTCCAGCCAGTCGAAAATGCTCACGCAACGCTTTCACGACTTTGTCCGTCGCCACACCGCGTGATCCCTTAACCAAAATCAGGTCACCGTCTTTGACTTCCTTGATTAACTCCGCGGCAACCTCATCTGACGAGCTGAAAAACTTCGTCGCCGAGAGTCCTGCTTCATTCGCCCCCGCGACGATCTCTTTCGCTAACCCACGCACTCCCCAAAGCAAATTGATCCCGCTACGAGCGATGTCTCGGCCAACATCTCTATGTAACGACGCTTCATCAGGTCCGAGTTCGAGCATCTCTCCCGCAATAACAACCAATCGCTTTCGACTTCGACCACCCTCAACCATCGTCCGCACCATGTTCATCAACGAACGCGGATTCGAGTTGTATGAATCATCAATGACCGTGAAACCTGCCGCAAAGTCGAGCACTTCACCACGCATCTTTGGTGGTTGCGCACTCTTCAAAGCCTTTGCAATCTCTTCCGGCGCGATCGAAAAAGCCGTGCCGACTGCTGACGCCGCGAGGGCATTGCTCAGATTGTGACGTCCACTCATCGCCAACGTGGCTCGTGCTTCGCCCAACGGCGTTCGTAAACGAAATCCAATTCTTCCGAGCCGGTTCGTATCAATCTCAGTTGCCGTGATGTCGGCCGCATTGTCGATACCAAACGTCAACGTGCGACCGTTGTGTTTATCGCGCATCTTCATCACGAGTTCGTCATCTGCGTTGAGAATCGCTGTGCCTTCGGGTTTGAGTCCTTCAATCAATTCGGCTTTCGCGGCGGCGATGTTCTCGATCGTGCCGAGGTATTCAAGATGAACCGGCGCCACCATCAATTCAACCGCGACATCAGGCGGTGTGATCTGGCAAAGTCGCTGAATCTCGTGAGTCGGCGATGACATGCCCATCTCCAGCACGGCGAGATCGAATTGATCCGGCGAACGATCTTTACTGACCATCCGCAAAACCGATAACGGCAATCCCAAACCGTTGTTGTAATTTCGCTCGCTTTTCAAGACTCGATTACCGCCACTCTTCAGGATGTGCGCAGTCAACTCTTTCGCTGTAGTCTTGCCGGCGCTGCCGGTGATCGCCACCACGGGTTTTCCCCATGCGGTGTAGACGCGATGGGCAAGCAGTTGCAACGCAGCGATCGCGTCATCAACCAGTAACAAACGATCCTTGACACTTTCCAGGTAAGAATCGCCGCTGAGGTGATCCTTCCGCGCAACCGCGGCGACTGCGCCACGCTCAAATGCATCGCCGATGAAGCGATGACCATCGACGAACTCGCCATTAAATCCGGCGCGGGCGTAGTCTTGTTGCGAGAGCGCAAAAAACAGTTCGCCCGCGCCTATCGAACGCGAGTCGATGGAATAATCATTTATCTGTTTGTCAAATATCTCGGCGCTTATGCTCGTCGCATCTGCGCCCATCAAAGATCCTGCCTCGCCAACCTTCACGTGATTACGGCCTCTTCGTGCTCCATGGTTTCTTCCTGCGAGGCTGTGTTGCCAACCGGTTCGAGCAAGCATTCAACAAGTCTTGAAAGCGAGCTCTGGTTCATCGAAACATTTGCCAGCACTTCGGCATAGCTTCCAACACGACCAGTCGCAGGACGCTCGTAACCAGACGAGCCATCTGTTGGGGGATGTTGTGCCCGGAGGGATGAACGCTGGCTGCGTATTCGTCGTCTGCAGTCAGCAATGCCGTAGTTTACGTCATCCTCGATAGTTTCTTCATCTATGGTCGAGATCTTCATTCGGGTGTTACTGCAACCTCCCAAAATCAACATAGACAAGCTGCCCTGTGTTGACCTCCGTCCCCGCCGAGGGGCTTTGCTTCAACACGTGTCCTTCACCTCGCGCCTCGACTTGCAATCCGAGTTGCGAGCATGTTCTCGCTACATCTCGCACGCTACGCCCACGCAAGTCGGGCATTAGCATCGCCTGCTTTGTGGCTACTGCGTAGACAACTTCACCGCTTCGTCCACCGTTGGTATCCACGGTTGGCATTGTGGCTTTCCGCTGCTCTTCCGATTGCGCTTTTTCTTCTTCAACTTTCGCAGCGCGTTCAGGATCGGTGTTGGCCTCCGCGATCAAATCGGGCGCGGACGTTGTTTCGATGTCAGGCATGACTCCGAGTGCCGGCAGAACCTGTTCCGCAACTTCACGAAAGACCGGCGCTGCGACGTCACCGCCGTGATAAGCACCTGCCGGTTCATCAATCACGACGATAATAGCGACTTGTGGATTGCTCACTGGCGCGAAACCAACAAACGAGCCGACAAACTTCGTCGCAGAATAAGCTTTGGTCCTGGGATCGATCTTCTGCGCGGTACCCGTCTTCCCTGCGGCTGAATAGCCATCGAGTTGTGCCTTTTTTGCCGTTCCATTTAGCGTCACGCCTTCGAGCATGCTGCGCAAGGCAATCGCAGTCTCTGCACTCACGACTCGATGCTGTTCTGGTTGAGCGCGATAGACAACGTTGCCACCCGCATCGCGGACTTCTCGAATCAGGTGAGGCGCAATCCTGACTCCGTCGTTTGCGAGGGCGCCAAACGCCGCGACCATTTGCACCGGCGTGACACCAACTTCCTGACCAATCGCGATCGAACCGATCGACGACGGCTGCCAACGCTCAACCTTTCTCAGAATGCCGTTAGTTTCACCTGGCAGCTCAATCCCTGTTCTGGAACCAAAACCAAAACGTTTCATGTAGTCGTACATCGTCGGATCGCCGACGCGCAGCCCCAGTTTGATTGCGGCAACGTTGCTCGACTTCGCGAGGGCTTCCGCAATCGTTAACGATCCGAAGGGGTGATGATCGTGGATCACACGTCCGGCTACAGTGATCGCCCCCATCTGGCAGTCGATGTGATCGTCAGGCTTGGCAAGGTTCTTCTCCAATGCGGCGGAGAAGGCGACGACTTTGAACGTCGAACCCGGTTCGTAAATGTTCTGCAGCGCCCAATTCGATCTTGTTTCGGGCCTGGCATCAGATACTTTGTTCGGATCGAATGTCGGCGCGTTTGCGAGCGCGAGAATCTCGCCGCTGCGCGGATCGAGCACGATTACTGTTCCCGACTTAGCATGTGAACGCTGCACCGCGGCTTGTAATGCTTGTTCGGCCTGATACTGAATCGACTGGTCGATTGTCAGTACGACTGTTTGACCCGGTTTCGAAGCGATCTCGTAGCTCTCGTAAGGATTACCGTAGGCGTCTTTTTCAACGAACAGTTTTCCTTCTTCGCCCGAGATCTTGGCGTTGTAAAACTGTTCGACACCACCCAGACCCTTACCATCGAGTCCGACGTATCCGAGAACGTGCGCCGCGAGCGATCCATTCGGGTAGTAACGCTTTGGCTCGAGCTGCGTTTGCAAACCAGGAAGTCTTAGTTCGACGATCTTGTTTGCGAAGTCCGCCTCCAGCCGTCGCGCAATCCAGATGAACCTCTTCTTTTCGGCGGCGGCGGCGCGGAACTCTTTCGCGAGTTCAGCTTGTTTTAGACCAAGAGCTTTGGCGAGTTGTTGTGCATTGCGATCCAGAGTCGCTGCATCAAGACCGTCGGGATCGAGAAACAACGAGACAGTCTGTACACTGCGCGCAAGTTGGCGTTCCTGCCGATCGAGGAGTTCGCCACGTTGTGGACTCGTTTCAATTAGATCCTGCTGTTGCTGGCGGGCGCGGTTGGCAAGATTCTCGTACTGCGAGAACTGCAGGTAAACCAGGCGAGCAGAAATCAACAACATCCAGAAACCAATAAAAGCCGCGACAAAAAGCACGCGGCCTGGTGATACATCCGGTCTGGATTTTGAACGAGCAATGAGGCGTGCCAACATCACCTACTTGTATCCCCCTACCCAGTAGCGTGATGAGGACGCCTTTAAGTTGCCGCCGATAAACGCAGATTTCGCCGATCAGCGTTTATCTGCATTCATCTGCGGCTGATTTCCAATCTGCCCCGGTCTTGCAGGCCTCAACCCGAGACGCCGAGCGGCGGGTTCGAGTTTGTCAGGAGCTATGGTGCGTTCCTTTTCGAGAGCGAGCCGCTGATTTTCTTCGATCAGTCGTTTGCGCTCTGTGCGCAGGTTTTCGTTTTCATAACCATACTGCACGGCAGCAAAGTGCTGCTTAGCGGCGAACACAAAGCCGCCAGCCAGTATCAATCCACAGAACAACAACAGCCCCAGTCGCGAGAGGGCGTTGGCGTCTCGGGTGCGACGAATCTTCGCGTTGAGTTGGTGCTCAGGAAATCTCTTCATGATCTATCCACAGATTACACAGATAAATTATTTTCCAACTTGTGCGCCGCTCTTAACTTCGCGCTGCGTGCCCGTGGGTTCTCGTCGACTTCGCTAAGCCCGGGCGTGACCGGTCGCTTCGTCAGCACTTCAACAACCTTTCGCGCCCCACATGCGCAAACCGGTAGCCGGGGTGGACATTCACAGTGACCCGAGAGTTTTTTCAATTCGCGTTTGAGGATTCGATCCTCGAGCGAATGAAAACTAATGCCGACAAATCTGCCATCGGGGATTAAAAGATCAACTGCTGATTCGACAAACTCTCCCAGCCCTTCGAGTTCGTGATTTATGGCGATGCGCAGAGCCTGGAACGTGCGAGTCGCCGGATGAATCTGATTCCGCTTGTGCCCGCCGGCAGCTTGCCGCACAAGGTCGGCTAACTCCGTGGTGGTCGTTATTGGCTTCCCTTGTTCGCGACATTCAACGATGCGACGGGCGATGCGCCGTGAGTGTCGTTCTTCGCCGTATTCGAAAATTATTCTGGCAATTTCCGATTCGGGAAGTTGCTGTAGAAGATCGGCTGCGGTGACTCCCCTGCTCGGGTCCATCCGCATATCTAAAGGAGCTTCGAAACGAAAACTAAACCCACGCTCGGGTGAATCAAACTGCAATGAAGAGACGCCCAGGTCTACCAGAATGCCGTTTGGATCGTGTTCACTCGCCTGTTCCAGGACGGCCTTGACGTCGCGAAAGTTGGTTTGAAAGGCCTGGAATCTTTTTCCGAAGGGAGCTAAACGCTTTAGGGTGAAAGCGAGTGCCGCCTGGTCGAGATCCATTCCGATAACGCGAGTATGCGGCGAGGACTTCAGAATCGCTTCGCTGTGCCCGCCAAGACCAACCGTGCAATCTATGAAGAGACCTCCTCGCTCAGCAGCGAGAAACTTCAATGTCTCTTCCAGCAGCACGGGGCGATGGGGCGCGCCTATGCCCCCCAAAGGCGCAGCCATCTCCACCGCCCCGTGATCTCGTTCAAAGATCTCTTTGTGTTTTGTTCTCTGCGCTTTGCTCTTTGCTTTGCGTTTCACAAAGTACAAAGTACCAAGCACTAAATACCAAGTCTCGCGATCGCAGCTTCGTCTTCTTCCGTGTACGGATCGGCGAGCATACGAGCCTTGAACTTGTCGAGCTCCCAAACTTCCAGGTAGGTCAGGTAACCCAAAACCGCCACGTCTCCCAAAACTTCCGCGCTCTTGCGCAGCAATGGATGGATCAAAAGACGGCCCTGGCCGTCGATCGTGGCTTGCTGACCGTAATAATTCGTTCTGTCAAGGAACTTTCTTCGGGCCGGATCCATCGAAGGCAACAACGAAAGCCGCTGTTCAATCGATTCCCACTCCGGCAATGGATAAATTCGAACGCACTCGCCGGTAAGGCTCGTGATATAAAAATCTTTGCCGTGCTTCTCTTCAATCAGCCGCCGAAATTCCGTTGGAACCTTGAGGCGACCTTTGACATCGATACGCGCCGTGTAATTTCCTCGCAGCATATGTTCGAGCCTGACGAGAGAGCATTGGTGGGTGGCCCAAAGGAAAAGTGTTGCTTGATGATCGGTGTTGCTACGAGGTTGGACCCACTTCCGACCACTTTTGACCACCCACGGCCGGATACTACGCTGCGCTCCAAACTGTGTCAATAGGCTTGGCTGCCGAGGTGATCGCCTTCTGTCTGCCTTTTAATCCGTCGCAAAGGTCCTATGGGACCTGTATCTCTCGACGCGCCCTGATGCTACACTGGCCCACCGACAAATGACCTCGATTCTCTTGTTTGGCTTGCTGGCCGCAGGCGCCAATGTCCTCGGAGGGCTGATTCTCGTTAAATCAGGCGCTCACCACAGAGGTGAGCGTTTCTTGAAATACCTGGTGGCGCTCGGCGCCGGGTTCATGTTGGCAGCCATATTCATTGAGATCCTCCCGACAACTGTAGCCATCTGGCTTAACCACTCCCAGGGAGCATCTTCCCAGGCAGCCGTAGTCGAAGCTATGACGCTGCTTCTGGCCGGCTATTTATCAATCCAGTTTTTTGAGCACACCCTCGCACCGCACTTTCATTTCGGAGCCGAAACTCATCCCGAATCCTTTATGAAACCATCAGCCGCTTATACTGCGGTCGGTGGGCTTTGGATTCACACCTTCTTCGACGGTGTCTCAATTGCATCCGCTTTCCTGGTCAATTCAAAAGTCGGATTTCTCGTCTTTATCGCGATTCTGCTTCATAAAATGCCCGAAGGCTTCACTGTGGCATCGATCATGCTAGCTAGCGGACGTTCGACTCGGACGGCGTTGATGGCAACAGCGGCAATCGGTGCGGCGACGCTGGCAGGCGTGATTGGGGTCTTACTGCTCGACGCAAGAATGGGCAATGCAGTCGGTTATGCGTTGCCTTTTTCGGCGGGTGTCACGCTTTACGTGGCGGCGAGTGACCTGATTCCTGAAGTGAACCATAAAGAAGAAAGAAACCCCACGGTCTCAATTGTCGTTTTTGGAGGAGTCGCCCTCTTCTATGTTTTGCACAAGTTGATTGAGGGTTAGCACTGACGAGAAGTTCGCTATTGCGTTTGCGCTTTAGAAAACTACGGTTCGCATGGGCCAGTTTAGGCCTTCTGCTTTTGGTCTTTTCGCTTCTTGCGGTTGAAGTAAAGGCCGAGGTTACTCCTGCATCACCCGTTCCACTTCCGGTTCCATTCAATCCGATTGTAGATAACGCTCACGTGATCGATGACCAGACTCGATCGCGACTGGAGCAGATTTACCGCGACCTGAAGGAGCGCGGGAATATTGAGTACGCTGTACTTACCGTCGATACAACCGGAGATCTCGACATTTTTGATTTTTCACTCGCAGTTGCGCGTGGTTGGGGAATCGGCTCTAAGGACAGTGAGAAGGCGGGATTTCTACTCGTGGTCGCGATCCAGGATCGCAAGTACTTCACACAAGTTAGTCGTCATATCGAAGGCGATTTGCCGGACGGATTGGTGGGCCAGATCCAACGGGAACGCCTGGTGCCTCAGTTCAGGCAACAGAATTACAGCAAAGGCATTCTCGATACGGTTGAAGCTTACGTTGCAACGCTCGGAGTTAAACGTGGTTTCAGTGTTGAAGGCATCGGTGAAAGCAAAGTCTATCGGACCGACGAGAGAAGACCGCAAAGGCAACCTCAGCAAACGGGCCTGAGCACTATCTGCGGCATACTGATCGTGATCTTCGTCGTCGTCATCCTGCTCACTTCTGCGTCTCGAAGAAGAGGCGGAGGCGGAGGTTGTTTGCAGGCCCTACTGTGGGGAAGTTTGTTCAGCAACCTGACCAGTGGAAGTGGACGCAGCGGCTGGGGCGGCGGCGGATTCGGAGGAGGTGGTATCAGTGGCGGCGGTTTTGGAGGTGGCGGTGGAGGTTTTGGTGGAGGTTTTGGCGGAGGTGGTGACTTTGGTGGTGGAGGTTCGGGAGGCAGTTGGTAGAAGAACCGGTGGCTAAATAATCATGGTTAAAAAGATCGTACAGGAAACTCTGAATGGATTCGTCGAGGATTTACGCGCCACGCATGGAGACAATCTGGCGTCAGTGGTCCTCTACGGTTCGGCCGCAGCAGGCGATCACATCGAGTTGCGCTCTGACTACAACATCCTGATCGCTTTGAGGCGAATTACACCCGAGGATTTGCGCCAGGCGCAGGCGCCGATGCGCGAGTGGCAACGGTTGGGCCATCCCCTGCCTGTCTACTTCACCATCGAGGAGCTCGCGGATGCCGCCGACGTCTTTCCGATCGAATTTCATCAGATGGCAAATGCCCGGGTTGTTCTCTACGGTCACGATCCATTTGAGTTTATAAAACTCTCGGATGCGAACCTGCGCCATCAAACGGAGTACGAACTGAGAAGCAAGTTGATTCAATTGCGTCGCTTATACATCCCGGCATCCGTTTCGATCGAAAAGTTATGCGATCTAATGAACGATAGTTTGTCGAGCTTCGCGGCATTGTTTCGTGCCGTGCTGATGCTGCACGGGCAGGAAGCGCCCGTTTCGAAACCTGATTGCGTGCGTGCAACCGCGAAGTTGTTGAAACTCGATCCGGCGCCGTTCGAAAGAATTTTTGAGTTTCGCGCTACCGATCGTCGTCCGGCGTCGGACAAAGAGGCGAATGATCTTTTTGGTGCTTACCTGGTTCAGATCGAACAGGTTGTTGAAGCGGTTGACGAGCTTGAAAAAGCAAACTTACACATGGGAGATTTGAGATGAAGATCCGAAGACTAATGATTCTTGCCGGTTTGGTAGTGATTGCTTTGGCTGCCAGCGGCTGTGGCTATAACGCGCTGACGACCAAACACGAAAATGTAAAAAGCAAATGGGCCGGAGTGGAGACTCAACTACAACGTCGCGGCGACCTATTAAATAATCTCTCCGAAGCGGCGAAGATGGCGGGCGTTCAGGAGCAGGAGGTCTTCGGACAAATTGCGCGGGCGCGATCTCAGTTATTGAATGCGACCCAACAGGCGCCACAGGGCGAAGGTGGCGACAAGTCGCCCGAGCAGAAGCAGGCGGTGATCGATGCGGCCAACAGCTTCGGTGGTACTGTCGGCCGTCTACTCGTGCTCACGGAAGCGTATCCAACCCTGAAATCAAATGAGAATTTTTTGAAGTTGCAGGATGAAGTCGCGGGTACCGAGAACCGTGTCGCGACTGCACGCAACGACTATAACGCTGCCGTGCAGGACTACAACACGACGCGCGCCCAATTCCCAACCGTGATTGGAGCCAAGCTCTACGGTTTCAAGGAAGAGCCTTATTTCAAAGCGGATGAAGCTGCGAAACAGGTACCGCAACTAAACGCAAACTCTCTGCGCCCCGATAGTAAATAAGACTTTAGCCGCAGATGAACGCGGATAAAGAACGGATTTGATTCTGATCCGTCTTTATCCGCTCTTTAGATCCGTGATATCAGTGGCTAAAAACCTCTTGAACTACACATCGCGCAGTGATCGCACGGCTTGCCACCTGGCTCCACACTGCAAGTTTTCTCATTCTGGAAGTAGTCAACCAGCTCGGAAACTGTCGCCTCTTCAACACCGAAGCGTTCCAGACTCGGATGATCCGCATTCACTCCGGCCAGCCATGGTGAATGAACACGAGGAGCGCTTACCTTTGCTTCGATCTGGACCAGACGGCTCTGCAATTCATCGAGACTTGCACGCATTGCTGCCAGCTCGGAACTGATGTCCGAGCTTTGCGGTGCGGTGGAATTCGCAGCAACCCGCCGCGCGATTCGTTCCGCCATTATTCGTGCCTGATCTTCCATCGCTATAACAAATCGATCCGATCCACCACTCCTACAATCGCGGAATCGATTGCTGCCCCTGCCTCTCCTGTCGCCGCGGTCGAAGCACTCCAACCTTCCTGGACTATCAGCACTGTATCTCCAACTCCAGCATCGACCGAATCAAGCGCCAGCACTGAGTAACTCGTCTCTTCACCTTCCGGCGTGATCTGCTGGCACAACATCACGCGCGCATTCTGGTAGCGCCTGTTCTTTTGCGTGGCCACAATGTTTCCAACAACGCGCGCGAGAATCATCTGGTTACGTGCTGTTCAGAATCAACAATGCCGACAATCGTGCAATCAGTGGGCGTGTCTTCGCGTTTGAAAGGAAAACTCGCTTCCTTGCCGCGACACCAGAACACCAGTTCACCAATGCCTGCACCCACAGAATCGACTGCCACCATCGGCTTGCCTGACGCTTCCAGGTTCTTATCGAGAGTCTGCACAACCAGCAGCTTGCGGCCTGCAAGTGACTCGTTCTTGACTGTTGCTACCACTGTGCCAATGACGCGAGCGAGTTGCATAGTTCACTTCACATCGACCGTATCGATCACTCCAACAATTGCCGCATCAACAGGCACATCTTTCATGCCCTGCGCTAACCGCGCACTCGAGCCTGCGACGACCAGCACACGCTCATGAAATCCGGCCCCCACCGTGTCAACCGCAACTACATAGCCGGTGGTATCGCTGCCATCGACATTAATCGGTCTCACGATCAACAACTTCTTTCCGCTTAACCGTTCGTCTTTTTGCGTGGAGACCACGGTCCCGAGGATACGAGCAATGATCATGTCAGGATTATCGATCCAGCCCGATCGGGAGAGTCTCGTCGACACTGCCGTGCGGACGCGGAATCACGTGCACGCTTACCAACTCACCGACGCGTCGCGCGGCCGCGGCGCCTGCATCAGTCGCTGCCTTCACGGCAGCAACGTCTCCACGGACGATCGCAGTCACGAAGCCGGCGCCGATTTTTTCGTAACCGACAAGTGTGACGTTCGCAGCCTTCACCATCGCGTCGGCGGCTTCGATCATTGCCACCAGGCCTTTAGTTTCAACCATTCCGAGTGCTTCTTGCATTCAGATGCTCCTATAGACGGTTTTTAACCACAGATTACACGGATTACAAACGGATTATTTACCATTTACTGCCTGACTTAACAATTCAACGAGCTCTTCGCGAGTAAGTGAAATCTTGGCGGCGCCATTATCAGCCGAGCTTTCGCGCAAGTATCCGCACGCTTGCCCACGTGCTGATTCGTCGAGGTAACCCGCGGCCTCGCGTACGTTAATCAACTTCTCGATCGCATCAGCGGGCAGATTTTTCGAGCCGCCAAGCACGCGCGAGAGGATTGCGATCTTCGCAGTGTGTTCCAGAGTTTCGAGACGGTCCCATGCCTGCCAGAGATCCACGCCATAGGCAACAGCGCCGTGATTCGCCATCAGAAGTGCGTTGTGATGTTTCACGAATGGCAGCATCTCTTGAGTCAACTCTTCCGTTGACGGAGTTCCATACGCGGCAAGCGGCACACAACCGAGTGTCAAAATCACTTCGGAAAGAATTGGTTGATCGATCGCGAGACCAGCGACTGCGAAAGCCGTCCCGTGTGGTGGATGTGCGTGGCAAACCGCCTTCACATCCGGACGCTCGCGATAGATCAGGAGATGCATAGCCAGCTCACTCGAAGCTTTGCGATCGTTAAGCGCTTTGCCATTGAGATCTGTGATCGCAATTAAGTCCTCGGTCATACGACCCTTGCACGTCATCGTGGGCGTTGCGAGGATGCGACCGTCGTCGAGACGCACGCTCACGTTGCCGTCCGACGAGACGACGTAGCTTCGCTCGTACATCAGGTGGCAAACGCGGATCAGATCTCTTTTGATTGTTTGCTCATCCATGCTTGTTTGCTGGACGCTCTCCGTCGTGGTTGTGTGACCGTGGTGTTTGAAGGCTGAGATAGAAAATACGAGAGCGACTCCAATGAAGTCGTCAGATCAACTGTTTTGACTTTTACGCCACGGCGCGAGGTCAACGACACCGGTGCAAAATTGAGTACTGCTTTGATACCAGCAGACATGATCTGGTTGAGAACTCTTTGCGCTGCCTTGGCAGGAACGGCGATCACCATCACATCGATCGCTTCATTGCGAATCACGTTTGGCAACTCTTCGACGTCGTGCACTGCAATCTTTGCGTCACCAATCCGGTGACCAATCTTCTGGCGATCGTTATCAAATAACGCAACCACGGTGAAGTTCGATCTGCCAAAGCCGTTGTAGTTCGCGAGGGCTGTGCCCAACCGGCCCGCTCCGACTATGCCGACGCGGTGCGGATTGTCGAGACCGAGAATCTTCGTGATATGTTCGCGCAGATCGTCAACGTAATAACCGACGCCACGCACACCAAACTCGCCGAAGTAACCAAGGTCCTTCCTGATCTGAGCGGAATTTAAGTTGAACTGCTCGGCCAGCGCCTGCGACGAAATCGTTTTTATCCCGGCCGTGTGCAGCGCATTCAGACAACGCAGGTAAACACTCAAACGGCTGGTTGTTAGTTCTGATATTTTCTCGGACTTCATGAGCGCTGCAAGTATAGCGCTAATAGGTGGTATAGGTCATATAGGACGTAGGCGCTAATTTTCGCTTCTTCTCAGTGCAACCTCTGTGTTCTTTGTGTCTCTCTGGTTGTTGTATCGTGAGTTCCCATAACCAGGGAGATACAGAGAACACATAGGTTGCACTGAGAAATCTGTGTTTTTTGCTACAATCCCGCCCGAAATGATTGCGCACCTCAGCGGCACACTGCTTTCCAAGGAACCAAACCAGGTGGTCGTGGACGTGAGCGGAGTTGGCTACGAAGTCAACATACCGCTCTCCACTTTCTACGACCTTGACGATGAACGATCGAACGTCCAGCTTCTCATCTATACGCATGTAAAAGAAGACGCACTGCAGCTCTTCGGATTCAAGACAGCGAACGAACGCAAACTCTTCGTTAATTTCATTTCGGTCAGTGGCGTGGGACCGAAATTAGGAATTGCGCTTCTTTCGCACATGAAACCGGACGATCTGATCGACTCGATTAAGTCGAACAATCTGGCGCGGCTGACGCAAATTCCCGGCATCGGTCGAAAAACTGCTGAGCGTCTTGTCGTAGATCTGCGCGACAAAATGACTCAGCTGTCACAGGAGCAAGTTGCGGATCAAGCAGGAGCAAAACCTGAAACTGTTCATATGTCGTCCGAAGATACTGCGCGCGGCGATGCCTTGTCTGCTCTGCTTAATCTCGGCTATCAAAGATCGTCCGCTGAAAAAGCCATCGATGCCGCGCTCGCCGAAGGCGCAGATATAACAGTCGAAACTATTTTGAGACGTGCTCTTAAGAAGCTCGCCAGAGTTTGAAAACCCCATGGCTCCTGAGTCAATATCAGCCCGCGTGAAAGACAGTTTCCCCAGCGATGAGGATCGTCAATTCGATCTCACGCTGCGCCCGACTCGCATCGAGGAGTACATCGGCCAGCGTCAGGTCAAGGAGAACCTTCGTGTCTACATGAAGGCCGCGCGCAATCGTCGCGAAGCGCTCGACCATGTTCTACTCACCGGTCCGCCGGGTTTAGGCAAGACTACGCTCGCAAACATCATCGCCAATGAGATGGAGGCGGAACTCAGATCTACGGCTGGTCCTGCGATCGAGAAAGCTGGTGATATCGCTGCTCTACTGACCAATCTACAGGAAGGCGACGTGCTCTTCATCGACGAGATTCATCGTCTGCTGCCGGCACTCGAAGAAAAGCTCTATCCGGCAATGGAAGACTATCAACTCGATCTTTTAATTGGTCAGGGGGCTGGCGCTCGTTCGATCAAACTCGAGCTGCCGAAGTTCACGCTTATCGGCGCCACCACGCGCGCTGGTCTGATCACTGCTCCTTTGCGCGGCCGTTTCGGGATCGTCTTCCATCTCGACTTCTATCCACACGAAGATCTCGAAGTGATTTGCAAACGTTCCGCAGAGATTCTCAAAGTCGAGATCGATGGCGATGGCGCCCGCGAGATTGCGCGACGCGCACGTGGCACACCGCGCATCGTCAATCGGCTGCTGCGCCGCGTGCGCGATTACGCTGAAGTTGATTATGACGGGCGCATCAACAAGGCAGTCGCAAACGACGCGTTGAATCGTATGGAAGTCGACACGTATGGACTCGACGAAATGGATCGCAAACTGCTGTTGACGATCATCGAGAAGTTCAACGGCGGACCAGTTGGTCTGGGAACGATCTCGGCGTCGATTCACGAGGAGAAAGATTCTATAGAGGAGATCATCGAGCCGTATTTGATTCAGATCGGATTCCTGGATCGTACGCCACGCGGACGTCTGGCGACGCCGCTCGCATACGAACACTTCGGTATTAAGACTCCCGGCGCCAAAATACCCAACCTGTTCGACCCCCGCTGAATGTGTCGTTAATCCGCGTTCATCCGCGGCTAAATTCAATGAGGCGCTTCCAATCATTCTCACGACATACATTCGGCGTTCGTAATCGTTCGCCGTGGCGCTCGATGCTCGGTCATACGTTGCATCAGTTTCACGAAAACGATCTGTTCACATCAGCGGCGGCGATGAGTTACTTCGGTTTGATGGCCCTTTTCCCTGCCCTGCTTTTAATGTTCGCTATCAGCAACAAGCTTGCAGCGGGAAGCCAACTGCTCACGCACGCTGTCGACGTATACCCAGGCTCGGCGAAGTTTCTCCGTGAGACGATTGAGGCATTCTCCCATCTCGGGTTCGGAGCAATCGTCACGTGCATCGTGATTGTCTTTTGGGCCGGCTCATGGGTTTTTGCCGTGATCGAAAGGGCACTCAATCGCATCTGGGGCGCCGTATCGAGAACGTTCTGGCACGGACGAGCGCTTACGATCGGAATGGTCGGTCTGGTAGGTCTGCTGCTCGCGAGCTCTGTTTTGGCGGCATCGATCTTGGTGGCGTTCCGCGAAATGGCCGGCCGTCTTTCACCACGGCAACTCGAACGATATACCCTCCTGGCTTCAGTGGGCAGCGCGTTCTGGCAAGTGTTGTTTGCAGCAGTCAGTTATCTGGTCACGGTCGCGCTGTTTGTGCTGGTGTATCGTTTTATGCCGAAGGCGGAGGTCACTCTACGCGACACTCTGCCGGGTGCATTCCTCTCCGGCCTCTTGTGGGAAATTGCGAAGTATGTTTTTGCCTCGAGCTTGAATTATTTTCACTACGATCAGATTTATGGCTCGGTTGGTGCTGTCGTGGCTGTGCTGACCTGGAGCTATGTGTCGAGTTTGATCCTCCTGTTTGGCGCTCAGCTCACCGCAGTTTTCCATTACGAGCATCCTTCAGCCACAGATAACCCCGGATGAAGATCACGGATTTTGATTATGAGCTTCCGGTGGAACTGATTGCGCAGGCGCCACTGGAAGAACGAGATGCTTCAAGGATGCTCGTGTTGGACCGACAACAGGAGTCGTGGTCTGATTCGAGTTTTAAAGAGTTCACAAGTTATCTGCGCACGAACGATGTCGTTGTTGTAAACAACTCGCGTGTGATTCCGGCGCGCTTGATCGGACAACGTGAAGGATCCAGCGGGCAGGTCGAGATCTTTTTAGTGCGCGAGGTCGAAACGGGCGTTTGGGAAGTACTCGTCAAGCCCGGTGCGAGACTGAAGAAAGGCTCACGCGCAATCTTCGGCGCAGGTAAATTGGTCGCAGAAATGCTGGACAAACCCGGGACCGAACTCCGTCTGGTGCGCTTCCATGGTGAAGGCTCTTTTGACGATACGCTCGCGGAGATCGGTTCGACGCCGCTGCCGCCATACATCAAGCGGCCCTCAGGTGTTTCGACAAAGGACCGGGAACGCTACCAAACGGTTTATTCCAAACATCGCGGGGCGATTGCAGCGCCAACAGCAGGCCTACATTTCACGACAGACGTGCTGGCACAGGTTGCCAAGATCGCTTCGATTGCGGAGGTTACATTACACGTCGGTTACGGAACTTTCGAGCCGGTGCGAGTCGAAGATGTGCATCAACACTCCGTCAGTGACGAACGTTACGAGATCTCCGCAACGGCAGCGGAAACTATAAACGAAGCACGTGCGCGCGGTGGCAGAGTGATCGTCATCGGAACGACTACGATGAGAGCACTCGAATCGGCTGTGAATGACAAAGATGAGGTGATAGCTGGAAACGGCACTGCGAGCCTGACAATCAAACCCGGCTATCGTTTCCGAATTGCTAATGCCCTGTTAACTAACTTTCACTTGCCGCGATCATCACTCCTGATCCTCGTCAGCGCCTTCGCAGGCCGCGACTTCGCGCTGCGCGCGTATCAACACGCCGTCAATCAACGATATCGCTTTTACAGCTACGGCGACTGCATGTTAATCCTGTAGGCGTAAGATAAATGTCGATGGTAAACTAGCATCGGTTTTGTCTCTCCCGAACTAGCAAGGCTATGGCAGTCCTAAAGAAATTTCGTTCCCGCTGGTGGTCGCAGTCCGAGCTTGAATACGACGGCGAAAAGGCGAAGAGTCCTACGCCTTCGTGGAACACAAGCTATGACATCCGGCCACTGACCATTTCGCAGCTCGACGAGTGCTGGCGGCTCGATCAGCGCTGCTTCATCGATGGCGAAGCTTACAGCCGCGAGACGTTTGACTACCTTCTCACTGCGCCGGAATCAGTTTCGTATCGGGCAGTAACAACGGGCGGCGTGATGGCGGGCTTTGTAATCGGACTGGTTGAACCAGATCACACCGGACACGTAACGACTGTCGGCGTGGCTCCGGAACACAGGCGACGCAGCCTCGCGAAGAGACTGATGTGGCAGGTCGAAGACGGGTTTCGGAAACGCAATGTGAGAATCGTGCGACTGGAAGTCAGGACGATGAACATCGCCGCGCAGAAACTCTACGAAAGCCTCGGATACGCCGTTACTCAAAAGCTTCCCAAGTATTATTCCAACGGCGGCGACGGCTTGCTAATGCTCAAAAGCCTGGAATGATTTTCTACCCTTTACGAAGCTCGGTTAATACCTGCTTCGCAACAGCCTTCAAAGTATCGAAAACACCCTGACCGGTTGACGCCACTGCCTCAACCACCGGCTCGCCCTTGCGTTGCAACTCCGCGGCGAGATCCTCAACCGGAATGATATTGCCCAAATCGCGTTTGTTGAGTTGCAGCACGTAAGGGATCTTCAACAGATCGTAACCTTGCGACTGCAGATTCTCTTCGAGGTTGTACAACGACTCGATATTGGCGTCCATTCGCTCTTCCTGCGAATCGGCCACGAACACAACTCCATCTACACCTTTCAAAATCAACTTGCGCGAAGCATCGTAAAAGACCTGACCGGGAACCGTGTACAGGTGAAAGCGCGTCTTGAACCCGCGCACCGTGCCTAACTCGAGCGGCATGAAATCGAAGAACAACGTGCGATCAGTTTCGGTCGCGAGGCTAATCAGCTTGCCGCGCGCCTGAGGCGCAGTCGAGTCGAAGATGTACTGCAAGTTAGTCGTCTTACCACACAAACCTGGGCCGTAGTAGACGATCTTGCAGTTGATTTCTCTGGAAGCGTAGTTAATAAAGGTCATAGTGCGTGTCGTTAGCTGAAAAGACTGTCGATGTCCTCGTCGGTGATGCCGGCGAAGGGTGAATCGAGGTCGTCATAGTCTGCGGCTGCAATCTCTTCGAACATTGCGGCCAGTTGATGAGAAACCTGCTTACTGCGGAGTTTCACTAGTCCGAGGCTTGAACGCTCGTCAAAGACGACCACGAGCAGGAGCCTGCCGACTACGGAGATGTGAATGCTCTCTTTCTCACCTTCGTGAGAGAGCGTCGGAAATTCTTTCTCTCCGATCAGTTGTGCCATGCCACCCGTCGCAGCGACGTTGCCGGCAGCGAGGGATGCCAAACTGGTTGTGTCAAGATTTCCCACTTCGCCCTGGGATGCGATCTCCTGACCGTCCTTATCTACCAGAAAGACCACCTTGGCTGAGGCGTCCATTCGCAATCGCGCCAGGACAGCCTTTATTTGGTGGTATTGCTGTTCACGCAACAGGATTGGTGTGTCTGCCATTTGTGCGACTCTTTATTGAAGGCCGGGGCGGGAATGTTTCCTTGGAGAGTTAAAGCTGAAACGCCTGTTCCGCGGATTGCAAGTTCTGAAACTAAAAGAGGTTACTTCTTCGGTTGGGGCTCTTTGCCGAGGTGGATTAAGCCTCCGTAAGCCGAAAGCACTTTAACATAGCCAAACAATGACCTCAAGTGTTTTTCTTGGTTTGCAATTTTCACGGAAATGAGACAGGGTTTTCGGTCAGTAAAGCACCCGCAAATACTTGTCTCCGTTGATTTAGAGGCCCATCTATGGTAAGCTCCGCGCGATTCCACGGCTGCTCGCTTCAGGTGGGCAGCCTTTTGAGATCCGCCATGAGTAGCAGTCTCACAAAAGGCTTGAGACGGTCAACATCGCGTTCAAAGGCAAAACCAGCGAAAAGCGCGAAACGCGCTGTTAAAGCGAAGTCGCCCTCCAAACCCAAAGCCCGAAGAGCCACCGCCGCCAAACCAACCGCGAGGAAGGCGGCGAGACCACGTACAGCCAAAAAGGCCGTAACTAGATCGAAGTCGGCTGCGAAGGCGAAGAAAGCTGCGCCAAAAACTGTCGCTCGTAAAGCTGCTCCAAAGAAAGCAGCCACAGTATCTCGGGTCAAAACGACGCAGAAGCAAGCTGCTGTTCGCGCCATCCGACCTACACCGACGCCGCCGCAGCCAAGACCACCGACTCAGGATGAGTCGGCAGCTCTCGTTGCTTTCGAGCGAGCGCACAAAGAGTTTACACGCGGGCGGTTTGCTGAGGCACGGAATCAATTTCGAATTCTGGTAGATAAATACTCGCAGGTTTCTGAGGTCGCTGCTCGCGCTCGCACCTATCTGGCGATCGCGGAGTCGCGCCTGCGTACTGAAAGCATTCTTCCACGCGACGCCGACTCGCTCTACGATCGCGGCGTCATCGAACTCAATCGAGGCGAATATGTCGCCGCTCAGGAAATGTTTGAAAGAGCACTCAAACGTGAGCCTGAGGCTGCGCACATTCATTATGGCCTGGCGGCCACTCGCGCTCGACTCGGCTCAATCGATCTGGCGCTGGAGTCACTCGAGAAAGCGCTCAACCTCCAGCCAAATCTTCGTGTGCGAGCACAACACGATCACGACCTGAATCCACTTCGAAACGACCCCGATTTCGACCGGCTGATCTTTAGCAACCCCTCTTAAATCAATTTATGATTTCCGAACGTACTGTAGGGATGGCCCTCCGTGGCCGCCCGTGGCTTTGATCATGACTCCGAATTCGGGTTGCGCTCAGTTTTTGAACATCTTGCCCAAACCACCGGCGGCCACGGAGGGCCGCCCCTACAGTACGTACCTCAGCGCCCAAATTAGGTTATGATTCAAGTGTTACCGGTTTCACCTTCGATTTGAGGCTTCGCTCTTGCAACAGACAACAACCACAGGCGGTCAAAAGCTCGTAGCCATCGGCGGTGGGACCGGTCTTTCGACTCTTCTTGCCGGCTTCAAACGCCTGGTAGGCAAGACTGAAGAGGAGATATGGATCGAGACTCTCTCGGCTATCGTGACCGTGTCCGATGATGGCGGTAGTTCCGGACGTCTGCGCGATGAATTGCAAATGCTGCCGCCGGGTGATATTCGCAACTGCATGATCGCGCTCTCCGAAGACTCGACGCTATTGTCGCGTCTTTTCCGTCATCGCTTTCGCGGCGACGGCGAACTCGGCGGACACAGTTTTGGAAATCTCTTTCTGGCAGCCTTAACCGAGGTCACTGGAGATTTCACCGAGGCGATCCGGCTTTCATCAGAAGTTCTCGCCAGCAAGGGACATATCTTTCCAGCGACAATCAGCGACGTTCATCTGGCTGCAGAACTCGAGGACGGCAGCGTCGTGCGCGGCGAAACTCAGATCTCCGCGTCCAAAGTTCCGATTCGACGGCTCAAACTAGAACCCGAAAAGTGTCTTCCGCTGCCTGAAGCACTGAAAGCCATTCGTGCGGCCGACATCATCACCGTCGGGCCAGGTTCGCTCTACACCAGCATCCTGCCGAATCTTCTCGTGGCGCAGGTCGCGCGTGTGATTGGTCAATCACGGGCCACAAAGATCTTCGTTAACAATCTGATGACTCAGCCCGGCGAGACAGACGGTTACAGCGCGCGAAAACACCTTGAAACGATCAAACAGTATGCTCCTGAAATTCATTTCGACTTCGTCGTCGTCAACAATCGACGTATCAGTAAGGAGCAGGCGGATCTGTATGCTGCCGAAGGTGCTTATCAGATCGGTATCGATGATCCGATCGACGACGCTCTGGATCAGACATGCGAAATAGTCCGCACAGACCTGCTGTATGACGGCGAAAAAGTCAGACACAACTCAGAGCGACTCGCACAAGTCGTCATGAACTGCCGCAAGCAGGCACTCGCCGCCGTGACCGTTTGAGATAACCTTCGATGTCGCGAAAACCCCTAAACGTTCTAATCATGGCCGCCGGTCTCGGGACGAGGATGAAGTCGAACCGTGCGAAGGTTCTGCACGAACTTGGCGGTTCGCCGCTGATCACGTATGTCGTCAGAGCAGCTCAGTCTTTGGATCCCCAAGCGATTCTCGTAATCGTGGGCCATCAGGCGGAAGAAGTTGAACAGGCAGTGCTCGCTGAGGCCGCCGAACTCGCGCGCTTTGTAATACAGGCACAACAACGCGGCACCGGTGACGCGGTTGAATCAGCGCGCAACGAGCTTGAGAACTCCGATTCGCTGGTGCTGGTCCTTTCCGGTGACGTGCCGCTTATTAAGGCTGAAACGCTGAGGAAGTTTATTGAACATCATTACAACGCCGGCGCCGCCTGTTCGATCCTGAGTGTTCGACTCGAAAATCCGACCGGCTACGGACGCATTGTTCGTGACGAGAACGATTCCTTTCAGAAGATCGTCGAACACAGAGACGCAACTGACGAACAGCGCCAGGTCAAAGAGATCAACTCCGGAATCTACTGCTTCGATGCAAAGGCACTGTATCGCGCGCTGCGTAAAGTTGAACCGGCGAACGATCAGGGAGAGTACTATCTGACTGACGTTGCCGAGATCATTCTGGCGAGCGGTGCCGGAGTGAGCGTTTATCTCCACAGCGACAGCCGCGAAGTTTCCGGAATCAACACGCGAGCCGACTTGGCTGAATTTGAGAATCTACTGCGCCGCTCTGCAATCCGTAGACTGATGATCGACTGTGGCGTGACGTTTATAGATCCTTCACACGCATACATCAGCGCCGAAGCTCAGATCGGCCGCGACACGATCATTCATCCAAACGTCACGATTGAAGGTAAAACGATTGTCGGAGAAGGTTGTGTAATTCGTTCCGGCGCACGCATAACAAATTCGCGTTTGGGTAACAATGTAGTCGTGAAGGATCATTCGATCGTCGTCGATTCGGAGGTCGAATCAAATTGTGCGGTCGGTCCGTTTGCTCATCTGCGTATGAACGCGGTGCTGGAGGAGAAGGCGACGGTCGGAAATTTTGTGGAGGTCAAGAAGTCAAGACTGAAACGCGGCACCAAAGCGATGCATCTCTCGTACCTCGGCGATGCGACGATTGGAGAGCGCACAAACATCGGCGCCGGGACGGTGACGTGTAATTATGACGGCAAGAACAAACACGAAACGATCATTGAGGACGACGTGAAGGTCGGTTCAGACACGATGCTGGTCGCACCAGTTCGTGTCGGAGCCCGTTCAATGACTGGCGCCGGATCCGTGGTGACGAGAGACGTACCTCCGGACTCGTTAGTGGCCGGTGTACCAGCCAAAGTGAAGAAGAAACTAAAATGAGTCAAAAGGCACAAAAGTCACATAATGCGCTTCTTGTGCCTTTTTGTGGCTAAAACTCTTGTGCCCTTTTGTGGCTAAAAACTGTGCCTTTTTGTGGCTAAAAATTTCGTGCCCTTTGTGGCAATAGGAGTTCAGGTGGCATGTGCGGAATCGTCGGGTATGTAGGAAATAAACAAGTGGTGCCGCTCATCATCGATGGGCTGCGCAAACTCGAATATCGCGGCTACGACTCAGCCGGTATCGCGGTCGTCAACGAAGAGCACAACCTCGAGATTCGCCGCGCCGAGGGAAAACTGCGCAACCTCGAAGAGACCATTCGTCTCAGTCCACTCGACGGCACTTACGGTATCGGCCACACGCGCTGGGCCACCCACGGCCGTCCCACTGAAGAAAACGCACACCCGCATCGCGACTGTACCGGCCGCGTCGTCGTAGTTCACAACGGCATCATTGAAAACTATCTTCAGTTAAAAGACCGGCTGCGCAAATCGGATCACCACTTCGTAACTGAAACCGACACAGAAATCATCGCTCATCTCATCGAGGAGTATCTCAAAGAAAACTCCTCTTTCGAGCAAGCCGTGCGCTCGGCTGTAGCCGAACTGCGAGGTATCTTCGCACTCTCGATCATCAACGCGGACGAACCCGACACGATCATCGCTGTTAGACAGGGTCCGCCTGTCGTCATCGGTCTGGGGGACCGCGAGTTTTTCGTCGCTTCCGATATCCCGCCCATTCTCCAACACACTCGCGACGTCTTCTTTCTCGGCGACGGCGAGATCGCCGTCATTAACAGGGACGCTGTAAGGGTGATCGACTTCGAGGGCAATTCCGTTCAGCCTTCGATTCAGAGAATCACGTGGGATCCGATCATGGCGGAAAAAGGCGGCTTCAAGCACTTCATGCTGAAGGAGATTTACGAGCAGCCGCGCTCCGTTCGCGATACCGTTCAGGGACGAATCTCGCTCGATAGTGGCCAGGTGTTTCTCGACGAGATGAGCAACATCACCGAAGCAGACTTCAAACGCTTCTCGTCGATCAAGATTGCAGCGTGTGGTACTTCATGGCACGCCGGCCTCGCCGGCAAATACATGATCGAGCAGCTTGCGCGAATACCGGTTGATGTCGATTACGCGTCTGAGTTTCGCTATCGCAATCCGGTGATGGATGAAGATTCGCTGTTGCTGGTCATTTCTCAATCAGGGGAGACTGCCGACACAATCGCGGCCCTGCGCGAAGCAAAAGAACTCGGTACACGCGTCCTGGCAATCTGCAACGTCCAGGGTTCGATGATCGTCCGCGAAGCGGATGGCACGATACTCACTCACGCCGGTCCGGAGATCGGCGTCGCTTCTACCAAAGCTTTCACTGGTCAGATGATCGCGCTTTATCTGCTCGGTCTCTACCTGGGCCAACTTCGCGGCGTGCTTTCCGTCGAGGAAGCTCGCTTTCACGCGCAGGAACTCGCTGAGCTTCCGGTCAAACTCGAGCATCTGCTCAACGATTCAGATGGTATTGAGGAGCTCTCGAAGGAGTTCTTCCGCTCCACCGATTTTCTGTACCTCGGTCGCGGAATCAATTTTCCAGTGGCACTCGAAGGGGCGTTGAAGTTGAAAGAGATTTCATACATTCACGCCGAAGGATATCCAGCCGGTGAGATGAAGCATGGTCCAAACGCGCTGATCGACGAACGTTTGCCAGTGCTTTTTGTCAACACTCGTGAAGAAGGCAACCGCGCGTCAGAGTTGCGTTATGAAAAGACGCATTCGAATATCGTGGAAGTTAAGGCGCGCGAGGGTATTGTGATTTCTGTGCTGACTGAAGGCGACTCGATCTCTTCTATGGTTTCAGATCACGTGATCGAGATTCCGACGGCTAGCGATCTGCTTACTCCGATCCTTTCGATCATTCCGCTGCAACTGCTTGCGTATCACATCGCAGTGCGGCGCGGCTGTGACGTCGACCAGCCGCGCAACCTGGCCAAATCCGTGACCGTCGAGTAGTTATTTAACCACGGATGAGCACGGATTGTCCCCTCAGGGGCAAACGGCTGTTCGGCACTGCATCCCCCTTCAGTGCTCCTGGCTACGAGCCGTCTGCCCCCCGCCTTTTCCTAACGCGCAATCGAAGCGGAAAAAGGTTCAGGCCTTCTGCGCTCGCCGTTCGTGGTCAAGCAGCTTCTTTTTGCGATCGAGGCCCCAGCGATAACCACCCAGCGACTTGTCTTCACGCACAACTCGATGACAGGGAATGACGAGTGCAACCGGATTTGTTGCACAGGCGCGCCCCACTGCACGAACGGCTCCGGGTTTACCTAACGCCTTAGCCACATCGCCATATGAGACTGTTTGCCCGTAAGGGATCGCGCGCAGTTGTTCCCAAACCTGACGTTGAAAAGCCGTCGCTTGTATGTCCAACGGCAACTCGAGACGCGGTTCATTCTTCTCGAGATGGTTCAGAATCTTCTGCACGGACTCACGCAGCGCCGAATCGTCGCGTTTGATTTGCGCGTGTGGAAATTCTGCGCGCAAATCTTTTTCGAGTTCCGCATCGTCATCGGCCATCCGCACGGCACACACACCGCGTTCGGTGACAGCCACGAGCAATCGTCCCATCGGCGAAGCCACGATCGCGTAACTGATATTCACTCCGCGACCTCCGCGACTGTAAGTCGCCGGCGTCATACCGAGTTCTTCTGAAGCATGTTCGTAGAGACGGCTGCTGGAGTTGAACCCCGACTCGTAAAGCGCGCCTGTAACCGATTCGCCTTGACGCACTAGAGTCTTGAAGTTGTCGATCTTGCGAGCGACGAGGTATTGCCGCGGACTGATTCCCATTACTCGTTTGAAAGTGCGTTGCAGGTGAAATGGACTGACCCCTGCCTGTGTGGCAAGTTCGGCGAGTTTCCACGTTTCACTCTCATTCGTGTTGAGCAGACGGACGACGCGCTGCACCAATTCAATATGCGGATCCAAAATGCGAGCCCGTCGCGGCTGGCAGCGCAGGCACGCGCGGAAGCCCGCCTGTTCCGCGGCTTCGGGCAGTTCGAAGAATTTGACGCGCTCGCGATGTGCACGACGAGACGGGCACGACGGACGGCAGTAAACCCCCGTCGAGCTGACGGCAAAAACAAACTGCCCGTCGAAGCGCGCGTCTTTCGACATCACCGCTTGCCAAAGTTGATCGTCCTTGAGTGCTGTATTCATGTTGAGAGCTTAAACAAAAACGAATCATCGATCTATCTGGTTCTTGCGGTCAAATTCTAGCCGCGGATGAACGCGGATAAACGCTGATCTGCGTTAATCTGCGTTCATCCGCGGCTTGATTTTGTCTGCATCGATCGATGTGCTTAAATGCATTCACCGGTGGATTCTGAATTCCTGTCACAACTAAATGAACAACAACGCGAGGCTGTGCTTAGCACCGAAGGTCCGCTACTGATCCTCGCCGGCGCGGGCTCGGGTAAAACGCGCGTCATCGCGCATCGCATCGCTTATCTCATCGCCGAGCAGAAGGTTCCGTACTGGAACATCCTCGCCGTAACTTTCACAAACAAAGCTGCGGATGAGATGCGCCAGCGCGTGCAAAGATTGCTGCGCACACAAGAGCGTGCGAGCCTGCCGCTCGTTTCAACGTTCCACAGTCTCTGCGTGCGTATCTTGCGTCAGGATATAGAGAAACTGAACGACAAATACACGCGTCGCTTCACCATCTACGATCAGGACGACTCGATTCGCCTAATCAAACAGTGCATAAGAGATCTGGGTTACGACGAGAAGTATCTCGGTCCGCGCGCGACACAATCGGCTATCAGCTCTGCGAAAAATCGTGGCGAAGACCCAACCGCCTTTGCGGCGCGCGCTGAGTACATCGATGAACGAAGAGCCGCGATGGCGAAGGTTTATGAAATGTACGAAGCGCGTCAGCACGGGAATAACGCGCTCGATTTCGATGACCTGCTGATTAAGGCCGTGCGGTTGCTGCGCGATGTGCCGGATGTCAGAGAAAAGTACAACAACAAGTTTCGCTATATTCTCGTCGACGAGTATCAGGATACTAACGCGCCCCAATTTGAGCTGATCAGATTAATTACAGAAAAGACTAAGAATATCGCCGTCGTCGGCGATGAGGATCAATCGATTTACAAGTGGCGCGGCGCGGATATCAGTAACATCCTCAACTTCGAAAAACATTTTCCCAACACCAAGACGATTCGGCTCGAACAGAATTACCGTTCGACTCAGACGATTCTCGACGTCGCCGGCGCGGTAGTGAAGAACAATCTCGAACGCAAAGGAAAGAGTCTCTGGACATCGAATCCGCGCGGCGGGCACGTGGGCTATTACCAGGCGTTTGATGCTGAAGCAGAAGCGCGCTGGGTGGCGCAAAAGATTCTCGAGCACCGCCGCGAAGAGTTTGACATACGCGCCGCGGTCCTTTATCGCACAAACTCCCAATCGCGTGTGTTTGAAGAAGCGATGCGTCGAGCAGGTTTACAGTACAACATCATTGGCGGCTTCTCGTTCTACGAGCGAATGGAAGTCCGCGACATCATTGCCTACCTGAAACTCGCGCTGAATCCTAATGATTCGATCGCGCTCGGGCGCGTGCTCAATAGTCCGCCGCGAGGCATCGGTAAACAGACGAGCGATGAGCTCGAGCGACGTGCGAAAGATTACGAGCTCAGTTTGTGGGAAACGATCTCAATCACTATCGAGCAGCCCGGTGAACTCGGGCCGCGTGCAATCAGCGCCCTGAAGAATTTCCGCAGCATCGTTAATAGGCTTGCAAAGATGGCCGAAACGGCAGACGACTCGAGTAAAGAACCCGTGTCGGACGTTGTTCGCGCCGCGATAATCGAAACCGGTTACGAAAATGCGTTGCGCTCGGAACGCACGGACGAAGCCGAAGGGCGGCTTGAGAACCTGCAGGAACTCGTCAACGCCGCTGTCGACTACGACGAACAAGGTATCGAAGGCTTACGAGAGTTTATCGACCATTCGGCCCTTGTTTCTGACCAGGACGAGTACAAACGCGACGCACCGGTGACGCTGATGACCGTGCATTCTGCGAAGGGACTGGAGTTTCCACTCGTGTTTATCGTCGGACTTGAAGACGGTTTGTTTCCACATTCGCGTTCGGCAACTGACCGTGCTGAACTCGAGGAAGAACGACGACTGGCGTACGTCGCGATGACGCGGGCCGAGCGCTATCTATACGTGACGCATGCCATGAAGCGCCGCGTATATGGTGAGGAACTCGCGTCAGAGCCGTCGCCGTTTCTGAATGAAATGCCGACAGAACTGCTCGAAGATCTGAGTCTCGGCAAATCCTGGTTGTCGTTCAAAAATGGCTCCTCGACGATCGACTACGAGCATGGCGAGTACAAAAAGGATCGAAAGAAATACGCCGGTAAGACTTACGACAGCGTTGATTCAATTGCTGAGTTCTTCAAACAGCGCAACGCCCGAATGGGCCAAACCTCAGGCTCTGTGACTAAGAATCCGCAACCAACGACTTCCTCAACCTCGACGGAGTTCACACCCGGATCTTATGTGAAGCATTCCAAGTATGGTCGTGGTTTGGTTCTCCGGCGTGAAGGCGCCGGTGAATCGATAAAGTTAACGGTGAGTTTCCCTGGTTACGGGCAAAAGAAATTAGTCGAGAAGTACGCCGGCCTGGAAAAAGCGTAACCGCGGATGAACGCAGATAAACGCTGATCGGCGTTCATCCGCGTTCATCTGCGGCTAAACTAGCTGGCAGTCAACTCAGCAGCGATTTCATTCGCGCCGAAGACCTTCTTCAACACTTCCAACATTCCTCTCGAATCAACCGAAATCGCTCGATTCACCGATCCGTCGTACATGAAGTCGCCGACCAGTGATTGAATGTTGCCGTCGAAGATTAAACCGACGAGTTCGCCATTCTGATTGATCGTCGGTGAGCCGGAGTTTCCGCCGATGATGTCGTTGGTCGAGACGAAATTGAACGGCGTATCCAACTTGAGTGCGCTCTTCTTCTCGATCCAGCGCTGCGGCAGATTGTATGGAAACTCGTGCTTGAACTGATCAGAACGAGCATACAAACCGCCGAGAGTTGTGAACGGGGTAACCCTCTTTCCGTTCTCCATGTAACCGTCGACAGCACCATAAGACAGACGCAGGGTGAAGGTCGCATCGGGATAGAGCTTGGTTCCCTCCGTATCGAAACGCGCGCGAGCAATCTTGGCGTAGTTCGTGCGCTCGATACTGGTTACTTCACTCTCATAACGCTTGCGTACTTCGCGAGCCTTCGGATCGATCAGCCGTGCAACCACGATCATCGGATCAACTGAAGCTTCGATCGCCGCCTTGCCACCCTTCGCCAGTTCCTTTCGGAATTCAGGATCCTTCAGCTTCGTGCCTGAGATCATTTCGTCAGCGCGTGCTTCCGGAGTCTTGCCATTGAGAACTTGCTTGACGAGCGGGTTGTCGGCGCCCAGTAGCTCGACCATGAAACCGAGCGAGTCGGCGAGTTTTAGTTTTTCGAAGTCCTCGTGAATCGGAGCCGGTGAGTAAAGCCCGAGCTCGAGTGAAGCACGACGAGCATCCGTGTATTCAGGCAATCGTTCGGCATTCGGTTTTTCATTCTCAGCCGCCAGGCGAACCAACGTCCTTGCAACAACAAACAAATCGCTGTTGAATCCGCCCATTTGTTCGAAGATTCTTCGGTCTTTTATGAAGCTCGGGTAAGTCTGGTGGGCCTTCGCAATCGCGTCCCAGGCATCGCCGTACTTTTTCTGCTCCTCCGGCTTTGCCGCGATTGCTTTTCGCAGCGCCTGCTCTTCCTGTTTCTTGCGAGACATCAGGCCAGGATCTTTCAAACCCTTAAGCTGTCCTCGATAGACCTTCAAAGCATTTTGGACACTATTGAGTTCATTCTGGCTTTGGCGGGTCTGCTCTTCACCCAACGACATATACTTTTGGAGCACGGCCTCGCGACGCTCAAGCAAACGAAGGATGATCGGAATACTCGTGTCGCGCAGTTCTTCCAGATGCGCCACAGTGTCGAGCCTCGAAGTTGAACCCGGATTGCCGGTCACAAAAACAAGGCTTCCTTCTTTCGCACCCGTGGTGGACCACTTGAAGTAGTTTTCCGGGTGCACTGGCTGATCGTTTTCGTAAACGCGAACCAGCGCCATGTCGATGTTGAAGCGTGGGAAGTTGAAGTTGTCAGGGTCGCCACCGAAGAACGCTGCCTGGAACTCAGGCACGAACACCAGACGCACGTCGGTGTACTTCTTGTAGCGATAAAGATTGTACTGGCCACCCTGATAAAGCGTGACCACGTCCGAGCGCAGCCCGGTAGCTTTCGACGACTCTGCTTCGATTGCAGCAATCTCGGCACGTCTCGCTGCAAACGCTTCGGCGTCGGTGGCATTTGCTTTCACAGCGCCATAGACTCGCGCCGTAACGTCCTCGATGCTGATCAGCTGATTCAATTCCAGGCTCGGCGCCTTGATCTCTTCGGCGCGGGTTTTCGCAATGAAGCCTTCCTTTGCGTAGTCCTTTTCAGGAGTGCTGACCTCGCCGACGATGTCTTCGACGATGTGATAGTTCGTCAATACGAGTCCGGTTGGAGAGACAAACGATCCCGAACCGCCGTTGTTGAAGCGCACCGAGGCCAGCCGAACCTTGTTCAGCCATTCGTCCGTAACTTCAAACCCGTATTTTTTCTTGATTTCTGCGCGGGGCACGTTGTTGAACGTCCACATGCCCTCGTCGGCCAGCGCAGTGATATGAAGCGTTTGTAAACCAAAGAGCGCCAGCAGCAGCGCAGAAAAGAATCTTCTCAATCTCATTTTAATCCTCGATAAAACTGTGTTGTTGGGCAGAGATAACACAGATTATACCCAGACCGGGAAATCTGTGAAATTGTCTGATGCACACGAACGGGTAAGGTTTTCATTGGCGGACCTCCAGATAAAATCCTCCTGGAGTGCGTTGCCGCACTCCAAAGAGGTCAAACCTTGCTGGGTTAAATGAAAGAAAGCAGAGTACCACGTGCTCTGTGAGCTAAACACCACCCGCAAATGTTTTGTGGCGCAGGAGCTGGATCCCAGCTTCGTTGCAAGAATTAAGCCCACGGATACGCGGATTTTCGTAGATTTGCGTTCATCTGCGTTTATCCGCGGCTCAATTCAGCTTAGAATCCGAGCCGATGAGGCTTAATCAATTTCCGCGCATGTTGCTTGTGGAGTGGCGGAATCTCAAACTTCCGTTCGCAGATGAGACAATCGTGGTCGCGGTTTCAGGCGGCGCTGATTCAACCGCGCTGCTGCTCGCACTCGAAGAACTCAAACGTCACAACAAACTGTACACACCAATCTGCGTCGCACATCTCGATCATCGTCTCCGCAAATCGAGTGGCAAGGATGCAAAATGGGTCTCCGAACGCGCCACGAAGCTGGGTTTCCAAAGCGTGATCGGTCGCAGCAAAGTCGCTGACGAAGCACGCGCCGCGGGTGACAATCTGGAACAAGCCGCGAGAGACGCGCGCTATGCTTTTCTGCAAAGAACAGCGAAGCGAGTCTCTGCAAACTACGTCCTTACCGCTCATACCATGGACGATCAGGCCGAAACCGTCTTGCTACGGTTGATGCGTGGCAGCGCCGGCTTCGGTCTCGGTGGAATGGAAGCCCTGCGGCCCATCGCAAAAAACAGCTCGATCAAACTCGTCAGACCACTACTCTGGGCACGTCGCATAGACACCGAAGGGTACTGTCGCCTCCGAAAAACCGGTTTTCTTTCAGACGAGATGAATGACGACCTCAGCTTCGCGCGCGTAAAAGTCAGGAAACAACTGTTGCCGCTGATGCAGTCGTTCAATAACCGGATAGTGGAAGCACTCTCGCGGACAGCCGCACAGCTGCGCGAGGACGGTGCAGTACTTTTCAACGATTCTGATGCACTGTTACGGCAAGCGGCGGTGTCTAGTGATGAGAGCGGTGCTGTAACAGATGAAACCAAACCGCCCGTACTCGACGTAAAGGTCCTGGCCAACGCGCCCCCTGCCCTGCGCCGCAGAGCACTGCGGCAGTGGCTTTTAGACGCGCGAGGTAATACGCGAAGGCTGGAAATGGTTCATCTGTTGGCGGTGGAGAGGCTTTTGGAGGGCATTACGGGCGGTAGAGTCGCCGAGCTACCCAATGGCGGGAAGGTCAAGCGCAAGCGAAACCGTTTGGAATTTGAATCGGAAAATGATTGACAGTCAGTTTTGACACGATTTACAAGATATTTGCAGGATTTGCATGTAAATCCTGACCAATCCTGTCATCCCGTCAACAATGGCGGTAGCTGGGGCGCGACGGGGAACTCTTCGGCAGGAAACGCATCAAAGGAACAGTTGTTTTTACTTCGAGATAAAGCCGAAGCTAGACGGCGACAAATGACGCCCTGATAAGGTATTATCGGGGGTCGGAGGCGTTAATGAATTTGAGTTCTACGGCAAGACAAATCGTTTTTTGGCTCCTGATAATCGCAGGGGCACTTCTATTGTATAAGCTCGTTAATCCGCGCGGTAGCAGCTATAAGAACATCGCGCTGACCGAAATGGATCAGATGATCCAGGCCGGTAATCTTAAACAGCTAACAGTCAAACAGAGTGAAAGCGTAGCAATTGACGTTAATAACCAGGAATATCGAGCAGCCCTATCGAATGAGTTTGCGAAGGCCGACCTGCTCAAGACAGCGCGCGAAGTTGTAAACGGCAAGCCGCGCGTGCCGAAGGTTGAAGAAGAGTCGAGCGCGAGTTTCATCTGGCCCATGCTTATCACCTGGGCGCCACTCCTGTTCATCATCGCAATCTGGATCTTTATGCTGCGGCAGATGCAGTCGGGCGGCAACAAGGCTTTATCGTTCGGCAAGTCGCGAGCAAAACTGCTCAACAATCAGCAGAAGCGTGTGACGTTCAAGGATGTCGCTGGTGTTGAGGAAGCGAAAGAAGAGTTACAGGAGATCATCGAGTTTCTTAAGGAGCCGCAGAAGTTTCAGAAACTCGGCGGACGCATTCCTAAAGGCGTTTTGATGATGGGACCGCCGGGAACTGGCAAGACTTTATTGGCTCGCGCAATCGCCGGTGAAGCAAACGTTCCGTTCTTCTCGATTTCAGGATCTGACTTCGTCGAGATGTTCGTTGGCGTCGGCGCATCGCGCGTGCGCGACCTGTTTGAACAGGGTAAGAAAAATGCACCCTGCATTATCTTCATCGATGAAATCGATGCGGTGGGCCGTCATCGTGGCGCAGGACTCGGCGGTGGACACGATGAACGCGAACAGACGTTGAATCAGTTGCTCGTGGAGATGGACGGCTTTGAATCGAACGACGGCGTTATCCTGATCGCTTCGACGAACCGTCCGGACGTTTTGGATCCAGCGCTGCTACGACCGGGGCGATTCGACAGACGGGTTGTGGTGTCCAGACCTGACGTTCGCGGACGTGAAGGTATTCTGAAAGTTCACACACGCAAGATTCCACTCGGCGAGGATGTAGACATCTCCGTGATTGCGCGTGGTACTCCGGGATTCACTGGTGCGGACCTCGCGAACCTCGTCAACGAAGCCGCTCTCAATGCCGCTCGTTACAACAAGAAGCTCGTCGCAATGGGCGACTTCGAGTTAGCAAAAGACAAGGTGTTGATGGGTGCGGAACGCAAGAGCATGGTGATTTCGAACGAGGAGAAGCGCGTCACTGCATACCACGAAGCGGGTCACACGCTCGTTGGGCTGAAAGTGCCGAACGCTGATCCGGTTCACAAGGTCACCATCATTCCACGTGGAATGGCTCTGGGCGTGACGCAACAGCTACCGGAAGGTGATCGTCACAACTACAGTCAGGAATACCTGCTGGGCCAGATCTCAATCCTGATGGGTGGTCGCATTGCTGAAGAGACGTTCCTCGACAGCATCACCACTGGTGCTTCAAACGACATCGAACGTGCGACCGAACTCGCGCGTGCGATGGTTTGCGAGTATGGCATGTCTGAGATGGGTCCGTTGACCTTCGGTAAGAAGGAAGAGCAGATCTTCCTCGGACGCGAGATCGCACAGCATCGTGATTTCTCCGAAGACACCGCGATCAAGATCGATCAAGAGGTGAAGAAGATCGTCACCGCGCAGTATGAGCGTGCGAAGTCGATCATCGAAGAGAATCGCGACACGATGATTCGCCTGGCTGAATGTCTGCTGGAACGTGAGTCGCTGGATGGAGTCGAAATTCGAAGGATTGTCGCGGGCTTGCCGCTCGATGAGAATCCGTCCGTCGACTCGGGTAACGGCGAAGATCGTCCGCAGTTGAAGGAGCCAACCGCGAAACCGTTGAAGCCGATTCTGCCACCGATAACTGGCGGCAATCCGGCGCCTGCCTAAAACCCATCCACAGATTACACAGATCTTTGTAATCTGTGTAATCTGTGGATAAATGACTTCCTGGAAAATTAAGGATCGAGAGATGCCCATCGGTGAGCGAACGCTCATCATGGGCATTCTTAATGTCACGCCTGATTCGTTCAGCGACGGCGGGCAGTTCGTCACCATCGGAAGCGCCTTGGCCCACGCCGAACAGATGATCTCGGAAGGCGCCGACATCATCGACGTAGGCGGCGAGTCGACGCGTCCTGGCGGCGAGCCGGTTTCCGTTGAAGACGAAATCAAACGCGTCGTCCCGGTAATCGAAGCTCTGGCCCAGCGTACCGATACACCCATCTCTGTCGACACAACCAAATCCGAAGTCGCGCGCGCTGCGCTCGACGCTGGCGCCGCAATCGTCAACGACATCTCAGCCCTGCGTTTTGATTTCTACGTGGCGGATGCAGTCGCTCGCGCGGGCGCAGGCCTCGTCCTGATGCACTCACGCGGCACGCCCGCGACGATGCATCGTCTGCCGCCCGTGGCCAACATCATGCACGAGGTTACACACAGCCTGCGCGCGAGTATCAACATGGCCGAGCGTCGCGGCGTGAAACCCGAGTCGATAGTGATCGATCCAGGCATCGGTTTCGGAAAGAGCCAGGAACAAAATCTCGAACTAATCGCCAAACTCGATCAACTAATCGCCGCCTTCCCCGAATATCCACTCCTAATCGGCACCTCCCGCAAATCCTTCATCGGCCGCCTCCTCGCCGATGAAAACGGCATCCCCGCCCAGGCGGAAGATCGCCTCCACGGTTCACTCGCCACCATCACCGCCGCAATCCTGAAAGGCGCCCACATCGTCCGCGTCCACGATGTGAAGGCAACCGTCGAAACCATTCGTGTTATGGAAAGCATCCGTGATAATCCGCGGCAAATGTGAGAGAATCCAGCGCCGATGACTAAGCTCCTGCGCGTTTCCCTCTTCATCCTGATGCTTGCGTTCGTTTCCGGTTTTGCTGAGTGCTATAAGCCGGTTACCAGGAATCAACTTCCAGCCCGAATCAAGACGGTCGCAGTGCCGGCGTTTCAGATGGAAAGCCAGGCGTTGCGATATAAGGTTGAGTCGCGTTTCACGGATGCGGTGATGCGGGAACTCGTGCATCGCGGTCGGGGATTGAGAGTGCAGGGACAACGTGAGGGCGCTGATGCCGTGATCGAGGGCGTCATCAAGAGTTTCAATTTCGGCGGCGTACTGCTCGACGACAAAGGACGTGCGCGGATTTTTGAAGTTACGATCGTCGGCGCTGTAACAGTGCGAGATCAAACGGAGAATCGTGTTCTTTACGATAATCAGAACTTCGTCTTCCGCGGCGAGTATGAATTCGCGAGCGATCCGCGCAGCTTTTTTAATGAAGAGGATCCGGCAGTGCTTCGCATGTCTCGTAATTTCGCGGAAAGCATCGTGTCAACACTCATCAACGCCGTACAGCTCGAAAAGAAATGAAAACGCTGACTCGAACCGAGCTCGATCGCTCTCTGCGCGAAGGTCTGCGCCCACTGTATCTCCTGCTTGGCTCTGAGATTTTTTTGCGCCGAGTCGCTGCTCAGACGATTACTGAAGCGGCTTTGAGCCGCACGCTCTTGCGCGAGTTCAATGAATCGTCTTTCAGCCTCGTCAGCGATGCCGTGCAGTCTGCGATGGCGGCAGCAGAGCAGTTACCAATGATGTCGGACATGCGCGTGGTTCGAATTCGCGATTTCGCGAAGCTACGCGAAGCGGATGAGGATGTGCTGATTCGTTATCTCAACAATCCCGCGCCGACGACAGTGATGATCTTCATTGCCGATGAACTCGACAAGCGAAAGAAGTCGAGCAAGGTGTTGCTGGATGCTTGTACGGTTGTCGAGTTTGGGCCGCTCAGGGATGCGGAGGCAAAAGCGTGGGTCAAAACACGTCTGAAGGAATTGAAAGTTTCTGCTGATGATCAGGTGCTGAGTGAGTTGATCAGACTGGTGGGAATCGACGTGCAAACGCTCTTCAACGAACTCGACAAACTTGCTTCAGCAGCGGCGAGCACCGGACGGATAACGCTCGATCTTATAGACGAACTGATCGGGCGCTCTCGCGAGCTCTCAAATTTCGAGTTGGCCGATCATCTTCTGGCCGGCAACCGTAAAAAGGCTTTGGAAACTCTGCACCGTCTCCTTGAAGACGGTGCAGAACCCGTGATGCTTGTCGGGTTGATCGCCGGCAACTATCACCGGCTTGCCCTGGGAAAACATTTGCTCACACGCGGCGGTCGCGACGAGGTCTTCCGCAACATTTCGCTGCCGCCATTCAAACGTGATTCTTACATTTCCACTTTGCAGCGTAGCACTGCATCCAAGATTGCGCGTGGGGTTCAACTCACAGCCGCCGCAGATCTCGCAATCAAAACGTCTCAAGCCACACCTCGCCTCCAACTCGAACTCCTCGTCTGCGAATTAGCTGGCTAATCCGCGTTCATCTGCGTAAATCTGCGGCCCAAAATTCTCTGAGTTAACGATCCGATTGCACTTCTCCACCAGTGGAATCTCAGCGCCCAGTTCGCTGAGTCTCTCCGCCACCCTATCAATCCAAAAGCTCGTTATCGGCTCGCTGTACTTCGTGGTATCTCCTACATGATGGCCCAGGAACCGTAATAATCCTGCCCGCATTCGATCGAGCGCTTCCTGCCTGTTCATCGTTTGTAAATACCAGATTGCGACAATCAGGTGATCGCTGTGTTTGAAATCATCAGCCCCGGTCTCACACGTTTCGAAACCACGTACAATCCTTTCGATCTCAGCTTCCGACTGGTACGTGTCCATCAAAAACTCCTTTCCAAACAAAAACCGAGGCGGACCGAAATTCGATCCGCCTCGGTTGATTTCTAAGATATCAGCTGGGTCTATTTAGCAGCCGCCTGGTTCGCGCGAACTGTCAGCCGCGCCTTGTGGCGTGCCGCAGCGTTCTTGTGCAGGACGCCTTTCTGGATAGCCTTGTCGATCACTGAAATAGTCTCAGGCAGGACCTTCTGTATGTCCTCGTTCTGGCCCGAGTCGAGTGCAGCCCGCAACTTTTTGATGTACGTTCTGACCTTTGTTTTGTGACCACGATTGACAGCGCGACGCCTTTCACTTTGCCGCACGCGCTTCTCTGCTGATTTATGATTCGGCATTCAAATCTCCAAAAACTAAGGAAAAACCCACAATTCTGCGCCCCACCATCGTGGCGCAAGTGACGGAGTATAGGTACCGTCCCAGTAAGTGTCAAGCTGACCGCAGCTTACCACGTATGTGCTTATGTTAGAATCCTTTCACGAGGGAATCATGAACCTAAGCGAGCGCATTACAATTAACCCGGAGATTTGTCACGGCAAACCGACTGTTCGCGGACTTCGCTACACTGTCGAAACGATTCTGGAATTGCTAAGCGCTGGGATGTCGGTTGAGGATATTCTGGTCGATTACGAAGATCTCGAAAAAGAAGACATCCTTGCAGCGCTTGATTATGCGAGACGACTTAGTCAAATAAATCGCATCGAGCCTGTCTCTGCATGAAATTCCTCATTGATGCTCAACTACCACGACGGCTCGTCACCGCGCTAAAACAATCCGGATTTGAAGCAATCCATACGCTTGAGCTTCCTGACGGTAATCGTACGACCGATCAGGCGCTCATTGATTTATCTGTAACTCTGCAAGCAATCGTGGTTACAAAAGACTCTGATTTCGTTCAGTCGTTTCTCTTAAAACAGAGGCCCTGGAAGTTATTACTCATTTCAACGGGGAACATTGGGAATGACGAGTTGATAACTATGTTCCAAGAGAACATCACACAATTAATCGACGCCTTTATGACGGTCGATTTCGTTGAACTCAATCGATCAAATCTAATTAGCCATCTCTGACGGTGAAGGCCTTCTCTCGTTCGGCAGTTGCAGATTACGCCGGTCAGCAGGCTCTATACCATCCTTCATCAACTTATACTCAACCGAGTCAACCAACCCCCGCCAGCTGGCCTCGACGATGTTGGATGAGACGCCCACTGTGCTCCACTTTGTCTCTCCGTCACTCGAGGTAATCAGCACACGGACGAGGCTGGCTGAACCCCTTAACGAACTATTGATCACTCGCACCTTGTAGTCGATCAAACGCATCTCCCCGAGCGAGGGATAAAACTCCGCGAGCGCGCGCCGGAGCGCCTGGTCAAGGGCATTAACAGGACCCGTGCCAGTTGCCGCAGTGTGCTCGACAGTCTCGCCAACCCGGATCTTGACGGTCGCCTCGCTCAGCGGTGTAGCAGCGCCGCGGTGCTCGTCAATGACTCTGAAAGCAAGCAGTTCGAAAAACGGTTCCGGCTCCTTGCGAAGCTTATGGACCAGCAGTTCGAAACTAGCCTCCGCCGCTTCAAATTCCAAGCCTTCGTGTTCGAGACGTTTGAGCTCATCGAGAATCCTTTGTTCCCCGTCAACTTCGAGGTTAAGCTCGCGCGCTTTGGCCTGGAGATTTGCACGTCCCGACAAATCTGAGACAAGGATGCGACGACGATTACCAATCAGCTCCGGCGCGACATGTTCGTAAGTAACCGGATTTCGTTCGACCGCAGAGACGTGCACACCGCCCTTATGCGCAAAGGCACTGGCGCCAACAAACGCAGCAGAGGAAGCGAGCTCCAGGTTTGCGATTTCACTCACGAAGCACGCCGTCTCACGCAACTTCCGCATACGCTCATTGCCAATCACTTCCCTGCCCAACTTCAATTCCAGATTCGGAATCACCGCACAGAGATTCGCATTGCCGCAACGCTCACCATATCCGTTGATCGTTCCCTGCACCTGACTCGCACCCGCTCGAACAGCGGCAAGCGTGTTTGCCACTGCCAGCTCGCCATCGTTGTGGCAATGAATTCCAACTGGCACACGCAAATTCTCAAACACTTCTTGTGTGATGCGTTCCACGTCGTGCGGAAGACTGCCACCGTTCGTGTCGCAAAGTACGATTCGCCCCGCACCCGCCTCCGAAGCGACGAGCAAAGTCTGCAACGCGTATTCTGGATTCGATCGATAACCGTCAAAAAAATGTTCCGCGTCATAAATTACGAGCGGGACTCGTGCCGAAAGATAACGCACAGAGTCGGCGATGATTTCGAGATTCTCCTCGAGATTGATTCGCAGCGCTTCTCGAACATGTAACTCCCACGACTTGCCGAAGATGGTCACCACTGGTGTCTTAGCATCGAGCAATGACTGGATACTTGGATCCGTTTCGCAAGAGAAACTTCTGCGGCGAGTGGCGCCGAAAGCCGTAATGCGAGCATGGCTCAACCTGAGCGAACGAGCCTCGTTGAAAAACGCAACGTCGCGAGGATTTGAGCCAGGCCAACCGCCCTCGATGAAATCAACACCAAGCGCGCCAAGTTCTTCAGCAATCCTGCACTTATCGGCGACCGAGAAGTTGATCGCCTCGCCCTGCGTGCCGTCACGAAGTGTCGTATCGTAAATTTCAATTCGATCGTTCATGTGCGATCCGCGGCGAGCGGCTGTGCGACAAGATGGAGCCACTCTCTATATCGTTCTTCCCGGCCAGCAACTGCGGAAAAGAAAACTTGTTGAAGGTGTTCAGTAATCGGACCACGGTTGCCGCCATTAATCGCAACACCGTCTACCTCGCGAATCGGTGTAACTTCTGCTGCGGTTCCGGTGAAGAACGCTTCATCGGCATTGAGAAGATCTTCGAGCGTCATAGCGCGGTTGATAACACGATAACGAAGATCGCGTGCTATCTGAATCACTACGTCGCGAGTTATTCCCATCAGAATTGAATGTCGCTCATCGTTGGTTATCAGCTCCCCGTCACGAACGATGAAGAGATTTTCACCGGATCCTTCAGCCAGCTCTCCTTCGCTGTTAAGTAATAACGCTTCGTCAAAACCGCGTTTGAAGGCATCACGCACAGCCAGGATCGAGTTGAGATACTGACCGCAGGCTTTTGCAGTTGTCGGCATCATGTCCGAATGAAACTTCTTCCATGGCGAGACGGTCACTCGTACTCCTTGTTCGAGTCCCACCGCGCCAAGATAAGGCGCCCAGGGCCAGGCGAGTATGACCACTTCAACAGGACACTGCGCCGGATGCACGCTCAGGCTGCTGCTTCCGAAATAACAGAGCGGTCGCAGGTAACAGCTTTCGAATTCGTGAATGCGGATCAATTCTTCAAGGGCCTCAGTCAATTGCGAGCGGTCGTAAGGTATTTCGAGTCCGTAGACGCCGGCTGAAGCGTAGAAACGGTCGAGGTGTGCATTGAGACGGAAGATGGCTGGGCCGTCTTCAGTTGCATAACAACGGATCCCTTCGAAAACCCCACTGCCGTAGTGTAAAGCGTGGGCTGATACATGGGTGTTTGCGTCTTCCCAGCGAATTATTTCACCGTTGCGCCATACCCATTTAGATTGATCGAAGCTCATTGGAATAGTGTCCTAACAAAAAGGCCATCAACTTTTTCTGTTGATGGCCGCTAATCACGTTGAAGATTGTCAATTGGGCCATCAGGTCGGTTGAAGGCAAATAGAAATGTAGCTGATTACGTTAAGAGCCTGGGCCGAGATGTTCTGTGCCTTACCCATCAAAGTTACTCTACCGCGCCGCCTGCGCGATTGCATAATTGATTATTTTTAGCCCACCATAAATCCTAAATAAGGTCTTGTGCTTTTCGTGCCTGTTTGTGGCTGTATTGACACTCGGGAAAGGCTGTAGTAGCGTCAACTTTGCAATCTATGCAAAGCATCTTACTGCTCACCGAAGCCCCACACCCGCACAATCGGTCCTGCTGCGCGAAGGAGAAAGTTAACAGAGTTTGAAGAAGATTGAGTTGCCGCCTCGTGGTTTAGAGACGTTATTTGGTGTTCACGATCAGAACATCAAGTACCTGGAGTCTCTGCTTGACGTAAGAATTGACGCCCGCGGTCAGGACGTTTCGATTGACGGCGATCCCGCCGACGTCGAAACCGTCCAGCGCATCCTCGAAGACTTTTCCGACCTCTTCAAGGAAGGAAAACACTTCACCGATAAAGAGCTGCGCGAAGCCTTCGCGCAGATCGCAGAAGACCGCGCATTCAGCTTGCGCGACTACTTCACAAAGGCGCGTTTTAACCCCGCAGGAAAGAAACAGGTTGCTCCCAAGTCTGTCAACCAGCGCAAGTATCTTCAGGCGATACAGGACAGCGATGTCGTCTTTGGCATCGGTGTGGCCGGCACCGGCAAAACTTATCTGGCCGTAGCAATGGCCGTTCAGGCATTGATGCAAAAACAGGTAAACCGGATCGTGCTCGCGCGGCCTGCCGTCGAAGCCGGCGAGAAACTCGGCTTCCTGCCAGGCGACCTGCAGGACAAAGTCGATCCGTACCTGCGTCCGCTTTACGACGCGCTGTTTGATCTCATCGATTACGAACGCGTCACGAGACTACTCGAGAAACGTGTGATTGAAGTGGCGCCACTCGCATTCATGCGTGGCCGAACGTTGTCAGATGCTTTCATCATTCTCGATGAAGCACAAAACACGACGAGCGAACAGATGAAGATGTTTCTCACGCGCATCGGCTTCGGTTCGAAGGCCGTAATCACCGGCGACGTGACTCAGGTGGATCTTCCGACAGGCAAACGCAGCGGCCTGATCGAAGCGGAACGCATACTTTCAAAGCTCGAAGGCATTGAATTTGTCTACTTCACTGACAAAGACGTCGTACGACACAAGCTGGTGCAGATGATCATTCGCGCGTACGAAGAACAGGGCAAGAAGAGCCCGCTGTAGCGATGGTCGAAGTCGTAAATCGCCAGAGACGTTTTCAGCTCGACACGGAAGCGTGGTCCACTTTCGCGACTAAGGCTCTCAACGCGATCGGGAAGCATGAATCCTCAGCTACGATCGCGTTTGTTTCTGACAAACGGATTCGCGAACTCAATCGCCAGTTTCGAGGAATTGATAAAACGACTGATGTCCTGTCGTTTCCGGCTGAAGAAGAATTGAATCTTGGTGATGTGGCGGTTTCAGTCGAAACTGCAGCGGCGCAGGCTAAAGAAAACGGATTGTCGTTTGACGAAGAGATCTCTCAGTTGATTGTTCACGGATTGCTTCACCTTTGCGGTTACGATCACGAGACGGACAACGGCGAGATGAATAGGTTAGAGTTGAGGTTGAGGAGGAAATTAAAAATCAATGGACCGGATTAACAGGATTTTTTCAGGATTTGCAGGGTAATCCCGCTAATCTTGTAAATCACGTTAATCATGTTCATACTAGTCTCCCATCGATGGAACTTGAAATAGGACTTGCGCTCGTTCTGCTCATAGTGCTCTCCTTGCTGGCCACGGTCGACATGGCGTTCGCCCAGTTGAGCGACGTGGGCTTGCGCCGTTTAATTGGCGAGAACGGAGACAAGCCTGAATCACGATCAAGACTCTTCCTGCGCCAGGCATTGGAGAATCGCCCGCGCTTTAGCTTCGCTCTCTCGGCGACGATCCAAATACTGCTCGTAGTTGTCGCCGTACTAATCACATCGATTTCGCTAAATCTTTTCCCCGATCCGCGCCTCGTACTTGTCGGACTCTTCGCGGGCTTAATACTCGCAGGAATCTTTCGACAACTGGTCCCGCTTTTTATCTCGACCCGAAACCCTGAAGCTACGCTGCTCTTTCTGCTTCCAATTGTCCGCCCATTGGTTCCGGTCATGACGTTCATCGCCGATCCTTTTCAGCGACTCTTCGATCGCTCGCGTCGCAGGGACTACGTAACTGAAACGGGTGAAGAAGAGGAACAAGACGACGACAGCGGCGATATACAAGCACTGATCGACGTCGGCGAGGCCGAAGGTATTCTCGAAGAGGAAGAAGGCGAATTGATCCATTCGATCATCGAGTTTGGAGATACGCGCGTGAGTGAAGTGATGACGCCGCGTCCAGACATCGTCGCCGTTCCTGAAAATGCGACAGTGCGCGAAGCGCGTAACATCATTCTCGAGTCGAAGTACTCGCGCCTCCCTGTGTATCGCGAACAGATGGACAATGTCGAAGGCATAATTTATGTGAGAGATCTGCTCCAGTGCTGGGCCGATGGTCGCGAAGAGGAATGCATTAAATCACTCGTGCGCTCAGTTTATTTCGTGCCGGAAACGAAACCGGTGGCTGAGTTGCTCGAGGAGATGCAGAAGGCACACGTACAGCTCGCGATGGTAATCGACGAGTATGGCGGCGTGTGTGGGCTGGTTACTGTCGAAGACATCCTCGAAGAGATCGTCGGTGAGATCGAAGACGAAGACATCGCCGGTGAAGAACTGAAAGAAATCGTCGAAAACGCCGACGGCAGTTATGAAGTACTGGGTTCGACCGAAATCGGCAAAATCGAACGCGTTTTTGACATGGAGATCGAGGCCGACGATTTCACCACGATCGCCGGACTTGTAATCAACGAATCAGAAAAGCTTCCGGCTATCGGTGAACTGCTGACAATACGAGGTCTCGACGTCGAAGTGCTTGAAGCAGACGAACGACGAATCATTCGTTTGCGCGTCCGAAAAGCGCGCGACGAGAATAGCGAAGAAGCGGATCACAAAGAAACACAAAAGGCACAGATGTCATAGTCGTTGTGCTTTTTGCGATTTTTTGCGGCACGCTGATCACGGACTGTGAACAATGGGTAAACAAAAGAGCAAATTCCTTCGCGGGAAACGAATCGACCCCGCGCCAATCGAGAAAAACATAGCCGTTGCGGATCTAATCGATGAGGCGTTCCTTGCTTACAACGCCGCGCGGCTACGCGAAGCGTGCCAGCTCTTCACCCAAAAAATGCTGGAGCCCGAGGTCACGATCGGTCTTTCCCTGACCGGAGCGCTGACTCCCGCCGGACTCGGAATCTCGGCACTCATTCCGCTAATCAAAGCAGGATTTGTCGACTGGATCATTTCGACGGGCGCCAACCTCTATCATGACACGCACTTCGGCATCGGTCTGGCAATGCACCTGGGCAACGCGCACACCTCAGACGTCGTGCTGCGCGAGGAAGAAGTAGTCCGTATTTACGACATCTTCTTCGACTATTCGGTGCTGCTTGATACTGACGCTTTCTTCCGCAAAATAATCGAAGCTCCTGAGTTTCAGCGTCCCATGTCAACGGCGGAGTTTCACTATCTCTGCGGACGCTACGTCCACGAACGCGAACAGAAACTCGGCATTAAAGACAAGTCGCTGCTTGCGGTCGCTTACGAATATGCAGTCCCGATCTACACTTCATCTCCGGGCGATTCTTCAATCGGCATGAATGTCGCTGCCAAGGCGCTTCAGGGAAACAAGCTCGCTTTTGATCCATCAATCGATGTGAATGAGACAGCGTCGATCGTCCTTGCAGCAAAACGCGGCGAAGTGAAAGTCGGCGGCAAGAAACAGAAAGGTCGTTCAGCGGTCTTCATTCTCGGCGGCGGTTCACCGAAGAATTTTCTTCTGCAAACTGAACCTCAGATCCAGGAAGTGCTTGGCATCGATGAACGCGGACATGATTACTTCTTACAGGTAACGGATGCGCGTCCTGATACCGGCGGATTGTCAGGTGCAACTCCTGGTGAAGCAGTATCGTGGGGCAAAGTTGATCCCGATCGACTTCCCGATGCAGTTGTGTGTTACATCGATTCCACAGTAGCGCTTCCGCTGATTACGGCTTATGCTCTTACTCGTCACGAACCTCGCGAACCGAAGCGTCTCTTTGAGAAGCGCGAGCAGTTCATGAACCTGCTGCTGGCGGAATACAGGAAATCAAAACGACGATAGTGAATTGGAGACAACCAGGCGATCATGGGTGAATCAAGCGCAACCGCCAAACCGAAAAGTTATTACGACTGCGTTGACTGTCCTGCCTACTGCTGTTCGGTGTACGAGCGCGTGCAGGTGACGCCGCGAGACATTCGTCGTCTGGCGAAATACTTCGGAGTTACCGAGGAAGTCGCCACGGCTCGCTATACAAAGATTTATGAAAAGGAAAGAGTCCTGCGCCGTAAGAAGGACGCGCTGTTTGGACAGGCTTGCCAGTTCATCAATCCTGAGACTCGTGGTTGCACGATCTATCACGCGCGACCGGCAGTGTGCAGAGAGTTTCCGATCACCAAGCGTTGCGCGTATTACGATCTACTTACCTTCGAACGCGAGCAGCAGGACGATCCGAATACGATACCGTTGGTGAAGATCACGTTCAGGAATGGAAAGAAGTGAGACTATTGCCGATTTCCAATTGCCAATTGCCGATTTGAGTTGGTTCGGCAAAGGCAAATTGGCAATCGGCAATTGGAAATCGGCAATGGAAGACTTTCTATCGAAATTCATCGGCAAGAAGATCGATATTTACTGCGGCGGAGCATCAAGTTTGCGAGGTGAAGTAATGAAAGTGGAGACTGGCGTACTGCACCTGCGCGACGACGATGGTAAAGAGTGCTACGTCGCAATCGACAAGATCAACGTCGTCTGGGAAGCCCGAGACGACGAACACCGTGCCGGCTTTATGTCACCACCGAACACAAAATAAGTACCCACAAAAAGGCACCAAAAGCACATAACGAAATCAAAGGCGCCAAATCCTGAACGGGGATTTGGCGCCTTTAACTTTTGAAATTCCTTTTGTGCCTTTTGTGCCTTTTTGTGGCTACTGTTTCTGCTGGTTTGTGGCTACCTGTACGGCCTGCGGCACGCGGCGGAAGCCATCAATTCGCTTTAACCAATAGTCATTAAACTCTGAGTAGATAACACCGTGGCGGCGCGAGGCGTGATAGAAGCCATGCGCGTCAGCAACAACGCCGACGTGTGTCAAACCACTGAAAAATACGAGGGTTCCAAACTTGAACTGCTCCTCAACCGGCGGCGCTTCGAAACGCACAAACAGATTACGCGCGCTCACTCTTTCAAAGTTGATTCCAGTCGCCTGGAAAATACTCCATACAAATCCTGAACAATCGAACCTGTCGGGTCCGGTGGCGCCCCATCGATATGGCGATCCAAGACGCTGATCGATCGCAGCCAGGAGCAGTGGTTCAAACTTAATGAATCCGGAGCCCGAGGAACTGGGAGAAGGTGCAAGGTCAATCGTCGGTTTTGGCTTGGCTTCCCAGACCGGCTTCGATTCCGAAGGCGCGGCGGATGCCAGCACAGCAAACTCATCCGGAGAGCACGATACCTCGTTCACGTCACCGCCGTTCGTAACTCTTGGACGAGTTTGGGCGAGTGCTGATACTGACAATATCGACAGAGCCAGAGTGGCAAACAAAACACGAGGGAACAGTTTTCGTAACTCCATAGACAGGGAAGTACCTTCTCCTAAGAATTCTAATTTTTGGTATTTCTGTGTGAGGGGGGCACCGCTAAAACCTTTGGCATCTTAACGGCTGAAATTGTGAGCTTCAACCAGCAATGTGACTGTTTCGTGACGAAACGCCGCGGAAATCCGCGCAGCGCACTGAAAGAGGTCACGAATCGGTTGCACTCTGAGAGCGAATACAACCTTGTTTATGGGGAAAAACGGGAGACGTGAGATCAAGGACCGGTCAATCTGAAAGAATTCTTCTGTAAGAAGCAATCCCGCAGGGCGTAAATACGCAAAGAAAAATTATCTTGTGACTCTGCGTCTGTGGGCCTTTGCATGCGAAAACTCTCTCGCATGCTGCAATCTCAGGAATAAGTTGACCGCAAAAAGCAGAGTAATAGCGAGCGTCATGGGACCAAAAAACCCCCGACCTGGAATTTCATTCGTCTGTATGAAGTTATGAAAGTGGTAATAAGGACTTCGTTCCGAGGTTTACGACGTGCGATCGGATCCGTTGTGCGCGGCAGCGTAATTCAACCCAACGGTAATGATCTTCTGCAATAACTGATCGTAAGGAACTCCCGAATACTCAGCCGAGTCTGCAAAATCTTCCTGGTGTGCGATCTGCGGATTCGGATTCGCTTCGAGCAAATAAAACTGCCCGTCTTCCGTCATGCGATAGTCCAATCGCGCATAGCCACTCAAAAACAGGTACCGGTAGATTCGCTTTGATAGACGCTCGAGCGTCTTGAGCTGTTCCGGCGTCAAATCTGCCGCGCGCGTCGCGACACCAACCTTCTCCTGATACGCCGGATCCCACTTTACCTTCAGCGTCGCAATGTTCTCGGCGCCTTCCGGCAGCTTCTCCATCACGAGCTCCCAGGGCGCGTACGTCTGAATGTTCTGATTGCCGATCACACCGACGTAGATCTCACGCCCCTTGATGTATTGCTCGGCAATCGCTGCCGTCTTGTTTTGACGGTGAATAAACTCTACTCGCTGTGTCAGCTTTTCGTCGTCATGCACGATCGAAGCCTGCGCGATACCAACCGAACCTTCTTCGCTGATCGACTTAACCAGAAGGGGAAACTTCAATCGCTTTGGCCGCCGCACTTTTCGATTCATCGGGAAGACCGCGAAGTTTGGCACCAGCAAACGGTGATAGGAAAGAATCATCTTTGTCAGTGCCTTGTCATGAGCCAGAGTCATGCCACGCGGATTACAACCCGTGTAAGCCTGCTTCATCAGTTCGAGATAACTGACGACGTGCTGATCGTAAAGCGGATAACCATGAAACTCTTCCAGCAGGTTGAAGGCAATGTGAGGCTTGTGCTCCATCAATGCGTTGCCGATGACGTTGAGTTGGTTGTAGAGACCAACAGGATAGACCTCATGGCCCATCTTCTTGAGCGTCGAGATCACATCGTATTCGGTTTTGACTTCGAGTTTTTCTTTGTCGGAAAGACCGTCCAATGAGTCGGGAGGCACGAGGTCTTCGTGAACTAGCACTATGATGCGCAGTTTCTTTCGCGGCTCAAAGGTCATACGGCTATGCGGTGATAACCTGAATGGAGCACGTTCATTACTTGCACAGTCAGCACTATCATGACACGTCGGCGCGTTTCGCGGAAGGGGGTTGCTACACGAAGTTTTAATTCTTTACAGCGATCGATCATGTTTTCAAGCACGTGATCGATTGTGTATTGATGCACACCGGTGCCTTCAGCAACGATCTGTCGCACTTCGCGACGCACCTTGCGAAGAAACAGCGCGGCGCTCGGTTTGTACTTGTGTCGTGGATCGTCAGAGAAGATTCGGTGTAGTTCTCGATCATATACTGCGGGCCACTCGAAGTCGTAACGTTCGCGTTTGCGGCGATAATGTTCGCGCAGAGTACCTCGCAAAGCAGACAGTGGTTCGACCTTGGTACGTGTTCTGTTCTTCGGTTTTGTGCCGGCGAGTTCAGCCATTAACTCTTCGATGTACTCGAGCTTCCGCAACGCCGGCCATCCGCGATATCGGCGACGCCATTGCGAGCGCGGAGTCAGCCAAACGGCAAAGGTCTCTGCGAAGTCTTCCGCGGGATGAGCCTGCGCATACCACGCCGGCAGATGCAGTACATACTTCCGGCTCTTCGGTTTGGGTTTGTAGAAATCCGGATACGGTTGTGCGAATGAGCCGAAGAGTTCCCGATGCTGGCGTTTGAAATGCAAACGAAACGCGGTGTCGAGTGCGTGGCCGGCCTCGTGTCGCAGGATGCGCATGCACTCGGTATCTGTACCACCTTCGACCTCCAGCATTTGCTTCCGTTCGAGCTTCATCAGTCGCGGGTGCGCTAAATAAAACGGAATCGCGATCCCGGGGATGCGGTCCGGTGAAAACCACTCTTCCGATAGCCAGACATGGGGTTTGAAGCGAATGCCACGCGAGTTGAGCTCGCTGTAAAGCCGTTTTATATGGAGTTCCAGAAACGACCCCTTTATTTTGATGGGGAGGTCGCAGATGCGCAGGTCAAGCAACTGTTCGTCGCTGAGACGATGCCAGGGGAATCTGTAGCTCACGGTGAGCAGATTCTAGGGTTTTCTCTCGCAAAGGCGCAAACCATCCACAGATTACGCCGATACCCCAAAAAATATCTGCGTAATCTGTGGATTGTTTGCGGTTTGACCCTTTTGCTTTTCAGCTTTCGCGTTCTATTATGAGTGCTCAATTTGGCAGCGTCTTCCCAATCACACACCAGAAATCAGGAGAACAACTCAGGGGTTATGTTTACAAAGACGATTCTTAGAACTGCTCTCTCAATTGCCTGCTTGTTGACGGTTACGGGAATTGCCGGCGCCGACACCAAGATCAAGTCGCGCCAAACTAGCGGCGGTCAAACCTATGAGAATACGAGCTACATAAAAGGAAAACGCCAGCGCAGTGAGAATAGTGGCGGCCAGATGATCACGATTCAGCAGTGTGACCTGCGGCGTAACATCCAGCTCATGCCGATGGCCAAGGTGTACACGATTCAGCCTTACGACGATGCGGCACCCGGCGGCACTGGTAACACAACTACCACCCATATGGCGACGCAAAATCTCCCCGTGAAGAAAGGCGGCGTCGTGACCTCCACGGTCACCACAAAGGACACTGGCGAACGCAAGCAGATCTTTGGCTACACTGCTCGTCATATCATCACCACGATGTCGATGGAATCGTCACCCGACGCGTGCTCGCAAAACAACACGAGAATAGAGATCGACGGTTGGTACATCGATGCGACTTTTGCACTCGACTGCGATCTCAATCAGCAGTACACCGCCTATAGACCACCGGTAAGGCCCGGCGGCTGCCGCGATCGTTACGAAACAAAGGCGATTGGTACGGCGAAAAAAGGCTTTCCGGTTTGGGAAAAGATGACGATGCCTGGTGCAAACGGCGCGCCGAGTTTTTCAACGATCAATGAAGTCGTCGAGATTTCCCAGGCCACGTTGGATCAAAGCCTGTTTGAGATTCCGCCCGATTATCGCCAGGTGGATGACTTCGCCAGTGCCTTCAGTGCCGCATATGCAAATCCGCAGGCGCCGAGTGCAAATTCGGGTGTCGCTGCGAATGTCACACCTGCGAACAATCCTGCTGCTGCTTCTACGTCAACAACCGTTGGTCCGAAACGCGCAGGCGTAATCCGCATCGGCGTCGTAGCCGTCAAACCCGGCAATGTCGCAGAAGGAATGAACGCGCAACAGCTGGCTGCCGCCGTGCAAAACACATTAATGGAGAATCTCAAAGCGACTAACGTCGAAGCCGTTCCGATTGAAGGCACTGGCGGAATTCAAGCCGAAGCACAACAGAAAGAGTGTGACTATCTCGTCTTCGCGAACGTTTCGCTCAAGAAGGGTGGCGGCGGTTTTGGAAGTTTCATGAATAGTGCCGCTGGAAAGGTCGCGAGCAACGTCGGGTATGGCTCAGGCACGGCCGCAGTCGTCGCTACGAATGCGGTGGTTGCGGCAACAGTGGCCCAGAACATCAAAGCGAAAGATGAGATGACACTCGACGTGCGACTCGAGCGTCCCGGGGCCACGACGTCAACATTCGCGCAGCAGTACAAGGGCAAAGCCAAATCTGCCGGCGAGGACATCATTACACCCCTCGTCCAGCAAGCCGCACAGGCCATGCTCGCCGCGGCAAAATAGGAATTGCCACAAAAAAGCCACATCAAGCACAAAACAGAAACCTGAACTGATTTTCTGTTTTATGTGCTTCTTGTGCTTTTTTGTGGCTAAAATTTTTGTGGCTTAGCTTGGGGGATGCACGCCCGTCTTCAAGAATGAAGACGGGCATTGTTTTTCAATCGTGCACTCAGCGCACAGAGGATTGCGCGCTTTGCAGATCTTTCGGCCGTGGTAAATCATCAGGTGCGGAAAAATCACCCAATCCTTTTTCGGCACGATGGGGATCAGATCCTGCTCGATCTTTTCCGCAGTCTTTTGTTGGGTCAATCCAAGTCGATGCGAGAGCCGCGTCACGTGGGTGTCGACGACCACACCAGCCCTTATGTCGAAGGCATTTCCCAGAACTACATTCGCAGTCTTGCGTGCCACGCCGGGCAGCTCCAGCAACTCGTCCATCGTGTGCGGAACTTCTCCGTGGTACTGCTCCGTCAAAACCTTTGACGTCCCCTGAATCGACTTTGTCTTGTTCCGAAAGAAGCCGGTCGATTGGATGTCCTTCTCCAACTCTCGCGGCGAGACCTTCAGGTAATCCTCCGGCTTTGTGTACTTCCGAAAAAGATCAGCAGTCACGATGTTGACTCGTTCGTCAGTACACTGCGCCGAGAGAATCGTCGCAATCAACAACTCAAACGGGTTCGAATGGTTCAACGAACACTTTGCGCCGGGATAAGCGCGCTTTAATCTTCGGATAATATCGCGCGTGCGCTTCTTCAGTTCCTCTACACTCTCGCGTTTGGCCATCAACTCATCCTGTTCGTTTCAACTTTCCTGTCTTCTTGGCCCAGGCCTCGATGCGAACAAAAACCAACAGGCCCAACGGCAGCAGTATCACTCCCATCAACGCCAGTACGAGCAGCTCGTGTGAAACTGCCGACAGTGGCGCGCCCGCCAAGTGTTCAGCCGTCGATTCACTATTTCCCACGCCAAACAACTTCCGGCAAGCAGACAACGTGTACGTCGCCGGTGAGATCTTCGATAGCGGCTGCAACCATCCTGGCAGGACTTCGATGGGATAATAAACTCCGGAAACGAGCAGAAGCGAGCCCTGAAAGATGTGCGTCGCTTCAGCTCCACGCTCGGCACTCATTACCGGAAAGATGGCGGCAAACAGTCCGAGACCCACGAAAGCAACCGTGCTCACCGCCAGAACCACCAACACGCCAGGCAGATTTGCGCCACGCAGATTCAGATCGGTGAACAACATCAAGCCGACGAGAACGATCACGCTCGTGACTATGCTGTTCAATAGTGAATACAGACTAACGCCCAGCAGATGCACTGCGCGGGACACTGGCGCCATGAACGTATACTCCAGTGTTCCTTCCCAACGTTCGTAAGCGATCGACATTGCAATCTCCTGGTAGAGCCAGGAAAGGTAGTTCCACAACAGCGCTCCCACCACGAGCGTCAGAGTCAGTTGATAGTTCTTCTCCGCCACGCCGATCAGAGCCACTGTGGCTGAAGTCACGAGCGCGTAGAAGTTGAAAACGATGACCCAGCCGATATAACGACGAGTGATATGCCAACCGCGAAACAGGAAGGCCCACGTTTGTCTTAAAGTAGCTTCCATTGCTATCTCCTGAATTCATCCACAGACTACACGGGACAATCTGCGTAAACTGTGGGCTCTTCTTCGACGAGTTCTTCACCGGTCAAGCGTATGAACGCGTCGTCGAGCGTCGCAGCGCTCGCGCGATGTATTAACTGCGCGGCTGTTCCTTCAGCGACGAGCCTGCCGTGCGCGAGAAAACCGATGCGCGCACACAGTCTTTCCGCTTCCGCCATGTCGTGCGTCGTCAACAGAATCGTCGTCCCTTCGCGTGACTGAAGATCCTCGAGGAACAACTGCACGTCGCGACGGCTCTTCGGATCGAGTCCCGTGGTCGGCTCATCCAGCAACAACAGCGGCGGATTGATCATCAGTGCGCGGGCGATACTGATCTTCTGTTGCATCCCGCGACTCATCTCCTCGAGTGGCGTTGAGAACTTCGTGTTCTCCATCCCCAACTGTTCGAGAATCCGCATCACGCGGCGTTCTGCCTGGCGCGCGTTCTGACCGTAAAGCAGGGCTGTGTACAGCAAGTTTTCGCGCGCCGAGAGTTTTTTATAGAAAGCAGCGTCAACGCTCACGCGGCCGATGATGCGGCGCACCTGTTCCGCCTGTTCGGGCAGAGTGAAGCCCAGCATCTCGACGTAACCGCTGTCCGCGATCAGCAAAGTCGACAAGACTCGGATCAAGCTCGACTTACCGGAGCCGTTTGGACCGAGCAGTCCATACGTTTCACCCTGAGCCACATGGAATGAGACGTCGTCGATGGCCCAAAGCTCTGTCTTTTTCCGGAAACCGTTTCGCTTGCGGAAACTCTTGCGCAGGTTGCGCACCTGAATAGCTGGTTGTTGCATGATCGAACCTCAAAAGCGGATCGCGATGAACGTCCACTCGAAAACACACTTCGGTTGTAGCTGGATTAGAAAAGGAGCGGCTAAGCCCGAATCAAGCTCGGGTCAGCCTAAGTCTGAGGAAGCAAAGAATCTTCATCGAATCACCTGTGAGGCCGAGGATAATACACATCCACAGATTTACGCAAACAAATCCGGATCAAATCCGCGTTACCGTTTTCCGTGAGCGATTTTGAGCGCTTCCGGAAGTTGTCGCAGTCTCAACATTGAGATCACTCCAAATAACGGTCCGGGCGCGAGAATCATGAACGCATACCGCCAGTTATCAATCTTCGGCACCAGTTCGATCGAAATCGTCGTCAGCAGAAACCCGATGCACATCTGAATCGTCAGCGCCGTTCCGATGTATTGCGGATCGCCAAGCTCAGTCACACATGAAGAAAACTGCGCCGAGTCAGCCACCACTGCCGCTCCCCAAATCGCAGCCACGAACAAGAGCAGGAAAGGATTGCCACCATACAAAAATCCGATGACCAGGCAACACGTGCCGCTGATCGCCATTGCCCATGAAGTAACCAAAGTTCGCCCCACACGATCCGCTATCAAACCGGCCACGACACAACCCACAGCACCGGCGCCAATCACAATGAACGACCCAAGTTCTGCCAGGCGTTGATCTCCATTTTGAGTCGCAAGACTCGCACGAATCATTACCGGTATCCAAATCCACATGGCGTATAGTTCCCACATATGACCGAAGTAGCCAAAACTCGCGAGTCGCACGCCGCGATTACCAAACACGCGAACAATCTGCGACACGTCAAACTTTGCCGGCGGCAGCGCGTATGGACCATCCTCAACAAAGAACAGCACGACGAGGCCACCAATTGCGGCGAGCAGCGAGACGAAGAGCACGTTGGATCTCCAGTTGGGACTACCGACAGCGTTGACGAGATAAGGAGTCGCCTTACCCATTGTTAACGCACCAACCAAAACTCCAAGCGCCATGCCGCGCCGTTCCCGAAACCACGTCGCCATGATCTTCATGCCCGGTGGATAAACACCAGCAAGACAAACGCCAGTGGCGAAGCGAAGCGCGATCGCTGTCTGTGCGTCGTGGACGTACAGACCAAACATTCCGTTTACCGCTGCGCCGAGGAAAGATGAGACAGCAAACAAACGTCGAGTGCTGACGATGTCAGGCAGGTTAAGCGTGGCACTGATGAGCGTGCCGGCAACAAAGCCGAGTTGAACGGCGATGGCAATCCAACTGATTTGTGAGGGTGACAGTTTCCATTCGGATGAGAGTGCGGGAACGACTGCGGAACCACTGAACCACAGCGACATGCCGAGCAATTCCGCGATTGATAGTAGAGTTAACGCCTGCCAGCGACGTGAAGATGGAGTTGTCATAAAGACATCCATCCACAGATTACACAGATTTTCCTTCTGTGTAATCTGTGGATGGTTTGTGAGCTAAACTCCTAGTCCTTCTTCGTGGGCCACAAACACCGTCACAAGTTCATTCAGCCCTTCCGCATCCTGATCGTCGAATCTGCCAAAGGTTGGACTGTCGAGATCCAACACGCCGAGCAAACGTTCGCCATCAAACAGCGGCACGACGATTTCCGAGTTTGAGGCCACATCGCAGGCGATGTGACCAGGAAACTCATGCACATTCGGCACGATGATCGTCTCCAATTGCTGCGCCGCCACTCCACAGACGCCCTTACCCAGGGGAATGCGAACGCACGCAGGATTTCCCTGAAATGGTCCAAGCACTAACTCATCACCCTTCAGAAAATAAAAGCCGGCCCAATTGACATTCGGCAGCGAATTAAAAAGCAAAGCACTGAAGTTCGCCGCGTTAGCGACAAAATCGTGCTCGCCCTTGAGCAGACTCAGCAACTGCACGACGAGACTGGCATAGAGTTTCGACTTCGCGTGGTTCTGAGACGTCGCTAGTGCACGTTTCTTAGTTGATTTCTTTGTTGCTGTTTTCTTTGTGGCCGGTTTTTTCTTCGCGGATCGAGAAGTCATGTTTGCTCAGATTCCTCCGTTGCAGGCCGGATACTAATCACCACCGATTTCGAAACTGGCGTATTGCTCTTCAGGGCGACGTGGCGCACCGGCACTAAAACATTCGCTTCGGGAAAGTAAGTCGCCGCACAGCGGCGCGGAATATCGTAAGGCACGATAACAAATCGGCGCGCGATTCGTTCTTCGCCTTCAAAATGGCTCACCAAGTCTACAACTTGTTGCGCCTTGAAGCCCGCCACGGCGATGTCTGTCTCATTGAGAAAGATGACGCGCCGGTCGTTGCTTATTCCCCGATAACGATCATTAAGCGTGTAAACCGAAGTATTAAACTGATCATGACTACGAATTGTCATCATCAAAAACTGGTCTGGGCCAATATCATGTGTTGGCAAGTCGTGAACTGTAAAGTGAGCCTTGCTGCTGGCCGTATTGAAAACGCGGTTGCGCGCCGCGTTTGGAAGATAGAAACCACCAGGTTCCCGCACGCGCGCGTTGTAGTCGTCAAAACCCGGAGCCACTCTTTCGATTCCGTTGCGAATTTCGTCGTAGTTGTTTGCGAGCTCTTCCCAGTTCACCGTCGTGCGATGCTCGAGAGTCGCACGCGCCAGATGCGCCACAATCTGCGGCTCACTCAAAAGCTGTGACGACGCCGGCTGGAGTGAGCCGCGCGAAATTTGCACCACGCCCATTGAATTCTCAGTCGTGACAAACTGCGGGCCTCCGAACTGCACGTCGATTTCCGTCCGGCCCAGACATGGGAGAATTAACGCTCGATCACCCGTTATCACGTGAGAACGATTCAACTTCGTTGATACGTGCGCCGTCAGGCGACAACGTCGCAGCGCGGCGGCCGTAAAGTCCGTGTCGGGCGTGGCGGAAAGGAAATTACCACCGAGTGCAAAGAAGACCTTCGCGTGACCATCGTGCATCGCGTGAATTGCACGGACCGTGTCGAAACCGTGATTTCGCGGCGGCTCGAAGTCGAACGCCTCGCCGAGACGGTCGAGGAACGCCTCGGTCGGTCGTTCCCAAATACCCACCGTGCGATCGCCTTGTACGTTGCTGTGTCCACGCACTGGACACAAACCCGCGCCGGGTTTTCCGATCTGCCCGCGAAGCAACATCAGGTTGACGATCTCCTGAATGTTCGCGACCGCATTGCGGTGTTGTGTAAGTCCCATGGCCCAGCAGAAGATCGTCCGCTCCGAGTTAACAAAGATCTCGCCGGCTTTTTCGATCTGCTCTTTTGCAACTCCACTCTGCGCGACGATCTCGTTCCACGAAACGTCTTGTAATGCGGAAACGAAGTCATCGAACCCGGTTGTGTAAGCACTAATGAAGTCGCGGTCGAGTGCATTGTCATGCGCCAGCACTGCTTTCATGATGCCTTTCAACAGCGCTACGTCACCGTTGATTCGAACTTGCAGGAAGAGATCTGCGAGCTCAGTTCCTGCGCCAAGGAGCCCGCGAACATGCTGCGGATGTTTGAAACGGATCATTCCGACTTCCGGAAGCGGATTGATGTGGACCAGCCTGCATCCGTTTCGCTTGGCGTGTTCCAACGCCGTCAGCATGCGTGGATGATTCGTGCCTGGATTCTGGCCTATAACGAAGATCGCTTCGGCTTTGTCAAAATCTTCGAGGGTGACCGTTCCCTTTCCGACGCCGATCGTTTCGCTTAACGCGGTTCCGCTCGACTCGTGACACATGTTCGAACAATCGGGAAGATTGTTGGTGCCAAATTGGCGTACGAAGAGTTGGTAAAGAAAAGCGGCCTCGTTGCTGGTTCGACCCGAAGTGTAGAAAATCGCCTGGTCCGGATAGTTAAGCGAGTTTAACTCGCCGGCCAGCAGCTCGAACGCGTCTTCCCAATTTACTTGTTCGTAGTGACTGGCGCCGCGGTGCAGCAACATCGGATGAGTGAGCCGGCCTTGTGCATTGAGCCACTGATCCGACTGCTGCGCCAGTTCGGCAACGCTCCACTTTTGAAAAAACTCAGGCGTAACACGTTTGCTGGTGGCCTCATCGGCGACGTGCTTCGCGCCGTTTTCGCAAAACTCAAAGTGAGACCGCTTCCGATCAGGCTCAGGCCATGCGCATCCGGGGCAATCGACGCCGCCCACTTGATTGATTTGCAAAAGCGTACGTGCGCCACGAATCAGGCCCATCTCATTGGAGATAGTTTTGACCGTGGCGATTATGGCCGGCATGCCACCGGCGGCCTTCGCTTTGTTTATTTCATCCGCCATCAGTTTCGACAGATTACACGAATCTATGTTAAAAGCCCCTACGAGGAAAAAACCATATGACCCGTCGCCTTCGTTCGTTCCTTCTGTGCGTAGTTTGCCTTTTAACTTTCGGAACAATCGCCAACGCCCAGCTCAAACCTGCACGCGATCCGAATCAACCAATCGATCAGGAATACACCAACAAGATTCGCGAGTATACAACCGCGCCCTACTTCAATTCCCCGTTGACCGATTATCTGCCGGCATCGTCTGACGTGCCGACACCCAAAGCAGTGCTCGGCGATGTCGCGGGTGCGCCCGGCAAATTGCCGTACGCGGAAGATGTTTACAAGTACATGCGCATGCTCGAACGCGCCAGCCCTCGTGTGAAAGTGTTTTCTATCGGCACCACGGAAGAGGGACGCGAGATGATCGCGGTGGCGGTCGCGTCGGAGCAATTGCTTTCAAAACTCGACGAGAATCGCGCGCGGCTTACGAAACTCGCCGATCCACGATCGATCAACATGGACGAAGCGGAAGCCGATCGACTCGTGGCGGCCTCGTTCCCAGTCTATTACATCACAGGCACGATTCATTCGCCCGAAACCGGTTCTCCGACGGCACTGATGGAGCTTGCCTATCGTCTCGTCGTCGACAATAGCCCGTATGTCAAATTCATTCGCGACAATGTAGTCACTTTGATCACACCGGTCGTCGAAGTTGACGGCCGCAATCGCGCGGTCGACGTTTACAACTGGCACCTCGCTCATCCAAATCAAAACTGGCCCGGGCTAATTTACTGGGGCCATTACGTTGCTCACGATAATAATCGCGATGCGATCGGACTTTCGCTAAAACTCACGCGTAACGTAATGAAGACTTACCTCTCGTGGAAGCCCCAGGTGCTGCATGATCTACATGAATCGGTTCCGTATCTCTACGACAACACGATTGGAGATGGTCCGTATAACGCATGGGTCGATCCGATTCTGACCGACGAATGGCAGATGATCGGCTGGAACAACGTCTCGGAGATGACGAAGTTTGGCATGCCCGGCGTGTTCGCTCATGGCAACTTCGACACCTGGTCGCCAGGCTACCTGATGTTTATCGCCGCGACTCACAACGGCATCAGTCGTTTGTATGAGACGTTCGGCAACGGCGGCGCCGACACGCTTGAACGAACCTTGTCGCCGAACGAATATCAACGCACCTGGTATCGCCAGAACCCGCCACTGCCGAAAGCTAAGTGGTCGCAGCGAAACAATAATAACTACCAGCAGACTGCGTTACTCACTTCGCTCTACTACTTCGGCAACAACAGCAAGCTGTTTCTCAAAAACTTCTATCTGAAAAGCAAGCGCTCAATCGACAAGCCGAAGAACGAAGGGCCCGCAGCTTACGTCTTTCCTGGCGACGATGTGCGCGCTGGGAATCAGGCTGAATTACTGAGGACACTCCAGGCTCAGGGTGTCGAAATCAGCAAAGCGACCGCGCCGTTTACTGTAGCCGTGCGAAAGAAAGCTGGGTCTGGTAACAACCAGGCGAGACCATCCGCTTCGCCGTCGGCTTCCCCGTCAAAGACAGAAGATCGAACATTTCCGGCGGGCAGCTATATCGTTCGCATGGACCAGCCTTACAGTCGCATTGCCGACGCCCTGCTGGACTATCAGTATTGGGCGCCAAACGATCCGCAAACGGACATTTATGACGACACAGCATGGACCATGGGTGAACTCGCAAATGTCGACGTGGTGCGTGTGACGGATACAAAGGTATTGCAGGCGGCGATGGATCGAGTCACCGGTGAAGTGCGAGCTCCGGGAGGAGTCGCAAACGCTGGTTCCGTATTTCTGATCAATCACAACGCCGACAATGCCCTCGTCACGCTGCGTTATCGATTGAAGGATATTGAGATGGACGCGGCGGAGGAACCTTTCGAAGCCGCTGGAGTCAAGTTTAGTCGAGGATCGTTCATCATTCGCAAAGCGAATGGAGATGAATTGCGGCGCGTCGCAAATGAACTCGGCATTCAGGTATATGCCGTGACAGATGCGCCGTCAGTTAAGACGCATCCACTCAGAGCCCCACGGATCGCGATGATGCATACGTGGCTGAGCACGCAGGATGAGGGCTGGTATCGTATCGGACTCGATCAACTGCAGGTTCCCTTTGCCTACATCAGCACTCAGGACGTTTCGCGCGAGCCAAATCTTAAGAGCAAATACGATGTGATTCTGTTTGCTCCCGTAGGCCGGGATGGACGGGCGATCATCAATGGGATGCCGATGTACGGCAACCCGCTGCCGTGGAAGAAAACTCAGCTCACACCAAATCTTGGCGGCACTGATGAGACAGACGACATGCGTCCGGGTCTCGGTTGGAATGGTTTGCAGAACCTGCAGAAGTTTGTGAAGGATGGTGGACTGTTCATCACAGTAGATGATACGTCGGAGTTTGCCGTCAACTATGGATTTACTGCCGGCGTTTCTACGAATCGATCGCAGCGTCTACGTGCGATTGGCGCGATACTGCGGACGAAGATGGTCGACTCTGCCAGTCCGATCGCGTACGGCTATGGTGACTCGCTCGCGATGTACTGTTTCAACGGCGCCGTCTACAACATCAACAATGGTGCAGGCGGACGTGGAGGGCGACAGGGACCGCGAGCGACTGGTCGAGGAACGCCGGATGACCCAGACATTCCACAGGGCCGCCCGCCCGCAGAAATACCTGAGCCGCCGGCGCGAGTTGAGCCATGGGAGGCGCCGAAGGTAACGGATGAACAGCTTCGCAACGCCGTCGGGTTAATACCACCCAATCAGCGTCCACGCGTGGTCCTGCGTTATGCTGACGGTCGGGATCTGTTTGTATCCGGACTGCTGGATGGTGGTGACGAAATTGCACAGCGCGCGGCGATCATCGATGTGCCTTCGGGCAACGGCCACGTGTTGCTTTTCTCGACTAATCCATTCTGGCGCGGACAAACGAAGGGGAGCTATTTCCTGATCTTCAACGCGATCCTGAACTGGGACAATCTCAACGCCGGCCGCAAACTGGACGAAAAGTAGCCACAAAAACTTTATTAGCCACAAAAAGGCACAAAAAGCACATAAAGAGAAAGATCAGGAATTAGGGCTTCTTAATAGGGCTCCTTAAAAGGGCTCCTTAAAAGGGCTTCTTAAAAGGGCTTCTTAAAAGGGCTTCTTAAAGAGCTCCTTAAAGGCTCCTTAAAAGGGCTTCTTAAAAGGGCTCCTTAAAAGGGTAGGGCTTCTTAATAGGGCTTCTTAATAGGGCTTCTTAATAGGGCTTCTTAATAGGGCTCCTTAAAAGGTACTCGAGTCACAAGAGAACGATTTCTACTTTTGTGACTTTTGTGCCTTTTTGTGGCTAAAAAGTTTTGTGCCTTTTGTGGCTAACGATCCCATTCTTTGAGGCCGTCGACCACGCGCAATACTTCGGTGCGTTTCTTTTCAAAGACGGCGAACATGAAGATGATCGTGGCTCCGGTGACGATTCCAGCTACATACCACAACCACGTCCAGCCAAAGTTTACCGATGCGTACCAGATCATCGTCGTGATCGACAACAAGAGAAACACCGAGCCCAGGAATAGCAGTCCGCGAATGCGAAACAGAATTCCGGAAAACACTCCTGCCAGCGAGAACGATCCGAGAATAAGTGGCAACCATGGCGAGTTTGCGACACCATTAATGAAGATATCCGCCGTCGACGAAACGTAGATCGTAACGAGTGACAGATACCTGATGCCCGTCATCTGATCGTCACTCAGCTTCTCCTCATTCAGATAAGCGGCGATCAGAACCGAAAGCGCAACCGGGACCAGCCACAACTGCGGGTGTTGCAGAAACTGATAATCCTCCGTGCGTTGAAATGCGTACCAGAGTCCTGCGTTTCCAGCCAACGCGGCTATCAGACCAAACGGGAACGAACGTCGCAGAATTGAAAGCAAGCCGTAGAGTCCGCCAACGATAAAGAGCAGCACAGAAAAATCGACTTCCGACGAAACGATCCAGAACCCGAGCACCGGCAGCAACGGCACAAACGCGCCGGTACGTTCCAGTGGCTTTGCAAGGACCAGCAACTTTCGTCGCCGCAGTGCTTCACTCGTCGCCACACCAAAGTATGCGATCAACATCACCACCAGCGGCCAGTGGCGCTCGATAAAACCAGTGAAGAGCCACGGCATCGTGAGACGAATATGCAAGAACAGCAGTGCCAGCATGACCTCGGCCGCATAGACATACGCTGTGCGGCCACGTTCCGAAAGGCCCAATGGATCGTGGTTTGGTGACAGAGCAAAGAGCACAGGAATCACAACTGCGGCGATGAGCGTCAGAGCAATCGCAATAAGTGCAGCCGGGTGGACCAGGACAATGCCAAAATCGAGTTGATAGCTAACTTCTGTACCCAAACTGAAGAACAGCGCCAGAACGCCGGCGCCGAGCACCCACGGCACGCACGCGTGTGCGGCGTCTGTCCAATCAGGAACACGCGCGCGCGCCTTTTCGAGGACCAGTGCAAATATCGCGGTCAGAGCAAATGCTCCAACCATTGCGATCACGCTTCGATTCAGCCACGTACCATTAATTTCCGGCGTCAGCCATGACCAACCGATGAAGATGGCCGCAATCACCGCAACGGTCACCGCAGCACGTCGCCAATGCCGCCCGTGAGCACCTTCTGCTAACAGACCGAGTGTCACTACCTGCGTCATGAATGCGAGAGCTGTGGTCAGGCGCAAATCAAAATCAACGAAGTTGAGGTTTATGCAGTAAGCCAGTATCCCGATCGTCAGTACGGCCATGACGGTGAGCACGTTGAGCCAAACCAGTTGAGTTGCGTCGGCCTTTATTCGTTCCGGCACGTGAAACTGCGTAGCAAAGCTGATTAATCGTCGACGCCAGTGCCACACGAGCGCAACACACAGACTATAGGCAGATAAAACGAGCGTCGCGGACCAGGCAAATCGCGTTGACGTCAGATTCAGTTGCTGCAACCCGAGCGCGCACGCAATCAGGCCAAGTGCATAGAGTCCTGCGACTGCGTGTTTTGCGTAACGGTCTAACAAAGAGGCAGTCAACAATGCCGCTATCGAAAAAACTGCGGGCCAGGTCAAGACTGACGTATTTAGAAGTGCCAGCTCATTCACGTCAAAAAAATTGAAGAGTACGAGCAGTGCCAAGACACTCAGCAACCCAACTGCAGTGAGATTGTGGAACGAAAAGTGGTACTCGACTGCTCCTTCGCTGCGTCGTGCGCGCAGGTCCAACCAAAGCCAAACCAGATTTGCGAGCGAGTTCGCGATCAGGTTTACCAATACAAACTCAATAAAATTAAAGGTGTCCTGTACGACAAGCAGCCACCACAACGACACGGAAAGATAGAAAAGCAAGCCGGCGGCAAAGATGTACGAACGCATCTTTGTGCGCCAACTGAAGGTTGCCGCAAACAGAGTAATCGCCAGCAAAGGTCCGATGGACCACCAGGAATTAACTCCTGGATAAGCCAAAGTGCGGATACTCAGTATCAATACATAGACGCCGGCAATAGTTGCCAGAGTTCTGGTCAGAGTGGTCCACTTGCGATCGAGTTGAAAAATGTATCGCGTGAGATTAATCGGAAATGGAGCTTCTTTACTGCGTTCCCGCGTCAGTTCTGCTGCCGCAAACAACAACCATGCAATGCCTGCGACGCAGACAGTGAGCGTGTGCACACCGGCGTCGCCGCCTGCGCTCGACATGCGCAGTGCGATCAAGCATGCGGCACTTAACAGCAAGGCGCCCAGCGTGGTCGACGAGAGCCTGATCGTTCGACTTAAACTTAGACAGAACGCGGCGACAACAGTCGTTAACAAACTAATCCAACCTAAAAAACCTCCGATCGCAAGAGTGCCCGCTCCCACGTGTTCACGTATCAGCATCAGGGAGAGCAACCCTTGCACCACCAGAACGCCATTCAGCGCGACGGCGATGAACAGTTGCAGCTTCAACAGAAAATCAGCAACCCGTGGGTCGTCCTGGCTTAGTTTTGTTTGCCAGCGACGACGCGTGCTTACCCATGGCAGCAGGTAGACTGCAAATGTGATTGCATTCAATTGCAGAATACGAACGAGCACGACGCTATCCATCGCACCATGAACAGAGGCAACTGCGAGCAGGAACGCAAGCGTCACCGTCGCATTGAAGCAGGCGCCAGCATAGTGAGCGAATTCGGGCCTGCGCTCACGCAGCGCGTGACCAATCAGCACGAGGGCCAACAACACCAGAGGAACGCCATATAAAAAATCGTTGTCGAACAGAGCGAAGAAACCGCTAACCGGGTTCAGAACGGTCAAGTCGACGATTGCTCGCCACGCAGGCAAAACCGTTAACACGACAAGTGGTGCAACAGTGAGCGCGAATAGCAGTTTTCGCGCCTGCCTTACGAACGCTTCGCCTCCGCCCGCCGGTGCCGGACAACCGAATGAGATCAAGACTCTTGAAATCCTGTCGCGGTACCAGATGATTAATGAAGCACCGAGCAGAAACAGTGCAGCCAACCAGCGCCATGCGCTCGCGGTTGCGATTTGACTCTCGAACTGTCCTGCGAACAGAGGTACGACTGTCGACAGCACTGCGAGCGCTCCGAGGAGATACGCCGTGCGGTGGCGTTCCCAGTAAGCCAACAACATCGTAAGTGTCAGCAAGCCCAGCAGTACCCACGATCCCACTCCGAGCGCTTCTGCATGTGGAAAGTTTGCGATGTTGTAACCAGCATACTCGCTTCCGAACGCCAGCAGTTCCCGTGCAATGCCTGAAAGCGTCCCGTAAATCACGAGCAGGAGAAACGCTGGTATCAGAAGCCAAACGACAAACCTGTCGATAGCAAACTTGCTGTCGAATAGTTGTGCCGCACCGTTAAGCGAATGGCGACGTGTAAACAGACGCAGCGAGATCCAAATCAAACAGAATAACGCGAGCACAGTTCCCTGGATCTGAAGCGCCGCCGGATGCAAAAAGGCATGCGGCAAGTATGAATACCACTCGTACTCCTGCAATGCGGCTTTGACCGTCAACACGAACGCGCAAATAGATGCAATCTGAAATGCGTTGAGAAGTATGAGTCGACGATTGAGCCAGAGTAGCAAGAGTAGTATTCCCGCGATCCAGAAAACGCGTTGCGCCTGCATCCACGTAACTTCCCACGTGTTTGCCTGAAACAGGCTGACAACTCCGAGCACGATCGAGATCAACGCAGTGTAGTTCAGCGCTTTCGAGAGTACCTGGCCGCGGATGTAACGAGAGCTTACGATTGCGGCGATCGCGCAGATCGTCGCGTGCGCGAAGAGCGCTGTTTGCCACGGAAACGCAAAACCGGAAGTCGTGAAGTTATGCGCGAGTGAAAACACCAGCAGTGCAGAACCAATCCAGGTGAATGGCACGAGCTGGCGACGCCAGGCAATCCAGAAAGCTCCAAGCGCATAGAGCCCGTAAACGATCCACAGTGAATACGTTTCGAAAGCACCGATTCCGAAGACAGTCGCGAGTGCCAGGCTAACGAGTCCCGTCAAACATGCAGCAACAAGGTAGTAGTCGCTGTCGCCCTGTCTTCTTCGTTGCGACAACCATTCTGAAACGACGATGAAGAGCGCCACCGCGCCGATGAGTAACTGTCCACTCGTGACGGAAAGACTCACCTTGAGTAGTGACATCACGCGCAGATTTTCCCAGGTGATGTTGCCGGCCATCACGTGTCCGGTCACAAGAAACGCGAGCGCGAAACAAAGCGCCGCGATTAGCTGACCGATGGGGAGCCGTAGTGCGATCGCGAGTGCTGTGAAAACCGTGAAATTGAGCAGTGCTGCGGGAACAATGCTCGCTGGATTGGGCCAAGCGAGGATCATGCCCGCGAGTACAATCATCAGACCCAGTATTCCGAGCGCTGTGCCTGCGGTTCTTGATGCGACGAGTTCTCTATTTGAAATCTTTCGCCAAAGGATTGTTCCCGTCGCCAGCATCGGCAGTCCCCACAACGTCACCAGAGGTGCGAGGTACATCATCGACATGCCAATTGGGCCAGACTTATAGAGCAACAATCCAAACGGCAGCAGCGCCGCAAAGCTCATCGTGCCTAGCGTCGTGAAGACCGTTGTGGTTTCGCTTTCGTCGATTTCGTGATCGTGAAGAACGAACCGCAATGCGAGTCCGACTGTCACCACGTAACACATCACCGGAAACGCGCCGAGAAAGACGAGCAGCCACGGAGACATCTCCGGCGCTGCGAAATGTCGCACCAGTAATTGTCCGACAGAAGATCCAAGCACTCCTGCTGAAAGGATGTGTGCGCATCCGGGCGTGATAATTCGACCGGCGAAATAGACCAGACAGAGAAAGATCGCGGGCGCCGCGAGTTCGCTGCCGATCACGAGCCCTCCTGAAGTGTTGCTGGCGGAGACCGCCGCAATGGCGAGGAAGTTCAAGGGAACGAGCAGCGTTGCGATCGTAAGGATGCCACGACTTGTGGTGGGGAGTTTCCAACGGTGTTCGGTGTAAAGACCGATGCCGAAAAGAACTGCGGTCACAGTCGTGAAGATCAAAAACTTTAGGACAGGGATCTCCGAGATTTGTGCCCAGAGACTTATAACCAGTGCCGTCGAACAACCAATGATCAGCAGTCCGCCTATGATCTCGCCCCAACGAATGTTGCTCTCTTCCATGAAGGAGTTGAGTACTTCGGAAAAGGATCGGCGAGGAGGGCGCTGCGGTTCATTGTTGCTGATGAAGGACGCTTGTTCGGTGGCAGGAGCAGGTTTCAGGGGCAGGACGGTTACGGACGCAGGTTTCACGGGCGGGACGGCCACGGAATTCCTGCCCCTGTCTGCTGATCCTGCTGCCTGATTCGTTGGCGCGGGAGCCTTCGCCGGAGTGGGGTTAACGAGTCTTTCCCGCTCAGCCCGAATCTGACTCATCACCTGTTCGTAGGTCTGATCGTTCAGTTTTCCGTCCTGGTAAAACTGAACGATCTGCTGTTCTGTCGTTTTGAGGTTTTTGAGTCTGGAAGTGAGGGGATCAGAAAGTGACAGCACTTCAATGTGGGTTGGCTTTTCATCGACGAAAACCCATCTATAGACAGCCGCGAAACCCAACCAGATCAGGCAACCAACGATGGTTATGAATGCCAGCAGAATGAATAGGAAAAACAGACCTTCCATAAAACCTCCAGCAAACTGACGCAACAGTCAGTTTCACAGGATCCACATGATGAGCAGGATTAACAGGGTGTCATTCTGTAATCGGAGTTAGCTTGTCTATAATCAGCCTCGACAAGTTCCAATGAACCTTTTCAATTCTATCTTCACGCACGACCCTTCGTCGCCGGCTATTTATTTCGGCGGGCGCAAAATCACGTATGGCGAACTGCGCGCCGAGACGCTGAAGATGGCCCAGCTTTTTCGTTCGCTGGGAGTCAAGGAGAGCGACCGCGTCGCCCTTTTGCTTAATGATTCGCCTGAGTTTGTTGAAGCGTTCATTGCCATATGTTCGCTCGGGGCAATCGCCGTTCCCATCAACACGGCATTGCACAGCTCGGATCAGTGTTCGATCCTTCACAATTCCGGAGCCAGCCTGGCCCTGATAGAAGCGGACATCCGCCATGACTTGCTGACACATGCGCCAGAAAAGCTGCGGTTACTGAAAAACATTGTTAGCGTGCAGCGACTTGAGGGCCTGCTGGCGCAACTTCCTTCGGGCGAGGAACCGACCTTCCCGGAACCCTCGGATAACCAGCCTGCCTTCATTCTTTACACATCTGGCAGCACAGGTGAGCCGAAAGGTGCTGTTCACCGCCAGACAGATATCTTTTACACAAACCAGACCTTCTGTCGTGAAGTATTGCGACTGACTACCGCGGACAGGCTCTTCTCATCCTCACGATTGCCATTTGCATATGGCCTCGGCAACAGCTTTTCTTTTCCACTCTTGAACGGAGCAAGCACGATTCTCTGTCGGGAGAAGCCGTCGCCGGATGTGATCGAAAGATTGTTTCGTGAACATCGGCCTACGATCTTTTTTGGTGTTCCGGTAATTTACAATCTTTTGCTCGAACATCATCAAAATGGCATGCAGCTCGATTGTTCGAGTCTGCGCCTGTGCGTCTCAGCCGGCGAAGCACTGCCCGCATATCTGGGCGAGGAGTGGGAAAAAACGTTTGGCGTGCAGGTGCTCGATGGAATCGGGTCCACAGAGATGCTGCACATGTTCATGTCAAACCACGAAAACGACGTGCGTTACGGCAGCAGTGGCCGCCTGCTCGAGGGATACAAAGCACGACTGCTCGACGAACACGGCGAGCCCGCCCCGGTCGCGACCGAAGGCAATTTGTGGATTAAAGGCGATAGTGCCGCGATATGTTACTGGGAACGACCTGAAACCACCGCCCAAACGTTTGTCGATGGCTGGGTCCGCACTGGCGATCTATATCGCCGGGACGATGCCGGTTACTGGTATCACATGGGTCGCAGCGACGATTGCTTCAAATCGAGTGGACAGTGGGTTTCGCCGGTTGAAGTTGAAGGTGCACTATTGCGTCACGCCGGTGTCGCTCGGGTCGCGGTGGTCGAAGATTTTGACTCCAATCAACTGCCTTGCGCGTGTGCTTTTGTTGTGAAGCAGGAGTTAGAATCCGATTCGGATCGACTCGAACACGATTTGCGCAAACTGGCGGCGCAGAGTCTGCCACGTTTCAAGCAGCCGCGTCGGTACGTGTTTGTAAAGGAACTACCGTACACCGCAACCGGAAAGATTCAGCGGTTTAAGTTGCGGCAGCAATTGCGGAATGAACATTAGCCGCAGATTTTATGCATAGCATTCAGGAAACATTCGCACCGAACCTCGCCTGTTTTGGCTGTGGACCAGCAAATCCGAAAGGTCTGCACGTCCAAAGTTTTCCCGACGGAGATGAGGTCGTAGCTGAATGGCAACCGAGTCAGCAATACGAAGCCTATAACGGAATGTTGAACGGCGGGATCATCGGCACGTTACTCGACTGCCACTGCAATTGGGCAGCGGCGTGGCACCTGATGCAGAAAAGCGGCGCCGACAAACCTCCGTGCACAGTCACCGCTGAATACACGATCAAACTGCTCCGTCCAACTCCGACCGATCAGCCTTTGAAACTCGTCGCGCGCGTTGTCGAATCAACCGACGACAGAGCAACCATCGAAGGCGAGTTGATCGGGCACGGGAAAGTTTGTGCAACCTGTCGCGGCATTTTCGTCGCGGTCAAACCGGGCCACCCGGCATATCATCGCTGGTAGAGATCTAAAATGATTCATCGTCCTCGTCGACTTCGCAGAACAGACGCCATCCGCTCACTCGTGCGCGAGACTCGACTCGCACCAGAAAACTTTGTCTTGCCGCTCTTTGTTTGTCCAGGCACGGGCGTGCGGCGCGAAATCTCTTCGATGCCCGGCGTTTTTAACCTCTCGATCGACGAAACGGCGAAAGAAGTCGCAGCCGCTTACGATCTTGGAGTGCGCAGCATCATTCTCTTTGGTCTGCCGGAAACAAAAGACCTCGTCGCTTCCGGCGCTTATGCAGAAGACGGAATTGTGCAACGTGCGATTCGCACTGTGAGACAGTCGTCGCCTGAGATGATAATCATGGCCGACACCTGTCTTTGCGAATACACATCGCACGGTCATTGCGGCGTGGTTCGTGACGGAGATGTTATCAACGATGAATCATTGGAGTTGCTGGCCCGAACGGCGTTGAGCCAGGCAGCGGCAGGAGCCGACATTGTTGCGCCGTCAGCAATGATGGATGGTCAGGTTGAAGCCATACGCGAAACACTGGATCGCGAAGGTTTCGAGAACACTGCGATTATGGCCTATGCAGTGAAGTACGCTTCCGGTTTTTACGGACCTTTTCGGGAGGCAGCCCAGAGCACGCCGGAGTTTGGTGATCGCCGGGCATATCAGATGGATCCGCCGAATGCTCGCGAGGCAATGCGTGAAGCCGAACTCGACTATTCGGAAGGCGCTGACATCCTGATGGTAAAGCCCGCCACAGTCTATCTCGACGTACTGAGCATGGTGCGCGAGCGATTCGATGTGCCGATCGCGGCGTATCACGTCTCGGGTGAGTATGCGTTGATAAAAGCTGCTGCTCAGAAGGGCTGGATCGACGAAGAACGCGTGATGATGGAAACGCTGACCAGTATCAAACGCGCCGGCGCCGACATCATTCTGACTTACTACGCCCGCGAAGCAATTAAAGTATTAAGCAAATAAGTTCCTATCCGTGTTTAAAATCCGTGCAAATCTGTGGCTCATAATTCCTGGCCTTTATGCTTCGCTTGCTTTCTCCCAAACACCGAACTGCGGTTGTGAACAGAAACCACAGATTAACGTCCTCGCAGTGATCAATGGAGTCAAGATCACACAACAGAATTTAAGCATCGACACAAGAACTCAAGTCAGTCTCATCCAGGATACTGTCATCACGGCACGTGCACAGGAACTAAATTTCCAGATAAATAGAGTGCTGCTCGAAGAAGAAGCAAAGAGACGTGGTCTTACCAGCGCGAAACTGTTCGAGCTCGAAGTGACGGATAAAGTGACGCCTCCGACGGAAGATGAGGTCCACGCCGTCTATGAGTTAAATAAGCGTCGCTTCAACAAGAACTATAGTGATGTAAGAAACTCCATCGCCAATCAATTGAAAACTGAACGCAGTAATTTGCGCGCAGCCCAATTCGCAAATGCATTACGTGCGGGCGCACAAGTCGCTATGTCGAACCTGCAAGTCACACCGCCTGCAAACGAGACTGACCTGTTACGCGTCTTCGCCACCATAAATGGAGTGGACATCACTTCGCAGGACATCGAGCAAAGTCTGCTGCCGTTGATCTTTCGCGTGCAGCAACAGGTCTACGAGCTGCGCAAACGTGACCTTGATATCAGAATCAACGATCTGCTGCTCGAGCAGGAAGCGAAACGACTGGGCACGACACCGAAGGCTCTTATTGATTTGAACGTCAGGACCAGGGTGCCAATCATCGGCGAAGACCAGGCGCGCGCCTATTACGACGAAAAGAAGACTCGTTGGCCAGGTAAGTTTTCCGAGATGAAGGTTCACATAATGCAGTACCTCCAGGATCAGGAAGCGCAAAAGTGGTTTGCTGCATACGCAGATGAACTGAGGAAAGGCGCGGCCGTCCAGATATATCTGAACGCACCAACCCCGCCGGACCTTAGACAGCTCTGTTGCAACCCTGTAGACTAAGCCCGCTTCTAAGGTCAAACCGCTGGAGAAGAACGCATGAAAATGCTCCCCGGCTTTCAGCGAAACCGCCATAGAAAAGGCTTTTTTGCGGCCTCGAGCCTGTTGCTGTTGCTTTTTACGCAAACCATGGCGCAGTCAGGCCGGCGTACTCCGAAGCCCGCTCAGCCTCCCGTCAGTACACCCAAAACAGATTCTGAGTCGGCTGCAAAGGACAACCCGAGAGAGTTGAAACAAAGGGTTTCGCTGCTTGTCGGCAGCGAGCCGTCTTCCAAGCATTTGCTCAGCGAAGATTCCATTTTCCAGGATTTCGTAAAGCACCTCGGCGAGTTCAAGAATGTCAGCACAACTTCGCTTGGCAATATCAAACGTGACCACGCGGTAAAGCGTGCTAAAAGCGAGACAGATTCGGTGGTTGTGCTTGTGCAGTTTGACGTCGACGAGTTTCAGCACGGAACGCTGATACTGAATTCACCGGATCTGGAAGTTCATATTTACGTTTTTGAGCCCAAAACCGGGCAGAAGAAGTTTGAGGGAAAGGTTTACTACAAGGCCGTCGGCGGTCCAATGCTCAAGAAAGATAACTGGCCCACTGGAACGCCGATCCGGATCACCACGGAAGCTGTCGGCATCGAAGCCGCTGAACAGGTACGCGACTGGCTTTTCGTCCAGGATCTCAAAAGGAAAAATTAGCCGCTGATAAACGCGGATCTTCGCTGATCTGCGTTTTATCTGCGTTCATCTGCGGTCTAAATCATCCAACGCCTTTCCTAAACGATCGAGTCCCTCTTCAAGCGTCGCTGTCTCACCCGCAATCCCGATGCGGAAGTGAGCAGGCATCTCGAAAAACCTTCCAGGCACAATTGACGTCTCATACTTCTCGCGTAACAAGCGACAGAGTTCGTCCGAACTTCCGCTACGCACACGCGGAAACATCACCGTTCCGAACTGTGGTCTGACGACCTCCAGGTCCTCCCGGATATCGAGAAACTCATTAAGCAGACTGCGATTTCGATCGATCAAATGTTTCGCGCGGGCGCCGATTTCTTCGAGCTGCTGCATCGCGACGACGCTAAGTCGCTCGCCGGAGTGCACCGGAGTTGAAGCAAACAGATCGTTAAGCAACCACATGCGTTGGGCGAGTTTCGGTTCAGCCAGGATCCAACCGCACCGCAGTCCGCTGAGTCCAAACGCCTTCGTCAAACTGCTCGTCACCACAAACTCGTTACCTAAATGAAAACTTGTTCGCGGTGCGTCTTCGAATAGGGTCTCCATGTAAACCTCGTCCACGAACACACGCGCGCCTGCATTGCGCGCCAGCTCGCCGATACGCTTCATCGTCGAATCATCGATCATGACCCCGCTTGGATTGTGAAGGTTGGTGATGACTATCAATCGAGATTTTGGAGTAATGAGGGCTTCGAGCTCGTCAAGTGAGATTGAAAAGCCATTTTCAAACCGGCGTGAAAAGCGTTTCACGTTGGCTCCGAGGTAATAAGCCAGTGCGAGCATCGGTTCGTAAGCTGGATGTTCAAATAGCACTTCATCGCCGGGCTTTATTAACGCCGCCATCGCGAGGTGATTCGCAAAGGTAGTTCCCGCCGCCGTCACGACTTCGTCTGCCGCGACTCTATACCTCTTTGCAATCGACTCAACGAGGGGCTGGTAACCGTAACCGCCGTTCGTAATCTCGATGTCGTCGAGCGAAACGCGTAGCTCACTCAGCTTCAGATTCCCGAGGCCGCTCGTAGCCAGATTGAATTTTGCAACCGAGCTCGTCTTGGCCCAGTGCATATAAGACGAACTCATCACCTCGCGCGCCGCTGTCATCGGTTATTCCTCTGTTGCCAAAACCAGTATGCCGGAATCCCGGCGACCAGGATTGCGATTCCAATCAAAGTATTCTGCGGGGAATGAAAGATCGTATTAATTGCCACCAGCCAGCACACCGCAATGAACAGGAAGGTCGTGAACGGATGTCCCGGGACTCTGTTTGCGCCCGCCGGTTCACGTTTGCGAAACACGAAGATACAACACGCAGTCAGTCCGAAGAAAATCACGTCCACGGAAACAACGTAGTTGAGGATTCGATCGTAGGTGCCAAGTAAAGCAATGACACTTGCCAGTAGTCCCTGAAGCGCGATGGCGACGATCGGTGCTCGCGTTCGTGGATGGACCATGCTCACGCTCTTGAAGAACAATCCATCTTTAGCCATCGCGAAGTAGACGCGGGGTGCAGTGAGCATGCTTTGACTCAAAAAGCCGACTGTCGAAATGGCGATTCCCGCGGCAATAATACGCGCTCCGAAATCTCCGAGTGCGCTTCGCATCACGTCGGAAGCGGGTGCTTTGGATGCTGCGAGACCTGACGTTCCCAGTACGTTGATGTAGACCACGTTTGCCGCGAGATAAAGCACCACGACACCTGTGACGCCGAGTATCAAACCACGTGGCAGATTCTTGCGTGGTTCTTTTATCTCACCGGCGATGAATGTCGCCGTTTGCCAGCCGCCATAAGCAAAGATCACGGGCACGAGCGCGGCGCCAAATGCTGTTAAGAGATCCGGAGAAAGCGGTCTATCCAACACAGCTGAAGGATTGGTACTGCGTTCCGCGAATAGAACCCCGCAGATCACAAGCATCGTGATCGCCAGAATCTTCAATACCATCAGGATACTTTGCACGGTGCTACCAGCACGCACGCCAAGACAGTTGATGATTGTCAGTATCCCAAGGACGAGGGCGGCGAGATAAGCCGTAGAAATCGGAAGGTGGGCCAGTTCGATAAAATAACGCGCGAACGTGACCGCTACGGCAGCCATACCCCCGGTCTGAATCACAAGCAACAGCACCCAACCGTAAAGAAACGCTATCGATGGATGAAAAGCCTCTCGCAGGTAGGCGTATTGACCGCCCACGTCTGGACGCAGTGAGGCCAGTTCGGCCCAAATGAATGCAGCGGCGAGTGCAAACAAACCACCGAGTATCCAGGCGCCGAGAATCAGAAAAGGAGTATGAACCTGAAGTGCAACTACCGACGGGTTCATAAAGATCCCGGAACCGATAATGCCTCCCATCACGATCATGGTGGCATCGAAGAGGCCGAGTCTTCGCGCAAGTTCAGCGTGCGTGTTTCGTTGGTCCATTGGAGACAGGCTTACAGGATTTACCAGATTAACAGGATTTTGACTACGAATCTTTGTCAATCCTGCAAAACTTGTAAATCCGTAAAGCTCTTTTTGACACCCGCACGAATCTTCCTATACCCTTCGCAGTTTGCATTCGTATCAGAGGTTGAATCTTGTCCGCACACGCTGAAGCAATCATCACTGCCGGTTTGAGACCTGACCTATTCGCCGGACGCGGTCTCCTAACCAACAGTAAAACCCTCGTTATAACTGCCCTGATCGTTCTGGTCGTCGCTGGCTTTGGGTTTCGCGTAAACGGCTTGAGTGCTGAAGGTTTAAGTGAGGACGAACTCAACAAACTCGCCGCTGTCGCTGATTATCGTGCTCACGGCCTGACCGGTGCGAATGGCGAGCATCCGATGCTCATGAAAGCGTTCCAGGCGGCAAGCATTATCCTTGCTGAAAAGTGGAACAACACGTCGTTCGTCGCCGCCCATCCCGCAAATCACATTGCTCCTGAAACTGCCTTGAGGTTACCGGGCACAATAGTTGGAGCGCTGAGCACAGTTTTGATTTTTTTGATCGTGTCGGAATTGTTTGGAGTTGAAGTTGCACTGATTGCGGCCACGCTATGGGCGTTTGATCCGAGCGCCATCGGGTTTAGTCGTATTGCGAAGGAAGACTCCTTCCTGCTCTTCTTCTTTCTTCTCGCGAATGTTTTTTGGTTGCGTGGTCAGCGCGAGGCGGAAAGCACCGATCGAAGTCCGAACAAGTACTACTGGGCCACCGCTGCTTCGTACGGCGCGATGGTCGCATCGAAGTACGTGCCCCACCTCTTAACGATCAGTATCTGTTATTACTGGATATTTCAGAACATTCCTGAAACGCGTTGGCGCCTGGGCAAGAAACGACTGATCACGTTCTTTTTCATCATGGGTCTCGTGTTCCTTTTGCTCAGTCCGACAATCCTGCTTCCCGAGACGTGGCGACAAATGGGATTGTTTGCCGGCGGCCAGCGCATTAGTCACGACGGCTACGAATTCATGAACAAACTCTACCCGCAGCGTCTTGGCGATTGGCTGCACGGTATTCCGGTCTACTTCTACCTGGTTTTCACAGGCGTCAAATTGCCGCTGCTGACGGTGCTTGGGTTTGTGACTGGCTTGCCGTTATTGTTCCGGCGCAAGCTGGGCGACGGACGTTACTTCATTCTTTTCTGGATGATGTTATGGTGCGTCGCGTTCTGCTTTCCCGGTGGAAAGTTTACGCGCTACTACACTACGGTGTTGCCGGCGGTGCTGATAACGAGTGCGCTGGGAATCCAGTTTGCAGGTCGTTGGCTGGCTAGTCGGATTGCGAGCTTTGATTGGGCGGACACGCTGAAACACTACGTGCCGGCAACTCTCGCGGTGCTCGTCATTATCGGATCGGTAGTCGATTCAGTTCAGGCGGGGCCGCATTTTCGTCTGTTCACGAACTCGATTGGTGGTGGCACGGCGTGGGCCGGCTACTACTTCCCACATGATGAATTCTACGATGCGAGCATGCGTGAAGTGATCGCTGAGGTTGCACGCCGAGCTCGTCCAGGCGCGCGGGTCGTTAGTGAGAGTCCGTCGTTGGCGGAATATTATTCCCAGCGCGAGAACCGTCCGGATCTAATTTGCCTGTCACTTTCGGATCCTGAAGCCCTTAAACAACTCGGCGCCGGCGACTTTATCATCATCGCCCGCGGTCGCCGTTACTTCAGCAACGACGCCATCATAAATGTACTCAACACCAGGGCCCCCATAGCTACCTTCAACCTTGGGATCATTTCCGCAGCCAAACTATATCAACTCGATCAACCCCTCAATCATCGATAGATTTCACGACGGTGACCAATTGTATTGATGGTAACCGTTCAATCGTCGTCATCGACAGAATAGATGATTCGATAATCGCCGACTCTCAAACGCATCTCAGTTCGAGTTGTCAATTTCCGACATCCTAATGGACGCGGATTCTCTCCTAATGTCCTAAATGCGGCGACGATGTTTTTTAAGTTGGGATTGTGAGTTTTTTGCAAATGCGTCAATTGGCGTCGGGCTGCTGCCAGCGTGAAAATGGTGTAATGCGGCACGTGAGGTGTTGCCATATTGAATTCTTCGAATTGTGAGGTTTAGTTAACTGTTAAAGTGTTCTGCGGAACCTTCCGCGACTGCTTGTTCACAACTAAGATGATCCTCAAGTTCCTCTACGAACGCTTCGAGAGTTCTGTCCTCCAGGACGGCGGCCGCTAAAGCTCGCTGCTGATCCGGCGACAAATGTTGCATGTCAGCAATAATCGCTTCAACAGTTGGTAAGGTATTTACTCTAGACATATCCTGCATTCCATTCTGGTCGATCAATCACGTCAGTATACACCCTACATCGTCCCTCGCGCAGAATTCAAACTCGGCGCCGTGCCCTCAGCAAACCTCTACGGCTCAAAGCACAGTTGAACAAGGAAAACTCTTCAACACACCTGCCGCCCTGAGGCGAGCTCGTGTGTTACTATTCTGCGGTAATGAAGCCGGAAGATCTCAAAGGAATTGTGCACTCAGATCCCAAGATCATGGGTGGCACCCCTGTCTTCGTTGGCACTCGCGTTCCCTTACAAAATCTCATCGACTGTTTGGAAGGAGGCGAATCCGTTGAGGATTTCCTGGCAGCCTATCCAACAGTAGCTCGCGAGCAAGCCATTGCAGTGATTGAAGCCGGCAAGCTGAAGATGCTCGAAACCGTTTAGTCCTCACATGCGAATTCTCATTGATGAATGCCTTGATTGGCGGCTTTGTCGCGCCTTGCCTGAACACGATTGTTCCTCGGTGCACCAAATGAATTGGGGAGGCATCTCCAACGGTGGGCTCTTGCAAAAGGCACAACAGGAATTTGACGTGCTGTTGACAGGTGATACCAACTTGAGTTTTCAGCAGAATTTGACGGACATTGATATCGCAGTTGTTGTCTTACAAGCCGGAAGCACTCGGTTGGCTGACACCCTCACATTGATTCCGCAGGTATTAAAGCTTTTACCCGTTATACAAGCCGGTGAGGTGGTTCGTGTTCGCTCAGAACTCAACTAAACCGTCTTTTGTGCTTTTGTGCCTCTTTGTGGCTGTTCAATGTCTTAACTCAACCTCCACCGGTCTGGCATCCCTCGAGTCGTAGCCTTCGGGCCAGTTGGAGATATTAACGCCGTACAGCCAGTCGGATTCGGGGATGACGGCGAAGCGAAGCTTTAGAGGCAAACCACGCATCGCACGCAGACGTAGAAACATTCCCGTCAGACGCCACTCCTGGATGAGCGGCTGTCCTTGCGGCTCGACGGGGATCAATCGCGAACCACCATCCCATCCTTCAACAAAAAGAGTCACACGCGTCTTTACAAAACCAGGCGGCGCATCCACAGGTAACACCGGCTGTATGTGAGCGCGCACGACGATCTCACTAACCTTGCGTCGATCTTCGCGCGGCGGAATTGTGTATTCGAGATAGCCTGATCCGGATCCCCAGAGGTATCCAATTCCTTCGCCGATCTTCTCAAAACGTTCCTCACTCGCCATCTGCGGCTTGAATTGATAGAGAATCGTCTTGTCGTCCCTGACCGTAATTGCCGGCAAACTAGCGTCGTCGCCCTCAGCACGCGTCCACGCAAACTGTCGCGGTATTAAATGCCGTTCACTATCTTGCAGAGACGCCGGCAACTCGGCCGTTTGCAACGACGCAAACATTTGCGATGCACGTCCAATTTCGCTCAGCAACTCTTTATCTCGCGGCGTCGAATAGGAAACTCCGTAACCTCTGCGTGCATCTGGTGTGAGTATCCAGAACATCGCGCCACCGGCTCCAGCTCTCACATTCCCTTCGAAAAACGCTTTGTACCAGTCCACTTGTGAAGCGCCATTGTACCCCTCGACACCCATGCCAAACTCGCCAAACACAACTGGCTTTCCTATTGAAAACGCGGCCGCAGCACGATTCTCGATAAACTCTTTCAAGGCCTTCGGTGAATCCACAAAACTGTCGTGATCGTCGCGTGGATAACTATGAACATCGCAATAATCGATCGTCGGAATCGCATGATCCGCCAACCATTCGCGCCGTTCGGCCGATGAACGATAACCCCAGGCGCCCGGCGCTATCAGGTGATTCGGATCTAGTGACTTCAGATACGCACTCATCTCGGCAAACCACGCACGCCGTTCTGCCCAATGGCCCGTGATCGCCTGCGCTTCGTTCATCAACTCCCATCCGAATATTGCCGGGTCATCGCGATAAAGCACGCCGGTGATCGTGTTTCTTCGCGTCGCGAGTTTTTCCAGATGTTCGCGGTAGAGACGCCGCGTTTCGGGATTCGAATAGAAGAGGATCGCTTTCTCGTTATTGATGCCAAACTTATAGCTGTCGTCGGCTGCGTCGTTGATTCCGGCCCAGCGCAGGTACTGCGTCACACCGCCTGTGTCGCGCCACCAGTTCGTCAAACACAGTTGCACGTAGATGTTGTTCTTCGCGGCTTCAGCAATTACTTTGTCGAGATAAACGAATGCATCTTCGTTCCATTGTCCCGGCGCGAGCCGGAAATAGTGATGGCGTGGCCAGTCTTCGAAGTCGGCCATCGGCTTCACGTCGTTTGGACCACCCTCGCCGAAGGCCCAAACGCGCACGACTTTGATGCCAGCCTGCGCGGCCTGCCGCAGAGTTTCAGGCATGCGTTCACGATCTGCGTCGCGATACATGATTGCGACATTCGCGCCCACAAACCGAAATGGCTTTTGACCAATTACAAACCGTCCGGATCGTTGGCGGACAAACTGATCCTTTGGAGTGCTATCAGGAGCGTTTGGAGAGGCCACTAAAAAGAGAACCGCCGAGCTTCCGGCAATAATCAGCGCGGCGATCGCTAGCAGTTTCTTATTCATCAACGCAGTAACAGGGGACCACTACTAATCAAACTATCTCGGATTTGTCATTCTAATGAAACCCATGATTGCACAGATTGCTCCCAGCACCACAAAGAGGTTGAAAAATGCCCCCACGCCGAGCGCCGCCGAAAGATCGACCGAATTCTGCGAAACACCGAGCACTGCAAAGATCCCGAACAACAGGAAATGCAGGTGATAAATAATCAGGCACACAGCCGCATACGAAAACCAACGGGCCGAGGGTCCAAAAGCAGGCGACCGGGCAAAACCGAGTACAGCAGCTATCAACCATGCCACACCGCCGGCAATCAACAACACGACAACTACCGGGAAAAAGTAGGTTGGTTGCGTCGCGCGTAATTGCGGTTGCTGAAATAGCAACATGAGGACTGGAAACATATTCAGAGCGATTCTCCTTTTTCTATCCTGTTAATCCTGAAACACCGGGTCAACCCTGGATCCAAAAACGAGCGCCGTCTGCGCACGTAAGCCGCTTTGGTATGTGCACAAACGGCGTCCAGAATGTCGGGCAACAGGCGCAAGTTTACACAGCGGGAATCAATGTCGGCCCGCTGTCCGCAAGTGGTCAGCGCTGCTATTGCGTAATGTGAATCTCTTCCTCTTTGTTTACGTGACCGAGGAAGTATATCAAACCACAAACAAAGGCAATTGCTGCCAACGCGAGTGCGATCCATCCAGAGGTATGACCGGCCGTCGGAGGCTCAGTCACAAATCTGTAGAAGTAATAGATCGCGCCGATGGCGGCGACAATTCCCACTAAAATCGCGAGAATATCTTTCAGGCTTTTCATTTTGAACCTCCGGCCAGGAAATTAAGTATGAAGGTTAAGGAAAAAGCCGCGTCTTTTGCGCTATTAATGGCTGCATGTTAACGCCGGGGTATGAGGGAATGCAAGTCAGATATTTTACTGAGAAGGATGCGTGGTATTGGGCGTAATTGTAGGGGCGGCTCTCCGGGGCCGCTCGTGGCTTTGACAGGCGTTCAAGATACGAGCCCCGTTCAATTTCCGAGCACTTATCAAAATCACGGGCGGCCACGGAGAGCCGCCCTACATTTGCATCGATCACGTCAAATCATTCTGGCTGGTAGACGGGAGTCTGGCGCTCCAAAATGACTTTATGCTCGACGCTGGCACCCTGGAGAACGACTCTTGCTGTGTACGGCTTGAAACCGGGTATTACTACTACCGTAAGGTTGTACATGCCGGGAGGCGCGGTCACAGAACTCGACGATCCTTCAATCAAACGGCCCGTAGGATAAGTACTGCTCAATCGCACCTTGAGGTCACGATACGCTACAGGTTGTCCTTGTTCATTGACGATAATGAGCTTCAGCACAACATTCTGAGCAGGCGGCGGTGTTGGGGTTACCGTCGGAGTAGGAGTTTGCGTTGTCGTCGACCCACGGTCCGCACCGAACCATAACTCAAAATGGTTTGGCCGGACGCCGGAAGAAGGTCGAAGTTTTACAGCTGCCCAATTTGGCCCATCCACGTCCCTGATCTTTTGTAAAGCTCTATCGCGATTGCCCGTCGTAGCCGGCAAATCAGTTTCATTTGCAGGTTCATACCAACGCAATTGGCCGTTATTAGGCGCCTTGGCTCCCACGATTTCATAAGCAGGAACAGTAAACCCGATAGTCCGCAGCGCGGCAGCCAACTTATCGGCGCGCTGACGCTGACTCTCATTTGCTAACTGAAAATAAACGCGCGGCGATATCGTCAGTTTGGTTTGAGTGAGAGCGACATTCTTTTGCTCTGCTGCCTGGATAATGGAGTCTGTCAGTACCGACTTAGAGCCTTGAACTTGTTCTTGAACCTGTTGAATGTCGTTCAGTACAGCGTAAAAATAACTTGCTGCCGACGATACTCCTTTGTCCGGATCGTTAGCTGTTACAGCTACAATTACCGGAATGATGTCGCGTGGGAGTTTATCGCCTTCGTTCGCGTTTTCATTCAATTCCCGTAAACCGTTGACAGCGGCCAACCGGTCCTGCGAATTCTCACTGGTTAACTGGTTTAGGAGATTAACCAGGTGTGCTGATCGATCCCGCTCCTTTTTAAGTTCGTCCTGTGCCCTTACGGCAGATTGTTCAGCTTCCTGAGCTTTTTGCCGCGCGCGATATGCCTTGTACGCGAGCACGACAGCCGCGATCAGCAATACGCCAAGAAGAATCGTGAAGATCGAAATATAGCGCCGCTCTCTCTCGACTCGTTTGAGTCTCTCCCTCGTTTGCGCAGCGAGCCGTTCCGCTTCGATCTGAGCCAGACGAGCGGCTTTCTTTTCGCGAATCCAGGGAACGAGAAACTCACTGACAATCTCGTAAAAGTAGATCTTGTGACGTGGTTCGCGCCTTGCCAGCTTGCTATCGACCAACGCATTCAAAGCTCTCCCGATCTGCTCTTCCGAAAAGTTGTCCTTCTCAAAGAACTTCAGATCCGGTTCGGAGACGATGTTCCGCGTGTTGGTCGACGTGACCATGTGGCCCAGCAACGCGATCGCCGGGTAATACAAGTCTCCCAAATTCTTCAGCGCGTCAGCCCAATAATTCTCCAGTACTTTCTGAATGTCGGAGTTGTTACTTTGAAAATATTTGGCGGGGTCAGGCGATTCCCATAGCTTTCGGCAGACAATCTGAAGCTCGGTCAGATTGATGAAACCATTCTCGCTGCGCTGCTGGATCTGTGAGGAGATCGTTTTTGCCAGACGCTCGAGTTCTCTGACGTGATTTACTTTTCCGGCAAATCTCTCTTTTAACTCCGCACCAACAAACGGAGCGAGGACAATCTGCTCCGCTTCATCCACACGAGGTGGAATCAATCTTACGTACTGGTCCAATAACTCGGGAGCCGCTTTGAAAAGAATATTCAACTTCGCCAGGTATTCTTCTCTAAAAACGAACAGGAGCTTGACTGGCAATCCATCGTCCTGAAGAAGCGACGTTAGCACGTTCAGAATGTCTTCCTGGATCGCCGGCGCCTCCAAAGCCTGGTTCGCGCCTCCCTGCCATGCTTCTTCAAAGAGCGTGATGAATTCCTCAAACTGATCGAAAATCAGGAGTGGCCGAGGTCTATCAACAGCCCTCCCGCGTAGTTGATCCAGTTGCTTATAAAACTCGTCGAGAGAAATCTCTAAGCTCTGTGCTCTGTCGTCATTTGCTGCCGGATCGACCAGGTCTGAAGGAAGATAGGGTGGGCCATCGTCCGTTTCAGTCGAAATGCGTTCGACTTTGATTTCCCGTCCCCGTCGCGGCTGAACGCGTAGCCGATGCGCATACAAATTTTCTTTGATCGCCGCCGGAATCAAACCCGCATTGATGAGCGAAGACTTGCCGGATCCCGAATCACCGTAAAGCAACACGCCTCGATTGATGAGGATGTTACTCAACAAATCCCACGTCTCTTCTTCACGCGCGCAAAATACTCGCTGATCGATATATCGAAACGATTCGATCCCGCGATACGGGATCTCCGGCAGCGGTTTTGTATTCTGCGCGGTCGTCGTCACGGCGTTAAAACCTTTCCGCAAGCGGCATGCAGCTTGGGAATACAATCCCAAAGATTGAGAACGATGAATGAAACGTAGCGTCGTTGGTTCTCCCAAACGTCGCGAATAAGGAGATCGGGCTTCTTGTCGACTGAGTAGTTTGGCGGGATGCGTGCCGCATCAAGTTTCCAGCGCAGCGTCTTAAACAGCAAACGCAGGTTGTAGTCCATCAAACTGTAGCCAACGAAAAGCGTGGGCCACTTCATCAGGTGGGCCAGCACGTTGTTACCGAAAGGATGGAAAGGAGGTTTGTCGCTCATTCGCAGGACAAACTGGATATAGTCCTCATCCGTCAAAACAATCGACTCGCGCGTATCGATGTCTCCATGTATTTTCAGAATGTAGGGCTGCTTCGGGTTCGGCGTGCGAGGGCAATCAACCGTCTTCACCTTGTTGTTTATGTTCGGGTTGTAAACACTAACCTCATACGGCGTGGCGATGTTTTCGGCTTTCGCCTTCTGTTCGAGTGCCTTTTCGTAGAGGTGATCGTAGTTAGTAGTGATCACAATCGGAAACTCGAGATCCGCGAGCATGCGCAGGATCGGAGAGGGTTCGCGATTTTTATCTACAGCTTTTTTGATCTCATCAACCAGGAGAAATCGACTCTTCTTTTCCGTTTCGAAGTATTGGGAGACGCGTTGCAGGTTCCACCAATCGCCTCCCGGGTAGTCGCTTTTCTCTGCTAATAGTTTTGATAACTGACTCCCCACCGGCGGTGCGTTCTCTGGTGGATAGTTGAACTGCGTAAGCTGAGGCGGAGGAGGTACATGGACCGCAGAACCCAGAAAGAGAATGCATTCATGGGCAGCAATTTGTTCCTTAAGGTATTCGAGCTCGTCGTCGTACTCGCCCGGGTCAACGTTAAGTGACCCGGTATCTGCCGGTGAAGATTCGGTTGCGTTCGGACGGTTGTAGGTATCGGAACGATAAGTAGGTTCCGGAATGGGTCGATGGTCCGCAAGGGCAGCGGTGAGCCATTGCTGCTTGGCTTGTTCGACGTCGGTTAAGGCTTCGGCGGCAGTTTTGGCTGCCTTGGAATAGATCTGCAGGTCGGGTATGTCCGCGACATATCCCTCATCTCGCTCACTGTAGTAAATGTTGACGTGATAATCCTTCACAACTGTTATGAGATTTCACGCGAATTTATTTCGACAGGATTGTAATGATTCACCGAGACCGGACGTGTAAATCTTGTTACATCTTGTCAATCCTGTCCAGAATTATTCTTTTATCGCCAGCGCGCCGGGTGACGTGCTCGCGATCGAAATACTCCAACAACGGGATCGCGTACTTGCGTGAGACGCCCGCAAGATCCTTGAAAGTAGGAACATCGATCAAACGTTCTGGCTCGTGCTCTGCAGCGTACGCCCGCAGTTTGCTTTTCAAGTCCAGGACCGCTTTTGCATAAATGAACATCTCACCCTGGACTCGCACAAGTTTTTGACCATCTATCAACAGTTGGAGGAGCTTTCGCGCCTGGCCTCGTTGCGATGCCGGGACATTCGCTTTTGTCATGACCTCCTCAATCGTAGGCGCTTCGACTCCCGCAGCAAGATAAAGCTGTTCGATGCGGTTGCTCAGCTCAGTCTCTTGTTCAGATAAGCCCACACGGTGTCGACTCGAGCGAACGATATCCTTTTCCGAAACCACTTTTTCCTGCGCTTCGAGTCTCCCGATCACACCGTTAAATAACTCCGTCGCCGAATGCGCAAACAACTTCTCGCGCAAGGTCTCACGCAACATGCCGCGCGCCAGCGGCTCTCGCTGGTGATAGCGGTCGAGTTCCGCCACAACTGCATCACTGAGCCGATCGAGACTCGCGCGTGACAGAAACAAGCCGCCAACATCGACCACGCTACCTGCTTTTTGAACTTCCAATGCTACTTTGGAAAGAACCTCATTGGTCCAGCCTGTGGCTGCCGCGAGATCGTCGAGTCGAACCCCACTATCGCCTGAAACCTGTACAAACGCTTCAAACTTCGTCGCACGCTCATCATGCATCAACCTGCGCAACAATTCGACCGTGTGCTCCAACTCTCGGCCGCGATGTTTTGTCGCAAACGGCTCGACAATCACTCCGCCCGCAATCGTCTGGGCCGGCGAATAGCTTCGCAGAATAAACCTGTCGCCGTGCACAGCAACCACTGGAGCTTCGAGTCGCAACTGCGCAAAACCACTGCTTCCAGGCGCAACCTGTTGAGACCCCTCGAGCACTCTTACGCGCCCTAACACTTCTGCGGCTCCGATGTGGAAACGAACTCGCGAACGCGATCGAACTGCACGCGCTGCGCCCGGCAACACGTCAATCCAAACGTCGACGATTTGCGTGGGTCGCAAACGTCCCACCGGGGCCAGCACCATTCCGCGTTCAATTTGTGCGGTATCAACGCCGGCGAGGTTCACGGCGGTGCGTTGTCCCGCATGCGCTTCGCGAACGGAGTTGTTATGAACCTGTAATCCGCGCACGCGAACATTGGTTCTCGATGGCAACAACTCGAGTTCTTCGCCTTCTGTGATCTTTCCGGAGATCAGCGTGCCGGTAACGACAGTGCCAAAACCCTTCATCGAAAACGATCGATCGATCGGAAGACGCATGGTGAAGTCCTGAGATCTGGGCGGAACGCGCTTGCCCATCTCTTTAAGTCGCGACTTCAAATCCTCCAAACCCGCGCCGGTGCGAGAACTCACGCTGAGCACAGGAGCATTCTCAAGAAACGATCCGCTGACCAGTTCATGCGCTTCGTCTTCCACGAGTGTGAGCATCTCTTCGTCGACTAGATCTTTCTTGGTAATGACTACCAGACCATTGCTCACGCCCAGCAAACGACAAATGTCGAAGTGCTCACGCGTCTGAGGCATCACACTCTCGTCTGCAGCAATTACGAGGGCGAGCAGATCGATGCCATGCGCGCCTGCCAGCATGTTCTTGATGAAGCGTTCGTGGCCGGGAACGTCCACGAAGCCAACGCGCAGATCATCGAGCTCCAGATCGGCAAAGCCCAAATCGATCGTTATGCCGCGACGTTTTTCTTCGGGAAGGCGATCCGGATCGGTACCCGTCAAAGCGCGCACGAGGGCGCTCTTTCCGTGATCGATGTGACCGGCGGTGCCAACGATAATAGACGACATGTTTAGTCAGGATTTCTCTGTGCCACCTCTGTGTTCTCTGTGCCTCTGTGGTTATCAGAATGTGCGATATGACAACCACAGAGGCACAGAGGTGCCACAGAGAACCATTATGCTTGTTTCGCAAGAACCTGTTCGTAGAATTCGATGTACTGAGGAATCACCACGTCTGTGCGATAACGACTAATCGCCGACTCTCTGGCGCGATTACCCATCTCTTTGCGCAGTTTTTCGTCAGATATTAAGCGTGCCGCATCAGCTGCCATCTTATCGACGTCACCCACCGGACTGAGATATCCAGTCTCACCGTCGGTGACCACCTCCGGAAGCCCGCCCACTCGCGAAGCAATCACTGGAACTTCGCACGCCATTGCTTCCAGGGCTGCTAGTCCAAACGACTCCTGATCCGAAGGCAGGAGCAATACATCAGAAGCGGAAAGGTAATCAACAATGCGCGGTTGTTTTCCGACAAACGAACACCGATCATAAATGCCTAGACAACGAGCGCGATGCTCCACGTTCGTTCGCTCACTGCCGTCTCCCACCATTACTAAACGTGTCTTCACACCCTTGTTCAAAACACGTGCGAAGATTTCAACGCAATCGACCGGTCGCTTAACGGGACGGAAGTTTGAGACGTGAACTAATAACGGTTCGTTTTGCGGCGCTAACGATTCTCGTAAACTTTCAACCTCGAGACGCTTGTAATCATACTGGCAAACAAAGTTGGGAATTACTCTAATGTCGTCGAAGTGGAAGATCTCTCGCGTGGCCTCTTTCAAATAATTCGAGATCGCCGTCACTCCGTCAGACTGCACAATACCGTAGCGAGTAATCGGCAAATAAGATCGGTCTGCGCCGACCAGCGTGATGTCAGTTCCATGCAGCGTCGTAACTACCGGCAAACGGCGTCGTGGTTTGAGCGACTCGCGCGCGAGTATCGCGCTGATGGAATGTGGAATCGCGTAATGAACGTGCAGCAGGTCGAGATTCTCTTCTTCGGCAACGGTGGCCATTTTAGTCGCCAGCGCGAGCGTGTAAGGCTGATGCTCAAACAGCGGGTACGACATCATCTCGACCTCGTGGAAACGCACGCGCTCATTGAGTTCAGTCAAACGTGTTGGCAAAGCCGAGGAGATGAAGTGAACTGTGTGACCGCGTTGCGCGAGTTCTTTGCCAAGTTCAGAGCCGACAATACCGCTGCCACCGTAGGTGGGATAGACCGTGATGCCGATGTTCATGATTCTTGTGCTTAGTTCTTTGTACCTTTTTCGGGGCTTTGTTCCAGTTCAGCAAGCCGTAAATCTACTTCAAAGTACCAAGCACAAAGGACTAAGTACAACTCACAAAAAGGCGAGGCAGGCGACCCTCGCTATCGCCTGCCTCTATTCTCAACTTGACTCACCTCGAGAGGGGGCAAGTGAGGGACGGGAGTATATGCCTGCTTTTAATATTTAGCAATGATTCCTGCAACATCAGCACGGCTTTTATATAAGAAAGATTTAGGCACTCGACAAGTATGCAATTACGCACCGCCTCGCCACCTGCGACTACACGACAAAAACGCTATAATGTGAGCACGAAAGAGAGGTTTGTAAAAGTCAGGAATGCCGAAAATTAGTGATATTGAAGAAACCCCAAATCCGAATGCCGTTAAGTTTATTCTCCGCGAACCTGTGAGTAACGGCGTCGCACGCCAATACGGTTCGGCGGACTTGGCTGAGAATGATCCACTTGCGAAGTCGCTGTTTGATATTGGTCATGTGGTGTCAGTTTTTTATATGGACCGCATGATCACGGTTGAGAAGGACGACGAGGGCGATTGGGATGAGTTATTACCAGCACTGGCGGTACCGATTCGCGCGGCCGAGACCGTGAATGGTTCAGCAGCAGCCGCGGCAGCGGCGGTTGGTGGTCCAATTGCAGCAGTGGCGAGTGACGATCCACGGTTACTAAAAATCAACGAGATCCTGGATGAAAAAGTCCGACCGGCGTTAATGGGTGACGGAGGCTATCTCGAAATCATCGGTTTGAATGAACACACTCTGAGCATCCGCTATCAGGGCGCATGCGGCAGTTGCCCGAGTTCCCTCACCGGCACGCTGATGGCGATCGAAAGCATGCTAAAGCAGGAAGTTGACCCAGAGTTGGAAGTGATTGCAGTGTAAATACATGGACAGGATTTGTTGAGGATTAATACGAGCGCATCCTGCGATTCCTCTCCAGGGTTCATATGTTCTGGCTGGTTCTAATCTCGATAACAGCGGCGTGTTGGTACTTCGCTCTTACGACGCCGTCCCGTTCATACCCGCGCGACTGGCGTCTCAAGTCTTTTCATCTTTCACCACAAGAAGAGCATGATTTTCATGTGAGCGTCCGAAAGGTGTTGGCACTTACTGGTGCCATATTCTTATCGGTCTGCTTCCTCATTAGCCTTGCATTCACCCTGCTTTCGGGTCGTCAATGAAGAGTTTCACGGCGAAGATTCTGGCGATCATTTTGAGCGACCTGCGATGGCTCAATTCGTTTGGGCCAGCTGTGAAAACAGTCGCATTAATCATTGGAATTGCTCTGATTTTGTTCGTCTCGATCCGGTTGCAGTCGAGGTCCGCATCCTGCGATCAAACAATCGCGCACAGCCTTGACCAACGCGAACACCTAAGCGCATTATTGTGTCGCGGTGTATATTAGTCATCCGCTCAATTGAATGGATGCAGGCTCCCTCAGCGAGGGCAGCCGTGACCGCGATCTTCTTATCGATGCTCAGGTGATTGTTTGACATGGGTACTGCCTCCAGTAGAAATACTGCACTACGGAAAATGGCTTTACGTCAACGATTATTTCTGTACTACGAGATTTATTTAGGTGCGCTGAGTGTCAAATCCCAATAATCCCAACATAGACATTTACGGCGGGCGTGATCCGCGTGAAATCCCTGCGTACCGCGTTACCGATGCCGCTGCTTATTTAGGTATTCCTGTAACCACCTTGCGAGCATGGAGTAAGGGGATGCGTTACGGGCAGAAGGGTGGCGCAAAGGGATATTTCAAGCCCGTGTTCTTGCTGCCTAATCCTAATCGTTCTCTCCTCTCTTACTTCAACTTGGTTGAAGCCTTTGTCTTAAGTAGCTTGCGCAAAAAGCATTTAATCAAGCTGTTCAAGATTCGTAGGGGTATCGACTTTTTACAAGAACATTTCAATTCAACACATCCTCTGGCTCAACATGAATTTCAGACTAACGGTGTGGATTTATTTATTGAGAGATACGGGGAGCTAATCAACCTGTCTCACGTCGAACAGATAACCATGCGTGAAGTCTTGGAAACTTATCTGACTCGCGTCGAGCACGATCCGGCTGGCTTAGCAGCGCGTTTGTATCCGTTTATTAGACTGGCTGGTACTGACCAGCCGAGAAATGTCGTAATCAATCCTTATGTTTCGTTCGGCAAGCCAGTAATAACTGGCACTGGCTTGCCAACCCGCGTAGTTGCAGAGCGGTTTAAGGCGGGTGATTCGATTCCTCAGATAGCCGCCGATTATGGCCGCAAAGAAGCAGAAATCGACGACGCGATCCGATACGAGCTTAAAATCGCTTGACCTCTACACCTTCTTTTTAGATCGCGCATCCGAAAGCAAAAGTCTACGAGAAGCGTTGCGGGATTTAGGCGCACGCGTCGAAATTCACCGTGATTACTATATTGATGATGAAAACGATCAGGTTTGGCTACCAGAAGTTGCGGCCAAAGGATGGGTGATAATCTCACAAGATCAATTCAACGAACTAGAACGCCAAGCGATCCGAAACGCAGGCGGCAGAGCATTTCTAATCGTTGAGGGCAGCATGACCGGGGAGGAGCAGGCGGCAATAGTTGTCGGCGCAATGCACCGAATGCTACGAATACTAAAAGCAGTTCCCGCCCCCTTCATTGCCCGTATCTACCGAGCAAAGCGCGTCCTGATAATACCAAAAGAAAAATAATGGTCGGCGCTTTTCATGTAAGAGGCTGTATGCAAAAGTGGGAATATATTGAGATCCACGTCCGTAATCGTGACGTCGGAGTATTTACTCTGAGTATCAACCGTGAAGAACAACCAGCGACCGCAGAGCATAATGCGAACATCTCCCGGCTACTAAACCGTTTTGGAGAACAGGGATGGGAATTGGCTAGTTACATCCAATGAGGGCAAGTGGGTATTCAAGCGTCCCCGACCTAAAAATAAATTCTGGATTTCAAATTAGGACACGACCCAACTTTTGGAACCGAACGTTTTCCGGTACGTGAACTATCCGGTTATATCCATCCAGCTTTTCACCTACAGGAGTGTTCTATGCGCCTACCCTTCGCCGCAATTGCGTTGAGTGTTTGTCTTGGTCTGTTTACCTCCGTCACGTTCGCCCAACCCAAAAAACCGAAAACCAGCAACGAAGAAGCGGATGCCGAGGCGGCACAGCAGCGCACGGTGGCGATTTCACTGGTCACCAGCCTCGCGGACGAGGCACGTAGTTTTAAGGATCAAACGCGCCGGGCACGTGTGCAGGCACGAGCGGCGGATGTGCTCTGGGATACAGATCCCGAGCGGGCACGGGAACTTTTCCGGCGGGCGTGGGAAGCTGCCGAGATTGTCGATGCTGAAGCCGCCAAAAAACGCACTGAAGACATGAAACGCATGGAATCGGAAGGTGAGCCAGTCGTCGTGCGGGGCGGGCCTGACTTGCGCAGCGAGGTTTTGCGCCTGGCAGCAAAGCGCGATCGAAAACTCGGCGAAGAGTTTCTCAAAGTCCTCGATGAAGCGGCGGAGAAGGCACGGATTGAAGCTGCTAACGATCCGCGAAACAATCCAAACTCTCGTATCGGCGCGTCGCAGCGCCTGCAACTGGCGCGTCGACTTGTTGAAGATGGCGAGGTTCAACGTGCACTCGAATTCGCAACTCCGGCGCTTAACGCAGTCAGTTCCGACTCCATTTTCTTTCTCTCAGCGTTACGCGAAAAAAACACCCAACTCGCCGATGCCGCCTTTACTAACCTCCTCGCGCTTACGGCCCGCGATCCAAACTCCGACGCCAACACAGTCTCTGGTTTGTCGTCGTACTTGTTCACTCCGTTTCTTTACGTGACGTTCGAGAAAGACGGTGGATCTAATCAAAGCCGCCAAAGAGGTCCAACGCCCGCGCCTGAAGTCGATGCTGGACTGCGAAATTACTTTCTCAAGGTCGCTTTCAATATTCTGATGCTACCGGTGCCAACGCCGGATCAGGATCGGACCACGTCAGGCCGAACCGGGAAGTATCTGATGATCAAACGGTTGCTGCCGCTTTTCGAACAGTACCTCGTCGATCTCGCGCCTAATCTGCGAACGCAGCTGACAGCGCTCGCTTCGTATGTGCCACCCGATATGCAGCAAGGCGAGAATCGCGCTGTCAGCATTGGCATTCAGCCGGAATCGTCGGACGGCGATCCGTTGCAGCACATGCAGGAGCGATTGGACCACGCGAGTAGGTCAGAAGATCGAGACGCCATCTATGCTGATTATGCAGTTGCACTCTGCCAGGACGGCGATCCGCGTGGAAAAGATCTGGTCGATAAGATTGAGAATACCGAACTGCGGAAGAGTGTCAAAGCCTACACAGATTTCCAACTCGTTCAAGTCGCAATTCGGAATAAGGAGGTCGCTGAAGTCACTCGACTGGTCAAATCCGGCGATCTCACCAGTATTCAAAAAGTGTGGGCCCTGACGAGTGGCGCCAAGTTAATAATGGCGGCTGAACGTTCGCGCGCAGCTGACATGCTCGAAGAGTCACTCGCAGAGAGCCGTCGTATCAGTGCCAGCGATCCGGATCGAGCCCGAGCCCTCACGGCCGTAGCAGTCGGTTTCGGCGAGATCGATCGCGTGCGTTCGTGGGAAATTCTTGGTGAGGTAGTGAAGGCGGCAAACAGTGCGGATACTTACACAGGTGAAGACAGTCGCATTTCTTCACGATTACAAACCAAGTTCATGGTGGTGATGACCAACAGCACCGCTGAAGACTTTGACTTGCTCGCCGTTTTCAGGCATCTTGCACGCGCCGATCTTCTCCGAGCAATTCAGCTCGCAAAAACGTTCACCGGCGAATCGCCTCGGGCAGTGGCAACACTTGCAATTGCGCGTTCCGTGCTCGAGAAACGCAAGGAATCAGCGTAGTCATCCAGAGTCTTCACAGATTTAGGAGTAGCCCATGAAAGAGCTCTGTATTGGGTTGTGTTTCCTCTTATCCGCAACCCTCACCTGCGCGCAAACTAACGAGACGAAAAAGTCTGCGCCCGCGAAAGCTGCCGCAACCGACTCCACGGCTTCGGCTGACGCTGCACTCGAGCTCAAAGAGCGCCGCGTCAAAGCCCGATCTTTGCTGATCTCGCTTTCAACTGACGCACGCGCCTTTCACGACCAGATGCTGCGCGCAAGATCGCTCGCACGCATCGCCGATGCGCTCTGGCGAGTCGATGCAGAACAAGGTCGACTGTTGTTTCGCAAAGCCTGGGAAGCGGCGGAAGTTGCCGATCAGGAAAGCGACCGGAAACTTCAGGAGGAAATCAACAAGCAGAAAGCGGTGACTGGCGGGGGTTATGCCATCAACTTGCCGCCAAACGTGCGACAGGAAGTTTTGCGACTCGCTGCCAAGCATGATCGAGCTCTCGGAGAGGAGTTTTTTGAAAAGCTAAAGACGCAGAAGCTTGAAGCTGCAAATTCAGCGACAACGGCGAAGCCGAATCCAAATCGACTCAGTGACCAATTGAGCCAGCGGATCGGTGTAGCGGACCAGTTACTTCAAATCGGCGAACCGGAACGCGCGCTGGAGGTTGCTGAGCCGGCGCTGGCGCAGGTGACGATGCAAACGATCGACTTTCTCTCGAACGTGCGGGAGAAGAACGCAGACCTGGCTGACAAGCGATATACGGCTTTACTCGCCAGCGCTGCAAACAATCAACAAGCCGACGCAAACACAGTCTCTTTGCTGGCGTCCTACATCTTCACGCCTCATCTGATGGTGACATTCAGTGGTAACGGCAGTTCGAGTTCGCAATCGTCTTCAACGATAACGCCTGCCGCAGTATCGCCGGAACTTCGCAACATGTTCTATCAGATAGCCGGCGGGATTCTGTTGCGGCCATTGCCAGCCCCCGGACAGACCGATCAGACCTCCGCCGGCGCGGATGGAAAGTATCTGGTGATCAAACGTCTGTTGCCCTTCTTTGAGCAGGGTGCATCGGCGGAAACTGTCGAAGCGCTTCGAACTCACTTGAATGCCTTGAATACCGTTGTCACCGAAGACACGCGCCGTAAGGATGATGACTGGATCAACCGAGGCCTCAAATCTGAAAAGCCTTCGACTGATCGCGTGCAGGGATTGCTCGAGCGCATCGACCGTGCAAAGACATCCGCCGAGCGCGACTCGCTCTATATCGAACTGGCTTATTACACGTCGAGTAGAGGTGACGGACGAGCACGCGAGTTTGTGGGCAAAGTCGAAGATTCCGAAGTCCGCAAACAGTTGCAGGCGTACATCGACCCGTCACTAGCGATGTACTATGTCAACAAGAAAGATACCGATCAGGCCCTGGAGATGGTTCGAAAAGGCGAGTTGACGCACATTCACAAAACGTGGGTACTAACTAAATGTGCCAGGCTTCTCGCTAAAACCGATCGTGATCAGGCACTCGAACTCATTGACGAAGCCGAAACCGAAGCACGGCGGATCGAGGGATCCGATCCAGCGCTGCCACGTGGACTGATTGCGGTGGCTAATGCCCTTAAAGAGGTCGATCCGGCACGCGTTTGGGATGCGACTTTCGACGCGGTGAAAGCGGCAAACTCTGCTGAAGGCTTCACGGGTGAAGATGGTGAGCTCGTTTTGAAGTTTCAAGGCAAAGGGCATTCGTCCGTTCATACCAGCGATGTTGCCGAATTCGATCTTGATGGGATTTTCCGCGAGCTAGCCGAGAAGGATTACGACCGTGCGGTTGAACTGGCGCGGGGATTTCAGGCTGAGGGACCGAGGGCAGTGGCGACAATCGCGATCGCGAGGGCAATTCTGGAGCCTAAGAAAACTGCAACCGGCAAATAATCCTGTCAATCGTGTAGATCTTCGTAATCCTGTGACAGGATTTTCAGGATTAACTACATTAGTCAGGCTCTCACGAATAGATATTCATCGGTCGTGTGAGTAGCGCGAGTGGATCGTCGACGTTGAGCGCCTCACGCACGTAAAACGGTTCGCCGGCATCGACCCCTATCAACGATCCGAAATATCTCATTCGAAACTCAATCTCCTGCAGAAATCCGCGCTGGCTGATGCGCGTCGAGGGCTCTTTCGACGCAGCGTCAAAAAACTGCGAAGTGTAGGCCCGGATCGCGTTCATCTTCTCATCGACAAAGTCCGACACATCAACCACGAACGACGGCACAATGCGTCGCGAAAAGAGTGAATGCATAATCGCAGGCATCGGCACCGGCGCTAATCCAGACTCTTCATCGTAGCGCTTCATTGTGGCAAGTCGTGCCGCCTGTCTTACTATCACTGATGTGTTCGCGTGATCCGGATGTGGATCGTCTTCGTGCGTCGTCAGAAGCACCTTCGGTTTGTGTGTACGAAGCATTCGCACAAATGCAGTCCGCGCAACTTCATTCGGCCAAACGTGTCCATCCGGCTGATCCAGATTTAGACGCACGTCGAGTTTCAATATCTTCGCGGCATCGAGTGCTTCCTTCGCGCGAATCTCCGGAGTGCCGCGCGTTCCCATTTCGCCGCGGGTAAGATCGCAAACACCGGTGCGATAGCCGAGAGATTTCAGTTTCAGGAGTGTTCCCGCGACAGACAGTTCCGCATCGTCAGGATGAGAAAAAACTGCGAGCACATCGAGCTGGGTCTCTGTCGAACTCATTGCCAAAGTTTAGCTTAAAATACGGATATGAAACTAACGATTCTCGGTTCGGGCACCTCAGTGCCGCACGCAAGACGTGCCACACCGTCATACTGGCTCGAAACTTCAAAGGGCGTGGTCGTGCTGGACTTTGGCGCCGACGCTCCGCATCGTATGGCGCAGGAGAATCTTAACTGGGCCAACCTTGGCGCGATCTGGATCAGCCACTTTCATCTCGACCACATGGGCGGCCTGACACCCTTTCTTTTCGGCCTGAAATGGGCTCCGCAGACTCAAAACCGGATCACACCACTGAGAATCATCGGACCAAAAGGCCTGCGCCGCATCATCGACGCGGTTAACGAATCGAACGATTATGGGTTGCTGGATCAACGGTTCACGATAGAAGTTGTCGAGGTTTCACCAAACCAGGAATTTGAAATCCTGCCGGGGCTCATCGCGAACACTCTTTCCACTCCGCACACGGACGAAAGTTTGGCCCTTCGTTTGAAAGTCGAGGACTCGAAACTATTTGTCTATACTTCTGACACCGGTTTTTCGGATGATTTAGCGCCGTTTGCAAGAGATGCTGCGCTGCTGCTGATGAAATGTTCTTTCAGAAGAAACAAACCCGTGCAGAAGCACCTCGAACTTGCGGATGCAATGCGTGTGGCCCGTGATTGCGCGCCGCGAAAACTGGTCTTGACTCATCTCTATCCGGAGTGGGACAACGTGGACCTCGTCGCAGAGGCTCGGGCGTTGTGGTCGGGTGAAACTATTGAGGCGACAGACGGTTTGAGGGTTGAAGCATAAAATTCATAGGGCTTGAGAATGATGAAGATACTTCTGCTCTTTCTGTGTCTACTGTTTCCACTCTTCGATGTTCCTTTACTTGAATCGGGCCAGGGCACGAAATTACGAAAACGGACTACCGCGCCCACCGAGATTAAAGTTCTCTCCTACAACATCCGCTGGCGCAGTGGCGAAGATCTGAAAGACATGATCAAGCTGCTGAAAGAGGACCCGGAGATCGGCGGCGCCTCAATCCTCGCGCTTCAGGAAGTGGACCGCCGCAAAAAACGCAGCGGCAACAACAACACCGCCAAAATGATCGCCGATGAGTTGGGCTTACATTACGCATGGGCCGCACCGCCAACTGCCAAACCCACCGACGAAGAAGAAACGGGTGTTGCGATCCTGAGTGTCTATCCTCTGTCAGACGTAAAACGCATCGTGCTGCCGCACGCTGGTCCAGGTCACCGCCGCCGAGTCGCGTTGGGCGCAACGATAGAGGTTGAGAACCGTCAGTGGCGCATCTACTCGGCACATGCAGAAACCCGGATTAAACTCGGTAAGAAACTCGAACAGTTCCAGGCTGTCATCGACGATCTGGCCCAATATCCCAGGAACATGCCCGCGATCATCATGGGCGACCTCAATACCTGGGAACCGAACGCGCACGACAAAGTCACCAAATTCTTTTCAAACGCAGGGCTGAAAACACCATTCGACGGTCGCAAGACATTCAAACGCCGCATTCTGTTCGTGCCACTTGAATTGAAGTTGGATTGGGTTTGGCTGCGTGGTCTGGAAGCGGCAAGCTGCGGTATTGATCGGGAAATTGAAATTTCCGATCACTTTCCTCTATGGACCAATGTTAAGATGCTGAACCGTTAGCAGCCACAAAAGGCATAAATAGCACATAAACATAAAACCGAGGGTGGGCGTTCAAAAAATCGGATCTGTTGGTGGTAAACAAGACAGATTTGTTTTTCTACTTTTGTGCTTTACGTGCTTTTTGTGGCTAAATCTGATCGTACTTTTGTCGCCCAATGAAATGTAATAACTGCGAGAGGGTTGTGTCCGCGACGCGTGCTCGTTGTCAGGCTTGTCGAGCAAAGCTGCCGGGGTGGTACTTCTTCGCTGGTCTAGTCACGGTTGTTAGTCTGTTTATGGCGTTCAAGTTAGTGGAACTGATCCTTTAGTTACCTCACACCCCATTCCCACATTCCGTAACTGATTTTTTTATCGAGCGGCGTGCCCGCTTGTTTAAGTGATAACGCGATCTGGCCGCGGTGATGCGACTCGTGCGAAATCAGGTATCCGAGAAACGCAGCCGCATGCGGTTTGAAGCCCTTTACTTTGCCGCCCGCCGCAAGGCTTTTTGCCAGCAGTGTTTCAATGGCAGCGCCTGAATCAACTAACGACTTCCGCAGTAGTTTCTTATCGTGTGCGACGGCCGCCTCAACTTTCTCTAGACCCTTCAACAAATCAGGCGCAGAAGCCTTCAACCACATCAGACGCACGTTGTGGATGTGTGCAAACTGTTCACCAACGCTACGGCCTTTCGAAGCAGAGTGACTGTCGAGTGAAGCCGGATCGACGGCATCGAGGAGATACAGATTGATGCGATCGTGAATCAGCCACGTTTCGAGGAGTTGATTGTCAGGCATGTTTCAGATCCTTTAGTCCACAGGTTACGCAGATTTCACAGAGGAAAGCGGCGGGTTTCGCCCCCCAAAACCCACCGCCTCCCGTGATGAGGTGCAGCAACACGGGGAAACCTGTTAGCGCACTCGCACCACGATGCTGTTCACTCTCAACGCATTACCCGTTGCTCGTTGTAAATCCGCAATCGCTTTGTTCAGATCTGTCTGCGCTTTTAACTCCAACCCGCGCGCCTCAGTCAAAGCTGTCTGCCGTTCCAAAACGAGAAACGTCGTCGACTGTCCAGCGTCCAGCTTTCTCTGCTCACTCGCAAACTGCAGCTCGTTTGCCTCACGTGTAGCGCTTGCGGCACGCAGACGAGATTCAGCACTGCGCATCGCTTGCAATGCATTACGAACATCAACTTGAATAGTTTGTTCGAGTTGTTCCCGTTGCGTTCCGATTCGTTCGGCTTCAACCAGCGACCGGCCCAGGTTTGCTTCTGCGGTCCGATTACGCAACGGCAAATTGATCTGCACTCCAACTTTGAAATTCGTGAAGCGGTTCGATAGCAAATTCTCTACTGACTGCCCGAAGCTGCCAATAAGATCGGGAGCTATAGTCTGCACCGGCAAATCCGGTAAAAGACCAAGACCCAGCAGACCCGAAATCTGATTTACACGATCCCGCACCTCCAAACTCGATGCAGTGAACGGATTCACACGAGAGATGCTCGAGGTGCCAGCGAGACCGTTGATTCCATAAGTGCCGACAAGATCGATCGCCGGCTTCGACTGATCTTTGAAAAAACGCTGGTCGATCTGGTTGATTTCTTTCAGCACATTTGACTGCTGCAACTCTGGACGGTTCTCCATCGCCGTTTTCAACGCATCTGGCAGCGACACCTCCGGCACCACAAGGTCAACCGGATCAGTAGGCACGATCGACTCGTTCCAAAGTTGCGCTTTTTGATCTTTGGCAATCAGGTTCTTCAGGTTGTTCTCGGAACGCGACACTTCTTCCAACGCACTGAAAACACGTTGTTCATATGTTGAGATTTGCGCCTCTGCGGCGACAACGTCGATCGGCGCGAGTTGACCTTCGTTTACCAGACGCTTGTTGTGCTCAAGCTGTGTGCGCGCCACTGAGACTGCATCTCGCTGCACCTGAAGATTGCGCAAAGAAAAAACGAGATCCCAGTACGCTCGCTGCACGTTTGTGATCGTGTCGATTGCACGCTGCCGAAACTGGGCATCCGTTAAAGAAAGATTTTTTCGCGCAATCTCGATCTGCCGGCGGCTATTGTCGATCCTGAGTCCACGCAACAACGGTTGCGTGTAGTTGAACGTTATTCCAGTGGGAAACTGCGGATTCAGCGAGGTGAACTGGTTGTTTGTAGTCAGTCTCACTGAAGAAGCGTCCAAACGATAACTACCGCCAAGCACGGGCGACTGACCTTCCAGTCGCATCGTGCCGGTGTAATCGCTGGTGATAGTCGATCCGTTTTGTCCGCCCGATAGAAAGCTGGCAATGGGACTTTCAATGCGCTCGTAAAACGCCTGGGTCGAGAGTCGCGGGTCGTAAACACCCTGTGCGCCGAGCAAATCAAACTCCGCAATACGCACATTCTCTCGAGCCACTTCGATGTCTTTGTTGTTCTCAAGCGCCAGCGAGAGCGCTTCACGCAGCGCCAGTGGACGCTGCCGGTTTAAATCAACACCGACGCGATTCAACTCGGGCAGCGGCTTTTGCGGCGCCCGGAAGTCTGGTGCGACAGGCGGCACCGGCAACTGTTGGATTTCAGATTGCGCCATCGCAACTGAACTTACAGTCAACGCAAAGACTATTAATAACAAGAACCTCTTAAGCATTGCTTTCCCTTACTCAATTCACAGCTTACACAAAAAGAATTCTGTGTAATCTGTGGATGGATCTATTGCTTCGAAATCAATCCAGCAGCCGCGCTTGCAGCTCTACGACGCACTCGCCCAAAAGCTCGCTGCACTCGATCCCCAATCAAACCCCAAACACGGCTGCGAGCCAGATCGTCAAAGAGTGAATAGAAAACCGGCACCGCGAGCAGTGTCAGCAACAAACAGAGTGTTTGCCCGCCAACCACAAGTACACCTATCGATCGGTTGGTCCCTGAACCTGGACCAGTCGAGATGGTCAACGGCAACATTCCGGCAACGAGCGCAATCGTCGTCATCAGAATCGGTCGCAAACGATCTCGATTTGCACGAATGATCGCCTCGAGTCGGTCCATGCCGCGTGCGCGTAACTGGTTCGTGTGATCGATCTGCAGAATCGCGTTCTTCTTCACCACACCGAAGAGCAGCAAAAGGCCAAGTCCGGAGAAAATGTTGACCGTTTGGCCCGTCATCAGCAGTGAAAGAATGCCGAACGGAATCGCAAGCGGCAGTGTCAAAAGAATCGTTATCGGGTGAACGAACGACTCAAACTGAGCCGCCAGCACCATGTACATGAAAACAAACGACAGTACGAAGGCAAGCACGAAGTAGTAACCGGCGCGACCAAGCTCCTTCGAACGCCCGGCTAATCCGGTTGAGTAAGCCGCATCGATATTCATCTCCTGCTTAAACTGCTCCAACTTCGCGATTATCGCGGCTTGCGACCCGCCCGGCCTGACGTTACCGAGCAACATCACCTGTCGTTGCCGGTTCAGACGATCGATCGCTGCTGGTCCAGTTCCCTGTTCCACCTTGACGAGATTGTCGAGACTGACCCAGCCAATTTTGGCCGACGACACAATCATCCGCTTCAAACCTTCAACACTCGTGCGAAACTCTCCAACCGAGCGCACGCGTACGTTGTACTGATCGGTTCCGGCGTTGAACGTCGAGACTTTCTGACCGGCGACGAGCGAGTTGAGTGCCTGCGCAATGTCGCCGACCCTCACGCCCAGATCCGCTGCGCGTGCGCGATCGATAACCACTCGCAATTCCGGCTTACCGCTAATCAGGGTCGAGTCAGCATCGACGACGTCCGGAATCGTTTTCATTTTTTCCAGCATCTGGTCCGAGTACTGTTGGAGCTTGTTCAGATCAGGACCACGCAGGACATACTGAATGTCAGCGTTACGGAAACCACCACCGGAGATTGCAGCGACCTGTTGCACACTCGTTCGCAGTTGTCCGGGATACGATTTCAGGTACTTCGCCAGCACCTCATTTCGGGCCCGCACCATCAGTTCCTGTTGCGAAACCTTGCGTTCCTGGATTGGCGTCAGCTTTACGTAAATCGTGGCGAGGTTCACAAGTTCCTGCTGGCCACCACCAATCGTGGTCAGCGTGTCGGTCACTCCAGGAAGAGTGCGCAAATCGGTCGCGATACGTTCAGCAAGATTCGAGGTCGCCGGTAGCGAAAAGCCTTCGGGCGCGCGCACGTTCAGTTCAAACTGTGCCTGATCGTCAACCGGCAGAAAATTCTTACCGACAAACATGAAGAGAGGCACGATACTTACGATCACGATCACGCAAGCAGTTACGATCACCCAGCGATGTGCCATAGACCACGTCAACAACTTCGTGTAAGTGCGATCTATCGGACGATAAAACCGCGATTCCTTTGAACCGTGATCGGCGGGTTCGGTGTGGCGTTCGAGAGCGCGCTCTTTCTCGTCGTCGCTGCGTCTGATCAAACGCGCCGCTAACATCGGCGTAAGCGTGAACGATACGAGCAGCGACACGGCAATCGCGAATGCAGAAGTTAAACCAAACGACGACATGAACCGGCCAACGATGCCGCCCATGAAACCGACTGGCAGAAACACTGCCAGCAGCGAAAGCGTCGTGGCCATAACCGCCAGCCCGATTTCCTTTGTTCCTTCGATGGCAGCCTGAAATGGCGGCACACCTTTCTCTTCAATAAACCGGAAGATGTTTTCCAGCACCACGATCGCGTCGTCGATCACGATACCGACCATCAACGTCAACGCAAGCATCGTGATCTGGTTGAGCGTAAATCCCATCGCCGCCATGATGCCGAAAGTAGCGATCAGCGACGTCGGAATTGCGAGACCGGCAATCAGCGTCGAACGGAAGCTCCACAAAAAGACAAAAACGACGATAGCCGCGAGAATACTGCCTTCGATCAAGTGAGTTTGAATCGCTTCGATTGAAGCTTTGATAAAGATCGATTGATCGCCGACGACTTCCGTTTTGAACCCAGGCGGCAACGTCTTGCTGATCTCAGCCAGGCGTTCCTTTACGGCGTCTGCGATGGCAACAGTGTTCTGGCCCGATTGTTTCGAAACGATCAGAGTGACTGCCGGCTGGCCGTTCAAACGCGCTTCGGTTCGCGGCTCTTCGGCTCCGTCTTCGGCATAACCGATGTCACTCAGTTTGACTGCGTAAGTGCCGCGATTCGCAACGACGAGGTTGTTAAAGTCGGCAGGTTCAGCGATTCGCCCCATCGTGCGAACCGTCAACTCGCGGGCGCCTTCGTCGACGCGACCGCCAGGCAGTTCCAGGTTCTGTGCGCGAACGGAATCCGCAACTTGTGCGACGGTGACGTTGAAAGCGCGCATTTTGTCCGGGTCAACCCAGATCTCAATCTCGCGGCGGCGACCACCGATGATCTGCACGTCGCCAACGCCATTGATCGATTCGATCTGCTGTTTGATCTTCTTGTCGGCAACATCAGTTACTTCGCGCAAAGATCGCGGCGCCGAGACGGCGATACGCACAACAGGCGCGGCGTCAGTGTCGAGCTTTTGAACGATTGGCTGCTCGGCCGTCACTGGAAGGTCGTTAACAATAAGATCGATCTTGTTTCTAACTTCCTGAGCCGCAATGTCAGGATTCTTTTCCAACAGGAAGGTGATGAAAACCTGTGAAACACCTTCGACAGACGTCGAGCGAAGCTCATCGATACCGGAGATGGTGTTGACGGCGCCTTCGACCTGGTCAGTGATTTCAGTTTCGATCTCCTGCGGCGACGCACCAGGGTTCACGACCGTTACCGTGATGGTCGGCAAGTCGATCTTCGGAAAAAGATCGACGCCCAGTGACTTGTAGGAAAACAGCCCAACGACAGTCAGGCTAAGAATCAGCATCGTCGCAAAGACAGGACGGCGAACACAGATTTCAGCGAGCTTTTGCATAAAGATTTTTCGATCTTATCCAGAGATTCCAGTGATTCTTTTCTGTGTAATCTGTGGATGGGTCTTCATTTTACGGCGATGCCGTCGGTCAATTGTTCCAGGTTGCTGGTGGCGACCAGTTCATCAGCAGCGACTCCCGATCTGATCTCGATTAAGTCGCCCTCAGTCTGGCCAGTCTGCACGAGACGCTGTTCCGCGTGTCCGTTCTTGATCACATAAAGCCGGCTGACTCCTGCTTCGTTAATAACGGCTCGCGCCGGCACCAGAACCGCAGGCTCAGCGCGTTCCTCTAAGATTCGGACGGTGGCAAACTGTCCCGGCTTCAAAGCATTACTCCGGTTCTCAATCTCCGCTTCCACAGTCAACGTGCGCGATGTAGCCGACACGTTCGGCGCGATGCGCGCGACACGACCGGCGAAGTTCTTGTCGGGCCACGCACTCGTCGTGATCGAGACTGACTGTCCTACCTTCACTTCCGGAATCGCCTGCTCGGGAACATCGATACGAATGCGCAGTGGATTGGTGCGTACGATCGTCACCACTTTCTGCTGCGGTGAAACATATTCACCAAGGTCCGCTGTTCGCTCACTCACAAAGCCGTCGAGCGGGGCCGGAATAACGGCATAGGAAAGACTCTTTCGTGCGAGCGCCAGGGCCGCCTGCGCGTTCGCAATGTTTGTCCGCGCAACGTCAACCGCAGCGTAGTTCTGACGCGCCTGAGCCAGCGCGACCTCGTACTGCTCCTTCAACTGATCTCGCCGCGCACGCTGTTCATCGTAAAAAGAACGCGACACGTCGCCGGATTCGATCAGTTTCTCGGCGCGCCGGAGATTCTTTTCGGCGAGTTCGAGCGCCACCTTTGCCGCTGCGACTTCCGCCACGCGATTAGGATCAAAGGTTTGGCCCGGACGCAGCCCGATCTTTTCTTCCGCCTGGCGCACTGCAGCTTTTGCCTGTTCGACTTGCGCCGCTGCCTGTTCGACACGAAGCTTCAACTCAGCGTCATCGAGTTGCACAAGCATCTGACCGCGCCGGACGTAACTGCCGATGTCGACACCAACCGCGACGACTTTGCCGGAGGTCTGTGGCGCCACATCAGTTTGCTGGTCGCCCGCTAGACTGCCGGTCGCTTCGAAGAAGCGAGGCAAATCACGTTTGATTGCGGCCGCAGTAGTCACACCCTCGACTACCGCCGGCTGAGTGTTTGCGTTCGGATCCTCTTTTCTAACGTTCGCTTTTGAACCGCCACAGGAGGCTGCAAAAGCAGCCGCCGCGACGAGCACCAGAAGCAAACTCAAAATTTTTAATTTCCCTTGAAGTCGCATCTGTATTTGTTTGAACTCTTCGTATTAGTTCCTTGCCGTGGGCGAAGTAATTCCGTTTAAAAGAATATCGGTAAAATATTTTGCTGCGCTTTCATTCGAGATGTTCAGCAGCCGGCGCGCCGGATCCCAAAGATTGTTGTTGAGCGACTGGTGCATCACTATGCCGATAAAGCAGCGGACGATGACCGCCGGATCCATTTCGACTAGTGCGCCTTCGCGTTGGCGCTCGCGAATGTAGTTGCCAAGAAATTCATAAACGCCCCGCACAAACTTATCGAAAAATATTTCCGCGAGTTCGTGCTTCTCGAGTGCCGAGTGCAGGAGTAGCCTCTGAAACTCAGGATCTTTTTCGTGATGATTCAAAGCTGCGAGTGCGAGTGTCTCGAAGACAGCGCGGTCGTCTTTTCGCGCGATCGCATCGGCCGCCGTTTCGGCGGGATCGAAACCGTCGTGAGAACACGCTTTGTGATCAAGAATCGCGGTGTAGAGCTCTTCTTTGGTCGCAAAGTGTCGGAAGACCATTGCTTCCGAAACTCCTGCTGCCTGAGCGATCTCCCTGGTAGTTGTGCCGCGAAAACCCTTTTGAGAAAAAAGACTCACAGCCACTGCGAGAATTTGCAGCCGCCGCTCCTCTCCTGCCATCCGAGCGCTGCTGGCCGCGCCCTCAATCGTTATCTGCTTACTCAATTGCTCTCCTTAGTTCTTCGCCCCCGACGTGGGCAAAGTAAGTACTTACTTACCATCTTAGTGAAAGGGTGTCAAGAACTTAGAGGAGTTCAGCTCAAATGCATTCCTGTTCGCGCATAGATCCGCGTTCCGGTTTGTACGGATCCGATCCTCTTAACAAGGGTCTGTATCCTTTCGCAACAAGATATGAACCGAACTGCGGTGCTTTTGCGCGTGATCTGTCGGCACAAAGCTTGCTCAATTCTACGTGAGCCAAAATCCTATTTCCGAAATCGATAGACAAAGGAGTATTTCCGAAATGCCAGAGAATGGAAGCATCAACGAAGGAACAATCGGAGCCACCACCGGAACACCAGGCGCCCCCGGTACCACCGGCACGGCCGGCACTGGAACCGCCACTGCACTTTCACAAACCGCGCACGACTACGGTCAGAAGATCTCCGACGCGGCAAGCTATGCGAAGGATTTCGTAACCGACAAAGTCTCGGTTGTCGGCGATAAATTCAAAGAACTGCAGAATGCCGATCTCGGCGAACTCGCAGAGAATGCGAAAGCATATGCCCGACAGAAACCCGGCCAGGCGCTACTCATATCAGCGGCCGCAGGTCTGTTACTCGGTCTGATTATTCGGGGCCGGCGCTAAGCCGGCTTCCTTAAACGAACAGGGGGTGACCAACATGGCGGCAACGAGAACAAGTCTGACCAGGACTGACGAAATAGCCACACGCAACGAGGCGGAAAGTCTTCCAAATCTGTTCAGTCGTCTGGGCGACGACGTAATGCAGCTCTTCAATTCTCAGCTCGCATTATTCAAAGTTGAAATCAAGGAAGAGGCAAATGCTTACGCGCGTGGCGTAACGCTGATCGCAATTGGCGCCGTGATCGCAACGATTGGCTTTGCACTGCTGAATGTAGCGATTGCCTTCGGGGTATCGACTCTGTTCTCGCAGGCGAATTTCAGCCAACCAGCCAGTTACGCGCTCGGCTTTGTGGTAACGGGCGGCTTTTACGTTTTGGTGGGCGCGATTGTCGTGATGCTGATGAAAAACCGGCTTGCCAAACAGGAGCTGGTGCCCCAGAGAACAGTTGACGAACTGAGAAAGGATAAGCAATGGCTGAAGAACGAGCTTTAGGATTGGCTCGCGCGCACGAGCAAACGTCAGAGGAGCCTTCCAAAGAGGAGCTTCAGCGTCGTTTGGGTCAAGCGCGCGATTCGATCTCAAGTACAGTGACAGAGATAAAGGAAACTGTGGCAAATCAGGTTAAAGCGGTTAAAGATACTCTCGATTGGCGCGAGCAGTTTAAGAGACGGCCCGTAGCATGGAGTGCGGCAGCATTAGGAGTCGGTTTCGCGACCGGGTATTGCATTGCTTCCTATGCCAAAGGTGATAGCTCGGAATATGATTCGGCGATCGATCGTTACGGGGAAGAGTCGAAGCACTATGCGACGATGGCGGCTCAGGTTGAGCCATCAATGCGACCCAGACAAGACAATGGAAAGCATGACTCAGGACCGAGTTTCTTCCAGAAAGTTGCTCACACTCCAGTGTTCGAGCGAGTGCGCGATGAAGCGGGAAATATCGGCGATGCATTTGTGCAGGAACTTTCGAAAACGGCGAAAACCGTGGTGCTTCCGGCATTAATCACTTCGCTTCGAAACTTCATTGGCGATCGTCTTCCGAACGCCGAGAAACGATCAACAAACTACCAACCGTCCCTGGAACGCAACCCGAGTTAGTTTGAGCCGCAGATGAACGCAGACGAACGCAGATTCAATTTCTGATCTGCGTTTATCTGCGTTCATCTGCGGCTCAAACTCTGGTAGACTCTGCCGCATGCTCAGACCTCTCAAAATTCTTTGCACCCTACTGCTCGCTCTGTCAGTCGCAGTTGCCGCACAGGATGACGATCGGAGCCGTGCCTTCCGGCTCTACAAGGAAGCAAAGTACACAGAGGCTTTGCCTCTCTTTGAAAAGCTCGCTGCGGCGCATCCTGAAGATCGCGAAGTGGCGGAACTTCACGCGCTTCTGGTTGGATCGCAGGCGATCTACCTGAAGGATCCGGCGGCGCGCAAACAAGCTCGCGTGCGCGCCCGTGAGTTGCTGCTTCGCGCGCAGAAACTTGGAGCCGACAGTGCGCTCTTACATTCAATGCTCGAATGGATGACACCCGATGGCGACGTCACCTTCTCTGCCAAAAAAGAAGTGGACGAAGCGATGCGGGAAGGAGAGGCAGCCTTCGCTAAGGGAGAATCACAGAAGGCACTGGAAATGTATCAACGTGCCTTACTCCTCGATCCAACTCTCTACGAAGCAGCGCTCTTCATTGGCGACGTCTATTACAAGGACGCCGACCAGGTGAAAGCAGGTGAATGGTTTGCGCGTGCCACCACGATCGATCCTGATCGCGAAACTGCATATCGCTACTGGGGCGACGCGTTGATCAAGCAGGGAAAAGTAACTGAAGCCGGTGACAAGTTTATCGAAGCTTACATTGCGGAACCGTACAACCGTCTTGCCCGCGCCGGGTTTATTAACTGGGCCGAAAAAGTGCACGTCACACTGGCTCACCCGCGCGTCGAAATTCCGGCGAACGTCGCAAAGAAAAACGAAAACACTACAACGTTGACCCTGGATCCGAATGTTTTTAAGAACGACGACAAAAGCGGTTCGTCAGCTGCGTGGATGACGTACGGACTCATTCGAGCCGGCTGGCAAAGTGAATTCGCCAAACAGTATCCGAACGAAAAGGCTTATCGTCATAGTCTCAAGGAAGAAACTGCAGCGATGCGAGCGGCACTGAAAGTTCTTGGAGAGCAGAAGGGCGGGAAGTCGGAGGACGTCGATCCGTCACTTCAGGTCATTCGAAAGCTCGACAAAGAGGGGTTACTGGAAGCGTACATTCTGCTCGCGATGCCTGATGCGGGAATTGCAACCGACTTCGCGACCTACCGAAAGACCAACACTGAAAATCTGCGCCGCTACGTAAAAGACTACGTACTCACTGGCGGCGGCAAACAATAATCCGTGCAATCTGTGGAGAACCATCCACAGATTACACAGATACCCAAAAATCTATCTCGATCCGGGAGCAGGCTTGCGCGGTAACTTCTGATCGCGCATTGCAGTTTGATAAACAAACGCGGCCATGATTGTCGCGGCCTGCTTCATATCCTCCGCCTGAATACGATCAAACACATCTTGATTCGAGTGGTGCGTGCGCGTGTCGTATTCAATCTCATCCTGAATAAACTGGAATCCCGGCAATCCAATCCCGTCAAACGACAGGTGATCTGTGCCGCCGGTGTTGGCGATGGAGAGCGTAGTTGCGCCCATATCTCTGAACGGCGCTAACCACTGCCGGAACAAACTACGAACACCTTCGTTCCCTTGCAGGTAAACGCCGCGGATCTTACCGGTGCCATTGTCGAGATTGAAATAGCCGCTCAGGTTTTCATAGTCGGCTTTCTTGACAAGTGTTGGTGCGGCTGGAGCGGTTCCGTTTCCATTGCCATTACCGTTGCCGCCGCCCATGCTGTTGTTTGCGCCGCCGGTTGCGGGAGCGGCCGAGGTCGCAGGATTCTGCATGCTGCCGAAATGTTCAGCAACATACGCGCGTGAACCAAGCAGCCCCTGCTCTTCACCACTCCACAGCGCGATGCGAATCGTGCGGCGTGGTTTCAATCCGAGTGTTTGCAGGATTCGCACTGCTTCCAGCGCTACCGCACAACCTGCGGCATTGTCAGTGGCGCCTGTGCCGGAGTGCCATGAATCCATGTGACCACCCAACATCACGATCTCGTCTTTGAGATCTGTGCCTGGAATTTCAGCAATCGTGTTGTAGCCCATCAGATCCGCATCCTGCCAGGCAACCGAGAGATCAACCGTCATTTTCACGGGCTCTCCGGCCTGCAACATCCGGACGATGCGGTTGTAATGCTCGACCGCAACGACGAGTTGCGGCGTCACCTTTGGTGCACTCTTGTCGTATGGCGGTGTTCCGCGTCCGAAAGGCGGCGCTGGCGGCGCATTGGGATCGCGCGGTGGCTGCGGCACTGAAGCCGATTGCACGAAAATCGTGCCGCCGTCGCCACGACCTTGATCGATGAGCACTGCAGCGTTTTCCGTCTGGAAGAACCGCAACTTGGCTGCCGCAAATTCCGCTGCTGCACGCGCGGCGGGATTGCCGCCGCCAAAATTCCCACGGCCGGCGCCGGGGCGTGGCTCGGGCGCGTCTGCGAGTGTCAGCAAATCTTTTTCATTCAGGCGCGTGCCGAGTGCTTCGAAGTGGGCCGTGACGTCACGAGCTGGTGCAGTCAACACGATCTTTCCAGCGAGCTTACCCTTGAATTTTTCGAGATCTGCTTCGGTCTTAGCGTCGAAGTAAACGACGTCGCTCGTCAGCGGACGGTCCAGACCTGGTGACCAGGCTTTCGGATAAGCAATCAGTGGAATTGCGGTCGGTTCGATCACCTGGGCCGAGAATCTCTTCAACGTCCAACCGCGACCGAAAGGCCCCCACGCTTCCAGGTGCGCATTCTGAAGTCCCCACTTGGTTAGTTGATCGCGGGTCCATTCATTTGCACGTTTCATGCCTGGTGAAGCAGTCAGGCGTGGTCCAATGACGTCGCTCAGGTAACTCAGAGTCTGCATTACCTGCGAGCGATTCATGCCTTCGTCCTTGATGCGCTGAATCGGATCGTTTGGGTCCGGGGCCGGAGCCTGAGTCTGCTGTGCGAGCAGAGTGGACGGCGAAATTATGAAGATCAGGAGCAGCAATAGAGCTGCTGGGCGCCGAAGTTTCATGATGGGTCTCCTCGAAGAAATAGGTGGAGTGCTAATACTGCCACAAAAGGAACAAAATGCACAAAACCGGCTAAGAGACCTTTTGTGCTTTTTGTCCCTTATCGTGGCTACTACATTCTTCGTTGGCGCAGTAGCGGAAAGTGCCCTGCTTCTTCGTGGTCTTTTCAAGGAGGAAGGGCGCATTACAGTCAGGGCACGTCTCGAGTACGGGCTTGTCCCAGTAGACCACGTTGCAGTTCGGATATTCCGAACACCCGTAAAACGCCTTACCTCGTTTCGATTTCTTAACAACAATCTCGCCCTTGCAACCTGGCCGCGGACAGGAAACACCAACTGTCTCCTGCTTGATGTATTTGCACTTTGGATAGTTCGAACAGGAAATAAATTCTCCAAAACGTCCGAAGCGTTTTACGAGTTGCGCGCCATCCACGGGACATTTTTCGTCGAGCGGCACCGGGGCCGGTGCAGCCACGCCAGTCTTCCCAATCTTTCTGATGTTCCGGCATTCAGGATAACCAGTACAGCCGAGGAATGGACCAAAGCGCCCGCGCTTTAACTGCATCGGCTTCCCGCACAGCTCACAAGTCTCAGGTTCTGCTTCCTCACCATTAGCCGCCTGAAGCTCCGCCGAGTTTCCGGCGCCATCTGAATTAGCCGGCGGCTCAGCGTCACGCGTGGCTTCGCAGTTAAGACACTTCAAATATGAACCGAAACGTCCCCACTTCTGGACCATTCCCGGAGTGTTGCACTTCAAACATACTTCATCAGTCGGGACGTTCTTCTCCTTGATGTCTTTGACGTAACGCTGAAACTGTTTGAGGTCGCCTTCAAACTTGTCGTAAAACTCGCGCAGCGCTTTGGTCCAGCGGATCTTGCCTTCCTCGATCTCATCCAGCTCCTCTTCCATGCGAGCCGTGTAACTCTCGTTAAAGAGATCGTCGAAGCCACCGTCGATCAAAAGATCGTTGACTGTCTTGCCGAGCCCGGTAGGATGAAAACGCCCCTGGATCTTTTCGACGTATTCGCGTTCCTGAATCGTCGACATAATCGCCGCATAAGTCGAAGGTCGACCAATCCCTTTCTCTTCGAGTGCTTTCACGAGAGTCGCTTCCGTGTAACGCGGCGGTGGTTCCGTGAAATGCTGTTCGGGCGTGACCGAGTTCAACTTCAGAGTCTCGCCCTTTTCAACAAGGGGCAGACTGCGTTCGGCCTCATCGTCTTCCTCAGTCTTCTCGTCACGGCCTTCCTGATAGATCTTCAGGAAACCATCAAACTTCTGGACTGAACCAGTGGCACGGAAGATAAACCTTCCCGCCTGGATGTCGATAGTCGTCTGGTCAAAAACTGCCGGCATCATCTGCGAGGCGACAAAGCGTTGCCAAATCAGGCGGTAGAGTTTTAGCTCTTCGGGCTTGAGATACTTCGCCAGTGAATCCGGCGTGCGCGAGACCTCTGTTGGGCGGATCGCTTCGTGCGCGTCCTGTGCGTCCTTCTTCGAGCGATAGTGCACCGCTTTTTCAGGAAGATAATCAGCGCCGTATTGTCGATCGATGTACTCGCGAACTTCGCCCAGGGCTGTGTCAGAAACGCGTGTCGAGTCAGTTCGCATGTAAGTGATCAAGCCGACAGAGCCTTCGTCACCCAACTCGACGCCCTCATAAAGCTTCTGGGCCAGCATCATGGTCTTCTTCACCGCAAAGCCGAGTTTGCGCGAAGCTTCCTGCTGGATTTTCGACGTAATGAATGGTGGAACAGGATTGCGTTTCCGTTCCTTGGTGGTGACATCGGCAACGACGAACTGCTGTTGCCTTGCTTCGGTAACGATCTCGTCGGCCTGCGCCTGGCCCTTGACGAGGATTTCGGTTTTCTTCAGATCCTGATCGAAGCCACTCGTCTTAACGGTCTGCTCACCGATTTTGAGCAGGCGCGAGTCAAATGCCGGCGGTAGTTTCGAACTCAGATTCGCTGCGATGGTCCAATACTCGGTTTTAATGAACTGCTCGATCTCTCGTTCTCGTTCAACCACCATGCGCAACGCTACCGACTGCACGCGTCCGGCGCTCAGCCGGCCGCCAATCGTGCGACAAAGCAACGGTGAAACTTTGTAACCCACTAAACGGTCGAGTACGCGACGTGCCTGTTGCGCATCGACAAGATTCCCATCGATCTGGCGTGGATGCTCGAACGCAGCATTGACCGCACGCTTCGTGATCTCATTGAACATCACACGAAACGCGGGTTTGGCTGGTCGCTTGGGAACGATCTCTTCGGCGAGATGCTGGCAGATTGCTTCGCCTTCACGATCCGGGTCGGCGGCAAGGTAGATAGCGTCAGCTTCTTTTGCAGCCTTCTTCAGTTCAGCAACAATCTTCCTGTTGTTTCTTTTCTTCGAATCAGGAATGAGTTCGTAGGTAGGCTCGAAATTGTGTTCGACGTCGACCCCCAATCCTTTCGAAGGCAGATCTTTGATATGACCTATCGAGGCCTTAACCAGATAGTCCTTTCCTAAATACTTGTTTATGGTCTTCGCCTTTGCAGGCGACTCTACGATGACGAGATTCTTTGCCATTTACAGTTTTCTCACAAAACATCTTCCGGGCAGCGCTCGAACGAGCTCTCGAATTTCCAAAGAGAGTAGCGCTGCCGTCAGCTCCGAAATCTGGAGCTTGCTCTTATCAAATAGCCAATCCACGTGCGCCGGGCTGTCGGGCGTCAATAACTTAAAGACCGAAGTCTCGCTTGGCGAAAGTCCTTCCGGAACGAACGCCAGTCGGTCCGTGATCGACGGGTCCTTCTTCCGTTCACTCAATGTAGGAGGCAGAAGCATAGCCGCAATTTGCTGCGGTAACTCCTCGGCGATGTCCTGCCACTGCTGCACGAGCTTTGCTCCGGCGCCTTTGATCAAGTAATTGGTGCCGAAGGAATTTCGAGAGGTGATATTTCCCGGTACAGCAAACACCTCTCGGTTCTGCTCCATTGCAAGGCGCGCGGTTATCAAAGAGCCCGAATTCTCCGCCGCTTCCACAACTACCACCCCGAAACTCAGCCCGCTAATGATGCGGTTACGGTACGGAAAGTTTTCCGACACCGGCGGGGTGCCCAACGGAAACTGGCTCACCAAAGCCCCGCCACGGTCGAGTATCTCGGCAGCTAACTTCTTGTGATCGCGAGGGTAAACCTCGTCGATACCCGTGCCGAGAACGGCCACTGTCCGGCCACCAGCCTCAAGCGCGCCTCGATGTGATGCGGCGTCAATTCCACGCGCAAACCCCGAAATAACTGTCACGCCGCGTTCTGCCAAATCCCTCGCGAGCATAATCGCCGCGTTTTGCCCGTAGGTCGAACACCTTCTTGACCCTACCACACCGATACAGGGCCGATCCAAACAGTCTGACCATGCGCCCTTGACGTACAGGACAATAGGCGGGTCGTAAATTTCACGTAACGATGAGGGATAAATGCCATCATCTAACAAAAGGATGTCGCCGCCGAGTTTCTTAACTGCCTCAATCTCGGCTTCAGCGCGAGGGAGCAGCTCGCGGGCAATGATGGTGTCGACGGCCTCCGGCGGCAGTCGCAAGTGCTCCAACTCGGCTCGTGTTGCCTTATAGACTGCCTCGGCAGAACCAAAACGCTCGAGGAGTTTGGCAGCGGCGCGAGGACCGATGCCGGGTGTCATATTCAGCTCAACCCAATCTCTAATCATGTGAGGAAATTCCTTGTAAAAGAACAATTTAGCGACTCTCCTAGCTGGCGGAGGCGTGTAGGAATCGAACCTACCTGAGCCCGCTCTCACGGTCTCACTAACGGTTTTGAAGACCGCGCCGTTCACCAGAACAGATTCGCCTCCAAGCTGAGGCACGGATTGTCGGAAGCACCAAACCCTACGCGCCCTCAGGCTGGACTGTCAAGTTATTCAAGCAGATTTGACCTCTCGCACAGCGTCATTTAGAATCCGAACGAACGTTCGAACCGGAAATCTTGTTAATCATGTTAAATCCTGAAAACTTGTTCCAAACATCACCTGAGAATTACAAACACTGGAGGCTGGAGATCGCTGGCCAGGTGGCAACGCTCTCGATGAACGTCCAGGAAGACGAGACACTCGTCGACGGCTACAAGCTAAAACTCAACTCGTATGACCTCGGCGTCGATATCGAACTCGCAGACGCCATCCAGCGACTCCGCTTCGAGCATCCAGAAGTCCGCGCCGTCGTGATCACGAGTCTGAAACCCCGCATTTTTTGCGCGGGCGCGAATATCTACATGCTCGGCAGCTCGTCGCACGCCTTCAAAGTCAACTTCTGCAAATTCACCAACGAGACTCGTTGCGCCATCGAAGACGATTCGAAACATTCAGGTCGTCGCTACATCGCTGCTTTGAATGGAACCGCGTCAGGCGGTGGCTATGAGCTGGCGATCGCGTGTGATGAGATCTATCTGGTCGACGACGGCAACTCGGCAGTATCACTTCCGGAAGTTCCCCTTCTCGGTGTCTTGCCCGGCACCGGTGGTCTGACGCGTCTGGTGGATAAGAGGAAAGTGCGACGCGATCGCGCCGATGTTTTTTCGACGCTTGCTGAAGGATTAAAAGGAAAGCGTGCAAAGGAATGGGGATTGATCGACGGCTACTTTCCGACGAGCAAGTTTCAGGAGTCGATTGATGCGCACGTCAAACAGCTCGTAGATGGTGCATCATCGCCGGCGAAAGGAATCAAACTCAATCCGCTGCAGTTTGAAAGCACTGATAACTCTCGCGACTACAAATACGTAAAGCTGAAACTAAATCGCGATCGGCGCTACGCAGACCTGGACGTTCATGCACCCGAAGGTTCTCAACCTGCAACACCAGACGAAATCCACGAACTGGGTGACGCTTACTGGCCTTTGCAAGCCTATCGTGAACTCGACGACGCGCTGTTGCACTTGCGCGTAAATGAACCATTGATCGGGCTGGTTTGCGTTCGCACTCAAGGCAACGCCGAAACTGTCTTATCTATAGATGAGACTCTGAAGACGAATCGCGATCATTGGCTCGTGCGCGAAATCGTCCTGCACATGGCTCGTGTACTACGACGCATGGATCTCACGGCGAAGAGTTTCTTTGCGATGGTTGAGCCGGGTAGTTGTTTTGCCGGAAATCTGCTGGAACTACTGCTCGCCTCTGATCGCAGTTACATGCTCAACGATCCCGAAGCGGCAGAGACTTCGCTTGCCATATCTGACCTGAACGCCGGAGCCTTTCCAATGAGTAATGGGCTAACCCGCATGCAGTCGCGCTTTCTGGCAGAGCCTGAGAAGCTCGACGAAGTCTTTGGAGAAAAGAAAACTTTCGAGACCGAAGAAGCGGAAGAGCTCGGATTGATTACTTTCGCGCCCGATGATCTCGACTGGGAAGACGAGATCCGTGTGGCCATCGAAGAACGCACTTCGTTATCGCCCGACGCCCTTACCGGCATGGAAGCATCGCTTCGTTTCGCCGGACCCGAAACGATGGACACAAAGATCTATGGCCGCCTGACGGCTTGGCAAAACTGGATCTTCCAGCGCCCCAATGCAGTTGGACCAGAAGGCGCGCTAACCAACTATGGGAAACCAACCCAGGCGCACTTCGATTACAAGAGGACGTAGCCACAAAAAGGCACAAAAAACACAAAATGATTTTTTTCAATTGGACGCGTCTAAATCAATAAAACCTTTTTGTGCTTTTTGTGCCTTTTTGTGGCTAATCTGGGTTTGAGGCAAAGATGAATTTATACGAACGCATTCCCAATAACGTTAATCTCTCCGGGGACAAGAAACTCCAGCGCGCGCTGGAAAAGTGGCTGCCAAACTATCTCGACTGGTGGCGTGAGATGGGGCCTGATGGTTTTCAGGACAAGGATGTGTGGCTGCGCACCGCCATCGACGTCGGTTCTGAAGGCTGGGCTCACTTCGACTATGTGAAGATGCCCGAATATCGGTGGGGCATCTTTCTCGAACCACCGCAACCCGACGCCAAAGTCGGTTTCGGCGACAACTACGGACGGCCCGCGTATCAGGAAGTGCCCGGCGAATTTCGCAATGCGTTGCGAAGGATCATCGTCACGCAGGGCGACACCGAGCCGGCGTCAGTCGAGCAACAGCGACAACTCGGCAAGACGTGTCCATCGCTTTACGATCTTCGGAATCTTTTTCAAGTGAACGTCGAGGAAGGCCGTCATCTTTGGGCCATGGTCTATCTCCTGCACGGTTACTTCGGACGCGATGGGCGCGATGAGGCAGACGATCTGCTGCAACGTCGCAGCGGAAATCCTGACAAGCCGCGCATTCTCGAAGCGTTCAACCAGCCTTGCGACGATTGGCTCAATTTCTTCGCCTTCACGATGTTTACGGATCGCGACGGCAAGTATCAGCTTTCAGCACTTGCAGAATCGGGTTTCGAGCCGCTTGCACGCACGTGCAAATTCATGCTTACCGAAGAGGCGCATCACATGTTCGTCGGCGACACCGGGCTCGGTCGTGTTTGTCGACGCACGGCGCAACTGATGAAAGAAGGCGATGTGCGCGAGCTCGGCGGCATTCCACTCGATATCATTCAGAAGTACATCAACTTCTGGTTCAGCTACTCACTCGATCTATTTGGCGGCGAAATCAGTTCAAACTCGGCCGACTTCTTTGCCGCAGGTTTGAAAGGTCGTTACAAGGAACAGGACCAATACACAGATCACTCAGCGTCAAATGAAAACTTCACGATGACGGTTGTCGAAGACGGTCAACTGAAGCCTCGCGAAGTGCCGTTGCGAAATGCGCTGAATGAAGTATTGCGTGGTGAGTATGTAAAGGACTGTGAGAAAGGCCTGGCGCGTTGGAACAAAGTGCTGGCCGAAGAAGGCGTGAGTGAACGTCTCTTTCTACCGCATCCGCGTTTCCACCGGCACGTTGGTGAGTACGCGGGCCACACGTTTGATCTCGAGGGGAATCTGATCTCGAGCGAAGAATTTGAGCGACGCAGGTCGGAATGGTTGCCGACGATGGAGGATCGCGAGTACGTACGCAGCTTGATGCATCCTGTATACGAACCGGGAAAGATTGCCAATTGGATCGCGCCACCGGCGGCGGGAATCAAAGGCAAGCCTTTCGAATTTGAATACGTGAGACTTTAATAAGCCGCGGATTCACGCAAATAAACGCAGATCTCATTTCAGATCGGCGAAGATCCGCGTTCATCTGCGGCTAAAAACAATGTCGAAATACGATCAGAAACTAGAATTCATCCTTCGCACGGCAGCGCGTATCTTTGCTGAGAAGAATTATCACTCAACTTCGATGCGCGACATTTCACGCGCGACGAATGTCAGTCTTGCTGGTCTGTATCACTACTGCAAATCCAAAGAAGAGTTGCTGTTTCTGATTCAGGACAACTGCTTCGGCCGCGTGCTGGAAAGATTGGAACAACGCCTTCAGGGTGTCGAAGATCCAATCGCGAGGCTCGGTATTTTCATTGAGAACCACCTCTCATTCTTCGCCGCCAACATGTCAGAGATGAAAGTTCTTTCACACGAAGCTGAGTCTCTGCGCGGTGACCTGTATACTCACGTCTCAACACGCAAAGATAGATACACCAAACTGGCTCGCAAGATTCTGTGCGAGGTTCAGGAGAGTCAGGAAAGCAAAGAGCCGATCGATCTGACGGTCGCGACTTACGCATTGTTCGGAATGATGAATTGGATCTATAACTGGTACGATCCACAGGGCAAATTAAAGGTGTCGGACCTGGCGAGCAATGTTATGAAATTGTTCCTGAACGGGTTTGTGCCGGATGGCATGTGTCATGGTGTACCCATACCGTCTGAAAGCCCGAGCGTCTGGAGCCACGGATAACAGGCATGCAAAAACTCGATTATGAAGTGCGGGACGGGATTGCGATCATTACACTTAATGATCCACCGGCCAACACCTACAGCTACGAAATGATGCAGGAACTCGACCGCGCAATTCTCGGTGCGCGCATGGATGAAGCTGTGCAGGTGATAGTGATCACAGGCAAAGGCGAGAAATTCTTCTGCGCTGGCGCCGACATCCAGATGCTCGCGAATGTGACGCCGACATTCAAGTACTATTTCTGTCTTCATGCAAATGAAACGCTCAACCGTTTAGAGCAAACGCCGAAGCTGGTGATCGCAGCGATCAATGGTCACTGCGTCGGTGGTGGTTTGGAAGTCGCGATGGCAGCCGATATGCGTATCGCTCGCAAAGGCGCAGGTAAACTGGGACTGCCGGAGGTGTCCCTCGGCGTGCTGCCGGGAACGGGAGGCACGCAACGCCTGGTGCGTCTTGTGGGCAAGGCGAAGGCAATTCAGTTGATGGCGACTGGTCAATTGATTGACTTCGAACGCGCGCTTGAGCTGGGTATCCTGACTCAGATTTTCGAAGCCAGAGGTGCCGAACAGTTTGCACAGTTGGTTCATGAATGCGCCTTACAGTTCACAACGCCAAACAAAGCTGCGATGGCGGTTGGTAGAATCAAACGGGCGGTGCAGAGTGGTTCCGAAATATCGTTTGAACCGGCGCTCGCACTCGAACGAGAATTACAGCAACAACTCTTTCAATCCGAGGACGCAAAAGAAGGGTTGGACGCCTACGTCAACAAGCGCAAACCGGAGTTTAAGGGACGCTGATGTACGAACACATTCAAGTCGCTGAAGCTGACGGCATCGCGACGATTACGCTCAATCGTCCCGACAAGCTGAACGCCTTTATCGGTCACATGCGACGCGATCTGGCGGAAGCGCTGGAGCAAGCGGGCAGCGATCGCAATGTGCGCGTTGTTATTCTCACCGGCGCGGGTCGAGCCTTTTGTGCCGGTGGTGATATTGCTTTCATGGCGGAATTGATGCAGCGTCGTGATGCGGAAGAGTTTTCCCGTATCCTCGGCGCCGGACGGCGCGTAATTCTGGCGATTCGACAGATGACTAAGCCGATAATTGCTTCGATCAATGGCCCAGCATCAGGCGCGGGATTCAACCTCGCGCTTGCCTGTGACCTCCGCATTGCTGCAAACACTGCGACTTTCAGCCAGTCGTTTGCGAAAGTCGGACTTCATCCTGACTGGGGTGGAACTTACTTCCTGCCGCGATTGGTGCCGCCGAACAAAGCATGTGAACTGTTCTTTCTTGGCGAAGCGATCGATGCGCAGGAAGCGGCTCGTTTAGGAATCGTGAATCGGGTCGTGGCGCCGGAAGAGCTGGAGAACGCAACGATGGAACTCGCCCAACGTTTGCGAGCCGCACCTCCGATCGCCCTGGCCGCCGCAAAGCATGCAGTCTATGTCAGTCAGGCAGAGGATCTCGAAGAAATGCTTCGTTACGAAACTGAAGCACAGTTGCGCTGTTTCGAGTCTGACGATGGCCACGAAGGTGTACACGCCTTCCTGGAAAAACGCGAACCAAAATTCACTGGTCACTAATCCGTAAAGAATCCGTGTAGATCCGTGGCTAATAAACTAAAAGAAAAGATGGCGCTAATCACCGGTGGTGGCCGAGGCATTGGACGCGCGATTGCGCTTACTTTCGCCCGGGAAGGCGCCCGCATCGCTGTCGCTGCGAGAACTGCCGAACAGATCAACCAGGTCGCAAACGAGATCGGCAATGACGCAATCGCACTCATTTGCGACGTATCAGATCCCCAAAGCGTCACACGAATGTTTGGCGAACTTGGAGATATCGACATTCTCGTCAACAACGCCGGCATTGCCGAAAGCGCAACCCTGGTCAATACCACTGACGAGCTATGGCATCGTCACCTCGCAATCAATCTATCGGGCACGTTTTACTGCACGCGCGCTGCTTTGCCGGGCATGCTGAAGAGAGGTTGGGGTCGTGTAATAAACATCGCCTCCATCGCGGGTAAAACCGGCGCGCCTTACATCGCTGCGTATTCCGCATCGAAGCACGGTGTTCTGGGACTAACGCGTTCGATCGCGCTCGAAGTCGCAACTACGGGAATAACCGTCAACGCAATCTGTCCCGGTTATGTTGACACTGAAATGGTGTCGCGTGGCGTCGAGCGAATAATCTCGCGTACCGGACGAACGGCAGAAGAAGCCCTCGACACGCTTAAGAAGATGAGCCCGCAGAACCGGCTCGTAACGCCGGAGGAAGTAGCTGCACTCGCATTGTTGCTTGCTTCGGATGAGGGGTGTGGGATCAATGGTCAGGGTATTAACGTCGACGGGGGAACAGTCCTTTTTTAGCTGCGACTAGTTCGTAGACCAACCGGATCGGCAACCCCATGATATTGAAGTAGTCGCCCTCGATCTCTTCAATAAAGAGCGCTGCCTTTCCCTGTATTCCGTAAGCGCCGGCTTTGCCAAACGGCTCGCCCGTCGAGATGTACCAATCGATTTCGGCGTCGCTCATCTTCGCAAAACGGACGCGCGTCGTTTCGTAGGCAACGTGAGTCTCACCTCCAACACGTACGACCGCCACACCAGTCAACACCTCATGCCACTTCGCGTTCAGTAGTTCCAACATTCGTCTCGCGTCCGCTTCGTCAATCGGTTGACCCAGGATCTCATTTTCCACCACCACCGTCGTGTCCGCGCCGAGTACCAGCCCCTGCGCTAAACCAGTTGCAACCTTCTCTGCCTTTGTGCGTGCGAGTCGTTGCACATACGCTGCCGGTTCTTCGTTCGGGAGTAGTGTTTCGTCAATGCCGGCGACGATGATTTCGTGCGGCCAGCCCGCGCGCTCCAGTATTTCCGCACGTCGTGGGCTGCCTGATGCAAGCACCAGTTTTTCGCGGAGATGATTTGCGTTTTGTTTCATGATTAGTCTATAGCATAAACATGAATCAACTGATCAAATCTCTGCCGGGAGTGTTGCGCGCGGCGGGCGACTCGACAGAGGTTGCTGAGGCGGCCGCGATCGCCGCGTGGAAACACGCCGCCGGCGATGGTTTGAAAGACCACGCGGTCGCTTTGAGACTCGAAAACCGAGTCCTTACCATCGCAGTCGCGGATGCGATCTGGCAGAAACAGTTGTATTCCATGCGAGGACAATTGCTGTTTCGAGTTAATTCGACGCTCGGTACATCGCTCGTTGGCGCACTGGATTTCGTTATCGATCCGAAATTAGCTAAGCCGCACGTCGAGCAGCATGCACAACCGGAAGAGCCGCTCGACAACGAAGTGCCGCTTGAATTATGGTCTGCGGCTAACGCGATTCATGACAAGGAGCTGCGTAAAAGATTCCTTAAGACTGCCCTACTGGCTTTAAGACGCAAGGATTAGAACGATGCCTATCAATCAATCAGAAATCGAAAAAGTGGCCCAACTGGCCCATCTGGAACTGGCAGAAGAAGAGCTCAAAACTTTTGGGCCACAGATAGCGGAGATAGTCAGCTACGTCGAGCAGCTCAATGAGATTGATACCAGTAACATCGAACCGGCGATTGGCGGTCTGACACCGGAAGGCGAAGCGACCGATTCGTCCCGCGTTGACGAGATCCGCGGTTCGCTCGGTCAGAAGGTCGCTCTTTCCGAAGCACCGGATCCGGCGGCGGGGCACTTCCGCGTGCCGAAGGTGCTGTGATCCTGAAACATCCTGTAAATCCTGTCACCAAATACCGTGGTAAGAGTGTTGTGAATAGATTTTATGTCGCGTCAAACTGTTGAATTTTCAATCACCGCAGCAGAGAAGCTGAACGAAACTCTCAACGCGTTCCTCCAAATAGATCGCGAAGGCGCACTGCGGCGCGCAACGGAGATCGAGCAAAGCGGTCAGCCCGGCCCACTTGCCGGCATCCCCATCGCCGTCAAGGACAACATCTGCGTGAAGGGCCTCCAGGCATCGTGCGGTTCGAAAATTCTCGGCAACTATCATCCGCCCTACAATGCGACGGTTATTGAGCGTCTGCTTAATGCTGGCGCCGTTATCATCGGCAAGACAAACTGCGACGAGTTTGCCATGGGCTCGTCAAATGAAAACTCCGCCTTTGGACCAGTGCATAATCCCTGGGATACAACACGCGTCTCCGGAGGCTCGTCGGGAGGTTCCGCCACGGCTGTTGCCGCCGGCATCGTTCCCGTCGCACTAGGTTCTGACACCGGTGGTTCCGTAAGACAACCTGCATCACTCTGCGGTGTGATCGGTTTGAAGCCGACATACGGTCGCAATTCTCGGCGCGGTCTGGTTGCGTTTGCGTCGTCGTTGGATCAGATCGGAATCTTTGCGCGAGAAGTTGAAGATGTTGCGCGCGTGCTGGGAGTGATCGCCGGACGCGACAGCCTTGATGCAACCACGGCGGATGTTGCGGTTCCAGACTACACTGCGTCGTTGACGGGCGAACTTAAAGGAGCGCGTCTGGGTTTCCCGCGCGCTTTGTTTGGAAAAGGGCTCGATGGCGAAGTAAAGAAGTCCGTTGAGAGTGTGGTTGACGTTTATCGCGAACTCGGCGCTGAGATTATCGACGTCGAACTGCCAAATGCAGGCTATGCGATAGCGGTCTATTACATCATCGCCACTGCCGAAGCCTCTTCAAACCTCGCCCGCTTTGACGGTGTTCGTTACGCGTATCGGGCCGAAGAGGCGCCGGAATTGCGACAAATGTACCGCAAGACTCGCGAGGAAGGATTTGGACCAGAAGTTAAACGCCGCATCATGCTCGGCACATACGTGCTCTCTGCGGGCTATTACCACGCCTACTATCGCAAGGCTCAGCAAGTGCGCACGCTGATTAAGAACGACTTCCTCAAGGCATTTGAACGTTGTGACGCCCTCATCACCCCAACCTCGCCGACACCTGCTTTTGCGCTTGGTGAGAAGGTAGACGATCCGCTCGCGATGTACCTGAATGATATTTACACGGTGACAGCAAATCTGGCGGGTGTTCCGGGTATCAGCGTGCCTTGTGGGTTGTCGTCGGAACGTTTGCCGATCGGATTCCAGTTGCTTGGGCCATACTGGTCTGAGCCAATGCTGCTCAGATTTAGTCACGCATACGAACAGGCGCGACCCTTTCTGGAACGTCCACCAATCAGCGCGTCTTAACCACGGATGACACGGATTTTTTCCGATCGGCTTTATCGGGGATGAGGTCTCCGGTGAAGATCTCGAGAACGCCCTTCGCTGTGCCCACGACCGGTGTTATGTCCAGTCCCACGTGGACGGCCCCGGGTAGCAGGCCCTTTTTCTTGATCTCGTAGCCAGCAAGTCCAAACGCAAACACCGACCCCACGATCGGGATCGGTTTGATGAGGCGCTTGGCGATGCCCCATCCACCGGCTCTAATGATTCTGCGTTTGACCGAGCTCATCGTTAAATCCGCGTTCATCATGATAGCATGCAGTAGATGCGCTTAAGGGTCTTTCTGTATGTCTCCGCGTTTATCTTTTGCTGCTTAGTTTTTTCCTGTCGTCCCGGCTCCGGTAACAAGAATCGCCTGCTGATTTATACTCCGCACGGTCAGGACCTTCTGAAAGACTTTATCGCGCGCTACAAACAGCAATACCCGGACGCCGACGTGCAATTTCTCGACATGGGCTCGCGCGAGGTTCTCGAACGCGTGCGTGTCGAGCGAAACAGGCCGCAGGCGGATCTCTGGTGGGGCGCCTCCCACATGACTTTTCAAACTGCCGCCGACGAGAATCTACTGCTCGAGTTTCGCCCAACGTGGGCCGACAAGATTCCCGCTTCGTCCCGCGACGCAAGTGACCGCTGGTACGGCACCTACGAAACACCACAAGTGATCGCTTACAACAGCGACGCGATCAAGGCTGAAGAGGCGCCACGCGACTGGGACGACGTTCTTGACCCGAAGTGGCGCGACAAGATCCTGATACGAAATCCGAACCCTTCAGACACGATGCGCGTGATCTTCGGCGCGATGATCTGGAGGTTTTACAAAGACACTGGTTCGACGGATAAGGGCTACGACTGGCTGCGCAAACTCGATGCGAACGTTCACGAATACACCGCCGACGGCACGCTTCTGATGCAGAAACTCGGACGACGCGAGGGTTTGATCACTCTTTACAACATGCCCGACGTTCGTCTTTACAAAGAGCAGAAAAACTTTCCGGTAGGCTATTCGGTGCCGGCCAGCGGCACGCCTGTGGTCATCGACGGCATCGCGATCATTCGTGGTGGACCAAACCCGGAAGAAGCAAAACGCTTTTATGAGTTTGTAACCACGCCGGAGAGTCTGGCATACGCAGCACACAAGTATTACCGCATTCCCGTGCGCACCGACCTCGATCGTTCGCAACTGCCAGCCTGGATGAACGAACCGTTCACACGAATGCCCCTCGACTGGGATCTCTTGCGCAAGAACGGCAGCGATTGGTTAAGATACTGGGACACTGAGATTCGTGGAAGAAGATAAAACCATCCACAGATTACACTGAAACAATCTGTGTAATCAGTGGATGGCTCTGAAAATGCCTTTACTCTCGCTCAAGAATCTTTCCCGCACTTTCGGCACGACGCGCGCAGTTGGGGACGTCTCTCTCGACGTCAACCAGGGCGAATTCTTCGGTTTACTTGGTCCATCAGGCTGCGGCAAGACCACGACCTTACGCATGATCGCGGGACTCGAGAAACCCGACGCGGGCATGATCGAATTTCAAAACGCCGACATTACAAACCTCCCGCCGGAACGTCGCGGCTTTGGCATGGTCTTTCAGAACTATGCGCTCTTCCCTCACCTGAACGTGTTTGAGAACGTCGCCTTTGGCCTCCGAGCGCGTCATAAATCTAAAAGGGAGATGACCGAGCGCGTCACGAGCGCGCTTGAACTGGTCCAACTGCCCGGTTATGAAAAACGCGCTGTCGACGAACTCTCGGGCGGCCAGCAACAACGTGTGGCGATCGCGCGCGCGATTGCAATCGAGCCGGCGCTGTTGCTGTTTGACGAACCGCTCTCCAACCTCGATGTTTCGCTGCGCGAAGAAACACGCAGCGAATTGCGTGAACTCGTCACGCGTCTCGGTCTCACGGCTGTCTATGTCACGCACGATCAGGAAGAAGCGTTTGCGCTCTGTGATCGTATTAGCGTGATGGTGGGTGGAAAACTGATGCAGACAGGCCGCCCGCGCGAACTCTACGAGCACCCATCCGAGATCTCAGTGGCGAGTTTTCTTGGCAGAAACAATCTGATCAAAGCGATGCGTTTGAGTTCGAGTAAGACGAGCGAAGGTGAATTCAAGACACTCGAAGGCGGTCACACGTTACGCCTGCCGGTAACGCACGGCGATCTGGCGCCGCTGAACAAACCCGTCTACCTCGCCATCAGACCCGAGCACGTGCAACTCAGTACCAACAATAACGGCACTGAGAATTCACTGCCCGGGCGCATTCGCGAGATCGTCTTCGGCGGCGCCACCTCGACCGTGCGTGTGGACGCAAGCGGTTTGCTGGTCGAAGCACTCGTGTTACGCACGGACAGCCTCGAAATAAACCAGCCTTGCGCCGTGATCCTCTCCCCGGATCACTTGACCCTGCTAAAGTGACGAAAAAAATCCGTCTTCATCAGTGGAGATCTGTGGCCCTGCTTTTGGTCACAGCCGTTGTGCTGCTGTACGGCGTGATTTACCCAAACGTCTCTGTCGTCATCAGCTCATTTCAGCGCGCCGGTAGCTGGACGCTGGCGAATTACCGCGAAATACTCTCGCAGCGAATAGTTATTGAAGCGATTGTCAGCAGTCTCGGATTGTCGGTGGGAACGGTGCTGTTCTGCGCAATTGTCGGCGTCCCTCTCGCTTTTCTCTTTGAACGCTTCGACTTTCCGGCTCGGCGCCTCTTTGCAGCGCTCGCGGCTCTGCCGTTGGTTCTGCCGCCACTGGTCGGCACCGTGGCCTTCATTTTTCTCTGCGGCGAGACGGGAATCCTGGCCCACGGCATTCAGAATTTTTTCGGACTTGTGAATCCGCCCTGGCGACTTCGTGGTTGGCCCGCGCTGCTGCTGTTTCACACTTATACGATGTATCCGTTCTTTTATGTGTTGACCGGCGCCGGCTTGCGCCGCATTGACGCCAGTCTCGCGGAAGCTGCACGAAGCCTGGGAGCCTCAAAAATCACAGTTCTCGCACGCGTTTTATTGCCTCAACTTACACCTTCGCTGGTAGCCGCCGCTTTGTTGACGTTCATGACTTCCATGGCATCGTTCAGCGCCCCGCTATTATTTGGCGGAGACGTGCGTGTTCTGACACTCGAGATCTTCACGGCCAGACAACGCGGAGACGCTGTAATGGCTGTCACTGAAACAGTGATACTCGCGATCATCTCGCTCGGCGCACTAATCATTTTTCAACGCTACGAAGGAACGCGAAGGTTTGCCGCAGCAGCGATGAAGGGCGCACCACGTCGTCGCGTCAGCATCGCGAGTGGAACGACGCGGGTGCTCGCGACGATTGCTGCGGTCAGCTTCGCCCTTATTTTGGTGCTGCCGGTTGCGACGCTGTTTCTGGTAAGTTTTGCGCAGGAAGGATCCTGGACCACACAGACACTGCCGTCCGGCTATTCGCTCGGAAACTACCGGCGCATCTTTGGCGACGCGTATGCGACTGAAGTCTTCTTCAACAGCTTTACGATGTCGGCAATCGCCGCGGTGGCGGCACTGCTGTGGAGCTTTTGCGTCGTCATTCTGTTACGGCGCCAGAAAGAGACGCGCAAACTTGCCGCTGAGGGATGGCGCAGACTGCTGTCATTGCTGGTTTTGATTCCCTGGGCACTGCCCGGAACCGTAGTCGCCGTCTCCGTGGCTGAAGCTTATGGCGGACCGAGTTTATTGCTGGGTTCTTTCGTACTCGTCGGGACGTTCTGGATTTTGCCTGTAGTCTATTTTCTGAGATTCATGCCCCTCGTTGTCCGCGCGTTGCAGGCGAGCATGGAACAGATGGATCCTACGCTCGAGGAGGCCGCAGGATCGCTGGGTGCACGTGCGTGGCAGAGATTCGCGCGGGTTACGCTTCCGCTCGTGTGGCCGGGCGCAGTGGCGGGCACACTGCTGGCATTTGTGATCGCGTTGGGCGAATATGTTGCTTCGGTGTTGGTGTTTGTGCCCGCAAATCGACCCATTTCCATTGCGATAGCATCTGAGTTGCGGGACTTCAATCTAGGCTCCGCGGCGGCGTATGGAGTGGTGCTGATCGTTATCATTTCGATCAGCATGATTGTTGCCGGACGTCTCGAGCGTTTGCGGGGATAATTCTGGAGACTGTTTATATGAAATTGAAAGGCAATCCACAGATTACACAGAATCTGCGTAGTCTATGGATGGTTTTTGTAGCGTTTCTGCTATGCGTTTCCCTCGTCTCACAGCAGCCGCACGCGCAAACTGAGAATAACAACGCAGCGAGCAATGACAGAGTCGATAAGCCGGAGTTGCACCAGGCGCTTCTGGATCTCACGAACCCGTGGACTGTGATGTGTGTCGCCGCGCATCCTGACGACGAAGACGGCAGCACGCTGACAATCCTGCGCCGCAAATATGGGGTTCACACCGTCTCGCTGTTCTCGACTTTTGGTGAGGGCGGACAAAACGCCGTCGGCCCCGAGCTGTATGAAGAACTCGGCGTCATTCGCGCCCGCGAAACGATGGCCGCCGCTGAAGTGCAGGGCTCTGAACCACACTTTCTCGGCTTTCGCGATTTTGGTTTTTCGAAGTCTGCTGAGGAGACCTTTCGCGCCTGGGGCGAAAGAGAAGTGCTGCGGCGAATGGTGCTGCAAATACGTCTGCTTCGTCCAGACGTGATCATCACAAATCACGACACCACGAGCGGTCATGGACATCACCAGGCAACCGGACGAACAGTTCTGCTAGCCTTTGATGCCGCCGCCGATCCAAAACAGTTTCCCGAACAACTTGCGCAGGCCGGCACATGGCAGGTCCAACGACTGTTCGTACGTTCACGCAGCGATGCAGGAACACAGCTCGTCACGCTCGAACCCAATGAAGTGGATCCGGTCCGTGGAACTACTTACGCCCAACAAGCACTTTCCGGACTACAGAAACACGCCACGCAAGGTCCATGGCCCAAGACCGTTCCGCCAGGCGGCGCGCGCCAGATTCGTTATAGTCTGGTCAAGCAGGGCCCAAACACGCCTCCCGTTCCGGCAAATGCCAAAACTCCAATCGACGGTTTGACGTTGCCGGAAGCGGTTGCGTCGAAACTTGCGCCACCAACGATCGAAAACAAACCGCTGACAGAGTTCATCGACCGTCGTCTCGAACTGCTTGTATCGCTTCTAAGCGCAAAGCGGCGCGGCGTCTTCACCGCACCGAAGGAAGTTTTTGACGCCGACCCACAGCGATTTAGATTAATGGCATTGCGACTCGATAAGGCCCTTGGAGCCGCCGCCGGCGCCTCCGTGGCAATGGGTTCAGAAAACTCAGCCCTCGTTCCAGGTGAAGAAGCTCAACTCGCCGTAATCGTCAGTAATAATGGCGTCGCCGAGATTCAAGTCAAGCAACTCAAGTTTAGCGGCCTTGGCGTTGAAAATAAGCTGAACGCTGCAGACAAGATGTTGCCGGGAACTGATACTGCCGCTGAAGTGAAAGTGACAACGCCGAAGACTGCGAGCCTGAGTGTGCCGTCGTCGGAGCACCTTTACGATGGACGTCTCTTCGGCGAGCCTTTACGGATCGAAGCTGACCTGGCGATCGAAGGCGTTCCATTTTCCGTCGACAAAGAATTGCACAGAGACGTGGCGCCCGGGGTGGAGATTGTGAGTGTCGAGCCGTTGCCATACGTCACCACACCCGCCACTTCACAGAAGCCACTGGATTTCAGAATCACGTTGCAGAACCATCTCAACTCTGAGTTTCGCGGGCTGTTGCGTGTAAGTGGTCAGACTCTGGAAACCGGTCGTGAGATAAATCTTCGACCAGATCAAACTGAGACCACGAACTTCGTTGTGCGGCCGCTGTCGCTGAGTGGGCAGATTCAGGGATCGAACATTTCCGTCACAGTCGATTACCCGGTTCCAAAAGAACCAATTGCAAAACGAACTGTTCCGCTCGTTTATGCTGACGCGATAGTCGTGAGTGGACGGCGAGTCGGTTACCTGCCGAGTTACGACCGCACATTGCAACGCGCACTCGCCGCGTTGGGAGTTGATTCAAAGCAACTCACGGTAGACGAGATTGCGAAGGGTGATCTGTCGTCGTTCCACACTATCATCATCGACAATCGTGGTTATGAAGCGCATCAGGATTTGATACCGGTGAATAATCGTCTACTGAAGTTTGTCGAAGATGGAGGGACCTTGCTGGTCTTTTATCACCGGACGAACGAGTGGAATCCAAATGAACAACGCGGGCGTCCGCAACTCGCGCCGTACCCAATCATCATTGACGACTCCCGTGTGACTGAAGAAGATGCTCCGATAACGTTCCTCTTGCCGAAACACCCGTTGCTCAACTTTCCAAACAAGATCACGCAACAGGATTTCGCGAATTGGGTTCAGGAACGCGGGCTCTACTTTCCGCGTGAATGGGACCAGCACTACGCAGCAGTTCTCTCGACGAACGACAAAGGCGAACCACCGTTAAAAGGCGGGCTGCTCGTGGCCCCCTACGGCAAAGGCAATTACATCTACACGAGTTATGTTTGGTATCGACAACTGCGCGCAGGACTGCCGGGAGGCTACAGGTTCTTTGCGAATTTGATCAGTTATGGAAGGAAGAAGGAAGACTAATCCACAGATTATACAGATTCGTTAACCAATGTATCTGTGTAATCTGTGGATGGTTCGGCTTCCAGTTTCACGCGGGCGCGTTCGAGGAATGTTTTGATCATTTCCCGGACGCGTTTCTGCATTTCGGCGCTGATTCTGCCCTCACCGACGAGAATCGCGAGACGATGAAGATCCATCGCGTGTTTGCGGCGTAGTTCGACGTGCTGGACGAACCGGATCAAAACCTTGTGTCCACGCTCTTCAAAAGCCGCCGCGTAGCGGAGATAGTTTTTCATTTCGGAGGGCGCTGGTGACCACTCGAGACGTTCCGGAGAATCTTCAGTTTTCTCAACAGTAAAAGTAGCGTGGACCGGTCCGATAACCGGGACGTCGGCGCGGACCATCCAACGCATGATGCCACCGGCTTCCTTGCGAATCCCTTCGATGCCGGGCATCAAATCCGCAAAATTCCGGAGTTCGCCGAAAAACTCACGGGCCTTTTCGAGGGTGGTCCGTAACTCCATTTGGTCCGCGTATGAAGCCTTGATTCGAAACATTTAATCTCCGTTAACCGTTTCTCCGAGACGTTGATGCCTGGCGGAATCGATTTGGTTTCCCAGGGCACCATTGCTAAGTTACACGAGGACTCTTTGGTAGTAAACATCTAAGTTCATTGGGTAAGAATTATTTAACATGAAGTCACAAGCAAGTTGCCCGCGCTGCGAGAAACGCGGGCTTAAACAGTGGGAAGACTTGGGCGACGAGGAACGTGAGGTGGTCAAGCGATTACCCTCCTCGAAGGATTACTCGCTTGACGAAAGGAAGGCATCCCATCGCTGGTGCACGCGCTGCTGGTACGAGAAAGCACCCACAGATCACACAGATTCTTATGCGTAATCTGTGGATACGATTCTTAGATAAGCGGCGCGGATGGCTTGCATTTGATCCGTCAAACTAGCCTGCAGCTCGGATGCTGAATCGAAACCTACGCGCGTCGCGACATCGCGTGCGGTCGGGTGATTCGGATCTGGCAAGCGTGTCGAACGCCCAACGATCAATCTCAGGTTGTGGTCTATCGAACGCAATAAACTATAACCACCACTCAACGCTGAGAAGTCGTCATCACTCAGCGAGCCTTCCTCACGCAAACGTTCCAACGTGAACGACGTCGATCGGTCCTCACCTTCGTCCATCACGTCGTCCCTCAATTGCAGATAACGCGAGGCAAAGTAAACATCGAGCATTCCACCCGGACCATACTTGATGTCAGTCCCCAGCTTTCGACCACGACGGCCCTTCTCTTTCTCGAGCCGGTCACGCACGTGACGAGTTACCGCTTTCAATTCTTTAGGATCGAGTCGTGAGGCGTTAGCGTGTATACGGTGGCGTGCGTGAGTTTCAATCATCCTGCCGAGCTCCTGATCGCCGCCCACTGAACGCAGCTTTACATACGCCAGCCACTCCCAGGGCGCACTCTGCTCTTTCAGATAATCAAGGAACCCCTCCGAACTGGTTACCAGTGGTCCATTCTTGCCGTGCGGTCGCAAACGCATGTCAACGCGATAGAGATAGCCTTCCCGCGTAATGCTCGAAAGGGCAGCAATCATCAATTCAACCAGCCGCGAATACGTCTCGTCCTGCGTCAACGTCTTGATTGGCGATGGCACCAGGGAGTCGTAGGTGATCAGGATGTCGAGATCCGATCCATAATCGACACCACCTGTACCCAGCCGTCCCAAACCATAAAACGCGATGCGTGGGCCACCGCTGAACGAACCATAACGACGCGCCATTTCGCGTCGTGCGACGAGATAGGCGACATTCATACTGGCGGTCGCCAATTCAGTCTGTAAGTGATTGGTTTCGAAGATTGAGAGTTTGTTCGTTGCGTCCTGGGAGCCGATCTCGACAATCAGCTCGGCCCAGTGCAAACGCAGCGCGGCCAGTTCTGCAGGAAAACTACGCTCTGCATCGACTGCGGCACGGAGCACTGCACGATAGTCGCGTTTCAACGGTGCTGCGCTCGGTGGATCGAGTGAAGCAATCAACGCCGGGTTTGCCGCAATCGTCTCCGCAAACGAATCCGACGTACCACAAAGTTGTAGCAGTGTTTGAAGATTCGCTTCTGAAATCACAAAATGCTGCTCGGTTTTTTCAAGTGAAGCAGCTATGCGCGCAAGCTGTACGTGCGCACGATGAGGATTGAGCGATTCCTGTGCGAGACCAAGCAGTAGATTCGCCAGCGATTTGGGCTTGCTCTCTCCACGCTGGTCCATGTGTGAAGCCAGCACTCTAGCTGACGCCAGCGCCAGCGCTTCATCTTTGTTGACTACTGGTGAGGGTTCGCTCTCTTCATTTGCGGCAGCAGGTTCTTCATCTTCCGAAAACAGTCGATCGTAGGTGTTGCGAACGTTTGTTCTATGCCCTTTCAAAGTTGCCGCGAAGTCAGCCGGGCCGGCGAATCCCATGCGCCGTGCGACGAGCGATCGAGAATCCTCGTTTTCAGGAACGGTATGCGTCTGCAAACCGTGCTCCATCTGTAACCGGTGTTCCAGACAGCGCAGGAAGTAGTAAGCGTCAGACAGATCGCTGCGCTCCGCCTGCGTTATAAAGCCGCGATCCGCGAGACGGCCGAGACTGACAAGCGTGTGCGGCACGCGTAACCAGTCGTCGCGGCCGCCATGGGCCAACTGCAGAGCCTGAGCGATAAACTCGATCTCGCGAATTCCACCGCGACCGAGTTTTACGTTAAATCCGCTTTTCTTCTCAACTTTACGATCAATTTTCTGCTTGGCGAGACGAACGCTTGCAAGCGCACCGGTGACGGAAACATCCGGCCGAAAGATGGCCGGAGTCGCGGCGACTTTGAAACGTGAGAAGAGTTCAGCTGAACCGGCCGCCGCTCGTGACCGAATCAGCGCCTGACGTTCCCAGTCCTGCGCAGTGTGTGCGTAATAGCGAACCGCTTCCGGCAGCGAACACGCCAACGCACCATCGCGGCCATGAGGACGAAGACGCAGATCGACACGATACGCCGCTCCTTCTCCGCCGGATTGGCCCACGAGGCGCGCAATCGTCTCAGAAAGTTTTACGAAGTACTCACGGTTGCTGACCTCGCCGCGCTGGCCTGTGCCGGAAGTCGTCCCGTCGTCCGAATAAAGGAAGACGAGATCGATGTCAGAAGCGTAGTTGAGTTCCATGGAACCGAGCTTGCCGAGCGCGATCACGCAATACTCGGCCGTCGCGCTGCGGCCACGGTCATCAACACTGCGTGGCGATCCGTAGCGATTGTCCAGATCCTGTCGTGCCAGGCTGAGTGCGTAATCGAGAATCGCGTCGGCGAGGTTCGACAACTCTTCCGTCGTCTCCACCAGCGTTTGTGAACGACGAATGTCGTGCAGGTAAGTGCGCAACAACTCGCGACGTCTGAAGCGCGCCAGCAACACCTGCGGATTCAAAGACGAGTTGGTTAACGCGAAACGCGCCAGTGCTTCTTTGAGTTCGTCGGCCGTTCGGACGCGTGGATCGGCGCGTTCGCGCCCGAGCCAGGTGAAGTATTCCGGATTTTGTTCGAGAGTTGTCGCGAGCAGCGGGCTCCACGCAGCGAGAGCGAGAACATCAGCGAGCAGCGCTGGTTGCTTTAGGAGCGTTTGATGAGCACGCGGCTGCTCTTTGGCTAACCGTTCGATACAGAGACGGGCGCCATTCTGATCTGGCAGATCACGAAGCAGGAAATCGAGATTGGCATTGGGCACAGCGCCCATTCTACCGGAGTTAATAGGTCCTATAGGACCTATAGGACCTATTTTCTCCATCCCTAGATGTCGTAGTACAACGAGAACTCGAGCGGATGCGGACGCATACGGAGTGGCGTGATCTCGCGATCGCGCTTGTATCCAATCCAGCGCTCGATCAGTTGCGGGCTGAAGACGTCGCCCTTCAGCAGGAAGTCGTGATCGGCTTCCAGCGCTTTCAGCGAATCATCGAGCGAACCCGGCAGAGTCGGCACGTCCTTCAGTTCTTCCGGTTTGAGATCGTAAATATCCTTTTCGAGCGGTTCGCCTGGATCGATCCGATTCTGAACGCCGTCGAGTCCCGCAAGCAACATCGCCGCAAACGCGAGGTAGGCGTTGCACGACGGGTCGGGTGGCCGAAACTCAAGCCGCTTCAGTTTTGGATTCGTCGAAAACATCGGAATACGAATCGCAGCCGAACGATTGCGCGCCGAGTACGCCAGATTCACCGGCGCTTCGAATCCCGGAACGAGTCGTTTGTAGCTGTTCGTCGTCGGCGCAGCAAAAGCCACTATCGCCGCGGCGTGTTTCAAAAGTCCACCGATGTAATACTTGGCGATATCCGAAAGTCCGGCGTAGCCATCACCGGCGAAGAGTGGTTTTTCACTCTTCCACAACGATTGGTGACAGTGCATACCTGAACCGTTATCACCATAGAGCGGCTTCGGCATAAACGTCGCCGTCTTTCCAAACTGGTGCGCAGTATTGCGAACTACATATTTAAATATCTGAAGATTGTCTGCCGTTCCCAACAGAGTTGAATAACGAAAATCGATCTCGCACTGTCCGGCAGTGGCGACTTCGTGGTGGTGGCATTCAACCGTGACGCCACACTTGCCCAACGTCAGCGAGATTTCAGAGCGCAGATCCGTCAACGAGTCTGTCGGCGCACAGGGCACATAACCTTCCTTCGGACGAATGCGGTAGCCGAGGTTCGACCCGGCAAACTCATTCGCGTCGCGACCGCTGTTCCAGTGTGCTTCGTCTGAGTCGATCGTAAAACCTGCTGAATTCTGGTCATTATGAAACTTGACTGAATCAAACACGAAAAACTCGGCTTCGGGACCGAAGTACGCTGTGTCGGCAAGGCCGGTGAACTTCAGATAACTCTCAGCGCGCTGAGCAACCGAACGGGGATCGAAGGCGTAGCCTTCTTTTGTGATTGGGTCTACCGCACTGCCGATCAAACAAAGCGTTGGCTGTTCGGCAAACGGATCCATCCAGAAGCGGGAAGCGTCCGGAACGAGCAGCATGTCTGACTCGTGAATCGCAGCCCAGCCGCGAATTGAAGAGGCGTCGAAGCCGAAGCCATCTTCAAACTGATCTTCGCCGAGTTCGGCAATCGGGAAGGTAAGGTGTTGCCAGGAGCCGGGCAAATCCGTGAAACGAACAGAAACGAATTTGGCGCCCTGGTCGGCAGCATATTTCAAGACAGTCTTAGGGTTCATTTGTTCTCCTGCAAGATTAAGGGAGTGTTGGGGGTGCTCTTCGCCCCGGCGCGGACTTTGGTGCGAAGTATAGTGGCGTGCTTAACGACTTTAAGAAAACAGTCGTGCGGCATTTGAAGGACAATTCGTAAAAAGCTGCCATTATAGTTATGAGAGGAATGATGTCAAGAGGAACCGGGAAAACTTGTCCACAGATTGCACAAAGTCCTACAAAAATCTGTGTAATCTGTGGATTAAAAAGTTATAGACCGACATGGCCGTTTTCTGTTACATTTTGCGACTAAAGCGTTCCACCCAAACAACAACTCCGCAACTCGATTCGGAAAATGTACATCTGTGTTTCAGCTAAAAGCATTCATATCATGCGCGTTTTATTTCTAAGGCAGGAGACCGCCAATTGACCACGGCAATCGAGCAAACGCTCGAAACTTATGGAATCGAAAACTGGGCCGCTGGCTACTTTGATGTTAACCGCAAGGGGAACCTTATCGTTCGCCCCGTCGAGGGAGATCCACGTTCGGCGGACCTCAAGGAGATCATCGACGACCTTGCCAAACGCGGTATCACTACCCCCGTGCTGTTGCGCTTTCCGCAGTTGGTTGCAGCTCAAGTAAGAAAACTTCAGCGCGCGTTTAGTCGCTCTATTCGGGAGTTTGAATATCAGGGCGCGCACATGTGTGTTTACCCGATGAAGGTAAACCAGCAACGTTCGGTCGTCGAGGAATACCTGCGCGAAGGTTCCCGCTACGATTTCGGACTCGAAGCGGGTTCGAAAGCGGAACTTTACGCCGCTCTCGCCCTCGAACAACCCGGCGACAGCCTCCTTGTGCTGAACGGTTTTAAGGACGAGGAATTCATCGAACTCGCCTTCGCCGGCGCTAAAGTCGGGAAAAAAGTCGTGATCGTGATCGAGAAATTAAACGAGCTCGATCACGTTCTCAACGTCGTCGAACGTCACGAAGGTGCGCTGCCGATGCTCGGAATGCGCGTGAAACTTTATTCAAAAGGCTCGGGTCGCTGGGAAAAATCCGGTGGCGAAGCCGCGAAGTTTGGCCTGACTACTACCGAGCTTTTGGAAGTGATCCGGCGACTTGAAGAAGCGGATCGCATGGACATGCTGAAGCTGCTCCACTTCCATATCGGCTCGCAGCTCACCGACATCAAGCGCATCAAGAATGCAATGAAGGAAGCGGCTCGTGTTTACGCAAAGGTCTACCAGTTGAAAGTTCCGATTGAGCTACTGGACGTAGGCGGCGGCATGGCTGTCGATTACGATGGATCAAAGACCGCTTTTGACTCTTCCGCAAACTATACGGCGCAGGAGTTCGCGAACGACGTCATCTACACGATCAAACAGGTGTGCGATGACGAAAACGTTCCCCATCCGACCCTCATTCAGGAGTCAGGACGTTTCCTCGCCGCTTATCATGCGATCCTCGTGACAAACGTTCTCGACGAGATAGAAACCGTCGTCGAAGACATCACCCCGATCGAGATCGACGAAGACGATCCTCAGGTAGTGATCGAACTCGGCGACTTGCGCGAATCGATCACCGTCAAGAACTATCGTGAGTACTATCACGACGCACTCGAACACCGCGAAGAGCTGTTCACGTTATTCAATCTCGGCCTGATTTCGCTCGAGGATCGCGCCAAAGGCGAAGTGCTGTTCTGGGACGTTTGCGAGCGCGCCGACAAATACGCGCAACAGGCCAAATACGTGTCGGAGGAGTTTGGCGAACTGCGCCGTCTACTCTGCGCCAAGTACCTGACTAACTTCTCTGTGTTTCGTTCGGTGCCCGATCACTGGGCGATCAATCAACTGTTTCCGATCGTTCCAATTCACCATCTGAACAAGACGCCGACGGAATACACCACGTTGTGCGACATAACCTGCGATTCTGACGGCATCGTCGATAAGTTTGTCGATTTGCACGACGTGAAACCGGTCCTGGAACTTCACGCCCTCAATCCGGATGAGCCTTACTACCTGGCGTTCATGCTGGTCGGCGCGTACCAGGAAGCGATGGGAAATAATCACAACCTCTTCGGAGCGCCGCACGAAGCACACATTCACATCGACGAAGAGGGTTTCCTGATCAAGAAGGTGATCAGAGGCACCACTGTCGGCGCCGCCGCTGAGCGTGCTCGTTACGAGCGGAGTCTGTTGCACGATGGTTTTCGGCGTTTGATTAACCGGCGCGTCAAAGACGGCGAGCTGAGTGAGGCTGACGCAGCCGAGTTGGCTCAATTCTACGAATCACGTTACGAGGCTTATACATATCTCGCAGTGAATGGCGTCAAGACTCGTTCGCGGCGCCGTACCGATTATTAACATTGCCTATTGCCTATTGCCATTGCCGATTTGAAAGAAGTTTGCCCATCGTCAATTGATTAAATTGGCAATCGGCAATCGGCAATTGACAATAACAAAAGAGGTTGACAACCTGCATGGTCACTCAACGAAAACCAAAAGCATCGAAGTACCTGACCACCCCAACGCGTCCAGTTCAGGTGGACCGCGATCGGTCGGTGGCAGGACTACTCGAGAAGATGGAAGGAACAGGCTTTGGAGGCCGCCAACTTGCCGAAGCGCACCGTATCTGGCTCGACATGCTTGGCGACAACACGACCATCATGGTCGCTGCTTCCGGGGCGCTGATTCCAGCGGGCATGCGCCGTTTGCTGGCGTACGTAATCAAGAATCGCTTCGTTGATGTCCTGGTCCTTTCGGGTTCACTGCTCTTTCACGACCTGCACGAAACACTCGGGCGTTATCACTTTCAGGCCCATCCAAGCATGACCGATGCTGAATTGGAGTCAGCACAGATCAGCCGGATGTGGGATCTACTCGCCAGCGACGAGGAATATCGTGAAGCAAAAGAGTGGATCGGCGGATTCACCAACCAACTCGATCAAACGCGCGCCTATTCACCGCGAGAGTTTTTGCATTTACTGGGCAGAGAGCTGGCGGAGATCGCTTCGGAAGACGGGGTGCTTACTTCGGCTTACAAAGCTCGGGTACCAATCTTTTGTCCGGCGATTGCCGAGAGTGGGCTTGCAGTTGGTATTGCGGGGGCACGGTTTGAGAAGAAGAACAACTTCATGTTCGATCTCGTTCAAGATGTGCTCGACATGATGAATGTGATGGCGAATGCACGCGTGTCCGGAATTCTGAATCTTGGTGGTGGGACCACAAAGAATTTTATTCAACAGGCGGCGTTGCCGTCGTTCATGCAAAAAGAACATCATCACGGGCACAAGTATGCGATTCAGATCTCGACCGACGCTCCGCATCCCGGCGGCAGATCAAATGCTGTGTCGTTTGATGAGGGATTGATTTACGGCAGGCTTGCGCGAGGCGCACACACCGCTTACGTCCCATGCGATGCAACGATCGCGTTGCCGATACTGATCACTTCGCTGTCACAGACAGCGGCCAAGTATATGAAGGGACGCAAGAAACCCAACTTCACCTTTGGGCGCGACCTAATCGTCGAAGCACCGTAATTTTGGCAGCAGATTTAAAAAACTGCTTCCCCTAACCCCTTTTCAACCGTGCGACTCTTGCTTCTTACGCGATTACGCTGCGCGTACATCGCCTTGTCAGCCTGCTCGATGGCCTGACCTAAATCCGTTAGCGAAGTAAATCCTGCCACGCCGAAAGATACCGTGACCGTCAATGGCAATCCGATCCAGCGTTCGCAATTCTCCGCCAGAATCGAATTCAGCTTTTCAATCCGTCGCATTGCTTCGGGTTGCGGCAACTTGAACATCAGCAACAGAAACTCATCGCCACCCCAGCGAAACAGCATATCGTCCGCACGCACCAAAGAACGCATCGCCCGAGCAACCGCACGAATGGCTTTGTCACCAGCCGTGTGGCCCCACGTATCGTTGATCGGTTTCAGGTTGTCGATGTCGAGCACTGCCACGCTGCCCGAAGCCACAGTATCACTGTGACCTGCTTCCGGTCGTCGCAACAGTGAATGGAAGGCGTGTCGATTCAGCGCCTCCGTCAATGGGTCCATCTGGACCAGCAACTCGAGTTGATCGCGCGCCTGCAAGAGCTTCTGATTCGCCAACTCAACTTCGCGGCGTACGCTCTCCATCAGCACCATCACGGTGCCAAAGCCGAGCAGGATTTCAAATAGCAGATCGAAGACTGACGTGTAGTGCAGATAATTCGACGGGACCGTTATTCCCCAGAGCCCTTTGCGCGCTCCAAATGCAGGCACGTACGCCAGAAAACTGAATGCCAGCAACAGCAACGCTGTCGACATCACGCGAATACCCGGCCCAGGTTCTTCAGTGCTCGTTGCGCGGCGTAGCATAAAAAACGAAATCATGAACAGCACGGATAAGACCGGTGCGTGGATCATGAAGACGTCGTTGAAGTCACGCGATGCGTACGGAAGTAAGAGGGAAACTATGAGCGCTGCAACCAGAAAATAATTGTGCTTTTTCGTGAGGGTTGCTCCTGTCGTCTGGGCACGACAGCCGGCAATAAACAGCAGTGCGAAAATGTATTCGCCAAAAAAGTAGCAGGAAAAGAGGATTGTCTGGTGCGAATCAAGCTGGAAACCGACAAACAGACTAATGAGAGAAAGCGAGAGGCTAGCCCACGACGCAGTCCAGTAGTTAAGAGCCTTGCTCTTAATGGACGACCGCATGAAGATTGACAGTAGCGTGATTAGGAGGACGCCCACGCACTGAATAGCCAAACCAACGTTCGAATCCATAAATGAACCACGACCTCGTTAGGAGAAACGAGTTAAAAGGAAAGTTTCTGGGCGGTAAGGCCGGGACTAGTGACGGGTAAGAAGACCCACCGGTTTTCGATTCTAGCCGAGGACGGCCCGTGAAGCCAAGACATTTTTAGCCGCGGATGAACGCAGATGAACGCAGATCTGCGTAAATCCGCGTTCATCCGCGGCTAAAAACCTCAGGTGAGCCACTGCAACACGTCCTCTTCGTTCGAGCTGCGCGTTCCGCCGACCACGTGGATGAAATACTCCTCGAGCGAGACGGGGCCATGGCCGTCACCCTCCACACGAATTCCCTGGCGTAGTTCATCCAGCGACCCCGAAGCAAGTAACTTTCCGTGCGCAATGATTGCGATGTCAGTACAGAGACGTTCCACGATCTCGAGTACGTGCGAGGTAAGAAAAACTGTAAGTCCCCTCGTTGTCAGGCGCGACAAAAGATCCTTCAATGTTCGCGAAGCGATCGCGTCAACACCTTCAAATGGCTCATCGAGAAACAATATCTCCGGCCGGTGAATCAGCGCGCAGGCGAGTGAAAGCTTTTTCTTCATGCCGTGCGAGTATTCGATGATGAGTTTGCGGGGTTCGTCCTGCAGCTCCATCAGTTCGAGCAGCTCTTTCGAGCGCGACGCAATTTCTTCGGTGCGCAGCCCGTACATGCGCCCTGTAAACGACAACATCTCGGCGCCTGTCAATCGCTCAAAGAGGTTGAGGTCTTCAGGCACAACCCCGATGCGCCGCTTTACTTCCATTGGCTGTGCCGCGATATCCAGACCGAGAACCGTCAACGTCCCGCTGGTCGGCGCCAGCAGACCCGTGAGCATCTTGATCGTGGTTGATTTACCCGCACCATTCGGACCCAGAAATCCGAAGAAACTCCCGCGGTTCACACGCAGGTTTATGTGATCCACTGCCATAAAGTCAGCAAACTGTTTGACCAGTTCGTGCGTTTCGACAGCGAACGAAGAGGACGTGTTCCACATTAGCCACAGATTAACGCGAATCTGGAATGGATGGCTAATGACGGAGGTACGCCCTCGCATCATCTGCGCGAATGAACGCGGGAAGTTGTTGGTGAGTGCTCATCAGAAACGCATTGGAACTTGCCTGAAGAGCGTTGCCGTGCGTGGCAGCCAAACGTACAAAACGGCCAAAAGGTGACCAGCCATAGTAATAGCCATCACGCAAACTGAGCAGAATGTCGGCGGTATGTTTCACACGCGGAGTAAAAAGCGACTTGTAGATATTCGTGATTGCATTCGGATAACGATGGCCGGCGGTTCGCTTAAACCACGTCGCGTCGTCAGCGAATGCAGTTGCGAACGAACTCAATTCGAGCGGGTCACCAGTCACCAGCAGGTATCGATAACTATCCGTAGCCGCGTCGTGTTCAATCCGAGCTCGTCCCCGCGTGCTTTCGATCACGACCGCGCCGGAGTCTTTGTAGACTGCGAAATCAATACCTGTGACTTCTGCGCTCGCTGAGGCGACCTCGGGAATCACGTCAATGTCCTGACAGTAAATCGCTGCATAACTGCACAATCCAAACGCGGGAATTACGACCTTAAAACCCCTGCTCTGCAGCGTTGACGCAAGATCAACGCGCCGGTTCTCTTCGAGATTCATACCGTGATCCGAGAACATCACGATTTCGGTCTCGTTGCCACAGTAGCTTTGAATCTCTCTGAGAATCTGATCGAGGGATTCGAGTGCGACCGCAAGACGCTCCGGACCCTGACTGTGAAGTAACCCGTCAGTAGCTTTGAGAAATGCAAAATAGTCCTTCTGTTGCGGCGCCGCCTTGAATCGCTCGCGGAACCGTTGCATGTCGGCACGCCAGACTTTCTCCGGAGCCACGTAAATCAGAAACTCAAATGGGAGTGGTTCCTGATAATCAAGCTCGTCCATGTAAGACGATGGCACCTTGTCAGGCGTGCGGCGACCAATGTACTTCCTGATTCCGCCTCGTAACTCTTGCGCGGATCGATCGAAATACAAACTCTCATAACCAGCCGGCGGCGTAGCCCCCAGCATCGCCGAGAGCGCCACGTTTGTCATGGTTGGGAAAGGTGAAAGAAGTCGAGCCGGTGGTCCAAAACTATCGAACAAACCACGACTCTTTGCCTGTTCGATCAACGTGTGAGGAACTCCGTCCAGGCAAAGTAACAAACGTCGCGGACGTGTTTGACCATTCATCCTTCAAAATCCGTGTTTATCTGTGGCTATTGTTCCGCAAGCTTCACAACGTCAGCCCTGTACGCCTGCCGCAATCCTCTCTTTGCTTCATCATGCGCGTCATAAACGTTTGGACGTGCCAACACTTCTTTGTACTGTGCCAACGCCTCTTCACGCTTGCCGGCGGCGTCATAGGATCTCGCCGCATACAGATGAGCCATCGTGATCAACCCGGCCTCAGCGCGATCGACCTTCGTTGCCGCGAGAAACTCCTTTGCGGCGCGTTCGTGATAACCCGCCATCAGCAACGCTTCGCCATATTTAAAATGAATCAGATCAAGCGCTCGCACCGCGTTGTCACGAACATTTCGATCGCGTAGCACTTCGTCAAACGTAGCAAATGCTTCCTTTTCCGCCTGCACGGCGCCAGCGAGATCTTTTTCTTTCCGTTTCACGCCCGCGAGAGAAACAAGCGCATCGGCAGTTTCAAGCCGAAGCAAATAGTTGCGTGGATACTTCGCACTCAACTCTCGTGTAAATTTGATTGCGTCAGCGAACCGCTTTTCACGGGTGTAAAGCAGTATCAAAACGGTCTTCGCGTCGTCCTGCGACCAGCGACCTTCCTTTGCGACTTGTTCGAGCATCGCGAGACCGCGTTTCTTTGAGCCGCGAAAACCCGTCGCACCAGCAATGATCTTGACCGGCAACGGCAACGAACCAACCACATACTCGTAAAGACCGATTGTGATTTGCGCGTCGATGTATTTGGGATCGAGTTTCAACACTTCGCGGTGATGACTGACGGCATCGTTCCCGTCACGCAGTGCAGCGAAGTGACGTCGCTCGACTGCTTCTTCAAACGATGCTTTCAATCCTTCGGTATTGGCAAGGAAGTCCAGGGCTTCAATGTTCTTTGGTTCCTGCTTGAGTTTTGCTTCGGCGAGACGTTTTGCTTCGCGGGTGAGGTTGCGAAACTCCGTCACGATCTTTGGATCAACTTTGTCGTCGCCGTTCGTATAAAACGACTCGTTGCTGTAAAGCGAAACTTGCAGGCGCCGTGATTCATAGAGTGTCTTGATCCAGACTCGCGCGGCAAGCAGTTGATAACCGCCTGGATGATTTGGATAGAGTTGAACGATCTCTTTGAAATCGCGCTGAGCTTTGTCGTAGTCGATGTTGTAAAGAGCATCGAGTCCGCTCCGTCGCAATTCTTCGAATCGCGCACGCTCTGCATCCGTTAACCACGGGGATGAAGGCTGCTGCGCAGTCGCACCAAATGCCGCCGTCAGCAACAGAACCAAAACACCCAAATACTTCACTTAAGTTCCTCCATCTGTGTAATCTGTGGATGGTTTGAAGGACTCCATGTATTTCACACCCGATCCGGTATTGAACAGGACCACACGCTCGCGTTCGTTCACGTCTCCCGTCTCCATTAACTTTCGCAACGCCGGCAAACATGCAGCTCCTTCCGGCGCGCAAAAGACTCCTTCAGTGGCTCCAATCTCGCGAGTGGCTGCAATCAACTCATCATCCGTCACCGATACCGCAATACCACCTGAATCACGCAACGCATCGAGAATCAAAAAGTCACCGATTGCTTTCGGCACTCGCAAACCCGAAGCAGTAGTGGCCGCATTCGGAAACTCATCCGCGAATCGCTTCCCTTCCTCAAACGCCCGCACAATTGGAGCACAACCGGCTGCCTGCACCGTAACCATTCGCGGTCGCTTGCTTCCAATCCAGCCCATGCGTTCCATCTCGTCGAACGCTTTCCACATTCCGATCAAGCCCGTTCCGCCCCCGGTGGGATAAATGATTACGTCGGGCAATTCCCAGTTCAGTTGTTCCGCCACTTCGTATCCGAGCGTCTTTTTTCCTTCAACGCGGTAGGGCTCTTTCAACGTCGAAACATCGAACCAGCCTTCCGCCTCTTTGCGCCTGCCGACCTCCGCCCCGCAATCAGTAATCAAGCCATCCATCAACGTCACGTGAGCACCGGTTTCTTCACACTCGACAACGTTCGCCCGCGGCGTGTCGCGTGGCATGAAGATGAACGACTCGAGCCCTGCACGCGCAGCGTAAGCAGCCAAAGCGCCGGCGGCATTACCTGCCGATGGAACCGCCAGCTTAGTGACCCCCAACTCTTTCGCCATCGAAACGGCCGCCGCCATTCCACGTGCCTTGAAGCTCTGCGTCGGATTCTGCGATTCATCCTTGATGTAGAGCTCGTGAATACCGACGCGTTTGCCTAAACGTGCGGCATGCAACAGAGGCGTCCAACCTTCGCCGAGGCAAATAATGTTCTGGTCGTCTTCGACTGGGAGCACTTCACGATAGCGCCAGAGATCCGAGCGCCGCGCCGCCAGCGTCTCCTTCCTCAAAGTCATTTTGGCGCGCTCTAAATCGTAGCGAACCAGCAATGGCTTACCGCAGGCAGTGCAAAGATTGTGCAACCGATGTGCCTCGTGCTTCAGGCCACACAGGCCGCATTCCAGATGGGTGACGTTCATGAGCAAATTTCCTTGGTTTTGGGCTGAATTCAGGCGAACAATCGCCAGTATGCGACAGAAATGAGGATCAGAGGTAACGCAGAGGCAGGAAAAAACAAGCGCAAGAGGTTTGCACTAGGTGCAGCAAACCTCTTGCACTCGGAGCAAGCACTTTAACTCGAAAGCTGGTAGCGTTCTTTAGAACGGCGTCAGTGGTCGTGACCGCTGTTTCCATCGATCTGACTGCGAATTTCGCCGCCAGGCCACTTCGTGCTGTGAACATTTACGTAAGTAGCACCGGCACGGATCGCGTTTATTAGCTCATCAAGTTCACCCGCACTAATTCCCCGTGCGTCCGCCCCGTTAGTGACCTCCGCTGCCGTGATAGTGCCAGATATCGTAGCGGGTGGGTTTGGACAAGTCTGCGTCCCCGGAGGAGGAATAATTGCTGCACTTGGGTTACCGCAAAGCCACACGCTGATAGGACCAGTCACCGACTTTTGTCCAAAGTGGATATGAGCCTGCTGGACGGCGCCTTCGAGGTCGTTGTAAGTGAGCTCCCATTGAATCTGCGTCTCATCATTACTGATACGAGCGTTGAAGGTTCCGTTACCGGTGGTTGAGACTGCTGACGGGGTCTCCTCGTATCCAGTCAGGATCTCACTGATTTTCTTGAAGCCTTGCGCAAAGACCACCGTAGAGGCCGACACTAAAGCGATCACTGCAAGAGACAATCCTAGTCTTCGCATCCCTTTTTCCTCCAAAGATTCTGTTGTAGCTAAGTGGGGGGCGCATAATATCACAACTGCGGAAATAAGCCACAAAGAAGCACAAAAACCACAAAAGATTCAGATCGAGTAATTCTGAGCTTTTGGGCCTTTTTGTGGCCTTCTCTTTCTGTGCTACTTTGTTGCTTTCCTTATGACGATAAGCCTGCTCGCCCTCGATCTAGACGGGACGCTGCTCGATTCCCGTGGCCAGATTTCCGAACGAAACCGCGTTGCAATCGACAATGCGCGCGAACAGGGCGTGCACGTGGCACTCGTCACCGGACGGCGATTTCGCGACTCACGGCCTATCGCTCTAGAGTTGGGTCTGGATATTCCACTGATTTCGCATAATGGCGCATTGACCAAACATGCCGCCACACTGCAAACAGTTTCGGTGTTGCCGTTGCCGCTCGATGCCGCGCACAAGGCACTGCAAGTCGGCCGTGCGGCAGGCGCCGATGCATTGTTGAGCGACGATCACGAAGGTCTCGGCGTCCTCGTTTTCGATCACATTCGAGGCGGGAATTCAGCGGCGCACAGGTACATCTCCTGGGCACGACGAATTCATGGTGACGAAGAAGGCGCGAACGCGGTGCAGCAGGTCAATTCACTCGAAGACTACCTGGACCACGATCCGATTCACCTCGCATTCTCAGGCGGTTGCGAGGAGATGGACCAACTTGAGGAGAAACTCAAATCGGAACTCGGTTCAACTGTGAAGATCTTAGGCACAAAGTATCTCGAACAGGACTTCACGCTGCTGGACATCGTGAATTCGGCGGCCTCGAAAGGCGCCGGCGTCGCCGCCGCAGCCGCTGAGTTAGGAGTGAGTCGCGAGGAGATTATGGCCATCGGCGACAATTACAACGACCTCGAAATGCTTTTGTTCGCCGGCACCGGCGTGGTAATGGCTAACGCGCCGCTGTCTCTACGCGAAATCGCGGGCTTGCACCCGACCACTTCCAATCGTGAAGACGGTGTAGCTCTGGCAATCGAACAATTCATATTGAACCGAGCGCAATTAATCAATCAGTAAGGAGAAACCATGGCAAACCGAACGGCAGTTATCCAAACAAACAAGGGGACGATTCGAGTCGAGTTGTTGGAGTCGGAGGCACCCAAGACCACCGAGAACTTCATCACACTCGCAGAACGTGGCTACTACGACGGCATCATCTTTCACCGCGTGATCAAGGGTTTTATGATCCAGGGCGGCGATCCGACCGGCACCGGACGCGGTGGTGAATCGGCGTGGGGTGGTCGATTCAACGACGAGATCGATCCGCGGTCGCCTGTTTACCAACGCGGTTATAAAGCAGGCACGATGGCCATGGCTAATGCTGGTCCAAACACGAACGGATCACAGTTCTTTATCATGCACGTCGATTATCCGTTACCACCGAGCTACACGATTTTTGGAAATGTTATTGAAGGGCAGGACGTGGTAAATGCGATTGCGACCACTCAAACCGGCCCAGGGGATCGACCGGTGTCGGAAGTGAAGATGGAAAAAGTCACCATCGAGTAATCTGTCGGATTAGAGTGGCATTGCACCGTGGCCGATGCGAGTCGCATTGCGAATTGCGTCGGTCACGTATTTCTTTGCGGCGCTCACTGCTTCTTCGAGATTCAGCCCTTTGCCGAGACAGGCTGCGAGCGCTGCTGATAAGGTGCAACCCGAGCCGTGTACCTCACCAACCTCGATGTAATCAGTTCGAAACTCTGTAAAGATTCCGTTTTCAGTCAACAGAACATCGAGCGCCTGCGCATCGATGTGACGATGCCCGCCTTTTACTAATACTGCGCGTGCGCCGAGTTGTTGAATGGCCTCGGCCGCGCGTCGCATGTCGCTTTCGTCGTGGATCGGAAAGCCAACGAGCTTTTCTGCTTCAGGAATGTTGGGCGTGACGACGGCGGCGAGCGGAAAGAGTTTGCCCTTCAAAATCTCAAAAGCTTCTTCGTCAATCAGCACGTCGCCGGACGTTGCGACCACCACCGGATCGACAACCGGCGGCGGTAAGCTTTCTTCCGCAAACAGCCGTGCGACCTCCACAACAATTTCGGCAGTCGGCAACATACCGGTCTTCGCTGCCGCAACATGCAGGTCACGGACGACCGGCTCGACTTGTGCGCGCAAAGTAGCGGCTGATTGATGTTCGACGCCGAATACGCCAGTCGTGTTTTGAAACGTGATGGAGGTTACAGCAGCCGCGGGAAAACAATCGAAGGCTGCAATGGTTTTGATATCGGCAACAATCCCTGCGCCCCCGGAAGGATCAAGCCCCGCGATAGTAAGCACTACAGGTTTCATGGCGTTCTGAATACTTTGAATCACACGAAACGGACTTGGATGCACTGACGGACCCGGAACGTACTGTAGGGGCGGCCCTCCGTTGGCCGCCCGTGGTTTGGAATCGTGTTCGCCAAACCCGAAGTTGTCGCGTTCTGAATGCGCTTAGCTCAAGCCACGGGCGGCCACGGAGGGCCGCACCTACAGTACGTTCCGAAGCGCCAGATAATTCTCGGGGTTGTTGAATAAACTGATTCCGGCGATGCCGGAGGCGCCCGATGCAACGCACGCCGCGACGTTCTCGATCGTGATGCCGCCGATCGCCAACACTGGAAACCCATCCAACTCTCGCGTCACCTCACGAAGCTTATCCAATCCCTGCGGCGGACCAAAAGCCCGCTTCGACGCGGATTCGAAGACTGGTCCAAACACGATGAAATCCGCGCCGGCAATTCGAGCAGCTTTAGCTTCCTGAACAGAGTGAGTTGAGACGCCGATCACAAACTCGTCTCCGTAGATCTTCCTCACCACCGCCGCAGGCAAGGACTGAGCAGTGAGATGAACACCGTCAGCCCCGGCAGCGCGCGCAATATCCGATCGATCATTTACGAGCAGTCTTGTCTCGCTGCCACGCGTCAACAACAACGCCCGCTCCACGAGTTCGTAGAGCACTCGCCCAGACAACAACTTTTCCCGAATTTGAAAGAGAGGAACTCCTGCATCTACGGCAGCTCGAACCAACTGGAGGATCTGATTGAATTGCGGATCGTCAGAAGTTGTTTGCGGAGTCGTCTTGCCGCTCGTTATCGGATAGATGCTCGGAAGTGGAAGCTTGAGCGGCATTGATTTTAGACTTCTTTGACGAGCTCGTTTCGTTTTGCAAAGCGATGACGGTGCGTTTGAAGTTAAAAATTTCCCAGAATGCAATTCCGAGATTCAAAAGTCCGACGCCACTTACCGCACCACGCACCCAGCCCGAAGCGACCACTGCCTGCAGACCCTGAATGCCTGTCTTGCGTGCAGCGTAAAGCAGGAAGTAGTTGTTGCCCCAGTCGCTTATTCCCCACATACCGTGCGGCCACCATGGCGCCACGGTGAGAAAGATACCGATCTCGAGGCACAGGATGATGTAGAAAACAACGCTTAGTCTTGCTGACATAAATCTATTGCCAATTTCCGATTGCCGATTGCCGATTTCTTTTCAATTGGCAATTGGAAATCAAAAATCGGCAACTGCCTATTCCTGCTTCTGCCTTAACTGACTCAACTTTTCCGCCACTTCGCGATAAGAAACATCCACTCCGTAAACTTCTGTATAAAACTCACGCGCCTGTTTCAAATCGCCTAGCTGCTCGTATGCCGATGCCAGCTCATAGCGGAGCGCCTGATACTCATCCTCAGTGTGACCCGGTGCCTGCAATCCTTTTTTGAACCAAAGCACGGCCGCTTCCGGCATGCCCTTCTGAATGAAGCAATGCCCAAGCATGTTGCAACACTGCAAAAATCGCGACGTCCCATCACCCGGCTTCACTAGACCAGCCGAAGTCTGAAACTCCTGGATGGCCTCGTCCATGAGATCCATCTCTTTATAAGCCGTGCCCATATTGTAATGGGTTTCAAAGTCTTCGCGAACCTCGTCGCCTTCTTCAGCGGCGCGAAATTCTTCAAAAAGTTCGGCCAGACCAGCGTCGATTCCCGGAGTTGCTGGCTTTGTGGCCGCAACGTTATTGCCGTCGTCTACCAGCGATGCATACGCACTATCGCTGTCGAAAGTTAC